>Ga0209952_1000074_pt1 | contig 503745 bp, 489 predicted proteins | sample ThiBiot_750_biof_2_FD_183951 | JGI IMG/M metagenome (GOLD analysis project Ga0209952, IMG submission 183951) | Wastewater bioreactor microbial communities from Cape Town, South Africa - Thiocy_cont_750_biof (SPAdes) | ecosystem: Engineered > Bioreactor > Thiocyanate-remediating >... | reverse complement strand
CCGATTGGGGAAGCTCCGCCGTTATCCTCAGGGCCTTGCCCGCCTTTTCCGCCTCGGTGAGACGGAAGCCGGATCGCGCGGCGGCGGGAGCGGCCCCGAATGCCTGCCTCACGATTGCGTTGTCGCCGGGGTTTTTCGGATCCGCGCCTGGATCGAGCTTGAGTTCGGCCTGCAGCGGGATGCAGATCGTCTGGCAGATGCCGAGGAATACACGGGCCTCGATCTGTTCTGCCTTGCCGTCCGGCATCTTCAGGCGGATCGCGAAGCTCACCGGCGCTTCATAGCCGTTCCACACGGTTCCGCCTTCATCGAAGCGCTGTGGTACAGGATAGGCGACGCCTGCGAGCGTCGCGCCGGTAAGCGAAATTGCCGGCGGCACGCCGGTGTCGCCCGGGTCGCGCCAATAGGTCTTCCATCCGGGCTTGAGGTCGATCTGCAGCGCGCCGAGCAATATTCCGTCGGCGTCCGGCTCTCCCGAGGTCACGAGCCGTACGGCGCCACCCTGCACGTCCGCCCACGGACTGGAAGAGGCAGCGGCGACACCCGGAACGGCGCAGGAAAGAGCGGAGGCGAGGACAAGGACGGGCAGGCTTTTCATGGCCGGACTTTGGTTTCGCAATTCGTCATTGGCAACGCCCGTAGCCGCGATAGCCATCATTTTTCCGTGAATCGCCCGGACAAATCGACTTTCGGCCGGCTTCCAACGCCAGTGGAAAAACGCTAGCCTTGCCCGATGGACCTGCACGACCTCAAAAGGAACCCTCGCGGGGGAGGTTATCTGGACGACCAGTTCCTGGTCGCCATGCCCGGCATGCTCGACGAGCGCTTCGCCCGCTCGGTCGTCTATGTCTGCGCGCATGGCGAGGACGGAGCGCTCGGCCTCATCGTCAACCAGAAACAGCAGATGCGCTTTCCCGACCTTCTGGTCCAACTCGGCGTCGTGAAGGAAAAGGAGGCGATCCATCTGCCGGTGGAGACGCGCGATCTCGTCGTGCGTCATGGCGGCCCGGTGGACAGAAGCCGGGGCTTTGTCCTGCATAGCGGCGATTTCGTCGTGGAATCGTCCATGCCTGTATCGGATGCGGTGTGCCTTACCGCGACCGTCGACATATTGCGGGCCATTTCCAGCGGGCGCGGGCCCGAACATGCGCTGATGGCACTCGGCTACTCGGGCTGGGGCGCCGGCCAGCTCGAGACGGAGATCGCGCAGAATGGCTGGCTGACTTGCCCGGCCGATCCCGAATTGCTGTTCGGCGACGATATCGACAGCATGTATGACCGCATCCTGGCCTCGATCGGCGTGAACGTCACGCATCTGAGCAGCATCGCGGGCCATGCCTGAGCGGGGTGCGTGCCATAATGAGGCCGTCATAGGCTAATCGTATGATCCCCGTACCTCGCGCCTTGCGCGGTCGGTCCTCAACAAGGGAGAAGTCAGATGTCCTCGTCCGCGCTCAGCAAGATCGCCATCGCCGCCCTCGGCATCCTTGCCTACAAGAACCGTGACAAGATCGGCGGTATGCTGGGCGATCTTGGCGACAGTCTCGGTGTCACGCCGGGCTCCTCGGGTTCTTCCACGGGCGGTCTGGGCGATTTGCTCGACAGCTTCAAGAATGCCGGCCATGGCGAAGCGGCCGATTCATGGGTGGGCACCGGTCCCAACAAGGCGATTGCGCCGGAGCATGTCGAGAAGGCGATCAGCCCTGAAGTGCTCGACCAGCTTGCCCAGCAGACCGGCATGTCGCGCTCGGAAATCCTCGACAGGCTGTCGAAGGACATTCCCGATGCAGTCAACGAGATGACCCCGGACGGCAAGCTTCCGCCCGAGCCGGCAGGCAAGGGTCCGTGGGCCGCATAGGGAAGCTCGAACGCACCAGACTGAATTGAGGCCGGGCGCCGTCCGTCTATTCCGCCGCGCCTGATTTGGCGCGGGAAGTCACGAATTCTTCCTTCAGCATCCTGAGCATGGCCTCGGCGGGGCCGGGCGCGCCGAAGGCGAAGCTCTGTACGAATTCGCAGCCCATCTCGCGAAGCTGGTGCGCGTCCGCCTCGTTCGAAACGCCTTCGGCAACGACGGCCAGCCCGAGTTCGTGCGCCATGCTGATGATCGATTTCAGGAGCACGGGCCGCTTCGGGCTCGGATCGTCGATGAAGCTCTTGTCGATCTTGATCGTGTCAAAGGGGAAGCGCGTCAGATAGGAGAGCGAGGAATAGCCTGTGCCGAAATCGTCGAGCGAAAGGCCGATGCCGAGCCGTTTCAGCCTCGCCAGCACATGGGTGGACTGCTCCGGATTGTCCATGACGAGCGACTCGGTCAGTTCGAGCCGGAAGCAGCGCGGCTCGAGATTCGAGCGCGCGATCACGGAGCGCACATCGGTGACGAGGTCGCGCCTCAGAAGCTGGCGGCTGGACAGGTTGACCGAGACCGAGAGCGGCACGTCGCCGACTAGTTTTTGCCATCCCGCAAGGTCGTCCGCCGCCTGCTGCATGGCGAACAGGCCGAGCGGAACGATCAACCCGCAACTCTCGGCGATGGGGATGAAATCGGAAGGCGGTATCGTGCCGCGCTGCGGGTTGTCCCAGCGCAGAAGCGCCTCGAACCCCGCCACCGAACGATCTTCCAGCCGCACGATCGGCTGGTAGGCGAGCTTGATCTCGTGGCGCTCCAGCGCCCGCCGAAGGTCGGATTCCAGTTGCAGGCGGTCCGATCCGGCCGCGCGGAAGGCGGGCCGGAAGGGCTCGATGCGATCCCCGCCGAGCCGTTTCGCCTGATGCACGGCGAGTTCGGCGTCCTTGACCATGTCTTCGGCGCTCGCCTGCGTTCCCGTCCAGCTCACCAGCCCGATCGAAGCGGTGAGCACGATTTCGCGCCTCGCGAAGGTGATCGGAGAGCGGATCGCGTGGTTGATCGCCTCCGCTACCGAGGCGATACGGCCGGGCTCGCTTTCCGAAAGCAGCATCAGCGCGAACTGGTCGCCACCCAGCCGCGCAAGCGAATCGCGTGGCTTCAGGAGCCGGTGCAGCCTGCGCGCGATCGTCAGGAGGATGGTGTCGCCGGCCGAAATGCCGAGGCTGTCATTGACCTGCTTGAAGCGGTCGATGTCGATGAAATAGACGGTCGGGCGGACGCTCTGTTCCATCCTCGCGATGGAGATCATCGCCTCCAGCCGGTTGAGGAAAAGCTCGCGGCTCGGCAGTCCGGTGAGATTGTCGTGCACGGCGTCGTGCATCAGCCGTTCTTCGGCCTTCTTCTGCTCGGTCACGTCGGCGAGCGTGCCGACGCAGCGGATGATCTCGCCGTCCGATCCCATCACCGGCCGTGCCCGGAGTGTAAACCAGCGGTAATGGCCATCCGCCCCGCGCAGGCGCAGGTCCTGCGATATCCGGCCACGCTTGTGTTCCAGCACCACGTCGAGCGTCGTGCGGAATGTGTCGCGATCCTCGCTGTGTAGCAGGGGCAGCCAGGTCCGCGCCGCGCCCTGCAGGCTGCCTGCCGGAAGGCCGAGCAATCCGCTCACGTCCGGCCGCGTCACGACACGGTCGCGCGCCACGTCCCAGTCCCAGACGATGTCGCCCGAGCCGGTTATGGCGAGCGCCTGCCGTTCCAGATCGCTGAAGAGCCCCTGATGGACACCGCCGCCTGCCAGCGCGTGCTGCATCACCGTAAAGCCAATGAGGAGAACGATCAGCACCAGCCCGCCGCCGAGCGCCGGCTGGACGATGTCGTTGTTGAGCATTCCGGTGATGGCCATCCACGAGCCACCGAGCCACACCAGCACCATGAGCCAGCTCGGGATCAGCATGATCGCCCGGTCGTAGCCTCGGAAGCTGAAGAAGGCGATGAGACCCAGGCCGACGACCGCGGTCGCGGCAAGCGAGATGCGGGCGAGCCCCGCCGCCATCTCGGGATCGTAGACGGCGACGCCGGCGATCGCCGCAAGCCCCGCCATCCAGGCGAACACGCCATAGCTGAAATGGCCGTGCCAGCGATTAAGGTTGAGATAGGCGAAAAGGAAGATGACGAAGGTCGTCGCCAGACCCACTTCCGCGCCGGCCCGCCAGACCTGCTCGTTGCCCGGCGATATGGCGATGACCTTGGACAGGAAGCCGAAATCGATGCAGATATAGGCGAGGACGGCCCAAGCGAGCGCCGCCGTCGCGGGAAAGAGCGAAGTTCCCTTGACCACGAAGAGAATGGTCAGGAACAGCGCCAAAAGCCCCGAAATGCCGATGACGATGCCGCGATAGAGCGTATAGGAGTTGACGGTGTCCTTATAGGCGCCCGGCGCCCACAGATAGATTTGCGGCAGCGTGGGCGCAGTCAGTTCGGCAACGAAGGTGACTACCGATCCGGGGTTGAGCGTCACCAGGAACACGTCGGAATCGGGGCTCGCCTGCCGGTCGAGCGCAAAGCCTTCGCTTGGCGTGATCGCGGCGATGCGCTTGGTACCGAGGTCGGGCCAGATGATGCCCGATCCGGCGAGCCGGTAGTGCGGCGCGACGATCAGCCGGTCAATCTGCTGGTCGGTCGTGTTGGCAAGGGCGAAGACGGCCCAGTCGCCGCTGGCGTGCTTATCCTTCGCCTCCACCTCGATGCGCCGCACGATACCGTCGGCGCCCGGTGCGGTGGAAACCTGGAAACTGTCCCCCTTGCTGCGGTAGATTTGAACGGCGCGGGAGAGGTCGAGCGCCACGTCGTCGCGCGAAATCTTGATGGGCTCGACCGCGTAAGCGGGCAGGATCGCGAACAGTCCGATCAAAAGGACAAATGCAAGGATCAATCGGTCGGGATGAAATCTTCGCACTTGGTCCGTTCGCCTTCTCACGCGGAATTGCCTGGTCGCCCCCTGAGGGCGGGGAAGTCGCTGGCAATCAGCGCGTAGAGATAGTGGTCCTGCCAGCTTCCGTTGATCCTGAGATAGGATTTGAGAAGCCCTTCGCGCGTGAATCGGGCTTTTTCAAGCACCCGTATCGACCGCCCGTTTTCGGGAATACAGGCGGCTTCGATCCTGTGCAACCCAAGGCGGTCGAACGCATAGGGGATAACCAGATTGACGGCCTCGAGCATCAGGCCCTTGCCGGCGTAGCGTTCGCCGACCCAATAGCCGATCTGGGCCGATTGCGAGACGCCGTGCCGGATATTGCCGAGCGTGATCCCGCCGGCCAGCGTTCCGCCCTGGTTGAGGAAGATGAAGAACGGCACCGCGCTGCCACGCTGATAGTCCTCCCGGTAGCGCTGCAGGCGCATGCGCCATGCCTGCCGCTCCAGTTCATCTGGCGCCCAGCGCGGTTCCCATGGCTCAAGGAAGCCGCGGCTTGCCTCGCGCAACGCCGCCCAGGCGGCATAGTCGGCGCTTACCGGCATGCGGAGCGTGATGCGCTTGCCTCTGAGAACCGGCGTATCGCGTTTGAGAAAGGAAAGCGCCAGCATGCTCGGCTAGGGTGACGACCCCCTCAGCCGGCGAGGCGCCGTACCGACGGTGTCGGCCCGGCAAGCGATTCACGGATTGTCTCGAAGGCCGGCAGCGCGCCTACCGGACCGATCGCCGCGACGGTCGGCTTGGTGGCGAAAAGCCGCTCGGCAAGGTCCCTCAAGCGCTCGGTGGTGATTGCCGAGAGCCGTTCGACAAGTTCCTGCATGGGGATCGGCCGCCCATAGAGCATGAGCTGGCGAGCGATCTGCGAGGCGCGGCTGGCCGCGCTCTCCTGCGACATCAGGAGCCCGGCGCGGTACTGCGCGCGCGCCCGGTCCAGTTCTTCGGGCAGGATATTCTCGCCGGCGCGCTGCAATTCGTCGAGGATGACCGGCACGAGCCTTGCGATGTCTTCCTTGCCGGTCGCGGCATGCACGCCGAAGACGCCGGTGTCGGAAAAGCCCCAGTGGAAGGCATAGACCGAATAGCAGAGGCCGCGTTTCTCGCGGACTTCCTGGAAAAGGCGCGACGACATGCCCCCGCCGAGGATCATGGAAAGAAGCTGGGACGCATAGAAATCGCGCACATGATAGGCGCGACCCTCGAAGCCGAGCAGGATCTGCGCGTCCATCAGGCCGCGGTCCTCGCGATAGTCGCCCCCGACATAATTGGCGTATTGCGGCAGCACGCTTTCCGCCTTCGGACGGAAGCCGCCCAGCCGTGCCTCCACCTGCCGCACGAAATCGTCGTGCTTTATGGCGCCGGCGGCCACCACGACCATGCGGTCGGCCCCGTATTGCCGATCCATGTAGGAGCGAAGCTGGTCCGAGGTGAACGACTTCACTGTCTCGGGCGTGCCGAGGATCGAGCGGCCGATCGTCTGGTGCCGGAAGGCCGTCTCGGTGAAACGGTCGAAGACGATGTCGTCGGGCGTGTCGTAGGCCGCGCCGATCTCCTGCAGGATCACGTGCTGCTCGCGCTCCAGTTCACCCGGGTCGAAGCGGGAATCGCTGAGGATGTCGGAAAGGATATCGACGGCGAGCGGCACGTCGCCGGCAAGCACGCGCGCGAAGAAAGCGGTCGTCTCCACGCTGGTGGCGGCATTGATCTCGCCGCCGACATCCTCGATCTGCGAGGCGATGTCCCAGGCCGAACGCTGCCCGGTTCCCTTGAACGCCATATGCTCAAGGAGGTGGGCGATGCCGTGCTCCTCGTCGCGTTCGTTTCGCGCCCCGGACTTGACCCAGACACCCAGGGCGACGGTTTCGATGGAAGGAATGGTTTCGGTCGCAACCGTCAGGCCGTTCGAAAGACGGCTAACCTCGACACCCATTAATGAGATACTCCCTGTACGCGCGCCGCACGTGTACGCCGCATCACGTAATCTTCCAACATTTTCGGGTCGGAGGGAAGCACCGTGAAGTTTTCCTTGCGCTCCATCAGGTCGGCGAGGAAGGCGGGCAACGCCGGCGTGATGCCGCTGGCTTCCCTGACTGCCGCCGGGAATTTGGCGGGATGCGCCGTCGACAGCACGACCATCGGCGCTTTCGGATCGGCCTTCTCGCGAGCGACCTTGACGGCGGTCGCGGTGTGCGGATCGAGGAGATAGCCGTCCCGTTTGAGCACGTCGCGAATGGTTCCAGCCGTTTCCTGCAAGGTCGAGCGGCCGGCCGCAAATTCCTGGCGGATCAAGGAAAATTGCCGTTCTTCCAGCTCGAACGCACCGGATTGCTTCAGGCTCTCCATCTCGCGCCGCACCGGCGCCGCATCGCGATCCGCGGCCTCGAAGAGCAGCCGCTCGAAATTGGACGATATCTGGATGTCCATCGAAGGCGAGGTCGTCTCCACAACCTTGCGCGTTTCATAGCGGCCGCTTTCGAGCGTGCGCGCCAATATGTCGTTGTCGTTGGTGGCGATGACAAGGCGATCGATCGGCAGGCCCATCCGCTTGGCGGCATAGCCGGCGAAGATGTCACCGAAATTGCCGGTCGGCACCGTGAAGGAGATCGGCCGATCCGGCGCGCCGAGCGAGACGGAAGCAGAAAAATAATAGACGATCTGGGCCATGATGCGCGCCCAGTTGATTGAATTGACGCCGGAGAGCGAAACCGCGTCGCGGAACGAGTGATTGTTGAACAGCCCTTTGACGAGCTCCTGGCAGTCGTCGAAATTGCCCTCGATCGCCAGCGCATGGACATTGGCGGCGAGCGAGCTCGTCATCTGGCGCTGTTGCACCGGCGAGACGCGGCCATGCGGGAAAAGGATGAAGATGTCGGTGCGGTCGCGCCCTGCGAAGGCTTCTATGGCCGCGCCGCCCGTGTCGCCCGAAGTGGCGCCGACGATAGTCGCGCGTTGGCCGCGCTCGGCAAGCACATGATCCATCAGCCGCGCCAGAAGCTGCATGGCGACGTCCTTGAAGGCGAGCGTCGGGCCGTGGAAGAGTTCGAGCACGAATTCGTTCGCGCCCGTCTGCACCAGCGGGCAGACCGCCTCGTGCCGGAAGGTGGCATAGGCCTCGTGCACGATTTTGGAGAATGTCTTCGTGTCGATCTCGCCGCCCGTGAACGGCGTCAGCAGCCGGACCGCCATCTCCGGATAGGACAGGCCACGAAGCACGCGGATCTCGGCCGCGCCGAAATGCGGCCATTCTTGGGGAAGATAAAGCCCGCCGTCGCGGGCGAGCCCGGCGAGAAGCGTATCGGAAAAGCCAAGCGCCGGGGCTTCGCCTCTGGTGCTGATATATTGCATTTTCTGTCGGTCCGTCGCGTTCGTCTCAAGCTCCGAGGGAAAACCATTTCCGCCGGTCGCATTTCCGATCCGGCGTTGATATAGACACCTTCTCTGCGGCGGGGAAACAGGTTGAGGGAGTTTCGTGTGTTCGAGAGCAGATTTCCAGCTTCATTGTTCGCGGCCGGTCTTATCCTGACGCTGGCCGGTTGCCAATCTGGCGGCGGCTTGAGCAAGCTCGACCCCGGGGTGAAAGACGCGCCGCCTCCGCCGTCTACCAAGATCAGCGAGAAAGATCTTCTGGCATACTGCCCGTCCGTCACGCTGCGTGAAGGCACGGCCTTCTACAGCGAGTATGCCAAGGGGGCAAAGAAGCCCAAGAAGGACGAAGACGATCCGCTGGCGAACCCCAATGCGCCGCCGGACAATTCAGCCAATTTGACCTATCAGGCCGCTATCACCGGCGTGACGCGCTCGTGCAACTATAATGGCGGCATGCTGACCATGACTGTGGCGGCAGCCGGCAAGGTCGTATCGGGGCCGATGGGCAAAGCCGGATCGGTGACGCTACCGATCCGGGTCGTGGTGCTGCGCGACGGGGACGTCATCTATTCCAATCTCGCGAAACATCCGGTGCAGATCACGGATAATTCCGAGGCCGCCCAGTTCCTTTACAGCAATGCAAACGTCACTTTCGAAGCGCCGGCCAAGCGCAACATCCAGGTCTTCGTCGGGTTCGACGCAGGCCCGGAGGCTGGCAAGCCAAAGAAGAAGAAATAGCGTATTAAGGGCGGCACCGCCCTTATAGCGGCTCGGCCCATTCCGACAGCGCGGCAAGGACGGCCGGAAATTCCGCCCAGCGGCGGATGACCGTCTCCGCGCCTGCCTCGGTCAGCCGGTCTGCATGGCCCGGATAGGAATGCGCCGCGCCGGTGAACCCGATAACCCGCATGCCGGCGGCCTTCGCGCCCGTTATGCCATGCACCGAATCCTCGATGACGAAGGTCTGTTTGGGATCGGCCTTCAGCCTTTCCGCCGCATAGAGAAAAACGTCCGGCGCCGGCTTGGTGCGCTTTGACGGGATTTCGAGGCCGGAGAAGATCAGCCCTTCGAAAAGCGGCATCAACCCGGCCCTTTTGAGCGAAAGCGTCACGCGTTCCGTGCTCGAATTCGAGCAGATGCAGTGTGGTCCGGTGACAGAAAGCACAGCTTGCCGGGCGCCCTCGATCGGCCGTACCTCGGCGGCGAGCCTCTTGTCGATCAGTTCTTCGGTCCGCGCGATCATCGAGGCCTGGAAAGGCAGGCCGGTCTCGGCCTCGATCCTGAGCAGCATGTCGGTGAAGGTGAGCCCCGCAAAGCGCTCGGAAAGTTCGTCCGCGTTGATTTCATAGCCGGCCCTCGTCAGCACCTCCGCTTCGACGCGGGCGGCGATGACCTCGGAATCGACGAGCACGCCGTCGCAATCGAAGATGACCAGTTCAGGAGCCGGCATATCGGAATCCAGTTGTTGGAGGAATTGCCGGACATCTATGCATTCCGGCCCCTCGTGGCAACCGGATCCGGGCGAAGGGCTTTGCCGGTTCGCTCGCTTCCCGTCTCATTTCATTAAATGTTTACCGAGAAGGGTAACCATAACGATCGGTAAAGAGTAACGCGTGTCTCGGGTACATTCATGTCTTCTTCCCATTTCGCCGAAGAGGTTTCGCCTGCTGCCGGGAGGACGGCCTGGCTGGATACGATCATCAAGGGCGACTGCGTCGCGGCGCTCGAGAAACTCCCGGAAAAATCCGTCGATATCGTCTTCGCCGACCCGCCTTACAACCTCCAGCTTGACGGTGACCTCCACCGCCCCGACCAGTCGAAGGTCGATGCGGTGGACGATGCCTGGGACCAATTCGAGAGCTTTGCGGCCTATGATGCCTTCACCCGCGCGTGGCTGCTTGCTGCTCGCCGTGTCCTGAAGCCGAACGGCACGATCTGGGTGATCGGCTCCTACCACAACATCTTCCGCGTCGGTGCGATCATGCAGGATCTCGGCTTCTGGTTCCTGAATGACATCGTCTGGCGCAAGACGAACCCGATGCCGAATTTCCGCGGCCGCCGTTTCCAGAATGCGCACGAGACCATGATCTGGGCTTCGCGCGACGCCAAGGCGAAGGGCTACACCTTCAATTACGAGGCGATGAAGGCGGCGAACGACGATCTCCAGATGCGTTCGGACTGGCTGTTCCCGATCTGCACCGGCGCCGAGCGGCTGAAGGGCAGGGACGGCGCCAAGGTCCACCCGACGCAGAAGCCCGAGGCACTGCTTGCCCGCATCATGATGGCTTCTACGAAACCCGGCGACGTGGTGCTCGACCCGTTCTTCGGTTCCGGCACTACCGGTGCGGTGGCAAGGCGCCTTGGCCGCCATTTCGTCGGCGTGGAGCGCGAGCAGGCCTATATCGACGCCGCGAGCGCGCGCATCGCCGCCGTCGAGCCGCTGGCCGATGCCGACCTGACGGTCATGACCGGTAAGCGCGCCGAACCGCGCGTCGCCTTCGCCAGCCTGCTGGAAGCCGGACTCGTCCGCCCCGGCACGATGCTTTACGATTCACGCCGGCGCTTCGCCGCATCCGTTCGCGCCGACGGCACACTCTCCTCCGACAGCCATGCCGGTTCGATCCACCGTCTCGGCGCCATCGTGCAGGGGCTCGACGCCTGCAACGGCTGGACCTTCTGGCACTATGAGGAGAAGGGCAGCCTGAAGCCGATCGACGAACTGCGCGCCCTCGTGCGCCAGCGCATGCAGGTCAGCGCGGCGTAGACGGCATTTGGCCCCTCATCCGCCTGCCGGACCTTCTCCCCGTGCACGGGGGAGAAGGCCGACCGCCGACCCCCTCGCCCCGCTTGCGGGGAGAGAGGGGTGAAGGGCAATTCAGCCCAAGTAGGGAACTACACCTCGATCCCGTAACGATCGAGGTCCTTGCGCAGTGTCCCGGCGTCTGTGAACAGGACGGCGTTCCAACCTGCAGCGCGGGCGCCTTCGACATTCTTCGCGCTGTCGTCGATGAAGAGGGTCGCCTTCGGGTCGAGACCGAACGCCGAAACATGGTGATCGAAGATGGCGCGGTCCGGCTTGATGGCACGGACGTCACCTGAGACGGTGACGCCGCGTGGTTTGTTCAGGAAGGCATAGCGTCCGCGCGCCTCGACGAAGGTGTCGGAAGCGAAATTGGTCAGCATGGTCACGTCGTAACCCCGCTCGATCAGCGCTTCCATGATGGCGACGCTCTCCTCGTAGGCATGAGGCACCATCTCGTGCCAGTTCCGCCGGAAGCCGCGGATATTCTCCGCCTCGTCGGGATAGTCGGCGATCAGAAGCGCCTCCGCCTCTTCCCAGGTGCGGCCGCGATCCTGCTCGACATTCCATTCGGGCGTGCAGATTTCCGCGAGGAACCGGCGCCGCTTCCCCTCGTCCGGAATGAGCCGGCGGTAGGGCAGTTCCGGATCGTAGTGGATCAGCACCTTGCCGATGTCGAAGACGATGTGGCGGATTTCGCTCATGCTTTTCTCGCTTGAAGATGATGCGGGCGCTTTGTCGCTCCGGGAACGGCCGCCTCGATGGCCTTTTTCATGATCGTGGGCAAGGCCTCGTCGCGTATTTCTCCGACAGGCGACCACCAATGGTTCACCGGCGCGGCGAGGTCTTGCGGATCGGCCCGATAAACCTGCAGCTCCAGCGCGAAATGCGTAAAGACATGGGTGATCGCGCCGGCATGTTTCCAGCCGGCGGCGAAAGGCGCGGCGTCGCTGCCGGTGGCCCCGTCCTGCCGCGCGGTCCATCCGGTGGTGGGCACTTCGGTCATTCCGCCGAGCAGGCCCGTTTCAGGACGCCGCCTCAGAAGGATAGCGCCATCCGGCCGCACAGCGACGAAGGCGGCGCCGACGCGGCGCGGCTTTTCCGCGCGGATCGCAGCCACCGGGAAGCGCTCCGGCTCGCCGCCTGTCAGCGCCGCGCAATTTCCGCGCAGGGGGCACAGGAAGCAGGCCGGCTTGCGCGGCGTGCAGATTGTCGCGCCAAGGTCCATCATGCCTTGAGCGAAATCACCCGGCCGGTCGGGCGGCGTCATCGCGTCGACGATTTCGCGGATGTCGCGCTTGGCCTCGCGCACCGGCCGCTCGATTGCACAAAGCCGCGCGACGACACGCTCGACATTGCCGTCCACGACCGCCGTTTTCAGGTCGAAGGCGATGGCGCCGATCGCCGCCGCCGTATAGTCGCCGATGCCGGGCAGCGCTTTCAGGCCCGTTTCCGTCGGGGGGAAGATGCCTCCCAGCCGGCCGGCAACCTCGTCGGCGCATTTCTTCAGGTTGCGCGCCCTCGAATAATAGCCGAGCCCAGCCCAGGCCTTCATCACGTCGTCGGTCGAGGCCGCGGCGAGCGCCGATACGTCCGGCCATTTGTCGATGAATTTCAGGAAATAGGGTTTGACCGTCTCGACCCCGGTCTGCTGCAGCATGATCTCCGAGAGCCAGACGTGATAGGGGTCCGGGCGCCTGCCGCGCCTGATCTCGGCCGGCGACGTTCGCCACGGCAATTCGCGGTGATGACGGTCGTACCAGGCGAGCAGCGCGGGCGCGATGGCGGTTTGCTTTTCGTCTGTGCGGTTGATCGTTCGGGCTGCGGGTGGCATGGATTCCTGAGAAGCGAATTCGTGCGGGTGCTTCGCCCTATATCGTGGAGTGAGGACATGACAGGCAAGAGGCTGGGCAACTATCCCATTCCGCTCGGCGATGTCACCACGACCATCCTCGACCCGGTCATGCGCAAGCGTGCCGGCATATCGACTGCGCTGTTGCAATGCTGGGACGAGATCGCCGGCGAGGCCCTCGCCATCAATACGCGACCGGAGCGCATCGCCTGGCCACGCCGTGCCTACGAGGATGATCCCTTCGAGCCGGCGACGCTGGTCATCGCATGCGAAGGCGCGTCGGCGCTGAGATTGCAGCACCAGACGGCCGAAATCATCAGCCGCGCCAATGCCTTCCTGGGCTTCGCTGCCATCGGGCGCATAAAGATCCTACAGAAGCGGGTAACGCATGCCATGTTTCGGGAAAAGCCGTCTCTGCGTGCGCTGACGGACGGGGAGAGGGCACGTGTCGCGTCTTCCGTCGAGCCGATAGCGGACGAGGCGCTGCGCGCCTCGCTCGAACGCCTCGGCCGTTCGGTGCTTGCGTCCCGGCAGCCCAAATGACCGGAGCGCTCGCAAAATGGTGAACGGAGTGTCCGCCATCAGCGGTTGGCCCCGTCCCGCCTATGCCATAATTCTTGCGAACTCTCGCTTTCCTTGCATTTCCCGTGTCAAATTCCAGGCAACCGACAGGTGATTCGTATGAACCGTTCCCTCGACCGTAGAAATGTCCTTCTGGCGCTGGCGGGCCTGCCGGCCGCGGGGCTTCTCCTTTCCGGCGGCGCTGCGCATGCCGCGACGCCGGCAGCGGCTCCCCAGCCGGAAGGCTCGGTGGATGTCGACAAGCTGATGCAGCCAGGCTCTCTGCCGGATATGCAGCTTGGCAAGGACGATGCGCCGGTGACGATCGTCGAATATGCATCGATGACCTGCCCCCATTGCGCCCATTTCGACGTCGTGACCCTGCCGGAACTGAAGAAGAAATACCTCGACACCGGCAAGGCACGCCTGATCCTGCGCGAATTCCCCTTCGATCCGCGCGCAGAAGCGGGCTTCATGCTGGCGCGCTGTTCCAAGGACAAATATTTCGCCATGGTGGACGTGCTTTTCCACCAGCAGGACAACTGGGCGCGCGCGAATGACGCGAAGACGGCCCTGCTGCAAATCTCCAAGCTTGCCGGTTTTACACAGGAGTCCTTCGAGGCCTGCTTGACGGACCAGAAGCTGCTGGACCAGATCAGGGCGGTCAAGAACCGCGGCGAGAAGGATTTCGGCGTCGATGCAACGCCGACCTTCTTCATCAATGGAAAGAAATATCCCGGGGCTTTGTCGATTGAAGAGATGTCGGCGATCATCGACCCCCTGCTTTAGGGGGCTGGCCGGCGCGATCCATATCGCGCCCGGCAGCGGATGTGCGCGATGAAATTCTCGCGCCTTCGCCTGCTCGGCTTCAAATCCTTCGTCGAACCGGGCGAGTTCGTCATCGAGCGCGGCCTGACCGGCGTGGTCGGGCCGAATGGCTGCGGCAAGTCGAACCTCGTCGAGTCGCTGCGCTGGGTGATGGGCGAAAACTCGTTCAGGAACATGCGCGCGTCGGGCATGGACGACGTGATCTTTTCCGGCTCCTCGACCCGGCCGGCGCGTAACACGGCCGAGGTTACGCTTTTCCTCGACAACACCGACCGCAGCGCGCCCCCGGCCTTCAACGACGCCGACGAGTTGCAGGTCTCGCGCCGCATCGAGCGCGAAGCAGGCTCCGTCTACCGCATCAACGGGCGCGAGGCGCGCGCCAAGGACGTGCAGCTTCTCTTCGCCGACCAGTCGACCGGCGCGCGTTCGCCTTCGATGGTGGGGCAGGGCCGCATCGGTGAACTGATCCAGGCGAAGCCGCAGGCCCGGCGTGCGCTCTTGGAAGAGGCGGCGGGCATTTCCGGCCTGCATACGCGCCGCCACGAGGCCGAGCTTCGATTGCGCGCCGCCGAGCAGAATCTCGAACGCCTGGACGACGTGGTCGGTGAACTGGAAAGCCAGATCGAGAGTCTGAAGCGTCAGGCGCGTCAGGCGTCGCGCTTCAAGAACCTTTCGGCCGATATCCGCAAGGCCGAGGCGACGTTGCTGCATCTGCGCTGGACGCAGGCGAAGGCGCAGGAAGCAGAGGCGCAATCCGCGCTTTCTTCCGCCACTTCCGTCGTCGCCGAGAAGGCGGCTGGGCAGATGGAGGCGGCGAAGGCGCAGGCGATCGCCGCGAAAGGCCTGCCCGGATTGCGCGAAGCCGAGGCCGAGGCCGCTGCCGCCCTGCAGCGCCTCACCATCGCCCGCGGGCAGATGGAGGAAGAGGCGGAACGCATCCGCGCGCGCCGCGAGGAATTGCAGAAGCGTGTCGCGCAGCTCGATGCCGATATAGAGCGCGAGCGCCGGATGGTGCGGGACAACGCCGAGACGCTGGCGCGGCTTGATGCGGAGGACAAGGCGCTCAAGGAAGAAGAGGCCGGCGCTTCCGGGCGCGAGGCAGGACTGAGGGAAGCTCTGGAAGCGGCCGCGGCCACCCTTGCCGCGAGCGAGGCCGAATTGACGACCGCGACCTCCGGACGAGCGCAGGCTTCGGCCGAGCGCGCCCAGATCGACCGCAATCTGCGCGAAAGCGCCGAGCGCCGCGATCGCCTGGAACGTCAACTGGCCGATCTCGACCGCGAAACCGCCGAAATCTCCAAGCGTATTTCCACGCTCGCCGACCCGGCGGAAAAACGGGCGCTGGTCGAAAAGGCGGAAGCCGCCGCGAATGCAGCGGAAGCCGCTGCCGCGACAGCGGAAAAGGACGTTGAGGGGAAGCGCGCGACCGAGGCTTCGCTGCGCTCTCCGTTGCAGGACGCGCGGGCGGAATTGAGCCGTATCGAGACCGAGGCGCGAACGCTGGCGAAGATCATCAACGCCGCCTCCGGCGATCTTTTCCCGGCGGTGCTCGAAAAGGTGAAGGTCAATCGCGGCTTCGAGACGGCGCTCGGCGCCGCGCTCGGCGAGGATCTCGATGCACCGCTCGACCGGAGCGCGCCGGTGCATTGGGGTGAGGCGCAATCCGCCGAGGCTGATCCCAGCCTGCCGAATGGTGCCTCGCGGCTTGCCGATATGGTCGATGCACCCCGCGAACTGGCGCGGCGTCTGGCTCAGATCGGCGTGGTCGATGCCGCCGACGGCGCGCGGCTTCAGGCGCTTTTGAAGCCCGGCCAGCGACTCGTCAGCAGGGAGGGCGGGCTGTGGCGCTGGGACGGCTATACGGCGAGCGCCGATGCACCGACGCCAGCGGCCCAACGCCTTGCCCAGAAGAACCGGCTGGCCGAACTCGACGGCGAGGCGGTGGAGGCGACGAAGCGGGTCCGCGCGGCGGAAGAAGCGCTTGCCGGCAGCGAGAAGGCCGTGCGCGAAGCGGTGGAGCGTGAGCGCGCTTCGCGCGAGGCACAGCGCAATGCGCAGCGTGCCTTGAGCGATGCGCGAACCGCGCTCGCCGAAGCGGAAAAGGCGGCGGGCGCCCTGTCGAGCAGGCGGGCCGCATTGACGGATTCGCGCGTCCGCATCGTTGAGAGCCACGACGAGGCCGTGCAGGCTTTCGCGACGGCGGAGGTGGCGTTGTCGCAGGCGCCCGACCTGTCGGTATTGGAAAAAGCGATCGCTGGACTTTCGACGCGGGTGGCGACGGAGCGTGCAGCCGCGGCCGAGGCGCGGGCGGCGCATGAAGGCTTGCGCCGCGAAACGGAGATGCGCCAGCGCCGTCTGGCGGCGATCGTGGCAGAACGCGAAAGCTGGCGTTCGCGCGCGGAGAACGCCGAAAGCCAGATAGCGGCGCTGACGGAGCGTCGGACTGAAGCCTCAGCCGAATTCGACAGGCTTTCCGAGGCGCCCGACGAGATCGACGCGCGCCGGCGCAAGCTGATGTCGCAGCTTTCCGAGGTGGAGACGCTGCGCAAGGCCGCCGCCGACCGTTTGCAGGAGGCCGAGAACCGGCAGGCCGAACTCGACAAGGCCGCGACCGCTTCGATCCAGGCGCTGGCGGAATCGCGCGAGGCGCGCGCCCGCGCCGAGGAACGTCTGACAGCAGCAGACGAAAGGCGCCGCGACGCCGAGGCGCGCATCCAGGAGACGTTGGCGACGCCCCCGCATCTGGTCATCCAGCATACGGGTCTCGCGTCTGGCGACCCGCTCCCGGACGCGGACGACATCGAGCGGCGGCTTGAGAAGCTGCGCATCGAGCGTGAGCGCCTTGGAGCGGTGAATTTGCGCGCCGAAGAGGAACAGAAGGAGCTTTCCGAGCGGCTGGAGACGATCGTTTCCGAGCGGGAAGACATCATCGAGGCGATCCGCAAGCTGCGTCAGGCGATCCAGAGCCTGAACCGCGAGGGGCGCGAGCGGCTGCTTGAGGCCTTCGATGTCGTGAACGGCCATTTCCAGAAGCTTTTCACATCCTTGTTCGGTGGGGGTACGGCGGAACTTCAACTGGTCGAATCGGAGGACCCGTTGGAGGCCGGTCTGGAGATTTTGGCTCGTCCGCCCGGCAAGAAGCCGCAGACCATGACGCTTTTGTCCGGCGGCGAGCAGGCGTTGACGGCGATGGCGCTGATCTTCGCCGTCTTCTTGACGAACCCGGCGCCGATCTGCGTGCTCGACGAGGTCGACGCGCCGCTCGACGACCACAATGTCGAGCGCTTCTGCAATCTCATGGACGAGATGTCGAAATCGACCGAGACCCGTTTCGTGGTCATCACCCACAACCCGATCACCATGGCGCGCATGGATCGCCTCTTCGGCGTCACCATGGCCGAGCAGGGCGTCAGCCAGCTTGTCTCCGTCGATCTCCAGACCGCAGAGCAGATGCGCGAGGCGAGCTGAACAGCAATCGAGGCTACGCCAGTATATTGACGGCCAGGCCGTGCGAGGCTCGGGTCAGCCTCTCGTCATTCGTCCACAACACATCGCAGCGATGATGCTGCGCGCATGCGAGGTGCAGCGCGTCGGGCGTTCTCAAACCGAAGCGCGCTCGCAGCCGGGCCGCCTGGATATAGACCGGTTCCGGCATCTCGAACGGCAGGAATCTTTCGAACAGATCAGTATAGGCCTGCTCCAAGACGAGGTCGCCGCGCTTCAGCGGCCCGACCAGGCATTCGCATTTGACCAGCGGCGAAATGCCGAAATGGCTATCGCCCGCTTCCACCATCTTTCTGGCAACCACCTCGCCCCATAGCGCATGGCGCTCGATAAGGTAAATCACGAGACAGGCGTCGAGATAGATCAGTCCCAAGACGCCCTTTCCTCGGCAATTGCGGCGTCGATTTCCTCCACAGAACGCCGGGCATAAGCAGGCAGGCGATGCCTCTCGATCCAGTCGAGTATGGCATGACCGCTTCCCACATCCTGTCCCGCTGCCTCAGGCGCCTTAGCTGAAACCAGCCGTGCCACCGGCTCGCCTCTGTTTGCGATGATCACCTGTTCTCCAGCCTGTACGCTTCGGATGAGTTGCGACAGCCGGTTCTTGGCTTCGAGAATATTCACCTGCATCGCCAGCTCCTGCCGCTTATCCTGGCTATAAATAGAGAGGGACATAGCCAAGTTAGCCAGAATATATGGCTCATATGTCGCGAAGACAAGGTATGCGCAGCAAACCTTACTCCCCCCACACCGCCAGCTCGTTCCCAGCCGGATCGGTGAAATGGAAGCGCCGCCCGCCGGGGAATGCGAAGATCGGCCGTACGATCGTTCCGCCGGCCGCTTCCACGGCATCCTTTGTCGCCTCGAGGTCTTCCGAATAAAGCACCGGCAATGGTTTCGGCGGCGCCTCGCCGGCATCTGCCTGGAAGCCGCCGTCTAGTCCTTCGGAAAAGGCGGCATAGGTCGGGCCATAATCCGTGAAACTCCAGCCGAAGGCGCGGCTGTAGAAGGATTTCGCCGAATCGAGCGTACCGCCGGTCGCCGGCATTTCGAGGTAATCGAGCTTGCCTGTCTCCCGCATGATAAGCCTCCTATTTGTTCTCTCTTTGTTCTAATCAGTCGTAGCCGGGAAGGCAAGCTGAAAATCCGTTGGCAAACTTAATCGATTGGATGAAGCGGAACGTGTTCGGCTGCCTTGCGTTTGCCGATGTGCCACCCTATCCGTCTCATTCGATGGTGATCAGGGCTGGCCATACGCGATAATCTGCGAGGGATTTCATGACGAAATGGGTCTACAGCTTCGGCGACGGCAAGGCGGAGGGCCGCGCCGGCGACCGTAACCTCCTTGGTGGCAAGGGCGCCAATCTTGCCGAGATGTCGAGCCTCGGCCTGCCGGTGCCGCCCGGTTTCACCATCACGACCGAAGCCTGCAACACCTATTTCGAGAAGAAACAGGCCTATCCGGACGGCCTCAGGGAAGAGGTCGAAAAGGCGTTAGCCGAGGTGGGGCGCATTGTCGGCCGCAGGTTCGGCGACAGGAAGAACTCGCTTCTCGTCTCCGTCCGCTCGGGCGCGCGGGCTTCCATGCCCGGCATGATGGATACGGTCTTGAACCTCGGCCTGAACGACGAGACCGTGAAGGCGCTGGCGGAAGAATCCGGCGACGAGCGCTTCGCCTATGACAGCTACCGTCGCTTCATCCAGATGTATTCCGACGTCGTGCTCGGCGTCGACCACGGTAATTTCGAGGAGATACTCGAAGACGAGAAGGCGAAGCTCGGCCACGACCTGGACACGGAACTCTCCGCCACCGAATGGCGCGCGGTCATCGACCTTTACAAGGCCAAGGTGAAGGAAGAGCTCGGCGAACCCTTCCCGCAGGAGCCCCAGGCCCAGCTCTGGGGCGCCATCGGCGCGGTCTTCTCAAGCTGGATGAACCAGCGCGCCATCACCTATCGACGTCTGCACGACATTCCCGAAAGCTGGGGCACGGCCGTCAACGTCCAGGCCATGGTCTTCGGCAATCTCGGCGACGATTCCGCAACCGGCGTCGCCTTCACCCGCAACCCCTCGACCGGCGACAACCAGCTCTATGGCGAGTTCCTGGTAAACGCGCAGGGCGAGGACGTCGTCGCCGGGATCCGCACCCCGCAGAACATCACCGAGGCCGCGCGCCAGGCCGCCGGCTCCGACAAGCCTTCGCTGGAGAAGGTGATGCCGGATGCCTTCGCGAGCTTCGTCGATATATCGAGCCGGCTCGAATCCCACTACCGCGACATGCAGGATCTCGAATTCACCATCGAGCGCGGCAAATTGTGGATGCTGCAGACCCGGAACGGCAAGCGCACGGCCCGCGCCGCGATGAAGATCGCCGTCGACATGGCCGCCGAGGGGCTGATCTCGAAGGAGGAGGCGGTCCAGCGCGTCGAGCCGGCCTCGCTCGACCAGCTCCTGCATCCGACCATCGACCCTAATGCCAAACGCAACGTGATCGGCGTCGGCCTGCCGGCTTCGCCCGGCGCCGCCACCGGCGAGATCGTATTCTCGTCGGAAGTCGCCGAGGCGGCGAAGAAGGAGGGTCGCAAGGTCATCCTCGTGCGTGTCGAGACGAGCCCGGAAGACATTCACGGCATGCATGCGGCCGAGGGCATCCTGACCACTCGCGGCGGCATGACCAGCCACGCCGCCGTCGTCGCGCGCGGCATGGGCAAGCCCTGCGTCTCTGGCGCGGGGTCGCTGCGCGTCGATTACCGCAAGGGCGAGCTGATCGCGGCCGGCGCGACGATGAGGGAAGGCGACCTGATCACCATCGACGGCGGCAACGGCCAGGTGCTGAAAGGCGAGGTCGCCATGCTGCAGCCCGAGCTTTCCGGCGATTTCGCCGCGATCATGGAGTGGGCCGACCAGATACGCCGCATGAAGGTGCGTACCAATGCCGAGACGCCGACCGACGCCCGCACGGCACGCTCCTTCGGCGCCGAGGGCATCGGGCTCTGCCGTACCGAGCATATGTTCTTCGAGGGCGACCGCATCGTCGCCATGCGCGAGATGATCCTGGCCGATACGGAGGAGGGCCGCCGGGCAGCACTTGCCAAGCTGCTTCCGATGCAGCGCTCCGATTTCATCGAGCTTTTCGAGATCATGGCCGGGCTGCCGGTGACCATCCGCCTGCTCGACCCGCCGCTCCATGAATTCCTGCCGAAGACCGAGGAGGAGATCGCCGAGGTGGCCGCCGTGATGGGCGTCGACGCCGACAAGCTTCGCCAGCGCACCGAGGCACTGCACGAGTTCAACCCGATGCTCGGCCATCGCGGCTGCCGGCTGGCGGTCTCCTATCCCGAGATCGCGGAAATGCAGGCGCAGGCCATCTTCGAGGCCGCGGCCGAGGCCGGCAAAAAGACCGGCAGCCCGGTCGTGCCGGAGGTCATGGTGCCGTTGGTCGGCATCGTGAAGGAGCTCGAATACGTCAAGCAGCGCATCGACGACGTGGCCAGGAAGGTGATGGAGAAGTCGGGCCGGAAGATCGACTATCTGGTCGGCACCATGATCGAGCTGCCGCGCGCGGCACTCCGCGCCGACGCGATCGCGAAGGAGGCGGAGTTCTTTTCCTTCGGCACCAACGATTTGACGCAGACGACCTTCGGTATTTCACGCGACGACGCGGCCTCCTTCCTGGAAGTCTACCGCAAGAAGGACATCATCGCGCAGGACCCGTTCGTCAGCCTGGACGTGGAAGGCGTCGGCGAACTGGTGAGGATCGCGGCCGAGAAGGGCAGGGCGGCCCGCAAAGGCATAAAGCTCGGCATCTGCGGCGAGCATGGCGGCGACCCGTCCTCCATCCGCTTTTGCGAGGAAGTGGGGCTCGACTATGTCTCCTGCTCGCCCTTCCGCGTCCCGATTGCGAGGCTCGCGGCGGCGCAGGCGGCGGCGAGGAAGTAGCGCCCTTTACCGTCCCCCTTGAGGGGAGGGTCGGATCGGAAGTCCGGGGTGGGGTGATTTTCTCCATCGCAGCGAGATGTATTCCCATCCGGCGGCGTTCAGCCGCCGACCTTCCCTGGCGGTGGGTGGATGGCGAGCGTCAATTCATCCGCTTCTGCGAGGAGGTGGAGCGCCAACTCGCCACCGTCGCCGAGAGCACGCACTGCCCGGACTGACCGCCCGCCGCGTATTTGTCGGCCGAGGTCAGTCCGCCTTGCAGCGGCGGAACGCCTCGGGCTTTTCGGCGGTCCAGAAAAAGCCGTGCAGCGCCACGTCGATCCTGTCCGGCCCCAGATGCCTGAGGGTCGCCGTGCCGGAACTGACCGGGCTGCCGCCCTTCCAGCATTGCGCGGGGAAGGTGACGGCGTCCTTGCCGGTACGGGCGGGTTTCTTCACTTCGCAGCCGATTTCGTAGAACTGGAAGCCGGATTTCACCACTTCGAGCATGTCCACCTCGCCGTTGATCTGCTCGCAGCGGTTCGGGTCGGTGGACCAGTTGCCTATGAAATCGTCGGGCACCTGCGCGGTCGCCGTGGCCGGCAGGGCAATGGCGGCCGCCAGTGTGGCAAACGCGGTCAGCAACCGTTTCGGGGCGTTACGCTCAATCGCGGCCGTTCGTTGGGCAAAATGCATCCGGATGTCTCCTCGTGTGGTGCCACCCCTTTGAAGTGATTGCCCGCGCCGGGCGGGGCCTGCCGAAACGCTCCAACCGCCTATGCCGGGTCCTTCTGCTCATCCTGCATGCGCGTCACCTCATCCGCTTCGCGTGCCAGTGCGGCGCTTTCGCGCCGGATGGGACCGCCGACAGGGCAGATTTCCTGCACGAAGCCGGTGAGCGTGGAGGCCAGCGTGTCGGGCACCTGGCGGTAATAGACATATTTGCCGCGCTTCTCGCTTCTCACCAGGCCGGCATGTTCGAGCAATTGCAGATGCTGCGAGATGGACGGCTTCGACATCTCGAAACGCGAGGCGATGTCGCCGGCATTCATCTCGTGATGCGCGACATAAGCGAGGATCTTGCGGCGAACGGGCGAGGCAAGGGCCTCGAAGATGATCTGGATCGACATGAAGGCACCATACACTAAATCAATTAGGCAATCAATTAATCGTTGACAGATAGACGATAAGCTGATTACCTAAATGATGAGAGCTGCGCCGCTGCTCCGGCAGGACCAATCACCGGCGCGATCGAGACGCTTTCAGGCGTCGCAAATTCCGGGGCTGGGTTTCAGGGGAAGGAAGGGCGGCAGGAACATCTGCCGGAGGCTCGATGGGCCTTGGGCCGGTATCATGGAGGACCGAAAATGCGGCCTATCTGGAAAACCGTGCTGAGGCTTGCCGCCGATGCCGCCGCCACCATCGGCTTCTTCTACTTTGCCGTCAAACCCGCGGCGTTGACGGCCGGCGCGACTGTCGCCAGCGCGATCTCCGTCCTTTCCTTCTTCTCCGGAACCGTTCCGCCTGCCGACGCTTCCTTTCTCGGCACGATGATGCTTGCGGCCTGGATGGCGGTCTACATGGTGCTGGTCTTTGCCATCGCGATGGAGGTCGTGCGTCGCCTGATCGGCAATGAAAGCCTCCTGCCATATCTGCTGGCAGCGGCGCTCGGGGTGCCGATCGCCCTGGCGCTTACCGGTTATGTCGGGCCTCTTCGTCACGGTGCGGAAGGTTTCGAGTTCACCGCAAGGGACGCCGTTGCGGTTTCCGTCCTGATCCTCGCCGGAGCGGCCGGGGGAACCGTCTATTGGCTCATAACGGTCAAGCTGCGCTCCCTCCTGACGCTTCTGCTCCGGCGCCTGCTGTGCGGCGCGGAGCCACGGGCGGCTTCGTGTGCATTTTCCTGAGGAGGTTGCGATGATTCTATTCCGCTTTTCGAAGGCCGGCGGGCTTTGTACTGCTGCGTTGATGGCCATACTTGCCACGCCTTTCGTGGCCGGTAGCACGGCGGCCGCCCCGGTGAAGGATCTGCACCAATACTGCCGTAAGGTCGGTAACGACGACATGATCCGGGAATATTCACATGCCCTGTACCGCGGAACGGTCGAAGCCTTCAGGAAACTCTTTCCCGACGCCAAAGGGGCGCTGAACGATTCCGATTTCGAGACACAGGCGCAATATCGCTGCATGAACGGAAGGATCATGGTCTGTTTCGTGGGCGCGAACCTGCCTTGCGTGAAGATGAATGCGGACCGACACAATGCCGGAGCAGAAGCGTACTGCCGCAGTGCCCGGGATGGAGATCATGTCTCCGCCGCGGCCGCCGGCCACGACGCCGTCTTTTCCTTCCAGTGCCGCAACGGCAAAGCGGAAGTCGTCGGCGAGCCGTGGAAGCTCGACAAGCGCGGCTTCGCAAAGAAGCTTTGGGCCGAACTTCCCGATCGCTAGTCCATGGCACGGATCGAACGGGGGCCGGAACCAATGATCGGCCCCGCCACTGGGGAGGAAGGCAAGAGAGCGCTTGCCATCTATATCCTTCTGATCGTCTCCATGATGGCAGTGGGCGTCTTGACGATGCCCATTGCCCTGATCATGGCGTGTTCCGGGCTGTTCAAGCGGAGCACCCCGCAATGGGTGCGTTCGCATTACTGGTTTCAGCTTCGGAATGTCCTGGTTTTCGTGATCTCGATTGCAGCCATCTTCATGATGCTGCCTGGAGTGGCGGCCGAGGTGCGCTGGGCGGGTTATGTTTTCCTGGCCGGTGTCATCGGGCTTGCGCTCTTTATCGTCCGATGCTTTTGGGGTCTCGTAATCCTGAACCGGCGCAATTCGATCCCGGTCTGGCTGGTCTAGGGCAGCTGAGCCCTGGGACATTGCGGAACAATAGGAACCAAGGACGGATCGGTCGGCCCAAAAGGCGCCATCTTTCCGGCGCCAGAGGTCGCTCGTCGAAATCGAGTGGTCCTCTATGCGTTTTCCCGGCCTTGTCCTGCTCGCTCTGGCGGCTTTCCCAGGGGGCTTTTCTTCGCTCGCGGCGGCGCGAGAGCGCGCGTCGGCTTTGGTTGAGCCGACCCTGCATGTCGCCCCGGGCGGCGAGGTCGGCCCGCGCGTCGCGCTCACCTTCGACGCCTGCATGGGGCGCACCGACATGCGCATCCTTAACACGCTGATCGACAACCGCTTGCCGGCTACGATTTTCGTGACCCAGCGCTGGATCAGGACCAATCGCGGTGTGTTCGAGACCATGCTGAAGAATCCCGATCTCTTCGAGATCGAGGATCACGGCGCCATGCATGTGCCAGCGGTTGACCGGCCGATGCGCATCTACGGCATAAAGGCGGCCGGTTCGGCCGAGGCGGTGCGGGCGGAGGTCGCCGGCGGCGCCGACGCCATTCTCGAAGCGAGCGGCCGGCATGCCGGCTGGTTCCGTGGCGCCACGGCGAAATATACGCCGAGCGCGATCACCGAGATCAGGGGTATGGGCCTGGAGGTCGCCGGCTATTCGCTGAACGGCGACGGCGGAGCGACGTTCAGCGCGCATATGGCCGAAAAGAGCGTCGGGGCGGCGAAGGACGGTGATGTGGTCATCGCCCATATCAACCAGCCCGGCAGGTCGTCGGGCGGCGGCGTGGTCAAGGGCATCCTCGCTCTCAAGGCGAAGGGCTACCGTTTTGTCAAACTGGCCGATGGCGGCGCCTTTGGATCGGACAGCACGACGGTCGCGGCGAAATAGCTATCCACGGTGAATAGTGGCCGTCAGGAGGAGACGGGCACCCCGGTTGCGTGGTGCTTCTGCCAGCTTTCGTCGTCCGTGTCGATCACGACGCGATCCGGATAGAAAGCGCCGTAATCCTTGATCTCCATCATCTCGTCGTAGGGGTGCTCATAGGCCCACATCACATCGTTCGCCGCTTGGTCCTGGCCCTTCACATGCCAATAGCTGGCGTCGCCCTTGAAGGGACAGCGCGTCGAGGTCGCTGTCTTCTCCAGATTGACGAAATAGATGTCCTCGAAAGGAAGGTAGAGGACGGGGTTGTGGTCCTTCTCGCGCAGGAGCTTCGCACGGTCGCTCGAGGCGATCATGACGTCGCGGAACTTGACGTTCACCACGCCGTCGAAGGGTTCGACGGTGATCGTGTGCTCCGGATGGTCGCGGAAGCCGGGGGAAGGATTCACTTCGAGATCAGGCATGACAAAATCTCCTTGAACCCGACTAACCCCGCCCGGCCCCCGGAAGTTCCAATCTCAGGCCGCGCGCAATTGCTCCTTGCCGACCCAGGCTTCCGCATCGTCCAGTGCCTTCTCCGCCCGGTCGAACAGTTCGTTCAATTCGGCCTCGGTGATTATCATCGGCGGGCAGAAGCCGATCGTGTCGCCCATCGCGCGCAGGATGGCGCCGTGACCCTCGGCGAATTTCGCCATTTGCGCGCCGACGCCCTGCGTGGGATCGAAGGAGCGCTTGGTTTTCTTGTCGGCGACGAGCTCGACGCCGCCGACCAGCCCGCAATAGCGCGCCTCGCCGACAAGCGGATGCTCGCCGAGTTCCTTCATCCGCTTCGCGAAGAGCGGCGTAAGCGAGCGGACATGACCGATGATGTCGCGCTTCTGGTAGATCTCGATCGCCTTGACGCCGAGCGCGCAGCCGAGCGGATGGCCGCCATAGGTGAAGCCATGGCCGAACGTGCCGATCTTCGACGTTTGGTCGACATAGGCGTCATAGATGTCTTGCGGCACCATCACCGCGCCGAGGGGGGCATAGGCCGAAGTCATCTGCTTGGCGGCCGAAATCGTCTTCGGCGTCATGCCGAGCGTCTGGGCACCCCACCAGTTTCCGGTGCGGCCGAAGCCATTGATGACCTCGTCGTCGATCAGGAAGATATCGTATTCGTCGAGCACTTCCTTGATCGCCGGGTAGTAGCCCTTGGGCGGCACGATGACGCCGCCGGCGCCCATGACCGGCTCCGCGATCATCGCCGCGATCGTATCCGGTCCCTCGCGCTCGATCAGGTCACGCAGCGACCGCACGATGCGCGCCGTGAACTCGGCTTCGCTCTCGCCTTCCTTGCCGAAGCGGTAATAATGCGGGCATTCGGTGTGCAGCACGCGGTCGACCGGCAGGTCGAAGCTCGCATGATTGGCCGGCAGCCCCGTCAGGGACGCCGACATGATGGTGACGCCGTGATAGGCCTTCTGGCGCGAGATGATCTTCTTCTTGTCGGGGCGGCCAAGCGCGTTGTTCAGGTACCAGGCGAGCTTCACCTGCGTGTCGTTGGCTTCCGAGCCGGAGGAAGTGAAGAACACTTTCGACATCGGCACCGGCGCGATCTCCTTGAGCTTCTCGGCAAGCTCGATCGCCGGCTCGATGCCCTTGGCACCGAATATATGATAATAGGGCAGCTCCTTGAGCTGCTTCGTCGCAGCGTCGATGAGCTCGGCGTCGCCGAAGCCGAGCCCCGCGCACCATAGGCCCGACATGCCCTCGATATAGGCCTTGCCGTGCGTATCGTAGACGTAGACGCCTTCGCCGCGCTCGATGACGAGCGTGCCCGTCGTCTTCAGCTTATGGAGCGCCGTATAGGGATGCAGTACCGCCTCGATGTCGCGGGTCTGCAGATTGGTCAGGGGTCGCGTTTCAGCCATGATCGCCTCCAGGGGAAGGCGTGACTGTAGCGGCTCCGTGTGCCGGGGTTAAGGCCTCGGCATTGTTGGCACAAAATACTGATCCAGATTGGTCCGATCAGGCCGCGACCGCCAGATGCTGCATCAGCCCCGCATAGGCGGCTACGATCCCGGCAACCGGATGGCTGCTTTCCTCGACCGCCTCGACGTGCAGCGCCTCGCCGTCCTTCGGCAGCATCACCAGCACCAGTGCCCGTTCCTCGCCGGAGCCGACCGACACCGCAGCCACGCGCTGGCAATCCGTTTCCGCCGGCATGGGCATATCGAAAAGCAGTTCGCCGCCGACGCTGTCGACGGCTGCAGTCACCGCTCCCTCGAAGCCGGAGGATTGCAGATCCTGTAATTGCAGGGCGAGCTCGAACCCCATCGTGTCCGGCTTCTCGGCCGCCGGATGATCGGTGCTTGCCGGCATGGCTGGTTGCGTTTCAGGGGATGCTTCCCCCGCCACTACGTTCGACGCGTCCATCGGAGCCTCATATCGCTCACTCGCCCACGCCGCCCGTTAACGGAGATTAACGGCGAGAATGGCTCAATTGTGGCAACGGGACCACTTGCCTGAGACGAAACGCCAATGGTCAAATATCTTGAAACGCTGGACTTTCCGGCCGTTCGCGACACAATAGGCTTTAGCAGTTTCGGGAGGAACAATATGCAAGGACTGATGCAGGAATGGCCGTTGCTCTGCAGCAAGATCATCGACTATGCGGCACGTCAGCATCCGCGCCGCGAGATCGTCTCGCGCTCGATCGAGGGGCCTATCGTCCGGACGACTTACGCAGAGGTCCGTAATCGGGCGCTGAGGGTGGCCCAGCGGCTCGAGCGCGACGGCTATCGGAAGAGTGACCGCATCGGCACGCTGGCATGGAATACCGCCCGCCATATCGAGGCGTGGTACGGCATCATGGGCATGGGCGGCGTCTATCACACGCTCAATCCGCGCCTTTTCCCGGACCAGATCGCCTGGATCATGAACCATGCCGAGGACAAGTGCCTCTTCGTCGATCTCACCTTCGTGCCGCTGGTCGAGAAGATCGCGCTGAAAGTCCCGTCGCTGAAGAAAGTCATCATCCTGACCGATGCGGCGCACATGCCCCAGACCTCCCTGCCGGCCGTGCCCTACGAGGAATGGCTGGCGGAAGCGGATGGTGACTACCGGTGGAAGGCCCTCGATGAGCGCGATGCCGCCGGCATGTGCTACACGTCCGGCACGACGGGCGATCCGAAGGGCGTCGTCTACAGCCATCGATCCAACGTGCTCCACGCGATGATCGCGGTGCAGCCCGACGCGATGGGGCTTTCCTCGCGCGACACGATCCTGCCCGTGGTGCCGATGTTCCACGCCAATGCATGGGGCCTCGCCCAGAGCGCGCCGATGGTCGGCGCGAAGATGGTCATGCCCGGCGCCAAGATGGACGGCGCCTCGATCTATGAGCTTCTCGATACGGAAAAGGTCACCTGCTCCGGCGCGGTGCCGACGGTGTGGCTGATGCTGCTGCAATATCTGGAAGAGACCGGCAAGAAACTGCCCTACCTGAAAAGGGTGGTGATCGGCGGATCGGCATGCCCGCGCGCCATGACCCGCAAGTTCCGCGACAATTACGACGTGGACGTCATCCATGCCTGGGGCATGACCGAGATGTCGCCGCTCGGCACGCTCGGCTCCATGAAGCCGGAATACGCCTCGCTGTCCGGTGAGGAACAGCTCGATATCAAGGTCAAGCAGGGGTTCCCGCCCTTCGGCGTGGAAATGAAGGTCACCGACGACGAGAACGTCGAGCGGCCCTGGGACGGCAAGACCTTCGGCCGGCTCAAGGTGCGCGGCCCGGCCGTGTCACGGGCCTATTACGGTGGCGCCGGCAAGGAGCAGTTCGACGAGGAGGAATGGTTCGACACGGGCGATGTCGCCCACATCGACGAGAACGGCTACATGCAGATCACCGATCGCGCCAAGGACGTGATCAAGTCGGGCGGCGAATGGATCTCGACCATCGATCTGGAGAATCTGGCGGTCGGCCATCCGGATGTGGCCGAGGCCGCGGTGATCGGCGTGAAACATGCGCGCTGGGACGAGCGCCCCCTCCTGGTCGTCGTCAGGAAGCCGGACAAGAACCCTTCCAAGGAGGAACTGCTCGATTTCATGGAAGGCAAGATCGCCAAATGGTGGATGCCGGACGACGTGGTCTTCGTGGACGAGATTCCGCATACCGCGACCGGCAAGATCCAGAAGACGGCGCTGCGCGACCGTTTCAAGCATTACCGCCTGCCGACGGAGGAGGCGGGAGTCGCGTGAGTTGAGACTCAAGAACCTCCGGTTGCCGGGTGATAGCACGCTTTGAACCGAAAACCTCCGGCGCGGCATTATGGTCGCGCCGGATAGCCTTGTTTTCGCTGGTGCTTTTTGTCGTTTCCGCTCTCGGCCATCGCCGGGAGTTCATCGATACTTTCGACTTCCTCTGGATATTGCTGATCGTCGCCATGCTCGCCGTTGCGGCGCTTCTGCTCGTGGCGGCGAGCTTCCGCAGGGTCTGGGTGAGGGGCGATCACGGCGGTGGCGCGGTGGCGGTGGCCGTACTGGTGTCTTTCCTGGTGCTGGCGCCCTTCGTCGTTACCGGGATCAGGTTCTTCCTTTATCCACCCCTTAACGACATTTCGACGGACCTCGTGAGCCCACCCGCGCTTGCCATGGCCGCGAAAGCAAGGCACGGGCGCATGAATCCGGTTGGGCCGATCACCCGCGAAGCGGCCGCCCGCCAGATTGCTGCCTATCCTGAGGTCACCGGCCGCCGCTATAACGCTTCGCCGGACGATGTGCTGAGCGCGGTGGATCATGTGATCGCCGGCAAGGGCTGGAAAATCGTCTCCCATCCGGCGCTCGTAGACGGTGAGCGGGAATATACGCTGGAGGCGGTCGCGAAGACCCCCCTGCTGGGCTTCTCCTCCGATGTGGCGATCAGGCTCACCGACGAGGGCGAATCGACCTATGTCGACATGCGTTCGGCCTCGCGCTACGGCCATGGCGATTTCGGCGACAACGCCGCGCGGATCTCGAAATTCCTCGATGCGCTGGATGCGGAGATGGCAGGTCAGGCCAATCGGTAGGTCGAATCGATGGCGACTTCGCCCTCGGCCTTCACATCTCCGCGCGCCACCAGATCCTCCATATGCGCCAGGACCGACAGGCCCGCCGCGCCGTGAAGACGTGGGTCGGTACTGCGGTAGATCGTCTCCACCATCTCCGGAATGGTGCGGTCGCCGGCCTGCAGCCTTTCTACGATGGCGCGTTCGCGCATTTTGCGGTGGCCCTTCAGCCCGCGCACGAATTGCGCCGGGTTGACGACCGGCCCGCCATGGCCCGGCAGATAGAGCCGGTCCCCGCGCGCAAGCAGCTTGTCGAGCGAGGCCATGTAGTCCGACATCGCGCCATCCGGCGGTGCGACGATCGAGGTCGACCACGCCATGACATGGTCGGCCGAGAACAGGATGTCGGTGCCTTCCAGGGAAAAAGCCATATGGTTCGCGGCGTGACCGGGCGTGAAGACGCCGCCGATGGCCCAGCCGTCGCCCGAGATGATTTCGCCGTCCGCCAGCTTCCGGTCGGGCCGGAAGTCGGTATCGGCGCTCGCGTCGAGCGGATTGGTCTCGCCGATCCGCAGCGGCCGGGCAGGGCGGTGCGGGCCTTCCGCGACCACCGTCGCTCCGGTCGCCTCCTTCAGCCGCTTCGTCAACGGCGAGTGGTCCCGATGCGTGTGGCTGACGAAGATGTGGCTGACCGGCCGGCCGGCAATGGCTGTGAGGAGCGCCTGGAAATGCGCTTCGTCCTCGGGGCCTGGATCGATTACGGCAAGCGTATCGTCGCCGACGATGTAGCTGTTGGTGCCGCGAAAGGTGAACGGGCTCGGATTGTTGACGGTGAGCCGTAATATGCCGGGCGCCACGACGACGGCTTCGCCATAGGCCGGCTCAAAACTCATATCGAATTCCAGTGCCATCGATCGCCCGCACCTATCGCCGCCCGATACTTTCATAGGCGAAGCCCTGGCTCTCGATCTCGGCGCGCTTGTAGATGTTGCGCAGATCGACCAGTGCGGGCGTCTTCATGCTCTTCCTCAGCCGCTTGAAGTCGAGCGAGCGGAACTCGTTCCATTCGGTGACGATCACCACGCAGTCGGCGCCTTCGGCTGCTTCGTAGGCACTCGACGTGTAGTCGATCGGCGGCAGCAGGCCCGCCGCGGCCTCCATGCCTTGCGGGTCGTAGGCGCGGATATTCGCGCCGCCATCGACGAGCGCCTGCACGACGGCGATCGAAGGTGCCTCGCGCATGTCGTCCGTATTGGGCTTGAAGGTGAGGCCGAGCACCGCGATGGTCTTGCCGCGAACATTGCCGCCGCAGAGCGCGATCACCTTGCGGCCCATCGCCCGCTTGCGCTGGTCGTTGACCGCGACCGCCGTCTCGATCAGCCGCACCGGCGTACCGAAATCCTGCGCGGTCTTGACGAGCGCCATCGTGTCTTTCGGAAAGCAGGATCCGCCATAGCCCGGGCCGGCGTTCAGGAATTTCGCGCCGATACGCTTGTCTAGGCCGATCCCCCGCGCCACGTCCTGAACATCGGCGCCGGCTTTCTCGCAGAAATCCGCCATCTCGTTGATGAAGGTGATCTTCATCGCGAGGAAGGCGTTCGCGGCATATTTGATGGTCTCGGCGGTGCGCCGGTTGGTGAAGACCAGCGGCGACTGGTTGAGGTAGAGCGGCCGGTAGACGCCGCTCATCGCGGCGCGCGCGCGCTCGTCGTCTGCACCGACGACGATCCGGTCCGGCCGCTTGAAATCCTCGATCGCCGCGCCTTCGCGCAGGAATTCCGGGTTGGAGACGACGGCCACATCGGCCTTCGGGTTCGTCTCGCGAATGATGCGCTCCACCTCGTCGCCGGTGCCGACCGGTACCGTCGATTTGGTGACGACCACGGTGAACCCGTTGACTGCGTTCGCGATCGAGGCGGCGGCGGAATAGACGTAGGAGAGGTCGGCATAGCCGTCGCCGCGTCTCGAAGGCGTGCCGACTGCGATGAACACCACCTCCGAACCGGCGACCGCCTCGGTGAGGTCGGTGGTGAAGGAAAGCCGCCCCGCGGCAGCGTTGTCCGAGACCAGTTGGTCAAGTCCCGGCTCGTAGATCGGGATCACGCCCTGTCGCAGCTTCTCGATCTTGGTCTCGTCCAGATCTACGCAGATGACCTCATGGCCGAAATCCGCGAAGCAGGCACCGCTGACGAGGCCGACATAGCCCGAGCCGATCATGGCAATCCGCATGCGTCAGTCTCCGAGTTTGTTGGGGATGTTGTTTCGTGAGTGGGGGTCGTTACCATCGAATAGGTTGGCGCGAAAGGCCGAGCCGGGGTCGAGCGCCTCACACTTGATTGCAGTATGTGCGATTTTAGCATAGCCCCACAAAGGTGAGGAGAGAGCATCACCGGGATGATCGAAGGCACGTACAGGATGAAGCGTCCGCTGGACATCGTGCTTTCGGCGCTTGGATTGCTCATCCTGTCGCCCGTCATCGTAATCGCGCTTCTGGCCATACGGTGGACTTCGCCCGGCCCCGGGATTTTCTCGCAGACAAGGGTGGGCGGAGACGGCGTACCATTCCGCTGTCACAAGCTGCGGACCATGTATGCGGGTACGGTCTCCGTGCCGACGCATGAGGTGTCCGCGTCACGAATCACGCCAATCGGCGGGTTCCTTCGCCGCACGAAGCTCGACGAACTTCCGCAGCTATGGAATGTGCTGAAAGGCGAGATGAGCCTTGTCGGGCCGCGGCCCTGTCTGCCGGAGCAGACCGCGCTCGTGGAGGCGAGGCGGCGACGCGGCGTAGCCGGGCTGCGACCGGGGATCACGGGACTGGCGCAGATGCGCGGCATCGACATGGCCGATCCAGTAAGGCTTGCCGAGATAGATGCAGAGTACCTGACCGTAGCATCCCTGTCGGCCGATCTCGGGATCCTGATCAATACGCTCATGGACGGTGATGCGCGCGGCGACAGAGCGCGGACCTGACGGAGTTGGCTGGGGCGCCAGGATTCGAACCTGGGAATGGCGGTACCAAAAACCGCTGCCTTACCACTTGGCTACGCCCCAAAGTATGGTCGATGACCAGCGCCTTTATAGTGGGGGTTCAACGGCTGCGCAACTTGGCAACTAGCCGAACCCTATCGGTTTCCACGCTTGCGGTCCGCGAATTGAGGCAGGTCCGCGGTGTGGCGGCGAGAACGGAAATTGACCTCTTGCAACGATCTGTGAATTTGGCCTTCCATATAGGCATTGGTTCACGGTTGACGCCAGGCGGCAGGCACGACTATGCCCCATCCTAAGATATCGAATGATCTGGATATTCTGGAAGTTGGCGGATCGGAGGTAGTCGACGGTGAAAGGGATCATATTGGCCGGCGGCAGCGGCACGCGGCTTTACCCGGTGACGTTGGCGGTGTCCAAACAACTCATCCCGATTTACGATAAGCCTATGATCTACTACCCGATGAGCGTGCTGATGCTTGCCGGCATCCGCGACATCCTGGTCATATCGACGCCCCGCGATCTTCCGGCCTTCCAGGCGCTTCTCGGCGACGGCTCCGGATTCGGCATCAATCTGGCCTATGCGGAGCAGGCGCACCCCAATGGCCTTGCGGAAGCTTTCATCATCGGTCGTGATTTCGTCGGCAGCGATCCCGTGGCCATGATCCTCGGCGACAACATCTATTTCGGTGAGGGACTTGCCGAAACCTGTCGGGCTGCCGCGGAGCAAACGGAAGGCGCGTCGGTTTTCGCCTATTATGTCGATGATCCGGAGAGATACGGCGTCGTCACCTTCGACCGTACGTCGGGCAAGGCGCTGACGATCGAGGAAAAGCCGGTGGAACCGAAGTCGAACTGGGCTGTCACCGGCCTTTATTTTTACGACAACGAGGTGCTCGATATTGCCGCTGGAATAGAGCCTTCCTCTCGTGGCGAACTTGAGATCACCAGCATCAACAACGTCTATCTCGAACGCGGAAAGCTACAGGTTCATCGGCTCGGCCGGGGTTATGCATGGCTCGACACGGGCACGGTCGAGAGCCTTCACCAGGCTTCGTCCTTCGTCAGCATCCTTGAGCATCGCCAGGGGATCAAGATCGCCTGCCCCGAGGAGATCGGCTTCAATTCCGGCTGGCTTACAGCCGAACAGATCATGAAGCGCGCCGCAGAACTCGGCAGGAACGAATATGCCGCGTATCTGCGGCGCGTCGTAAGCGAGGCGGCGTAGGATATGCTTGAGGTCAGGAAACTCGGTCTTGAAGGCGTCATGGAGATAGTGCCGCGACGCTTTTCCGACGATCGTGGATTTTTTTCTGAAACATACAATGCCGGGGCCTTCGCGAAGGCCGGCATGGATATGGCCTTCGTTCAGGACAACCATTCGTTCTCCGTGACGAAAGGGGTCTTGCGTGGCCTTCACTATCAATTGCCGCCGCGCGCTCAGGACAAGCTGGTGCGTGTCACCAAAGGTGCGATCCTCGATGTCGCGGTCGATATACGCAGGCATTCGCCGGATTTCGGCAAATGGGTCGCACTCGAGGTCTCGGCGGAAAAATGGAACCAGATCCTCGTCCCGAAGGGCTTCGCACACGGTTTCGTGACGCTGAGCGACAACACCGAAGTACTTTACAAGGTCACCGACCTCTATTCGCCGGAACACGACCGCTCGATCCGTTTCGACGATCCGGATATCGGCATCGAATGGCCGTTGCCGGCGGCGGAGCTTGTCCTTTCCGAGAAGGATCGGAATGCACCGCGCCTGCATATGGCCGAGATATTCGAGTGACGAGGAGGGCCGGCCGATGAATTTCCTCGTGACGGGCGGTGCCGGCTTCATCGGGTCCGCTGTTTGCCGACACCTCTGCGCCAATCCGGAGAACCGGGTAATCAATGTCGACAAGCTGACCTATGCCGGAAACCTGGCGTCCCTCAAGCCGATCGAGAACAATATCAACTATCGGTTTGAAAAAGCCGACATTTGCGATAGCGCGCGCATGCTTCAAATCCTGCGCGACGAAAAGATCGACATTGTCATGCACCTCGCGGCGGAAAGCCACGTCGATCGCTCGATCGACGGGCCGGGCGCCTTCATCGAGACCAATGTGGTCGGCACGTTCCGTTTGCTCGACGCCGCACTCGCTTATTGGCGGGAACTCGCCGCACCGGCGAGATCGCGTTTCCGTTTCCATCATGTATCCACCGACGAGGTGTTCGGCGACCTGCCGTTCGACAGCGGCATCTTCACCGAAGAGACGCCATATGCACCTTCGTCGCCCTATTCGGCCTCGAAGGCGGCTTCCGACCATCTGGTTCGGGCCTGGCACGAAACCTATGGGCTGCCTGCCGTTGTTTCGAATTGTTCCAATAATTATGGCGCCTACCATTTCCCCGAAAAACTCATCCCGCTCACGATACTGAACGCGCTCGACGAAAAGCCGCTGCCGGTCTACGGCGCCGGTGCCAATGTGCGCGACTGGCTTTACGTGGAGGATCATGCCCGTGCCCTCGAGCTGATCGCGACGCGAGGCAAGCCCGGCGAAGGCTACAATGTTGGTGGCCGCTCCGAGCAGACCAATCTGAACGTCGTCAGGACGATCTGCCGGAGGCTTGATGCCGTAAGGCCGCGCGCCAATGGCCAACCCCACGAAGCTCTGATCACTTTCGTGACCGACCGGCCGGGCCATGACCGCCGGTATGCCATCGATGCTTCCAAGATCGAGCGCGAGCTCGGCTGGAGCCCGTCGGTCACTTTCGAGGACGGGCTGGCGCTGACGGTCGACTGGTATCTGTCGAACGAATGGTGGTGGGGACCGATCCGCAAACAGCGCTATTCAGGCGAACGCCTGGGCGGAATGAAGAAGGGTGCGGCGTGAGGCTGGTTGTCACCGGCTGCGACGGGCAGGTTGCACAAAGCCTTGTCGAGCGCGCCAATGGCGACGTCGAGGTGGTACGGGTCGGCCGTCCCGAACTGGACCTTGCCCGCCCGGAAACGATTGCGCCGGCACTGACCGCCGCCCGCCCGGATTTCGTGGTTTCCGCTGCTGCCTATACCGCGGTCGATCGCGCGGAGGACGAACCGGACCTCGCATTTGCGATCAATGCGGAAGGAGCCGGAAAAGTCGCGGAGGCCGCCGCCCATATAGGCGTTCCCGTCATTCATCTATCGACCGACTATGTGTTCGACGGCGGGGCGGAGGAACCGTATTGCGAGGATTATCGACCCGATCCCAGGAGCGTATATGGCGCCTCGAAACTTGCCGGCGAGAAGACGGTTGCCGAAGCCAATCCGCGCCATCTGATCCTGCGCACGGCCTGGGTCTACTCGCCCTTCGGCGCCAATTTCGTCAAGACCATGCTGCGGCTCGCCGCCGACCGCGACGAGATCGGTGTCGTCTCCGACCAATGGGGGAGTCCGACGTCGGCGCTGGACATTGCCGATGGCCTCCTGCTTGCGGCAAATATGCTTCATGGGGCCGCAGACTTCTCGGACTACGGCATCTATCATCTGGCCGGCACGGGGGCCGTGAACTGGAGCGGCTTCGCGCGCCATGTGCTGGAAACGAGCGCGCGCCTGGGTGGCCCTCAGGCCCGGGTGAGCGACATCACGACCGCCGATTACCCTACCAAGGCGCGTCGGCCGGCCAATTCACGCCTGTCGACGGAAAAATTCGCCACGATCTTTGGTTGGCGTGCGCCGGAATGGCGGCGGTCGACGGAGGAGGTCGTGCGCCGCCTCGTAGAGGGAAATTCTCCGCAGGACGCCCACTGACACGCGCGGACTGGCGCCGCACAATCCAGAATAGCCCCCCCATACTTTCAAAAAATATACTTTAAATTGAAGCTTCTCTTTGGTATCCAGTTTTCGGGGAAGATATTTTCCGGGGGGCTGGAAGAATGATACTGCCGCATTTCGAGCGGTTATTGAACATTTGCAATATTCAGGGCTGGCAGGAAGGGCATAAGACATTAACCTGTGATCGCGACGGCTTCGTGACGATCCTGACGGAGATGCTCAAGGCGGCGCCCTTTGACGAGGAGTGGTATCTTGAGCGATATCCTGATGTCGCCCAGGCCGTTGAGAACGGCGAGTTCGTTTCGGCCCGGGAACATTATGTGCGGTTCGGCTATTTCGAAGGCCGCCTCCCCGGCCTGAACGGCTTCGATTTCCGGGCTTATTGCGCTCTTTATTCCGACTTGGCGGACATCCTCTTTGAGCCCGGGAGCGACGGCAAGGCAAAGGCCCACTTCATCGAATACGGCTATCGCGAGGGACGCTTCGCACCGGACAAGGCCGAAGCCGAAGCCTAAGCATGTCTCCTGAAAGTCGAAGCCGGCTTAAGGATGAAGACGCGCGTTAAATCAGGAAACCAAGACACAAGGAGCAAATCTGAAAGATTGCGCCGTGCTTTGGTGCGGGAAATCGGGCGATTGTATTGCACTGTCGGGATGTGCGGTTATAACGATCGAAGGGGAGGGCGACTCGGACTTGACGGCAATCGCTTTTGCTTGTGCGCCATGATCAGGTGGGTGGGACGTGAATATGCATGAGGGATCATGGCGCAGGTCGAACTTCTGGATGCAGGCGTTGCCAGGAAATTCGTTGGCGTAAGGATCGACGGGGACTGGCTCGAAGCGCTTCACGATGATCCCCAGATCATCTTCAAGCCGGAAGATGCCCTGAGGGCCGGCTGGTATCGGATGGATCTCGACATCGATGTTGCGGAGCCTGTCCGTCCGCAGGTCTATTTCGATTTCGGCGGAGGCTTCAGCGAGGTCTTTTCCACGCGAATGCGGCCAAACGGCCACGGCAGCGGCTATTTCGCCATCGTCCGCCTGCCTTTTCCCGCGCTGGTCCTCCGGCTCGATCCGACGGAGATGCAGGGTAAATTCTCCATATCGAGCTTTCGAATCAAGCGGCAGGCGCCGCATGAAAGGGCGCTCGCTCTCGGGCGGCAGGGCTTTCGCGCCATGCGGCGGAACCCGCGTGCCTTTCTCAGCCACCTGCCCGTCTACCTCAGGGCACTGCGCCATCCCGTTTTCCTGCAAATGCGTGAGACGCCCAATATCCAGGCCGGATCGACAACCTACGAGGACTGGATCAGGCAGCGTGACTTCGATGGGACGCGCGACGCCGAAGCGGTGCGCGCGGATGTCGAGGCGCTGGCCACGAAGCCGAAGATCAGTGTAGTCATGCCGGTCTATAACACGCAGGAAAAGCTGCTCGACGAGGCGATCGCCTCCGTTGTCGGTCAGATCTATCCGAACTGGGAACTGTGCATCGCCGACGACTGCTCGACGGCGCCCCATGTCCGCCCGGCCCTGGAGCGCTGGAGCGGGAGCGACCCGCGCATCAAGATCGCTTTCCGCGACGAGAACGGGCATATCTCGCACGCCACGAACTCGGCCTTTGGTCTTGTGACCGGGGAATGGGTGGCGATGCTCGATCATGACGATCTGCTGAGGCCGCATTCCCTCGCGGAAGTCGCCTTGGAGATTGCTCGTCACCCCGATGCCGAAATGATCTATTCCGACGAGGACAAGATCGACGAAAAGGGCCGACGCTACGAACCCAACTTCAAGCCTGATTTCTCGCGCGAACTCTTCCGATCCCAGAACTACTTGAACCACCTGACCGTTTACCGGGCGGAAAACATCCGTGCCGTGGGCGGCTGGAGGCCGGGTTTCGAGGGCAGTCAGGACTACGACCTCAATCTGCGCATCCTCGAACGAATCGACATGGCTAACATCCGCCATATTCCGAAGGTGCTCTATCACTGGCGTGCCGTCGAAGGCTCGACGGCTGTCGCCGGATCGGAAAAATCCTATGCCTACGCCGCAGGCAAGCGCGCGCTTGAGGAGCATGTGAAGCGGATGGCACTGCCTGCCATTGTCGAGGAAGCGCCGGACACGCCTTTCTATCGGCTGCGATTCAAGGTGCCGGAACCGGTGCCGCTGGTCAGCCTCATCATCCCTACCCGCGATATGGTGGAACTTCTCAGCGGTTGCATTCGCTCGATCCGCGAGAAGACGACTTACGACAATTACGAGATCATTGTCGTCGACAATGGTTCGGTCGAACCGGAAACCCTCACTTATTTCAAGAAGCTGAGGAAGGAGAAGGCGGCCCGCGTCATCGCTTACAATAAGCCTTTCAACTATTCGGCCATCAACAATTTCGCCGTGAAGAAGGCGAGGGGATCGATCGTCGGACTGATCAACAACGACATCGAGGTGATCTCGCCCGACTGGCTGACCGAGATGGTCTCATGGGCCGTACAGCCGGACGTTGGCTGTGTCGGCGCCAAGCTTTATTATGCCGACGACACGATCCAGCATGCCGGTGTGATCCTGGGCATCGGGGGTGTGGCGAACCATGCCCATTTGGGTTTGCCCCGGAGCAGTCCAGGGTATTTCGGCCGCGCCATCGTCATGAATAACTTTTCCGCCGTGACTGCAGCCTGTCTTCTCGTGCGCAAGGAGATATTCCAAAGCGTAGGCGGCCTGAACGAGAAGAATCTAACGGTCGCGTTCAACGATGTCGACTTCTGCCTGAGAGTACGAAGCGCCGGCTATCTGAATGTATTCACTCCGTACGCCGAGCTCTATCATTTCGAAAGCAAATCGCGCGGAGCGGAGGACACGCCCGAAAAGATGGCCCGATTCGGCTCCGAGATAAGCTTCATGATGAGCAAATGGGGAGCCGAGTTGGAGAACGATCCATATTACTCCCCGATCTTTTCAAAGAATCGTCCTGATTTTTCGATCACGCTATGAAGAAAAACTTACTTCGTCGACTTATTCGCGGAGAGAGGCCGGTGATGAAATTGACTCCACGTGCGGAGATGATTGCTGCGCATCTAGCTCTTGGTGGCCGCGGCGTAGAGTATGGTCCGCTTCATCGCCGATTGTTACCAAAACCAGATTGCAATGTGTTGTACGTTGATTACGCCGATCGAGAGTTCCTAATCAAGCATTATGAAAAAAATCCGGAAGTAGATGTTAACTTAATACCAGAGATAGATATAGTAACCAACGGGAAGAGCTTGGACAATTTTCTCGAGGCTGGAACTTTGGATTATGTATTAGCTTCGCATGTTATGGAGCACGTTCCGGATTTGCTCGGGTGGCTGGAGACAAATTTGTCATTGCTGAAGGTTGGCGGCAGGATAGCCGTGGCCTTTCCGGACAAAAGATACTGTTTTGACATAAAACGTAGATCGACATACCTTTCTGATATTCTTTGTGCTTATATGGAAAAGCGTACCCGTCCTACGTTTCAGCAAATCTGTGACCACTTCTGGAATGTCAGTAAGGTGACCCCTACATCAGCATGGGATGGTTCCGTTAACGCACTCAACGCCGAATATATTCATTCGCGGGAACAGGCGATCGCTATAATGAGGTCGAAGGTAAATAGTGATGAATATATTGATTGTCATTGCTGGATTTTTGAAGATAAAGAGTTTATTAGTGCTTTAAATGAGCTTAAGAAGTACTCATCAATTAATTTTTCTGTTATGTCATTTACGGCGACAAGATATAATACACTGGAATTCTACGTGACGATAGAAAGAAATTGAGCTGATTCAAAGATGAGATTTGTAACAAATAAAATATATTTTATGCATATACCGAAAACTGCTGGAAGCGCGTTTAATTCTATTTTTAAAAGCGCCGTGCCAGTTGGACGATATTTCGAGCATATGGAGAGTCACGGAGAGCGGTTTGCTGAGATTAAGAATGACGGCGAGCCTTTCTACGCCTCGGGTCATTTTACCTTTTCAGCAACAGAGGATCTTATAAGGCGGCCTGATGTATTTTCTATGACGATTTTGCGGAATCCAGTAGAGCAGTTAATTTCTCATCTGAAGTGGGTAAAGGCTTATGGCAACCCGGAGGATGAAGCTAGGCGAGCGGATCTTCCGTCTGACATCGCTCAACTCTCACAGGATTTATGGAAGATAAGCTTAAATGATGTGGGGCGTTTAAGGAATACGATTGATAGGCCGGTTGCCAGGAGGCTTTTTGATAATTTGCAGGTCCGCTATATGACCTCTATGGATGACGATCAGGTGGATGATGATAGGGTGATGGGGGCACTGGAGAATTTTATTAATTTTGATTTTATATTTGTATTGGAAGACATGGATAAGGCTATAGGATATATTAGAAAGGAATTGCCTAGTATAAGTAATATCAAAATAGAGAATAAAGCAATGATAAACGAGGATGTTAATCTTCAAGATAGAGATGTTTTAACTTTTTACCGCTTAGCAGCTCGTCACGATGCGAAGCTATATACGAAGGTGCGCTCATATTCTAGGGAAAGATTTTTTCTGAACGATTGTAAGCCGATGGTATTCGGAGCCTAGCCATCTGTAATTGTGTTGGTAGTACGGCGAAGAGATATCGTCTTTCTTATTTGGTTGAGAGAGACCATCGTCATGCTGGCGATGTGAACTGTAAACCGACTTCGATAACTTCAATATTGTTGGTGTTCGTAAATTCTTGCTGGGAAAAGCAGGATCGGAGGAAGGCACCTGCAACTGCCGGGCATCTCGCCGTCAGGCAGTAACAGACGCCTTCACGCCACATGGCGTAAAGGCGGACCTCGTCAAATATATTGCCCGCCGGTGGCTGTGGTTCCCGCCGCCGTGCCGGGGATGAGATCAGCCACGCCGCCTGCCTCCAGGACTCCGTTGCTAGTACATATATAGCGCTGGCCTGTGACCCTGAAGGAACCGGTCGGGAAGGTGCAGGCCCACAATTGCAGATAGCCCGCTCCTCGCGCGGCGAAGAATGCCCCAACGCTGATATCGGCGCTTATGGTGATCGTCCGCCCCTGGAACGCGATATCCGCGTGGATCGCGTCGAAAGCCTGCTGGCTTGCTCCCGCTGATAAAGAAAAATTGCCTTCGGCAGCCAGATAGGCACCGCTCTGGACACGCGCGTGCTGGTTGCGCAAAGTTCCGCCGAAATCGAATTGCCCGATGGAAATGGCCGCGTGGCCGGTGACCTGCATGGCGATGCCGCCGGTCGAGCCGGCCAGTCCCATGTTTCGGAGGCGCCACCACGAGCCGTTGTTCGACGCGGCGATCTTGTCCACTGTCGAGAGGGTGGCGCCAGCCCCGTTGATCAGTATGGGCAAAGCACCTGCGGTCCTGCCGAGATCGATGGTTTCCGCGTAGTGTCCGGCGGCAAGCTGGATAGTTGTCTGATGGATGCTGGAATCGATCGACGACGCCGCAGCTACGGCCTTCCCGACGGTGGCGAAGGCGCTTTCGGCGGTCAGGCCGTCATTGCCGTCGTCGCCGGCTGGATCGACATAGTAGGTACGCGGAGCGAGGAGCGTTTCGCGCACGCCGCCGGCCGGAAAGCCAACGCGTCCGCTGCTTCTGTCGATGCGCATGGCCTCCACCCAGTTCGCGCCGTCGGAGCTGACCTTCACGGCGAAATCGTCACTGCCGGCGAGGCCCATTTCAGCGCGGCCCGAATAGCCGTCCTGGAACAGAAGCGATGCGGTGTCGGTCTGCGCCGCCTTGTTGACCTTCAGGCGATGGTCGCCGCCTTCATGGTCGAAGAGGCTCGCCGGCGAAGCGACCGCGAGGCGGTTGCCCGCATCGGCTGTGGCATTGACGCCCACCGTCATGATTTCGGTGAGCGTGCGGGTCGGCGGCAGTTCCTCCCAGCCAGTTCCGGTGAAGACCACGATGCGCTGCCGCGCCCTGTCATATGCCGTCCAGCCGGTCCGTGGAGCCAGGAACGCCCAGCCGCAGTCCCGGTAGACGGCGATCGCGTTCGCCTGGCCGGCAAAGGCGCCGGTCGGGTCGGGGGCGACGATCAGCCGGTCGCCCGGCTGAGCCATGTCGGGCGGCGCGGACGCCTCGTCGGCGACCACGGTCTGTACGAGAGCGTCAAGCGTGGCGATCGCCTCATTGTGGGTCACGTGCTTCTGCGCCTGCGAGGGCATGATATAGGGAAGGGAAAGGATGTCGGTCGTCTCGGTTGCCATCGTCCGCTGTCTCCATGATTGCGTCTGGGCAATGATCGCACCATCCCCCGATACGTGGATAAAGTGTTCTCCAGGAGAGCGTAACGGTCCTGGTGTCAGCGGCTTTTTTGAAGGTTTTTCAGCAGTTTGCGTGGTCGCTTCGCACAGGCCTCTCTTTTGAGGCGCTTGAAACTATCCACATGCTCGCGATAACCGGAAAGCGGCAGTCATGCCGGCGTGCCTTAATTTCCGGAGTTGCTTTGTGGCCTGGCTATGCGCTCCGTACGCGCATACATTTCCGTCTCCAACTGCTTCAGCCTTTCCCCGAATTTTGTCTGTTCGGGCGCGAGGGCGACGGCTTTTTTCATGGCGGCTACGGCCGCGGGCCAGTTGCCGGCGCGAGCCTGAAGATTGCCGAGATGGGCGTAGCGGCCGGCATCCGGATGAAGCGCGATCGCGTGCTCGATGGCTGCGATTGCCTCGTCCACCCGGTTGACGCGATTGAGCGTGAGGCTGAGGCCGACCAGCGCGGCATCATTTCCGGGATTCGCGGCAAGCGCGTTCCGCAATTCCATGATATCCACGGCCGCCTTCAATTCGTCGCGCACGGGGTCGGATGCAGCAGGCAGAGCCGTCTGGATCGCCGTATGGATCCTGTCTACAGGCCGCTGATGTTGCAGGTGTTGCTGCAGCGCGTGACCGAGATAAGCGAAGATGGCCCGCACTTCCTCGCGCCCGGCTTCGCTGCCGCCCGCCTCGAAGAGGGATGCCAGCGCCGGCGTAGGAGCCTTGCCTATCGCGACGACTCCGAGCCCATGCCCGTGCAGGAACTCGAAATGCGGCCGGCCGGCTGCCACTTCCGCCCAGAGCCGGAAGACGCCGAAGCCGCGTTCACGGACGTTCGTGTCGTGCAGCATGACAACGGCATTTTCGCTGAGCTTCGGCCGCCAGGTGTCGAAATCGTGTCGCACGGCCTCGTAGCTGTGCAGTCCGTCGATGTGAAGCAGATCGATGGAATTGTCGGGAAAGTGCGCCACCGCCTCATCGAATGTGGACCGCACCAGACGCGAGAAAGCGGAATAGCGCACGTCGTGATGCGAGCGGAGGTCTTCCCACACTTCCTCGCCGTAGAGGCCGGCATGCTCGTCACCCCGCCAGGTGTCGACGGCATAGCAGCGGCAGTCGAGCGCGAGCGCGCGCACGGCCTCGCATGCTGCGCAATAGGACGCGCCATTGTGCGTTCCCAGTTCGACGAAAGAGGACGGCCGCAGGGCGTCGATCATCCAGAACATGAAGGGCAGATGCTCGATCCATGCCGAAACCGGCATCCGCTCCGGCACGCGGAACGGCAGGGCGTGGAGCGGGATGGTCCGGGCGGCGTTTTCAGGCGGCACGGGAATTGCGCTGTTTGTAGAAATCAAGCGCCTTGCCTATCGGCCCGAGAAAGACACTCTGGCCACGCTCGAGAATGAGGCCGAGCGTGCAGGTCTTTTCCAGCAGGCTCAAATTGTGGGACGCCAGGATGATGATGCCGGCGTTTGCGACGACGCCGCTTAGGCGTTCCCGGGCCTTTTCCTGGAAGGGCGGGTCGCCTGCACCGATCCACTCGTCCATCAGCAGGATTTCCGGCTCAAAACTGGTCGCTGTCGCGAAGGCGAGGCGGGCAGCCATGCCCTGGCTATAATATTTGAACGGCATGTCGATGAATTCGCCCATTTCGCTGAACGCGATGATGCCGTCTATGCGCTCCGCTATCTCGGAACTGCTCCATCCGTTGATGAGGCCACGCAATTCGATATTGCGCCGTCCGGTTGCCTCGGGACGGAAGCCGAGATTGATGTTGAACAGGGCGTCCACCCGGCCGGAGACGTCGGTTTTCCCGGCGGTGGGCTCGAATATACCGTAGAGCACCTTGAGCAGCGTCGTCTTGCCCGCCCCGTTGCTGCCGATCAGCGCCAGCCGGTCGCCGGCTTCCAGCGAGAAGCTGACATCCTGGAGTGCCGTCACGTGGGCCGCCCGCCCGCCGCCATGTTCGACTTGTCCTCCGATCAGCGAGATCTGGCGTCGCTCCTTCGACGACGGGCGCCTTGCGAGCGTCTGTTGCTGGATCAGCGGATAGGTGAGGCCGAGGCCTTCGACCTTGATATGGATCGCCCCGTTCGGCATGCCCGGCAGCCTCTAGAGCAAGAAGACGATTTTGCGGCGATAGGCGCCGAGGAGCAGTATGGCTATGGCCCAAAGCACGACGGTTGCCGCGAGGCTGACCTGCCAGGATTGGACCGGCAGGACACCATCCACGATGGGGCTGCGGAAAATGTCGATGTAGTGCGTCATCGGGTTCCCGTCGTAGAGCACCTGTCTGAAATCGTTCTTTCCTGGATACCAGAAGACTGGTGTCAGGAAGAAGGCGAGACGCATGAAATTCATGATGAAGAAATTCAGATCGGGAATGAGCGCGCCCAGGATGGCGAGGATGATCGAGACAGCCGGCGCCGCCAGGACGAGCAGGACCATCGCCGGGATGGTGTACAGCAAGGCCGCCGTCAGCGGGTGGCCGACGATGACGATGACGATAACCAAGCCGATGAGCCCATACCCCGCCCGGATTACGGTCCGCATGGTCTGCCGCATGACATAGACGAAGAGCGGCAGGACCGTGCCCTTGATGAAGGCCTGTTCTGTGATGAAGAGCTGGACGCTCTGAGTGATGGTTTCGCTGATGAAGTTCCAGGCGAGGAGGCCACAGGCGACATAGACGGCATAATTCGGACGTTCTCCGCCGAAGATATAAATCAGCGTAAGAACGAACAGGAGGTAGTTGAGAAGGAGCCAGATCGGCCCAAGCCGCGTGCGCCTGTGGCTGTCGCCGATATCCTCCCGCGCCAACGCCATCCAGACGCGGTGCATCCCGAAGCCTGCGCGGATGTCATTGAGTGCGCGGTCGACCAGTATCAACATGGCTTGTCCTTGTGAGCCGGCGGGCACGTAGCACAGGCGGCCTCCGGCTGCCAAGCACGGCCTTGTCCGCGTCGAGGCCTCCATGCGATTCTGGACAGACACGAATTGTTTCGCGAAAATATGAAATTTATCGCCTGGTCGTTGTCCAGCCGCACTCGGTCGTGCGACATCTTTGTCGAGGCGAAGCAGCGCGCCCCCGTCGGGTATCTGATCCTGGCGCGGTGCATTTGCGCTTGCGATATGAAAGGGCACACAGCCGTTTGAGTGGAGCGGAAACGATGCGCCGTGTCGCCGTTCTCATGGCGACGTACAACGGAGCAGCCTATCTCGAGGAGCAATTGGGCTCGCTGCTCTCCCAATCCTATCGCTGGATCGACGTTGTCGTATCCGACGACGGGTCGGAAGACGGAACGCTCAATATTCTTCAGGAATGGAAGGAGAAATGGGACAAGGGACGGTTCATCGTGCGATCCGGACCCCGCCTGGGATTTGCCGAGAATTTCCGCTCCCTGATCGTGGATCCCGCCATCGACGCCGATTATTACGCTTTTTGCGACCAGGACGACATCTGGGAGCCGCAGAAGCTGGAAATCGCGGTATCACATCTTGACCGCGTCGCAGCCGGATCGACTGCTTTGTTCTGTTCACGCACCCTCACGATCACCGAGGATGGCAAGATTGCCGGCATGTCACCTTTGTTTTCAAAGGAACCGTCCTTTCGCAACGCGCTTGTCCAGAGCCTGGCCGGCGGCAACACCATGGTTCTCAATCGAGCCGCCCAATCGATCATGAAGCGCGCCTCCCAACGGTCGGGATTCGTCAGCCATGACTGGTGGGCTTATCTCCTGGTGTCGGGAACCGGCGGCCAGGTGTTTTATTGCCCTCGGCCCTTGGTGCGCTATCGCCAGCACGGATCGAACCAGGTTGGCGCCAATACGTCCTGGCAGGCGCGCCGTTCGCGATTGAAGCGCATGATTCGGGGACAGTTCCGGCAATGGAGCGACGAGAACCTGGCGGGCCTCGAGGTGAATGCGGACCTTCTGGCACCTGACGCCATGCAGACGCTCGTCTGTTTCCGCGAGGCGCGCAAGGCCGCCCTGCCGCGCCGCCTCTTCGATCTGAGTCGGTCGGGCGTCTACCGCCAGACGTGGTCGGGCAACGTTGGGCTTTATGTAGCCGCCATGATAAGAAGGCTTTGATCGGTGCCGGTGGAGAGCTTTACGAGCCCATACCATCTTTTCACTCAAACTACCGAGAATTCGGCAGTTGCAGATACTAACTTCAAGTTGCGCGAGTACTGGGGTTCGATTAGTCATCGCCCCACGAATGGATGCACAATTCGCCAAGGTCGAATGTCGGAAATTGAACTGAGTATAGTCATGCCCTGTCTCAACGAGGCAGAGACGCTGGCAATCTGTATTCGCAAGGCACAGGCGGCCATCGATGCTGCCGGGATCGCGGGCGAGATCGTCATAGCCGATAATGGCTCGACGGATGGTTCCCAGCACATTGCCGAGGAAGAAGGCGCGCGCGTCGTCCATATAGAATGCAAGGGATACGGGTCTGCATTGATCGGCGGAATTTCCGCGGCTCGGGGCAGATACGTCATCATGGGCGATGCGGACGATTCCTACGATTTCTCATCGCTGAGGCCGTTCATCGAGAGACTGCGCAAGGGAGCGGATCTCGTCATGGGCAACCGTTTCCGGGGCGGTATAGCGCCTGGCGCGATGCCATTCCTGCATCGCTACCTGGGTAACCCGGTCCTGAGCTGGCTTGGGCGGCTGTTTTTCAGGATCAAGGCGGGCGACTTCCACTGCGGGCTTCGCGGCTTCAACCGGGAGCGTATCCTTGCGCTGAATCTTCGGACGACCGGGATGGAATTCGCTTCGGAAATGGTGGTCCGCGCCTCGCTCGAACATTATACGATTGCCGAAGTCCCGACGACGCTGTCGCCCGACGGCCGCTCCCGGGCGCCTCATCTCAGAACATGGCGTGACGGGTGGCGGCACCTGAGCTTCCTTTTGATGTACAGCCCACGGTGGCTTTTTCTCTATCCCGGACTGGTCCTGCTGATCGGAGGGATCGTCGGAGCGATTGTGCTCGCACCGGGCCCTGTCATGATAGCCGGCGTCGGTTTCGATCTGCATACTTTTCTCGTCGCCAGCATCTGCGCGCTTCTTGGAACGCAGTGCATTACCTTCGCTGTGATTTCCCGGAAGTTCGCGACGGCCCACGGGCTGATCCCGAGATCGAAACGGTTCTCCGGCCTGTTGCGGGCCATGACGCTCGAGCGCATGGTGGTCGGTGGTGCTCTCATTGCCTTCGTCGGGCTGCTCGGCTTCCTGCGGTGCTTCGGTCTCTGGGCCTCGACCGGCTTCGGCCCCCTTGAATACGCCTCGATGCTGCGCCTGCTGATCCTGTCGCTGACCGCGATTGCGATAGGCATCCAACTCGTATTCGCGGCTTTTCTTTCAGCGATAATAGAGATCCCAACGCGCTAGAAACAGGACGGTCTGGTGAAGGATATCATTGAGAATCGAAAGCGCATTGGGCTGGGAGCGAAAACGAGGCTCGCCGCCATTTCGGTTCGCGAGAACGGGCTTCCGTATTTCGTCTATCTGGGAATCTCCTATCTTGGCACCAATCTCGCAAATTTCGGATTCCGCAAGTCGGATGAACTCCGCAAGTCTCGCGGCCTTCCCGGAATGAACAGCCGCGCCGCCAATCGGTTCATTTGGGACAATTGGGATTGGAGCGCGGCAGGCGATGAATGGACGCCAAGTCCGGATTGGAAGCAGTCGGTCGTCAAGAACTTCATAGATCCATATTTCGACGGACGGGAGAGGGTCTTGGAGATCGGGCCGGGCGCTGGTCGCTGGACGGAATATCTCATCGGGAAATGCCAGGAACTTATCGGCATCGACATTTCCGAAACCTGCGTAAAAACATGCCGTGAGAGGTTCTCCGCCTATCCCCACGCCAAGTTCGAACTGGGTAACGGCGCGGACCTTCAATCAATCGAAACCGCCACCATCGACGGTATTTGGTCGTTCGATGTATTTGTTCACATCAATGATACCGAATTCAATTCTTATGTTTCGGAATGTGCCCGCGTGATGAAGCCCGGTGCGGTCGGCGTGATCCATCACGGAACCATGGGCGGAAGCAGCGGCGGTTGGCGCTCGAACGTGACGGCGGAGGACGTGCTTCGATTCATGCAGGCCCATGGCCTTACGGTTGTATCTCAGTTGAAATCATGGACCGATGCTGGTCAGGAGTTCGAAGCAGGGCTTTACGGAGACGCCATAACAGTATTCATGAGATGATGATGTCTCCGCTACTGGAAAAGTTCTGTCGATTCGTAGCAGTCGGACTGGCTTGTGCTGTTCTGTTCTTTGCAATAAATTATTCTCTTAAGAGAGTATTTAATTTTGGCCAGTTTATATCACTGGCAGCGACATATACCATATGCTTCTGGATAGGGTATATATCTCAAAGGCAATTTGCGTTTCGTGCTAACACGTTGCATCGCCGATCCTTGCCAAGATATCTGACACTTCATTTTTTTGGAATGTTATTCGTATATTATTTCACTCAATGGATACAGTTGAGCTTTAACCTTGGTAGCATGAGTTCTTCTTTGGTCGCGACTGGCTTGGCTGGAATCGCCAGTTTCATCGTGTCGCTTACCTGGGTATTTCGCTCGCCGGACACTCCGCTTGGAGCGGAAACACGTAAATGACGAAGACTCCGAACGCGCAGTATAATGTTGCACGTCCCGAATCGTTTGCGATTCGCATCGCGAATAATTCGCGATTCGCCATGTATCGGATGTTCGAGAAAACCTTCCCGCCGACGGAGGAAAACCTTCTTCTCGACGTCGGCGTGACATCGGACGATCAATATGCATCGTCCAACTATTTCGAGCTTCTTTATCCTCATAAGCATCGGATCACAGCCGCCGGGATAGATGACGCCAGCTTTCTGGAAACCAGGTACCCTGGATTGAAGTTCGTGCACGCGGACGCCTTGACCCTGCCTTTCGAGGACGGCGCGTTCGACTATGTTCATTCCTCGGCTGTTCTTGAGCATGTGGGGAATTTCGCGAACCAGAAGCGCATGATAGCAGAATGCGTTCGTGTAGCCCGCAGGGGAGTGTTCCTGACGACGCCCAACCGCTGGTTCCCCGTCGAATTCCACACGCAGTTGCCGTTGTTGCACTGGCTTCCGAAACCGTGGTTTCGCAGCGTTCTTTCCGGCCTGGGCCAGCACGAACTGGCACGAGAGGAGAACCTCAATCTTATGACCGCCGGAGAATTGCGGCGGGCGGCTCCAGGCGCGAAAGACTGGAGCTTCCGGATCGTTCATCACCGGCTATTGGGGCTCAATTCCAACTTGATCCTGGTCGGAAGGCCGGACTCCTGAAGGCTGTCATGCGTTCTGCACGCCGCGCAGGACGGCAAAGACGGACAGGAGGCTTGCCAATACCAGGCAGAAGTTTGCTGGGGCTGTATAGAGGAGATTGGCGGCCGGAAACGAACTGGCGTCCGCAAGGGTCAGGATAGCGGCGCGGGCCGCGACGAGCGCCCATGCGGCGGCGGCGGTCAGCGTCACAGGGTCTCTCACCGCCTGCTTCGGTCGCGCCAGCAAAAACAGCACGGCGAAGAGCCCTATGACCGAAAGCGCGGGCACGCCGGCACCATATATCCTGATCATGGCCGAGCGCACCGCGCGCGCTGCCTTTTCCGCCATTGTGGTGGGCGTCGCGTCGATGCGCGGGTGGTTGAGGAGGCTCCACATATCGGCGGCATGGCTACCGACAACGGGATATGGTCGTACACCGACCCGACCATCGGCTGGCTTCGTGAAAGCGATCCGCTCCGCCACACGAATAAGCGAAGCGGGGAGGCGATCGAGCAGGCCGGGCGTCCACGCCATCAACGGAACGGGGCTGGCGCTACATGGTAATTTGCCTGATTCACAGGCTTGCCCAACTTCCTCCGAGATCGCCCTGAACTTCTGCGATGCGATGGCGGGGCTCTTGTAATATCCCGCCTGAGCACCGGCGCCGCGCAGGGCCCACATGAACCAGCCTCCAGCGATGTCGCCGCAGGTCGACGGGTAGGTCTGGCATCCGGGCTTCGACCAGGCATTCAGCAGTGGCGACCCTACCGCAAGCTTCTCCGCGAGCGGAGCGAAGGACGGGCTGACAGGTGCGATAGCGGCGCGCGCCTCGGTTGAGACCGGTACATAGGGACGCTTTCCGATCTGAACGCTCTGCAGCGCATCCATCGCTTCCTCGAAACTGCCCGAATTGACCTCAACGCCGATGAACGAGCCATAGGCGATGTAGTTGAATGTCCTGAAGAGTCCCAACACGGCGAGGAAGGCGAACCCGACCACCAGCATACGGCCGGCAACCGGCCTAGTCCGGGCGAGGAAAAAGCCGGAAAGCATCAGTACCGCGACGCCCGGCGCCAGCCATATGCCCTCCTCGCGTGTCAGCCATGTCCATCCAAGGAAGAGACCGGCAAGGAATGCTGTGCCGATATCCGCCGCCCGCGATCGCGACGGAGCGATGAACGTTGTCGCGAGCAGCGCGAATGTGAGCAGCGTCTGCGCCCAATAAATCTGGTCGCGGATCACCCTCTGTAGCTCAACCGAATAGCCGACGGGATGAAGGGCCAAAGTCGTGAAGGTGATGACGGCAAGTGCGGATGACCCCGTTATGCGGAGAATGGCCAGGGCCAGAACGCTCATCGCGATCAGCTGGAAAAGCACGTGGGCAAGAGAGACCGGCAATCCCGTCAAACTGGCCAGTACAAGGAACCACGGGTAGCCGGGACCTTTCACCAATGTCATTTGATCGTAGGAGCCAAGCCAATGGCCCGCGAGAAGGCTTGCCGCATGACGCATGAAAAGACCGTCGTCCGCTCCCGCTTCGGGCAGGAACGAGAGAGGCAGGTTCATCGTCAGCCAGATTCGCAGGACGACGGCGAACACGATCGGCGCCCAAAGGAGAATTGTTCGCCTCTCGAACATGGGCGAGTGTTCCTTCCCCGACGGACGGATGGGGCGTGCAAGCGCTGCCCCGACGATATCGCGCTCTTCCTCCGGGGTGAGTTTCGGCCGGCGCAGGTGATCGCCGGCGAAAATGCGAGGGTTGTCCCCGGTCACCACTTCGCCGCGCCGGGCGTCCACAGCCCGAAATAGGGGCAGCCCGGTAGATCCATCTTGTTCCTGACCGGATCGACCATCTCAGGTCTTGTCATGCGCGCCGCTCCGCAGAGTGTCCAGTTGAACAGGATTTTGTAGTCCGTCTTGTCGGCGCGGACCAGGATACCGCTGCCGGGCGGTGCTGATCGTGGAAATTCCTTTGTCAGCGCGGGATCAAACATTCCAAGTCCGACAAATGTGTTGCTTGAGCCTTTTGCTTCCAGTGCTGCGGGATCGTTCTTCTGCATCTCGACAACCGAAGCCTCGATCTTGTGCAGGTAGGCTATCGCCGTCGGCACCAGCGGAGCAGCCGCCTTGTATTGCTGCATCAATGTCGCGGCAACCGGATTGTAAGGCTGGAACCGAAGGCCGAGGATCATCACCGCGGCTGCAGCGAGACCGCCCAGGATCGCTCCGCCCGCTAGCGCGGAAATGACAGGTGCCGCACCGCGTCGTTTTCGCGCGCCACTGTCTTCCCCGGCTGGCTTTGCGGGTGTGAGCGACGCTTCGACCTCGCTGATGACCTCGTCCACGTCGGCCAGTATTGCGGGTTCTTCGTTCGTGGCCTTGCGAACGGAGGCGCGCGCCGCGGAGTAGACCTCCGATCTTTCGCCGAGGGTCAGCGCGTTGCGATCCTCGATCACTTTCCTTACCGTCTGCGCCAGTTTTTCCCGATTCACTGCAACCCCCAGTTACTCCGGCCGCCTTACCACAAAAGTGTACGTAAAAAACCATTGAAACGTCGCGGTCTCGGCATGACGATAGAACGATCGCCAGGAAGGGATGCTGATCAATGTTGCTACCGATTATTTTGGCGGGCGGCTCCGGGACCCGGTTGTGGCCCTTGTCGCGGGAACTTTATCCGAAGCAGTTCCACGCGCTGGCCGGCAGTCGCACGATGCTGCAGGAAACGGTGATGCGGCTTCAGGGGCTCGACTGCGAAAGCCCGCTGGTGATCTGCAATGAGGAGCACCGGTTCATCGCGGCCGAACAGCTTCGCCAGATAGGCGAGGACGGAGCCACGATCCTGCTTGAGCCTGTCGGGCGCAACACGGCGCCTGCGATTGCGCTGGCGGCGCTCTATGCGTCGCGGTCGGGAGAGGACCCGTTGCTTCTCGTCCTGGCGGCGGATCATCTGATCCGGCAGGAGGATCGGTTCCACGAGAGCGTCGGAAAGGCCATTTCGCTGGCCGAAGGGGGCAAACTGGTCGCATTCGGGATCGTGCCCGACCGGCCGGAAACTGGCTATGGCTATATCCGGCGTGGTGCCTCTCTCGGCAAGGACGGCTTCGTCGTCGAAAAATTCGAGGAGAAGCCGGATCGCAAAACGGCGGAGGTCTACGTCAAGGATGGCGGCTACTATTGGAACAGTGGCATGTTTCTGTTCCGCGCCAGCGTCTTTCTGAGCGAATTGAAACGGTTCCAGCCTGCGGTTCTGGAGGCGTGCGAACGGGCGATCGGCGCGATCGAGCAGGATATGGACTTCGTACGGATCGATGCAGGCAAGTTCAGGGCCAGCCCCGCGATATCGATAGACTATGCGGTGATGGAGAAGACCGGGGCGGCGGCAATGGTCCCCCTTGACGCGGGTTGGAACGATATCGGCTCATGGTCGGCGCTATGGGACGTCCAGGAAAGAGACGGCGACGGCAATGCGCTTGCAGGCGATGTTCTGGCCCTCGACAGCAAGAACACGCTGGTACGCGCGGAGAGCCGCCTGGTCGCCACTGTCGGCGTGGAGAATATGGTGATCGTCGAAACCAAGGACGCAGTTCTGGTTGCGCACAAGGACCACGTCCAGAACGTGAAGGGTATCGTCGACCGTATCCGCAAGCTCGACCGGCAGGAACATATCAACCATCGCGAGGTCTATCGTCCGTGGGGGCACTACGACTCGATCGACTTCGGCGAGCGCGATCAGGTGAAGCGCATCACGGTAAAGCCCGGCGCCAAGCTTTCGGTTCAGATGCACCATCATCGAGCCGAACACTGGGTCGTGGTGCGCGGCACGGCCAAGGTGCAAAAGGGAAACGAGACGATCATGCTGAGCGAGAATCAGTCGACCTATATTCCGCTCGGAGAGATCCACGCCCTTGAGAATCCGGGAAAGATCCCGCTGGAACTGATCGAGGTCCAGTCAGGATCGTATCTTGGCGAGGACGATATCGTCCGCTTCGACGACCGTTACGGACGCAAATAGCTTATCCACGGAAACTGCGGACGAGATCGAGCGCCTCGGTGATGAGCGCGTCGGCGCGGGCGGAGGTCGCCGCCTCCGTATAGCAGCGCATTTCCGGCGCATTGCCCGACGGCCGCAGATGCACGATCTCGCCGGACGAAAACGTTGCCCGCAGTCCGTCGGTGCGGTCGACCGAGACGGTGTCGCCGAGCGGCGAGAGGAATTGCTTCAGCCCGTTCTTTTGCTCGGCCAGATGCGCCATCAGCGCCTGCGACCGCTCGACAGGGAAATTCTCCAGCCGGTCGCTGGCCGAGACCGGCAATGCCCATCGCGCAGCCAGCCCGGACAAGGCGATCTTCTCTTTCCGCGCCGATTGCAGCACGGCGAGGATGGGGAGCATGGCGTCGCGCGTCGGCAGCGCCGTTCCTCTCATTCCGTCATGCTCGAAGGAGGAGCCGAGAATGAAGCCGCCATTGGCCTCGAATCCGACGACGGTCCTGCCGTTGCCCGCTCTCTTCTCCATTGCATCGAGCACGAAGGGCGATCCGACCTTCGTGCGCACGACTTCGAAACCGAGGCCGGCATTGATACCGGAGTTGGACGTGACAGGTGTGACGACGATATCCGCGCCCACCATTCGGGCAGTCACCAGGCCGATGATGTCGCCACGCAATTGCGCGCCGGTTTCATCGGCGATCAGCGGCCGGTCGCCATCGCCATCGGTCGAGACGATGGCGTCCAGCCCGTGCTCTTCGGTCCATACGGCAAAGGTGCGGATCGTTTCCGGCGGGACCGCCTCCGTATCGACCGCGACGAAATGCGAAGTACGCCCCAGCGGCACGACCGCCGCTCCGGCGGATTTCAGGAGATCGATCAGGAAATCCCTAGCCACCGAACTATGTTGGTAGACCCCGATCCTCATGCCCGAAAGCACGCCTGAGGCTGCCATTGCCATGCCGCGCTCGCGGTACCATGCCAGCGCATCGGCTTCCCTGCGAACAACGGCACCGGAATCGTTCGACGATCCTGCGAAGGGGCCCGCCGCTTCGACCATGGCCGTGATGGCTGCTTCGTCCGATTTGCCGATTTCGGCGCCGGGCAGGAAGAACTTGATGCCGTTGCGGTCGGCCGGGATATGGGAACCCGTGATCATCAGGGCGGCCGATTTGTTGGCCCAGGCGAAACCGGCCAGCGCTGGTGTCGGCAATTCACCGCAATCCACGATGTTCAAGCCCGTCCCGGACAGGACATCCGCGCACATGGCGGAGATCGCCAGGCTGCTGTCGCGGAGGTCACGGCCGATGAATATCCGGTCACCCGGTCGCGCCGCGCCGGTTTCGGACAGGTGCCGGGCAAAGGCTCTTGCGTAGTCGGCCGTTTTCGGACCCAGAAGGTCCGTCGCCAGTCCACGCAGGCCGCTCGTCCCGAATTTCATACGGATTCCTTGTTCAATTCATCGACATCGGCAGAATAGCAAACTTCTCCTGGCCTACGTATGGCGGAAAAGGCGAAGACCTTAGGCTTTCCGGATGAACGGGGGAGGGCCGCTCACATCACGTTTCTGCGCGAAAGCATGTCTTCCCATCGCAACGCATCGTGAACGATCAGGTCGAGTTCATTGCGGGCCGGTACCCAGCCCAGTTCGCGTTGCGCCAGTTCCGAATTGGCGACGATGGAGGGAGGGTCCCCCGGCCGTCGCCCGGCCATTTCGACGTTCAGGTCGGCACCGTGGACCCGACGCACGCTGTCGACGACCTCGAGCACCGAATAACCGTGCCCATAGCCGCAATTCGCCACCAGGCTTCCGCCGCCGGCGCGAAGGCGCTCGAGCGCGAGGCGGTGGGCCGCCGCAAGGTCGCTGACATGGATGTAGTCGCGCACGCAGGTGCCGTCCGGCGTCGGATAGTCCGTTCCGAAGACCTGCAGCTTCTCTCGCTTTCCAAGCGCCGTCTCGCACGCGACCTTGATGAGATGGGTCGCCCCTTTGGTCGATTGACCGGTGCGCCCCTTCGGGTCGGCTCCGGCGACGTTGAAATAGCGCAACGCCGTATAGCGGAAATCGGACGATGCTGCGGCAGCGTCGCTAAGCATCCACTCTGTCATCAGCTTGGAACGACCATAGGGCGATTCCGGTGCCAGCTCAGCCTCCTCGCGTACCGGTTCCAGCCCGGCCGCTCCATAGACGGCGGCCGTCGAGGAGAAGATGAAATGGCTGACGCCGCCGTGGATCGCGGCCTCGATCAACGACCGGCTCTTGCAGGTGTTGTTCTCGTAATAGCCGAGGGGATCGGCAACCGACTCGGGCACCACGATCGATCCGGCGAAATGGATGATGGAATCGACCCCATGCTCGCGAATGACCGATTCAAGAAGTCCGCGATCGCCGATGTCGCCGACGACCAGATGTGCCTCGGGGGCGACGGCCCAGTCGAAACCGGTCGACAGGCGGTCGATCACCACCACCTCTTCACCGGCGTCGCACAGTTCCCATACCATATGGCTGCCAATATATCCGGCGCCGCCCGTTACGAGCACACTCATGAATGACCCCTCGTTCCGTCTCTCGCCGCGCTGTTTGCTTGAGATTTGGGGGGAAAACAAGGCGAACCTCTGCTTCCATCCGGGTGCGCTCAGGGCAGCCCGCCGCCTTCGGCCGGGGCGATTGAAGTCGGCAATGCATGCGGCGACACGGTGTTCTGCAATTATTTGCACTAAAGCAGACTCAAGGATAATCATTGGGTTGTGAGGAGGGCGGGCCCGGTATTCCGGAGCATGCCCGGCTTCAGCGACATATCAATCAGTGCGTGCGGCAGCTCGATCGCTCCGGGACCGCCGCCGTAAAGAGGCATCGATGATGAAGAATGGAATGGCGCGTCGGCGATTGCGTTCGCAGGAATGGTTTGACAACCCCGACGATCCGGGAATGACCGCGCTCTATATAGAGCGCTATCTGAATTACGGCCTCACCCGCGCGGAACTCCAGTCCGGCAAGCCGATCATCGGCATCGCCCAGACGGGTTCCGACCTTTCTCCCTGCAACCGGCACCATCTGGAGCTGGCCAAGCGCGTGCGCGAGGGTATCGCCTCTGCGGGAGGGATCACCTTCGAGTTCCCCTGTCATCCCATCCAGGAGACCGGCAAGCGCCCGACGGCCGCGCTCGACCGCAACCTGGCTTATCTGTCGCTGGTGGAGGTGCTTTACGGCTATCCGCTCGACGGGGTGGTCCTCATGATCGGCTGCGACAAGACCACGCCGGCACTTTTGATGGCGGCCGCGACAGTGAATATTCCCGCGATCGCGCTGTCGGTGGGACCGATGCTGAACGGCTGGCACCGGGGCGAGCGGACGGGCTCGGGAACGGTCGTATGGAAATCGCGCGAGCGGCTCGCCGCCGGCGAGATCGGCTATGACGAATTCATGGACATCGTTGCCTCGTCCGCGCCCTCGACCGGTTACTGCAACACGATGGGCACCGCGACCACGATGAACTCGCTTGCCGAGGCACTCGGCATGCAACTGCCCGGTTCCGCGGCGATCCCCGCTCCTTACCGTGAACGCGGCCAGATGGCGTATGAGACGGGGAGGCGCGCGGTAGCCATGGTCGAGGAGGACCTGAAGCCTTCCGACATCATGACGCGCGAGGCGTTCGAGAACGCCATCGTCGTCAATTCCGCTATTGGCGGCTCCACCAATGCACCGATCCACCTGAACGCGATCGCGCGCCATCTCGGAGTGCCGCTCGACAATGACGATTGGCAGGCGGTCGGTCACAAGATACCGCTGCTGGTCAATCTGCAGCCGGCAGGCGAGTATCTTGGCGAGGATTATTGCCATGCCGGCGGCGTGCCGGCCGTCGTCATGGAACTGATGAAGGCGGGACTCCTGCCGCATCCCGGCGCGGTGACGGCCAACGGCAAGACGATCGGCGAGAATTGCGCGAATGTCGAGAATCTCGACCACAAGGTCATCCGCACCGTTGCCGACCCGCTGGTGAAAAATGCCGGGTTCCTCAACCTCAAGGGTAACCTCTTTGACAGCGCTATCATGAAGACGAGCGTGATCTCGGAGGAGTTCCGCAACCGCTATCTGTCGAACCCGGACGATCCCGAGGCGTTCGAAGCCAAGGCAGTCGTCTTCGACGGGCCCGAGGACTACCACAAGCGCATCGAGGACCCGTCGCTCGGCATCGACGAGCATACGGTCCTGTTCATGCGCGGCGCCGGGCCGGTAGGTTATCCAGGCGGCGCGGAGGTGGTGAACATGCAGCCGCCTGCCAGCCTCATCAGGAAGGGCATCCACGCACTTCCATGCATCGGCGACGGGCGGCAGTCGGGCACTTCGGGTTCGCCTTCGATCCTGAACGCGTCGCCCGAAGCCGCGACCGGGGGTGGATTGGCGCTCCTGAAATCCGGGGATCGTGTTCGTATCGACCTGCGCAAGGGCACGGCCAATATCCTGATCGACGATGCCGAGCTTGCCCGCCGTCGCGAGGAGTTGCAGAAGGCGGGAGGGTACCACTATCCGGCTCACCAGACGCCCTGGCAGGAAATCCAGCGCGGCATGGTCGATGAACTCGCGGCCGGCATGATCCTCAAGCCAGCGGCCAAATACCGGCATATCGCTCAGGAAAAGGGCATTCCGCGAAACAACCACTGAACATGGCCGCGCCAGCTTTGATCCCCGTCGCGATTCGCCGGCTTGCGAATTACGGGGGATGCGAGCGCGCGCCTGTTCGCTCGCTTGATGGGGAGGGAACTTTCACGCCAGCAGCCCACGGTGAAGAACCATTCAATCGGGTCTTCTATTCGCTAAGGTTTCCGTCTATTGAGGACTGGGGATTGGTAGGACCGAGGGCAAGGGGTGCACAGGAACCATTAGTCTCATAAATGCACTCGTACGTAGCTTTTCTCTCCAGCCTCCAGCCCCGACTACGTCGATCGGTTATCATGATCATGGACATTGTCATGATCATGGTGTCGATACCGCTCAGCCTGCTGCTTTCCAATTCCTACCTGTCGTTCGATCCCCTGTCCTGGTATGGAACGGTCTCGTGGTTCTTGGTCGGTATTGCGGGCCATTTTCTCTTCAGGTTGAGCGGTCTTTACCGCATGATGTGGCGGTTCGCATCAACCCCGGACTTCTATAATATTGTAAAAAATTGCGCTATACTGACGATTGGGCTGTATTTCGTAACGCTTATAGTCCGCTCCATACAACCCGTAACCGGATTGAACGAGCGCGAGTTCATTATATTCTTTTTTGTCACATTTACGTTCATCTCCATCCCTCGGTTGCTCTATCGCTACCTTAGGGAGGGTTCGAGCTGGATCTATGGGAAGGATACCGCTTCCGGAAGGGAGTGGAAACGGGCCCTGTTTTTGGGTTCGCTGGAAGAAGCGGATGTCATCATCAGCTATACCCGGGCCAACCTCCATGATTTCACGCGCATCATCGGCATCATAACAAGTGACCCCCGGGCGACTGTCGGCACGAATATCCAGGGCGTGCCGATCGTAAGCCTGGCCTATCGTGCGTCGCAGACCCTTGACGAATATTTCAAGGACACCGAGGGCCTGAACATCGTTATTTTCGGCCATGAGGCCGACAAGACTTTTCCCTACTTTCCGGAACTGGTCCGCATCGCCCGCCGAGGCGGGGCATCCGTTGAGCAATTTGCCGGCCTTTCCAATCTGCGGCGCAGCGGCAAGCTCACCATGGAAAGGGTGGAGATGGAGACCATCCTGCGCCGCTCGACCGTTCCGTCGGATCACGACCGCCTCGCCGCATTCATGAAGCACAAAAGAGTGCTCGTCACAGGCGGCGCGGGATCGATCGGCCGGGTCCTCGTCCGGCGCGCGCTGAATCTGGGCGCGGAAGCGGTCATGGTCGCAGACATCTCCGAATTCAATATATTCAGCCTGCAGACCGGCTATCTGGACAAAAAGGATTTGCCACGGGTAGCGCTGCGCATTCTCGATATCCGCGACGAGCGCCAGCTTTCATCTGCTGTAAAGCAATTCCGGCCGGACATCATTTTCCACGCGGCGGCGTTGAAGCATGTACCGCTGCTTGAGGAGAATTGGGATGCCGCCGTCAAGACGAATGTCTTCGGCACGCTGAATTGCGTCAAGGCCGCGGTGGAGTGCGCCGTTTCTCAATTCGTTCTGATTTCGAGCGACAAGGCTGCCGATCCCCGGTCGATCCTCGGCCTCACGAAATTGATGGCCGAGCACGTCACCAGCGCCATGCGTTCCCGGCTTGCCGCCGACGCTTCCGCTCGCTCGCCGACGAATTTGATCGGCGTGCGGTTCGGCAACGTGTTCGGAAGCGACGGTTCCGTATCAACCATATTCCAGAACCAGATCGATGCCGGCGGGCCGGTTACCGTCACCGATCCGTTGATGACGCGCTATCTGATGACGATTGGCGAAGCCGTAGATCTCGTCATAGTGGCGGCCACCACATCCGCGATGAAGCGCGACGATGTGAGCCATGGCATCTACATGCTGGACATGGGGGAGCCGGTTTCGATCCTGACCGTGGCGGAAAACATGATCAGGCTTTCGGGCAAGAGGCCCTATCAGGACATCGAAATAGTCATAACGGGGAAACGTCCCGGCGAGAAACTGCATGAATCGCTTTGCGCGCCCGGCGAACAGATGATCGACGTAGGCGCGCCCAATGTTTTCGGGCTACGCACTTCTGTCTTCGGCTGGGAGGAAATCCAGACTGTTCTCGATGCGCTGGGCGAAGCCCTCCGCAACGGTGACAAGCGGCAGGCGCGAACGATCATGGAGGAATTTTGCAGCCCGGAAAGTCAGCTTCGTTCCACGGAACCGAAGGACGTCGAGACGCAACAGCAAAGCGTCAACGGCCATTCCGCGCCTAATGTCGTCGGTATCGCGGACGTCCCCGACAGCCCTCCGTCCGCTCCGGACACCCTTGGCACCCGCCCGGTCCCGTCATCGGCGAATGAGGGTTCCCCATACGAATCGTCCATCGTCAACCTCAAGCGGTCGCATCCATCGATCACGACGGAACGGCAGGGCGAGGCGCCTCCTCCCCCAGCCCGCGCTATTGGTGAAGCCGGTTCCTGACGAACGTTCGTGAAAGCGCACGCCGGTTTCGGGATCAAGGCACGTGTAAAACCAGGGCCTAAAGCGCAGGGAGTGAATCTGTAAGATCGCGACGCGCTTCGCTCGAGGTGCGGAGATCGGCGGCGGGCGTTGCGCCGAATACCAGATAGGCCCCTGTTATCGCAGAGATCATGAATAGGGCATCCATGATGTCCTGGCCGAACATGATGCCGATGGCCCCCGAGAGGAGGAACGCGATTTCCATTCCAGCCAGGAAGGCGAAGCCGTAGGTTCCGAGTTCATCCCTTGGGTGCCGCGCTGCCAGGATCAACGGAGCGAGGATCATTGCCAGCACGACAAGGACGCCGAGAATGCCGTCGCGGACGGCAAAGTTCAGGAACACATCGTGGTAATGCGTGTATTCGAGCTCTGTTCCGGTAAGTTTGAGACTCCGTTCAGCAAGCAGGTGCTTGGCGTTTCCCGGGCCTTGGCCGAAGATGGGCGCTTCCTCGAAAAGCTCCGCACCGATACGCCAGATCACGAGCCGCCGTCCGAAGGATCCGGAGTAGTTGTCGTCATCGAGAGCGGTGCTCACGTCCTGCACCGCCAGTTCTATCCGCGTCTCGATGAAGTTCGCGGTCAGCACGCCTATGCATACCGTCAGTACCAACAGCGTGGCGACCGCGCGGCCGAACCCTCGTGACAAGAGGTGCTTTCGATAGATCAGGCCGACAACGATCGGCACGATAAACAAGGCCGGCCAGAGAGCGCGTGTGCCGGAAAGGATGATGCACGCTCCCGACGCGCAGATGGCTGCGACCAGGAGCAAACGACGCCCCCCGCTTGCGCGCAGGCAGCCGAGCCAGAGAATGGTGTATCCGACCGCGACTGCGACTGCGAACGGCACGGCGTTTCCGGCGCCGCCTTCGGCACGCTCGTGAAGGACGAGCATCTGAAAAAGAGAGAAGAGCAGGGCGGCAAACGCGCCTACGATGGCGCCGGTCTCCAGTGCGTTCCGCATATCTTCCCTCGAAGTGATCGACAGGCGGGAATAAATCGGCAGGAACGACAGGAACACGAAATTCTCGATGATCTCCTTCAGGGTCGGCATGCCGTTATAGGAGATGAAGCCGCAAAGTGCCTCGACCACGAAGAAAAGGGCCATGACCAGGGCCAGCATACGGGCTTGCGGAACACGCGACAGCGGGAAGTCGTGGTGGACAAGGCGGATGACGGCCCACAGGAAAGCCAGTGTTACAAGGAAACTCGTTCCGCTGCCGATGACGGCTGAGCACGTCACGGTCCCGCCTATGGCGATCCTGTTCATGACGTCCATGGAGGGAAAGGGCAATCTTTTCAGGACTTTGCTCCGTCTACCGGTGGGCGTGCCAAGGCCACGAGTCCGCTGACGCTGTTTTCTGTAGCGATCCAGCCCGTATCTTCAAGTGCGGAGGGGTCGCAGATCTCCTCGGCGAAAATCCCCCGTAGCGCCTGTCCCTGTCTCGAAAGCGAGGCGATGCCCTCGAGTAAAGGTTGCGGCAGGTAAAAAAGGCCGGGCCGCCGCCCCATCCCGCTGCGGAAGGCGGCCACGATTTGAGGAATCGTAACCGGCTCCCTGTCGCTGACGACGTAGGCGCCGCCGATTGGCGTCGCCGCGGAAACCGCATGGACGATGGCCCGGGCGAGCGCCTCGACATCGAGCAGGGAGCGGCGGTTGGCAAAGTCCGCAAGCGGAAGGGGGTAGGGGGTCCTGGCGAGTCGCAGGAGCCTGCCCAGGTTCCCTTTCATTCCGGGCCCATAGACAGGCGCGGGCCGCAATATGGTCAACCGGCGCGCAGAACTGGCGAATATCTCGGAGGCGGCTATTTCCCCGGCTCGTTTCGAGCGGCCGTAGGGGCAGGATGGAGCAGGCGTCGTCGATGCCCTGATCGGGCCTCCGGAACCTTGGCCGGCAACGGCACGGATGGATGACACGAAAACGAAGCGGCCGGGAATGATCCGCTCCGCTATTGTCGCCAGCCTTCCGGTGAGCCGCGCATTGGCGTTCATGAAGTCGGCTTCGATTGCCGTTGCATCCGCATTCGTCAGCGCGGCCGCGTGGACGACATGGGCCGCGCCGGTGAGAGCTTCCTCGAAGCCTTTGTCCGGCGCGTTGAAAGCGGGAAGGATCGCCGAGGGTAACCCGCACTCCGGAAGCCGGCTTCTCGACAGGCGGCGCACCAGAAAACCGGCCGTCTCCAGTTGACGCACGACCGCCTGACCCACAAGTCCGCGCGCGCCCGTTACCGCAACAATTGGATGATGGTTGTCAGCCATACGAGCTTGCCGGATCGCACCGGATAGGCGGGCGGGCCAAAACGGGGTTCATGCCTCTCACCGGCGTTTCTCTCCCCGTCAACCTAACAGTGACCATACCTCCGGTCGAGCCTCGCAGGTCCGACGAGCGATTTTGCGTAAGGGGGAAAAAGATTGCGCGAGCGACCGGTTTCGAGCAAAAGCCCTTCCATGGGGGGTATGTTGGCCGTCTTCGCCTCCTTGCCACGGAAAGGGTGAAATGGGAGGTTGCGCCCGATTTATGACCGGATTTGGCCGGAGAAATTGGAATCCTCACGATGCCGCAAAGCTCGACCCGTCCGCATCCGCTGACCCATCTGGATCGTCTCGAAGCGGAATCCGTTCATATCTTCCGTGAGGTAGCCGCTAATTTCTCGAAGCCGGTGATGCTCTATTCCATCGGCAAGGATTCTTCCGTCCTCCTGCATCTTGCGATGAAAGCCTTCTATCCGGCAAAGCCGCCATTTCCGCTGCTGCATGTCGATACCACATGGAAATTCCGAGAGATGATCGCTTTTCGCGATCGGATGGCGGCGGAACTGGGACTCGATCTTCTCGTTCACATCAACGAGGAAGGCGCTCGCGACGGCGTCAATCCGTTTGACCACGGCTCGAATTTCCACACCCATGTGATGAAGACGGTGGCGCTTCGCCAGGCGCTGGACAAATACGGTTTCGACGCCGCCTTCGGCGGAGCCCGCCGCGACGAGGAAAAATCGCGCGCCAAGGAGCGGATATTCTCCTTTCGCAATTCCGCGCATGCCTGGGACCCCAAGAACCAGCGGCCGGAGATGTGGCGAATCTACAATACGCGGATTTCTCCGGGCGAATCGATCAGAGTGTTTCCCCTGTCGAACTGGACCGAACTCGACATCTGGCAGTACATCCTGCGCGAGGAAATCCCGATCGTCCCGCTCTATTTCGCGAAGAAACGGCCCATCGTGGAACGCGACGGCATGCTCATCATGGTCGATGACGATCGGATGAAACTGCGCGATGGCGAACGGATAGAGGAGCGGATGGTCCGCTTCCGAACGCTGGGGTGCTATCCTCTGACGGGCGCGATCGAATCGGAGGCCGACAGCCTGGAAGCCATCGTGGAGGAGATGTTGACTGCGCAGACATCGGAGCGGCAGGGACGACTCATCGACAAGGACGAATCCGGGTCGATGGAGAAGAAGAAGCGCGAAGGGTATTTTTGACATTGCAACAGCATCTGACGATCGATCCGGCTGAAGACGTAGCCGGCGTGCGCGACTATCTCGCCGACCAGGAACAAAAGACGCTCCTTCGCTTCCTCACCTGCGGCTCGGTGGATGACGGAAAATCGACTCTGATCGGCCGGCTGCTCTACGACACGAAGTTGATCTTCGAGGACCAGTTGTCGGCGCTCGAACGCGATTCGAAGAAGCATGGCACGACGGGCGACGACATCGATTTCGCGCTGCTCGTCGACGGGCTGGAAGCCGAGCGCGAGCAGGGGATCACCATCGACGTCGCTTACCGTTTCTTCGCAACGCCCAGGCGCAAATTCATCGTCGCGGATACGCCGGGCCACGAGCAATATACGCGAAACATGGCGACCGGCGCATCGACGGCGGACGCCGCGGTCGTGCTGGTGGATGCAAGACAGGGCGTGCTTCGCCAGACCCGGCGCCACTCGATCATCGCCTCGCTGCTCGGTATCCGCCACGTCATCCTTGCGGTCAACAAGATCGACCTCGTGGATTTCGACCGTGCGATCTTTGACAGGATTGCCGCCGAATACGGGGCCTTTGCCGAGAATCTCGGCTTCCGGACAGTCGCTGCCATCCCGCTTTCGGCCCGCTACGGCGACAATGTCACGCGGTCTTCCGAACGAACGGCCTGGTACACCGGCCCGACACTTCTCGGTTGGCTGGAAAGCCTCGTTCTCGATGGCGAGGTGGAAGAGCGTCCGTTCCGTTTTCCGATCCAGTATGTGAGCCGGCCGAACCTCGATTTCCGTGGCTTTGCCGGCACTGTCGCGTCCGGCAGCGTCTCGAAAGGCGATACCGTGGTCGTCGCCAAGTCGGGCAAGCCGTCGCGGGTAAGCCGTATCGTCGCCTATGATGGCGATCTTGACGAAGCCGTCGAGGGGCAGGCCGTCACCATCGTGCTGGAGGACGACATAGAGGCCTCGCGCGGCAACATGCTCGTCGCTCCCGACGCCCGGCCCGAAGTCGCGGACCAGTTCACGGCCAATATTGTCTGGTTCGACGAGCATGCGCTTCTGCCAGGACGGTCCTACCTCCTGCGCACGGAGACGGACCAGGCAAACGCGGCCATCACGGAACTCAAATACCGAATCGATATCAACAGTTTCGCCCACGAAGCGGCGAAGTCGCTGGAGATGAATGAAGTAGGCGTCTGCAATATCTCGCTGCAGTCCCCGATAGCCTTCGATCCCTTCGGCGATAACCGGGCGACCGGATCGTTCATCCTGATCGACCGGCGAACCAATGCCACGGTCGGCGCCGGTATGATCGTGCACGGACTGCGCCGCGCGGCGAACATCCACTGGCAGGCGCTCGATGTCGACAGGAAAGCGCGCGCTGCGCTGAAGGCGCAGCGGCCTTCCGTGCTCTGGTTCACCGGTCTCTCCGGCTCCGGCAAGTCGACCATCGCCAATCTTCTGGAGAAGAAACTGCATGCCGCCGGACGACATACCTACATCCTCGACGGCGACAATGTCCGTCATGGCCTGAACCGTGACCTCGGCTTCACCGAGGAGGACCGTGTCGAGAACATCCGCCGGGTCGCCGAGGTCGCTCGCCTCATGGCCGATGCAGGGCTGATCGTGCTGGTTTCCTTCATCTCCCCCTTCCGCGCCGAGCGGCGGATGGCGCGGGAACTGATGGGAGAGGGCGAATTCGTCGAAGTCTTTGTCGATACGCCCTTCGAGGAATGCGCCCGGCGTGATCCGAAGGGCCTCTACAAGCGGGCGCTGAACGGCGAGATCAAGAACTTCACCGGCGTCGATTCGCCCTATGAGGCACCCGAGAATGCGGAAGTCCATCTCAGCACCGAAGGAAAACCGCCCGAGGAAATGGTCGAAGTGCTCGAAGACTGGCTTGCGCGGCACGGCCTTGCCGAAGGCGACTGAGGTGGCGGTCTCGGAGATTGACGACGCGGCAATGCTTGCCGTCTTCCAGAAACTGGCTCTCGCCGCCGGCCGCCGGATCATGGAAATCCGTGACGCCGGCATCACTGCGGAACTGAAGTCTGATTCCTCGCCCGTGACCGAGGCGGATCGTGCCGCTGAAACGATCATCCTCGAAGGCCTCCGTCATTGCTTTCCCGGCACGCCCTGCGTGGCGGAAGAAGAGTGTGCCGGCGGCCGAACGCCGGGCGACCTTGGCGATGCCTTCTTCCTTGTCGATCCGCTCGACGGAACCAAGGAGTTTGTCCGTGGGAACACCGATTTCACGGTGAATATCGCGCTGATCCGCGATGGCGCACCGGAGTTGGGGTTGGTTTTCGCGCCAGCTACCGGCAGGATGTTCAGCGGCCGGTCGGGCAGTGCCGAGGAGATTTCCGTCGGGCAGGATTTCACGATTGCATCGCGGAAGGCCATCGCCGTTCGCTGCGACAACGATCCTCCTCTCATCGTTGCCAGCCGTTCACACCGGACCGCTGAAACGAATGCCTATATCGCCCGCTTCAAGGATGCGGAGATCGTCTCTGTGGGCTCATCGCTGAAATTCTGTCTGCTGGCGAGCGGCAAGGCCGATCTTTACCCGCGTTTCGGCCGCACGATGGAGTGGGATACGGCGGCCGGCGATGCAGTGCTGCGGGCGGCAGGCGGCCAGACCTTCACCCTTGACGGCAACCCCCTTGCCTATGGCAAAAGGAACCAGACGGAAGACGTTGATTTCGCCAATCCGTGGTTCATTGCTGGCTGCGGCAGCCCTGCGACTGATTGTCTTCACGAAATGAAACACTTGCAGGACTAGATTGATCGCTGCTCTCAAGACTTGCCGCCGATGAAGTTCTATCAGCCGCAAATCTTCCTCGCACACCAGCCCATCCGGAGTCCCCATGCAATTCATCGATCTCGGCGCGCAGCGCGAAAGGCTGAAGGATCGCCTGCAACGCGCGATCGACGGGGTCGTTGCCGGCGGCAAGTACATTCTCGGCCCTGAGGTCGCGGAGTTCGAGAAAAAGATGGCCGCCTATATCGGCGTCGAGCACGTCGTGGCCTGTGCCAACGGCACGGATGCGCTCCTCATGCCGCTGATGGCATACGGCGTCGGGCCGGGTGACGCGGTCTTCGTGCCGAGTTTCACCTTCGCGGCGACCGCCGAGGTCGTGGCGTTGGCCGGCGCTTCACCCATCTTTGTCGATGTCGATCCCGATACTTACAATATCGATGCCGCCCAACTCGAAGCTGCCATCGGGGAAATCCGCAAGGAGGGCCGCCTCACGCCGAAGGCGATCATACCCGTCGACCTGTTCGGCCTTGCCGCCGACTATTCGGCCATCGCGTCGCTGGCTGTCAGGGAAGGGCTGCTCGTCATCGAGGACGCGGCGCAGGCTATCGGCGGCGAGCGCGAGAATGTGCGCTGCGGCGCGTTCGGCGATGTTGCCGCGACCAGTTTCTATCCGGCGAAGCCCCTCGGTTGCTACGGCGACGGCGGCGCCATGTTCACCAACGATGCCGACCTCGCCGAAAAGCTGCGCTCGATCGCCTTCCATGGAAAGGGAGAAAGCCAGTACGACAATGTCCGTATCGGTCTGAACTCACGCCTCGACACGCTTCAGGCGGCGATCCTGATCGAGAAGCTCGCCATCCTTTCCGACGAGATGGAGGAGCGCCAGAAGGTGGCGCGCCGCTACTCGGAGGGACTGGGCGACGTCGTCAAGGTTCCGTCCATCCCGCGCGGCTACCGCTCGGCATGGGCGCAATATGCGATCGAGACGGAGCGCCGGAACGCGGTGCGTGCCGCGCTGAAGGAAGCCGGCATCCCCTCGGTGGTCTATTACGAGAAGTCGCTGCATCTGCAGAAGGCCTATGAGCACTATCCGCGTGCGTCGGCCGGCCTGCCTGTGTCGGAGACTTTGCCCAACCGTATCCTCTGCCTGCCGATGCACCCTTACCTGTCGGAAGCGGATCAGGACAGGATCATCGCGACGATCCGCAAGGCGTTATAAGGCTGGGCTGTCAGACCCTGTAATACCCCCGGTACCATTCCACGAACCGGGCAACCCCGTCCTCGATCGGCGTCGAAGGCGAGAAGCCGACCGCGTCCCGCAGCGCGTCGATATCGGCATAGGTCGCCTCGACATCGCCTTTCTGCATCGGCAGCATGTTCATTTTCGCCTTCCTTCCGACGGCCTTTTCGATCGCCGCGATGAAGTCGAGCAGGCCGACCGGCTGGTTGTTGCCGATATTATAGAGCCGGTAGGGCGCCGAAGAGATGGCTGGATCCGGCGCTTGCGGGTTCCACAGGTTGGACGGCGTCGCGATCCGGTCGGCCGCTCGGACCACGCCTTCGACGATATCGTCGATATAGGTGAAGTCCCGTCTGTGGTGGCCGTGGTTGAAGACGTCGATCGGCTCTCCGGCGAGGATGTTGCGCGTGAATTTGAAGAGCGCCATGTCCGGACGCCCCCATGGGCCATAGACCGTGAAGAAGCGCAGGCCGGTGACCGGAAGGCGATAGAGGTGCGCATAGGAGTGCGCCATGAGTTCATTCGCCTTCTTGGTGGCGGCGTAGAAACTGACGGGATGGTCGACATTGTCGGAGACGGAGAAGGGAAGCTTCTCGTTCGCGCCATAGACCGAGCTCGACGAGGCATAGACCAGATGCTTCACGCCGGAATGGCGGCAGCCCTCGAGGATGTTCAGGAAGCCGACGAGGTTCGACTGGGCATAGGAGTCGGGATTCTCGATGGAGTAGCGAACGCCGGCCTGGGCGGCGAGATGGATCACGGTAGCGAAGCGCCCTTTCGCGAAGAGCTTCCTCATCTCGTCCGTCGCGGAGATATCCTGCCGAAGGAAAGAAAAACCTTTCCGCTCTTCGAGGCGGGCGAGACGGGCAAGCTTTAGCTTCGGGTCGTAATAGTCGCTGATATTGTCGAGCCCGACCACATCCTCGTCACGGTCGAGCAGCCGATGCGCGACGGCGGCGCCGATAAAGCCCGCAGCCCCGGTGACGAGTACGGTCATTTTCTGGCCCTCCGTGCGCGCCTTGATCCCATTGGGGCATCTCTGATCCATATTCCTTTCGAAATCAAAGGCATCCGACAGAAATGTGAATCAATTCGCTATCCGGCAGGCTCAAAGCCTGAGATCGCTCTCCCCGACCGGGAAAACGCTTTTCACGTCGAAGAAGATGCCGCCGGGCGCGAGATACCGGCGTAGCGCCTCGGCGCCCAGCGCGCGGAACCGCTGATGCGCGACTGCGAGGATGACGCCCTCATACGCACCTTTCGCCGGTTCCTCGACAAGGCGGATGTCGTATTGCCGCTCCGCCTCGCTAGCGCTCGCCCACGGGTCGTGGATATCCACCGCCATGCCGTAAGCGGCGAGTTGGCGCGCGACGTCGATGACGCGCGTGTTGCGGATGTCCGGGCAGTCTTCCTTGAAGGCGAAGCCCAGGACGAGCACTCGCGCGCCGGAACGGTTCATGCCGCGCGAGGCAAGCTGCCGCACAAAGCGTCCGGCGACCGCTTCGCCCATGGCGTCATTGATGCGCCGCCCCGCGAGGATGATCTCGGGATGATGGCCGACTTCCTGCGCCTTGTGCGTCAGATAATAGGGATCGACGCCGATGCAGTGCCCGCCGACAAGCCCCGGCCGGAACGGCAGAAAATTCCATTTCGTACCGGCGGCATCGAGCACGGCGGCCGTGTCGATGCCGAGCTTGTCGAACAGTGTGGAGAATTCGTTGACCAGCGCGATATTTACGTCGCGCTGCGTGTTTTCGATAACCTTGGCGGCTTCCGCGACGCGGATGGAGGGCGCGCGGTAGGTGCCCGCCTTCACGACGGCGCCATAGACCGCCTCGATCGTTTCCAGCGTCTCGGGCGAGGACCCGGAAACCACCTTTACGATCCTGTCGATCGTATGTTGCTTGTCACCCGGATTGACACGTTCCGGGCTGTAGCCGGCGAAGAAATCCTCGTTGAAGCGGAGGCCGGAAACGCGTTCGATCACCGGTACGCAGTCTTCCTCGGTGGCGCCGGGATAGACGGTCGATTCGAACACTACGATATCGCCTTTGCCGATGACCTTGCCCACCGTTTCGCAGGCGGCCATCAAGAGGCGCATGTCCGGCCGCTTGGCGGAGTCGATCGGGGTTGGGACGGTCACGACGTAGAAATTGCAGCCGGCGAGATCTGTCTGCGAGGCGGTGAAATGTACCGTCGTGCGCGCCAGCGCCTCCGCCTCGACCTCCAGCGTCCGGTCGGCGCCGTTGCGCAGTTCCTCGATGCGCCCGGCATCATGGTCGAATCCGGTGACCGGAAAGCGCTCGGCGAACAGGACGGCGAGCGGCAGCCCGACATAGCCGAGCCCGATAATGCCGATGCGGATGTCGTCCAGTTTTGCCACGTCCGCTGGTTCCATTTATGCCCGGCTGCTCATAGGCGATTTTGTGGAACGGACTCAAACGGATTCGGAAGCCCGGCCGTGCCTGCTACGCCGCGGCTGCCGATTATCCTGCAAGCTCGTGCCGCCAGGGCGGGTTGGCGCCGGCGCGGGAAACGGTGACGGCGGCGGCCTTTGCGGCGAAATCCAGCGCCTGCCGGATGGCCTCTTCAGGCAGCGCCGCTACCGCTTCTTTCGAGAGCAGTCCGGAATTTTCAAGCGAGGCGAGGATACCCGCATTGAACGTGTCGCCGGCGCCCACCGTGTCCACGACGTCTACCTTGCGGGCCGATATGCTCATCTTGCCGTGGCGCGAATAGGCGTTGGCGCCGCGTGCGCCATGCGTGACCACGATCAGCCTTGGCCCCCGCTTCAGCCATCCGGCCGCCACTTCGTCCTGCGGCCCCGTCTCGCCGAACCAGTCGAGGTCCTCGTCCGACAGCTTGACGATGTCGGCCATTGCGATCATGCGCGTAAGCCGTGCCATGTGGGCGGCCTTATCCGGAATGAAGTCGCGCCGGATGTTCGGGTCGAGCATCATGGCCCGTTTCTTGTGCTCGCGTCGCATCAGCGCTTCGTAGGTCGATCCGCAGGGCTCGGCGATCAGGGTCATGCAGCCGAAGAGCATCGCCTCAATGCGCGGATCGAGCACCGGCAGATCGGATTCCAGCAGCATGCGCCCGGCGCTGTTCTCGTCGAAGAAGGTGTAGCTCGCCTGCCCACCGACGAGCCGGACGAAGGCAAGCGTGGTGTGGCGATCCGAGATATGGGCATAGCGCGTATCGACACGGCTTTCAGCAAGCGCGGCGCCGAGCATCTTGCCGAAAAAATCGCTGGAAAGGCCGGTGAGGAGCCCGGCCGTCGCGCCGAGCCGCCCGAGCGCGATGGCACTGTTGAACAGGGCACCGCCGACATAGGGCGCGAATGCCGGTTCGCCCGAGGTTGTGAGCCGCGGCAGCATGTCGATCAGCGTGTCACCACAACAGAGAATCATAGAGGCCCGCCCTTCGATGATGGAGCGCATATCCCGTTATCCGAGGATTTCGGCAAGGGCAGGGGATGTTCGTAGGTTTTCGCGGACATTGCCGTGCTCACGATGTCGTGCCGGACAAGGATGCTGCCCCGATCAGGAAGCGCTCCGACAGCGGCAGGCTGGCTCCGCCGAGCGCGCGGGCGTGATGCCCGACTGTCCCCTCGCGGATTTCAGGAAGGCCGAGGCCTTCCGCGTCGAGTTTCACGATTTTCTGGCGGATCGCATTCACGAGCCGGGAGCGGACATCGAGCGGCATCCAGCCATCCACCACCGCCGCCTCGAAGTCGATCACCGACGAAGCCGCGAGCGTGGCATAGGCGAGCGCGCCCGCCGCTGCCTCGATCCATCGATCGAGCGCATTGCCCAGATCACCCCAGTCCTCCGGCGAGGTCCACAGGTGCGAGGCGTCCCGTCCGCTTGCGTTCAAGGCGCGCTCGAGCAGGGCGATGGAAGCAACGTCGATCAATTGCACCGGCATGCCCGATTCTCCCGGGACCGGCATCGAACCGAGGGCGCCGGCATTACCGGTCCGGCCGGCGAAAACGCTTCGGTTGATGGCGATGCCTCCGCCGACGAAGGCGCCGATATAGTAGTAGATGAAATCGCTGAGATCGCCGGCTTTTCCGAAGACGAGTTCGGCATTGCAGGCCGCTGTGGCGTCGTTCTGGAGATAGACCGGAAAGGGGAGTTCGGCGGCGAGATCCGCGCGGATGTCGGTCTTGCGCCAGGCGTCCATCACATCGCGGGGCGCGCCGGCTGCGTCCGCCCAGTTCCACAATTCGAAGGGTATGGCGATGCCGAGCCCGCCGATGCGCCGGTCCTGTTCGCTGCTCAGCCCGGCGCGCATCTCGGCAATGCCCTTGCGGACGAAGGCGATGGTCTCTCCCGGGCGCGGATAGGAATAGGGATGATGCAGCATCGCCCGCACCCGGCCGAGGAAATCGATCAGCACGAGGTCAGCGCTGCGCCGACCGAGCTTCAGCCCGAGGAAACAGGCACCGTCCGGGTTGAGCGACATCGGGATCGACGGCTGACCGACCTTGCCTCGCACCGGTGCGCCACGCACCAGGAGTCCGTCTTCCTCGAGCCCACGCATGATGACGGAGATGGTCTGCGCGGAAAGGCCGGTGACGCGCGCGATCTCCGTCTTGGCGAGGCTGCCATGCTGGCGCACGAGGGTGAGCACCAGCCGCTCATTGTAGTCGCGCATGCCGCTCTGGTTGGTGCCGCGATGGACGCGGCTGTCGCCGGACGGGCGTCCGGCATGTGTGACGCTCTCGCTGCCCAAATGATCTCCCCGGCGGGCCTGACGGATAGCTGTCGATCGCCGCCTGCCTTCATAAAGCCCGATCTTGGCAAAGCCCGATCTTGGCAAAGCCCGATCTTGGCAAGCATTGTCTCCAAAGACCCGCCTGTCAATAATAATTCATTTTGATTTATATATTGACAGGAGCTAGGGGCTGGTATTTGCTTCCCTTCATCCGGCGCCGAGGCGGCCGGGTGCCGGCTGGCTGCGCCCCGCGGGCGGGCTTCCGCTCACATTCACTGGGAGGTTTGAGATGAGTAGGTTCATGTTTACGAAACTTGCCGTTGCGGGCGCCGTAGCGCTCGGTGTGATGGCCGCCAGCCCCGCATGGGCGGCCGATATCGTCGGTCTGATCACCAAGACCGAAGGCAATCCCTTCTTCGTCAAGATGCGCGAGGGCGCGCAGGCGAAGGCGAAGGAACTCGGCCTCGACCTGCGCACCTTCGCCGGCAAGTATGACGGCGACAATGACAGCCAGGTGGCTGCGATCGAGAACCTGATCGCCGCGGGCGCCAAGGGTTTCGCGATCGTGCCCTCTGATTCCACGGCAATCGTGCCGACGATCAAGAAGGCGAGGGACGCCGGCTTGCTGGTCATCGACCTCGATACGCCGACCGATCCGATCGATGCTGTCGACGCCACCTTCGCGACCGACAATTTCAAGGCCGGGCAACTGATCGGCGAATGGGCGAAAGGTACGCTCGGCGACAAGGCGAAGGACGCAAAGATCGCCTTCCTCGACCTTGCCACCAACCAGCCGACGGTCGACTATCTGCGCGACCAGGGCTTCATGCAGGGCTTCGGCATCGACATCAAGGATCCCAAGCACTACGGCGACGAGAATGACCCGCGCATCTGCGGTCATGAGATGACCGGCGGCGCCGAGGATGGCGGCCGCACGGCGATGGAAACGCTGCTGCAGAAGTGCCCCGACGTGAACGTGATGTACACGATCAACGAACCGGCAGCGGCGGGCGGCTATCAGGCGCTCAAGGCAGCCGGCAAGGATGACGGCTCGGTGCTGGTCGTTTCCATCGACGGCGGCTGCCCGGGCGTCAAGAACGTCAAGGCCGGCGTCATCGGTGCCACCTCGCAGCAATACCCGCTGAAGATGGCTGCTCTCGCCATGGAGGCGATCGAGAAATTCGCCAAGTCGGGCGAGAAGCCGAAGCCGACCGAAGGCAAGGATTTCACCGACACCGGCGCGCAACTCGTCACCGACAAGCCTGTGAAAGGCGTCCCCTCGATCAGCACCGAGGAAGGCCTGAAGCTCTGCTGGGGATGAGGAGTGGTTCGTGTAGCGGATGAAAAGCCCCGAAATGGGCTTTTCAAGCGACGAACGCCCGAGGCCATAGCCGAGGGCAGGCCCGCTTCCTCGGGCTCTCCTTTCGGGCTAGATTGATACCAAAGACGGGCGGTCTGTGCTGCCGCCCGCCAGACGGGCGCATCGGAAAAGGATCCCGTAGGGCCGGGACGCTCAGGAGGAACGGGGAATGGACGAGGACCCGCGCGGCTCCGCGCTTGCCGAAAGCGGACTTCAGGGTGCGGACCAGTCCGTGGCCAGCTTCGAGGAAGAGGCTGTCACGCTCATAAAGCGGCTTCAGCATTTCCTCCACGAGTTTCCGACCGCCGTTCCCTTCATCGTTCTCGTCATCGGCGTCCTGATCTTTTCCTTCACCGCCGGCGGCAAGTTCTTCGCGCCGTTCAACCTTTCGCTGGTCCTCCAGCAGGTGACGATCATCGGCATATTGGGCATCGCCCAGACGCTGGTGATCCTCACCGCCGGCATCGACCTTTCGGTCGGCGCCATCATGGTGCTTTCCTCCATCGTCATGGGCCGGCTGGCGGTCGTGTGGGGCTGGCCGCCTGAAATCGCCTTCACGCTCGGCTTCGTTACCGGCATCGTCTGCGGTTTCATCAACGGCGTGCTGGTGGCGATCCTGAAACTGCCGCCCTTCATCGTCACGCTCGGCACATGGAGCATCTTCGGCTCGATGGTCATCTATGTCTCGCATTCCGAGACCATCCGCGCCCAGGACATCGATCAGATGGCGCCGATCCTGCACTGGACCGGCAACCGCATCATCTTCGGCCACGGTGCACTCATCACCTATGGCTCGATCCTGATGATCCTGATCGCCGTCGCCGTCTGGTACATCCTGAACCGCACCGCATTCGGCCGCCATGTGTATGCCACCGGCGACGATCCGGAAGCGGCGCGGCTGACCGGCATCAATACTGCCGCGACCCTGGTCGGCGTCTATACGCTGGCCGGCTTCATCTGCGCCATCGCCGCATGGGTGCTGATCGGCCGCATCGGAGCGGCGAGCCCGCTCGGCAACCAGACCGCCAACCTCGACGCCATCACCGCCGTGGTCATCGGCGGCACCTCGCTCTTCGGCGGGCGCGGCTCGCTGGTCGGCACGCTTTTCGGCGCGCTCATCGTCGGCGTCTTCCGTAACGGTCTGGCGCTCTCCGGCGTCGAGGTCCTCTGGCAGGAATTCGCCGTCGGCATCTTGATCATCATCGCCGTTACCATCGATCAATGGATAAGGAAGATTTCCGTATGAACGCCGTGACGCCTGTCCTGGCGGCCAAGGGCCTCGTGAAGCGATACGGCCGCGTCGTCGCGCTGGACAACGCCGATTTCGACCTGATGCCCGGCGAAATCCTCGGGGTAATCGGTGACAACGGCGCTGGGAAATCAACGCTCATCAAGGCGCTGTGCGGCGCGGTCAATCCCGACAGCGGCACGATCGAACTGAACGGCAAGCCGGTCCATTTCCGCTCGCCGATCGAGGCGCGGCACGCCGGCATCGAGACGGTCTACCAGAATCTCGCGCTTTCGCCGGCCCTTTCGATCGCCGACAATATGTTCCTCGGCCGTGAAATCCGACGGGAAGGCTTCGTCGGGAAATTTCTGCGCCGACTCGACCGCTCGAAGATGCAGAAGATAGCCCGCGCCAAGCTTTCCGAACTTGGCCTGATGACGATCCAGAACATCAACCAGTCGGTCGAGACGCTGTCCGGCGGCCAGCGGCAGGGCGTGGCGGTAGCACGCGCCGCCGCTTTCGGCTCGAAAGTGGTCATCATGGACGAGCCGACCGCAGCGCTCGGCGTCAAGGAATCGCGCCGTGTGCTGGAACTCATCCTCGACGTGAAGAAGCGCGGCCTGCCGATCGTGCTCATCTCGCACAACATGCCGCACGTCTTCGAGGTGGCGGACCGCATCCACATCCACCGGCTCGGCAGGCGGCTCTGCGTCATCGACCCGAAACAATACACCATGTCGGACGCGGTCGCCTTCATGACCGGCGCCAAGGTCCCGCCCGAAGCCGCCCTCGCTGCTTGACCTGGCGTCTTGGTCGGTGCGTTTCTGATAGGCATGGCGGGATGTTCCGGTCCGGAGCAATTCCAGGAAAAGTGGGAACCGATTTTCCGTCCGGAATTGCGTAGAAACATGACGATAGAGCGTTTCTGCGATTCGAAGAAAAGCAGAAATGCTTTATTAAGACGAACATGACCATCGCGATGAAGCCTGCCCTTCCTGAAGCCGCACCCGACGCCAAAACATTGGCCGCCGAGATTCTTTCCTGCCTGACCTATCGGATCGGCAAGGACCCGACGGTCGCGACCCAGTACGATTGGCTTTCCGCCACCATCAAGGTCGTGCGCGACAGGTTGATCGAGAAATGGATCGCCTCGACCAAGAAGGCCTACGAGGAGCAGTCGAAGCGCGTCTATTACCTGTCGCTCGAATTCCTGATCGGCCGGCTGATGCGCGATGCCATCTCGAACCTGCGCCTTATGGACGAGGTCAGGAATGCGCTGTCTTCGCTCGGCGTCGATTTCGACATCATCGCGGCGCTCGAGCCGGACGCCGCCCTCGGCAATGGCGGGCTCGGCCGGCTTGCCGCCTGCTTCATGGAATCGATGGCGACCGTGGACGTTCCGGCGCATGGCTACGGCATCCGTTATGCCAACGGCATGTTCCGGCAGGAAATCTCCGACGGATGGCAGGTCGAATTGCCCGAGACATGGCTCGACCACGGCAACCCCTGGGAATTCGAACGGCGCGAACGTTCGATCGAGATCGGCTTCGGCGGCATGGTCGAGGCCGTGCCGGGGACGGACGGGCGGCGCATGGTCTGGAAGCCGCAGGAGCGCGTGCTGGCTGTCGCCTACGATACGCCGGTTGCCGGCTGGCGGGCGAAGCGCGTCAACACGCTGCGCCTCTGGACCGCCATGCCCGTCGATCCGATCCTGCTCGACAGGTTCAATGCCGGCGACCATATCGGCGCCTTGAGCGAGAGCACTCAAGCCGAGACGCTGACCCGCGTTCTTTATCCGGCGGATGCGACGCCGGCCGGCCAGGAGCTCAGGCTGAGGCAGGAATATTTCTTCTCTGCGGCCTCGCTGCGCGACATTCTCGACCGGCATCTGCACGAATATCCCGACCTCACCTCGCTCCCCGACAAGGCGGCGATCCAGTTGAACGATACGCATCCGGCCGTGGCCGTGCTGGAACTGATGCGGCTTCTGGTCGATGTCCACGATTTCGAATTCGACGCGGCGTGGGACATCGTCCGTCGGACCTTCTGCTACACCAACCACACGCTCCTGCCCGAAGCGCTGGAAAGCTGGCCGGTACCGCTTTTCGAGCGCCTGCTGCCCCGGCACATGCAGCTTGTCTATGCCATCAACGCCAAGCTTCTCCTCGAAGCTCGCCGCGAGCATGGCTTCGATGACGGCCAGATCAGCGCCATCTCGCTCATCGACGAGAACGGCGAGCGCCGGGTGCGCATGGGCAATCTCGCCTTCATCGGCTCGCATTCGGTGAACGGCGTTTCGGCGCTCCACACTGAGCTGATGAAGAAGACGGTCTTTGCCGACCTGCACCGCCTCTATCCTCACCGGATCAACAACAAGACAAACGGCATTACGCCGCGCCGCTGGCTGCAGCAGTGCGACCCGGGCCTTTTCTCGCTGATCCGGCGGACGGTCGGCGACCGGGTGCTGGACGACATCGATGCGCTTTCCGACCTGAACGCCCATGCCGACGATCCCGGCTTTCAGGAGGCGTTTGCCGAGGTCAAGCGCCCCAACAAGGAGCATCTGGCGAAGCTCGTGCGCGAGCGGATGGGGGTCGGCCTCGATCCGTCAGCCCTGTTCGACATCCAGGTGAAGCGTATCCACGAATATAAGCGCCAGCTTATGAATATCGTCGGCACCGTCGCGCTTTACGACCAGATGCGCTCGCATCCGGAAAAGGACTGGGTGCCGCGCGTAAAGCTTCTCGCCGGCAAGGCGGCGCCGACCTATCACAATGCCAAGCTGATCATAAAGCTCGCCAACGACGTGGCCCGGACGATCAACAACGATCCGTCGGTGCGAGGCCTCCTCAAGCTCGTCTTCGTGCCGAACTACAATGTCAGCCTGGCCGAGATGCTGGTGCCGGCCGCTGACCTGTCCGAGCAGATTTCGACCGCGGGCATGGAGGCGTCTGGCACCGGCAACATGAAATTCGCGCTGAACGGCGCGCTCACCATCGGCACGCTCGACGGCGCCAATGTCGAAATCCGCGATCATGTCGGCGCCGACAATATCGTCATCTTCGGCCTGACCGCCGAGGAGGTCGCCGAACGCCGCCGCAACGGCTACAACCCGCGCGAACTGATCGAGCGCTCGCCGGAACTTTCGCAGGCGCTTGAGGCAATCGCGTCGGGCGTCTTCTCGCCGGACGACCGCAACCGCTATGCCGGCCTCGTCGGCGGGCTCTACGAGCATGACTGGTTCATGGTCGCGGCCGATTTTGATTCCTACACCGACGCCCAGCGCAAGATCGACGAATTGTGGCGTCGGCCGCGCGACTGGTACGGCAAGGCGATCCGCAACACGGCGAATATGGGCTGGTTCTCCTCCGACCGCACCATCCGCCAATATGCATCGGAAATCTGGAAAGTGCCCTATAGTTCAGTGCAGGGAAGTTAGAAGCCGGTTAGGGAGTGCCGCCGTTTGATGCCCGGTGTTCGTAAAGGGGCCAAGGTCGAGAAGCCGCTGACCGGCGCGGCCGATATAAGGGCGATTGTCGCCGGCGAACACCGCGATCCTTTTTCCATTCTTGGCGTGCAGGAAGTGGGCCGCAAGTTCGTCGCGCGCTGCTTTATGCCGCATGCGGAGGAGATCGCGGCCTTCACGCTCAGCGGTGACCCGGCCGGCGAGCTCAGCCGCCGCGAAGAAGCCGGCTTCTTCGACGGCGTGCTTTCCATCAAAGAGCGCCAGCCGATCCGGTATCACGCCCGCAACGAAGGCGGCGACTGGTGGACCACCGACCCTTATTCCTTTGGGCCGGTGCTCGGGCCGATGGACGATTACTACATCGCCGAGGGCTCGCATCTGAGGCTCTTCGACAAACTCGGCGCCCATCTGATCGAGCACGAGGGCGCAAGTGGCATCCATTTCGCCGTCTGGGCGCCGAATGCGCGGCGCGTCTCGGTCGTCGGCCAGTTCAACGACTGGGACGGCCGCCGCCATGTCATGCGCAAGCGTGTCGATACCGGCATCTGGGAAATTTTCCTGCCCGATATCAGCGCGGGCCAACCCTATAAATACGAGATCATCGGGCCGAGAGGCCAGAAACTGCCGCTCAAGGCCGATCCCTTCGCTTTCCGCTCGGAGCTTCGGCCGGCGACCGCGTCCGTCACCGACCTGCCAATGCGCCATGAATGGGGTGATGAAAGGCATCGCGAATTCTGGCGAAGCGCCGATGCGCGGCGCCAGCCGATCTCCATCTACGAGGTCCATGCCGGCTCGTGGCAGCGGCGCGACGACGGTTCGTTCCTCTCATGGGACGAACTGGCCGACCGCCTCATCCCCTATGTCGTCGATATGGGCTTCACCCACATCGAGTTCCTGCCGATCACCGAGCACCCATACGACCCATCATGGGGCTACCAGACGACCGGGCTCTATTGCCCGACGGCGCGCTTTGGTGAGCCGGAAGGCTTCGCCCGTTTCGTCGATGGCGCGCACCGCGCCGGCATCGGTGTCATCCTCGACTGGGTGCCTGCGCATTTCCCGACCGACGAGCATGGGCTGGCGCGCTTCGACGGCACCGCGCTCTACGAGCATGCCGACCCGCGCAAGGGCTTTCATCCAGACTGGAACACCGCGATCTACAATTTCGGCCGCCGCGAGGTGATGGCTTTTCTCGTCAACAACGCGCTCTTCTGGCCGGAGAAGTACCATCTTGACGGGCTGAGGGTCGATGCCGTCGCCTCCATGCTGTACCTCGATTATTCCCGTAAGGAAGGCGAGTGGGTGCCGAACGAGAAAGGCGGCCGCGAGAACCTGGAGGCCGTCCGTTTCCTGCAGGAGATGAACAAGACCGTTTACGGCGCGCATCCCGGCATCATGACCATCGCCGAGGAATCAACCTCATGGCCGAAGGTTTCAGGCCCGGTACATGAGGGCGGGCTTGGCTTCGGCTTCAAGTGGAACATGGGCTTCATGCACGACACGCTTGAATACATGTCCAAGGAGCCGGTGCACCGGAAATACCATCACGAGCAGATCACCTTTGGCCTTGTCTACGCCTTTGCCGAGAATTTCGTCCTGCCGCTCAGCCATGACGAGGTCGTGCACGGCAAGGGCACGCTGCTTGCGAAGATGTCGGGCGACGACTGGCAGAAATTCGCCAATCTGCGCGCCTACTATGCCTTCATGTGGGGCTATCCGGGCAAGAAGCTGCTCTTCATGGGGCAGGAATTCGCCCAGCGCGCCGAATGGAACGAGGCGAAGGCGCTCGACTGGTACCTACTCGATTACGGCTCGCATGAAGGCGTGCGCCGTCTAATCCGTGACCTGAATCGTCTCTATCGCGATAAGCCTGCGCTCCACGCCCGCGATTGCGAGCCGGACGGGTTCGGCTGGCTGATCGTGGATGACAAGCAGAATTCGGTCTTCGCATGGGTGCGTGGCGCGCCCGGCGCACGGCCGGTCGCAGTCGTCTGCAATTTCACGCCGGTGCCGAGGAGCGGCTATTCCGTGCCGCTGCCGCATGCCGGAAACTGGCGCGAGATCCTGAACACCGATGCGCATGACTATGGCGGCAGCGGCATGGGAAACAACGGCGTAGTGAGGGCGGCCGCCGAGGGTAAGGCCGCATCGGTGCTGATGACATTGCCACCGCTATCGACCATCATGATCGAATACGACCCGGAGTAGAAATTGTGTCGGGTATGGGAGGGCTGAAATGGCGGATGTGAGACGGACCCAGCCTCTGTCGCGCGATGCGATGGCCTATGTCCTTGCGGGAGGGCGAGGCAGCCGGCTGAAGGAATTGACCGACCGCCGCGCCAAGCCTGCCGTCTATTTCGGCGGCAAGACGCGCATCATCGACTTCGCTCTCTCCAATGCGCTGAATTCGGGTATCCGCCGCATCGGCGTAGCGACGCAATACAAGGCGCATTCGCTGATCCGCCATTTGCAGCGCGGCTGGAACTTCTTCCGCCCGGAGCGCAACGAGAGCTTCGATATCCTGCCCGCCAGCCAGCGCGTCTCGGAGACGCAGTGGTATGAAGGCACCGCCGATGCCGTCTACCAGAACATCGACATCATCCAGGATTACGGCGTGGAATACATGGTCATCCTCGCTGGCGACCATGTCTTCAAGATGGATCTGGAAGTGATGCTGCGCCAGCACGTGGATTCGGGCGCTGACGTCACCGTCGGTTGCCTCGAGGTTCCGCGCATGGAGGCGACCGGCTTCGGCGTCATGCATGTGGACGAGAAGGACAAGATCATCGCCTTCGTCGAGAAGCCGGCCGATCCGCCCGGCATGCCCGACAAGCCGGACTTCGCGCTTGCTTCAATGGGTATCTATGTGTTCCGCACGGCCTTCCTCATGGAGCAGCTTCGCCGCGACGCGGCCGAGAAGGAAACCAGCCACGATTTCGGCAAGGACATCATTCCTCACATCGTCAAGAACGGGAAAGCAATGGCGCACCGCTTTACCCAGTCCTGCGTGCGTTCGAGCTACGAGCGCGAAGCCTACTGGCGCGATGTCGGCACGATCGACGCCTATTGGGAGGCGAATATCGACCTGACCGATATCACGCCGGAACTAGACATCTACGACAGGGAGTGGCCGATCTGGACCTATGCCGAGATCAAGCCGCCAGCCAAGTTCGTGCACGACGAGGAAGGGCGCCGTGGCTCGGCCGTGTCGTCGCTGGTGGCAGGCGACTGCATCGTCTCGGGTGCTGCGCTACGGCGCAGCCTGATCTTCACCGGCGCGCGCATCAACTCCTTCTCCTCGCTGGAGGAATGCGTGGTCCTGCCGGATTGCTTCATCGGTCGCAATGCGAGCCTCAGCCGAGCCGTCCTCGACCGAGGCGTGCGCATCCCCGAGCGCCTTGTCGTCGGGGAGGACCCTGTCCTGGACGCCAAGCGCTTCCGCCGCAGCGAAAAGGGTATCTGCCTCATCACACAGGACATGATCGACCGGCTTTGAAACGCAAATGAATTTGGCGAATTCAGTGCCCCTTCACACCCCCCTCTGTCCTGCCGGACATCTCCCCCTCAACGGGAAAGATCAGCTGTCATTGCGGCCTTCTCTAACCTTCAAGGTTCAGAAAGGTTGCAGGCAGAGCGGCCGTCCGATCTCCTCCCTTGCGGGGGAGATTTCCGGCAGGACAGAGGGGGGTGCGAAAGGGCACCGCCAGCCGGATGGAAGCGCCGGCTGATGAAAATCCTCTCCGTCACTTCCGAAGTCTTTCCGCTGGTCAAGACCGGCGGGCTGGCGGATGTCGTCGGCGCGCTGCCGCCGGCGCTGGCCGCGCACGGCGTCCATGCGACGACCTTCGTGCCCGGCTATCCGGGGCTTGCGGCGAAGCTGAGGAAAAAGAAGGAGGTCCATGTTTACGCGGACCTTTTCGGCGCGAAAGCCTCGATCCTGCGCGGCGAGGCGGCCGGGCTTGAGCTCTTCGTCCTGAGCGCCCCGACACTCTTCGATCGCAAGGGCGGACCGTATGGCGATCCCTCCGGTACGGATTTCTCCGACAATTGGCGGCGCTTCGCGGCATTTTCCCGTGCGGCCGCCGACATCGCCGGTGGTGCGGTCGAGGGCTACGTGCCCGACATCGTGCACGCGCATGATTGGCAGGCGGCGATGACGCTAGCCTATCTGCGCTATGACGATGCTGCCCTGCCGACTGTCATGACGGTCCATAACCTCGCCTTCCAGGGTCAGTTCCCGACGTCCATTTTTCCCGAACTCGGCCTGCCGGCTTCGGCGCTTTCGGTTGACGGCGTCGAATATTATGGCGGCGTCGGCTATCTGAAGGCAGGACTGCAGGCTGCGAGTGCCATCACGACGGTCAGCCCCACCTACGCGCAGGAAATCCGCACGCCGGAATTCGGCATGGGTCTCGACGGCATGATGAACGCCCGTGCCGGTGACCTCTTCGGCATCGTCAACGGCATCGACACCGACATCTGGAACCCGGAGACGGACCCGCATCTTGCGGCGCGATATTCTGCGCGCAGCCTCAAGGCTCGCAAAGCCAACAAGGCGGCGCTGGAGGAGCGCTTCGCTCTCGAACGCGGGCCGGGGCCGCTTTTCTGCGTGGTCAGCCGCCTCACCTGGCAGAAGGGCATGGACACGCTGGTCGAGACGGTGGACGGACTGGTCGCCGCCGGCGGCCGCCTTGGCGCGCTCGGTTCCGGCGATGCGGCGCTGGAAGGCGCGCTGCTCGCAGCAGCATCCCGGCATCGCGGCAAGGTCGGCATGGTCGTCGGCTATGACGAGCCTTTGTCGCATCTGATGCAGGGCGGCGCCGACGCGATCCTCATCCCGTCCCGTTTCGAGCCTTGCGGGCTGACCCAGCTTTACGGCCTGCGTTATGGCTGCGTGCCGGTCGTGGCGCGGACCGGCGGGCTGGCGGACACGATCATCGACGCCAACGAGGCAGCGCTGTCGGCCGGCGTCGCCACCGGCTTCCAGTACCAGCCTTCCGTGCCCGGCGGCCTCTACCATGCCATTTCCCGCGCCATGGAAGCTTATGCCCGCCCGGCCGAATGGACGGCCTTGCAGCGGCAAGGCATGAAATCGGACGTATCCTGGAAAAAGAGCGCGGCGCGCTATGTTGAGCTCTATCGATCCCTGATTGCGAAGAAGGTCCTCCCTTAATGATCAAGACGGTTCCAACGAAGCCCTATATGGACCAGCGGCCGGGCACGTCGGGCCTCCGCAAGAAAGTGCCCGAATTCCAGCAGCCGAGCTATGTGCAGAACTTCATCCAGTCGATCTTCGATTCACTCGAAGGCCATAAGGGCAAGACGCTGGTGATCGGCGGCGACGGCCGCTACTTCAACCCGGAAGCCATCCAGATCATTGTGAAGATGGCGGCCGCCAACGGCTTCGGCAAGCTCATCATCGGCAAGGACGGCATCTGCTCTACGCCGGCCGTCTCCAACCTCATCCGCAAGAAGAAGACGTTCGGCGGCATAATCCTCTCGGCGAGCCACAATCCCGGCGGGCCGAAGGAGGATTTCGGCATCAAGTACAATATCGGCAATGGCGGCCCGGCGCCGGAGAAGATCACCGAGGCGATCTTCGCCCGCTCCAAGGTGATCGATCGCTATCTGATCGAGGACTTTCCCGATATTGACCTCGGCAAGATCGGGGCGATCGAGCGCGGCGGCATGGCAATCGAGATCATCGATTCCGTCAAGGATTACGCCGAACTTATGGAGGAACTGTTCGACTTCGACGCTATCCGCAAGCTCTTCAAATCCGGCTTCCGCATGGTCTTCGATTCCATGCATGCGGTGACAGGCCCCTACGGCAAGGAAATTCTCGAGCACCGGCTTGGCGCACCGGAAGGCACGGCACGGAACTACAAGCCGCTGCCCGATTTCGGCGGCCACCATCCCGATCCGAATCTGGTCCATGCAAAACATCTCTATGATCTCGTCATGTCGGATAAATCCCCGGATTTCGCCGCGGCTTCCGACGGCGACGGCGACCGGAATCTGATCCTCGGGCGCGGCATCTTCATCACACCCTCGGACTCGCTTGCCATGCTGTCGGCCAACGCCCATCTGGCGCCCGGCTATAAAAGCGGCCTGAAAGGCATCGCACGGTCCATGCCGACCAGCGCCGCGTCGGACCGCGTGGCGGCCAAACTCGGCATCGGCGCTTATGAGACGCCGACCGGGTGGAAGTTCTTCGGCAATCTGCTCGACGCCGGCATGGCGACGATCTGCGGCGAGGAAAGCGCCGGCACCGGCTCCAACCATGTGCGCGAGAAGGATGGACTGTGGGCCGTGCTGCTCTGGCTCAACATCCTCGCCGTGCGCGGCATGAGCGTGCGGGAAGTCGCCGAGGACCATTGGAAGACCTATGGCCGCAACTATTACACGCGCCACGACTACGAGGCGGTGAAGTCCGATGCTGCCAACAGGATGATGGACGATTTGAAGGCGAAGCTTTCCAGCCTTCCCGGCCAGAGTTTCGGCAAGGACAGGATAGAGAAGGCGGACGATTTCGCCTATCACGACCCGGTCGATCATTCGGTGAGCGAACATCAGGGCATCCGCATCTTCTTCGAGGGCGGCTCGCGCATCGTCTTCCGACTTTCGGGAACCGGAACGGAAGGCGCGACCATCCGCGTCTATATCGAGCGCTATGAGGCCAATCCGGCCCGGCTCGATCTCGACACGCAGAAGGCGCTGGCCGATCTCATCGCCGCTGCCGACAAGATCGCCGGCATCAAGGCGCATACCGGCCGTGACAAGCCATCCGTCATTACCTAATTTAGGAATAAATGCAGGGTTTGCTCATTTGACACGCAGCAAGCAACTGGGGGCGGTTGCGAAAGAGGGGGGCGTGGAATTCTCCGTCGTTTCGGGAACGGCGGAGAAAGTGACATTGTGCCTGTTCGACGAGAAAGGGACGGCGGAAATCGCGCGCCGCGATATGGAGCGCGGCGAGGACGGCGTCTGGTCCAACTTCGTCGAGGGGCTGGAAGAGGGCGCTCGTTACGGCTATCGCGCCGACGGCCGCTACGATCCGCAGAACGGCTATTTCTTCGACCCGGCCAAGCTGCTGGTCGACCCCTATGCGCTAGCCATCGACCGCCCTTATGCTTATCGCAAAAGGCTGGCTTCGGCGCGAGGCGAGGGCGGCGATACGGCCGGCCTTGTCCCGAAGGCGATTGTTACGGCGACGCGCGGCAGGCTCTTTCCGCGGCCGCCCATGTTCCAGCCGGGCGGCCTCATCTACGAAGTACCCGTCCGCGCCTTCACCAAGCGCCATCCGGAGATTCATGCCCCGGTGCGCGGCACGGTCGCCGCGCTTCGCCAACCGGAAATCATCGAGCATCTCGTCAAGCTCGGTGTCGGCGCCGTCGAACTGATGCCCATCGCCGCCTGGATCGACGAGCGGCACCTGCCGCCGCTCAATCTGCGCAACGCCTGGGGCTACAACCCGGTCACCTTCATGGCGCTCGATCCGCGTCTCGCGCCGGGCGGTATCGCCGAATTGCGCGAGACGGTCGAGGTGCTGCATGATGCGGGCATCGGCGTCATCCTCGATGTGGTGCTGAACCATACCGGCGAGGCGGATGCGGTCGGTCCGGTATTGTCGCTGCGCGGCTTCGACAACCTTGCCTACTACCGGCATGCGGGCAACCCGCCGCGTCTCGAAAACGCGACCGGCTGCGGCAACACGCTTGATGCCGACAGCCCGCTCGTGCAGAGGCTCGTCATCGACACGCTCCGCCATTTCGTGACCCATGCCGAGGTGGATGGTTTCCGCTTCGATCTCGCCACCGTGCTCGGGCGTACGGCGGAGGGGTTCGACAAAGACGCGCCGCTTCTCAGCATGCTGCGTGAGGATCCCGTTGTCGGTGACCGCATCCTCATCGCCGAGCCTTGGGATATAGACGAGGGTGGCTATCAACTGGGCCATTTTCCGCAGCCTTTCCTCGAATGGAACGACCGCTACCGCGACGACGTCCGCCGCTTCTGGCGGCGCGATGCCGGTATGGCTGGCCCCTTGGCCACTCGGCTCGCCGGTTCGTTCGATGTCTTCGAGGGATCGCCGGCGACGCGTACGGTGAATTTCGTCGCCGCCCATGACGGCATGACGCTTGCCGACCTCGTCTCCTACGAACGCAAGCACAACAGCGGCAATGGCGAGGACAACCGCGACGGCCACAACGAGAATTTCTCCTGGAACAACGGCGTCGAGGGCAAGACGACCAACGCGGCGATTGTCGCAAGGCGCAAGCATGATTGCGCGGCCCTTCTGGCGACGCTCTTTGCCTCGCGCGGCACGATCATGCTGACGGCCGGTGACGAGTTCGGCCGCTCCCAGCACGGTAACAACAACGCCTATGCGCAGGACAATGAGATCACATGGCTCGATTGGGAGAGCGCCGACAAGGGTCTGCTCGCATTCGTACAGGCGCTGGCCACACTCCGCCGCGAACCCGGCGCCCTCGGTGCCACTTCCATGCTCTCCGGGCAGGCCGCGGGCGGTTCGGAATTTCCCGATGTCTCCTGGCTGACGGAGGAGGGCGATCCGCTGTCACCGGAAAACTGGCAGGAAGAGAGTCGCCGGGCCTTCACCATGATGTTGCGCGAGGGGGAAGGACCGCCCGCCCGCCGTCTGGCCGTCTTCATCAATGCCAACGACCATCCGCGGGCCTTCACCCTGCCGGAACGTACCGGCTATGAATGGCGACGGCAGGCGGCGTTCGAGGCTCCTGCCTCGGGCGAGATTGCGACGGGCATCATCCCAGCGCCGGAGCGCTCGGTTCTTTTCTATGCCGAAACCCTAACAGACAGGGCAGCCGAAGATGAAGCCAACCTCCACTCCGCCTCTCCCTTGGTTGACGGGGGAGAGGAAGCGCTGGTCGTGATACCGGGCACCTTTCCTCTAACCTACGAGGATGGGGGAGAGTCGGCCGGCGAAACGCGACGGAGTGATGAAAATTCGCCCACAAACGATCACTCTGCCCAAACAGGAGAGGAAAGTAGCAACGAATGAACAGTGCCGGCCAGTCGAGAGAAGGAAGGATCGAGTGGTGGCGGGGATGCGCCATCTACCAGATCTATCCGCGCTCCTTCCAGGATACGACCGGCGACGGCGTCGGCGACCTGAAGGGCGTGGTCAGGCGGCTGCCCTATGTCGCCTCGCTCGGCGTCGACGCGGTCTGGCTGTCGCCTTTCTTCAAGTCGCCCATGGCGGACATGGGCTACGACATTGCCGACTATTGCGCCGTCGATCCGCTGTTCGGGACCATCGAGGATTTCGACGCAGCGATCGAAGAGGCGCATCGCCTCGGCCTGAAAGTCATCATTGATCAGGTGCTTTCCCATTCTTCCGATCGGCATGAATGGTTCATCGAAAGCCGTTCCAGCCGCAATAATCCCAAGGCCGACTGGTATGTCTGGGCAGACGCAAAGCCGGACGGCACCGCCCCGAACAACTGGCTTTCGGTGTTCGGCGGCCCTGCCTGGGAATGGGATTCGGTGCGCAAGCAATATTACCTGCACAACTTCCTCGCCTCGCAGCCGGATTTGAATTTCCACAATCCCGAGGTGCAGAAGGCACTGCTGTCCACGCTGCGCTTCTGGCTGGATCGCGGGGTCGATGCTTTCCGCTTCGACGCGGTGAACTACTATTTCCACGACCGCGCCCTGACGGATAATCCGCCCCTTTCCCGCACCCTTTCCTCCGACGTTCCGGATACCAATCCCTACGGCTTCCAGCGGCATATCCACGACAAGACGCAGCCGGAAAATATAGGCTTTCTCATGCGGGTAAGGGCGCTGCTTGATTCATATGACGAGCGCATGTCGATCGGCGAGGTGGGTGACGGAGACCGCTCGCTGACGACGGTTGCCGCCTATACGGACGGCAACGACAAGCTCAACATGTGCTACACCTTCGATCTGCTCGGCCCGGAGCTTTCGGTTGCGCATATCCGCCGCTGCGTCGAGGCCTTCGAGGCATCTGCTGCCGGCTGGGTCTGCTGGGCCTTCTCCAACCACGACGTCGCCCGCCACGTCTCCCGCTTCGCGAAGCCGGGCGATGATGCGGACCACCTGGCGAAGTTCTGCGTGACGTTGCTTTGTGCGCTACGCGGGTCCGTTTGCCTCTATCAAGGGGAGGAACTCGGCCTGACCGAGGCGGACATCGCCTTCGAGGATTTGCGCGACCCCTACGGCATCCGCTTCTGGCCGGGCTTCAAGGGGCGCGACGGCTGCCGCACGCCGATGGTCTGGGAAGAGCAGGCGGTCTATGCCGGCTTCTCGCGCGGCAAGCCGTGGCTGCCCATTCCGGAAGAGCACCGCCTGCGTGCGGTCTCCGCACAGCAGCACGACGCGGATTCTGTACTGGCGCACTATCGTGAGACGCTGGCCTTCCGGAAAAAGCAGCCGACGCTGCTTGCCGGTGACATCCGCTTTGTCGAAGCGCCGGAAGGCGTGCTTGCTTTCGAGCGAACAAGTGGCACTGGCTCGATGCTGTGTGTCTTCAACATCGCCCGCGATCCGGTCACGTTTGATCTCCTGGACGAATTCGCCAAAGCGCGCTTTATCGACGTTCCGGGCTTTCCCGCTCCCCGGCACGACGGGAAAACGGTTTCGCTTCCGCCGCTTGGGATCGCTTTCGGAATCATCGGCTGAGAGCGACCGCTACTGCACAAGTGCGGAGCGGCCGCAGGTCGCGCCGGTCACGCGGACGTCGGCTTCGCCGAGCTTGATGCCGAGCGTCGCCAGAACCTCGTTCAGGAGCTCGTCGATGGCAGGCGAGACGGCGCCGAGCGTGTTCGCCAGCGCTTTGCCGACATCGCCGAGGCCAAGGCCGAGACCGCCGACCTTGACGTCGAGATGGAGGTCGCCGAGCAGCGAGCCGAACAGCGATCCGGTGAAATTATGCGTCGAGACGCTTTTGACGGCGCCGCTCCCGATTTCGGTGGCTGAGAATACCAACTGCGTTGGGGTCGGGTTGGAAATCGTCGCATGCGCTGTGCCGGTTGCCGTGACGACATGTAACACATTGACGAGTTGCGCCGGCAGGACGGACGGCGATTTGGCGAAATTCCTCATTCCGGCGGTATCGACCTCGCCGATCCATGCCTCGACCACGCCGGGACGCGCCTCGACCGTCACGCGCAAGCTGTCGGGACGCCCGGTTGGGCAGGCTACATCGCCGAGCTTTCCTTCCGCATAGGCGAGTTCCAGATAGATCGGCAGGCGGATCGATACGTCGAGCAGCCTCCCCAGAAGGCCGCCCAGCCCGCCGACTTCCACGACAAGGCTGAGCCGCGTCTGCGCGGTACGCACGACATCGCCCTTTTCGCCGATCGAGAACCACGGCGAGTTCTGCGGCGGTTCTCCGATGGCAAGGTCGACCGTCACGCCGGCGATGCCGGGCAGGCCGGCGTCAAGGGCGAGCGCGACCTGATGTTTGCCGCCGGCCAGTATCGCGCCCGCCGAAAGAAGCGACATGACATCGGCATTTGCCGTAAGACCCGTCGCTTTGTCGCCCAGCGCAAGCCTTCCGACAGGCCCGAGCGAAACGAGATGCGACAGCGGCACGGTCAAGTCTGAAGACAGAAGCCCGGCGGCCATTGCCTTGAGCGCGGCCTTCGCCTCCGGGCTCGGGCCGACGTCAGCGAGAGCCAAAACGAACTGCCCGATCGACACGTTCGATTGAAGCACCTCGTCATAGGTGCCGGCCTGGATATGCGCCTTTCCGGCGAGTGCCGTGAGGAAACCGAGGAGATCGATATCGGCGCCCAGCAGCGCGTCGTAGCTCATCGCACTCAGCGAAAGGTGGGTGCCGAGCAGGTTGCCAAGCAGTTCGTTGATGACAGGGGCGGCGTCCCTGGTGTCGACGGCCACCAGCCGCGAGCCGATCGAGAAGGCAGCCAGGTTGGATGCACTGGCCGTCGCGGTCGTTCCGACCATCGGTTTCGGCAGGAGCCTGGCCGCGAAATAAGTCGTGCCGATTGTCCGTGCGGTGACGCGCGCGGCGTTTGCCGGCTCCGCGCCGGGCTCGAAGCGCGCGGCAGCGGCAATGTCCGGGTCCGGCACATAGCGGCCGGTCTCGACCAGTAGCGTATTCGGTCGATCCGTATCGCCGGGCGCGGTCAACAGCGTCAGGTCCTCGACGCCGTTCGCCTTGAACAACGCTTCGGCTGCCTGTCCCGGTTCGGCGATGTCGGCCGCCGCGGCGATCGCGGCGAGGTCGGTCAGGTTCTGCAAGTGGCGCCGCTCCAGATAAAGCGAACCCTCGTCCACAGCGAACGCGGCAAGGGTGAGCGCCGCCGGCATCAGGAGCGCCGTCAGCGTCGCCACGTTGCCGGATGCGCAACGCAACGCGTTCCGGAAACGTGATTCGGGCCGCCTTCCCATTCATTTGCCCCCGATGCGGATCGTCGAGGAATGACGGATCGTCATGCCCGGCAGCGGCAGATCGGGCAGGAGGTTCCAGATGGGAAGGTCGCGCGCGTCATAGCGGATGGCGACGATGAATTCGTTGGTGTCGGCCGGATTGTCCCTGATGTCGAAGGAGAGCTTCGATCGTTCGACAAGCGGATAGGCGTCCGCATTGCGCTCGATATAGGTCTCGGCAAGCGAGATGCGGTCGTTCTCGTTGAGGCCGGCGACGGCGGTGCGTGCCGTATCCGCCGCGATCTGCTGGATCGAGTGGCTGGCGCCGAGATAGAGTCCGTAGGCGACCATGCCGAACAGGAGCAGGATGAGGAGCGGCGAGACGATGGCGAACTCGACCGCCGAAGTGCCAGTACGGCAGCGCGCCAGTTGCCGGAAATTCCTGTTGCCTGCGACGGTTCTAGCCATGGCTCAGGCTAACCAGGAAACTATTCAGGCCGTGATTTCAGGATATACAACTTTTGATTGTTTAAGGTTGCATAGAGGTTGTATAGGGCCGAAAGTTCACGTGACTTCCGGTGGGTGGAATTTATATGAAGGGTGAAGAGTGGCCCGTTCGCGCCGCCGCTGGCTATCGGGAGGAACGATCATGGACAGCAAGATCGAAAAGGGTGCCGCGCCGCTTCTGCCGGTCGGCGGATTGTCATTCGTGCGCGGCGCGGATCATCCGCCGCTTCTGGACGAAACAATCCCGGCCGTCTTCGCGCGGACGGTGGCGCGGCACGGCTCCCGCGACGGCGCCGTCTTCCTCGAGCACGGCATCCGCTGGACGTATGCTGAACTCGCCCGCCAGGTGGATCTGTTGGCCACCGGCCTCCATAAGCTGGGCCTGAGGAAAGGCGACCGCGTCGGCATCTGGTCGCCCAACCGGCCGGAATGGGTGCTGACCCAGTTCGCGACCGCCCGGCTCGGCCTCATCATGGTCAACATCAACCCGGCCTATCGGCTGGCCGAACTCGAATACGCTCTGGTCAAGGTCGGCTGCAAGGCGCTGGTGACGGCGGCGAGTTTCAAGACGTCCGACTATATCGGCATGCTGAAGACGCTGGCGCCTGAGATGGCAAGCTGTGCGCCGGGCGCTCTCAAGGCGGAAAAATTTCCCGACTTGCGCATCGTCATCCGAACCGGCGAGGAAAAGATGCCGGGCGGCTACAATTTCGCGGATGTCGTGGCGATGGCCGATAACGCCGCGCTCGAAGCGCTCGACCTCATCACCGCCTCCTTGAAGCCGGACGAGCCGATCAACATCCAGTTCACCAGCGGCACCACCGGCTCGCCCAAGGGGGCGACGCTGACCCACAGGAACATCCTGAACAACGCCGCTTTCGTCACCGATGCGATGCACTTCACCGAGCAGGACAGGCTCGCCATTCCGGTGCCGCTCTATCACTGCTTCGGCATGGTCATGGGCACGCTTGGCTGCATCACCAAGGGTGCGGCGATGATCTTCCCGAGCGAGGGCTTCGAGCCGGGCGCGACGCTGAAAGCACTGGCCGAGGAGCGCTGCACGGCGGCCTATGGCGTGCCGACCATGTTCGTCGCCGAACTCGATCATCCGGATTTCAAGAGCTTCGATCTCTCTTCGCTCAGGACCGGCATCATGGCCGGTTCGCCGTGCCCGATCGAGGTGATGAAGAAGGTCGTCTCCCAGATGCACATGAGCGAGGTCACGATCGCCTACGGCATGACGGAGACCAGCCCCGTCTCCTTCCAGAGCGGCACCGATGACCCGATCGAGAAGCGCGTCTCGACCGTCGGCCGCATCCTGCCGCATCTGGAGGTGAAGATCATCGGCGAGGATGGCAGGACCGTTCCCGTCGGCCAGAGCGGCGAACTTTGCACGCGCGGCTACTCGGTCATGAAGGGCTACTGGAATGACGAGGAACGCACGAAGGAGGCGATCGACACGGAAGGCTGGATGCACACCGGCGACCTCGCCACGCTCGACGCGGAGGGCTATTGCAACATCGTCGGCCGGGTGAAGGACATGGTCATCCGCGGCGGCGAGAACGTCTATCCGCGCGAGGTGGAGGAATTCCTCTACCGCCACCCGAAGGTGCGGGAGGTACAGGTCTTCGGCGTGCCGGACGAGAAATATGGCGAGGAACTATGCGCCTGGATCGTGGCGCAGGCAGGCGACCCGCCGACCGAGGAGGAGATCAGGGAATTCTGCCGTGGCCAGATCGCCCATTACAAGATCCCCCGCTATGTCCGCTTCAGGGACAGCCTGCCGATGACGGTTACAGGCAAGGCGCAGAAATTCATGATGCGCGACGCCATGATCGAGGAACTGCATCTGGAGGTCGCGAAGACGGCCTGACGCGCTCGCCTTGCCTGCGCCGGATGCTACATTTCCTGCGCCACCGTCTTCACCTCCCGCGCGATCGCCAGCGATGCCGTCAGCCCCGGTGATTCGAACCCGAAGAGATTGATGAGCGGCGCATTCGAAGCCTCGATGACGAAATCGTTCGGCTCGATGCCCACGACCTTGACCCTGACCCCGGCATAGTCGGGATAAAGTGCGCCATCGGGCAGCGCGGGCCAGTAGCGGCGGATCGCGGCATAGAAGGGCAGGGCGCGGTCGGCGTTGACAGCGTAATCCGGCCGGTCGATCCATTCCACGTCCGGACCGAAGCGCGCGCGACCGGCAAGGTCGAGCGTCAGGTGGACACCGAGCCCGCCCGGTTCCGGCACGGGATAGATCAGCCGCGAGAAGGGCGCCTTGCCGGCAAGACCGAAATAATTGCCCTTGGCGAATTTGAGTTCAGGCACGCCGCCGACACCGCCGATCGAAAGCGCCACGTCGTGCGCTGCGAGCCCTGTCGTGTTGACTGCAAGCCGGGCGCGCAGCGATGCCGGCTCAGCGCCCCCGACGCGAAGAATCACGCCGTCCTTTTCCAGCGCTCCCCCAGTGACCGGAGCACGGAAGGCGAAGAGCACGCCGTGATCCTCGGCTTCACCCCGGAGCGCCAGCATATAGGCGTGACTGTCGATAATGCCGGTACTTGGCGAAAGAAGCGCGCCCGAGACGTTGAGCGCCGGTTCCAGCGCTTGCGCCTTTGGCCCGTCGAGGAATTCAAGGTCATCCACGCCATTGGCGCGGGCGTGTGTCGCGATGCCGTAAAGCGTGCCGACCTCCGTTTCACTTGATGCGACCAATAGCTTGCCGATCCGGCGATGCGGGACGCCTCGCGAGCGGCAATAATCGTAAAGGAGAGCACGCCCCGGCGCGCACAATTTGGCCTTTAAGCTCTCCGCCGGATAGTAGAGGCCGGCATGAATCACCTCGCTGTTGCGGCTTGATATCTCCGTGCCGATGGCACCGGCCTTTTCGAGCACGACCACCTCGCGCCCGGCCATCGCCAGTTCGCGGGCAACCGCAAGCCCGATCACGCCCGCGCCGATGACGATGCAATCGACCTCGTTGGCGACTTCGTCAGCCATTCTCTATCCTCGACCTGCAATACCGCACTTCTGCCGCAGCCCGATGCGGCAGGCAACAGCCCGAAAGAAGAGGAGGCATGCGCTTTTATTCGGGCAGCCGGCCTGTGAGCCTGAAAAACATGTTGGAGATCACTTGCACGTCCGCATCGGCCAGATGGCTTTCGAGCGCCGCCAGATCGCGATCGATTTCAGCCTCCGTGACAAAGCCGCCATCGATCAGCCGCTCACGGACATTGCCGATCAGGGCACTCGGGAATCGCCGACGCTCGTGATCGGGCGGGAAAACATGCACGACGGCATCGACGCGCATGTCCACCACGCCGGCATCTTTGAACAGGCTGTGCGTGCGGCGGCCGACGGAAAGGTCAATCCCTTGCGCACGTGCATAGGCCGAATAGGAGTCGAGCAGGCGCGTCCACGCCTCGATCGGTGGATCGCAGCAATAGGGAAGATAATCGGCTTCGAAACTCGCCACCCAGCCGCCCGGGCGGACCAGCGAAACCATCTCCCGCACGATCCGTCCGGGCTCGGGTACGTTGACCAGAACGAGCCGCATATGAGCACCGTCGAAGGAGCCTTTCGGCAATTTCGTGTCATAGGCATCGCTATCTCGCACCTCGACTTGCAACAATCCGAGATCCGCGGCGAATCGGCGGGCCAGTTCGACGAAATGAGGGCTTCGCTCGATGCCGAGGACAGATCCGGCAGCGCCCACGCGTTCCGCCAGAAGGTGAAGAACGCCGCCGGGCCCGCAGCCGATATCGATCACGCGCTCGCCGGGCTTGATGCCGATCCTGTCGAGCTGTGCGCGCGAATCCGGCGCAAGCGTCTCGATCTGCCGCCTGAGCCGCGCGACCTCGTTCTCGGCCCGCCCGAGCAGGTAGTTGTCGGTTCTTGTCAACGCCCGGATATCCGTCGCAGACGTCGGCCGTTCTGCCGGTAACGTTATTTCTTGCCGACCGGCTTCGTACCCGCCGATGATTTCGGCTTCGATGTTTTCAGATGCTTGGAAGCTTCGTTCTTCTTCGCGGCAGGCGCGGTTTTCCCGGCGGCTTTGGTGGGTTTCGTGGCCATGCTGGAACCTCCCTCTCGATAACCCGCCCGAAGTCATCAACCCCCGGCGCGCCGATTTGGTTCCAGAGGTTGTGAGCGCTCAACTATCCTTGGCGGCGAGCAGCGTGTTGATGACCAGTTCCCGCCCCTCGCGGCTGATGCCGACGCCGCGCGGCCGCTCCATGGCAAGGCCGAGCGCGATGAGACGCTCCGCCAACTGACGATCGAGATTCGGATAGGGGCCGCGGTTCATCCGCTTCAGCGCGGTCCGTTCGTCCTCCGAGAGGTCGGCCCATTCAGTCGGCATTGTCTGCTGTCCATTCCTTGCGGGATTGCCTGAAGAAGTTTTCGTCCGGCTGAAAGGTCTAACCGCCCGGTGCACCCCTGTGAAGCTGGGGCAGCGGCAGCTTGGCCGGAAACGGGTGGAGAATGAGGACATCCGGGCTGACATTATGGCTATCAAAGTAGGAGGAATGATGATGTTGCCGCAACTTTATGCACTGCATGTTCATGCCGCAAAGCGAGGCGATGGTCTCCGGAATGAGTTCTTCCGGCGTTATGGCGGCCAGACGCTTACGCCGTTGCCGACCATCGCACAAATCAGCGGACCCGCCCCCGTGGCCGCGCCGGCGAACATGTCGCGCGAAATGCCTGCGCAGGATGACGAATACCGTTCAGCAGGCTGAGCGACCTGCATTTCAGCGGCGATGAGCCTGCTCCCTTGGGCCGCATTGCCAGTCCCGAGCTTAAGGTTGCGGCCTGAGGACGCCGCTCACGAACCGCTTGAACGAGATATGATTTAGTGAAAATATCATCGGATAAGCTTGGAGGGCTATACTTATGAGCGATTCCATCCCCGATGGAGCGACACCTATTGGTTCAAAGCTATATATATTCAAATCGAAATCCAACAGCACAGACGCATTGATCTCTGCCCATGGCGGGTATTACAAAGGCAACAGATCTTTTCAGGTTCCGCATGGTATCGAACTAATATTTTACGGTATACATGGAAATGTGCTTTCCGACCCCGGCGTAAAACTCTCCGACACCAAAGCCAAGGTGGTAGAGACGATTAGCGGCGGAAAGCAGTGCACTGATTATGAACTTTCAAAATATCAGGGTCGACACGGGGGATCGCCGGGCAAGCCTGCGGAAACTTATGGGCGCATCGCCAACCGTATCAACTACGTCGATGATAATTTAGCTCAGCTGTTTAAAATCGCGTCGACATCGACGAACGAGAAGGTCGCGAAATCGGCTATGAAAAACATACAAGATTCCCGATCCATGAGCTTGATCACGATCCGGAACCGATGGAACTCGCAGAATGTATACCTGAAGGACCTGCTCTCGATGGTGCTCAAATCCTATCCAGGCATCAAGCGATTCCACTGTTCTTTCTGTCGCAGCCTTGTAGGGGACGACAACGCCAAGACTTCCAAGGTGGAGTGGGCTTAAAAAGCGCGTCTTTACTCTGTTGGCCGGCCGCTAGAGCGTTCTGCGGGCAGACGGGATCGGTTGGCGTCGCACAAATGCGACCAAGGAAACCAAGCTGGAGCTGGGAGATCCTCGCCGTTATCCGGAGTTCGTGCTGCGTTGCGGCGGCTTGGTTGATAGAGGGTGGCGTCTATATGTGGCAGGCTGCGGACTGCCTCGGTATGACCAAAGAGACCCTCGGAAAAGCCTGCGGGCACCACCGCCAAACCATCAGGGACAGGTGGGTGAGGCGTTCATGTCAAACAAGTCAGAGAGACTTGGGCAATGATCTATCCCAATCATTGCCGTATAAATGGAACGTGCTTCCAAGTATTTGATTTTACTGGTCGGAGTGGCAGGATTTGAACCTGCGACCCCCTCGTCCCGAACGAGGTGCGCTACCAGGCTGCGCTACACTCCGTGACCAGACGGGCGGCTTATAACGTCCGGACTGTGATCCTGCAAGCGCTTATGGCGACCTGCGTCAACGCGGTTTGCGGCAGGCACCGACATATGAAAGTACCCCACCTATAATCCCTACCCACAAGGAGGAGGGGACTTTGCTCTGGCGCCGTATGGCGCAAACTTCAACGATTTTAGCCCGGAAAGTGATGTCGGTGTCTCCCTCCCCCTTGTGGGGAGGGATCGGGGTAGGCGGCCGTGCAGATTCCTAGGTCGCTCTGGCCATCGCGGCCGACTCAATCGGCTAATAGGGGCTCGCTACGTCGCCTGTTTCCACATAGACACTCTTGATCTGCGAATAATGCGAGAGCGCGGCGAGCGCGTTTTCGCGGCCGATGCCGGACTGCTTGTAGCCGCCGAAGGGCAACTCCACCGGCGTCAGATTGTAATTGTTGATCCAGCACGTTCCAGCCTGAAGTTCCGCGATGACACGGTGCGCGCGCGGCAGGTCGCGCGTGAAAACACCGGCGGCGAGGCCGAATTCCGTGTCGTTGGCGCGACGAATCACTTCGTCCTCTTCGCTGAAAGACAGCACGGACATCACCGGCCCGAAGATTTCCTCGCGCGCGATCGTCATGCCGTCCTCGACATCGGTAAAGATTGTTGGCTCTACGAAAAGACCCTCCTCGAAGCCCTGCAATCTGGGCACGCCGCCCCCATGGGCGAGCTTCGCGCCTTCCTTCTTGCCGGTCTCGATATGGGCCAGAACCTTTTCGTGCTGCGCCTTGTTGATGAGCGGCCCCATCTGCGTCTCGGGATCGAGCGGATCGCCGATTCGGATTTTTTTCGTGCGCTCGATCAGCCTGCCGAGGAAGCGTTCGCGGATGCCGTCCTGCACGAAGACGCGGGTGCCGTTCGAGCAGACCTGGCCGGTGGAATAGAAGTTCGCCATCATGGCGCCACTGACGGCGTTCTCGACATCGGCATCGTCGAAAACGATGAGCGGCGACTTGCCGCCGAGTTCCATCGTGACGTGCTTCAGCTTCGAGCCGGCGGCGCCGGCTATTCTGCGGCCGGTTGGTACTGAGCCGGTGAGGGAAACCTTGGCCACGGCCTCGTGGCCAACAAGGGCTGCGCCGACATCACCGAAACCCTGCACGACATTGAAGAGACCGTCCGGCAGGCCGGCTTCCGTATAGATTTCGGCGAGAGCAAGCGCGGAAAGCGGCGTGTTCTCCGAAGGCTTGAACACCATGGCATTACCCATGGCAAGCGCCGGCGCCGACTTCCATGCCGCGATCTGGATCGGATAATTCCAGGCGCCGATGCCGACGCAGACGCCGAGCGGCTCGCGCCGCGTGTAGCCGAACGGGCCGCCGAGATCGACATGGTCGCCATGGAAGGCGGCGACCGCGCCGCCGAAGAATTCAAGCGCGTCGGCGGCAGAGGCAGGGTCGGCGACCAGCGTCTCCTGCAGGGCCTTGCCGGTATCGAGCGTTTCGAACCGGGCGAGTTCGGCGTTGCGCTCACGCAATATGTCGGAGGCACGGCGCAGGATACGCCCGCGCTCGACTGGCTTGAGGCGTGCCCACTCGGCCTGCGCGGCACGTGCCGCCTCGATCGCCAGTTCTATGATGTTGGGCGTGGCGGCGTGGAGGTGCGCGATCGTCTCGCCGGTGGCGGGATAGGTGACCTCCAGCGTCTGGCCATGCTCGTCCTCCACATAGCCGCCATTGACGTAGTGCGATGCCGTCGGTTGCGCCTTCATGCGGGGCGGCTCCATGGGTTCGCCGGGCCTGTTGCGAACGGCCCGGGCCGAGTTTTCAGTTCTTCTGTATCTTCAATCCGTTCTGGTCGAACTGGATCTGGACGCCCTCGGGCTTGGTACGCTCGTGATAGATATAGCCGCCGAGCACGACCACGATCACCACAAGGGCGCCGATGATGAGATAGAGCTGGTTCTGCTTCACGGGAACGACCCTCCAGAGCCAAAACGGCTCGATTCTCTCTCGATAACGTCCCTTCGATGCCGAATCCAGCGACCGCGGCCCTTATCCGCGCTTTACCGGTCGGATTCACGCCAGCGCGGATTGATCCATGGCTCCTGGTTGGATGGCGGAAGCGGCGCCTTGCCGAGGATGTGATCGGCGGTCTTCTCGCCGGTCATCAGTGACGGCGCATTCAGGTTTCCATTGGTGATGCGCGGGAAGATGGAGGAATCGGCTACCCTCAGCCCCTCGACGCCGATCACCCGGCATTCCGGATCGACCACGCTCATCGGATCGTCCACCGCACCCATCCGGCAGGTGCCGCAGGGGTGGTAGGCGCTTTCGACATGCGCGCGGATGAAGTCGTCCAGTTCCTCGTCGCTCTGGACGTTCGCGCCCGGCGCGATCTCCTCGCCGCGGAAATCGTCAAAGGCCCGCTGCCCGAAGATTTCGCGCGTCAACCTTATGCAATGCCGGAAGTCCGACCAGTCGTCCGGGTGCTCCATGTAGTTGAAACGGATCGCCGGCTTGTCGGTCGGATCCGGCGAGCGCAGCGTCACCGAGCCGCGCGACTTCGACCGCATCGGCCCGACATGCGCCTGGAAGCCGTGGGACTTTGCTGCCGCCTTGCCGTCGTAGCGGATGGCGACCGGCAGGAAATGGTACTGGATATCGGGGTAATCGATCCCGGCGCGCGAGCGCACGAAAGCAGCCGCCTCGAAATGGTTGGAGGCGCCGAGCCCGGTCTTGAAAAACAGCCATTCCGCCCCGATCAGCGCCTTGGAGAACGGGTTCAGTTTGGAATAGAGCGTAATCGGCTTGGTCGAGGCCTGCTGGATGTAGAGCTCCAGATGGTCCTGCAAATTCCGCCCGACGCCTGGCTGGTCCGCCACCACCTCGATGCCGTGTTCCTTCAGATGCGCCGCCGGCCCGATGCCGGAAAGCATGAGCAGTTTGGGCGAATTGATGGAGGAAGCGGCGAGAATCACTTCCCGCCGCGCCTTCACGATCTCAACCTTCCGCCGCCGCTCGATCTCCACGCCGACCGCGCATTGATTCTCGATGATTACACGTCGCGCGAAGCCGCTGACTAGACTCACGTTTTTCCGCTTGAGCGCCGGCCTGAGATAGGCATTCGCCGCCGACCAGCGCCGTCCCCCGTGGATGGTCTGCTCCATCGGCCCGAAGCCTTCCTGCTTCGATCCGTTATAGTCCGCCGTCGTCTCGAAGCCCGCCTGCCGGCCCGCCTCGATGAAAGCCGCGAAGAGTGGATTATTGCTCGACCCGCGCTGAACATGCATCGGCCCGTCAGTGCCGCGCCAGCCGGCCTCGCCGCCATGCGAAGTCTCCATGCGCTTGTAGTAGGGCAGCACGTCCGCAAAGCTCCACCCGCGCGCGCCCTCTTCGGCCCAATGGTCGAAATCGCGCGCATGGCCGCGCACATAGACCATGCCGTTGATGGAAGAGGAGCCGCCCAGAACCTTGCCGCGCGGCGTCGCCAGCACGCGGCCGCCGAGATGCGGTTCCGGCTCGCTCGAAAACCCCCAGTCGTAGCGGCTCATATTGAGCGGGATCGACAGCGCCGCCGGCATCTGGATGAGCGGCCCGTAATCCGTGCCGCCATATTCGATGACGATCACCGAATGCCGCCCGTCCTCCGATAGCCGGTAGGCAAGCGCCGACCCGGCCGAGCCGGACCCGACGATGACGTAGTCCGCCTCAAACATGGGGAGAGGGGAGGTTACCAGCCGGAGCGATCACATCACCCTCAGCGTCTCATAGGAAACCATCACATGCTCGGCGAAGGCCGGGCGCCCCTTGAGCCGTTCGTAATAGGCGACGAGGTTCGGCGTATCCGCCCTGTCGAAAGCCATGGTGAAATAGCGATAGAGCAGGTGCGCGAAGGGGATGTCGGCGAAGGTGAATTCGCCATCGGCAAGCCACGGCCCGTCGCCGATGCGTTTGTCCGCGATGCCGGCGAGCCTTCTTAGCTGCGCTTCCAGATTGGCGACCGTGGCCGCGTTGCGCTCGCTCTCCCGCGTCCTCACAAGCTGGCCGAATATCTGCGACATCGGCGGCGTGAAGCTCGTCCGCCCCCATTCCGCCCATTGGTCGAGGCGGCCGCGCTTCCCTGCCTCCTTCGGCCAGAAGGGCTCAGCCGCATATTTCGCCCCGAGATAGCGCAGGATCGCCGCGCTCTCGAACATGGTGAGGTCACCGTCCTGGATCGTCGGCACCAGCCCGTTCGGGTTCATCGCCAGATATTCCGGTGTGTCGTTCCCGCCGAAGGAGCCGCCGACGTCGAGCCTTCTGTGCGGCAGGCCGAGTTCGCCGATCGCCCACATGACGATCTGCACGTTGGAAGAAGTCGCCCGTCCGTGAACCGTAATCATCCTGTCATTCTCCCTTTCGTTAAGCCCCCACACTCACTCCCCGGTTTACTCCCCTCTGGGAAACCGCTTGCGTCCTTCGAGCGTGTCGAGGTTCATATGGTTGCGCATGTAGCGTTCCGAGGCGTTGCGCAGCGGCTGGAAATCCCATGGGTAGTAGGCGCCGTTGCGGAGCGCCGGATAGACGACCCAGCGGCGCGCCTGGCTCTCGCGCACGGCCGCGTCGAACGCAGCCATGTCCCAGCGTGCACGCACCTTCTCCATGAACGAAGCCACCAGCTTGGCATGCGCCGGGTCGGCGGCGAGGTTCTTCTGCTCGTTCGGATCCGATTCGAGATCAAAGAGTTGCGGCGGGTCGATCTCACAATGGACGAACTTGTAGCGCCCGTCGCGGATCGCCACCATCGGGGCATGTGAGCCCTCGGCGGCATATTCCATCAGCACAGGCGCCGTGCGGGTCACGCCCTCCATCAGGGGCTTCAGCGATTGCCCGTCCGTCCACGGCATGATGGCGGCCATATCGACACCGGCGAGGTCGGCCAGCGTCGGCAATATGTCGAGGTTGGAGACGGGCGCCTCGATCAGACCCGGCTTGACACCGGGCCCGGCGACCATCAGCGGCACGCGTGCCGAGCCTTCGTAGAAATTCATCTTGAACCACAGGCCGCGCTCGCCGAGCATGTCGCCATGGTCGGAACAGAAGAGGATGACCGTATCGTCCAGCATCCGCGTCCGTTCGAGGACGGAGACGAGTTCCCCGATCTTGTCGTCCAGATAGCTGATATTGGCGAAATAGCCGCGCCGCGAACGGCGGACATTTTCGTCCGTGATGGAATAGCTCACATAGTCGCTCGCCCGGTAGAGCCGCTGAGCGTGCGGGTCCTGCTTCTCGTAGGGGATGAAGCCTACCTTCGGCGCAAGTTCCGTGCAGTCCTCGTAAAGATCCCAATATTGCCGCCGCGCGACATACGGGTCGTGCGGATGCGTGAAGGAAACGGTCAGGCACCATGGTCGCCGGTCATGGTCTTCCGACAGCCGCGAAAATTCGTAAAGCTTCTGCGCGGCGTGGAAGGCGACTTCGTCGTCATATTCCATCTGGTTGGTGATTTCGGCGACGCCCGCGCCGGTCACCGAGCCCAGATTGTGGTACCACCAGTCGATGCGCTCGCCGGGCTTGCGATAGTCCGGCGTCCAGCCGAAATCCGCCGGATAGATGTCGGTGGTCAGCCGCTCTTCGAAGCCGTGGAGCTGGTCTGGCCCGACGAAATGCATCTTGCCCGACAGGCAAGTGTGATAGCCGCTCGCGCGCAGATGGTGCGCGTAGGTGGGGATGTCGGAGGCGAATTCGGCCGCGTTGTCATAAACGCGGGTACGCGACGGCAACTGCCCGCTCATGAAGGAGGCGCGGCCCGGAGCGCAGAGCGGCGAGGCGGTGTAATTGTTGGCGAAGCGCGCCGAGCGAGCGGCCAGCGCCTTCAGATGCGGCGCATGCAGGAAGCCGGCCGGCCCGTCCGAGAAGAGGGTTCCGTTCAGCTGATCGACCATGAGGATGAGGATGTTCGGGCGGCCGGTTCTGTGGGGCAAAGTCATCGGGCGAGCCTCAGTTCGACATAGTCTTCGACGAGCCGTGCGGCGGAGACCGCATCGGCCGGTCCGTCCTTCAACGCGCGGCGGATATAGAAGCCGTCTATCATCGCGGCGATCGTTTCGGCGGCGGCAACGGCTTCCGCGTGCGGCAAAAGCGCCGAAAGCCCGCTCATCAGGTTGGAATGAAGCCGCCTCGCATAGACGATGAGCAGCCGTCGCATCGCGGGCGATTTCTGCGCCTCGACATAGAAGGCAAGCCATGCGGCGACCGTTTCCGCACGGAACTGGTGCGTGGAGAAATTGACGGCTATCACGGCCGAAACCCGGCTCCGCGGCATGTCCGCCTTGTGCAGCGCCGACTTCAGGTCGGCTCCGAGTTCCGAAAGCAGATGCCGCATCGTCGCCTGTAACAATTCGTCCTTGGCACCGAAATAATGATGCGCGAGCGCGGAGGAGACGCCCGCCCGCCCGGCGATCTGCGACATGGTCACGTCAAGCGCTCCGCGCTCCCCGATCGCCGAGATCGTCGCATCGATCAGCGCCCGCCTTCGGAGCGGCTCCATTCCGGTCTTCGGCATATCTACCTCTTACAGGGATTCTATTTTTAATTGATCGGTCAATCAAGAAAAATGACAACGAGGGAATGCATCCGCCTGCTTTACGCGGCGCTTGCAGCCATCCATCTTTAGGGAATAGACCAGATCGCGGATCGATCGCGCTACGGCGGCAAAGGAGTTTGAAATGACGGCTTGCATCGTCGGATGGGCGCACCTGCCTTTCGGCCGGCTTCAGGACGAGACGCTGGAAGGCATGATCACCAGGGTCGCGGCCGACGCGATCGAACATGCCGGCATCGGCCCGGACGATATCGATGAGATCGTGCTCGGTCATTTCAACGCTGGTTTCTCGGCCCAGGATTTCACCGCGAGTCTCGTGCTGCAGGCCGACGACCGGCTACGCTTCAAGCCGGCGACACGCGTGGAAAATGCCTGCGCGACCGGCTCGGCGGCAGTACGGCAGGGGATACGGGCGATCGACGCGCATGCGGCGAAGATCGTGCTCGTCGTCGGCGCCGAGCAGATGACCACGACGCCTGGCCCGGAAATCGGCAGGAACCTCCTGAAGGCTTCCTACCTGCCCGAGGATGGCGACACGCCAGCCGGTTTCGCCGGCGTCTTCGGCAAGATCGCCCAGGCCTATTTCCAGCGCCACGGCGATCAGTCCGATGCGCTGGCGGCGATTGCCGCCAAGAACCACAAGAACGGCGTCGAGAACCCCTATGCGCAGATGCGTAAGGATCTCGGCTATGATTTCTGCCGGCAGGAGAGCGAGAAGAACCCCTTTGTCGCCGGCCCGTTGAAGCGCACGGACTGCTCGCTCGTCTCCGACGGTGCTGCCGCGATCGTGCTGGCCGATGTCGATACCGCGCTTTCGATGAGGCGTGCCGTCGCCTTCCGAGCCAACGAGCACGTGCAGGATTTCCTGCCCATGTCGAAGCGCGACATCCTCCTGTTCGAGGGCTGCGAGGAGGCGTGGGCGCGGGCGCTGAAGAAAGCCGGTGTCACGCTCGGCGACCTGTCCTTCGTCGAGACGCATGACTGCTTCACCATCGCGGAGCTGATCGAATACGAGGCGATGGGGCTTGCGCCGCGTGGGCAGGGCGCGAGCGCGGTGCTCGACGGCACGACGGCCAAGGACGGCCGCCTGCCGATCAACCCTTCCGGTGGCCTGAAGGCGAAGGGCCACCCGATCGGCGCGACCGGGGTTTCCATGCATGCCCTGACCGCCATGCAGTTGATGGGCGAGGCCGGCGGCATGCAGATCGAGGGCGCGAAGCTCGGCGGCATCTTCAACATGGGCGGGGCGGCGGTGGCCAACTACGTCTCCATCCTCGAACGCATTCGCTAACGCGCGTTCGCGGGAGGGGCTTCGCATGGACGATCCTGTTCTGGTCGAGGTGATGCGCGGCGGCCGGGTCGAGAGCCGACATCGTGGCGCCATCGCCATCCTCGACGCCGACGGTGGGGTGCATACGGCGCTGGGCGACATCGACCGCCCCGTTTTCCCGCGCTCGGCGGTGAAGTCGATCCAGGCGCTGCCTTTGGTCGAAAGTGGCGCAGCGGACGCGTTCGGCTTCTGCGAGAAGGAACTGGCGCTTGCCTGCGCGTCGCATTCGGGCGAGCCGGCGCATGTGGCGCTGGCCGGTTCCATGCTGAAGCGGGCCGGCCTCGATAGAACGGCGCTTGAATGCGGCGCGCACTGGCCGAGCCGGCAGGAGGTGACGATCGAACTGGCGCGCTCCGGCGCTACGCCGACCGCGCTGCACAATAATTGTTCCGGCAAGCATTCGGGTTTCCTCTCGGTCTGCCGGCATTGCGGCATCGACCATCACGGCTATGTGCGGATGGACCATCGCCTGCAGGACATGGTGCGCGATGCGCTGGAGGGCGTGACCGGCGCGACGCATGGGCTCGACAACAGCGGGACGGATGGCTGCTCGATCCCGACCTACGCGATACCATTGAAGAGCTTGGCGCTCGGCTTTGCCCGCATGGCGACGGGAACCCGCCTGGGTCCAAAGCGCGCTGCCGCTGCCAAACGGCTGTTTTCGGCCTGCATGGCCGAGCCTTTCTATGTGGCCGGCACAGAGCGCGTCTGCACGAAGATCATGGAAGCAGGGAAGGGCCGCGTCTTCGTGAAGACGGGCGCGGAAGGTGTCTATTGCGCAGCCGTGCCGGAACTCGGCCTCGGCATCGCGCTCAAATGCAACGACGGAGCAGGCCGTGCCTCGGAAACCGTGATTTCTTCGATTCTGGCGCATCTGGTTCGGGACGATGTTGAGCTTTCCGGGAAATTCGCAAATCTCGCCCATTCGACGCTCCGGAACTGGAACGGCATCGAGGTCGGCGATATCCATCCGGCCTTTACGCTGACATCGGCCGGATGAGTGCTCGCCTCGGCGCTCCCAGCCGCCTTTTCTTTGAGAAAATGGTACGGAGTGGTAGGCTCTACGGATGAGCAGAGCATTCACCCGCGAGCAGGACGACGACCGTTCGCCAAGCGACATCGGCGAGCGGCCCATCAGCGAGCATCGCAACCTCGTGACGCCGGAGGGCCTGCGCATGATCGAGGACGAGACCGCGACGCTGCGGGAGCAGCTTGCGAGGGCCGAGGCGGATGGCGAGCGCGAGAAGATCGCGCTGATTTCGCGCGATTTGCGCTACTGGGCGGCGCGTCGCGAGAGCGCGGAGGTTTCCGTGCCCGATCCCGGGAGCGATGTGGTCCGCTTCGGCATGAGCGTCACGATCGAGGCCGAGGACGGCACCTCGCACCGTTGGAAGATCGTCGGTGAAGACGAGGCCGACGCCACGAAAGGCAAGATATCGCATGTCTCGCCGATGGCAGTCGCCCTGTTCGGGAAAGGCGTCGGCGATCTTGCCATCGTGAACGGCAAGGAGTGGGAGATTATGGCGCTGGAGGTTTCGTAGCAAGCCTTCCTGCCGCTACAGCCATCCCTTCCGGCGGAAATAGAGGATCGGCAGGATGGCCGAGACCAGCATCAGGCCGAGCGCGTATGGATAGCCGGCCAGCCATGAAAGCTCGGGCATGTTGTGGAAGTTCATGCCGTAGATCGACGCCACGAGGGTAGGGGGCATGAAGACGACGGCGGCGACGGAGAAGATCTTGATGATCGCGTTCTGTTCGACCGATACCAGCCCCACCACGGTGTCGAGCAGGAAGGTGATCTTGTTGGACAGGAAGCCGACATAGTCGTTGAGCGACTGGGTATCGCGCTCCAGCGATTTCATCCAGGCGCGGCTTTCTTTGCTGCTCTTGCCGTTGATCGCCCCGGCGGAGAGGTAGACCAGCATGCGGTTGATGCCTGCGAGGCTTTCCCGGACCTTGGAGAGGAAGGCGCCTTCCTTGCCGATGCTACGCAATGCCTCGCGGAAGGCGGGCGTCCCCATCGGCCGCTCGCCGGGCTCCGTGCTGAACAGCATGGAGGAGGTGTCGTCGAGGCCGCTCGCGACGTTTTCCAGTATGTCGGCGATGCGGTCGGTGATGGCTTCGATCAGGCCGAGGAACAGCCAGTTCGCATCGCATTTGGGCGCGATGATGCCGTTGCCCGGCTTGGCGATCCGGGCTTCGAACTGCATGAAGGATTTCGGATTGGAATAGCGCAGCGTGACGAGACGGTTGCCGGCGAGGATGAAGGTTATCGGTGCGATCCCCGGCGATCCGACATGCGAGGAGTGGAGTACCGAAGCCGTCATGAACTGCACGCCGTTTTCCGTATAGAAGCGGCTCGATTCCTCGATCTCGCGCATTTCCTCGGGATTCGGGATGCCGACGCCGAGCAGCCGCTCGACAGCCTGCTCCTCGTCCTTGGTAGGTGTGTTGAGGTCGATCCAGGCGACACCGTCCGGCACGCCGATTGCCGGATCGATGGCGGTAGGAAGCAGACACTCGCCTTCCCTGAGATACGCCGTCAGCATCGCGGCCTCCGCATCGCTTGATTATGCCGGGATACCGCCGAAGGGAGGCGGGAGTCCATATTTGAGCGGAACAAGTGTCGCTTCACGTGCCGTGGCGGCGCGCCGGCCCGGCGGCGGCCATAAGGGTGTCGACCAGGTTTTCCGCGGCTTCCGGGATGACCGTGCCGGGCGGAAAGATCGCGTCGGCGCCGGCCTTGCGGACGGCATCGAAATCGTCCGGCGGGATGACGCCGCCGGCGACGATCATGATGTCGCCGCGCCCGAGACGCTGAAGTGCTTCTTTCAACTCCGGTATCAGCGTCAGGTGCCCGGCCGCGAGCGACGAGGCGCCGACGATGTGGACATCGTTCTCGGCCGCGAGCTTTGCGATCTCCTCGGGCGTCTGGAACATCGCGCCGACCGTAACCTCGAAGCCGAGATCGGCGAAAGCGCTGGCGATCACCTTCTGGCCGCGGTCGTGGCCGTCCTGGCCCATCTTCGCCACCAGGATGCGCGGATTCGTTCCCGTCAGGCGATTGAAGCGTTCGACCTTGCCGAGCACGCGCTCGACCACGGCATTTTCGCCGATCTCCTTGCGATAGACACCGGAGATAGTGCGGATTTCCGCCACGTGCCGGCCGAAGGCCTTTTCCAACGCAAGCGAGATTTCGCCAACCGTTGCCTTGGCGCGCGCTGCGCGGATGGCGAGATCGAGGAGGTTGCCATTGCCGCTTCGGGCAGCCTCGCTGAGTGCGCCGAGCGCGCTTTCCACCGCTGCGACCTCGCGCGTGCCCTTCAACTGCTGCAGCTTGGCGAGCTGGCGCGCGCGGACTTCCGCGTTGTCGACCTTGAGCACGTCGACCTCGATATCCTGCTCCGGTCGGAAATTGTTGACGCCGACGACCATCTGCTCGCCGGAGTCGATCCGCGCCTGCGTGCGCGCCGCCGCTTCCTCTATCCTGAGCTTGGGGACGCCCTTTTCGATGGCCGCCGCCATGCCGCCCAGCGTTTCCACTTCCTCGATATGAGAGAGCGCACGGGTGGCCAGGTCATGCGTCAGCCGCTCGACATAGTAGGAGCCGCCCCAGGGGTCGATCACCCGCGTCGTTCCGGATTCCTTCTGAAGCAGCAATTGCGTGTTGCGCGCGATGCGCGCGGAATGGTCGGTCGGCAGCGCCAGCGCCTCGTCGAACGAATTGGTGTGCAGCGATTGCGTATGGCCCTGTGTCGCCGCCATCGCCTCGATCATGGTGCGCATGATGTTGTTGTAAGGGTCCTGCGCGGTGAGCGACCAGCCCGAGGTCTGGCAGTGCGCCCTGAGCGACAGCGAGCGCGGGTTCTTCGGTGCGAAATTCTTCTGCATCAGCACCGCCCAGATGAGCCGGGCCGCGCGCAGCTTCGCCACCTCCATGAAGAAATTCATACCGGCGTTCCAGAAGAAGGAAAGCCGGGGCGCGAACTTGTCGATGTCGAGGCCGGCGGCAACGCCCGCCCGCGCATATTCGATGCCGTCCGCGATCGTATAGGCGAGTTCGAGATCGACCGTCGCTCCCGCTTCCTGGATGTGGTAGCCGGAAATCGAGATCGAATTGAATTTCGGCATGTGCTCGGACGTATAGGCGAAGATGTCCGAGATGATCCGCATCGAGGGCTTGGGCGGATAGATGTATGTGTTGCGGACCATGAACTCCTTGAGAATGTCGTTCTGGATGGTACCGGCGAGGTCCTTCTGTGCGACGCCCTGTTCCTCGCCCGCCACGATGTAGAGCGCCATGATCGGCAGCACGGCGCCGTTCATAGTCATCGATACAGTCATCTGGTCGAGCGGAATGCCGTCGAAGAGCTGCCGCATGTCGAGGATGGAATCTATGGCCACCCCCGCCATACCGACATCGCCCGCGACGCGGGGATGGTCGCTGTCATAGCCGCGGTGGGTGGCGAGATCGAAGGCTATCGAGAGCCCCTTCTGGCCGGCTGCGAGATTGCGCCGGTAGAACGCGTTCGATTCCTCAGCCGTGGAGAAGCCGGCATATTGCCGGATCGTCCATGGCTGCTGGACATACATGGTGGGATAGGGGCCGCGCAGATAGGGCGCGGCGCCCGGATAGGTGTCCAGATAGGACAGCCCCGCGAGGTCGCGCTCGCGATAGCTGCGCCGGACGGCTATGCCTTCCGGCGTCTGCCGCTTGTCGCGTGGTGGCTTGTCCGCTTTGGCCCTAGCCTCGCGCCAGTTGATCGACGAGAAATCAGGTATCACGCGTTGCTTCCAATCAACTGGTCGAGCCGCATGGCCGGCAGACGCTCGCAGAAGACGGTACCGTCTTCGGGAAGCGGCCGTTTCTTGACATCGAGCGTCGATACGGCGCGCTCTTCCGGCGCCGGATAGATCGTCGTGCCGAGGATGGCTCGCTCGCCGTCCCGGAATTTTGCCGCGCGCTCTTCCCGCGCGGTCTTTACCCGTTCCTGGAAATGGCCCTTCGAGAGGCTGTCGAGCATGCCGCCCTCCGCCTCGATCCTGCGGAATTCGTCCCAGGCCTTTTCGCATAACGACCCGGTGAGCGCGTCGATTGCGCCCGAACCGGCGGCGGGGTCGATAACGAAATCGAGGTGGCTTTCGCCGGTAAGGATCAGTTGTGTGTTGCGTGCGATACGGCGCGCCGAGGCATCGGGCAGGCCGTGCGCCAGCGTATGCGGCAGTATGGAAACCGTATCGGCCCCGCCGACGCCGGCCGAAAATGCGGCAATCGTGTTGCGGAGGATGTTGGTTTCCGCGTCCCGCTTCGTCAGCATGCGGAAGGAGGTCTCGGCATGGATGCTGGCCTGTGAAGGCTCGATCGAGCAGGCTTCCTGTGCGGCGATCCAGAGCTTGCGCAGTGCCCGGATCTTGGCGACCGACATGAACTGGTCCTGGTCTACGCTGAGCGCGAAGCCGATATGCGGCGCGGCATAGACGAGCGGCTGGCGCTCCTCCTCGAACATGCGCAGATGCCAGATGGCGGCTGCCAGCATGGCGCCGAGCTCCTGCGCTTCGGTCGCACCGGCATTGTGGTAAACGCGGCCGTCCGCCTCGAGCAGCACCGCCGGCACGCCCATGGCGAAGAAATGCGCTAATGATTGCGGCATCGAGGCCCTAAGCGCCTCGATCGACATCCTGAGCCGCCCCGTACCGACAAAATTTGCCGCTGGGTCGATGCCGAATGAAAGACTGAGCTTGGCCGGATCGGCGCGGCGCCGGGTAAGGAGCTCCACCAGCCAGTCGACGGACATGCGGCTGGACGGATGTACGTCGATCCTCAGATGGGTCTTGTCGAGTGGAACGCCATCCAGCGCCTGCAAGAGCGCCTCTGCCGTTCCAGGCAGACCGTAACCGAAGGCGTTGGGGGCGCCTTCGAAGATGATGGCGAGCCCCGTTGCGCCGTTTTCGGTGTCCTCCAGTGCCTGTCTGTTGGCCCTTTTGGGATCGGTATCGTCCGCGCGCTGCACGATCGACCAGCATTTGCGCGGATCGATGCGCCCCGAAGGGGCCACGCCTCGTGCGCGGTCGTAGAGCGGATCCACGCGGATCTCATCGTCCGTATAGGAAAGCAGCGACTTGTCGAAATCGGCACCGCCCAGCGCCTTGGCGACAAGAGCCAGCCAACCACTCCGGTCAGTCGTCGTCAGACGGGTCGTTCTGATGACGTCCGAATCCATGGAGCCTCCCTTCCGCTAATCAACAGTTGGTTGATTTTAGGATGTGCCGTTACATACCGCAATGCGTCATTCGGGCTACCGGCGCTGCCTCGCAGCCGCAAATTCGGCCTGCGGCATTGTCGCATAGCGCCTGCATTACTATAGGGGAACCGAGGCGGGCCGCCACCCGCGCCATCCAGAATTGGAGAATAGGCCAGATGACGGACGAGAAGAGCATTTTCCTCGGGGCAAGCCGCAAGCCGGACGACAGCTATCAGAAGCCGGAGGAACTGCTGCTGCGCTACGGCAACCGCCACGGCCTGGTAACAGGCGCTACAGGTACGGGCAAGACGGTGACGCTCCAGGTGCTGGCGGAGGGCTTTTCAAAGCGTGGCGTTCCGGTCTTTTGCGCCGACATCAAGAGCGACCTTTCCGGCATCGCCATGAAGGGAGAAGCCAAGGATTTCCTCACTGCCCGTGCCAAGCAGGTCAAACTCGACCCCTACGAGTTCGAGCAGTTTCCGGTGATCTTCTGGGACCTGTTCGGAAAGCAAGGCCACCCGATCCGCGCCACCGTATCGGAGATGGGGCCGCTTCTCCTGTCGCGGCTGATGGATCTGTCCGAGGCGCAGGAAGGCGTGATGAACATCGCCTTCAAGATTGCCGATGACGAGGGCCTGCTTCTCCTCGACATGAAGGATCTGCAGGCGCTTCTGGCCAACATCGCCGAGCGCGCAGACGAGATCGGCGCGAAATACGGCAATGTCACCAAGGCTTCCGTCGGCGCCATACAGCGCACGCTCCTCATCCTCGACCAGCAGGGCGCCTCGCATTTCTTCGGCGAACCTGCGCTCAGGATCAGCGATCTGATGCGGACGACGCCGGACGGGCGCGGTGCCGTCAACGTGCTCGCGGCGGACAAGCTGATGATGAATCCGCGCCTCTATGCAACCTTCCTGCTCTGGCTCCTGTCGGAATTGTTCGAGGAATTGCCGGAAGTCGGCGACCCGGAGAAGCCGAAGTTGGTGTTCTTCTTCGACGAGGCACATCTTCTCTTCGACGATGCGCCGAAGATCGTCATCGACCGTGTCGAGCAGGTCGTGCGCCTGATCCGTTCCAAGGGCGTCGGTGTCTATTTCGTCACCCAGAACCCGCTCGACGTTCCTGAAACCGTGCTGGCGCAGCTTGGCAATCGCGTCCAGCACGCGCTTCGCGCCTATACTCCCCGCGAGCAGAAAGCGGTGAAAACGGCGGCCGAGACGTTCCGCCCGAATCCAGATTTCGACTGCGCCAAGGTCATCACCCAACTCGGCGTCGGCGAAGCGTTGGTTTCGACGCTGGGCGAGAAGGCAGTGCCTTCGGTCGTCCAGCGCACGCTGATCCGTCCGCCATCCTCGCGCATCGGCCCGATCACCGACGCCGAGCGAAAGAAGGTGATGGATGAGAGCCCGGTATCCGGCCAGTACGACAAGGCGATCGATCGCGAATCGGCCTTCGAGATGCTGCAGAAAAAGGCAGGAGCCGCCGCCGAGGCAACCGAACAATCCGACGGAAAGCCGCGTGCCGGCCAGCCTTCCGGCGGGTCGGTATGGGGCGAGGTCGGCGATATCCTCGTCGGTTCCGGCGGAGGCCGGCGTCAATCGGTCGCGGAAGCGGCGATGAAGTCGGTGGTCCGCTCGGTTGGATCCTCGCTCGGTCGGGCACTCGTACGCGGAATATTGGGTGGCCTGACCAAGCGATAGAGCGTTCTGCTTCCTGAGAAAATCAAATAGAATCAATCGTTTCAACAGTTTTTCCGAATCATCGGAAAACTATTGAGATTGCTCCGCTCACACCACCAGCACGGGCGTCTTCACCGGCACGCGACTGTAGAGGTCGATGATGTCCTGGTTGATGAGCCGCACGCAGCCCGACGAAACCGCCTTGCCGATCGACCACCATTCCGGTGAGCCGTGCAGACGGTAGAGCGTGTCGACATTGCCCTGGAACAGGTAGAGCGCACGCGCGCCGAGAGGGTTGTCGAGGCCGGGCGGCATGCCGCCGTTTGCGGAACTGTATTTCGCCAGTTCCGGCTGCCGGGCGATCATATCGTCCGGCGGCGTCCATTTCGGCCATTTCTGCTTCCACTGGACATGCGCGCGGCCCGACCAGGAGAAGCCCTGCCGCCCGATGCCGACGCCATAGCGGAGTGCCTGGCCGTTCTCCATGACAAGGTAGAGGAACCGCGTCGGCGTGTGCACGACGACCGTCCCGGGCTGCTCGCCGGTAGGGTCATCGACGATCTGCCGGTAATATTGCGGATCGATCTTCTGATAGGGGACGGCCGGGATCTGGCGTCCATCATCTTCCAGCGGGCCGTACATCGCCGCCGGCCCGCCAAGCGCGCTTTGGTCTTCCTCGATCGGAAAGTCTTCAGGCAGTTCTGTAGGCGGCGGCGAAGTCATGCATGCGGAAAGGGCGGTCGAGGTTGCGCCGAGCGTCGCAACGGTAAGAAAGCGCCGGCGGGTGAGCGCGGCCCGGTGGAGTTCGTTGCCTGTCATTTGTCTGCTGAGCCCTGTCTGGATGCCCTGATCGCGTCGCCGTCCTCCCCTCGAAACAACGATTGCGGGAAAACAACGGCGAAATGCGGCCGGAAGTGGGCCGGCAGATGAGAAACGAACGAACATGCGGATTCGTTGCATCCCGGCAACGGTAAGTGGCCGGTTGGGCGCCTTTCAGGTCAAGGCAAGCAGGCGGTCGAGGCTGGGAAGGATCAGTTTAGGTGCGTGGTCGTGATATTCGTCCGGCTGGTTCGTGCGATTGATCCAAACCGTACGAAATCCGAATTTCGTGGCGCCGGCGACGTCCCAGCGGTTGGACGACTGAAAGGAGACCGCGTCGGGATAGAGCCGCCACGCGGTGGTGACCAGTTCATAGACGGACTGGTCCGTTTTGAAGCGCCGGATGGGGTCCACGGAAAAGACGTCGTCGAGCACAGTATCGAGCGCTGCCTTCCGTACCGCCGTTTCCAGCATGGCTGGCGAACCGTTGGAGAGGATCGCCACGCGCGCGCCCTCCGCCTTGAGCGCCTTCAGCACCGCCGGCACCTCCGGATAGCAGTCGAGATCGCGATAGGCATCGAGCAGCTTCGGCTTCAGCGCCGGATCGGCGGAAGGATATTTGGCGAAGGCGAAGTCGAGCGCCTGCTCGGTGAGTTGCCAGAAATCGAGATACGAACCCATCAGTGTCCGTACCCACGAATACTCGATCTGCTTGACGCGCCAGAGGTCCGAGATGGCCTGACCGTCGGGGCCGACCTCGGCGGCGTGCCGACGCACGGCCGCATGCACGTCGAAAAGTGTTCCGTAGGCGTCGAAAACGAAGGCCGAATACCGCATGCTGTCCTCGGGAGGAGAAGTAGAGCGCGCGATCTTAACGTCTTGTTGCTGTCCGCGCGACTATGTCTGGACCACGATTTGTTGTGCCATGACGATTGACGATGGAACGCAAAGCGCCTTCCATGGCGGCGATACGCTGACGATCTGGAGTGAATGCTCGAATGAAGGTGAATACTGCCGCCCAGACGACGACCTGGACCTATGTGGATGGCGATTGGCATGAGGGCAATGTGCCGCTCGTGGGGCCTCGCAGCCATGTGATGTGGCTCGGCTCGAGCGTCTTCGACGGTGCCCGCTGGTTCGAGGGGGTCGCACCCGACCTCGATCGGCATGCGGCGAGGATCAATAATTCCGCCACTGCCCTTGGGCTGAAGCCGACGATGACGCCCGAGGAGATCATTGGCCTCACCTGGGAAGGCCTGAAGAAATTCGACGGCAAGACGGCGGTCTACATCCGTCCGATGTATTGGGCCGAGCATGGCGGCTATATGGGCGTGCCGGCCGACCCGGAATCGACCCGTTTCTGTCTTTGCCTCTACGAAGCGCCGATGCTGAAGCCATCCGGCTTTTCGATCACCGTATCGCCTTTCCGCCGGCCGACCATCGAGACCATGCCGACCAATGCCAAGGCCGGCTGCCTTTACCCGAACAATGCTCGTGCGATCACGGAGGCAAAGAGCCGAGGCTTCGACAATGCGCTCGTCCTCGACATGCTCGGCAACGTCGCGGAGACCGGCTCCTCGAACATCTTCATGGTCAAGGACGGACATGTCTTCACGCCGGCCGCCAATGGCACTTTCCTGTCGGGCATCACCCGCTCGCGCACGGTCGCGCTACTAGCCGATTACGGTTTCCGCACGGTCGAAAAGACACTGTCGGTGCTCGATTTCATGGAGGCCGACGAGATTTTCTCGACGGGCAACCACTCGAAGGTCGTGCCGATCATCCGCATCGAGAACCGTGACCTCCAGCCCGGACCCGTGGCAAAGAAGGCGCGCGAGCTCTACTGGGAATGGGCGCATTCGACAGCCGTCCGGTGAGCCGCTAAAAGAAGCCCGGACACGCTTCCCCGGCCTTGTCCGGGACCCGAGAAAACCTATGTTGTCCATAACTTTCATCACGTAATGAGGGAGACCGATCATGGCCTTTGAACTGCCGCCGCTGCCTTACGACTACGAGGCTCTCCAGCCCTATATGTCAAAGGAGACGCTGGAATATCACCACGACAAGCACCACAAGACTTATGTCGACAACGGCAACAAGCTGGCGGCTGAGGCCGGCATGGACAAGCTGTCGCTGGAAGAGGTGGTGAAGCAGTCCTTCGGCAAGAATGCCGGTCTCTTCAACAATGCCGCCCAGCACTACAACCACACCCATTTCTGGCCGTGGATGAAGAAGGGCGGCGGCGGCAAGAAATTGCCCGGCGCATTGCAGAAGGCGATCGACAGCGACCTCGGCGGTTACGACAAGTTCCGCGCCGATTTCATCAACGCCGGCGCAACGCAGTTCGGCTCCGGCTGGGCCTGGCTGTCGGTAAAGAACGGCAAGCTTGAGATTTCCAAGACGCCGAACGGCGAGAACCCGCTCGTGCACGGTGCGACGCCGATCCTTGGCGTCGATGTGTGGGAACATTCCTATTACATCGACTATCGCAATGCCCGTCCGAAATATCTGGAAGCCTTTGTCGATAGTCTGATCAACTGGGATCACGTTCTGGAGCTTTACGAGAAAGCCTCCTGATTGACCCTTCGCAAAGACCCCGGCACTGTCCGGGGTCTTTTTTTGTTGACGATCCGTCACCGCTAAAATCCGCGACTTCACGCAAGAGTGAGGAGAAAGGAAGGAATTCCGCGGTCATCATTGGTGTTGCTGGCGCCGGGTGGGTCAGCCTCATCAGTCCTGGAGGAGAGGAATAGACGAATGAAGAAAATCGCACTCGCCGTTTCCGCCATCATGCTGTCGGCGGCAGCCGCTGCCGCGGCGGACGACCCCATTGCCTCACGCAAGGCTCTAATGGACGCAAATGGCGCAGCAGCCGCAGTGTCTGCTGCCATGCTGAAAGGCGACATGGACTACAATCCGACCGTCGCGAAAGCGGCGATCATGACGCTGCGCGCGGTTTCCCATTCCTACGGTGCCTTTTTCCCGGCGGGCTCGGATCAGGGGCAAACCAAGGCTTCTCCCAAGATCTGGGAAGACATGGCTGGATTCCAGAAGGAACTCGGTAAGTTCCAGGAACAGGCCGACGCCGCGGCCAAGGCTTCCGGCAAGGACGGCCCGGCCGATCTCGCGGCTTTCAAAGCGGCCGTTACGCCCATCTTGGGCGACTGCAAGGACTGCCATCAGTCCTACCGGCTGAAATAACCGGCAACGATGCGCAAGTTCGCCGTCGCGGCGGTAGTTGTCGTCATCGCCGCCGGCCTTGCCTTTTGGCTCCTTACAACTCCGCGCGGGCTCGATCCTGAGAGTATAGCGAACCTCGCTCCGGGTGACGCAGCAAGGGGCGAGCGGATATTCTGGGCCGGCGGCTGCATCTCCTGTCACGCCCGTCCCGGCGCGAAGGGCGATGCCCGGCTGGAACTTGCAGGCGGGCTGGAATTGAAAACGCCGTTCGGCGTCTTCGTACCGCCGAACATCTCGCCCGACAAGGCGGACGGCATCGGCGCATGGACGCTCGCGGATTTCGCAAATGCGCTGAAGCGCGGCGTCTCGCCGGACGGGCGGCATTACTATCCGGCCTTTCCCTATCCGTCCTATGCGCGCATGAAACTGGGCGACGTCGCCGACCTCTTTGCTTTCATCAAGAAATTGCCTCCGGTGTCCGGCCTCACTGCGCCTGACCGGCTTTCCTTTCCGTACACGATCCGTCGCGGGGTCGGGCTGTGGAAACTGCTTTATCTTTCGGACAAGCCGGTCATCACGCTTCCCGCCGACGCCTCGGGGAAGGCGCGGGAAGGACAATATCTGGTCGAGGGGCCGGGCCATTGCGGCGAGTGCCATACGCCGCGCAATTTCCTAGGCGGGACGGAAGACGGTCTGTGGCTTTCCGGCGCCGTCGCTGTGGAAGGAAAGGGCCATGTGCCGAACATCACGCCGGGCGAGGGCGGTATCGGCGGCTGGTCGGAAAAGGACATCGCTTATTATCTTGAAAGCGGCTTCACGCCGGATTTCGATTCCGTGGGAGGGGCCATGGTCGATGTCCAGGAGAATATCGCCCACCTGACGGCGGCCGACCGTGAGGCGATCGCCGCCTATCTGAAGATCGTCCCGCCACATCCCAACGGCTATCCGGCGGTGAAGAAGTAGGCTCTAAAGCATGTCTCCCGACAGTGAACGCCGGTTTCGGGATAAAGACGTGCGCGGAGCAAGGAAACTGAAGCGCACGCAGCGAATCTGAAGATGGCGATGCCCTTTAGCTGGCCAGCCTGTCCGCGACCTTGAGCGCGAAGGCATAGACGAAAGCGATCTCCTCCAGCCGCGAAAAGCGGCCGGACGCGCCGCCGTGGCCGGCATCCATGTTGATCTTGAGGAGAACCGGATTTCGCCCGGTCTTCTTCGCGCGCAGCCTTGCCACCCACTTCGCCGGCTCCCAATAGGTGACGCGCGGGTCGGTCAAGCCGGCAACCGCAAGGATCGGCGGGTATTCTTTCGCATCGACATTGTCGTAGGGGGAGTAGGCCGCGATGGTCTGGTAATCGGCGCGAGATTCCTGGGGATTACCCCATTCCGGCCATTCGGGTGGGGTGAGCGGCAGCGTGTCGTCCAGCATCGTCGCCAGCACGTCGACGAAGGGAACCTCGGCAATGAAGCCGCCAAAGGCTTGCGGCGCGAGATTGGCGACGGCGCCGATCAGGAGCCCGCCGGCCGAGCCGCCCTGTGCGACGATGCGGTCGTGGTCGGTGTAGCCTTCGGCCACAAGATGAAGCGCGGCGTGGACGAAATCGTCGAACGTATTGTGCTTCTTCGCCTTCTTGCCGTCTTCATACCAGGAAAAGCCCTTGTCCTTGCCGCCGCGCACATGCGCGATGGCATAGACGAAGCCCCGGTTTACCAGCGACAAGCAGTTTGTGTTGAAGGATGCGGGGATCGTGATGCCGTAGGCACCATAGCCGTAGAGCAGACAGGGCGCGCTGCCGTCGAGCGGCGTGTCCTTGTGGTGGAGCAGCGAGATCGGCACGAGTTCACCGTCATAGGACGGCGCCATCAGGCGCCGCGTCACATACTGACTGGCATCGTGGCCGGAAGGCACTTCCTGCGTCTTGAGCAGCGTCCGCTCGCGCGTGCGCATATCGTAATCGAACACTTGCGACGGCGTGGTCATGGAGGAATAGGAGAAGCGGATCGTTTCCGTATCGTATTCAAGAGCGCCGGAAAGTCCGAGAGAATAGGCTTCCTCCTCGAAGGCAATCATATGTTCCTCGCCGGTGGAACGCTCGCGGATAACGATGCGCGGCAGTCCGTCCTTGCGTTCTAGGCGGACGAGGAAGTTCTCGAAGGCCATAACGGAGAGGATCAGTCGGCCGGGTTCATGGGGAATGAGTTCGCGCCAGTTCGCTCGGCCTGGATTATCGACCGGCGCCGTCATGATCTTGAAATCCTTGGCACCGTCGGCGTTGGTCAGGATGAAGAAGACGTCGCCTCCGTCTTCGAGATCGTATTGCAGGCCCGTCTCGCGTGCCGCGACGAGATGCGGTTTCGCGCCAGGATCGTTCGCCGGAAGGATGTGATATTCCGAGGTTTCATGGTCGTGGATTGCGATCATGATCCACCGGTTGGTCAGCGTGCCACCGACATCCATGAAGAAGCCGGGATCCTTTTCCTCATAGATCAGCCGGTCGCGCTTCTTTCCGAGCATGTGATAGTAGATCCTGGACGGCCGATGGTTGGCGTCGAGGCAGGTATAGAAGAAGCCGGCTGCCTCCGCGTCCCAGGTGCCCGCGCCGCCGGTATCCGCGACGCTGTCGGCACTGTCCATGCCGCTTTCGACGTCACGGACGTGGAGGGTGTAGAACTCCGATCCCTTGTCGTCGAAGCCCCAGAGCAATAGCCGGTGGTCGGGCGAATGGTCCGCCCCGCCGAGGCGGAAATAGCCCTTTCCTTCGGCTTCCTTGTCGCCGTCGAGCAGGATTTGCTCCTCGCCGCCGTCGCGCGGCGCACGGAAGAAACGCGGCTGCTCGCCGCCGGCCTTGAAAGATGTGCCGTAGGCGAACGGACCATCCTTCATGGGCACGGAGGAATCGTCCTCCTTGATGCGCCCGCGCATTTCCAAGAACAGCTTTTTTTGCAGTTCGGCCGTGTCTGCCATCATCGCAGTCTGGTAGGCGTTCTCCGCTTCCAGATGCGATCGGATCGCGGGGTCGAGCAGGGAGGGGTCCTTGAACACTTCCTGCCAGTTGTCCGCGCGCAGCCACCCATATTCATCGATGCGATTGATGCCGTGCCAATTGTCGGCCTTGGGCCGCATCGCGGCCTGCGGCGCGGGAATGTCTGCGAATTTGACAGTCATGGAGCCTCTGGAAGGGGAGTTCGGCGAGGAGGACGGCAACCCGGCAAGACGATCTTGCCGCAGGTCTTTCACCTTTCGGATATAGCGCAATACACGAAAAGTGTAAGGCGGCTGCTGATATCCACGCCGATGGCCGTATTTCCCGGCTGTGTCGCTTCCGCCTGCCCCCACCGTTTGCCGCTATGTGTGGAAAGTTTTGACCATATGACGGACCAACAACAATTCAGGTACCTCTTGCCCGCCTCTCGCCACAATGTTGTGGAACGCGTTAAAGTTGTGATGGTTGTTCTTTCTGTAAAAATACAGGATAAATTGAGCGTATTCCTCCGGAAAATAGAATTAGTGAATTGACTTGCACTATTCGAAGCGCCAATTAGGTGCCGCTCAGCTCGAATCGTGTAAGCGTCCCCTTTCTTGGTGTCGTATCGCTGAATTCCGGGAGAAGAGACAAGCGGAACTGCAGAGTCCAAGTTCTATCGAAGGGTCAGAGAATGGATATGAATGAATCACCTGCCAGAAGCACCGACATGCTCATCGAACTTACGGCCGATGTCGTGGCGGCTTATGTCAGCAACAATCCCGTCCCGGTCTCGGAACTTCCGAATCTGATCGCTGATATTCATGCCGCGCTTGGTCGTGTTGGTGGCACCAGCGAGCAAGCCCCGGTCGACAAGCAGAAGCCGGCTGTCAATCCCAAACGCTCGGTCCATGACGACTATATTGTCTGCCTTGAAGATGGAAAGAAGTTCAAGTCGCTCAAGCGGCATTTGATGACCCATTACAATCTGACGCCTGACCAGTATCGCGAGAAGTGGAATCTTGATTCCAGCTATCCGATGGTCGCTCCGAACTACGCCGCCGCGCGCTCGCAACTGGCCAAGAAGATGGGTCTCGGCCGTAAGGCGAAGGGCCGGTAAGCATGTTCGGCGATCGCAAGGTTACGGCGGCGCCGCGAGGCGCCGTTTTGCCGTCTTAGCCCGGCGCAGGATGGCCTTCATGCGGCCTGGCGTTCATCCACCTTCGCGCAGACGATCGAGCGCCTGCTTCATTGCGATGTGCCTGTTGAGATCCTAGCTCCAATGGCGCCTTGCGCCTTTGATGCGTTCCCGCTCGATCAGCCGTTGTAGCCGCACCATGACGCGGTCCCGTTCCGCGGCCGGTGCCGAAAGCACTTCTGGAAGGTCGATACCGCAAGTAAGGAACAGCGCCGCACGCTGCCCGGCCTCCGCCGTCAGTTTCTCCTTTTCCCGCCTGTAGTCGTTGATCTCTTCGGCCAGCCAATCCATCGGGATTCCTCATTCGGTTGAGGTGCCGATTGTCGTGCGGGTGGTGAAAGCGGGGAGAAAATCCGTTGGAGAAGGGTATAGAGGCAAAAGGTAATCAAACAGAATCAATATCTTGATTGGTCCACGACGAATTTAGTGTTCGCATTTTGTTCACGCTTCGGGGCGATTCCGTTATAAGAACATATTCCTAATCAGGAGGGATATGTTTCAGTGCAACAAGCGACAGCCATCCGCCCCGCAGCCATTTTGCAGATCGATCGAGCGCGTGAGGCGAGCCCTCCAGCCGTCATTGGTGACGGCCGCGCGCTACATGGAGTGAAACAGGACCGAGCGGTCGAGTGGTGCGACTGCCTGATCGATATCGCCGCCGCTCTTTTCAACGTCAGCGGCAAGGAACTGCGGCGGCCGGGCCGGTCCACGCTGGACATCACCCGTGTGCGTCAGATCGCGATGTATGTGGGGCATGTGGTTCTGCGGCTGAACATGACCGATGTCGGCCGTGGCTTCGGCCGCGACCGCACCACCGTGCTCTATGCCTGTCATCTGATCGAGGACATGCGTGACGATGCGGATTTCGATCGCATCGTCGCAACGATGGAGCGCATCGCCGGTGCCGCTTTCCGCGAGCGGGGTACGATCTGAATGGCGGCTCGGGAAAAGACGGCAGAGATTGAAAAGAAGAGGCTCAGGATATTGAAGTTTCTTGCGTCCGGTCCCGCGCGGATTGGGTCGACATCAGGTGAAAAGTCCGTCCTTCTGGAGAATGGTGAGCACGGCACGATTGCTGCCGGGCGCGCCGAACTTGCAGCGTTGGCCAGCGCAGGCCTGCTTGCCCGCACAGGTGGAACTCTCCGCCTTTCGGCTGCCGGCGAGGCGATGCTGAGACGCGCCGCCGCGGAGAAGGATCCGTATCGCGAGCAGCATGGCGAGGTAGCGCAGGAACGGTTCGACACCATCGATGGCTGGATCGTCGCGGACGTGAACATGGCGGAATCGCCGCTCGCCCAGCTTGCCCGGCGCAAGGCGAAGGACGGCTCTCCCTTTCTGGCGGAGGCCGAATGGCGCGCGGGCGAAAGGCTGAGGGCCGACTACACGCGGGCCCGCATCATGCCGCGGCTGGGCGCCAATTGGCAGGCTGCGATCGCCTCGGGGCGGCGCGATGGCGGCGCCGGCGGGATCGCCGAACTGACCGATGCGGCGCTCGCGGCGAGGCAGCGGGTGGAGCGTGCTGTCGACGCCGTCGGCCCGGAACTATCCGGTGTCCTCATCGACATATGCTGTTTCCTCAAGGGCCTCGAGACGGTCGAGATGGAAAGAGGCTGGCCGGTCCGTTCCGCAAAGATCATGCTGAAATCGGCGCTTGGTGCGCTCAGCCGTCACTACGAACGCCCGCAGGAGGATCGTCCGCATCGGCGCGTTCTGCATTGGGGAACGGAGGATTACCGCCCAAGGCTTGGTTCTTTCGCTGCCGAATAAGCGGCGGCGACCTCAGGAGCCTTCCATGGCAAGCGATTCTTCGGCATCCCGTTTGATACGCTTGACCATGGAGCGCAGGCCGTTGGCGCGCTGCGGCGTCAGGTGCTCGTCGAGCCCGAGTTCGGCCATGACGCCTTCCGCATCGATCCGCCCGATTTCGCCGGCGCGTTTGCCGGAGAAGAGCGCGAGCATGATTGCCACCAGCCCGCGCACGATATGGGCGTCGGAATCGCCGTCGAAGGTCAATACCGGATCGGGTTCCTGCGTGCGGTGGGTGAGAAGCCACACCTGGCTGACGCAGCCCTGCACCTTGTGCTCGGCGTCGCGCGCCTCTTCCGGGAAGGGCGGGAGTTCATTGCCGAGTTCGATGATGTAACGGTAGCGGTCTTCCCAATCGTCGAGGAAGGCGAAGTCGTCGCGTATGGTCTGAATATTACCGAGCATGTGACCGATATAGTGAGCGGCCGCCGTGCCGTCACGAAGATTCCGGCATGCGCCCGCTTTTTCGGGCCGATCGGCTCGTGTGTTATTCCGCCGGCTTCTCGGTGCTGGCGATGCTCCCGGTGGTCAGCGAGCTTTCCTTATCGTCGACATGCTTGTCGAGCATCTCGTACGCCAGTTTCGCCCCGGCGCGCGCCCTGACCCCGATCGTATGCAGCGCTTCCTGGCCGACGACGCAGACATCCGGCTTGCGTTCGCAGATATTGCCGATGTCGCTGGCGGCCTCTCGCGCCGCGAGAAGCGCGGTGATCGGGCTGACGGTATCGCCTTTCTGGGTGCTGTCGCCGGCATCGAACGGAATAAGGAGCAGCACCAGCGAAAGCCAGAACGCAGATTTGATAAGAAATCCCATTGTCCGTCCCTTTGTCTTTTTGCCCGGCGGACCATCCGCCTGGATGCGGCCCTTTCCCGAAACGGATCATGGCAGAGGCCCGGAAAGGAGCGCTTGCATGAATGACGCGGATTTTCATCGAATAAGCATAAAATTTGAACGATCTGCCGCAAGGCGGCATTTTGCTTCGCATCGGAATTCGGAGCTTAAGGATCAGTTTACCAGACAAGCCGATGGAATCTGCGGTTCCCTGGAAAATGGGCAGGAGACAGTCGGTCCATGAGGAAATCGGTCAGACGGTGCTTTTTCGCCTTACCCTCTGTTTACCATGGCTCGAATTGGCGGCCTTCAAGGGTGTCGGCGGCGCTATTTTAGTAATGTCGGCGGCCTCACTGCCCGTCGCCTTATCCTTTCTTTAAACGCTGGATGCGAGGTTCAGGCTTAACGAAAAACAGCCCTTGAATCGGGCAGGTAGAGAGTGCGTTCGGGTGAGTTTGGCAACGCCGAAATCCGTAGACTGGATCGCCGGCCTGATGGCGGGGTGCGAAAGGCTCGTTCCTCCTAGCCTTGTCGATCCGATGGAGCGCGACCGACGTGCCCGTTTCGTCGGTACCGTCGTGGCCGCGCCTTTTTTCGGCGTGGCGGCCTGCGCCTTTGCTTCTTATGGCAGATTGGATGCCGCGGTGGTGGCGGCATCTCTCTGCGCCCTTTGCGGCCTTTGCTGGCTTGCTGCGCTCCTGGTGGCCGTAAATGTCAGGCGGCAACTGATCGAGGGAGCGGCGCTCGTTCTCGCTGCTTCTTTTTCCGCCGTGGTGCTAGCGGCATCCGGAGGTTTGGCATCTCCGCTCTGCGCAGCCGTCTTCGCGCTTGCTTTCGAAGCCTGGTGGGTTGGCCGGTCTGGCAAGGCGTTGGTCGCGGGCATTGCGGCGGTGCTCGCTGTCTTTGCGACGCAACTTCCGCTGGCGGGAACCATGGCACCGGCTCTGGGCGCCACGGTATCGCCGTGGCAATGGCTGGTCCCGCTCGCCTATGGGTTAACGGTATGGGCGCGGCTGCGAACGCTTTTTCTTGACCTGCGCGTTGCCAATATAGCGGATGAAGAGCCGTCACTGGAGGAGCGTATCGATGCGGTCATGGCCCGGATCGCCGCCAATGGCGATGTGGTCGATGTTTCCGATCGGACCTCGTGCCTGTTCGGTCTCGATCCGGAATTGCTACTCGGCACCGGATTGTTCGAGCGTATCCATGTCGCCGATCGGGTTGCCTATCTGTGCGCGCTCTCGGATGTGAAGGAGGGGGCTGTGCGTGCCCGTGCGGATATTCGCCTTCGTATTCTGGGATCGGACGGCCGGTCCGCCGATTTCCATGCTTATGCGGTAGAGATGTTCCGGGGCGGCGAGGGGAGGGACATCACTGCGCTGATACGCGACAATGGCGAAATGGCCGCATTGAAGGCCGAACTTGCCGACGTCGCCGAGCAGGCGAATAGCAACGAGGTCGCCAAGAACCGTTTCCTTGCTGCCGTCAGCCACGAATTGCGTACGCCGCTCAACGCGATCCTCGGCTTTTCCGATATGCTGGCGCATGAGATGTTCGGACCCTTCGCGGACCCGCGTCAGAAGGAATATGTCGGGCTGATCCACGAATCCGGCAACCATCTGCTTTCAGTCGTCAATTCGATCCTCGACGTTTCCAAGATCGAGTCCGGCGCCTACCCGATCCATCCCGAGCCGTTTACCTTCGCCGACGCGGTCGAGACGTGCCGCTCGATGATGGCTCATCAGGCATCGGTAAAGCCGGTTTCGCTGCGCGTATCGCTTGCCCCGGGCGTCGGCGAGATTTGTGCGGATCGTCGCGCGATCCAGCAGATCCTGATCAATCTGGTCTCGAACGCGGTCAAGTTCACGCCGGCGGGAGGCAGCGTGGTGATCGGAGCCAAGCGGTTGGGAGAACGGCTGCGCTTCTGGGTGAGCGACACCGGAATCGGCATCTCGCCGGACGATCTGAAGCGGCTCGGTCAACCTTTCACCCAGGTGCAGAACGACTATACCCGCCAGTTCGAGGGCGCCGGCCTGGGGCTATCGCTGGTCAAGGGCCTTGTCGTGCTGCATGAGGGGGCGATGGCGATCGAAAGTGCGCCGGGCGATGGCACGACCGTGACAGTCACCGTGCCGATCGCAGGCCCTCATGCCGTCGCTCCGACGGATGAGGCTGCAGCACGCGAATATCTTTCGAACGGGGCAGGCAATGGGACGCAACGCAAGACGGCGTGAGCCGGCATACGGCTCCTTTGTCCGCGACGCGCTTATCAGCGCGGGCGAAGGGGTGATGCGCAATCCGCTCGGTGTCGGAGCTTCGACCGCGTTTCTGGTGGCGTTTTCCTTCATTTCCGCCAATGCGCTCTGGTATCAGCCGCATTTCTACAAGGAAGCGTTCTTTTCAACCCGCAATCCCGACAACCGGCAGGCGGTCCGTCCGGCGGTGCGTTCTCCTGCTAAACCTGCTCCGGCTCAGTCTGCGCCAGCGCCGGCTACGGTGCCGGCTGTCGCCGATCCGCTTGTCCAGAAGGTCCAGGCCTCGCTCGCCAAGCTTAATCTCTATTCAGGGCCTGTCGACGGTTTGACAGGACCACAGACCGGGCAGGCGATCGCAGCCTATCAAAAGAGCGTCGGCCTGCCGGCCTCCGGCCATATAGACGGCTTCCTGCTGAAACGGCTCGGTATCCTTGACGGTGCCGCTTCGGCCAATATCCCGGCTCCGGCTCCGAGGCCCCAGATCGATGCGGCGACGACGCAATCCGTCTCATCCGATACGGACAAGGCGCGTATCATGAAGGTTCAGGCGGGCCTGAAGGCCTTCGGCAATGACGGCATCGATCTTGACGGGATGTTGGGACCGAAGACCACTGCAGGCATCAAGGAGTTCCAGTCCTTGTTCGGGCTTGCGGTCAACGGCCAGCCGGACGCGGAGACCTACTCGAAGATGCGGGAAGTCGGGCTGATAAACTGACGGCGTGGGCGGCGGATTTATCGCCGCGTTGCGAACTGCTATTGCCCTGCCATGCGCGTGATATCCGATCTGTGGGTCTCTGCCCTTCTACGCCGTGTCCAGTCGGCGGGAGGCTTCGGTGCCGTCCTTCAGCGCGGCTCCACCGAGGCGGGCGCGATATTCATCGTCAGCCGCTCGCGGCTTGGCGAGGTGACGCTCTACGGTCCTGCTCCGCAGATCGTCTACGAGGAAGGGAAACCGCAGGAGCGGTCCTTTTCGAAAATACTCGGCCCTACTGATGAGGCGGCTATCCAGGCGAGGCTGGAAAAGGAAAGGCGGTTCGATCCCGATTTGTGGATCGTCGAGATCGAGGCCGTCGGATCGGGAGATGAGGAGGTTTTTCCGGTGAGCATGCCGTGAATCAGGAGGCTTTCAGCGATGCGTCGGGGATAGCGGCGTTGTCGCCGGTGCGTTCACGGGCCGTGCGAGCCGAGACGACCGAGAAACTGTCCACCTTCCAGTAACCGACCTTTTCGATCGCGGCATCCCGGTGAAGCTGGCGGTAGCGCTCGAGGAAAAGCCGGATCGTTTCCGGGTGGGTGAAATGCGAGGGAAACGCAGCCGCCGTAAGCAGGAAGGCTTGCGCCTCGTCGAGGCCGAGCGCCTTCAGCGCCACCATTAGATAATAGTAGCTTCCGGTTTCGGTCAGCGAGCGCGCCCGTCCGAACTCGATGTCGAGAGCATCGGCAAGGGCGGTCTGGAAGAAGACGGGCACGCCCGTCAGCGCGGTCGAGCGCAGCCTTTCGTAATGGTGGAACCCGGCGTTCTCGTCGAAGATCTTGCCGGAGCGGTTCTCGAAACGAGCCCGGCTTCCGGCGGGGCGCATCATCGCCCGCAATTTTCGTCTTGTCTCTTCGGCTGTCGGCGGTTCTTCGCTTGCGGTGGGAGGCCGGTGGGTCGCGACGTGAAGCGGCATCTCAGGCATTTCTTTCCTGGCGGCGAGATTATCGTCGGCGAAGCGGCGTACGCTGGGAGAGAGCGCGGCGCGCTGGGCTATGGCACGCGCATGCGGTGCGCCATGGCGGGAGATGAGGGTCATGAGGTCGAAATCGGAAAGCGCGGCCGAACGGACGAGGATCGGCGCGGCGATATCTACATGTTCGTTGGCGAGCCGCAACACCAGTGCCTGCGGCGCGTAGGGCGATTCGCTGAGCGCCGCCGCGATGAAGCGCTTGGCATCGGCCGATACCATGTCGAACAGCGACAGCGCCAATTCCTCGAGTTGGTCGATGTCGCGGCGGGAAGGTCTGATAAGAGAACAGAAGGCAGTAACCGCAGCGCGGAAGAGCCGTTCCGCCCTTTCCTTTTCGCTTGCCGTCAGAAGCTGCCTGAAATCTGTCGAAGACACGCGGATACGCCTGATACTCATCCGGACCGCAGCCGCGCCCTGACAGCGACGGCGGAGTTCCGAAACAATTTGCTTCAATTTAGCGATGATCCGTTAGCAGGCTGTTAACTCTAAGGAGCGCTTAAATACGAGTGGAGGTGTTGCGTGTTTACTCCGGAATTTCCGAGAGGAGACCTGAATATGGCTACGATATTGGCCTTCACACCGCGCAAGACCACGAGCGGTGTTTTCCCTGGCTCGCTGGCGAAGGCCGGCGATGTGATCATCTTCCCCGGCGTGCGCTACGAACAGGGCCGCGTCGTTTCGCAAGCCGACCGGACTGTCAGCCCTGGGAGTTACGCCCCCGGCGCGGAGGGAAGCGAGCCTCGTCACTGATCGAGGCCGCGATTGTCGACTTACCCTCTTATCGGAGCGCGCAGCTTGCGTTGTTCAGGTAGTCGGCGATGGCCTTCGCCCATGTCTGGTCCGGGACAAAGCTGCGGATCGCCACGATACCGCGGCCGACATCCGCTTCCATGAAGACGGATTTCTCGAATTCTTTCGGCACGCTCTTCTTGAGCTCGATCATCTGCGCCGGCGTAACCAGCACCAGATCGAGGTCGCCGAGCGTTTGTGCGCGATCGTTCAGACTGTAGATATTCTGTCCGTGCCGATTGTAGACCGACACCGACCAGAAGGGCACGTGTCCGGGCGCCTTCACATGGACGACACCCTCGGAAAGGTCGAAGCGGCAGGCTACGGCATCGAAGAATGGGTCGACGCCTCGCACGACGGGTGGCGAATTCTCTCCGCTTATCCTGGTGAAGTGATAGAAATCGGCGCGAGCCGCGAGCCGTGCCCAGGCATCGCGCTCCGAATAATGCGGCAGGATAAGGAGGATGATGGCGTGTACCACGCCGGCGCCCACCAGCCCGACCAGGATCGCATAGAGAAGGCGAATCATTCGCAGCCCAGCCTGGAAATGCGCGGCAGGACGATACGGGAAACCTCGGTGCTGCTTGCGATCGGCGTGTCGTAAAGCGCGAGGATCAGCATCATATGACCCGTCCCGGACAAGGAAAGCCAATTGCCCGGCGTTGGGTGTTGCGAGGCTGTAACCACGACGGAATCGTCTGTGTTATGTAGTACAGTGGTCGATTGGAGCGCCGCCGGTCGGATTACTGTTTCCGGCAGCGGCCGCATCGCCGGGTCTGCGGCATGGAGCGTCCAGAAGCGTGCGGCCGGCAATTCCCCGGCGATGCGGTAGGAACAATTGCGCTCCAGCGCCGCGCCGGAACTGTCGTCCGAGGCGTGGAACACAAGCCCTTCGGCGCGACCGAGCGGTAGTTCACCGCGTTGCGCCACTACCGCCTTGGCGTAGGCCGAGGCATCCGGCGCGCCGAAATCCGGGTTGGCCTGCCAGGGCCCGACGGCGAGCGCCTCCATCCCGAAGCCATGTTCGAGCGCATAGCGCAGACTCCATGCGCCGCCGCCGATAGCGATGGCAAGCGCGACGAGGACGAGTACGACGGTACGAAACATGAGGCGCCGGAACGAATGCGGATTGTCAGGCTCTACCTTGGAGGCGCCTGCCAAAGCAAGCGACGCGGGTTCAGAGCGAGGAAAGCGCCTCCGGGCCGATCGGCGTGTTGATAGTCGGGGCTTCCTCGAACATCTTAGCGATATCCTTCAGCACTTTCGTGGTTGCCGAGGAGAGCAGGCGAGGGCGCTCGTCGCGCGGCGCCTCGTCGGTCTGGTCCTTGGCGCTGGCAACTTCCTTCGGTTTCAGCAGGCTGTCCTTGATGCCGAAGACCGGTTTCAGCTCGATATTCTGTTCGGCGTATGCCATCAGCCGCTCCCATGTCATGGCCGGTACGGTGCCGCCGGTCATGCGCTTCATCGGCGAATAATCATCATTACCGATCCATACCGCGCAGGTGTAGTTGCCGGTGAAGCCGACGAACCACGCATCGCGATAGGACTGAGTCGTGCCGGTCTTGCCGCCGACGAGCGTCATCGGCAGTTGCGCGCGCCGGCCGGTGCCATTCTGCGTGACGCCGACCAGCATCTCGTTCATCTCGGTCGCGGCCTTTTCGGAAAGCACGCGGTGCGGCTTTGGCGCATCGCGCGAATATTCCCAGGCCACTTTTCCGCTGCGATCGATAAGCTGCATGATGCCGTGGCGGGTACCCGCCATGCCGCCGTTCTGGAAGACGCTGTAGCCGGTCGCCTGATCCATCACGGTCATGCCCGACGTGCCGAGCACCATTGTCTTGTGTCCGTTGAGCGGCGATTCCACGCCCATCGCCTCGGCGAGTTGCTTGACGGGCGCAAGGCCTGTCGTGTCATGGGCGAGCCGCACGGCGGCCGTATTGACCGAGTGGGCAAGCGCGTTGGCGAGCGTCATGATGCCGCCTTCGCCGCGCGAATAGTTGCCCGGCGACCAGCCGCCCCAGTTGATCGGCGCGCCGGATATCTTCGTCTCCGGCGTCAGCCCTTTTTCCATGGCAACGGCATAGACGTAGGGTTTGAAAGAGGACCCGGCCTGCCGCTCGGCGCGCGTGGCGCGGTTGAACTGGCTGGCGCCATAGTCTGTGCCGCCGACGATGGCGCGCACGGCACCGGTATTGTCGATCATCACGATGGCGCCCTGTGAGGCGTTATATTGCTTGCCGTACTGCCTGAGATTGAACTCGAGCGATTCCTCCGCCGCGTGCTGGATGTTCATATCGATCGTGGTCCGCGCGACCAGCGAATGCGTAGCCCCGCGCGGCACGATGCGCTTCACCTCGTCGAAGGCCCAGTCGAGGAAATAGTCCGGGCTCTTGCGGTCGTCGCGGTCGATGACGGTGGCCGGATGCAGCCTCGCCGACAACACCTGGCCTTCCGTCATGAAGCCGGCGTCCACCAGATTGGTGAGCACCTGGTTGGCGCGGGCACGCGCCGCCGGCAGGTTGACATGCGGCGCGTATTTGGTCGGCGCCTTGAACAGGCCTGCCAGCATCGCCGCTTCCGGGAGCGTTACATCCTTGATGTCCTTGCCGAAATAGAAACTCGCCGCCGCAGAGACCCCGAATGTGCCGCCGCCCATATACATGCGGTCGAGATAGAGCTGCAGGATTTCCTTTTTGGTGAGGTTGCATTCGAGCCAGACCGACAGGAAGGCTTCCTTGACCTTGCGCTGCAGCGTCCGCTCGTTGGAGAGGAAAAGGTTCTTGGCGAGCTGCTGGGTGATGGTGGATCCGCCCTGGACGACGCCGTCGGCCCGCGCGTTTTCCGTCATGGCGCGCAGGAGCCCGATGAAATCGATGCCGTAATGGTCGAAGAATCGCCGGTCCTCGGTGGCAAGCACGGCCTTGACGAAATAATCCGGCATCTGGTCGACCGGTACGGACGCACCCTGGATAAGGCCGCGCCGGCCGATGATGTTGCCGTAGCGGTCCAGGAAGGTCACGGCGAAATCGCCCTGGTTGCGCCAATCCCGCGCAGTGTCATCGAAGGCGGGAAGCGCCAGTGCCAGCATCAGGACGGAGCCCGCTGCTCCGAGCGTGAAAGCCTCGCCGAGAAGTTCGAAGAGGAGCCTCCGCCAGCCGCTGACGCGAAAACGGCGGAAGAAGATGGTCAGGCTTTCCCAGAATTCGCCCAGCCGAAACCCCGCCTCGTAAAGCGTGGTATCGATCCAGGCGTCGATGGCGAGCAGGAATGTCGCCTTCGGGCCTTTCCGCTTTTTCAACCCCTGTTGGTCCGGGGGTTCTGGCGAACCGGGATCGGAAGGCCCGGCTCGGCTAGTCTTGTCCATGCGAGCGTTGCCCAAACCTGCACACAATACACCCGAGGCGCCGACACAGCCATCGACGTGGCTCGGACTGAGCCCCACATTTTCGTCCCATTTGATTATGTGCGTCTTTCCCGCAAAGCTACAAGGACCGGAAAGCCACAACCGCCGATTATCGGCGGAGAGGGTAAAGGTGGCAGGAAAGTTTTCCTTCATGAATGTGACGGCGTCATCACGCAGTGCCGCCCGTTTTCGCCTTTGTGGCAATATCGGCTCACTCAAGCCTGTGCGACCATCCGGGTGTGGGGAATGTCAGTGGGGGATGTCACCGGCGGTGCGACCGCCTTGGTTCTGCCAGCGCAAGAAGAGGAGGAGAACATGCTCGAAAAGACCCCTACAACCCGTGTCCAGGCTTTCCTCGACAGGTTCGGCAAGGCGCTTGAAGCCGGGAAGATCGACGAAGCGGCCGGCATGTTTGCCGAAGAATGCTATTGGCGCGACCTCGTCGCTTTCACCTGGAACATCCGCACCATGGAAGGCCGGGGCGAGGTGCGCGACATGCTGCACGCACAGCTGAAATCCGCGAAGCCGACCGATTGGAAGGTCGCGGAAGGGGAGGAGGCGACCGAGGCTGACGGCGTCGCCGAGGCATGGATTACCTTCGAGACCGAGGTGGCGCGCGGTTATGGCCATATCCGGCTGAAGGATGGGCTGATCTGGACGCTTCTCACCACCATGGCCGAATTGAAGGGGCACGAGGAGAAGGCCGGCTTCACGCGCCCGCTCGGCGCCAAGCACGGGCATGGCAAGGGCCGCAAAAGCTGGAGGGAAGAGCGCGACGACGAAGTCGCTGAACTCGGCGTTTCCAGGCAACCCTATTGCCTGATCATCGGCGGCGGTCAGGGCGGCATCGCGCTCGGCGCAAGGCTGAGGCAGCTCGGCGTGCCGACCATCATCGTTGAGAAGAACGCGCGAGCTGGGGATAGCTGGCGCAAGCGCTACAAGTCGCTCTGCCTCCATGACCCGGTCTGGTACGACCATCTGCCCTATATCGATTTCCCGAAGAACTGGCCGGTCTTCTCGCCGAAGGACAAGATCGGCGACTGGCTCGAAATGTACACGAAAGTAATGGAGCTCAATTATTGGACCTCCACTACCGCCAAGAAGGCGAGCTATGACGAAAAGGCCGGCGAATGGACCGTGATCGTCGAGCGCGACGGCAAGGAGATCACGCTGAAGCCCAAGCAGCTTGTGCTGGCGACCGGCATGTCAGGGAAGGCCAACATGCCGAAATTCAAAGGGCAGGATGTCTTCAAGGGAGAGCAGCAGCACTCCTCGCAGCACCCCGGTCCCGATCGCTATCGCGGCAAGAAGGTGGTGGTGATCGGCTCCAATAATTCCGCGCACGATATCTGCGCGGCTCTGTGGGAAGGCGGCGCGGACGTCACCATGGTGCAGCGCTCCTCCACCCATATCGTCAAGTCGAACACGCTGATGGATATCGGGCTCGGCGCGCTCTATTCCGAACAGGCGGTTGAGAACGGCGTGACGACGCGCAAGGCGGACCTGATCTTCGCCTCTCTGCCCTACAGGATCCTGCACGAATTCCAGATTCCGCTCTATGAGCAGATGCGCGAACGCGACAAGGACTTCTACGACGCGCTGGAGAAGGTCGGCTTCATGCACGATTGGGGCGACGACGGCTCCGGCCTGTTCATGAAATATCTGAGGCGCGGGTCCGGCTACTATATCGATGTCGGCGCTTGTGACCTCGTCATCGACGGTTCGATCAAGCTGAAGAGCGGCAAGGGCGCGGCCGTGCAGGAACTGACGGAAACCGGCGTCAAATTCGTCGACGGTGCCGAACTGCCGGCCGACCTCGTCGTCTATGCCACCGGCTACGGCTCCATGAACGGCTGGGCCGCCGACCTGATCAGCCAGGAGGTTGCCGATAAGGTCGGCAAGGTCTGGGGCCTCGGCTCCGCCACCACCAAGGATCCCGGCCCCTGGGAAGGCGAGCAGCGCAACATGTGGAAGCCGACCCAGCAGGAAGCGCTCTGGTTCCACGGAGGCAACCTGCATCAGTCGCGCCATTATTCGCAGTATCTGGCCTTGCAACTGAAAGCGCGGATGGAAAGGATACCGACGCCCGTCTACAAGCTTCAGGAGGTGCACCACCGGGCCTGAATCCCGGCTGCGGCAACTGGTCGGGCCATACGCCGCGATTATAGGAAAAAAGTCCTTGACACCGTGACGGTGGTCTGGTAGATTTTCGCTATCGTCCGAAAAGTATGAGTTTCAGACGGCAAGGACAAAGAGAGCGGTGCTCTTCGAACCTGGCCGCCGGCGCATTGATTGCGACGCGGCCGGGCGGTCCGTCAGGCGCGGGCCCTCCCCAACGCGCCTGACGGACCGATCAATTCTTCGGCGGACCGACGGGTCCGCCTTTCATCAGGCAGGATTTGCATGGAACGGAGCTTGCCGCTCGCGCAGGGCGTGGCGCTGCGTGCGCTTGCAGAGGGCGCCGAGCCGACGCTAGCGCTGCTGGCCGACGCCTCTCAGCGCTCGTTGAACGGCCTCGTCAGGAGGGCTGCGAAGGAGGGCTGGAAGATCGGGTGCGCGCCGCCCGCCAACATCGCCGAACGAGTTCGTTCCACTGCCGCTTTGTTGATCGATCGTCTCGAGGCAGCCGGCCGCGAGGCGCTTGCCAATGGCGGCCGGATCGACAAGACGGAAATAGACGGCCTTGTGTCCATCATACGCGGCCTTGAGAGGATCGGCGACCTAGTGCGCCCCGAAGAAGCCGCCAGAGAGAACCAGATCAGAAGCGATGAAGAACTTGCTGCCCTCCTTGGCCGCATCAACGAGCGTATTGTCGAGCTTGCCCGTGCCTTCGCAAACGACCGCGCCTTCGCAGCTGATATGGGCAAAGCGTAACATCGGCTATTGCGGCGCGGGCCGCCTGGACGGCGAGTGGTTCATACTCGCACATCCCGACCAATACCCGCTGGCCGGCACGCCGGACACGTGGCTGATGATCGGCGGGCGTGGCTCCGGCAAGACGAGAAGCGGGGCGGAATGGGTGGATTCCCTCGTGCGTGGTCTCCCGCCCTATACGCCGCCGGGCAAGCCCTATGGCCGCATCGCGCTGGTTGGCGAGAGCCTTGGCGATGTCCGCGAGGTGATGATCGAGGGACCGTCCGGCATCCGCGCGATCGCGCGTGGCGTGCCGCCCCGTTTCGAGGCGACGAGGCGGCGGCTTGTCTGGGAGACCGGAGCGGTGGCGCAGATATTCTCCTCGGAGGATCCGGAGAGCCTGCGCGGCCCGCAATTCGACGCCGCCTGGCTCGACGAGGCGGCCAAATGGAAAAACGCGGAGGCAACGTTCGACATGCTTCAGTTCGGCCTTCGCCTTGGCGAGCGGCCGATCCAGATCATCACTACGACGCCGCGCCCGACGCGATTGATGAAGCGGCTGATCACCGATCCGTCGGTGCGGGCCACGAGGCTCAGGACCGGGGCAAACAGCAATAACCTTGCCGCCGGCTTCATCGCCGCGCTGGAAAGGCGCTATGGTGGCACAAGGCTTGCCCGACAAGAACTCGACGGTGAGTTGATCGAGGACCGCGAGGACGCGCTTTGGAGCCGCGCCGCGCTGGAGGCGATGAGCGGCGGCGTCGCTGCGGATTTGCGGCGCATCGTCGTGGCGGTCGACCCGCCGGCAAGCTCCGGCCGCGCTTCTGCCGCCTGCGGTATCGTCGCCGCCGGGCTCGACGGCGACGGCAATGGCGTCGTGCTTGCCGACGCAACGGTCGACGCGGCGCGGCCAACCGACTGGGCCGCCGCCGCGATCAGGCTTTACCGCCGATTGGACGCAGACTGCATCGTTGCCGAGGTGAACCAGGGCGGCGACATGGTGACGGCGGTGCTGCGGACGGTGGACGCTACCGTACCGGTGAGAGCCGTACGCGCTAGTAGGGGCAAATGGCTGCGCGCCGAACCGGTGGCCGCACTCTATCAGCAGGGCAGGGTGCGCCACGCCGAACGCTTCCCGGCGCTGGAAGACGAGATGTGCGATTTCGGCTCGGATGGGCTCGCCGGCGGCCGTTCGCCCGACCGCGTCGACGCGCTCGTCTGGGCGCTGACGGAACTGATGCTCGGCCGGGGCGGGGAGCCGAGGGTGAGGGAATTCGGGTGAGGGAGGCAATTGGGCAATAAGGCAGTACGGCAGTATGTCGGCAAATGACGCTGACAACTCGACGCTCGACGGCCAGTGCCACTTTCGCGATTTCAACCCTTACTCCCTTGTTGCCCTACTGCCTTATTGCCCACTGCCCTACCGCCTTCCAAGGAGACATCGATGCCGCTTCACTGGCCCTGGGCTCGCCGCCCCGGAGAGACGAACGCGCCTGCCGAACGCAAGAGCGCGGCAGGCTTCGTCGCGCTGCATATCGACGGTGAGGCGCATTGGACGAGGCGCGATTTCGCGGCTCTGTCTCGCGAGGGGTTCCTGCGCAATCCGGTCGTCTATCGCTGTGTTCGGCTGTTGGCCGAGACGACGTCCGCTGTCCCGTGGCTGCTCTACGAGGGCGAGGCGGAACTGGCGGAGCACCCGCTGCTCGAACTGCTCGATCGGCCGAACCAGCGTCAATCCGGCCCGGCCTTCCTGCAGGCCCTCTACGGTTACCTCCTTCTCTCGGGCAATGCCTATGTGGAACTGGTGACGGCCGGCGGCGCAAGGGAACTGCATCTCCTGCGGCCGGACAGGGTGCGTGTTCTGGCCGACCGCGCCGGCTGGCCGACTGCGCTCGAATACCGGCAGGGGAGCGACAAGCGCATCATCCCGCTGGAGGGGGAGGGCGAGGACTCTTGCGCGCTCCAGATCAGCCTCTTCCACCCGCTTGACGACCATTACGGCTTCCCGCCGCTCGAAGCCGCGCTTGCCGCGCTCGATATCCACAACGCCGCCGGGCGCTGGAACAAGGCTCTGCTCGACAATTCGGCCCGGCCTTCCGGCGCGCTGGTCTACGCGCCGAAGGAGGGCGGCAACCTCACCGAGGAACAATATGAACGGCTGAAGACGGAACTCGACGAAGGCTATTCCGGCCCGCGCCGCGCCGGCCGGCCGCTGCTTCTCGAAGGCGGGCTCGACTGGAAGGCGATGGGTCTGTCGCCGAAGGACATGGATTTCATCCAGGCCAAGCATGCCGCGAGCCGCGACATCGCGCTCGCCTTCGGCGTGCCGCCCATGCTGCTCGGCATTCCGGGCGACAACACCTATTCGAACTACCAGGAAGCCAACCGCGCCTTCTATCGCCACACGGTGCTGCCGCTGGTGTCGCGCACCGCGCGCGATCTCTCGGCCTGGCTCGCCGGTGCCTTCGGACCGGGCCTGAGGCTCTGGTACGACGCAGACCAGGTCGAGGGCCTGTCCGGCGAGCGTGACGCGCTCTGGGCTCGCATCGGCGCGGCGGATTTCCTCACCGACGACGAGAAGCGCGAGGCGGTGGGCTATGCGCCGAGGGGAGAAGCCGGAGCGTCGCGCTGATGCAGACCGCCGATCCTGCAACCGTTCTGGCACGCTTCCGCTACACGATCTCGGCCAACCGCGTGCTGCTTGCGGGCGAATGCTTCCGCCGCGTCCTGAAAGCCGGTTTCCGCCCGGATGAACCGCGCGTGCCGGCCGGCAATCCCGATGGCGGGCAATGGACGGATGGAGGTGGCGGAGGTGCAAGGATCATTCGCATTCAGGGTCGAGGCCCTCGTGGCGAGGAACCGCCCCGGCGGATTATGGGTCGGTTTGTCGACGCGACGCCAGCCGAGGAGGCACGCCTGGAGATCAGTCATGCCCAGATGCAGGCGGCAGTGCGCCACGTGCAGCAACTTGATCCGAACTGGAAACCGAGACCGAGCCTCTACGAAACGATCGAGGGTGAAATTACAGCCAACGAGGCCGCCGCGCGCGAAGCGCAGGACAGGCTCTATGAACTGAGCCGCGTTGGCATAGGACCAGGACCGTTTGCGGTAGAGTCACAGCCGGCAAGAGGGTCAGGCCGACGCTGGACGGCCGACGAAATACGTGAAAACAATCGGATCGGAAGAACCTACGGTTGCCACACCTGCGGGACGAAGGATCCGGGGACTCGATCTGGAAACTTCTTTGTAGATCATCAACCGCCGAATGCACGAAACAATCGCGGGCGACCCCAGCGCATATTCCCACATTGCATGATTTGCAGTGCACGCCAGGGAAATTGGCTGTCAAGAAACAAGTAGGATCACCAGCGTGACTAGGACCGTGAGAGTTGCCCCGCCAAATTCGCTCATCTTTCTCTGTGATGAAGGCGGCGGGGTTGTTCCTGAATTCGTTGCAAACAAGCTCGTCTTGGCAACCAGTTCGGCTGTCTCGGTGGGTTGCTTGGCCGAAATGGATGGCGAAACGGAGATAACGCTGGGCCCTACCGGAGATGTCGACACAAGAGGCCTGAAGGTTTTTGACGATGTGCTGGAGACCCCCACCAGGAGAATTGTCGTCGAGACCTCTGAGGGCGAAATCTTGCTCCGCGAAGATGTCAGCTCCAATCGCGTGCATGTCGGTATCTGGGTCAACCGCTATGTCGAGCCGGACAAGATCGTCGTTGGATGGAAGACTCTTTGATCGACAGTACTCCGTATATGCCGAACACTCGCTGACCCAAGACGCCGCGCGAACCAGGCGGATATGTTCGATCAATCGTGACAGGGGGCTCTCGATGACGGTGAGAACTAAGAGGAGGATGTCGAACGGAGTATTGTTCGTCGACGACAGCGGGGGCGGTATCCTGCCGAAAGAGATTCTGGCTCAACCTATCAACGCAACCTCGACGTGCGTAATGGTGACGTGCATGCACGAACAATTGGGTAAAACGGATATCACGCTAGGTCCAGCCGATGGAGAAGAACCTGCTTTTCCGCTCTACTTCGACGGCATCATCGCCACACCAAATCGCCGTGTCTCGGTGTCGATGGTTCCCGCTGATGTGATCCTGGAAGAACGCGTGCCCTACACCCAAACCCGTATCAGGGTTTGGCGCGACCACCCGGAATGGCCTGAACGGGTCGTTGTGGGCTGGGGCTGATTGGGAGCTGTCGCAACCACTGTTTTTGCACCGCTAACACCGGCCGACCAAGTCGGGCCGGCGAGCGCGACGCGCTCTGGGCACGCATCGGCACGGCGGATTTCCTCACCCACGACGAGAAGCATGAGGCGGTAGGCTATGCGCCGATTGGTGGCGACGTTAGGCAGGGGAAGCATTCAGCGCCGGCACGATCCGATTTTGTTTAAGGATAAACCTTACTGCTCGGTCAAGATTGTCCTAACCTTCTCCCTTGCGTGCAAGACGATCCTATTGGCGGAGCATGCACTGGATATTGGCAGTCAACAGAATGAGAACTATTACATGATTCTCGGGTAGGGGAATCACAACTATACATGAACGTGCAGACAACGAAGGTGGGATCCCATTGGCGTATCCATGGAACTGGCCCTCATCCCAAAATCTTAGCTGCGCGCAAGACTGGCGCCAATATCTGAGGCGATGGCGCTCATTTATTTGTACGCCTAGGCTTCTTCGGATTATTAGTGCTATCGTTTGATTTGCTCAAACGTTCACGCTGCTTTGCGGTAGGAAGATTGTTTCTGCTCGGCGTGCGACGCTAGGTGCTGACGTCGCTGTGGCGGCGCACGTCGATTATTCGGGCTCCGCCCGAAAGGAATCTCTTCACATGTCTGACATGTCCAACGCCGCCCTTCTATGGGCGGTGAAGGGCGCGGGCGCGGTGCTCGGCTCCGCGGTCTCGCTCGCCTATGTCCTGCCGCATGGCCGTCGCGAGGCGGGGATCCGCTTCGGCGTCGGCATCGCCTGCGGCGTCGTCTTCGGCAGCGCCGCCGGCCTGAAGATCGCCGACGAGCTTTCGCTGCCGGCCTCGATCGGCGACGTCGAACTGATGCTGATGGGTTCGGCCGCCGCCAGCTTCTGCGCCTGGTGGGCGCTTGGCTTCGTCATCCGCACGCTGCAGCGCCACGGCCTCACGGATTTCTGGAAAGGATAGGAAATGGAGCGCAAGCGCGTGGAACTGCCGCTCGAGGAGTTAGAGCTCGACGGCAGCTTTTCCGGCTATGCCAGCCTGTTCGGCACGGTCGATCTCTCCAACGACCGGGTCGAGCGCGGGGCGGCCGGCATCCGCATGCTCTACCAGCATGACCCGAACGAGCCGATCGGCGCCTGGACGGAAATCCGCGAGGACGAGCGCGGCCTTTTCGTCCGCGGCAAGCTGGCAAAGGGCGTGAAGCGGGCGCGCGAGGTGCTCGACCTGATGCGCTCCGGCGCGCTCGACGGGCTCTCCATCGGCTTCCGTACGGTGAAGGCGCGCAAGGAGGCGACCGGCGGCATCCGCCGTATCCTCGAGGCCGATCTGTGGGAGATTTCGGTGGTCACCTTCCCGATGCTGCCCGGCGCGCGGGTGGAGCGGGTCAAGGGATTTGGTGCTCATGGGGCTCTGCCCACCATCCGCGAATTCGAACGCTGGCTCACGCGGGACGCTGGGCTGACGCGAGGCGACGCCCGGGCCGTGATTACCCGCGGCTTCGCCAGCCTGGCGCGCGAGCGGGACGCCGCGCCCGACGATCCCTCGGCGCTTGCGCGAAAAATCCGCAAGGCCGCAACCCTCTTCCAGTGAAAGGAAATGACCAGATGACGGCAGGAACGACTCGGGTCTCGCCGGAGACCAAGGCGGTGAGCGACGACGCGCTCGTGGCCTTCGACGATTTCATGCGGCTCTTCGAGAGCTTCAAGCAGGACAATGACGACCGCCTGAAGCAGATCGAAAAGCGTATGGGCGCGGATGTGATCACCACCGAAAAGGTGGATCGCATGTCGCATGCGCTCGACGAGCACAAGCGCGCTCTCGACCAGCTGGCGCTGAAGAAGGTGCGGCCGTCGCTTGGCCGTGACGGCGGCTTCCCGGCCGTGCCCAGCGAGCACAAGCACGCCTTCGAGGCCTATATCAGGAGCGGCGACGACAGGTTGATCCGTTCGCTCGACACCAAGGCTATGTCCTACGGCTCCGGCCAGGACGGCGGCTATCTGGTGCCGGACGAGACGGAAGCCGCGATCGGCCGGCGGCTGGCGCAGATCTCGCCGATCCGTTCGATCGCATCCGTGCGGCAGGTCTCCGGCGCCGTGCTGAAGAAGCCGTTCTCGATCTCCGGCCCGGCGGTCGGCTGGGTGGCGGAGACGGCCGAACGGCCCCAGACCACGACGGCGACGCTCGACGAGTTGCAATTCCCGACGGTCGAACTCTACGCCATGCCGGCGGCGACCGCCTCTCTGCTGGAAGACGCGGTGGTTGATGTCGACCAGTGGATCGCGAGCGAGGTCGAGACCGCCTTCGCCGAGCAGGAAGGCGCTGCCTTCGTCTCCGGAAACGGCACCAACAAGCCGAAAGGGTTTCTGGCTTATACGCAGGCGGCCGAGGATAGCTGGGTCTGGAACAAGATCGGTTACACCCTGACCGGCGTTTCCGGCGCGCTGCCTGCGGAAGACCCGTCCGACATACTGATCGACACGGTCTATGCGCTGAAGGCCGGCTACCGCCAGAATGCCAACTGGGTCATGAACCGCAAGACCCAGGCCACGATCCGCAAGCTGAAGGACGCCGACGGCAATTATCTGTGGCAGCCGCCGGCCGCGCCCGGCAGCCGCGCCATGCTGATGGGCTTCCCGCTGGTGGAGGCCGAGGATATGCCTGACATCGCCGCCGACGCCACGCCGGTCGCCTTTGGCGACTTCGCCCGCGGCTATCTGGTGGTCGACCGCACCGGCGTGAAGGTGCTGCGCGATCCCTACTCCGCCAAGCCCTACGTGCTCTTCTACACGACCAAGCGCGTCGGCGGCGGCGTGCAGGATTTCGACGCGATCAAGCTGCTGAAATTCGGCACGGTGTAACCCGGCGTCGGCCGGTTTGCCAAATGGACAAAATAGGCGGGACAGAACCCCTCTGTCCCGCCGGACCATCCGCTTTAATTCCCAACTACTTGCAGGGATTTCATGACTCTCTTTCGCACCACCGCACCGGCGGTCGAGCCGGTCACCGTGGCCGAAGCCAAGGCGCAATTGCGCATCGGCCACGATAGCGAGGACGATCTGCTCGATGGCCTGATCCGCGCCGCGCGCGAGGAGGTCGAGGCACGGACCGGCATCGCCATGATCGCGCAGGACTGGCGGCGGGCGCTTGACCGATGGCCGCGCTTCGGCCGCGTGGCGCTCCTGCGCTATCCGGTCGTGGAAATCCTGTCGGTGACGGTTTACGGCACCGAGGGGGAGGCCTCTCTGGTCGATCCCTCTACCTATGAGGCCGATCTCGCCTCCCGGCCGTCAAGGCTCTATTTCATGACGCGGCCGGAACCGGCGCGCATCCTGAACGGCATCGAGATCGACTTTTCGGCCGGGTTCGGCGCCGACGCGGGCGCCGTGCCGGAAGGCCTGAAGCGGGCGATCCTGACGCTCGTCGCGCATTGGTACGAGTTCCGCGCCGGTTTCGGGGCAGGCGACCAGCCGGTGTCGATCCCGCCTGGATTCGACCGCCTGATCTCGAGTTGGCAGAGGAAACGGCTGTGAAGCGGGCGCTCGCCATAGATCCGGGCCGCTTCCGCACCGAACTCGTGCTCGAACGGGTCGATGATGTTTCCGATGGCATGGGCGGCGAGATCGAAAACTGGTCGGCCGTGGCAACGGTTTTCGCCCATATCGAGCCGGTATCGGCGAAGAGCGTGTTCGGCGCCGGCCAGACGCTGGAGACGGTTACCCATCTTGTCACACTAAGGCAGGATGAGGATGTCAAAAGCGGCATGCGCTTCACGAAAGGCGCGCGGATGTTCGACATACTGACCGTCTACGATCCGGATGAGACCGGACGCTATTTTCAATGCGAGAGCCGGGAGATCGGCCGATGAAGACGGGCGTGGAGGTGACGTTCGACGATCTTGCACGGATGCTCCGGTCGCTGGCGCACGATCTGGCAGACGAGGTCGAAGCAGGCTATCGTCTGCGCGCGCGGCGAAGCGACGGTTTCCGCGGCGCCGACGGGCTGGATGTCGGGGCTACGCTGGAACGGGGGAAGAGCCATGACGGCGCCGGCCGCTGAATTGCAGAAAGCGATATTTGCAGCCCTTTCCGGCAGCGCCAGCCTCGTCGCGGCGCTGGGCGGGCCGCACGTCTTCGACCACGCCCCGGCCAACGTTGCTTTTCCATACGTCACCTTCGGCCGCACCTCCATCTATGACTGGGGTACGGGCACGGAGAGCGGCACCGAGCAACTCTTCACCCTGCATGTCTGGTCGAAGGCCAAAGGGAAGAAGGAAGCGATCGAGATCATGGACGAGGCGCGCATGGTACTGCATGACCAGTCCCTGCCACTCGACGGACATGCCCTGGTCAATCTCAGGCTGGAATTCTCGGAAGTGCGTTTCGACGACGATCTGTCCGTCTATCACGGGCTGCTGCGCTTCCGCGCCGTGACGGAGCCGGCCGCCTGACGGTCGTGCTTCTTCCACAGCCATAATCCACTTCATAGAAGGAGGCCTTTGATGGTCGCTCAAAAGGGCAGGGACCTGCTCCTCAAGCTCGACGGGGACGGGTCGGGAAATTTCGTGACGGTGGCGGGACTGCGTTCGAAACGGCTCGCTTTCAACAGTGCCACCGTCGATGTGACGGATGCCGAATCCGCCGGACGCTGGCGCGAGTTGCTAGCCGGCAGTGGTATCCAGAGCGCGGCCATCAGCGGCTCGGGCATCTTCAAGGATGCCGAATCGGACCAGAAGATACGAACTAAATTCTTCGCCGGCGACATCGCCCGCTGGCAGTTCACCGTTCCGGGCCTCGGCACGATGAGAGGTCCGTTCCAGATCACTTCGCTCGAATATACGGGCGCGCACGATGGCGAGGTGACCTTCGACGTCGCGCTCGAGTCCGCCGGCGAGATAAGCTTCACGGCGGCGCCATGAGCCCGAACCGAAGGCGCGGCGAGGTTGCCGCGACGCTAGACGGGCGTGAGCGGCGCCTGTGCCTCACGCTCGGTGCGCTCGCAGAACTGGAAGCGGCCTTCGAGGCGGAGGACCTCGGTGCTCTTGTGGAGCGCTTTTCCTCCGGCCGGCTCTCGGCGCGCGATCTAATCCGTATCATCGGCGCGGGACTTCGCGGCGCCGGCGAAACCGTCTCGGATGAGGAAGTGGCCGTCATGCGCATGCAGGATGGAGCGGCGGGCTATGCGCGCATTGCTTCCGATCTGCTGGCGATGACTTTCGGCGGCGCCGGGGAGGGCGCGCAGCCAAACCCCTGAAAGCCGCGGCGGCCGGTGCCGAACCGTTTCCCTGGGACGACGTGATCCATGTCGGCCTCGGCTTGCTGCGGCTTTCTTCACGCGATTTCTGGGCGATGACACCGGTCGAATTTGCAGCCGCTGCGGGGCTTTCGCGCCGTACGTCCGCGCTTCCGCCGACGCGCGCCGACCTTTCGCGGCTGATGCGTGAATTCCCCGATGATCAGAGGAGAAACAATGCCCGCGACTGAAGACGTGACAGTCAGGATCGATGCCGACACGGCGCCCTTCGCCGATGCGTTGAAGGACCTGCAAGGCCTTTCCAAGAGCTTCGGTTCAGAATTGACCAATGCACTGAGAGGTGCCGCAGTGAGCGGAAAATCGCTCGAAAGGGTGCTGCGGCAGGTCGGGCTGAGCCTCGCGGGGATGGCGCTCAGCCAGGGCCTGAAGCCGCTGCAGTCTCTCACCTCCTCGCTCTTCTCGGGGCTCTTCGGAGGGTTGGGGAGTGCGCTTCACTTCGCCGATGGCGGTGTGCCGGGCCGGGTGACGCCCTTCGCTTCGGGCGGGGTGGTTTCGACGCCTACTTATTTTCCGATGGGAAAAGGATTGGGCCTTGCCGGCGAGGCGGGGTCGGAGGCCATCCTGCCGCTCCGCCGACGGCAAACTCGGCGTTGCTGCGGCCGGTGGTGGTGCACCCGTCAATGTCGTCTTCAACGTCATCGCCCAGGACGCCGCCTCTTTCCGAAAGTCGGAGGGCCAGATCACCGGCATGCTGGCGCGAGCGGTCTCGCGCGGCGCCAGGCACCTTTGAGGCCCATCCATGAGCGATATGACCAGCTTCCATGACGTTCTCTTTCCGCTCGCCGTCTCCTTCGGCGCGACCGGCGGTCCGGAACGGAAGAACGAGATCGTGCAACTCGCCTCCGGCCGAGAGAAGCGTAATGCGCGCGTTGCGCTTTCCAGGCGATCCTATGATGCCGGCACGGGTGTTCGGTCGCTGGACGACCTATACGACGTGCTCGCCTTCTTCGAGGCGCGGCGCGGTTCGCTCTATGCATTCCGCTTCCGCGACCCGTTCGACATGAAATCCTGCCGGCCGGATGCCGCGCCCGGTCCGCTCGATCAGGCGCTCGGCACCGGCGACGGAACGAAGGCGAGCTTTTCGCTTGTCAAGAATTACGGCGAAGGCGTGCCGATCCATGCAAGACCGATTGCGAAGCCGGTTTCGGGCACGCTCCGCGTCGCCGTCGCGGGCGAGGAGATCGGCACAACCGACTTTTCCTTCGATGATGAGACTGGCGCCGTGGTCTTTGCCGGCGATGCCGTTCCGGCAGCGGGACAAGCGGTGACCGCCGGCTATGAATTCGACGTGCCGGTGCGCTTCGACACCGATCGGATCGAGATCGGCCTGCACTCCTTCAAGGCCGGGCAGATTCCCAGCATCCCGCTGACGGAGGTGATCCTTTGACGATTTATCCAGGGGCATTCGCCGCGCACCTCGCCGGAGAAGCGACGACGATATGCCAATGCTGGAAACTGACCCGCAAGGATGGCGGCATCTCGGGCTTCACCGACCATGACCTTCCGCTGGCCGTCGATGGTGTCATCTGCAAGCCGGGTTCCGGCTTTGCGGCAAGCGAGGCACGTTCTTCGCTGGGGCTGGCGGTCGATACGGTCGATGTCGAAGGCGCGCTTTCCTCGGCAGATCTTGCCGAGGCCGATATCGAGGCGGGGCTTTTCGATGGTGCGACCGTCGAGACCTATCTCGTCAACTGGGCGGAACCGACACAGTTCGCCCGCATCCGGAAGGGGGCTGTCGGCAAGATCACGATGAGCGACGGCCGCTTCGTCGCCGAACTGCAAAGCACGGCGCAGAGTCTCGACCAGCCGAACGGGCGCACGGTGCGCCGTGGGTGTGATGCTGAACTGGGGGACACACGCTGCCGCTTCGACCTCGGCCAAGCGGGTTTCACCGCCAGTGGTGTAGTCGCCTCGGTTGAGACGGCCGATACGATCGTCGTCGCTGGCCTCGATGGATTCGCAGCCGGGTGGTTCGCGAATGGACTCGTCACTTGGACGAGTGGCGCGGCGACCGGCCGGACCGCGCGCATCGTCGACCATCTTGTGCGTTCGGGCGAGGTCGCATTCGTACTCTGGGACGAGCAGGCCTCGGGGCCGAGTCCGACGCCAGGAGATGTGTTCACGGTCGTCGCCGGCTGCGACAAGCGCTTTCAGACCTGTAAAGCCAAATTCGCCAATCAACTGAATTTCCGGGGTTTCCCGCATCTTCCCGGCAATGACGCAGCCTATGGCTACGTCACCGATGGCGGTAATTTCGATGGAGGCCCGCTGGTCGCATGACAATCAAGTGTTTCGATACGCCAGTCGCCGAGCGAATCGTCGCCGAGGCGCTGGAATGGGTCGGTACGCCCTATCGCCATCAGGGGTCGCTGAAGGGCGTCGGCTGCGACTGCCTGGGTCTCGTGCGTGGCGTCTGGCAAGCCGTGTATGGCGTGGAGCCGGAAGCGCCGGGACCCTATGCCGCCGACTGGGCCGAGGCGACCGGCGAGGATCGCCTGCTGACCGCCGCAGGCCGCTATTGCATCGCAAAGTCGAAAGAGATGGCGATGCCGGGCGATCTCCTGCTTTTCCGCTGGCGGCCGGATGTGCCGGCCAAGCATGCCGGTATCCTGGTCGCCGACGATCGCTTCATCCATGCCTATCAGGGGCATTCTGTGCTCGTTTCGGCACTGGTGCCGCACTGGCGCCGCCGCATCGCCGGCATATTCGCCTTTTCTGCTCTCCCGATCGAACGATAGCCCATGGCCACTCTGATATTGCAAGCCGCCGGCAGCTTCCTCGGCGGTGCTTTCGGCGCGGTTGGCTCGGCGATCGGCTCTGCGATCGGCGCGACTGCGGGGTACCTCGTCGATCGCGCTCTCATCGACGGCACCCGTCATATCGAAGGGCCGCGCCTGGCGACGGCCCGGCCCTTCTCGGCGGAAGACGGCGCTTCGATCCCCCGCATTTACGGTACCGCGCGGACGGGCGGCACGCTGATATGGGCAACGCGCTTCGAGGAGAAGCGCACCACCAAGCGGCAGGGCGGAAAGGGCGGGCCGAAGGTCACGACCTATTCCTATTTCGCCAATGCCGCCTTCGCGCTTTGCGAGGGCGAGATCGCCGGCGTGCGCCGCATCTGGGCGGACGGCCGGGAAATCGACCGTGAGCGATATGATATCCGGATTTATCGAGGTACCGAGGATGAGCTTCCGGATCCGCTCATCGAGGCGAAGCAAGGCACCGGAAACGCTCCGGCCTATCGCGGCGTAGCCTATGCCGTCATCGAGCATTTTCCGCTCGACGATTACGGCAATCGCATACCGCAGTTCCAGTTCGAGGTCATGCGCCCCTGCGACGACCTCAACAGGCAGATCCGTGCTGTCACCCTCATCCCCGGCTCAACTGAATACGGCCTCGAACCGAAAGCCGTCACCCTTAGAATTCGCCAAGGCGAAACGCAGCCGGTGAACAGGCATACCCTGGCTGCCGCCTCCGATATCGCGGCCTCGCTCGACGAATTGCAGGCTCTCTGTCCGAACCTCGAGAACGTAGCCCTTGTGGTCACATGGTTCGGCAGCGACCTGCGCGCTGGCGAGTGCAGAATCCGTCCGGCCGTGACGCAGAACAATCCGGATGGGCTGTCGCAAGGGTGGCAGGTCTCGGGCGTCTCGCGCCAGACCGCAATGATCGTGTCCAGGCATGATGGATCGCCTGCCTATGGCGGTACGCCTTCGGATCGTTCGGTGCGCGATGCCGTCGCCTATATCAAGGCGAGAGGACTCAAAGTCACGCTCTATCCCTTCGTGATGATGGATGTGCCGGCCGGCAATGTGCTGCCGGATCCCTACGGCGCCGCAATCCAGTCGGCGTACCCATGGCGCGGACGCATCACCTGCGCACCAGCGCCCGGCTTGCCCGGTTCGCCGGACAAAAGCGCGGCCGTGACGGAAGACGTCGATGCGTTCTACGGCACGGGGGACGATTGGGGCTATCGGCGCTTCGTGCTCCACTATGCGGACCTCGCAGTCGCGTCGGGCGGCGTCAATGCCTTCCTGATCGGTTCGGAGCTTCGCGGCCTCACTACGCTGCGCGACGATCGAAACAGATTTCCGTTCGTGGACAAGCTGTGCTCGCTGGCCGCCGACGTGCGGGCGATCCTTGGTCCTGATACCAAGATCACTTACGGCGCGGACTGGAGCGAATATTTCGGCTACCATCCGGCGGACGGATCGGGCGACGTCTTCTTCCATCTCGACGATCTGTGGGCGCATGAGGCGATCGACGCGGTCGGCATCGACAACTATATGCCCCTTTCGGATTGGCGGACCGCCGACTATGCGGGCGGTAATCCGGACGGTTTCGAAGGACCTTACGATCCCGACGGCCTGCGGGCGTCCATCGCCAGCGGCGAAGGTTTCGACTGGTATTATGCAAGCGACGAAGACAGGAAGAACCGCCGGCGCAGCGCGATAACGGATGGCGCTTACGACAAGCCCTGGACCTTTCGCTACAAGGATATCGTCGGCTGGTGGTCGAACGCCCATCACAATCGTATCGGCGGGGTGGAAATATCCACGCCGACCGCCTGGGTGCCGTGCGGAAAGCCGATATGGCTGGCGGAGCTTGGCTGCCCAGCCATCGATTTGGGTCCAAATCAGCCGAACGTCTTCCCCGACCCGAAATCCTCCGAGAGCGCGTCGCCCCACTTTTCAAGCGGCGGACGGTCCGACCTGGCGCAGCAGCGCTTTCTGGAGGCGCACGGCTGGCACTGGAATCCCGGCAATCCCGGCTTCGTGGACGACGCAAACCCGGTATCGCCGGTCTATGGCGGCCGTATGATCGATCCTTCACGTCTCTATCTCTGGTCGTGGGACGCCAGGCCCTATCCGGCCTTTCCGCTTCTCAGGGATGTATGGAGCGACGGTGGCGACTGGACGCTCGGCCATTGGTTGAACGGAAGGCTGTCCGGCATCTCGCTGGCCGGGCTGGTCCGCGCCATCCTTCGGGATCATGGCCTACCGGTCCCGGACATCGCGAGAGCGGATGGATTCCTTACCGGCTATGTGGTTTCCGATCCGTCTTCGGCACGCTCCGCCCTGCAGCCGCTGGTGGATGTATTCGGGCTTGGCGTTCATGAGGACGACGGCAGGCTTGTCTTCCGCTCGCTGACGACGCTGGCGGCCGCGCCCATGGACATTACCGACGCGGCGGTAAATGAAAATTCCGCCACGTTCGAAAAGGTCCGTCCCGCTGCCGGCGATCTCCCCGGTAGCGTCACCCTGTCCTTCCAGGACAGCCTGCGCGACTACCAGTCGGCGTCGGCGCGTGCGCTACGCGAGGGCTCGGCCTATGAACGGGAACAGACGCTCGCACTCCCGGCGATCATGGATACAGGCGCCGCGGAGGCGCTTGTCGCCGACTGGCTGCGCCGGACCTGGCACGGGAAGGAGGAGATCAGTCTCGCGGTACCTGCGGCTGCCGTTGTCCCGCAGCCCGGCAATCTTATCCGAATCTTCGGCAGCAATGCCGAATTTCTCGTGACCGGGATCGATGAGGGCATTCTGTGCAAGCTTTCGGCGCGGCGCGTCCTGCGCGTTGCCCCGACGCCATGGCGATCTGCCCTGCCGTTCGACACGGCCTCCCCCAGCGCCGTCGTCGGCGAGCCGTTGGCTCTTTTCATGGACTTGCCGATGATTTCGACAGCTGCGCCGGAAGATCAGTTTCGCGTGGCAGTCTGGTCGAAACCATGGAAGACCGAAACGCTTTACGTATCGCCGGAGGAAACCGGCTTCGAACTTCGCGCCTCGATCGGCCTGCCTGCAGTCGTCGGTGAATTGCTGGAGCCGCTCGGCCCCGGCTTCTCCGGCCGGATCGATCGCTCCCAGACGATCAATATCAGGCTGTCCGATGGGGAACTGCAGAGCATCTCCGAACTTCAACTCCTCAATGGGGGCAACGCGGCGTCCGTCCGGTCGGCAGGCGGCGCATGGGAGCTTATCCAGTTCCAGACGGCCGAGGAGACAGCATCCTCTGTCTGGCGGCTTGGCGGCCTGTTGCGCGGTCAACTCGGCACCGAGGATGCAATGACGGCCGGCGCCGTAGTCGGTGCTTCCTTTGTGCTTTTGGACGAGGCAGTGAAGCCGGCAGGTCTGCTTTACTCGGAGGTCGGGCTGCCGCTCAACTGGCGGATCGGGCCGAGCGGCGAGGATTTCTCCGGCCCGGCTTTCGGCGCATACACGGAGACGGGCGGATTGCGTGCATTGACCCCGTTGTCCCCCGTGCACCTGAAAGCGGTAAGGCAGTCTGGCGGCGATATCGACATCTCCTGGATCCGTCGTGGCCGCATCGATGCGGACAGTTGGCTCGGTTCCGAAATTCCGCTTGGCGAGGGGGCAGAGGCCTATCGTGTCGATATTGCGGCGGGCAGCGGGGACATAGTGCGCTCGCTGATAGTGGCGTTGCCCTCGTTCACCTACACGGCGGTCTCCATGGCGGAAGATTTTCCTGCCACGCCTGAAAGTATCCGCATCGCCGTCTGCCAGATCAGCGCCGCTATCGGCCCCGGCGCGCCGGCTTCGACCGTGCTCACCCTTGGCTGAGCCCGTCACCCCGTTTTTTCAACTGAAAGGAAATACGAATGGATGCAATAAAACCCTGGTATCTGTCCCGCACGATCTGGGCCTCGATCGTGACGATCGCGATGTCGTTTGCCGGCTTGTTCGGCATTTCCACCGCTGGGATCGACAGTTCATCCCTGACAGATACGCTCCTGCAGGCGATCAGCGGCTTTGCCGGCATGGCCGCGATCATTGCCCGCTTGTTCGCGACGCACCAGTTGAAATAGCACTCCTGCGATGCCGGCCGAGACGATTTCGTCGGCCGGCATTCATTTCGCATTCAGCCGCGATGCGTTAGAAGGGCGGCATGAGACGTCGTCTTCCTCTTCTCCGTTCTGTCGCAGCCGCCGTGTCGGCCGTCGTGGCCATGGCGATGCCCGCCGCCGCGGCCGACTGCTATTCCGTCGGCCAGCAAGTTGCCGCCCAGAATGGCGGCCAGCTAGCGAAAGCCAGGCAGGAAACGAGGCACGGCAAGACCGTCTGCGTGGTCGTTGTCCTCATTCCGGCTAAAAACGGGCAGCGTCCGCGCCGTGCTGAAATCGTCGTTCCGGCAGGGTAGCGAAAAAATCATGCGTATATTGATCGTTGAGGATGACAAGGACCTCAACCGGCAACTCGCCGAAGCCTTTGCCGATGCCGGTTACGTCGTCGACAAGGCATATGACGGCGAGGAGGGACATTTTCTCGGTGATACCGAACCCTACGACGCCGTCGTCCTGGATATCGGTCTGCCTCAGATGGATGGCATCAGCGTCGTGGAACGCTGGCGCCGTGACGGCCGCAAGATGCCCGTGTTGATGCTGACGGCGCGCGACCGGTGGAGCGACAAGGTGGCCGGCATCGACGCCGGCGCGGATGATTATGTGGCAAAACCCTTCCATATCGAAGAGGTGCTGGCGCGCTTGCGTGCCTTGATCCGCCGTGCCGCAGGCCATGCATCTTCTGAACTGGAGTGCGGGCCGCTCCGGCTCGACACGAAGGCTTCCAAGGCCGATATCGATGGCAAGCCACTAAAGCTCACTTCCCACGAATTCCGCCTGCTCGCCTATCTGATGCATCATATGGGCGAGGTGGTTTCGCGGACCGAACTCGTCGAGCATCTCTACGACCAGGACTTCGATCGCGATTCCAACACCATCGAAGTGTTCGTCGGGAGGCTTCGCAGGAAGATGGGTATCGATCTGATCGAGACGGTGCGCGGCATGGGCTATCGTATGCGCGAGCCGGCTTCTTCATGAGCGTCGCGCGCAGAAGGCGTACCCATCAGTGAATCTCGGCCCTCGCTCCGTAGCTTTCCGCGTCATTGCTTTCTCGACGGTTTGGGCGATCATAACGCTGGTCATCATCGGTACGGTTATCTCGGCGCTCTATTATCGTTCGAGCGTACGTAGTTTCCGGACTCTTCTTTCCGCCCATCTCTTCAATCTGGTCAGCTCGGTCAGCGTATCCGAGGACGGTACGCTTACCGGCAATCCCGACCTCGGTGATCTGCGGTTCAGCGAGCCGGGCTCGGGGTGGTATTGGTCGGTTACGCCTGTTTCAGGCGGACTCCACGGCGACCTTCATTCGCCCTCGCTTACAGGATCCATTCCCGGGCCCAGGAGAGCTACCCCTTTCGATACGGATTTCCGGCGGAACTATCGTGTGAGAGGTCCGGGCGGAGATCGGCTGGAAGTGCTGGAAAGCGAAGTCGTCCTCGACACGAACAACCGTGTCGCCCGCTTTCTCGTGACCGGCAACCGCAACGAACTCAGGGCCGAGATCGAAAATTTCCAGCACCGGGTCTATCTCTATCTGTCGTTGTTCGGAGTCGGCATGATTCTGATCAATGCCATAGCTATCCTGCTCGGCCTCCGCCCGCTCGACAGGGTGCGCCAGTCGCTCCAACGCGTCCGCGAGGGCTCCGCCCACCGCCTCGACGGTGATTTCCCCGCAGAGATCAAGCCGCTTGCGGTCGAAACCAACGCGCTGATCGACAACAGCCGGCGTATGATCGAGCGGTCTCGATTGCAGGTTGGAAATTTGGCGCACTCGCTGAAGACCCCGATCGCCGTTCTCCAGAATGAAGGCCATGCGATGGGGGGCAAGCGGGGCAAGCTGGTGATTGAGCAGACTGCGGCAATGCAGCAGCAGGTCGATCATTATCTGCGCCGTGCACGCATTGCGGCGCAGCGTGACAGCATCGTCTTCCGCACGCCCCTCCTGCAGCCTCTGCAGCGGCTGGTCAGGGTGATGGTCAAGCTCAATCCCGACATCAGGATCGAGCTCCACGCACCTGAAAACGAGGTCGTCTTTGCCGGCGAAACGGAGGACTTCGAGGAGATCGTCGGCAACCTTCTCGAAAACGCCATGAAATGGGCCCGGAGCGAAGTATCCGTTTCGCTGCGTGCGTCGGGTGGAGCAGACCAGGACCGGACGGCAATGCTTGTTATCGAAGATGACGGCCCCGGAATCCCGCCTGAAAGGGCAGCCGAAGCGTTGAAGCGCGGAAAGCGACTGGACGAGACCAAGCCAGGCTCCGGCTTGGGACTCGCCATCGTTTCGGATCTCGTGGACGAATATGGCGGTACACTTGAACTCGGCCGTGCGGAACTTGGCGGCCTCAAGGTAGTTGTACAACTGCCGGCCGGCTGAATATTCGGCTTACTTGTGTTGCGGTGCGATAAGGGTCAAAATCCGGTCACATGAATCAGGTGGCGGGCGATGGTTCGTGAGAGGAAGCGGCATTTGGTGATCAGAGGGTTTTTGGGCCTTGGGTGCGCAATCGCCATGGCTCTCGTTTCGGGTTGTGCGACATCGCGCCCCAAAGCATCGGCGGCAGCCAATCCGGCTATAGCGGCTTACGCCGGACCGCGTACCGGCAGTCCGATTCTCGATGCGATGGCCGGCGGCCTCGTCGGAGGTACAATCGGCGACAGTTTCACCCTGAACGACCGCCGCGCCGCACTCCAGGCGGAATATAAGGCGCTTGAGTATACCCCGAGCGGACAGAAGGTAACCTGGCAGGGCAAGACCTCCGGCCTTCACGGAGAAGTGACGGCGGGACCGCCCTATCAAGTAGGCTCGCAGAACTGCCGGCAATATTCCGACACGGTCTATTCTGGCCAAGCCATGCATACGGCTAAAGGCACGGCCTGCCGCAATCCGGACGGGAGCTGGACGCCGCTTACCTGACGCGGGTCAGCCCGGTTGCCTCTTTCATCGCCAAATCGCCGCAGGTGTGCGCTGTTGGCTTTACCATGACCTGCGGCTATTGAACCGGCATGTGGTTCTGGGTCATTGCCGCGCTTCTCACGCTGGGCGCCTCTCTGGCGATCCTGCTTCCCATGCTGCGCGTCGAGCAGCGCGCGGCTGCGGCCGACGCCTACGACATTGAGGTCTATCGCGACCAGCTTTCCGAACTCGACCGCGACGCCGGCAGAGGCCTGATCCGGCCGGCGGAGGCAGAGGAGGCGCGCGCCGAGATCGCCCGCCGTATCCTTCGCGCGGGCAAGACGGAAAAGAGCACTCACTCGGCCGTCCGTCGCAAGGGCGCGCGCATGCTGGCCGGCGCGGCCATCCTCGCCGTCCCGCTGATCAGCTGGAGTTTCTACGGCGTGCTCGGCTCCCCGGACCTGCCGTCCGAACCACTCGCCGCCCGCCTCACAAAGAATCCCGCCAGCTCCACCATCGACGAGCTCGTCGCACGTGCTGAGCGCCATCTGGCGGAAGCTCCTTCCGATGTCCGCGGCTGGGATGTGCTGGCGCCGATCTATGTCCGCATGAGCCGCTTCGCGGACGCCGCCAATGCCTACCACACGGCAATCAGGCTGGACGGCTCCAGTGCCACCCGCGAAGCCGGTCTCGGCGAGGCGCTCGCGGCCGAGCAAGGTGGAATGGTCTCGGCCGAAGCCGAAGCCGCTTTCGAAAAGGCACTTGCACTGGATCCCCAGAACGCCAAGGCGCGCTTTTTCCTTGCCACGGCGCAGGCTCAGGAAGGCAAGGCGGGCGAGGCAGCCAAGGGGTGGAACGCCATGCTCGCCGATCTTCCCCAAAATTCGCCTTGGCGCGCCGCCGCTGAACAGGCTCTGGCCGCCGTCGACAAGAAACCGGCCGCCATGCCTGATCCGACGCAGGACCAAATGGCCGCGGCCTCCTCCATGTCGGCGGGTGATCGCGCAGCCATGATCGAGACGATGGTATCGCGGCTCGACGACGAGTTGCGTAAGAACCCCGATAATCCGGATGGTTGGAGGCGGCTTGTTCGCTCTTACATGGTTTTGGGAAAGAAAGCCGAAGCCGAGGATGCCCGCAGGCGTGGTGTCGCGGCGCTTGGCGGGGACAGCGACGCGGCGAAGGAACTCGACAAATTCGCCGTCTCCCTCGGCCTGACGCGAACGGAGTGAGAGGATGACGCGCAAGCAGAAGCGTCTTTCGGTGATCGCTGGTGCGCTCGTCTTCCTGGGCGTGGCGACGACGCTCACCTTCGTGGCGCTCGGCCAGAAGGCCTCCTATTTCTACATGCCCTCCGATCTCAAGACGGCCTCTCTCGAGCCTGGACAGCGCATCCGTCTCGGCGGATTGGTGGCGAAAGGCAGTATCGTTCATGGAAAGGGCGCGGAGATCGCCTTCGGCGTCACCGACGACAAGGACACGGTCAAGGTGACCTATACGGGTATCCTCCCCGATCTCTTCCGCGAGGGGCAGGGGGTCGTGACCGAGGGCTCGTTCCGCTCCGACGGCATGTTCGTTGCAGACAGCGTGCTTGCCAAGCATGATGAGCGCTATATGCCCAAGGAAGTCGCCGAAGGCCTGAAGGAAAAGGGCGTCTGGCAGCCGGATTAGGAAACGCTTCGTCATGGTAGAAACCGGACATTTCGCGCTCGTTCTCGCCTTTGCCATGGCGCTTGTGCAGTCCATCGTGCCGATTACCGGTGCGCGCACCGGTGACGAACGCCTGATGGCGATGGGTGTGCCGGCGGCGATAGCCGGCTTCCTCCTGACGGCGCTTTCCTTCGCCGCGCTGGTCACGGCCTATGTGCAGTCCGACTTTTCGGTTGCCAATGTGTGGGAGAATTCGCATTCGCTGCAGCCGCTGATCTACAAGATCACCGGAACCTGGGGAAACCACGAAGGCTCCATGCTTCTGTGGGTTCTGATCCTGACCTTGTTTGGTTCCCTGGTGGCTCTCTTCGGTCGCAACCTGCCGCCTTCACTCAAGGCGACGGTTCTTTCCGTTCAGGGCTGGATCGGGGCCGCGTTTTTCCTGTTCATTCTCACTACTTCGAACCCTTTCACCCGCCTGAATCCGGCACCGATCGAGGGCCGTGAACTCAATCCCATTCTGCAGGATCTGGGCCTCGCGATTCATCCACCGCTGCTCTATCTCGGTTATGTCGGCTTCTCGATTTCCTTCTCCTTCGCGGTTGCCGCTCTAATCGAGGGACGCATCGACGCCGCCTGGGCGCGCTGGGTCCGACCGTGGACGCTGCTCGCCTGGCTCTGCCTCACCGGCGGCATCTCGATGGGCTCCTACTGGGCTTACTACGAGCTTGGTTGGGGCGGTTTCTGGTTCTGGGATCCGGTCGAGAACGCTTCCTTCATGCCGTGGCTGGCGGGAACGGCGCTCCTGCACTCGGCGCTGGTGATGGAGAAGCGGTCGGCGCTGAAGATCTGGACCATCCTGCTTGCGATCCTGACCTTCTCTTTCTCCCTTCTCGGCACTTTCCTCGTCCGCTCAGGCGTGCTCACCTCCGTCCATGCCTTCGCCACCGACCCAAGCCGCGGCATCTTCATCCTCTGCATCCTGACGCTCTTTATCGGCGGTTCTTTTGCGCTATTCGCGTTGCGTTCCAATGCGCTCACGAGCGGCGGCCTGTTCCACCCGATCTCGCGCGAGGGCGCGCTTGTCCTCAACAATCTTTTCCTGACGACGGCGGCCGCAACCGTGCTGGTCGGCACGCTTTATCCACTTGTCATCGAGGCACTCAGCAAGGACAGGATTTCGGTCGGCGCGCCCTTCTTCGAGCTGACATTCGTGCCGCTGATGGTCCCGCTTCTCTTCGCCGTGCCGTTCGGGCCGATGCTGGCCTGGAAGCGTGGTGACCTCTACGCCGCCGGCCAGCGTCTGTTCGCCGCCTTCGCCTGTGCGCTGTTGGTGGGACTGTGCGTTCTGCTTTTCGTCGATCGCACCGCTGTTCTTGCTGCGTGCGGCATCGGCCTGGCGGCCTGGCTTCTGCTCGGGGCACTCACCGATATCGTCCTGCGCTCGGGCATCGGTTCCGTCCCCGCCTACGTCGCATGGCGGCGCCTTGTCGGATTGCCGCGCTCCGTCTTCGGTACCGCCCTTGCCCATATGGGCCTCGGCCTGACATTGCTCGGTATTGTGAATGTAACCACGTTCCAGGGCGAAAAGATCGTCGCGCTCAACCCCGGCGACAACCTGACGGTCTCGGGCTACGTGCTGCATTTCGAAGGTATGAAAGCCGCGCAGGGTCCGAATTATACCGAGAGCCGCGGTGTCTTCGACGTGATCTCCTCCGGCGGCGTATCACTCGGCAAGATCGTCTCGTCCAAGCGCTTCTTCCCGGCGCGCCAGATGCCTACCACCGAAGCCGGCATCCGCACCTTCGGCCTCGGCCAGCTCTACGTGTCGCTCGGCGACCCCGATGCGAGCGGCGCTATGGTAGTGCGTGCCTGGTGGAAGCCGCTCGTCCTGCTGATCTGGCTGGGCGGGGTCGTGATGATGCTGGGCGCCGCCGTTTCTCTCCTCGACCGGCGTCTTCGCGTCGGCGCGCCGTCGCGGCGCCGCAAGCCCGCATCGAGCTTGGCGGAGAGCCCATCGTGAGAAAGGCTCTGCGGGCGGCCTGTCTTGCCGCCATACTGGCGCTGACGGCCGGCATGACGCCTGCATGGGCCGTGCGGCCCGACGAGATGCTGTCCGACCCGGCGCTCGAGGCACGGGCGAGGGCACTCTCCAGGGAGCTTCGCTGCCTCGTCTGCCAGAACGAATCGATCGATGATTCCAGTGCCGATCTTGCTCACGACCTGCGTGTGCTTGTCCGCGATCGTATCAAGAAGGGCGATACGGACCAGCAGGCGCTCGCCTATATCGTCGCGCGCTATGGCGAATTCGTCCTTCTGAAGCCCCGTTTCGACCTGCGCAATTCTCTGCTTTGGGGCACGCCCGTCGTTCTGCTTCTCGCCGGTGCCCTGTTCATGCTGTTTGGCGCGCGCCGCCACCGCGATGCATCCCCGCCGCTTTCAAGCGAGGAGAAGAAGGAACTGGATACGATCCTTTCCGGCCGGGATTGACCTCGTCTACCGGTTTCTATCGCCTGATACCATTACGAAAATTTCATTCGCTGGAAACGGCATCGTAATGTCGTGCGTCCTATCTCTCTTCTCACAGGATGCGCCCCTCCGTATCCGAAAGAAAAGAGGACACGACAAGATGAACAACCCGACCCCTCACCATGGCGCCGTTCGAAAGCGCCTTCTCGCAGCAGTCGCGGCGATTGCGCTGACCGGCGCCGCCGGCTTCGCTGTCGTTTCCAACACGGTTCCCGTTCTGGCCGATCCCGTTTATGTCAAAACGCCTCAGGCGATGCCGAGTTTTGCCGATGTGGTTGACCAGGTTTCCCCGGCTGTCGTCAGCGTATTGGTCAAGTCGCGCGTTGAACCTACCGCCGCCGACGGCTCGCAGTTCTTCTTCAGCGGCCCCGGTTTCGACAATCTGCCGGATAATTCCCCGCTGAAGCGCCTCTTCAAGCAATTCCAGGATCAACAGAAGCAACACCGTCACAATGACGACCAGGGTGGCAAGCTGCGTCCGACCGCTCAAGGGTCGGGTTTCTTCATTTCCGAAGACGGTTATCTCGTCACCAACGATCATGTCGTGAAGGGTGGTGGCGCCTTCTCCGTGCGCATGGACGACGGTACGGAATATGACGCCAAGCTCATCGGCACCGATCCGCGCACGGACCTTGCCGTGCTGAAGGTCGATGGCAAGGGCAAGAAGTTCACTTATGTGCAGTGGGCAGACGATTCGAAAATACGCGTCGGTGACTGGGTCGTTGCTGTTGGCAATCCCTTCGGCCTCGGCGGCACTGTCACTGCAGGCATCGTCTCGGCGCGCGGTCGTGACATTGGCGCCGGCCCTTATGACGATTTCATTCAGGTGGACGCCGCCGTCAACCACGGCAATTCGGGCGGCCCTGATTTCAATATGAATGGCGAGGTCGTTGGCATCAACACCGCTATCTTCTCACCGTCTGGCGGCAGTGTCGGTATCGCCTTCGCCATTCCGGCTTCGACGGCCCAGGGCGTGGTCCAGGACCTCATCAAGGATGGTCAGGTCGATCGCGGCTGGCTCGGTGTGCAGATCCAGCCCGTTACCAAGGACATTGCTGACTCCCTCGGCCTTTCCAGCCAGAAGGGCGCCCTCGTGGCGGAGGCCCAGGATAACAGCCCCGCCAAGGCCGCCGGCATCAAGGCAGGAGACGTGATTACTGCGGTTGATGGAAAGACGGTCGATTCGCCGAAAGAGCTCGCACGGCTGATTGGCGGCATGAATCCCACCAAATCGATCGCGGTCAAGATATGGCGCAACGGTTCGGACCAGACCTTTGATGTCAAGCTTGGCGAGATGCCGGCGCCCGACAAGATGGCCTCCGCCGATGATTCGAACCAACAGGAAAGCAATACCGCTGGCACGCTCGACAAATTCGGCCTGACGGTCACGCCATCGGATAACGGCAAAGGGCTTGTCGTCACCGATGTCGATCCGAACAGCGATGCGGCGGATCGCGGTATCCGTGCTGGTGACGTGATCATGGCAGTCAACTCCAAGGACGTGAACTCCGCCAAGGAAGTCGACCAAGCCGCATCGGAAGCCGCCAAGGCCGGCCGCAAGGCTGTCCTGGTAAGGATCATGCGCGACGACAACAGCCGCTTTGTCGCTCTGCCCGTGGCCAAGGGCTGACGACACGGTTCAGACTCGGATGCATCTCCGGCCAGCCCATACTCACACCCCCATGGGCGGGCCCGGGGAGGCATCGGGATCGGCGTAAGTTGATTGTATAGCCGATCCAGCGGCAGCGGGTCCCATCGCCCGCTGCCGTCTTTGCAATCAACAGCCTCGACAGGGAGACCCGGTCATGGTTAGTCAGACAGCGAACGCGGGCGATGTGGCGAATAAGACGTCCATGAAGATACTGGTCATCGAGGACGATCGGGAGGCCGCCGATTATCTTGAGAAGGCATTCGCTGAGGCGGGCCATAATGCCCATCTCGCCCGCGACGGCGAGGCTGGATATACGCTGGCGCGCAACGGCGACTACGACGTTCTGGTCGTCGACCGTATGCTGCCGCAGCGTGACGGACTTTCGGTCATCGCCGGCCTCCGCGCCCATGGTGACGACACGCCCGTACTGATCCTTTCGGCACTTGGCGAGGTGGATGACCGGGTGACCGGCCTTCGCGCCGGCGGTGACGACTATCTGACCAAACCCTATGCTTTTTCCGAACTGCTCGCGCGCGTGGAGGTACTGAACCGTCGCGCCGCCGGGAAGGATGTCGAGACGGTTTATCGGGCCGGCGACCTGGAGTTGGACCGCCTCTCGCACACGGTAAAACGGGCAGGCAAGGAGATCACGCTGCAGCCACGCGAGTTCAGGCTGCTCGAATATCTGATGCGCCATGCCGGCCAGGTCGTGACCCGTACCATGTTGCTGGAGAACGTCTGGGATTACCATTTCGATCCGCAGACCAATGTGATCGACGTGCATGTCTCGCGCCTGAGAAGCAAGATCGAAAAGGGCTTCGACGCGCCCGTCTTGCACACGATCCGCGGCGCGGGATACATGCTCAGGGCAGGCTGATCGCCCGTGGCGGCGCTGCGTGCCATCATGAAGACCACGGCCGCGCGGCTTTCGGCGCTCTATCTGATCCTTTTCGCGATCTGCGCGATATTGCTCGTCTTCTATATGACCTCGCTTTCGGTGCATATGCTGGAGGCGCAAACCCGCGATACCATCAACGAAGACGTGCAGCGGCTTGCAGCCGGTTACGAGCGTGGTGGTATCCCGTTGCTGGTGCGCGTGATAGAGCAGCGTTCCCGTCAGCCTGGCGCCAATCTCTATCTTATTGCTGATCCGAACGGCCGCATTCTTTCGGGCAACGTCGAAAGCCTGGATCCGGGCGTGCTGTCCACCAATGGATGGACCGAGCGGCCGTTCTCCTATGTCCGGTACGGCGAGGGGGCGGGAGAGCGGGCTAACCAGCCCAATGCCGGAAAGGCAGCCGAGCACCGTGCGATCGCGGTGGTCCTGCGGCTTCCCAATCAGCTTATCCTTCTCGTCGGTCGCGATCTCGGCGAACCGGAGCGCTTCCGCCTTGTCGTGCGCCGCTCGCTCATGTTCGCGCTGGGCACGATGGGGCTCGGCGCGCTGCTTATCTGGTTTTTTGTCGGCCGCCGCGCCCTGAAGCGCATCGACAACATTTCCGAAGCCAGCCGCCGCATCATGGGGGGCGACCTGAGCGGCCGGCTGCCGGTGATCGGGGCGGGGGACGAGTTCGACCGCCTTGCCGAGAACCTCAATACGATGCTCGGCCGCATCGCTGAACTGAACGAGGGGCTGAAGCAGGTCTCGGACAATATCGCGCACGATCTGAAGACGCCGCTGACGCGTTTGCGCAACCGTGCCGAGGCGGCGCTGGCCGGAAAGCGCAGCACGGCCGAATATCGCGAGGCGCTTGAAAGCTCGATCGCGGAGTCCGACCAACTCATCCGCACATTCAACGCTATCCTGATGATTTCGCGTCTCGAGGCGGGTTATTCCGCCGAGTCGACGGTCCCGATCGACCTCGATACAATCCTTCACGATGTGGTCGAACTGTATGAGCCGGTAGCCGAGGAGATGGGTGTGGGTCTGGAAGCCGGCGTCGACGGCAAGCACAAGATAGTAGGAAATCGCGAACTGGTGGGTCAGGCACTGTCGAATATCGTCGACAATGCCATCAAATATTCGGCCGATTCCTCCGAAAAGCCGGCAGTGACGGTCAAGGCGGAAAGCGCCGACGGCGAAATCCGACTGACCGTTACCGACAACGGCCCCGGCATACCGGAAAACGACCACGCCCGCGCGACCGAGCGTTTCGTGCGGCTCGAGCAGAGCCGGTCCCGACCGGGCTCGGGCCTCGGCCTGAGCCTTGCCAAGGCTGTCATGAAATTCCACGGCGGCCGGCTTGATCTTTCTTCCGCGCATCCGGGCTTGAGGGTGTCGATGGTATTCCCGGCGAGCAAGGAAGCGGATTGATGGGGAAGAAAACCGCTGCGTCCCTCGACGGCGAGGCGTGGTTTGGTGCGCCGGTCGGGCCGCTCGTCCCGCTCGACACGGTTTCGGCGGAGGAAGAGATCGGTGCGCTTGCCGATGCGGCACGCGACGGAGGTTTCCCGCGGCTGGCCGCGCTTCTTTCCGGGGATGGCCCATTGCGGGAGTTTCTGGCCGCCGCCTTCGACCTGTCGTTTTTCCTGCGTGATTGCGCTCGCCGCAGGCCCGAAATGCTGGATCGGCTCTTCGATGAGCCCGTTCAGAAGCGGCTTGTTTCCCTCGCTGAAGAGATCGGACAGGCATCTTCCAGTCCCGACATAACGGAGCAAGCGTTGATGACGACGCTCCGCCGTTTGAAGACGGAAGCGCATTTCCTGATCGCGCTGGCCGACCTTGCCGGGGCGGGTGCTGAGAAAACGGTACGGCGGCTGAGCACGCTTGCCGAAGCCTGCGTCGGTGCGGCGGTTGGTTTCCTCCTGCAGGATGCACACCGGCAGGGCAAGCTGAGACTGCCCGATCCGGAAAGACCCGCCGAAGGTTCGGGCTGGATCGTGCTCGGCATGGGCAAGCTTGGCGCCTCGGAGCTGAATTTCTCGTCCGATATCGACCTCATCGTCTTCTTCGAGCCGCATGCTCCCGCCATTATCGATCCGCTTGAAGCGGGCGATCTCTTCGCTAGGCTGACGCGGCGGCTGGTCCGCATCCTGCAGGACCGCACCGGCGACGGCTATGTCTTCCGCACGGATCTGAGGCTGAGGCCCGATCCAGGTTCGACGCCGCTCGCCATATCGGTTCCCGCCGCGCTGCATTATTACGAAAGTCGCGGCCAGAACTGGGAGCGCGCCGCCATGATCAAGGCGCGGCCGGTCGCTGGCGACATGAAGGCGGGAGCCGCGTTCCTCAAGGAATTGCAACCCTATATCTGGCGCAAATATCTCGACTATGCCGCGATCGCGGATGTCCATTCCATCAAGCGCCAGATTCATGCCCACAAAGGCCATGGCGAGATCGCTGTGGCAGGCCATAACGTCAAGCTCGGGCGGGGCGGCATCCGCGAGATCGAGTTCTTCGTCCAGACGCAACAACTGATCGCCGGCGGCCGCTTTCCCGAACTGCGTGGCCGCGAGACGGTGCCGATGCTGGGCGAGCTCGCAGCGCGCGGCTGGATCACGCCGGAGGCGCGCGACGCGCTGGTGCGGCAGTACTGGTTCCTGCGCGATGTCGAGCACGCGATCCAGATGGTCGCCGACGAACAGACACATACCTTGCCCGAGGACGACGAAGGGCTGGAGCGCATCGCTCACATGTTGGACTTTGCCGACCGCGAGGCATTTTCGGAAGCGTTTCGCCGTTCGCTACAGGAGGTGGAAGGACATTACGCGGCTTTGTTCGAGACCGCACCGCAGCTTTCCGCCGGCGTGGGCAACCTCGTCTTCACCGGCGATGTCGATGATCCGGATACGCTTCAAACCCTTTCCGGGCTCGGCTTCGAGCGCCCGAGCGATATCTGCCGCACCATACGCGGTTGGCATTTCGGACGATACCGCGCCACGCAATCCGCCGAGGCTCGTGAGCGGCTGACCGAGTTGACGCCGGCGCTGCTCCAGGCCTTCGGCGAAACGCGCAGGGCAGATGAGGCGCTGATGCGTTTCGACGGATTCCTGGCCGGCCTGCCGTCCGGCATCCAGCTTTTTTCGCTGCTGCAATCCAACCCCGTGCTACTGAAACAGTTGGCGACGATCATGGGGGCGGCGCCGCGCCTTGCCGCCATCATTACTCGCCGGACGCATGTGTTCGACGGTCTTCTCGACCCAGGCCTCCTGAACGAACTCCCGAACCGCGCCTATCTCGCCGCAAGGCTTTCCGCGCTGCTTGAGGGAACCCGGCAGTATGAAGATACACTCGATCGGCTGCGTGTCTTCGCGGACGAGCAGAAATTTCTGATCGGCGTCCGGCTCCTGACGGGCGCCATTGATGCAGGCCGCGCCGGCAAAGCCTTTTCCGACCTTGCCGATCTCACCATCGGTGCGGCGCTCGACGCGGTTATTGAGGAGTTCGCAATCCGCCACGGCAGGGTGAAGGACGGAGTGGTCGCGATCCTCGGCATGGGCAAGCTTGGCAGCCGGGAACTGACAGCCGGCTCCGACGTGGATCTCATCCTGCTCTACGACCATGACAAGGATGCGGAAGAGTCGGACGGTGAAAAGCCTTTGGCGCCATCGCATTATTACGCCCGGTTGACTCAACGCCTTATCGCCGCCGTGTCGGCACCCACGGCACAGGGCGTACTCTACGAGCTCGATTTGCGCCTGCGCCCTTCCGGCAACAAGGGGCCGGTGGCGACCCATATCGAATCCTTCGTCAAATACCAGCGGGAGCAGGCGTGGACCTGGGAGCACATGGCGCTGACGCGAGCGCGCGGCGTTGCCGGCGATGCGGTATTCCTTGCTCACGTAGAGTGCGAGGTGGATGAGGTTATTTCGCGGCCCCGCGATGCTGCCGAACTCGCCAAGGACGCGCTCAAGATGCGTGCCCTGATCGAGGAGGAAAAGCCGCCGCGCGATATCTGGGACCTGAAACTCATTCCCGGTGGGTTGATCGATCTGGAGTTCATTGCACAGGTGGCGATGCTCTCGGGCAAGGTCAGGGTCCAAGGGGAGGGCGGTGCGCGGCCGACCGGGACAGCAGAGACGCTTTCGAGATTGTCGCCCGATTTTGCGGACCCACAGGTCGTTCAGGAACTGTTCAGCTCGCATTCGCTTTACTCGACCCTGACACAGATCATCAGGCTGTGCCTGACCGGTCCGCTCGATCCGGACGATATTCCGCCGGGGCTCGTCGATTTGCTCCTGAGGAATACCGACCTGCCGGAACTGGGCGTGCTGGAGGCGCACATTAAGGAGACGTCGCGGCAGGTTCGGAAGGATTTCGAGCTGCTGCTTCGTGGAAAGCGCACGTAAGGCGATGGGTTGCCAGAGTGCTTTCCGTTCGCATCGGGGGTGACGATGCAACAGGAGAAGACCATGAGGAAGTCCACCAGACTGGCGCTCGGTTTCGCCGCCCTTGCGGGAGCCATCGCCACCACGGCCTATGCGGCCGAGGGCACCAAAGGCTCGGCGATGCAAGGCATGCACGGAAACATGCACAAGGCGGATGCCGATAAGAGCGGCGATATCACCTTCGACGAGTTCTCCGCGGCTATGAAAGGCCGCTTCGAAGCCGCCGACACCAACCATGACGGCAAGGTCACCGTCGAGGAACTCGCCGCGCAGCTCGAGAAGGAGCACTACGAGCGCATGGCAAAGCGCATGATCGCTCGCTTCGACACCAAGGGCGATGGCGTACTGACCCTGGACGAGGTCGAGGGCCGGCAGAAAAAGCTGTTCGCGCTCCTCGACAAGAACGACGACGGCAAGATCGAGAAGAGCGAAATGCGCGGCATGGGTGGCTGGCACCATCGCGGCGGCTGGCGCCATCGTGACGGGGGCCAAGGGGGCGGCCACGGGCATGACGGGCCGAATGGCGGTGACGTCGAATAGATCTGACAGATCGGGCGGGAATGGCGGAGGCCCCGGAGCTTTGAGCTCCGGGGCCTTTTCATCGAAGATTATGGTCTGCTCTACGCAGCCCGCCGGATAGATGTTTTCCGCTCCGGGATGCGGATGGACACGATGGTTCCAACCCCGTCGGTGGAACGTATCTTCAATGCACCGCCGTGCAGTTCAGCCAGCGAGCGTGAGATCGCCAGGCCGAGCCCGGAGCCGGCATGGCTCTTGGAGAACTGGTTCTGCACCTGTTCGAAGGGTCGGCCGAGCTTCTTCAGCGCTTCGCGCGGGATGCCGCAGCCATTGTCCTCGATGGTGACGACCATGGCGCCATAGGCTTTGCGGGCGCGCACGAGAATTCGGCCGCCTTCGCCGGTGAACTTCACGGCGTTCGACAGGAGATTGAGGGTGATCTGCTTGATCGCGCGGCGATCGGCGAAGAGTGTCATGGAATCCGCGATACGGGTCTCCACCTTGATCGATTTCTGCGCCGCCTGAAGCGAGATCACCTTCACTGTCTCTGTGATGAGCGGGCAGAGATCGATCTCCTCACGTTCGATGGAGAACTGACCTGCCTCGATCTTCGACATGTCGAGAATGTCGTTGATGACGCCAAGCAGATAGCTGCCGGCACCGTGGATGTCCTTGACATATTCCTCGTAGCGGTCCGAACCGAGCGGCCCAAACAGGCCTTGCTGCATCAGTTCCGAGAAGCCGATGATGGCGTTGAGCGGTGTCCTCAACTCGTGCGACATGTTGGCGAGGAATTCGGATTTCGCGCGGTTTGCCGCCTCGGCACGTTCCGTTTCCTTGAGATAGCGGCGGTTTAGTTCGGCGAGCTCGCCTGCGCGCTCCTCCTCCGCCTTGCGGGCGACACTGAGGTCGTGGATCGTCGCCATCTGTCGCCGCTCGCTGTCGACCAGCTTTTCCTGGTGCTGTTTGAGGAGCGTGATGTCGCTGCCGACGGAGACCGTACCCCCGTCGCGCGTCGTCAGTTCGTTCACCTGCAGCCAGCGCCCGTCGGCCAGATGCCTTTCGAAAGTGATGGCGCCGCGCATACCGCTCGCCAGCCGCCGCTCGGCAAGAAGCGGCTTCATCCGCGCCTGGATATCGGATCGCGACGTGCCGGGGATTACGTCGCGGTCGGAGAGCCCGGCATCCTGCTGGAACTTCGTATTGCACATGACGAGCCGCCCGGCCGCATCCCATAGCACGAAGGATTCGGTGATGTTCTCGATCGCGGTGCGCAACCGCTGGTCGGCCACCTCGGTTTGCCGCGCCAGATGAAGTTGCTCGGTGACGTCGACCGCGATACCGATCAGGTGAAGTTCCGGCGCATCGGGGTCGGTAACCTGGGCGCGGGCGCGCATCCATACCCATCGCCCGTCTGCGTGACGCATGCGGAAAACTTGGTCGATATGGTCGGTCTCGCGTGAAACGATCCGGTTGGCGATCGAGAAGAGATCGCCGTCGTCCTCATGGATGATCTGGGCGACCTCGCCGAAGGAGAGCATAGCCTCGCATGGCTTGTAGCCAAGCATATCGTACATGGAGCGCGACCAGTACATGCGCCCGCGCGCCATGTCCCAGTCCCATAGTCCGCATCGACCGCGCACCAGCGCGAGGTCGATGCGCTGGTGCGCCTGCAGATAGATCGCGTCGGCCGATTCTGCCCGCTCCACCTGGCTGAAGTAGGTGTAGAGGATTATGAGGAGGATGGCGGTAGTCAACACGTAGAGCGTCACGTTCAGCGTCATCGTACGCCGCCACTCCGCGAAGACGGTCCTGACCGGCACCAGAACCGCCGCCGAACTCTTACCGCCGTCGAGCCGGTTCATTGCGGCATACCACTCCTTCCCGTCGATCTCGACCTTGAGGACGCCGGCCCGCTCCCCGAAGAGGAAAAGCGGCTGTCCGCCATGGACAAGCGCCCGCAGCGATTTGCCGGACCATGATTCAGCGGATGCCGTGACGGCGGTGATGCGGAAGTCGGGATCGGTCAGGGCGACGACGTAACCATCACCAAAAGCGCCAAATTCGGCTGTCTGCCGGACGAGATCCTGATCATGCCGATAGTCCTCCTTCTGGCGCTTGAGCGAGGCGGCGTCCGCAAGCTGGCTGGCGGCGAGCGCGAGCGTCGACTTCACGGCGCGCTCGACGCTGTCATGCGCATTCATGAGGGCGATGATGCGGGTCGCCGCGACGATAATGAGGAACAGGATGATCATCGCCGGGATAGCGCGACGCAAAAAGGGCTCTGCCGCCAGCAGGCGCCGATAAGCCGGAGCGGCGATTATTCGAGCATTTCCTGCTAGCCCCAGGCCGATTGTTCTTCGGCCTGTTCGCTTGGCAAAAAAGGCACCCCCGGGCGCGCCCCACGCGTCCGCCTTTGCCATTCCAGATGGCTCCTCTAATAAACTGCCTGAAAATGATTACGCGCTACGCCGCACTTCCGAATCATCCATAAAGAATCAAAGGTGATTCGCCTTGTCCAGCCCCTTTGGCCGTCAATGGCGGATAAATTTTCACGCCGGATTGGCGCCACGGCTTTTCTACGCCAGGGTTCGCTCGACGATGTCCCTCAGATCGGCCGAAAGACCCGGCGTGGAAGCAATGTCGGCCAGCACGATCCGGGCCTGCTCCTGTCGTTCGGGTTCGAAGGAGCGCCATGACCTAAGCGCGGTGGCAAGCCTAGCCGCCACCTGCGGATTACGCTTTTCCACCTTCAGCACCGTTTCACCGAACAGCCGGTAGCCTGCGCCGTCGCGTCGGTTGAAGCCGGTCTGGTTGGCGGTGGCGAAAGTACCGACAAGCGCCCGTACCCGGTTGGGATTGGCTATCGAGAAACGCTTGTGCTCCATGAGCGCCCCGACACTCTCGACAGTGTCGTGGCCAGGGACCGTCGCCTGGATCATGAACCATTTGTCCATCACCAGCGGATCCGAGCCATAGCGCTTCTCGAAAGCGGCAAGCGCCGCTGCCGCCGCCTCCGAACCGGGATGGCGGTGCGCCAGAGCTGTAAGCGCCGCGGCGCGGTCGGTCATATTGGTGGCTGTCCTATATTGGTCGACGGCTCGTGCCGGATCGCCTCCGACCGAGAGGTAGTCGAGCAGCACGTTGCGCAAGGCACGCTTGCCGGCGCTCGCCGCGTCGGGGCTGAACGGCGAGCTGTCCGAGAGCCTTCCGTAAAGCTCTGCGAACGCATCGCCATTCGCCGTAGCGATTGCCGTAACAAGCGCTTCGCGCGCCTCGAAGATGGCATCGGGATCGATGTTGCTGCCGATCTCGCGGGCGATGTCCGCCTCGCCCGGCAGCGTCAACGCCAGCGCCCGATAGGCTGGTTCCAGCGTCTCGTCCTCGGCGATTGCACCGGCAAGAGCGATCGTGCCCGAGCTGAATTTCGGGGCTTTGCCGCCGCGGCGTTGGCGCGAGGCGGCGATCAGCGCATCGGTGAACAGGGTATTCAGCGCCTGCCAGCGGGAGTAGAGATCGTCGTCATACCGGGCGAGGAAGATCCTGTCCTCGTTCCTCTGCTGGACCGACAGCGTGATCGGCGCAGAGAAACCGCGATTGAGCGAGACCACCGGCCGTTGCGGAAAGCCGCCGAAGCGCACCTGATGGCGGCGCTTGCGGATATGGATAACGCCGTTTTCGACGGTGGCGCCTTCGACAGAGGTGTAGGCCGCGTCGTGGCCGTTGCGGCCGACCAGCCCGAAGGCCAGCGGAATGTGCATAAGGCGTTTGCGGCTTTCGTTCGGGGTCGGCGGTACCGACTGCTCGATATCGAGGACAAGTTCCGCGGAAGTCGGGTCGTGTGAGGTCTTCACCGTCAGGTTTGGCGTTCCCGCCTGATTGTACCAGAGCGAGAATTGCGACAGATCTTGCCCGGAAGCGTCCTCGAAGACTTTCAGGAAATCCTCGATCGTCGCCGCTTCGCCATCGTGCCGCTCGAAATAGAGGTCCATACCGCGCCGAAACGCCTCGTCGCCCAGGATGGTGCGGATCATACGCACGACCTCCGAGCCCTTCTCGTAGACGGTCGCCGTATAAAAATTGTTGATCTCGCGGTAACGACGCGGCCGGACGGGATGGGCGAGCGGCCCCTGGTCCTCCGGGAACTGGTGAGCGCGCAGCGTCCGGACTTCGGCGATGCGCTTCACAGCTCGGGAACGCTGGTCCGCGGAGAATTCATGGTCGCGGAAGACAGTCAGTCCTTCCTTCAGGCAAAGCTGGAACCAATCCCGGCAAGTAATTCTGTTGCCGGTCCAATTGTGAAAATATTCATGCGCGATCACCGCCTCGATATTGGCGTAGTCGGCATCGGTCGCGGTCTCCTCGTCGGCGAGTACATATTTGTCGTTGAAGACGTTGAGCCCCTTATTCTCCATCGCTCCCATGTTGAAATCGGAGACTGCGACGATGTTGAAGACGTCGAGATCGTATTCGCGGCCGAATTTCTCCTCGTCCCAGCGCATGGAGCGCTTCAAGGCGTCCATTGCATATGACGCCCGCGATTCCTTGCCATGCTCGACATGGATGCCGAGTTCGACCCTGCGGCCCGATTGGGTGACGAAATGATCCTTGACGGAGCCGAGATCGCCGGCGACGAGCGCGAAGAGGTAGGAGGGTTTGGGGAAGGGATCGTTCCATTCGGCGTAATGGCGTCCGCCACCGAGGTCGCCATGGGCGCCGGGATTACCGTTCGAAAGCAGGAGCGGTGTGTCTTTCTTCGGGGCAGCGATGCGCACGCTGTAGACCGACAGCACGTCCGGACGGTCGAGGAAATAGGTGATGCGGCGGAACCCTTCCGCTTCGCACTGCGTGCAATAGACGCCGTTCGAGCGGTAAAGCCCCATGAGCTGGGTATTGGTCTGGGGGGAAAGCCGCGTCCTGATCGTCAGCACGAAGCGCTTCGTGCGTGGCGGCTTGACGGTGAGGAGGTCGGGGGTCGCCTCGAAATCCTCGGGCTTCGCCGGCTTGCCGTCGATCGCGAGGCTAACGAATTCCAGCCCATCGCCGTCGAGCTCGAGCGGCGCCGTTTCGGGAACGCCGGCGCGGCGTTCGAACGTCAATTCCGCGGTCACTGAAGTCGCCTCGGGCGACAGGTCGAAATCCAGATGCGTCAGCGGAATGAGATAGTCGCTTGGGCGGTAATCCTCCAGGCGAAAGACCTGGCCTGTATCCGAACGCATCATGGACCTTCCCGAAAGCGGCACGCTGGCATAACAAAATTGAAGCGCTGCTCTTTACACGAAACGGCTGCTCGACAAAACTATCCGCCGGTTCAGCCGATCATTTCCACGCCAAGCAGGATAAGCCATGAACGTCATGACGCCGAAATTCGGCATGGGCGCCTCGGTTCTTCGCAAGGAAGACAACGCGTTTATCACCGGCAAGGGACGCTATACGGATGATATCACGCTCCCCGGTATGCTCTACGGTTACGTATTACGCTCGCCCGTGGCTAATGCGCGCTTCAAGGTCGGATCGACGGGAGAGGCGAAAAAGGCGCCCGGCGTCCGGCTGGTGCTGACGGGCAAGGATATCGCCCATCTCGGCGACCTCCAGTCCCACGGCATGCAGAAGCAGCCAGACGGTACGTTGCCGCCGAATCGCGACATACCGATCCTCTGCCGCGACCGGGTCCATCATGTCGGTGACGCGGTGGCCTTCATCGTCGCGGAGAGCCGCGCTCAGGCGCAGGACGCCGCCGAACTGATCGAGGTCGATTACGACAGCCAGGAAGCCGTGGTGGACACGCGACACGCGCTCGACAAGGACGCGCCGCTGGTCTGGCCGGAGCTTGGCTCGAACAAGGTTGTCTACAACCATATCGGCGACAAGGAAAAGACCGACGCTGCTTTCAAGAAGGCGGCGCATGTGACGCGCATCGAGTTCGTCAACAACCGGCTCATCACCAATTACATGGAGGTCCGCTCGGCTGTCGGCGAATGGCGTACCAACGAGGATCGCTACGTGCTGACCGCCGGCACACAGGGCGTGCATGGCGTCCGCGACATCATCGCCAAGGAGGCACTGAAGGTCCCGCCGGAGAAGCTGCGCGTCGTCACGCCTGATGTCGGTGGGGGCTTCGGCACCAAGACTTTCGCCTATCGCGAATATGTGCTGGTGCTGGAGGCCGCGAAACGGCTCGGCGCTCCCGTGAAGTGGACAGCGGATCGTGGCGAGCACTTCCTTTCCGACACGCAGGGACGTGACAATTTCGTCACCGCCGAGATGGCCATGGACAAGGATGGCCATTTCCTTGCGCTTCGGGTGAACCTGATCGCCAATCTCGGCGCCTACACTTCGCAATATGGACCGTTCATCCCCTATCTCGGCGTCACGATGTCTACCGGCGTCTATGACCTCCCGGCGATCGATGTGGATGTCACCAGCGTCTACACGAACACCGTGCCGGTCGACGCCTATCGCGGGGCGGGACGGCCTGAGGCGGCTTTCCTGCTGGAGAAGCTGGTCGACGAATGCGCGCGCGATCTCGGCCTTCCGCGTGAGGAAATCCGCAGGCGGAACTTCATCAAGAGCTTTCCCTACAAAACCCAGACCGGCCGCATGTACGACACCGGTGATTTGAACGGCCACATGACGCGGGCGATGGAGCGGGCAGGCTGGGCGAGCTTCGGCAAGCGTCTGGCGCAGGCGAAAAAGCACGGCAAGATCCGCGGTATCGGCATGTCGACCTATATCGAGGCCTGCGCCTTCCCCGGCTCGGAGCCGGCCTTCGTCGAGCTGAACGGCGACGGCACCGTCACGCTGAAGATCGGCACGCAGACGAACGGACAGGGGCACGCGACCGCCTACGCGCAGTTCGTCGCCGAGAAGCTCAATCTCGACATCGACAAGATCACGGTGCGGCAGGGCGACACCGACGAGCTCAGCGCCGGCGGCGGCACGGGCGGTTCGCGCTCGGTCCCGCTTGGCGGCGTTTCGGCCGCCCGCGCCGGTGAGGATCTGGCGGAAAAGATCAAGAAGATCGCCGCCGACGAACTCGAAGCCTCCGCCGGCGACATCGAACTTGCGGACGGCACGGCGCGCATTGCCGGCACCGACCGCGTGATCGATTTCGCTGCAATCGCCAGGGCAGCGAAGAACCCCGACGATCTGAAGGGCATGGGCGAGTTCAAGCAGAACGAATGCACGTACCCGAACGGCACGCATATCTGCGAGGTCGAGATCGACCCGGAGACCGGCGTGACGAAAGTCGTCGCCTACACGATCGTCGACGATTTCGGCGCCACCGTGAACCCGATCCTGCTCGCCGGCCAGATCCATGGCGGCATCGTGCAGGGCATCGCCCAGGCGCTGACGGAGAACACGGTCTATTCGGACGATGGCCAGCTTCTGACTGCGAGCTTCATGGATTACACCATGCCGCGCGCCGACGATTTTCCGTTCTTCTCCTTCGAGACGCACAATGTGCCGTCTACGACGAACGCGCTCGGCATCAAGGGTGCGGGTGAGGCGGGCACGATCGGCGCCACGCCCGCGGCGTTGAACGCCGTGACCGACGCACTCTTCCGGGCCTACGGTATCAGGCATATCGACATGCCGACGACGCCAGGTCGCGTGTGGAACGCCATCCAGGAGGCGACGAAGACGAAGTGAGGGGAAGCAGGCCGCTTCGGGGGGAAGCGGAACCGGATTGTCCGGCAGAGGCAGCGGTAGCGGTTTCACGCGATACCGCCGCCTCCGAGGATATCGACCGGCCGATGACGGCGATTACGCTGAAGGTCCTGTCCGTCATGGTCTTCGTGGCGATGTCGACCCTTATCAAGGCTGCCGGCGAATTGCCGACGGGCCAGATCGCCTTCTACCGTTCGCTGTACGCAATCCTGCCGATTATGGTCGTCTTTGCCTGGCGACGGCAATTGCTGCGATCCTTCCAGACCAGGCATCCCATCAGCCATGTGGCGCGCGGCGTCGTCGGCGTGGTCGGGATGTGGTTCAGCTTCTACGGCCTGACCCGCCTGCCGCTGCCGGAGGCGATCACGATCAACTACGCGCAGCCGCTGATCGTTGTGGCACTTAGCGCCATCTTCCTTGGCGAGATCGTGCGTGCCTATCGCTGGAGCGCGGTGGCGATAGGCTTTGCTGGCGTGATCATCATCTCCTGGCCGAACCTGACCCTTTTTTCCGAGCCGGAGGGCTTTGGCCAGAAACAGGCGCTGGGTGCAGTTGCACTGCTGATCGCGGCGCTGATTTCGGGCATTGCCATGCTGCTCGTGCGCCGGTTGGTGAAGACCGAATCCTCCGCGACGATCGTGCTCTACTTCTCTGTGACCGCGACCGTCATGTCGCTCGTTACCCTGCCGTTCGGCTGGCCGAGCCTCACGCACACGCAGCTTGCCTGCCTGGTTTTCGCGGGCATATGCGGCGGCCTCGGCCAGATATTCCTGACCGAAAGCTATCGTCATGCCGGCATGTCGGTCATCGCTCCTTTCGAATACACCTCCATGATCCTCGCGATCATCGCGGGTTATTTCGTTTTCGGCGAAATACCTACTGCCTACACGATCGTCGGCGGCGCGATCGTCGTCGGATCAGGCCTGTTCATCATCTGGCGCGAGCAGCATCTCGGCCTGCCGCGTGGTGCGGCGCGCAAGCTGGTTCCGCCACAGTGAACAGGCGGAATTGTTTCGGGAAACAAAGGTTTGCCGGCGGCGGATGAATCAATCCGCCAACGCCGCCAGCCTTGCCTTTATCTCGAGGAAATCCCGCCAGGCCAGCTTTTTGGCTGCCGGGTTGCGCAGCAGATAGGCCGGGTGCAACGTCGGCATCGTCGGAATGGCGCAGCCATCCGCAATCCGATGCTCCTGCCAGTTGCCGCGCATCCGCATGATGCCGACCTGCGTGTTCAACAGTGTCTTGGTCGACGGATTACCGAGCGTAACCAGCACCTTCGGCCCCGCGAGTTCGATCTGCCGCTCGATGAAGGGCCGGCAGATTTCGGTCTCGATCGGTGTCGGTGTGCGATTTCCCGGCGGTCGCCAGGGGATGACGTTGGCGATATACGCCGACTGCCGGTCGCGCCCGATCGCGGCCAGCATGCGGTTCAGAAGCTGGCCGGAGCGGCCGACGAAGGGCAAACCCTCTATATCCTCGTCCCGTCCCGGCGCCTCGCCGACGAACATCAGGTCGGCCTCTGGATTGCCGTCGGAAAAGACGAGGTTCTTGGCCGTGAACTTCAAATTGCAGCCGTCGAAGGCGGCAAGCTGTTCGCGTAATTCATCCAGTGTCCTTGCCTCGCGGGCGAGTTCGCGCGCCCGCGCCACCTGCGCCCCGTCGGGAACGGCTGCAGGCTGAGGCCTGCCCATTTCTCGCCTTGGGGTGGGGACGCCGGGCAGGGCAGGGGAAGGCTCATTGGGCCGTGGAGGCGGCGAAGGGGCGGCGACCGCCTCCGGTTGCGCTGTAACCGTTCTTACGTCTGCACCGGCGGGGCTTTTCGGTGCCATGCTCCGGGCGAACCAGTCCGTGGCTTCTTCGGAAAGCACTTCGTCAGCGCCGGCGTCCGCATAGAAATGCAGAAGTTCGCGCAGTGAGGCGGCCGGTATGTCTGCATAGGGGACCATACGCTTGGCGTGGCAGATCGCGCGGCCATTTGCAAGGACTGCCGAAGAGAGGATCACGAAGAGGGGATGCGCGGATCCTGCCGGAGATAGAAGATCGGGTCCGGCGTGAAGTCGGAGATGAAGAAACCGAAGGTCACGAAGCTTTTCGGATCGACATGGCCGTCGCGAAAGAGCAGCCGGTCATAAGGCTCGTAGTCGCGATGGTAGTCGGAAAAGCGGTCGGATAGCAGTCCTTCGTCGCTCAGCTTGCGCTGGTTGAAGGAAAGTCCGTCGCCGAAATCGCTCGGCTGGCCAAGCTGCTCCTGCAACTCGAACTCGAATTCCACCCAACCCTGGCCGCTGCCATTGTGCACGACAAGACGAAGATGCAGGAAGCCGTTGGCGTAGTCGCCGCCCTCGCCATAGGGGCGCAGCGGTTGCGCTGCGCGGATGACCAGCGTCACCGGGCTCGCCGAGGAAAGCTCTTCCTTCAGTATGACCGGGTCCGCCGTGCTTCCCGTGCCCGAGGCGTCGGTGATGCGGAAGCCGCCAAGCTCATCGGAGAATGAATAGGAGCCGGCATAGAACCGACCGTCATCCGCGGCCCCCGCGCCGCAGATAAGCGGCGCGAACAACAGGACGACGAATCTTCGCGCTTCCGCCAAAGCCGACCCCAATATCGAGACCCGTTATTCCGGTCGCTATGGATCGCGGTGTCGAAATATCGCGCAGATTAGCTCCGGCGGGAAGAGGGCACGTCTCAGCGGCGCGGCAGGGACGCCGCCACGGATTGCGCGCCACGCCATGTCATGAAACCGCCGGCAATGAGGGCAGCTGCCATCAGGACGAGCGTCGGCGTGCTCGCGGGGTCCGGCTTGAAGACCATGTCCGCTACGATCACCGTGAGCAGGATCGTGTCGAACCGGCCTATGACCAGAAGGCGCTGCGCTTCCGCTGTGGCGAGTGTGCTTTCCGGCCCGTATTTCCGGATGGCGGAAGAAAGCCGGTTGCTGGCCTGTCTGATCACGGTCGCGCCGTAGACGGCCGAGATGGCGAATCCGGCAAGCCCGATCAGGATCCAGAGCGTTTGAAAATCCCAGGCGATCCACGTCATCGCCAGGCCGCAGAGAAGGGCGCCGAGCGCGGCGGGGCCGAAGATCTGGGTCAAGGTGGCAACGTCCCGGCTGGCGACAGAGACGATCACTGCCTTATCCTTGTGTGCCGTGGCTGCCGCTCCGAGGATGAGGAGCGTCACACCGCAGCCCAGCCAGACGATGACACAGGCAATGTGCAGAAACATGAAGAGTTGGTAGAACTGCATGCGCGTTGCACTCCACCTCAGCGAAAAGCGATTGACGCCGATCGCGCTCCGCCGGTCACATGTTCGGATAGACCGGGCCTTCGCCGCCTTGCGGGGGCACCCAGTTGATGTTCTGGTTCGGATCCTTGATGTCGCAGGTCTTGCAGTGGACGCAGTTCTGCGCGTTGATGACGAAGCGCACATCCTTGGCGTGCGGGTCGGACGCCGCATTGCCATCCTTGTCCACCCACTCATAGACACCGGCAGGGCAATAGCGCGTCGAGGGACCGGCAAAGACGTCGTGCTCGGAGCGCTTCTGCAGTTCCATGTCGCCGACGATCAGGTGGACCGGTTCGTTCTCCTCATGGTTGGTGTTGGACAGGAACACCGAGGAGAGCCGGTCGAAGGTCAGTTCTCCATCCGGTTTGGGATAGGAAATCGGGCTATGCTTTTCCGCCGGCTCCAGCGTGGCATAATCGGGCTTGCCGTGCTTCAGCGTGCCAAAGGGCGAGAAGCCGAAAAGCGTGTTCATCCACATATCGAGACCGCCGAGCGCGATGCCGCCGATCGTGCCGTAGCGCGACCAGAGCGGCTTGACGTTGCGTACCTTCTTGAGGTCGCGGCCGATATCCGATTTGCGCCAGGCTTCTTCGTAGCTCGACAGTTCGTCATTAGCGCGCCCCGCGGCGAGTGCCTCCGCCGCGTGCTCCGCCGCCAGCATGCCGGACAGCATCGCGTTATGCGAGCCCTTGATGCGTGGCACGTTGACGAAGCCGGCCGAGCAGCCGAGCAGCACACCGCCAGGGAAAGAGAGTTTAGGTACGGATTGCCAGCCGCCCTCCGTGATGGCGCGAGCGCCATAGGAAATGCGCTTGGCGCCCTCGAACGTGCCGCGGATCGCTGGATGCGTCTTGAAGCGCTGGAATTCCTCGAAGGGCGAGAGATAGGGGTTCTTGTAGTTCAGGTGGAGGACGAAGCCGACGGCCACTTGGTTGTCCTCCAGATGGTATAGGAACGAACCGCCGCCGGTCTTCATGTCGAGCGGCCAGCCGAAGGAGTGCTGGACGAGGCCCGGCTTGTGGTTCTCCGGCTTGACCTGCCAGAGTTCCTTCAGCCCGATACCGTATTTGCCGGGCTCATGCCCATCTGCGAGGCCGAAGCGGGCAATCAGCTTCTTCGCGAGCGAACCGCGCGCGCCTTCGCCGATCATCACATATTTGCCCATCAGCGCCATGCCCGGCGCGTAGTTCGGCCCATGCGTACCGTCGCGCTCGACGCCCATGTCGCCGGTGATGACGCCGGTGACGGCCTGGTTGTCGTCATAGACGACATCGACCGCCGCGAAGCCAGGATAAATCTCGACGCCGAGCGCCTCGGCATGTGCCGCCATCCAGCGGCAGACATTGCCAAGCGAGACGATATAGTTGCCGTGATTGTTCATCAGCGGCGGCATCATGAAATTCGGCAGCCGCAACGACCCGCCGGGGCCGAGGAAAAGGAACCGGTCGTCGGTGACCGGCGTCTTGAAAGGATGGCCTTCCTCTTCACGCCAGCCGGGCAGGAGCCGGTCGATGCCGATCGGATCGACGACGGCGCCGGAAAGGATATGCGCGCCGACCTCGGCACCCTTTTCGAGAACGACGACGGAAAGCTCCGGATTGATCTGCTTCAGCCGGATCGCCGCGGCGAGGCCCGCCGGCCCCGCGCCGACGATCACCACGTCGAATTCCATGCTCTCGCGCTCGACTTCATCCATCCGGGAAACCTCCTCGCCGACCGCCCGCCGGCGGCACAAATTCGTGTCGCCGCTCCATAGCCCAGATTTTACCGGCTTGGAACCGCAGCGTCGCGTTCGTCGTCCAGGCCGAAGCCGGCAAGAAATGCAAACGTCCGTGGTGGTTTCCGTGGAACTTTTCGCCACGGAACGGCCGTATCGGCCGATTTGATCTGCTTCCGTCCTCCACCCACAGAAAAGAGGTTGCACGGGGAGCCCCGAGAATATAGGGCTTTGCGCGGCTCGGAGCGTAGCGCAGCCCGGTAGCGCACTTGACTGGGGGTCAAGGGGTCGTGGGTTCGAATCCCGCCGCTCCGACCATTAAAATCAAAGGGTTAGCCATTTACCGGAAGCTGGCTACAAAATTTATAGTCATATTGTAGCCAGCAGGGCACAGAAAACCCGCCCCGGCTTACCGGAGCGGGCTGGGCGCGCTTGTGGCGATTCCCTTAAGGACTGCGCGCCCTATTTCAGCAGGTCGTCATAGATGGCTATGAGCCGCTCCGCTTCGTCGCGCTGCTTGCCCTCGGTGTAGGGCAGCAAAATCAGCCACACGCGCCGCCTGATGCGGATGAACATCGGATCGCGGAACTGCGATTGCGTCAGGTATGGATGCGGTCGCGCGGCGGGCGTCATGCTGATGGTTCCGCCACAGCGAGGCTGGCAATACTCGTCATGATGCGAGCGGAGGCTGCATTACATATTTTCGCAACCTCTTCGAACGCCTCCGCACTTTCATGAATCACATCGAAAAGGGACATGGCTTCCTCCGTGTGCTTCTCCGCGGCGGTCGCCAATTCGGCTTTCGTCCGGTACATTACGCAGATTGCGGCCATTGCATTTTCGATATGCCGTGTGGCGTGTCGGCGTAGCTCCTCCGGGGTTAGCCCCTCGCCGCTCTTCCACGGTTCAAAGTCGACGGCGGCAAGTTCCTCAATGTCTTTATCGTCCTCGACAGGCGTTGGGGTATGGGCGTTCATGCGGTTGCTCCTTGTGGATGAAAATCGTTCACAAGGACGGTATGCGCCCAAATGGTATTCATGTCAACGAAAATCGTCCACCTTGCGGAAGGTAGGTCAAATGACTTATATGGCCACATGACAATAACACCCGCGCAGTGCCGCGCCGGACGGGCACTTATAGAGTGGTCGCAGAAGGATCTCGCCGATGCGGCCCACGTCGGGCTGTCGACCGTGCGCGGCTTTGAAAACGGTACACGCGCGCCAATCTCAAACAATCTATCCGCCATGCGGGCTGCGCTGGAATCCGCTGGTGTGGTTCTACTCGGCGAGTTCGGGGTCACCACCAGCGCCGACAACTTCGCGGAGGCCCGGCTGGGCGCCTAAGCCATTGACTCCCTCCCACTCAAGCCGCAATCTGCGGTTGGGTTTATAAGGGAGGAAATACGATGGCGAAAGTCGCCCCATATCACACGAGCACGCAGGAAGATCCGCCCGTCAATCGCAACGTCTATCATGATCACGACGATTGCTATGAAGGAAAGAAGATCAAACCGGAGAACAAGCAATCTGGTACCGCGAGCAGGCCGTTGTGCGAGGTGTGCGAGCGTCTAGGGTAAAATCGCCAAGTTGCAATAATTGCAAATAAGCGGAGTGGTGATGGATTGGCCGCTGCTAATCTCATCAGGGTCGCTGGCCATTAGTATGGCTGTTGGTGCCGTAACCATCTGCAACTATAGGGAGTTAGCGCGCCTGAGACGCATTGATTCCCCGCGCCCGGAAATCGGTATGTTCGGGAATAATCGCGAACACGGATGTCGCGAGGTACATCTGAAGATCGCCAACGACGAGAAGGTGTTGTGGGAGATTGTGGACGTTACCATAAATGGGTCGAAAACCGCGATGATAAGCAAGGCGGTTTACGAAGACGGCAAAGACGTCGCCGGCAACTGGAACCCCGACGTGGTAGTCTCCCCAGGCGAATGGAGTCGAGCCGTCAAGATTGATCCTAAGCGTCCCCAATTTTTTCTGAAGCCAACAGAAGGCGCGATTGACGTTTCAATTAAACTGCGCGCGAAAGCGGACGCGAGGGAAACGAAGGAGTTTTCGCTCACGATCCCTGAATCTCGATACTAAGCCGCCTCCAGCATCCGCTCCGGCACGATCTTTTTCCCGATCACATCAGGCCAAGTGCGCAACCGCTCGGTAATGCAGCCGCCTGCCGTTATCGCCGTCCAGTCGACATGACCGCCGATGCCGTAAACATGCGGCGCGTCAGGGTTGGCCGGGTTAGGCCCACGCACCTGCCGCATACGGTCGAACAATTCCGCGCCAAGGCCGCGCAAGCCGTCGCTGGCGTCGAGGCCGTCCGCATCCACCATCGGGCCGCCACCGATCTCGGGGCCGGCATCAATAAGCGTCCATGGCTCGTAGCCTGTGCCGTATACATCCATGTCGGCAGCATAGAGGATCCTCGGGCCGGCCGTCTCCGATATGGTGCAGGCGATGATCTCAAAGGGTCGGTATTCCCGACGATCGCGCTGGCGGTTGAACATGCTTTGCCATTCCGTGATAGCCGCATCGACGCTATCGACCAGGTCGGCATGGAAGTTCATCGCCGTTGCAAAGGCTTCGACAGCCTCGCTACCGCGGCCAGTGATAGCTACGGGATGACGTGCCGACGTCCAGACCTTGCGCTTAATGTCGGTCAGTGTGCCGTCCGGCTCATACACGGCGCCATCGGTTAGAAGCTCGACATGGTCGTGGAATCGTACTGCATAAAATGCGCTCACTGTGCGCCTCCAATATTCAATGTAAAAAGGTCGCCCAGAAGCGCACCACCACCAACGGGCGTGCCGATCCCGAACAACTGGTCCAAGCCAGAGTTAAGTAACCGGCTCGCAAGCTGCTTAAGCGCGTCAGCCAGAACGTCGGTCGCCTTCTTTCCCTCAAGCAGCCCGTCGACAAGCGTGCCCGCAAAGTCTCGCGCCGCGTCGCGCGTGTCTTCGATGGCCTTCTTGTGTGCTTCCTCGGCCTGCTTGGCCGTGTAGATGGCCGTCACCAGGCTGGTAATTTCTTCCTTCTGGGCGGCCGTTGCATCCTTGCCGGCACGCCATAGCGCGTTGGATTTCTGGATCTCCAGTTCGGATGCGCCAATCAGGCCCTTCTCACGCTCCAGATTGTCGATAAGCCGCTGGGCGTAGTCGACGGATTCTTTCAAGCTCTTACTGCCACTACCGCCAGTCTTCGCGGCCGGTATGATCGTAGGCTTTGCCGGCGTGCCGGAAGACGCAAGCTTATCCATGCCCGAAAGCATGTTGGCGATGGCCCCGGAGTCGCCGTTGATTATCGTATGCGCGCCGAGCGCCTTACCGGCTGCGCTATTGGCGAACGCCTCGCCGATCTTATCCAGGCCGAGGCTCTTACCGAACTGCGCAGCATACTGATTGAGGTGCGCCATATAATCGACTGCGTTCAGGATCGCCGATTTGGATTGCACCTCGAATGCCTGCCACATCGTCTGAAATTGTTGGTCGAGCGCGGCGGCCCGATTGATCAGGTCCGAGTCGAGGACAGCGCCTGCGTCTTTCGCGGCCGTCTGCAAGTTGTCCAACCCGGCCGCGCCATCCTTGAAGATCGGAACCATCTTGGCGGCTTCGTCACCAAAGGCCTGTTGCGCGAGGTAAAGCTGTTCCTGCGGCGTCCGTGCATTGGCGATGAGGTTGGCGAAGTCGCCAAGGATATCGCGCGTGCTGCGCAGCGTGCCGTCCTGCTTCTTAAGCTCGATGCCGTTAGCTTTGAAGATCGGTGCAAGCTGCCCCGCACCGCTGGCCGCCTCCGCTACCTTCGCCGCGAAATCGCCCAGGCCATCCCCCATCTGGTCGATATTCACGCCGGCCTTCACAGCGCCATACTGCAACGCCTGTATCGCGTCGGTGGACAGCCCGATACGATCGCTAAGCTGCTTCAAGCTGTTGGCAGCGCCGAGATCGTCGATGGCCTTATGAAATAGCGCCAGCGGAGCCATGGCAGCGAATATGCCGCTTCCCACACCGATTGCGAACTCCTTGCCGATCGAGCCCAGCTTGGCGTTTATGGTCGAGACCATGCTGCCAGTGCGGTTTTCTATTTGTTTGTAGTTGTCGTTGGCCGCCTTTTTGGCGCGGGCCATGCTCTTTTCGAGCTTGTCGACGCGCGCTTCGATGTCGATAACAAGCGCGCGGCTTTGATCGTTGGCCATGCGGCCTCCTTGTGATTTAATGGGTGCGCCCGCTGGCGCATGGGGGGGGCTCGCCGAATGGCTGCGCTCAGCGGGCAACCTCAAACGAATGCGATAAAATCTTCCGGTGCGCTGTCATAGCTGGAGCGGCCAGACGCGCCCTGTGCGGCACGACCAACGCAGATTATTGCCGCTACCGCGGGATCGATTTTGTCGATCGAGCGTTCTTTCAGCGGGCGCCGGTTGCCGCTGGCGTCGGTGTACAAAACGACGTTGCCGACTGCCCAGCGCAGCAAGGGATTGCCGCCGTGGACGATCCGCCGTTCAAACATCGCAGCCTCGAAATCGATGACTGGACGGGCAAACGTACCTATGTTTTGTGGAAATTCGGCGACAGGGTAACCGTCCGTTTCCAGCGACCGCATAATGTCCTGCGCATGCCAACGGTCAAAGGCGATTTCCTCGACCTGAAACCGCTCGGCCAGCCCACGAATGTAATCCTCGATCATGGCAAGATCGATCGTGTCACCGGGACAGGCCGTAAGGAATCCCTGATCTCGCCACAGCGCATATGGCACATCGTCCGCGCGTTTGCGGATCGCGCCTTCCGGGCAGAACGATTGCACATGCAGGGCAATACGCCCGTCGTCGAGCGGGATGGCCATGCCAACCGCGGCAAGGTCGATCCGCTTGGCAAGGTCCACTGACACCCACGCGGGTCGCCCTTCCAAAGCCTCTAGCGAAAGCTCGCCGGCATTCTCATCCCAAACGGCAAGATCCCATTCGGGGTTCGCCGCACCGTCCAGCCAGACGTTCAGGTTTAACTGCCGGAACATCTCCCGATCGGCCGGCTTGTGCTCTGCCTCTCGAACAAGCTGGCGGAGGCCGTCGATATCGGGATATGGCGGGTTGCAGCTAAGGCCGGGATTGACGCGATGCCAGACGGCTTCGTCCTTGTAATCCTCATCCGGCGCGGTCTCGAACAACACCGGCAGAAACGTCTCGTCTTGTATGGCGCCGGTCGCTACCTGTTTTGCGTACTTGTATTCCGAATAGGCGAGGTTTTCCTGACCGATGCCTGCCGTGGTGGTTATCACCAGAAGTGAGCCGGGCGTCTTCACAAGGCCCGTGCGGATGGCATCCCAGAGATCGCGCTTTTTCCAAGCATGCAGTTCGTCCACCAGGGCGAAGACAGGCGTGCGTCCATGAGCCGTGGCAGCGTCCGCTGACATCGCACGATAGAAGGCGCCGGACTTGCCGTGGGTGATGCGGGACTTTGTGTCCTGCACCTGAAATGCTTCCTCGGTGCGAGGGTGCGCGCGGATAACACCGACCATCTCCTCAAGCGCGATACGTGCCTGGTCGCGGTCCACGGCGGCCGACATCACCTGCGAACGCGGTATGCGCTCCGGCCCCAAGTGAAGGAGTGCCAACGCAGCGCCTAGCGTCGTCTTGCGGTTGCCGCGGGGGATGAGCGCGAAGACGGTCTTAATCCGCCTACTACCATCGGGCAGGGTGTCGCCGTAGATCCTGCGGATCAGCCGCTCTTGCCATCGGTCAAGCTGGAACGCACGGCCGGGAAGCCCCGACTTAGGGTGGCGTAAAGCCCGGATAAAACGGATGGCACGCTCACCCTTTTCGTGCGGGTCGGGAATGGCGGAATCGTCGAAGAGCCACGACGGGTAGCCTTCCGGCTGGCTTGGCTGTTCAGGTGCGGCGCCAGCCTTCCGTTTAGTTGAAACTTCCTGCCCATCAAAGGTCTCCGAAGGCGTCGTCTTCATCATTGCCTGGACTCCCGCCCTTGTTCTTTGCGCGTGCCGCAGGAGTCAGCCCTAGTTCGACGGCAAGCCGCCGCGCCGCTTCGATTGCCTCCTTGACCAGCGTGGTCGCCGGATGCCTTTTCAGTTCACCGGATGGCGACACGTAGGTCGGGCCGTCCTTCGCCACGATCGCTTCCGCCTGCCGTAGGTTCGCAACGGCCAGGCAGTACGCTTCGACCGTTTGAAGTTCATGCGCGGCGATCTTCCGGTCGGCCACAAGCTGCGGAACGACGCGGCGCCATTCCTTCTTGCCGTGTTCTGGCAACCAGGATGGCGCGCTGGGTGCTTTCGACAGCGCCCCGTCCAAGGCTTTCACTTCGGCTTTTCTTCCGCGTGCCATGTCAGTCCCCAAGCCGGCGAACACGCAGTTCCAACCCGCGTCGACGCCCGATCTCTTTTATCGAGATAATGTTGTGCGCCTCGCCGCCGTACATGACGCGCGCGTCAAGCGTTACGCCATCGAGGTACCGCGTGCGGAACACGATGGCCGTCTCGCCGCCGGCGCCATAGGCGCGCTGGAATTCATCGGTGGACGCTTCTATGATCTGCGCCCGCAGCGTCGCCATCGGCGCCCATGCGTCGACAACGCCGCCGTACTCGTCGACCGTTTGCGTCAGCGTCTCGATGGAGATGGTACGGTCCAATTTTCCAGCACGCATCAGACGATCCCCACTGTATCTTCGGCCAATAGGTGGATGGTGACGACTGCATGGCTGTGTTCTCCGTCTGGATCGCGGAGGTAAATCACGTCGTCGAAAAAAGCGTCGAGCGCGAATCCATCCACCGTGCCGGACTGGTCCCGCACCGCGCGCCGCATCTCTCCGACGATGTTCTGGCAATCCGCCAGGCCGTTCTCGACGGTCCAGACATGGCACGTCATGTAGACGTCGCCGGCGGCGATGCACGTCGCGTCATCCGCCGTGAATTGTCCTTCACCCACGATGATACAGGGGAATATTTCAGGCCGGTCGTTGCGGTCGAATATGTTGTTAGCAGGCACCAGCGCCGTTAGTTCGATGCGCGTCTTGAACAGAGAACAGAGATATTTTCGCGCCGCTAATGTGGCCTCGCTCATCATTTACTCCATGTGTCTTTGACGGCGTTTGAAATCGCCCGATCGACGCGGCGCCTAACGCGCTTTTTCGTGGTGCGATACGACGGCCAGAAGAACGCCTGCGAGTGCATTTCCTTCGTCCCGAACTCGACCGCCAAACTGTAATCAAAGTCGTAGGCTGCAATGCCGCGCTTATCGTTTATCGTCTTCGTGGTCTTCTCTCCGCCCGCGTGAACGCGAGCCGATAGCGGGCTGGTCATTTCATACTGGATTGACGAGCGGAGCTTGCCGCTGGCGACCGGTGCCAGAGATCGCATGCGGGTAACCATCTCGTCCGCGCCCTTCTCGATGCTGGGACGGATGGAGTCGCGCGCCGCTTTTGGTAGGGCGTCAAACGCCTTCAGGAGCGATGCGATGTCGTTCTTAGGCATCGGCCTCGACGCCCCATGTATAAGCGCGCCGGTTGCGGATGATATCGTCGACGGAGAACGGCACGACCGCCATGGATAGGCCAGCCGCTACGGCTTCCCGGTTCTCGAACATGGAAGCGGCCTGCGCCTTGACGGCGAATTTGAGATCGGCCGGAGATGTCTCGTCCAGCGGGAAGCCGACGAAGCCCTCGACAAAGGATTGCGCCTCGTCGATCAAATCCGTGATCATGCTGTCGTCATCATCGGTCGTAATGCCGAGGTGAGCCTTCATTTCTTCAAGAGTTACGATGGCCATTGTTCAATCTTTCTGAACGGTATAGCCCGTTCGTTCAAATTCTGTAATCCAATGAATTGCGAAGGAAGAGGCGCGCGTGGTATGGGCCGCTATGGTCAAAGTTGCCGCCCCACCCCCCCGGTCAGCGCCGCATATCCTTGGCCGTCCGCCTCGAATGGCACGGCTGGCATAGGGTCCGCAGGTTGGTCGGGTCGAGCCTGCGCTCTGGATGGTCACGGATCGTCTGGATATGATCGACGTGCTCGCCGGGCGCACCGCACCACTCGCACAGCGGATGCGCCGTAATGTGTGCATGCCGCAACCGGAACCAGTCCTTGTCGTAGCCGCGCTGCGCGGGCGTGCCGCGCGCTGCATCGGTGGCCGCTTGACGTTCGACGTGCCGTGCCTGCTCGTGCTGGCAGCGCTGGCCCTTCGGCACGCTGCATCCGCACGCTGTGATGCGGTTAGGCATTGATGATCCTCGATAGAATGAGAGCCGCCGCAGCAAGGCTGGCGCCACGGGGTCTCTGCGGCGGCAATGCTCGTGGCTACACTGTGATTAACAACCGCCAACGGCGGCCCGCGCCCACAATGCAGCCTTCGACCGAGCAGGCCGCTTTTTCATGGCGCGGCTTCGGTGTTCGTTACGCTACAGGCTTATCCGCCGCGTTGCCCTTGACCACTACAGCACCGGCCACAACGGACGTGCCGGAGGTCTTGGTAATGACGGCTCTGATATACCTCTTGTTGCCGATATAGCCCTGCTTATAGGTCGACGTAGCAGCAAGGCTGGCAGGCAGCGAGCCTACCAAGTCCGCGGCATCCACATCGGCGAAATCGCCGTCCGTGGTAGTGTCGGACTCCTGCATTTTTACGACGTAAAGGCCGGCCGAGGTGATGGCACCAGTGTTGATAACGAGAGCTGCGGAGTCAAATCCGTTAAGATCGACTGCCGTGCCTTTGGTGGTAGCGGCATAATCGACAGGTGCAAGCGTCTGGTCGACGCCAATGTTATTCGCGATATCGCGCATATAAGTTCCTATCTATGAAAAGAGGTGTGGGCGGCCTCTAGGACCGCCCGTTATGGCTTCTAGGCGTCGATTACGACGTGGCGCACTTCACCTTGCGCACGGCCTCGGCGAGCACAAGCGCACCACCGGTACGGCGGCGAGCATGGAAGCGCACAAGGCCCGAAGTCGCCTGGCTGTACGGATCTCGCATGATCGACAGAGCCACGCGATCATAGATGCGATACGCGCTGGCGATGTCGCCGAACAGGATCGGCTCGGCTGCGGAGCCAATGTCGTCCATGGTCGGATCTTCGATCAGCGGGCGGCCAAGTATGGTGGCCGGATCGCCAGCCGCAAGGCCGGGCTGCCACAGGTAGGCACCCGTCGAGCCGTCCTTAAGCTTACGCACCGCGGCAATGGTCGTGGAATTCATCATCCACACGCCGCGATTACGGTAATAAGCCGGCAGCGAATAGAAGTGGTCGATCAGCGTATCCGCAGGCGAGGAGCCGAGCGTGCTGGCATTGCCGGTTGCGGTATATGCTACGCCGTCCGCTTCCATGATGCCGACCGGCTTCTTAACGCCATCGCCCTGGCTAAAGCCGAGAGCTTCAAGCCGGCCGAACTCTTCGCTGAGGTCGCTGGAAACTTCGGCCTCAACGTTCACGGCCGCATCTTCAAGCAGGCGCTGCGAAACGTCGACGTAACAGGCCATCTCGTGGATAGGCACCTCGATCTGGCCATAGGTGGATTCGGTGCCCTCACGGGTTTCCGTCTCGCCAACCCATTTACCGGTCGGGCGGCCAGTGCGCTTCGGCAAGATAACTTCGCCGGAAGAGGTCGAACCAACGCGAGCAGCCTGGCGGATGGGCGAAAACTCGACGATGCCCTTGACCACCTCTGCGGAGAATTCCGAAGGCGCAAGATAGCCGCCAGCCGTGTCGTCGGCCACGCGAAGCGACTTAACTTCGTCGGCCTGCAGCGCTTCTTTGCCCTGCCGCAGATAATGCGTGAAGGCCTTGCGTTCCGGCGTAAGCTCCTTGTCGTTGTCGCCCTTGATAATGGCCGGACGATTCAGCTTGGTCTCGACGGCCTCAAGGCGCTCGATCAGCTTGGCGTTGTCGTTGTCGCCCTTCTTCTCGACCTTCTTTTCGGTCTTTTCGTCGGTGCGCTCTTCAAGCTTCTTCAGGCGCTCGTCGACGGCTTTCTGGAGGTCTTCAAGCGACTTCGTAACAACCGACATAGCGTCGTCTTCACCCTTGATGACAAGGGCGTTATTCAGATTATGCATGTAATAGGATCCTAGTTAGATGTACGGATAGCGGCTGCTACCCTGCTAATGGCCTCGGCAATCCGGATTGCCTCAACAGCCGATTTGGCGCTCGTAACCTTAGCGCCGGGATGCATGGGAATCGCGACCAGCGATGCCTCAAGCAATTCTAATTTTGAGATGGTGCGGCCACCACCCTTGCGGGGCATGGCCTTCTTCGTAATGAAGCCGATCGAGATACCGCGCACCGCGCCAGCTTTAACCAGCGCGGCCACTTCATCGGCCCGTTTCACCTCGCCGACCAGGAGGCGGCCCTTAAGGTGCAGGCCGTCCGGAGCTTCCTTGGCTTCCGACCAGGCACCGACAGGGTCGTTACCGTCATGGCCAAACAGCATTGGCAACGGCAACGGGGCGCCCGCGAATGCGCCTTTCTCGATCACGTCGCCAACACGGTCAGGTCGGTCGAACGGCCAGGCAATGCCTTCAATTTCGCCGCTATTACCTGCCGCAACCTTCGTTTCAATAAAGAGGCGTTCAAGCGGCTTCGACATCCGGCACCTCCGCCTCTGCGGCTGGTTCGCTGGCGGTCTCGCCGAAGATTGCTTCCGTCAGCACGTCCGCCATGAGCCCGGCGTAATTTCCGTGGCCTTCAGCTTCCAGCGCGGCAACCACACCAGGATGCGGCCGGTAATGGCGGTTGAACCGCATTGGGAATCCCATCTTTACCGACACCTTCGCCATCTCAATCACGGCGCGGTCCTCCTTCGACGGCCCGTGCAGGGCGAAAGACACGATCATCGCGACGTCGTTGAACGACCACCGTCCTTCGGTGGCGTCCTTAAGCACCGAATAAAGCCCGCGGCCCAGGCTGAATTCCAGAAATGGAATGTAATCGCGGGCAATGTTAAACTCGCGCTCTTCATTATTGAACTGCGCCTTCATTTGGCGTGTTCTCCCCTTGGTTGGTGTTGTCGTTTGCGGGTGCCGGTGCCGGATTCGGCTTGGTCGGTGTCACATTGATCGCCGGATTCCGATAGACGTCACCGCCATCACGAGGCGGCATGCCGAGCCAATCGCGGGCGTCATTCGGGCTCAGGATCTCATTCGTCACCAGCGTCGAAACCGCCGTAGCGCGTGCCGTCAAATCCGCCTGGGTGGTGTCGTCGACGTCGAAACGGAAGAAATGGTCGGCCCGTTCTTCGTCGGACAGCAGGGCGCGGTTGAATGCGCTTTCCAGAGCCCGCAGCCACGGCATGAGCGAATAAGTCAGCCAATCTCGGCCGGCGCTCTCCCAATTCGACCATGTCATCCGCGACAGTTCATAGATCATGCTGGGCGGGACTCTGAATGCGCGGGCGATCTGTAGGTTTGCCTCGCGCAATAGCTCCATCGTCTGACTATCGACGGAATTGAACGTCAGCGGATTGGCCGTGGTGCCGTCCCACAAAACAGCGGTGCGACCCGCATTGTCCGGGCCGCCGTAAGCCGCCTTCCAGCCTTGCAACATCTTGACGACGCCGGACTCACCGAGCGGCTTGGGGCTCTGCAGCACTAGTCCGGGTCGGGCGCCATTCTTGAAGAAGTTGCCGATATGCTGCTCGATGGTATAGGCGACGGAAATGCTGTCGCGGGCCATGGAAAGCGGACATCGACTAAACGCACCCCGGAGGTGAATAACATCCTCCAGGCGCAGTTTCTTCCCAGCGAGCCTGTACGTCGGCTCTTGCGTGCCGGTGCTGGCATATTCGACGGAGATCGAGCCGGGAATGTAGTTTATGATCTCGCGAGGCTCGCCGCGGACGCGATTAACCCAGGCAAGGCCACCAGCATCAGCCGTCAAGGCGGCGCTGACCAAATCCCTGATTAGCTCGAATGAGGACGTCCACGAGTTAGCCTGGCCCGTGAGCAGCTTAAGCCCGTCATGATCGTCGACATTGACCTCCTCGCCGCCCACTTTGCGTTTCATGGTAATCGGCAACGTCGCGCAAGCTTCCGCGATCGCACGGATACATGCCTGCACGGCGGGCACCGAAAGCGCTTGCCCCTGGCTCACGCCAAAACTGGACGTGCCGCCGCCTGTAAACAGTTCATATAGATCCGGGTCGCCGGATGCCGTGCCGGCTGGCAGGGATTTTTCCTCGACCGCGGGTGCGGTCTTTTTACTCCAAGGCCACATTCAGGCGGCTCCTTATATCTTGTACGATCCAGCCGGGATGAACGATGCGGCATGGCCCGACGAGCCATTCCTGCTCGTCGGGCTGTATCCAGTGGTCGCCATCGTCGGTGAGAATGAGCGACGTGCCGTCCGGCGGTTCGGTAGCGAGATGCTGGCGGGTGATCGCCAACGCATCGGCTATGGGAAGGTCCGGGCCGGAAAGATTGCGTGCCGTTTTGAATTCGGTCAGGTCGCGGATTGAAAACAGCCGGCGACCACGGAGGCGAATGCCCATGCCGTATCGGCGCACCGCATCCTTTATCGACTGCATGGGCATTCGCAGGGCATGGGCCGCGTCCGCCATGCGGAAGACGCGAAGGTCGTAGTTCATGACGCCCTCCTATGGTGGCGTTCGCAACATTTTTCAGATGGCAAAATTTTTGAGACGCCTTGCGCGGTATCGCTCACACGCAAGGCGTCCGTCCGACGCTGAAAGGCTAGAGCACCGGGATAGATGCCCTGCGCTGAGGTGGACGCAGGGCGGCACACCGTGATGAGACGATGCACCAAACTAAAAAGAAGGACACCGCGAGGGCGTCCTTAAAGCTTACACACATATACGCGAAATACTGACCGGATAAGGCACATCACGCTGCGATTTTTTTCTCTTTCTTGTTATCGTTTGCAGCCGACAGAACTTTAGCCGCTTCCATCAATACAGTCTTAGCGGCACGGTCCGCGTAATCCGGGCCATAACCCATGCGAATACCCAAGGTCTTCAGCGTGCCGCCCGCCTTTACTTCTTCGATGACTTCCGCGGCCTCGCCCTTAGGTTTCTCTGGTGCCTCCCACATAGGCGCACCGCCCTTCGTGCCTTGCTTTGGCCGAACGATGCCACCGAAGAAATACGCGTTGGCCGCAACCTTCGTCGGGCACTTCATCACCGGGCGGGAGTAGGCCGCCATAGCCGATTCAAGTTCGGACCGCGCTTTCTCGACGCCAGGCAAGGGGTCATAGAAGGGGCTTGGACCATCCCCCGCAGGTGGGCGACACGGAACCCGCTCGATGCCTACCGCATGATGCGGGGAAACCGGCGTCGGTTTCGTTTTCAAATAACGTGTCGGGCTTCGCTTGTGCTTGCCACTGCCCCGGATACCGTCTCTCGGCTTGAGCTTCTTTCCCTTCTTGGTGATGCCCCACTCGCGAAGCTCGCCGCGATAAAACATCAGGTTTCCAAGCCATTGCCATTCCGGGTCGCGATAGGTCTTGCCGCCCAGGCGCCTGTATCCTTTGCCTACATGTCGCACGCCGTCGCGGACGTAGACACGGAAGGCGTCGGATGCCTCCCGCATCAATTCGCCAACGGTCGGCCGGATTTCCCGGTCGGCTAGTTTGACGGACTCCACCTGCGCTGGCTTCTGGTCGATGACTGCGCGAGCAATCGGCTGCGCAAGATCGGGATGGTTTTTGTGCAGCCACGACAGCAGCGGCAGGGTCTTGCGGTTTCGTTTGCTCACGCTGCTCTCTCCTCCGGCTTCCGCCATTCGTATCTGCCGTCCTTGAACGCCAGTAGTTCGGCACGGATGCCATGCAGGTCGAAATCGTTTTCCAGCGGCTTGGGGCTTTCGGCCAGATGCCAGATTTGCGCCAGATGACGCTGGCCGGCTTCCGTCGCGGCTGCGTCCGGAGAATCCACAATTACGGTCGACTCCCACTCCGTCCCGGCGTCCTCGACAAGCCGCAGACTGATAATCCCCTTATCCAACGTTGCGTTGGTTATCGTCCCGATGCGGCGCTTCGTGATGAGGTGCGGCTGGTATTGCGGGTTATCGTCATTTTCAGCGCGGCGCGGCTTGCGTTCCTTCGGCTTATACGCCGTGGGCGGCTCGCATTCATATTCCCGCCGCTCCAGCCATTTTGCCAGCGTGAACCGCGGCGCGTCCGGCTTGTCCTGCTCTTCCCATCTCTCGTACCATTCGCGGGCCGACTCTACGATCTCGGCATGCAACGCTGCGTCCGGGGCCAGCTTCCGGTAGACCTTCTCCGCCTCGGCCCAGCCCTTACCTTTGCGCGCGCCTGGATAGTACGTCTTCCACAGTTCTCGGAACCACTCTTGGGTATGGTCGCCATCTCCCGCCGTTTCCGCGCCGGGACGGCCCTCAAGGCCGCTACCGGGCGGCGCCGAAGGCGCGGCGGGTTCAATATCTCTTTCTGTAAGCGCCCCCTGTAAGGGGGCTTCAGTAAGAGAGGATTCGGTTCCCTGTAGGGTACCGCTAGAGGTGCTAGAGGTTCCCTGTAGGGTACCGCATGGGGTTCCCTCTAGGGAACCGCTATTCTCAATATCGCTAGAGGTTCCCTGTAGGGTACCGCTAGAAGAAAACTGGAAATTCAGACCATACTCGGTGGGGCGGGTTCCTACCCCCTCGCGAAGGACATGGAATACACCATGCTCTAGGAGACGGCGGGTCGAGATAATGATCTTGTTGCGCTTGGAGCCTGTAGCCTTCTCCAGATATCGCAGGCTGGCACGAGCGTTGCCCTGCTTGCGCATGTATCGCTCGATAATGACAGCGGCGACCTTGTGGTCAAGGCGGGTTGCCCAATCCGTATGGATGACGGAAAGCAATAGCCGATGCTGCGCCAATAAATTGTCGGCAATGGTTTCAGGCTGCGACATCGGCCACCGCCTTCGCGATCTCGCCGACAATTGCCGGCGGGAAAGAAACGAGAAGCCTGTCATGGACGGCAGGGCCGTAGACGCGAATACCGTTGCGGGTTTCGACGAGACGCACGTCGCGAACAAACACGCCGTTTGGAAAGCGCACGTCCAATATTGCGCGCGTGTTCCCACCCGGCCTTGCGGGCCGGTAATTGCTGATCTCCATTGGAAATCTCCCATTATGATTGAAGATTATCGAGCCGGCTTCGCGCCGATCTTTGTTGATTGCCCAGCCGCAAGACGCGGCCGGGGGAGGGGATTTCTGCGCAACTTGCACAGAAATTAGCCGATTGCGGCTAAGTCCGCCGTTTAGTTCGCGAGGTGTATTCCTGTACTGCCGCATCCAAGATTTCGCGGTAATGCGGTGACACGAGCTTTTTACCTTCCGGATAGGAAACCTCGAAGCCGGAAGCAGTTTTCCAGAGATCGAGGCCGCGCAACCGTTCGCTGCCGACTACGGCATCGAACACTCCGACTATAAGGAGATCGGGAGGCGGTGGGTTTCCAATAAAAACCGGGGTCTCAAAATGGACTATTTCGACGCTCATGCCGCAACTCCCTGTGCGCGCTGATTATCATTTGCCGGCACGACGCGGCGCGCGGCCACCCATGCGTCGAGGTCGTCAGTGCTATAGATGACGGTCGCACCGAGCTTGGCGTAAGCTGGGCCGGTGTTTGTCATCCGGGCTTTGTCTAGATAGCTTTTCGAAAGGCCGACATATTCGGCGGCCTGCGGTACACGTAAGTTTGCCATTTCACCTCCTGCGGTTGCGGCGGGATTGCCGTGGTTGCAGGGTGTACTTAGGCTTATTCTACGATTTCATCAGCCGCACGAAGTTGGTAGAAATGTGCGGTTAGTCGTGTTCTGCCCTAGCCTCGGCTTCTGCTTTGTTCCACATGGCGACGCAGCTTTCGACGTGGCGCCTTTTATACCCGAAGTACGCCATCGTCTCTTCGACGGCTGCGCCATACGTCTTGCCGTCATCCTGTAGCGACCTGACCATCTCGGCTATATCGAGCCACTCTTTTCGCACTGCGGGCCGTCCGCCCCGGAGGGCTTTTGCGTCACCGGCTCTAATGCCCAGCGTCCTAATCCAGTCCGCAGCTATCTTTTGAACAACTCGGTCGGCGTTGCCGGTTTCCAGCAATCGTATCAATTCGTCCATAGCATCTTCAGCGCGCCCTTCAGAAAGCGCACTACTGATCGGGAGAGCGGCGAAGCTGATCGGTTTAGGCAGTGGCGCCATCTCACTTCCCCCCAATCGCCGCTGCTATCTGGCCGGCGATAGCATTTGCGGCGGCGCGTGCTGGGTTCACGTCGACGTGGGCGTACCGCTGGGTAGTGGCGGCATCCGCGTGACCGAGGAGCTTTCCGATGGTTAGCAGGGACATCCCGTCGCCCGCGCCGACACTTGCGAACGTGTGCCGCAGGTCGTGAATATGTACGTCGGATATTCCGGCCCGCTTCGATATCGCAGCCCATGGCTTCTTAAGATCGGTACGTGGCTGCTCGTCGGGTAGGCCTGCGCTGCGGGTGGCGATAGCATAAGCGCCGATGCGGGGCAGGGCATCTAATTCAGCTTGAGCCGCGGCCGATAGCACAACGGTCTTCCTGCCAGTCTTGGAATCCGGCAAGCGGAGTAAGCCGCGCTGCTGGTCGTATTCATCCCAGCGGAGATTGAGGATTTCACGCAATCGGCAACCCGTCAGCATCAACAAGCGGATCGCGCCAGTGACATGCGGCCCGTAGATCGTCCGGTTCTTTTCCTTTGGCGCGTGCTTGGATTCGGACGCCTTATGCGGAATCCCGATTGTTTCGGCCTCGCGCAGGGCGTCGCCAAGCCGTGCCATTTCCTCTGTCGTCAGGTAGCGCTCTCGCGCCTCCTCTTTGTTGCGGTCGATCTTTGAAGCCGGGTTCATTCCTTCCGGGACGTATCCGCGCTTCGCACCCCAGCCGTACGCGGCCGAAAGCAACGCCATAGCGCGATTGGCGGAGTAGGGCGCTTCCTTCGACATCTTGTCGTGGGCGCGCTGCACGTCGACACGGCCAAGGGCTACCGCTTTTGTTGCGCCCATATGCGGCTCTACGTGCTTCACCAGCGTGATCTTATAGAACGCGCGCGTCGACTCCTTCATGCCCTTGCCGGCGATGTAAGCCTCGACGAGTTCCTTGACCGTACCGCTGGCGCGTTCGTCTGCGCGGTTCTTCGCCAGATCACGACCCAACGCGGCATTGGCAATGGCTGTGCGCGCCGCCTCACGGGCTTCGTTGGCCTTCAGCGTACCGACACGGCCAAGCTTAAGACGCTTTTTGGATCCTCCGGCAACCGGCCGGAACTCGGCAAACCAAGTGCCCGTTCCGCCGGGCGTCCGGTAAAACCCGAAGCCGGCAAGATCATCATCAAAGTAGAACTTGGTCTTGTTCGGCGTTGCCGCCCTCATCGCCTCGGCAACCGTCTCCGCCGTGATCTTCAATCCCCCGCTCCAAATTTATAGCCACATTGTAGCCAGCATTTAGGAATTGAATACCAAATAGTCAAGGGGACTCTAGTTTGATATCATTGCATCTATGCGGTTTTGAGGCATAGAATGAAACGCCATGAATGGCTATAAAACTGGTATTTTAAGACTGGGGGTCAAGGGGTCGTGGGTTCGAATCCCGCCGCTCCGACCATTTTTCTTCGGTTCTTATCGACCGTCGATGATGATCGAAGCCCTCTGGGGCTGCCCATGCCGCTTCGGCAAGGCCAATAGGTCACATCATATTTCTGTGTGTATCCAAGCGCGATAGACTATCTTATGACTGTTTCTGCTCGGCAGGACGTTGCCGCGCGGGTGAAGGGGCTTATGGCCGAATGACACGTCTCAGGAATTATTTCCTCACAGGGTTCATTGTCTGCGCACCACTGGCGATCACGATCTACATCGTCTGGTCGCTGATCGGCTGGGTCGACTCGTGGGTTAGGCCCTTCATTCCGCATCGCTACGACCCGGATGCCTACCTCCACTTTCATATTCCAGGCTACGGGCTGGTCGTCGCAGTCGTCGGCATCACGCTGATCGGCTTCCTGACCGCAAACATCGTCGGGCGCAGCATCGTCTCGTTCGGCGAACGGCTCTTGAGCCGGATGCCGCTGGTGCGCGGGGTCTACAAGGCGCTGAAGCAGATTTTCGAGACGGTCCTGTCGAACAAGAGCGAGATGTTCCGTACCGTCGGCATGGTCGAGTATCCGCGCAAGGGCGTGTGGTCGATCGTCTTCGTCGCCGGCGAAAAGGAGACGGAGATCAACGCGAGGCTCGATCCCGAAGGCGATCCGCTGCTTGCCGTCTTCATGCCCTGCACGCCGAACCCGACGACCGGCTTCCTCATGTATGTGCCGAAATCGGAGGTAATCATCCTCGATATGACGATCGAGGACGGGGCCAAGCTCATCGTCTCGGCCGGTCTGGTCGCGCCGGAATACAAGAAGAAAGTCATCACCCTGGATGGCCAGACGATCGACGGCACGATCGCCAACCCGACGCTTGCGGAGATTGCCCAAGGGGCCAATCATCAGCCGGCCCGCAGCAGGCGCACCGCGTCGTCTCGCCCGAACAGGTAGAGCAGCGTCCGCACCGCCTCTCCGCGCGGCGAGGTGAGTTCAGGATCGCGCGCCAGAAGCAGCCGTGCGTCGTCGCGCGCCGTCTCCAGCACGTCGGCATGCTCCTCGATGCGCGCGACGAGGAAGCCCGGTACGCCGGATTGCCGTGTGCCGAGCAATTCGCCTTCGCCGCGCAGCTTCAGATCCTCCTCGGCGATGACGAAGCCGTCCTCGGTCTCGCGCATGACCTCCAGCCGGCGCCGGGCGACTTCGCCGAGCGGCGCTTTGTAGAGAAGCACGCAGGTGGAGGCGCGCTCGCCACGCCCGACACGGCCGCGCAATTGATGGAGTTGCGCCAGCCCGAAGCGCTCCGCGTGCTCGATGACGATGATGGTGGCGTCCGGAACGTCGATGCCGACTTCGATCACCGTCGTACCGACGAGGATGCGCGTCTCTCCGTTCTTGAAGGCGAGCATCGCCGCGTCCTTGTCGCGGCCCGGCATGCGGCCGTGGATCAAGCCGACCGCGTCGCCGAATTCCTTCCGGAGGGTGGCCGCGCGATCCTCGGCCGAGGTCAGCTCGATTTCTTCAGATTCCTCGACCAGCGGGCATATCCAATAGATTTTCTGGCCGTCTGCGATCGCGGTGCGGATGCGACCGACGAGGTCGCCGAGACGTTCGAAGGGCAGCGTGACGGTGGTGATCGGGCGTCGGCCCGCGGGCTTCTCGGTAAGGCGCGACACATCCATGTCGCCGAAGGCGGTCAGGACGAGCGTGCGCGGGATCGGCGTTGCCGTCATCACCAGCATATCCGGTGCGTCGCCCTTGGCGGTCATGGCAAGACGCTGGTGCACGCCGAAGCGGTGCTGCTCGTCGATGATGGCGAGCACGAGATCGCGGAACGCGACATGCTCCTGAAACAGCGCATGCGTACCGACGACGAAATGGATCGACCCGTCGGCGAGGCCGGAAAGCACCGCCTCGCGTTCCCGGCCCTTTTCTCGACCCGTCAGGATCGCGGTATTGAGCCCGGCTTGCTCGGCAAGCGGCGCGATGGTGGCGAGATGCTGGCGCGCGAGGATTTCCGTCGGTGCCATCAGCGCTGCCTGTCCCCCCGCTTCCGCTGCCCGCGCCATGGCAAGCAGCGCGACGACCGTCTTGCCGGAGCCGACATCGCCTTGCAGCAGCCGCAGCATGCGCTCAGGCTTCGCGAGGTCGGCATGGATTTCGGCAAGCGAGTGTTCCTGCGATGCCGTCAGCGAATAAGGCAACGCCGCGCGTATCTTCGCTTCCAGCGCACCGTCTCCCTTGAGCGCGCGCCCCGAAAGCCGGCGCGTCCGCGCGCGCGTCAGCGCCAGCGCAACCTGCCCGGCCAGGAACTCGTCATAGGCAAGCCGCCGCCATGCAGCGTTCTTGGGTGAGGCGTCGATTGGGTCCGCCGGATTGTGGATGCGCTTCAGCGCAAGGTCGAAGGCGGGAAATGTCTGGCGGCGGAGGATTTCCGCCTCCTGCCATTCGGGTATTTCGGGCAGGCGTCCCAGTGCCTGACCGATCGCCCGCCGCAACGTCTTCGGCGAAAGCCCGGCGGTCAGCGGATAGACCGGCTCGATCAGCGGCAGGCTGTCGGCTTCCTCGGCGGATGCGATGTGGTCCGGATGCACCATCGAGGGCCGGCCGTTGAACCATTCCATCCGCCCGGAAACGACGATATCGGCGCCGACCGGCATGATCTTCTCCAGCCATGGCCCGTTGGCGTGGAAGAAAGTCAGCGCGATCTCGCCCGTCTCGTCGAAGGCGTAGACGCGGTAGGGCACCGACCGCTTGCCGCGCGGCGCCGGCTGGTGGCGGTCTACCGTCAATTCCAGCGTCACGATTTGTCCTTCCGACGCCTGCGCGATGCCCGGCCGGCTGCGCCGGTCGATGACGGAATGGGGCAGGACGAAAAGAAGATCACCGACCCTCGCCTCGCGTGCGCCAAGATCCGCCGGCACGATATTCTCCAGCATGGCCACGACCTTCGGCCCGACTCCTTCGAGCGAGGTGGCCGGCGCGAACAGCGGGTCGAGGAGGGCAGGGCGCATGAGGCGGGATGTTAGATGGTCCCGAAAGCGACGCAAGGCTGACACGCCCGCCTTTCCACGCTATATGCCCAGCCTTCGGCAAGGGAACGGTTTCATGACGGGAACGAATGTATCGAGCGCCGGGCTTGACGCGCGCCGGGCGAAGGCGCTCTTCCGTTCCTGGCACCGCGGCATGCGCGAGGTGGACCTGATCCTGGGGAGCTTCGCCGACGCCGAGATCGCATCCTTGACCGATGCGGAACTGGACCAATATGAAGAACTCCTCGGCGTGCCGGACGGCGACCTCCTGCGATGGGTCACCGGCGAGCGCCCCGTTCCCGAAACCTTCCAGACTCCTGTCATGAAGCGGATATTGGCGAGCCGGCGATCGGTATCCGCCTGAAGCCCACAGTTCATAGTACATGAAATGAAATTGATCGATACAATCGGGCTGAAAGGCCGTGGCGCGGCGTCCGTTATCGTGGACGGCGTGGCCGACGGCTACGAGGCCTTCGCGCTTGCCGAAGCCGCGGCCGAGGCGGCGCCGGACGGCCCGCTCATCTTTGTCGCTCGCGACGGCCAGCGCCTGCCTTCGCTTGTCGAAGCGCTTTCCTTCGTGGTCCCCAGCCTTCCCGTCCTCGAACTGCCGGGCTGGGATAGCCTCCCCTATGACCGTGTCTCGCCCGGCGCCGGCGTTTCGGCCGAGCGTCTGGCGGCGATGGCGGGAATGGCCGCGCTCCGCCGCAAGCCGCACCGGGCCCTGATCCTGACGACCGTCAACGCGCTCCTGCAATTGATGCCGCCGGCGGATGCGATCGAGGCGCAGGGTTTTTCCGCCCGTCCCGGCAACCAGGTCGACATGAACGTATTGATCGAGCGGCTGGAGCGGAACGGCTTCGAGCGCGTTTCGACGGTCCGCGAGATCGGGGAATACGCGGTGCGCGGTGGCATCCTCGATCTGTTCGCGCCGGGCAGCGCCGAGGCCCTTAGGCTCGATTTCTTCGGCGATACGCTGGAATCGATCCGTGCTTTCGACATAGCCTCGCAGCGCACCACCGGCCAGCGTGACCATATCGCGCTCGAGAGCATGAGCGAGGTGACGCTGACGGAGGAGACGATCGGCCGTTTCCGTCGTTCCTACATCGAAGCGTTCGGCGCGCCCTCGCGTGACGACGCGCTCTATGCCGCGATCACCGAGGGCCGCCGTTTTGCCGGCATGGAGCACTGGCTTCCATTCTTCTATGATCGGTTGGAGACGCTGTTCGACTACCTGCCGGACGTGCCCTTCGTCTTCGACCATCTCGCGCATGAAGCGCTGACGGAACGCCACGCGCTGGTTCTCGACCATTATGAGGCGCGTCGGGAACAGTCGGGCGCTTCCTCGCTCGGCGAATCGGTTCCTTACAAGCCGGTTCCGCCCGAAAAGCTTTTCCTGTCTCCGGATGCGGTGACGAATGCCCTTAGGGAGCGCCTGTCGGTCGAGTTCAGTCCCTTCGATGCGCCCGAAGCATCGGACCGCAAGGTGCTTCATGCCGGATCGAGGGCAGGGCGGTCCTTCGCCGAGGAGCGTGCCGATCCCTCGATCAACATCTTCGAGCGCGCCGTCGACCATATCGGCAATCTGAGGGCCGCGAAGAAGCGTGTCGTGGTCGCCGGCTGGAGCGAGGGTTCGCTCGACCGCCTTTCGCAGATCCTTGCCGAGCATCATCTCGGCAATGTCGCGCCGGTCGAAACGCTTGCCGCGCTTGAAAAACTGCCACCGGAAAAGGTCGGCCTCGCGGTCCTGCCGCTCGAATCGGGCTTCGAGACGGAAAAGCTGGTGCTCGTCGCCGAGCAGGATATCCTCGGCGACCGGCTGATCCGCCGCGCCAAGCGGAGAAAGCGCGGGGCCGACTTTATCGCCGAGGTCGGCGCGCTCGCGGTCGGCGATATCGTAGTGCATGCCGATCACGGCATCGGTCGTTTTACCGGCCTGCGCACCATCGAGGCGGCGGGTGCACCTCATGACTGCCTCGAGATAATCTATGCCGGCGACGATCGGCTCTTCCTGCCGGTCGAGAACATCGAGCTTCTGTCGCGCTTCGGCTCGGATTCGGAAGGCGTGATGCTCGATAAGCTGGGCGGTGTCGCCTGGCAGTCGCGCAAGGCGAAGCTGAAGCGCCGGCTTCTGGAGATCGCCGGGCAGTTGATCCGCATCGCTGCCGAACGCCAGATGCGTTCCGCGCCGAAAATGCTGCCTCCACATGGCCTCTATGGCGAGTTCGCCGCGCGCTTCCCCTATGACGAGACGGACGACCAGCAGACCGCGATCGAGGCCGTGCAGGACGATCTTGCCGCCGGCAAGCCGATGGACCGGCTGATCTGCGGCGATGTCGGCTTCGGCAAGACGGAAGTGGCGCTGCGCGCCGCCTTCCTCGCCGCCATGGATGGGTTCCAGGTTGCCGTCGTTGTGCCGACGACGCTGCTTGCCCGCCAGCATTTCAAGACCTTCTCGCAGCGCTTCTCCGGCCTGCCGGTAAGAGTGCGCCAGGCCTCGCGTCTCGTCGGTTCGAAGGAGCTTGCCGAGACGAAGAAAGGCATCGAGGATGGCACCGTCGATATCGTGGTCGGCACCCATGCGCTCCTCGGAAAATCCATTTCCTTCAAGAACCTTGGCCTCCTAATCATCGACGAGGAGCAACATTTCGGTGTCAAGCACAAGGAGCGGCTGAAGGAACTGAAAAGCGAGGTGCATGTTCTGACGCTTTCCGCCACGCCGATCCCGCGCACGCTGCAACTGGCGCTGACGGGCGTGCGCGAACTGTCGCTCATCACCACGCCGCCGGTGGACCGAATGGCGGTGCGCACCTTCATCTCGCCCTTCGACGCGCTGGTGATCCGCGAGACGCTTCTGCGCGAGCGCTATCGCGGCGGGCAGAGCTTCTATGTCGTGCCGCGCATTTCAGACCTCGCGGAAGTCCACGATTTCCTGTCGCAATCCGTGCCCGAGCTGAAGGTCGCGGTGGCGCATGGGCAGCTTCCGGCCGGCGAACTCGACGACATCATGAACGCCTTCTATGACGGCCAGTACGATGTGCTGCTTTCGACCACCATCGTCGAATCCGGCCTTGACATCCCGACCGCCAACACGCTGATCGTGCACCGGGCCGATATGTTCGGGCTGGCGCAACTCTACCAACTTCGCGGGAGGGTTGGGCGCTCCAAGCTGCGCGCCTATGCGCTGTTCACGTTGCCCGCCAGGCGCAAGCTCACTGGCATGGCGGAGCGGCGGCTGAAGGTGCTGCAATCGCTCGACACGCTCGGCGCCGGCTTCCAGCTTGCCAGCCACGACCTCGACATTCGCGGCGCCGGCAATCTTCTTGGCGAGGAGCAGTCCGGCCATATCAAGGAAGTCGGTTTTGAGCTCTACCAGCAGATGCTGGAGGAGGCGGTGGCCGAACTGCGCGGCGCGGACGAGCCGGCCGGAGCCGGCTGGTCGCCGCAGATCACCATCGGCACTGCTGTGATGATCCCGGAGAGCTATGTGCCCGATCTGCAGCTCAGGATGGCGCTCTACCGGCGGCTGTCGGAAATCGAGAATGCCGAGGATATCGACGCGTTTGGTGCCGAACTCATTGACCGCTTCGGCCCGCTGCCGCAGGAAGTCGAGCATCTCCTGAAGATCGTCTACATCAAGATCCTCTGCCATCGCGCCAATATCGAGAAGCTCGACGCCGGGCCGAAAGGCGTGGTCATCCATTTCCGCAACAAGGAGTTTTCCGATCCGGTGGCGCTGGTGCGCTTCATCGGCGAGCAGGGCTCGCTGGCGAAAATCCGGCCCGACCAGAGCGTCGTCTTCGTACGCGACTGGCCGACGGCGGAAAAGCGGCTCTCCGGCGCGGCGGTCGTGGTGACGCAACTGGCGCGGCTGGCCGAGAAAGTGGCGGCGTAGGGAAGAAGCGGCCGGTCCTCACCCCGCAGCGCTGTCCAGTTCGCCGCGTTCCTTGGCTTCGGACACCTTGCGGATGGCGTCGGCGAGCGCTGCCGTCTCCTGTGCGCCCATCACCGCATAGCGCCCCTCGATGAGGAAGCAGGGCACGCCGGTAATGCCCATGCGGCTGGCGGTGGCGATCTCCGTGCGGACTTCTTCCTTGTCGGCGTCGGTGGCGAGAAGCGTGCGCGCCACCGCTTCGTCCATGCCGCTTTCGCGCGCCGCCTCGATCAGCACCTCATGGTCGCCGATATTCTGGCCTTCTTCGAAATAAAGCTGGAACAGCCGCCGCGCCACCTTACCCTGAACTTCGTCGCCGTCGCTCGCCGCCCAGCGGATCAGCCGGTGCGCGTCGAGCGTGTTGGGCGAGACTTTTATGGCATCGAAATCGAAGGCGATGCCTTCCGCTGCGCCCGTTTCCTCAAGCCTTGAGTGAATCTGCTGCAGCCGGTCGCCGTCGCCGAACTTCGCCCGCATATATTCGTTTCGGTCCTTGCCCTCGGATGGAATGGTCGGGTCGAGCTGGAACGGTCGCCAGCGTATGGCGACATCGATGTCCGGCAGGGACGCGACAGCCCTGTCGAGCCGCTTCTGCCCAACGAAGCACCATGGGCAGACCGCGTCGGAGACGACGTCGATGGTGATTTCCTTGCCGGCATTCATTGTCTGGCCTTCCTATTGACGCTTCCACCACGTGGGGAACTGGTAGCCATATAGGGATGTCTTTTCAGGATGCTCGTAATCCTTCCAACGGGCAACCCATTGCGCCGGCGGATGGTAGAGCGGCGCGACGTAGAAGCCGCTCAGAAGCACCCGGTCGAAGGCGTGGACAACGGTGACGAACTGGTCTTCCGTGCGAGCCTGGAGGAGGTCGGTGATCAGCGCGTCCACGGCCGGGTCGGCGACGCCGGCGAAATTATAGGTGCCGTCGAGGTCGCGCGCGGCTGAACCCCAGCGCCCGATCTGCTCGGTCCCGGGCGACAGCGAGGACGGATAATTCTGCAGGATGACATCGAAATCATAGGTCGATATGCGCTGCTGGTATTGCGCGGTATCGGCGCTGCGGATCGACGCCTCGATGCCGAGCTTGGCGAGCGTCCGCTGCCAGACCATGGCGATCTGGTCGCCCGTATTGCCGTTGAGCAGGATCTCGAAGGCGAGCGGCTTGCCGTCCGGTCCGACCATGCGGTGGCCGTCGAGCCTGTAGCCGGCCGCCATCAGCGTGTCATAGCCCTTGCGCAGGAACGCCCGGTCATGGCCGCTGCCGTCCGAGGCCGGCGGCGACCATTTGCCAGCCATGATTTGGCGCGTGACGGCGTCCGGGTAGGGCTTCAGGAGGGCGCGTTCCGCCGGGCTTGCCGGGATGCCGTCGGAAGCCAGCATCGACCCGTCGAAATAGCTCTTCGTGCGCTCATAGGCGCCGGCGAAGAGGTTGCGGTTCGCCCATTCGAAATCGAAAAGGCCGGCGAGTGCCTCGCGCACTTTGGGATTCTTGAATACCTCCCGGCGCGTGTTCATGACGAAGCCGAGCATGCCGGAGGGGAGGCCGGTCTTGAAGGTGTCGCGGACGATACGGCCGTCCTTGACGGCGGGGAAGTCGTATTCCTCCTTCCATTTGAGCGGGTCGCCTTCGATCCGGACGTTGACGAGCCCCTTGCGGAAGGCCTGGAACATCGCGTTCTCGTCGCGGAAATAGTCGATGCGGATCTCGTCGAAATTGTCGAAGCCGACCTTGGAGGGGATATTCTTCGCCCAATAATCCGGGTTGCGCTTGAGCACGATCGCCTCGCCGGGGCGGATGGAGCCGTAGACATAGGGGCCGCTGCCGATCATCGGTTTAAGCGTCGATTTGTCGAATTTGTCGGCGTCGGTTGCATGCTTCGGCAGAACCGGCATCAGCCCGAGGATGAGCGGCAACTCGCGGTCGGGCTGCTTGAAGGTGAAGCGGACGCCATGCTCGCCCACCTGCTCCATCTTCGCGATCTTCTTCAGCGTCACGCCGTAACGCGGAAAACCCTTCTCGCCGAGAAGCTTGACCGTGAAGAGCACGTCTTCGGGCGTGACCGGCGTGCCGTCGGAAAAGCGCGCCCTCTCGTCGAGGGTGAATTCGACATAGCTGCGCTGATCGTCCGTCTCGACGCTCTTGGCGACGAGAGGGTAGAGCGTGAACGGTTCGTCATAGGAACGCTGCATCAGGCTGTCGTAGACGTTGTAGCCGTACTGCAGGTCCAGGATGCCGCGCGCGGCCGTGCCCTCGACGATAAAGGGATTGACGCTGTCGAAGGTGCCGGGAACGCCATAGTCGATGCGGCCGCCCTTCGGCGCGTCGGGGTTGGCGTATGGGAAATGCGTGAAGTTCTCCGGCAGCGCCGGTTCGCCGTGCATCGCGATAGCATAGGACGGTTGCGCGTCAGCGCTCGTGATTGATGGGGCAGCAAGGGCGAGAGCGAGAAGCGTCGCGCGTAGCAGGCAGCGCATTGCGGTTCTCCGGGAGATTGCGCGCGAGTTGATTCGTTCCAGACCTTATCATGTCAGGTAAGGCGGAGCAGGGAGGGCCGGGGAGGGGATTGTTCCTTTGCTCAGTGGTTCTTCTCTTTCGGTCACGCCTATTCCCGCCACGCTGCCCTTCGGCTCTGGCCATTGATCATCCGGGAAAGACGGCGGCCGCAGGCTCGCTCATCTAAGCAGATTGCGTGCGTCCTCTCGCCCGCCCGCCCGGCGATTTCCGTTCCCGCCTGTTCCGCTGCTCCCAAAGCGCTCTTCTGCTTCGGGTCTGTGTGCCTTCTACCGGCACGCAGGGGTCATAGTGCCCCCAGGGGGACCTCCAGACGGAACCTCCCCGGCCATGTTGCCACGTCAGCATCACGGCGGAGGCGCCGGTCCCTCCCCACGCAACCACCGTCATGATCGGTGTTCCCGATGGGAGGAACTGACGGGGACTATGGATCAAGCGCGGGAGGCGGAGAGAAAACGAGAGAAGAAAAATGCGAATGGTGAATGAAAAGAACAGGTTGAGGAACCCGCCTGCGCGATTCTGCCCACGTTTCCGCCGGCCGAATCACCGTACTATCGTCATCCTCGGGACAGGGCCGAGGGCGAGGATCGGGAGGCCCGCCGCGTTCTGCTCGCTCCGCTTTCTTCTCCCGACGCTTTCTCGGCCTGGACACTGGATTTGATCGCCATTGCAGTGTAACACGCGCCGACCAGTCATTCTGTTGCCTTATTTCGCCAACAGGAAGCGGTGGAATTTCGGTCGAAAGGCCGTAGACGGGGCACTCTCCAAGAGGATTTCCATACGATGACAAGCCACATCAACCATGCGGGCCGACTGACGGTTGCGGCGGCCGGGCTGGCTGCCGCGATGGTGGCCGTCGCACCGGCTCACGCCCAGGATGCGCAAAACCAGCCGCCGCGCGGGTGGTTCAAGGCTTGCTCGAAACAGCAGGACGTCGATATCTGCAACGTGCAGAACATCATCATGGCCGATACCGGCCAGTTGATGACCGGCATCAGCATGATCGACATCAAGGGCAAGGTGAACCGCAAGGTCTTCCAAGTGACCGTGCCGACCGGACGCATGATTCCGCCCGGTGTCGGCGTTCAGGTCGATGGCGGCAAGGCGCAGAAGCTCGACTACGTGATCTGCTTCCCCGATCGCTGCGTTGCCGAGGCGCAGCTTACCGATGCGCTGGTGGCCTCGTTCAAGAAAGGCCAGAAGCTCACGCTCACTTCCATCAACTTCCAGAACCAGCCGAACCCGATCGACATCTCGCTGGCTGGTTTCACCGGCGCTTTCGATGGCCCGCCGCTGAAGGAGTCGGACCTCCAGGACCGCCAGAAAAAGCTTCAGGACTTCGTGGCCAAGAACAATGAGGACTTTGCCAAGAAGCTGAAGGAAGAGCAGGACAAGGCCAAACAGGGCAAGAACTGACGCCCTTCGACTGAACTTCAGGAACCCCGTTCGCGCCGGACGGGGTTTTTGTTTGCGTACCGGGAGAGACTATCGGGTTCCCGGCTCGAGCATCGCCCTGCCGCGGTGACCGCCCTTTCATGGCGCAGCTTCAGTGTGCCCGGGCTTGACGCTCTCTGCACGATGCGGAGCATCATGCCTCACCGCGCTCAATAGGCGTTTTCGGTGTTGAGCAGCCGGACCGGCGTCAGGAGCAGGATCTTGAGGTCGAACCAGAGCGACCAGTTCTCGATATAGGCGAGATCGTATTCGGTACGCATCCTGATCTTCTCGTCATTGTCGACCTCGCCGCGCCAGCCGTTGATCTGTGCCCAGCCGGTGACCCCGGGCTTGACGCGGTGGCGGGCAAAATAGCCGTCGACGACCTCGTTGAAGAGCCTGCTGTGCGTCTGCGCCGCGACCGCGTGCGGTCGCGGGCCGACGAGCGACAGGCTGCCGAACAGCGCGTTGAAGAACTGCGGCAGTTCGTCGATCGAGGTGCGACGGATGAAGCGGCCCACCCTTGTTACGCGCGGATCGTTTTTGACCACCACGTTGCGCGCCGCCGGGTCGCATTGCTCGGTATACATGGAGCGGAACTTGTAGACCTCGATCACCTCGTTGTTGAAGCCGTGCCGCTTCTGGCGAAAGAGCACCGGTCCCTTGCTGTCGAGCTTGATGGCAACCGCGGTGGCGATCATGACCGGCGAGAAGACGAGGATACCGAGCAGGCTGAAGACGATGTCGAAGGCACGCTTGGCAACCGAATCCCAATCGTTGATCGGTTTGTCGAAGATATCGACCATCGGCACGGAGCCGATGAAGGAATAGGTGCGCGGCCGGAAGCGAAGACGGTTTGAATGGGCCGACAGGCGGATGTCCACCGGCAGCACCCAGAGCTTCTTCAGCATCGAGAGAACACGTGTCTCCGCCGTCATCGGCAGCGACACGATCAGCATGTCGATGCGCGCGATACGTGCGAACTCGATCAGTTCGAGGACGTTTCCGAGCTTGGGATAGCCGGCGACGAGTGACGGCGAGCGGCGCTCGTCGCGGTCGTCGAAAATGCCGCAGATACGGATGTCGTTGTAGGGCTGCTGTTCGAGCGCGCGGATCAGCCCCTCCGCCGTCGGGCCGCCGCCGACGATAACGGCGCGCCGTTCCATCGTGCCGTTCCGTGCCCAGCGGCGCATCAGGCGTGAGACGACGACGCGCAGCGCAAACAGGACGACGAGGCCGGCGGTGAGCCAGCCGGCGAACCAGACGCGGGAGAATTCCTGCGAGACTTTCAGCAGGAAGCCGGCGACGGCAAGCAGCGCGAACGCGCCCGCCCACATGATCAAGAGCCTTGACGCGTGCGCCAGCGGCTGGCGCAATGTGGCCATCTGATAGGCGCCAGCGAATTCAAGCAGGATGACGGCCAGGAGAGAGCCGGAAAGAACGACTGTCACGTCGCGCGGCGCGAGTGACGAGAGGCCCAGATATACAATATGGACGCTTAGCCCCACGACCGTCATGAGGGCGAACTCGACCAGCCGCATCACGCCGCTGACCATGATCGGCGACATCGTATCCCGCCGGTATTGGATAGCGATCTGCCGGGCGGTTGCGTTGAGGCCACCCGAATGTCCCGCATATGCGCCATCGTCGTCGAAGGCGCGGACGGCGTCGGCCGAAAAACGGTACGACGGGTCGATTTCGTTCATTGCTTCGCTTCGCCCACCTGTCTGCGACGGGGCATAGCATGGAGCGGCTAATGAAGCTTTGAGAGGATAGGTACAGTTTTCACCAATGCGGCCACGCTTGGGACCGGGAATGTCTCAGGCAGGGCTTCGGGCTTGCGGAAGCGCCCTAGAAGAGCCGCTCCCGGACATATATCGTGTCGCCGGGCAGCAGCGGGTCCGTTATCATCACACGGCCTGTCATTACCTTGCCGTTGATGGTCCGGGTCACGTCGACATTGCCCTGATAGGCACGGGGCGAAAAGCCGCCGGCCGCCGCGATGGCTTTCTGCGCCGTCATGCCGGGCACGTAGGAATATTGTCCGGCCGCGCCGACCTCGCCCATGATGAAGACCGGACGATAGCGCTCGACTTCGACCGATACGTCGGGATCGCGGATATAGCCCTGGCGCAGCTTGGCGGCGATCGTCGCTTCCATCTGCTTGAGGGTTTGGCCGCGCGCGGGAATGGAACCGACCAGCGGGAAGGCGATATAGCCGGCCTGATCGACGCTGTAGGTATTTGTCAGCCCGTCCTGACCGAAGACGGTCACGCGGATCTGGTCGCCCGAATCGAGCAGATAGGGTTTGCCGAGCGAGGCATGAAAGGCAGCCGGAGCCGGCTGGTAGCTGGAGCATGCCGCCAGGAGGAGGGCGGAGAGAACCGCACAGAGGATCGGAAAAAAGCGCATCATTGCCGGACATGCACCTGTGGCTGCGGGATCGGACCGATCCCCATGCTTGCCCGTCTTATCATCCTGTTAAGGTTAACGGCCCGTAAAAGCCCGCGCCGCCGCGGGTTCGGTGTGGCTGGCATCGCCTGCGGTTAATACTTCCCCACCCAAATCTTAACGCGCTGGTTACCATAATCCGTCTAGCGTCGGGCCTGCATTGGAGTCGCTTTGATGCCGGGTATCCGATCCGCAGCCAATGATGTCGATGTCGATCCGGACACGCTTTTCTCGATGCTGGCCAGACGCTGGCCGCGCATTCTTTCGGCCGCCCTTATCGTCACCGCCATTGCCTTCGCCTTCGCCTGGCTTGCGACGCCGAGGTATCAGGCCGAGACGCGGATCCTGATCGAAACGCGCGAACCTGTCTCCACGCAGTCCGACCCCGCATCGAACGCCAATTCCATCGTGCTCGACGACGAGGGTATCGCCAGTCAGGTTCAGGTCATCTCTTCGTCGGAAGTGCTGAAGAAAGTCGCCAGGCAGCTCGATCTCGCCTCGCGCGGTGAATTCAACGACGGCGCGAAGCTTGGCCCGGTCGGCCGGCTGCTGGTGCTGGCCGGATTGAGGAGCGATCCGGGCGAGATTCCGGCCGAAGAACGCGTGCTGCAGGCGATGCGCAACCGGCTCGACGTCTACAGGGTCGAGAAATCCCGTGTCATCGTCGTCGGCTTCTCCTCGGAAGACCCGAAGCTCGCAGCGGCGGTGCCGAACGCTATCGCGGAAACCTATATCGCCGTCCAGAATGATGCGAAGCTCGGATCGGGCAGCGACGCGACGAACTGGCTGGCGCCGGAAATCAAGGACCTCACCAAGCGCGTGAAGGATGCCGAGGCCAAGGTCGCCGACTATCGGGCGCATTCCGGCCTCTTGCCGGCCGGCAGCAATTCGGCGCTCATCGCCCAGCAGCTTTCGCAGACCACGAGTGAACTTTCGCGTGTCCGGGCTGACCGCGCGGCGGCGGAGGCGAAGGCGCTCAGCGTCAAGGCGGCGCTGGCAAGCGGAGGCTCGCTCGACGCGCTGCCGGATGCGCTTTCCTCAGGCCTGATCCAGCGGCTGCGCGAGCAGCGGGCACAGTTGACGGCGGACATCGACCAGCTTTCGACAACGCTCCTGCCCAATCATCCGCGCATCAAGGCGCTCAATTCGCAGCTAGCCGGCCTCGACCGTCAGATACGTGCCGAGGCGGGAAAGGTCCTCGCCGGACTGGACACCGAGGCCGATACGGCGAAACTTCGTGAGCAGCAGCTTCTCGCCGATCTGAGCAAGGCCAAGGCCGAATCGTCGCGCACGGGCCAGCAGGAGGTCGAATTGCGTGCCCTCGAGCGCGAGGCCGCCGCTGATCGCGATCTTGTCGAATCCTACCTCGCGCGCTATCGCGAAGCGTCGTCGCGCCAGGGTCGTGACTATCTGCCGGTCAATGCGCGCATCTTCTCGCGTGCCGCCGTGCCGGCCATCCCCTATTTCCCGAAGCGTGTCCCCATCGTCGTCGTCGCTTTCGTCGCGTCGCTCGTCATCATGGCGGTGATCGTGTTGTTGCAGGAGTTCTTCTCGGGCCGCGCCATGCGGCCCGCGCGCGGGGCCAGGTTCAGCCCGGTCGAGGAAGTGGCGATGCCCAAGGGCGCGCCGCGGCGCGACGATCCGGCTTTTGCTTCGTCCGAACAGGTATCGGCGCAGCGCGAAACCGTCCCGGCCTCGGGGCTCGCGCAAATTTCCATCGAGCGCGCGGCGGAGAAACTGATCGCCGGCGGTGCTTCGCGCGCGATATTCGTGTCACCGGAGGGCGACGAGGCGGCGGCTGCGTCGGTCATGGTGGCGCGCGAGGTCGCCGATGCGGGCCTGCGCGTTCTCCTGCTTGACCTGACGCCCTCGGGCGCTGCCTCGACGCCCATGCTGGACAGCAATTCCTATCGAGGGGTCACAAATCTGCTCGCCGCGGAGGCGCAGTTCACCGATGTGATCCATGTCGATCTCTACTCGGACTGCCACGTCATGCCGATCGGCACGGCAGACCCGGAACGCGCCATGCGCGCGGTGGATCGCTTGCCGATCATCTTGAATTCGCTGACGACCGCCTATGACGTCGTGGTGGTGGAGTGCGGCCCGGCCGAAGCGGAAAGCATCCGCCGACTTGTGTCGGATGGCGCCGAAGTGCTGGTAAGCGTGATCGGATCGGACGACGCGAATGTCGCCGAGACCGCGGCGGCGCTGGAAGCAAGCGGTTACGGCGATCTCATGCTCGTCACGCCGGCCGGCCATGTGCCGCCGCATCCGACGATGCCGGACCGCAGCGCGGCGTAGTTCCACCACACCGACACCGGCACGCAATCGGTCGCCATATAGCTGCGCGGAAAGCGCCTACGCCTTCAACCGCTCAGCGACCTCGGCCGCAAAATAGGTCAGGATGCCGTCGCAGCCGGCCCGCTTGAGGGAAAGCAGGCTTTCCATCACGGCCCGCTCGCCATCCAGCCAGCCGTTCTGCCCGGCGGCCTTGATCATCGAATATTCGCCCGACACCTGATAGGCGAAGGTCGGCACGGCGAATTCGTCCTTCAGCCGGCGGACGATGTCGAGATAGGGAAGGCCGGGCTTCACCATCAGCATGTCGGCGCCCTCGGCGAGGTCCTGTTCGGCCTCGCGCACCGCCTCGTCCGAATTGGCCGGATCGATATAGTAAGTGTTCTTGTCGCCCTTCAGGACGCCCTTGGTGCCGATCGCCTCCCGATAGGGACCGTAGAAGGCGGAGGAGAATTTGGTGGCGTAGGCCATGATCGCCACGTCCTGGAAGCCGTTCGCGTCGAGCGCGTCGCGTATGGCGCCGATGCGGCCGTCCATCATGTCCGACGGCGCAACGATGTCGGCGCCGGCGGCAGCCTGCAGGACGGCGGCGGCCGTCACCTGCGCCACGCTCTCGTCGTTGACGATGACGCCGTCTCTCAGGATGCCGTCATGGCCATGGCTGGTGAAAGGGTCGAGTGCAGCATCGGTGATGACACCGATCTCGGGCACGGCGTCCTTGATCGCGCGGGTAGCGCGATTGATGAGATTGTCTGGGTCGAGGATCGCCGAGCCGGTTTCGTCGCGCAGCGCCATGTCCACGTTCGGGAAGGTGGCGATCGCCGGGATGCCGAGCTTCGCCGCTCGCTCCGCCTCGCGCACGGCGACATCGACGCTGAGGCGGAACACGCCCGGCATTGCCCCGATCGGTTCACGTCGGTTCTCGCCGTCGACAAGGAAAAGCGGCCAGATCAGGTCGTCGACGGTCAACCGGTTCTCGCGCACCAGCCGGCGCGACCAGTCGGCCTTGCGCATGCGCCGCAGGCGACGTCCCCCGGTGATCTCGTCGACGCTTCTTGCGCCTGCCGGCAATTCGCGGCTGAACTTGTTCATGGGCTGGGTCCTGATCCTGGCTGCTCGGGCTGCTTCTAGCATGCCCGACGCCGAGGTACCAATGCGACGGTTTGCGGCGGAAAGGCTTTGCTTATTTCGGAGCCGGATCGCCGTTGCCGGACAGGATCTGCGCCACGCCGCGCATTCCGCCCTGGAAGGCCTTGTCGAAGCTTGGAGCACGGGCCTGCCATATCGTGGTGTCCGTACCATTGAAAAAACGCCACTCGGCTATCCAGCCGAGGTCCCGGTTGCTCCAGACGATCAGGCCGGCCAGCGCCCGGCTGCCGCCGATCTCGCCGGCAAACGCGTCGAGCAACGGCATGCCGGTCCGGGGCAGCGTGCCCGCGTCGAGGCCGACCTGCTTCAGGTCCTGCTTCTTCGGAAACAGGATCGGGATCGCCAGTGCGCTGGCCGCGTCCGCGAAGGCTTCGCGCATGGTCACGCCCTGCTTCCGGTCATCGGCGGCGAGCACGAAGGCCGCCGGTTCGTTGCGCACCGAAACGAAAATCGCGATCCGCGGCCTGGGCGTGAGCCAAGGCTTCAGGCCGAGCGAGGCAAGCGCTGCATCGACCTTGTCGCGCGAGAAATCGCAGGTGAGATCGAAAGGCCGGTCGCGCGTGCCTTGTTCGTCATGGGTGGGGATGCCCGACATGCGATCACGGTACTGATGGGCCGCCACATAGTCGGAAGCTTTCGCAAGAATAGGAGCGAGGCCGGGCGCATCGAGGACGCGCTGGTCGCCCGAGACCTTCAGAATTACTGAACGCAGGCAATCCTCGAAGCCTTCCAGCCTGGTCTCTTCACGCATTCCGGTGACGATCGTCCTCGCCTTGTAAAGTTCTGCGATATCGGGTTCCGCCGCCCGGCCGGCCAGGGACCAGGTCAAGGCGACGAGGACGAGGGCCATGCCGTACAGTCGCTTCATGGGAGACAGAGCCTTTTAAACCTCAATCCAAATCGCAGATGAACCCGCTTGGCAAGGTTCCCGCGGCATTGACGATAGGGCGCGCCGTGCGTAGCACTCGGGCGAGGGCGATGAAGAAGGGATTCTCCTGACGATGGATTTTGGCGGCGGCGACGATATCCGCTTCGAACGCATCGGCAAGGCGGGCGTCGTGACGCTGACGCGGCCGAAAGCCCTCAACGCCGTCAATCATCGCATGGTCAAGGCGCTTTCCGCCGCGCTTTCCGCATGGGAGAAGGACCGCGCGGTCGAACTCGTCGTCATCAAGGGGGAGGGCCGCGCCTTCTCGGCCGGAGGAGATATCCTCGACGTATATGAAGCGGGCAGGGCAGGGCAGCCGAAGTACGAATTCTTCGCTGACGAATACCGCCTGAATGCGCAGATCGAACGCTATCCGAAGCCCTATGTGGCGCTGATAAACGGCATCGTGATGGGCGGGGGCGTCGGCGTCTCCGTCCACGGTTCGCACCGCGTGATGACCGAGAACGCCGTGTTCGCCATGCCGGAAGTGGGGATCGGCTTCTTCCCCGATGTCGGCGGGAGCCATGTCCTGCCCGATCTCGGCGGCCATTTCGGTTTCTATCTCGGCCTCACGGGAAACCGCATCCGCTATGGCGACGCCCTCTGGTCCGGCCTCGCGACCCATACGATGGCGTCGGAATACCTCGACGGTCTTCTGGAACATCTCTGCGACACGGGCGATGCGGGCTCCGCGCTGCGGGAGGTTTTCCGCGCCGCCCCGCGCGAGACGCCGACCGACACGGTCCACGCGATCGCGCGGCATTTCTCGAAGCCCAGCCTGCAGGAAATCCTTGCGAGCCTCGAACAGGCCGCGTCCGACGAACCGTTCGCCGCCGAGGCGCTCGCCACGATCACGAAACGCTCGCCGACCAGCCTCGCCGTCACTTTCCGGCAGATCGCCGCCGGCCATACGCTTTCCATGGACGAATGCATGAGGATGGAGTTTCGTATCCTGAATCGCATGCTGACCGGCCATGATTTCTACGAGGGCATCCGCGCCGCGCTCATCGACAAGGGCTCGACGCCGCAATGGTCTCCCGCCACGCTCGACGCGGTCAGGCCCGGGGACATCGACGCCTATTTCGCACCGCTCGGAGACCGGGAACTGGCATTGTGACCTACGACCCGCACGAGAACCGCTTCGCCGGCCCGTCCATGACGGCGGTGACGTTCGAATGGTTCCAGCGGGCGGTGGCGCTCTATTGCCTGTTCTTCGGCATCTATTACTGGGTCCGGCTTGTCGGCATCTATCCGGGTTCGCTATGGCGGTTCGACCTGATGCCGGGCCAATGGCAGATCGCCACGGCGACGCTGGCCGTCTTTTTTCCCGTCGCCGCCATCGGGCTGTGGATGCTCTCGTCCTGGGGGCCGGTCATATGGTTCATCTGCGCGGCGACCGAAGCCATCATGTATGGCGGATTGCCGGAACGCTTCGGCCGGCTGGATCCGGTGCTCGTCGTGCACCTCGCCGTCGCGCTCGTCTATACGGGCTTCCGTATAACGCTCTTCCTTCAAAGGCGACGCGCCGCGTTAACCGCACATTAGTCCTCTTTCAAGACGATCTCCAGTAAGCACCTGTTAAGCTTGGCGTTTAAGTCGAATTTTAGATGTATTCGATAGGGTGCGGCCAAGGTGAAAAAAACAAAAATCACCGGGCGTTAACAGAGAGGCTAAGTAAGATGATCAATTCGCGTCAGGCGGCGAAGCCCGCTTTGGAAAATGACGATCGGCGTCAGGCGATCCGTTCCCTTTATCTTGAATCGCTGCAGCTCGTCGAGCGTCTGCATCGCCGTCTGCTCGACGTGGTCAAGGACGAATTCGACCGCAACGGCCGTTCCGACATCAATGCCATCCAGGCATTGCTGCTTTTCAACATCGGTAATTCGGAGCTGACCGCCGGCGAACTGCGCTCGCGCGGCTACTATCTCGGCTCGAACGTGTCGTACAATCTGAAGAAGCTGGTCGATCTCGGCTTCATCAATCACCAGCGCTCGCGCATCGACCGCCGTTCGGTCCGCGTCAGCCTGACGCCGAAGGGCCAGGAGGTCGCCGAGGTCGTCGGTGCGCTGTACGAGCGCCATGTCGGCTCGATCGAGCAGGTGGGCGGCATCAACTCCGAAGAGTTCCAGCAGATGAACCGCGTCCTCCAGCGCCTCGACCGCTTCTGGAACGACACGATTGCCTATCGGATGTAATCGGGGCACGTCACCGCTGGCTGTTGCGCTTTCGCAACGCCGCTCGCCAAACCGACCGCAGCCGGCCGCTGAAGCGCGCCGGCTGCCGTCGTTTCGTTCACATAAAGTACAATGGCCCGGCGATGGCCCCATTGCCGCCATATTGCGATGAGAGCGGAAATCCAAGGCTTGGATACCTTCCCGACCGCCGACTGGTTCCCAGGGTGAAAAATGGGAACCTGAAAATCGGAGGGGCGTTGAGGGGAGCTTGGGCGGTGGCAGCTTATTAACGTTACCAGCCTATGTCTGTGTGTCGGTCTTGCGGGTCGTGCTTCTGGATAGCGATTGCGGTACCCGCTGGCCCCAAGCGCCAGTCCGGAATGGAAGTGTGTCGGGAAAAACCATGAAAACGAATCGCCGTCATTTTCTCGCGAGCGCGGGCGCGCTCATGGCAGGGGCATGGTCGAGCGCTGCTTTCGCGCAGAACGCAATCGACGAGGTGCTCGGCGCGCAGCGGCGGGGTACGTGGTCGACGCAGTTCGACGCGCGCGGTGCCGCGAGCAGCGCCGCAGTGGCGACGAACATGCCGATCTTCAGCCCGCAGACGCTGACTTTCGTCGAGATGGCGATCCAGCAATATCAGCAGATCGTGGCGAGCGGCGGCTGGCCGGAAGTGCCCGACGACAAGAAGCTCCAGATCGGCGTTTCCGATCCGGCGGTGGTGGTGCTGCGCAAGCGCCTCATGGTTTCCGGCGACCTGCCGGAGCAGGCTGGTATTTCGCCGGCCTTCGACAGCTATGTCGACGCGGCCGCGAGGCGCTTCCAGCTTCGTCACGGTCTGCCCGGCGACGGCGTTTTGGGCAAATATTCATTCCTGGCGATGAACGTGTCGGCCGATGTCCGTCTCGGCCAGTTGCAGACCAATCTCGTGCGGCTCCGCTCCATGTCGGGCGACCTCGGCCCGCGCTACGTCGTGGTCAATATCCCGGCCGCGCAGATCGAGGCGGTCGAGAACGGCAGGGTGGTTTCCCGCCACACGGCCATCGTCGGCAAGATCGACCGTCAGACCCCGCTTCTGAATTCCAAGATCAACGAGATCATCGTCAATCCGTACTGGAACGCACCAGTCTCGATCGTACGTCGGGATATCATTCCGATCATGCGCAAGAACCCGCACTATCTGACCGACAATAACATCCATCTTCTGGGGCCGGACGGCAAGGAAGTGGATCCGACCACCATCGACTGGTCGACCGACGAGGCCACCAAATACCGGTTCCGGCAGGATCCGGGCAAGATCAACGCCATGGCGTCGGTCAAGATCAATTTCCCGAGCCCCGACGGCGTCTATATGCACGACACACCGGAGCAGAGCTTGTTCAGCCAGCTCATGCGCTTCGATTCGTCCGGCTGCGTGCGCGTGCAGAACGTTCGCGACCTCGTCGTGTGGCTGATGCGCGGCACCTCTGGCTGGGATCGCCAGCGGCTGGAAGATACCATCAAGAGCGGCGTGAACACGCCTGTGGAACTGACCGACCCGACGCCGGTCCATTTCGTCTACATCACCGCGTGGTCGACCGGCCCGGGCGTCGTGCAGTTCCGCGACGACATCTACGGGCGCGACGGGGCGCAGGAACTGAAGATGTCGAGCGCGACCTGAGCGCTCGAACAGGGCTGTTCCGCGCCTTTCGGGCGCCGCGCTTCATTGCCGCAATCCGGCCAGCGAATTTCGCCCCTCGAACCGTGGCGGGGTGCCGTCAGGTATGTTAATGGCGGCCGGCACCCCCACCCAGCCCCCCACGTTGCGAGGAATCGGCCATGGCTACCGCGACCGCCGTCTCAAGCCAGATCGACGGCTTTTTCACCACACCGCTCGAAGAGCGCGACCCGGAGATTTTCGGCGCCATCCGCGACGAACTCGGTCGCCAGCGTCATGAGATCGAGCTGATCGCCTCGGAAAACATCGTCAGCCGCGCCGTGCTCGAGGCGCAAGGCTCGATCATGACCAACAAATATGCCGAGGGTTATCCGGGCAAGCGCTACTATGGCGGTTGCCAGTTCGTCGATGTCGCCGAGGAACTGGCGATCGAGCGGGCGAAGAAGCTGTTCTCCTGCAATTTCGCCAACGTCCAGCCGAATTCCGGCAGCCAGATGAACCAGGCCGTGTTCCTGGCGCTGCTCAAGCCAGGCGACACCTTCATGGGACTCGACCTGAACTCCGGCGGCCATCTCACCCACGGGTCGCCGGTCAATATGTCCGGCAAGTGGTTCAACGTAATCTCCTACGGCGTGCGCAAGGACGACCATCTGCTTGACATGGATGCCGTGGCGAAGCTGGCGCGCGAGACCAAGCCCAAGCTGATCCTTGCCGGCGGCACGGCCTATTCGCGCTTCTGGGATTGGGCGCGCTTCCGCGAGATCGCCGACGAGGTCGGTGCCTATCTGATGGTCGACATGGCGCATATCGCCGGGCTGGTCGCCGGCGGCGAGCATCCGTCTCCCCTGCCGCACGCCCATGTGGTGACGACAACGACCCACAAATCGCTGCGCGGCCCGCGCGGCGGCATGGTGCTGACCAACCATGAGGACATCGCCAAGAAGATCAACTCGGCCGTCTTCCCCGGCCTCCAGGGCGGGCCGCTGATGCATGTCATCGCGGCCAAGGCGGTCGCGCTCGGCGAGGCGCTGAGGCCGGAATTCCGCAGCTACGCGCATGAGGTCGTCGCCAATGCCAAGGCTCTGGCCTCCTCGCTGCAGGAAACCGGGCTGGACATCGTCTCCGGCGGCACGGACAACCATCTGATGCTGGTCGATCTGCGTCCGAAGAACGCCACGGGCAAGCGCGCGGAAGCCGCACTCGGCCGCGCCAACATCACCTGCAACAAGAACGGCATCCCCTTCGATCCCGAGAAGCCCTTCGTCACGTCGGGCATCCGCCTCGGCACGCCCGCCGGCACCACGCGCGGCTTTGGCCAGGCTGAGTTTCGTGAGATCGGCAAGCTGATCGCGGAAGTCCTCGACGGGCTGAAGGTTGCGAATTCGGACGAGGGCAACGCTGCGGTCGAGGCGGCGGTGCAGAAGAAAGTGCTGGCCCTGACGGAGAGATTTCCGCTCTATCCGTATCTGGGGTGACGGGTGGCGGCGGCACGCTCTTGATTCAAGACGGCCTCGGTAATACCTTCAGGAAAACAATCCTTACCGAGGCTGTCATGAGCACGAAAGTGACTACTAAGGGCCAGGTGACGATCCCGAAGGCCGTGCGCGATCTTCTGGATTTGAAGCCGGGCAGCGAAGTACGGTTTCGATACAACGACAACCGTGACATCGTCCTGGAACGCGCGGACGGCGAGCGGCCGCCGAACCGTTTTGAGAAATTGCGGGGGCATGCGGGGCCCGGACCGACAACGGACGAAATCATGAAGATGTGGCGTGGCGACGACGATTGATCCTGGTCGACACCAACGTTCTTCTCGATATCGCCACCGATGATCCGGAATGGTTCCACTGGTCTGTAAGAACTCTGGCAGATGAGGCGGTCAAAGGGCCGCTCTGTATCAACGCCATTGTCTATGCGGAATTGTCGAGCCGTTATGCCGCCGTCGAGGCAGTTGACAGTTTCCTCGGGAGGGTGGGCGTCAACATGATCGAAATGCGGCGTGAGGCCGCTTTCCTAGCCGCCAAGGCTTATAGTCGCTACCGTAAGGCGGGAGGCACTCGAACCGGGGTTTTGTCGGACTTCTTTATCGGCGCCCATGCTACTGCGCTGGATATACCCGTGCTGACCCGCGATGTTCGGCGCTATCGCACTTATTTCCCGAATCTGCGCCTCGTCGCACCGCAACTGAATTGAGCTGAGCCATGCGCTGTCCCTATTGCCAGTCCGAAGACACACAGGTGAAGGACTCCCGTCCGGCGGAGGACGGTTCGGCGATCCGCCGCCGTCGTGTCTGCCCGGATTGCGGCGGTCGTTTCACCACTTTCGAGCGCGTCCAGCTTCGCGATCTGGTCGTGGTCAAGAAATCCGGCCGCAAGGTTCCCTTCGATCGCGACAAGCTGGCGCGTTCTTTCGACATCGCGCTCCGCAAGCGCAATGTCGATCCGGAGCGCATCGAGCGCGCCGTCACCGGCATCGTGCGCCAGCTCGAGAGTTCCGGCGAGATGGAAATCCCCGCCGGCGACATCGGCAATCTCGTCATGGAGGCGCTGAAGTCGCTGGACGACGTTGCCTATGTCCGCTTCGCCTCGGTCTATCGCAATTTCCGCGAAGCCAAGGATTTCCATGAATTGCTCGGCGAACTGAAGGCCGACGAGACAACCGGCTGAAGGCCATGGCTGGCCCGGCGTTCAATGCCAGTGACGAGATCGACCGCCGCTTCATGGCGGCGGCGATCCGCCTGTCGCGTCGGCATCTCGGCCTGACCGGCACCAACCCTTCCGTCGCAACGCTGATCGTCCGCGACGACGGGGAAGGGCCGGTTATCGTCGGCAGCGGTGTCACCGCGATCGGCGGCCGCCCCCATGCCGAGCCGCAGGCGCTTAAGGAAGCAGGTGTTCTGGCGCATGGCGCCACCGCCTATGTCACACTGGAGCCCTGCGCCCATCATGGCCGCACGCCGCCCTGCGCGGAAGCTCTGGTCGCGGCCGGCGTGGCACGTGTGGTCGGCGCGGCGAGCGATCCCGACGAACGTGTTTCGGGAAAAGGCTATGCCGTTCTCCATAAGGCAGGCATCGAAGTCACGGAAGGCGTCTTGGCAGAAGAAGCGGTGGACCAGATGGCCGGCTATCTCATGCGGACGTCCAGGAAACGGCCGGAAGTGACCGCAAAGCTTGCTGTGTCGCGCGATGGGCGGATCGGCATTCCAGGCGTGGGACAGGTCGCGATCACCGGCACCGTATCGCGCCGGCAGGTGCATTTGATGCGCGCCGAGGCCGACGCGATCCTGATCGGCATCGGCACCGCGCTTGCCGACAACCCGGAACTGACCTGCCGCCTGCCGGGGCTCGAAGCGCGCTCGCCGGCCCGCATCGTTCTCGACGCCCACGCGCGGCTGCCGCTTGCGGCAAAAATGGTGAAAGAGGCGCGCAGGGTGCCGGCCTGGCTTGCGGCTGCCGCCGATTGCGACAGGGACCACAAGCTGGCGCTGGAAGGCGCTGGCGTGCAGTTTCTCGCCACCGAGGCCGCGAATGGCGGCTTCGCCCTGCCGGAACTTCTGGAAGACCTCGCCGCGCGCGGCGTTTCCACTTTGATGGTCGAAGGCGGTGCCGAGACGGTTCGCCATTTTCTCGAAGAAGGGCTCGTGGATCGCATAGCCCTTTTTACCGGCCCCGGTGAGATTGGCCCGGAAGGCATTCCGTCGCCGATCGCCTCGGATCGGGTGCCTGAAGGCTTTCGCCTGACGCGCGAAGCGCGCTATGGCGAGGACAGCTACAGCGAATGGGTAAGAGAGGCCTGATGTTCACCGGCATCGTTACCGACATCGGCACCGTTTCGGCCGTCACGTCGAGAGAGAAGGGCGTCCATGTCAGGGTCGAGACGAATTACGATCCTGCCACGATCGCGATCGGCGCGTCGATCGCCTGCGCCGGGGTCTGCCTGACCGTGGTCGGCCTGCCGGAGCAGGGCTCCAACCAGCGCTGGTTCGAGGTGGAGGCCTGGGAGGAAGCGTTGCGGCTTACCACTGCCGCCGACTGGCGGGCTGGTACTCGCATCAACCTCGAGCGGGCGCTGAAGATCGGCGACGAACTGGGTGGCCATATCGTGTCCGGCCATGTCGACGGCATGGCGGCCATATTGTCACGCGAGGACGAGGGCGAGGCCGTGCGCTTTGTGCTGGAGGCCCCGGCGGAGCTTGCGCATTTCATCGCGCCGAAAGGCTCGGTTGCGCTAGACGGCACCTCGCTCACCGTCAACCACGTCGAAGGCAACCGCTTCGACGTTCTCCTGATTCACCACTCGCTCGCCGTCACGACATGGGGAGAGCGAAAGGCCGGCGACCGCGTCAATCTCGAAGTCGATACGATGGCGCGCTATGCCGCCCGGTTGGCGGAAGCGAACAGGCAGGGTTAGCCCTCCACGAATGATTTGAGGCGGCCGAGCGCCTCATCCCACTGGCGCGAAACCTCGTCCAGATAGGCGCGGATTTCCTCGATCGCTTCCGGCCGGAAACTGTACCGGCTCTCCCGCCCGATGCGGCTGCTTGCCACGAGGCCCGCTTCTTCTAGCACGTTGAGGTGCTTGGTCACCGCCTGACGGGTGATCGCAGCATCGGCCGACAGGCTGGCGATGGAGCGGGAACGCCCGTCGCTCAGCCGATGGATGAGGGAAAGCCTTGTCCGGTCGCCGAGCGCCGCGAATATGGCGGCCGGCGCATGGGTCGTGACACCTGCCCGGGAAGCGTTAGCGTTCGACATGGGCCTTGATGTTTTTCATCTGCTCGGCCCAGCCGCCGTCGTTCATGCGCATCGCATCGGGCATGCGATGCCTCGGCAGCTTGTCGAAGCCGGATTCGGTCACGGTCAGCCTCGTGCCCTTGCCGGAAGCCTCCAGCCGGAATTCGACCAGCGTCGGCGTCTCCTTCGAATAGTCCACCTTGGGGTCGACCGCATAGGGATGCCAGGTGAAGGAGAAATAGCTCGGCTCCTCCATCTTCACGATCGTCGCCTCCCAGACGAGATGCTCGTAGCCGGGATAGGTGATGTGGCCGCGTGAGATCTCGCCCGGTGCGAAGGGGCTTTCGAGCTTCACGCGGAACCATTCGCCGAATTCCCGATAATCGGTGAGCGCTCGCCATACACGTTCGATCGGGGCACTAAGTTCGACATGCTTATCGATACGATCGGTCATGATGCAACCTCCTGGTTGCCTATTGCATGGCACGTTGATCGAAAAAGAGCAATAGAAAGGTTGCATAATGACGGAAGAAGCGGCAGGCGCCGCTTGGCGCCTGCCGCTTTCGGGATGCGATCAGCCGTTTATTTCCGGAAGGCCGCTTCCCCTGCGTCCGACACTTCCACCCATTTCTTGTCCGGGGCGGCGCCGGGGACGTAGCTGTCGTTCCAGTTCCACCATTTGTAGGGCGGGCTCTGCGGATAGCCCTCCGGCGATTCTTCCCAATTCTCCTGACGTCCGAGCGCCGTCATGTCGAGATAGCTCCAGACGGTACCCATCGCCTCGTCGCCGCGCCAGTTGATGAAATAGGTGCGGTAGATCTTGTCGCCGTCGCGGATGAAGGCGTTGTGGCCGTGCCATTCATCCACCCCGAAATCGGCGTCGAAACTGTCGGTGATCGTGTACCAGGGGATTCTTTCCCAACCCATCCGCGCCTTGAGGCGCTTTATATCTGCCTGCGGGGCGCGCGAGGCATAGGCGAGCGTCGTGTCGCGGGCGTTCAGGTGGACGATGTTGGAAACCTGATCGGCCCCGAGCGAACAGCCGATGCAGGCATGTTCCGGCCAGCCATGCACGCCCGGCTCGAAGAAGGCGCGGTAAATGACGAGTTGCCGCCGGCCCTCGAACAGGTCGAGCAGGCTGACCTTGCCGTCTGGCCCGTCGAATTCATAGGTCTTCTCGATAGCCATCCACGGCATCCGCCGCCGCTCGGCGGCCAGCGCGTCATGGGCGCGCATGTCGGCCTTCTCCTTGACGAGAAGCTTTTCGCGCGCGGCCTCCCACTCTTGCGGTGAAACGATCTGTGGGGTCTTCATGGCGTGTTGTCCTTCTTTAGGTTGTTCTGCGTCACGGGAAGGAGCCTAACGCCGGGTGTCGCAACGGCGGGAGTTACAAGTGTGGCGGGATTCCGATCAATTCGCGGGTGGCTGGCGCTTGCGCCGGTGAGCGGTTCGGCCTAAGTCACGCGCTCTTCCGGAGATACGCATGGCCGACCAGCAGAAACCCCATCTTCTCATTGTCGAGGCGCGCTTCTACGACGACCTCGCGGACGCGCTTCTGGGCGGCGCCAAGGCGGCGCTCGACCGTGCCGGCGCGACCTATGATGTCGTGACGGTCCCCGGCGCGCTGGAGATACCGGCCGCGATCTCCTTCGCGCTCGACGGGGCCGAGGAGGGCGGCAGGGAATATGACGGTTTTGTCGCGCTCGGCTGCGTCATTCGCGGCGAGACGCATCATTTCGACATCGTCGCCAACGAGTCGGCCCGTGCCCTGATGGATCTTTCTGTCGAGGAATCGCTTGCCATCGGGAACGGTATCCTGACCGTCGAAAACGACGAACAGGCATGGGCGCGCGCCCGTGCGAACGAAGGCGACAAGGGCGGCTTTGCCGCCCGCGCCGCGCTCACCATGATCGAACTCCGCAGCAGGCTGGGAGCCTGATGACGATGTCTGCTGCCGACAAGGACGGTGCGCCCGCCGCCCGGCCCGCCAACAAGCGCGGCACGGCGCGGTTGGCGGCCGTGCAGGCGCTCTATCAGATGGACATCGTCGGCACGGGCCTTCTGGAGATCGCGGCCGAGTACGAGGCTTATCGCCTTGGCAAGGAGGTAGACGGTTCGGTCTATCGCGAGGCGGACGCGCAATGGTTTCGCGCCATCCTGTCCGGCGTGGTCGAGCACCAGAAGGAGATCGACCCGGTCATCGGCCAGTCGCTCACCGAGGACTGGCCGCTTTCCAGGCTCGATTCGACGCTGAGGGCCATCCTGCGCGCCGGCGTCTACGAACTCATGAAGCGCGCGGACGTGCCCGTCGCCGTCATCGTCTCCGAATATGTCGATATCGCCAAGGCCTTCTATGAGGAGGACGAGCCGAAGCTCGTCAATGCCGTGCTCGACCGGGTGGCGCGGCGCGTACGCGGCGAGGGCAAGGGAAAGGGCGCGTGAGCGCGGTCGCCGTCGATGGCGTCGCCCAGGAGGCACGGCGCACGGCTCTGATTTTGGCTGCGGCGCAAGCCGTGCTCGGTTCGGGAGGGCCGATCTGCTTTTCGCTGGGCGCACTGGCCGGCAATTTCATGCTGGGCGCCGACAAGTCGCTGGCAACCGCTCCGCTTACCGGCTACAGCATCGGCCTTGCGTTGGGGGCGCTGCCCGCGGCCGGCATCATTCGCGCGCTCGGCCATCGTAACGGGTTCATGACCGGAACCCTGCTTACAGCGCTTGGCGGCCTCGTCGCGACAGTCGCCCTTTTCCAGTCGAGCTTCTGGCTGTTCGCACTCGGCCTGATGATGGTGGGCGGCGGCAATGCCTTCGTTCAGCAGTTCCGCTTCGCCGCGGCCGACAACGCGCCGCCCGAATTCAAGGCGCGCGCGATCTCCTTCGTTCTTGCCGGTGGCATCATCACGGCCATCCTCGGGCCACAGACGGTGATCTTCACGCATGACCTGCTGGCACCGGTCCCTTTCGCTGGTTCCTTCGCCGCCATTATGGTGCTGGCCGCAATCGGCGCTGGCATCCTGTTTTTCCTGCGCAAGGAAAACGGCACCGTGGCCAGGAAGGCCGAATCCGATTCCGGTCGTTCGCTCGCTGAAATCGCCATGCAGCCCCGCTATGCCGTGGCGCTCGGCTGCGGCGTGGCGTCCTATGCGTTGATGACGTTCGTCATGACCGGTGCGCCGCTGGCCATGGTCGGCTGCGGCTTCTCATCGGACCAGGCGACGCTCGGGATCTCGTGGCACGTAATGGCCATGTTCGGGCCGAGTTTCTTCACCGGGCGGCTCGTCCATCGCTTCGGCGCTCCGACGATCGTGGCAGGTGGCTTCGTCCTGCTGATTTCCTGCGCGTTGGTGGCCATGTCCGGCATCCATCTGTGGCAGTTCTGGACAGCGCTGATCCTGCTGGGTCTCGGCTGGAACTTCGCCTTTATCGGCGCCACCTCGATTGTCGCGCAGTGCTATACGCCCCAAGAGAAGGGCAGGGCCCAGGGCTTCCATGATTTCGTGCTGTTCTCCAGCGTCGCCTTCGCCTCGCTGATGTCGGGTGCGGTCTATAATGGCTGGGGCTGGGGCCTTCTGGTGGCAGTCGTGCTTCCGGTCGCTATCCTCGGCCTGCTGGCCATAAGCTTTCTGCGCTTCTGGGACAGGCGCGTGACGGCGGGCTGACAGCCGGTTCTTATCCTTTTGGCGAAAACCGGGCGAAAACCGGGCAAAGACCAAGCGATCGCTTGACGTTCCGCGGTTGGTTACGCATAAGCCGCGGCGAAGGGGAGGATTCTGCCCAAGGGAATCGAGCCCCCGCTTTACGGTTCCAGGAGGGGTTCCGGGGAACCACATCAAGGGAAATGACCATGCTTTATGTCGTCATCGCCTGCGGCCTGCTTTCCATTGTGTACGCCATCTGGGCGACACAGTCGGTGCTCGCCGCGGACCAGGGCAACGCGCGCATGCAGGAGATCGCAGGCGCCATCCGCGAGGGAGCGCAGGCCTACCTCGCGCGGCAATACACCACCATCGCCATCGTCGGCGTCATTGTCTTCATCCTCGCCTGGTGGCTTCTTTCCATCAGCGCGGCGATCGGCTTCCTGATCGGTGCGGTGCTCTCCGGCGCCGCCGGCTTCATCGGCATGAACGTTTCCGTCCGCGCCAATGTGCGCACCGCGCAGGCCGCCTCGAGCAGCCTAGCGGCGGGCCTCGAGATCGCCTTCAAGTCGGGCGCCATCACCGGCATGCTGGTGGCTGGCCTCGCGCTTCTCGGCGTCTCGGTCTACTACCTGATCCTGACCCAGTTCATGGGCCTCGACCCGGCCAGCCGTGAGGTGATCGATTCGCTCGTGGCACTCGGCTTCGGCGCTTCGCTCATCTCCATCTTCGCCCGTCTCGGCGGCGGCATCTTCACCAAGGGTGCGGATGTCGGCGGCGACCTCGTCGGCAAGGTGGAGGCCGGTATCCCGGAGGACGATCCGCGCAACCCGGCCACCATCGCCGACAATGTCGGCGACAATGTCGGCGACTGCGCCGGCATGGCGGCCGACCTTTTCGAGACCTACGCGGTGACGGTCGTCGCCACGATGGTCCTCGGCGCCATCTTCTTCAACGGCACGCCGGCGCTCGCCACCGTGATGCTCTACCCGCTGCTCATCTGCGGCGTCTGCATCGTTACCTCGATCATCGGCATCTTCTTCGTCAAGCTCGGCGCCAACGGCTCGATCATGGGCGCGCTTTACAAAGGCCTGATCGCTACCGGCATCCTGTCGATCGTCGGCCTGATCGTCGCCAATTCGCTCACCATCGGCTGGGCGGACGTCGGCACGGTCAAGTCGCTGACCGGCGGCGCCGACACGGTCATCAACGGTACGGACCTGTTCGTATGCGGCCTGATCGGCCTCGTCGTCACCGGCCTGATCGTGGTCATCACCGAATACTATACCGGCACTAACAAGCGCCCGGTGAACTCGATCGCCCAGGCTTCGGTGACCGGCCACGGCACCAACGTCATCCAGGGCCTTGCCGTCTCCCTCGAATCGACCGCCTTGCCGGCGATCGTCATCATCGGCGGCATCTTGGCGACGTTCCAGCTTGCCGGCCTGTTCGGCATCGCCATCGCCGTCACCACCATGCTTGGCCTTGCCGGCATGATCGTGGCGCTCGATGCCTTCGGCCCGGTGACGGACAATGCCGGCGGCATCGCGGAAATGTCGGGCCTTCCGGCGGAAGTGCGTCACTCAACCGACGCTCTCGACGCGGTCGGCAACACCACCAAGGCGGTGACCAAGGGCTATGCCATCGGTTCGGCCGGCCTCGGCGCGCTGGTGCTGTTCGCGGCCTATTCGAACGATCTGCGCTATTTCGCGGCGAACGGGGACAAGTTCCCTTACTTCCATGGCATCGGTGAGATCTCCTTCGATCTGTCGAATCCCTATGTCGTCGCCGGCCTGATCTTCGGCGGCCTCATCCCGTACCTCTTCGGCGGCATCGCCATGACGGCGGTGGGCCGCGCGGCCGGCTCGATCGTCGAGGAGGTGCGCAAGCAGTTCCGCGAGAACCCGGGCATCATGCAGGGCACGTCCAAGCCGAATTATGCCCGCGCCGTGGACCTTCTGACCAAGGCGGCGATCAAGGAGATGATCATCCCCTCGCTCCTGCCGGTGCTGGCCCCGCTCGTCGTCTATTTCGGCGTGCTGCTCATCTCCGGTTCGCGCGCCTCGGCTTTCGCCGCGCTCGGCGCGTCGCTCCTCGGCGTCATCGTCAACGGCCTGTTCGTGGCCATTTCGATGACTTCCGGCGGCGGCGCCTGGGACAACGCCAAGAAGAGCTTCGAGGATGGCTTCACCGACAAGGACGGTGTCAAGCACCTGAAAGGCTCCGAGGCGCACAAGGCGTCGGTGACCGGCGACACGGTCGGCGATCCCTACAAGGATACCGCCGGTCCGGCCGTCAACCCGGCGATCAAGATCACCAATATCGTGGCGCTCCTGCTGCTCGCGGTGCTGGCGCACTGATCCCGCCACCGGGTTTACCGGCGGATGAAAGATACGAGCCTCGCGGTGAAAACCGCGGGGCCTTTCGCTGAAAGGAGTGAGGCTGCCGAGCGCCGGGGACGATCCTACGTGCGTGATCCGTTCGGCCGCCTCGTCGATATCCTGTCGCATGGATAGCGTCCGCATTGCCAAGCGGCGCGCCCTCGGCTAACCCGGCGCGCATGACCGTCACCGTCCGCTTCGCCCCGTCTCCGACGGGCTACATCCATATCGGCAATGCGCGCACGGCGCTGTTCAATTGGCTTTTCGCGCAAAAGCATGGTGGCCGGTTCGTCCAGCGTTTCGATGATACGGACGTTGCCCGCTCGAAACAGGAATATGTGGACGGCATCTTTGCCGACCTCGAATGGCTCGGCATCCACCCCGACCGGATCGAATATCAGTCCAGGCGCTTTGCCGCCTATGATACGGCTATTGAGAAACTGAAGGCCGACGGCCTGCTCTATCCCTGCTACGAGACGCCCGAGGAACTGGAGCTTCGCCGCAAGATCAGGCTCTCGCGGCGCCTGCCGCCTGTCTATGGCCGCGAGGCGTTGAAGCTGACGGAAGACGAGAAACGGGCGCTTGAAGCGGAGGGTCGGAGGCCACACTGGCGCTTCCTGCTGCCCAATTTCGAGAAATCGCCCTTCGAGACGGAACGGACGGAAATCCAGTGGGACGATGTGGTGCGCGGTCGCGAGACGGTGGACCTTGCCTCGCTCTCCGACCCGGTGCTCGTTCGCGCCGACGGGACCTATCTCTATACGCCAACCTCCGTCGTCGACGATATCGATATGGGCATCACCCATGTCATCCGCGGTGATGACCATGTCACCAATACCGGCGTGCAGATCGCCTTGTTCCGGGCACTGGGTAGTGAGCCGCCGGCCTTCGGACACCACAATCTCCTGACGGCCGCATCCGGCGAGGGGCTTTCCAAGCGCTCTGGCGCACTGTCGATCCGGGGGCTGCGCGGAGCGGGGCTGGAGCCGATGGCCGTCGCCTCGCTCGCCGTGCTGATAGGCACCTCGGAAAGTGTTTTGGCGATGCGCTCGATGAACGAGCTTGCCGCTCATTTCGACCCGGGGGCCACCTCGCGCTCGGCCTCGAAATTCGATCCCGACGAGTTGAAAGTGCTCAATCGCGCCTTGCTCCACGAGATGGATTTCGACGAGGCGAAAGAGCGTCTGGTCGCGCTCGGCATCGATGGGCCGACGGCCGAGCCGTTCTGGCAGGCGGTGCGCGGCAACCTCGACATTTTCTCCGACGTGGCCAAATGGTGGCGGATTGTGCGAGACGGCCCTGCGGATAAACCGGAACTTCCGGTCGAGGATCTGGAATTCGTGCGTTCCGCCTTCGGTCTGCTTCCGCCGGAGCCTTGGGACCACTCGACTTTCAGGCTGTGGGCGGATCGCGTTAAGGACGAGACTGGCCGAAAGGGCAGGGCGCTCTTCGCGCCGCTCAGGCTTGCGCTTACGGGGCTTTCTTCGGGGCCGGAGCTCGCAGATCTATTGCCTTTGATGGATCGGGAAGGAATCTTGGCCCGACAACCCTGACCTTGCGGTCCTTGTCGATTGTGGGCGTAGGCTCGATCGCTGCGGCTTCCGCGGCAGGGTTGCCTGTTTTAGCCGCAGTGTCGGGTTCCTCGTGAGGCTGCGCGCTGGTTTGGGAGGCCGGCGTGATTTCGTTCTGTATTTCCTCCGTGGAATGGGTTGCCGCCACGATCGACGATCGCCCGGCGACAGCGCAACTGCAACCAGGAGCGCGTGGCGCGTCTGCCTTGCGGTAAAGGAAGGCGGTCGGAAGATTTTCGTAGGGTACGCCGGCGAGCGAGATCATGCTTTCCGATTCCTCGCTCGGCACGTGATAATAGAGTTCCACCTTGGTGCCGGGACATCTCGCCTGGCAGGTCTGCTCGTCACGCGCGAAATTGGCGGGCGAGGTGGCGAACGAGATCGGGAAATAATAGCCGTCGCACGTCCTCACGCACATGGTCCGGTAGGCGCCGGATGCGGAGACGTCGCTGCCGGCGGGAACGTCGGCCGGTATCTCGTCGCTTTCCTGTGCCGGGCCGGAGCGATGGATGACAACACCCCGGTTGACGCGGTCGAAAAGAACGCCGCGTCCTTCGTCTGGACCGATCGGGTCCGGCAGCCTTCGTGCCGTGATCTGATCTTCACGGCAGCCATTGGCATCGATCGCCGCGAGAATTTCCTGCCGGTCCGGCGCGTCCGCCTTCCGGGCGAACCCCTCGCGTCGACGCTCCAGCATCGCCATGTTGCGCTCCATCTTGTCGATGGTCCGGCTGATGGGATCGCAGCGGCCGGAAGGATCATCGCGCAGATTGCCGAAAAGGCCGGTGCAACCGCTGCGCCGGGCGATACGGTGCGCGCGGGAAAGCTCGGCCTCCTGGTCGGCGATCGCGCGCTCGTAGCGCTTCAGCATGGTGGTGCTTTTCTGTGTAGTGGAAGCGGAGGCGAGCTGGGCCTTGAGGTGCCGGCAATATTGCCTGTCCGCTGCGGCGGCATTCGCCGACAGGGCGGCAAGCAGGCAGGCGGTGCCGGCCGCCGCCGTAATCTTGCCCACTATCCCGCCTCTGAAAGCCATGGCACCCCGCTCGTAGCTTTACCGCGGCTTTTAGCACCTTGAAGGGATATTGTCGTTGCAGACAATCAAAAGTGGTGAATACGAAGCGGGCGGTATTCATCCCGCCCGGTTGACAAGAACCGTGCTCTCGATTAGTTCACCGCCAGCGCCGGACAGCGATGCCCGGCGCTAAATTCATTTGACGTGTCCCGTGGGTCTTTCCGCAAAGCGTGCGTGGAAGATCCTGTCAGGCTCCGGAAATGGGGGCCAGAGGAGGGCGCGTTTCCTTCGTCCGGAACGTGAGGTTCCGGTCGCTGTTATTTGAAAGGAAATGCGATGAGCAAGCGCGAATCGGCAAAATACAAACTTGATCGCCGCCTTGGCGAGAATGTCTGGGGCCGTCCGAAGTCCCCGGTGAACAAGCGTGAATACGGCCCCGGCCAGCACGGCCAGCGCCGCAAGGGCAAGCTGTCGGATTTCGGCGTCCAGCTCCGTGCGAAGCAGAAGCTGAAGGGGCATTACGGCGATGTCTCGGAGAAGCAGTTCCGCAAGGTCTACGACGAGGCGAACCGCCGCAAGGGCGATACTTCCGAGAACCTGATCGGCCTGCTCGAATCGCGCCTCGACGCTATTGTCTATCGCGCCAAGTTCGTCCCGACGATTTTCGCGGCGCGCCAGTTCATCAACCACGGCCATGTCAACGTCAACGGTCGCCGGGTCAATATCGGCTCTTATCGCTGCAAGCCGGGCGATGTGGTCGAGGTGCGCGAGAAGTCTAAGCAGCTTGTCGTCGTGTTGGAGGCGGTCCAGCTCGCCGAGCGCGACGTGCCGGATTATATCGAGGCCGACCACACCAAGATGACCGCGACCTACACGCGCGTACCGGCGCTGGCCGACGTGCCGTTCGCGGTTCAGATGGAACCGAACCTGGTCGTCGAGTTCTACTCGCGCTGATTTAAGCCGCGCATCGGATCGAAAAGGCCGTGCCGCAAGCACGGCCTTTTTCTTTGCCGCGTTCCGGTTTAGACGGGGGCGGAAGGAGCCGGCCATGAATGTGCATGTAGCGACAGAGCGGGAAATGGATGCTGCGGGCGGCTGCCATCCGCTTTTCCGCGAAGCACCCTCGACGGTCGAGTTCAACAAGCTGCGCAAGCGGCTTTTGCGCGATACGCGGCAGGCGATCTCCGACTTCGCCATGGTTCGCGAGGGCGAACGCTGGCTGGTCGCGCTCTCGGGCGGCAAGGATTCCTACGGGCTTCTGGCGCTCCTGCTCGATCTCAAATGGCGCGGGCTGCTGCCGGTCGAGCTTCTCGCCTGCAACCTCGACCAGGGCCAGCCGAATTTCCCGAAGCACATACTGCCCGATTATCTTTCCGGGCTCGGCGTGGCCCACCGCGTCGAATATCAGGACACCTATTCGGTCGTGACCGACAAGATCGGCGCTGGTGCGACCTATTGCTCGCTCTGCTCGCGCCTGCGCCGCGGCCATCTCTACCGCATCGCGCGCGAGGAAGGCTGCGCCGCGCTGGTGCTCGGCCACCACCGGGAGGATATCCTCGAAACCTTCTTCATGAACCTCTTCCATGGCGGACGGCTGGCCGCCATGCCGGCGAAGCTCCTGAACGACGAAGGCGACGTGATGGTGCTGCGGCCGCTTTCCTATTGCGCCGAGGCCGATCTCGCCCGCTTCGCAGAGGCGATGCGCTTTCCCATCATCCCTTGCGATCTGTGCGGCAGCCAGGACGGGCTTCAGCGCAACGCCATGAAGGCGATGCTGGACGATATCGAGCGACGCATGCCGGGACGTAAGGACACCATGATCCGGGCGCTGACCAATGTTCGCCCTTCGCACCTTCTCGACCGGAAGCTCTTCGATTTCGCCGCGCTTGCCGCCGGCTGAGCGCTTACACCGGCAAATTGTGCGGCTGGAAAAGCCGCCCGCGCTCGGCGATGAGGATCACCGCCAGCGCCGCCATGGAAACAAGGCAGAACCCTGCCGCGAGCGGCGTGACCGTTCCGTCATAGGCCTGGCCGATGATGGTTCCCAATATGCCGCCGAAAAAAGTCTGCATGAAGCCGAGGAAGGCCGACGCCGTACCCGCCAGATTGCCGAGCGGCTCCATGGCAAGCGCGTTGAAGTTCGAGCCGAGCATGGCAAAGGGCACCATGGCGCTTGCGAAGATGATGATGAACAGGACGAGCGGGATCCCGACCGTGATCGAGAGGAAAAACCACAGGAGGCTGATCGCCAGGAACAGCAGAAGCGCTCCCTGCGAAAGCCGGCGCATGCCGATGCGCCCGACCAGGCGCGAATTGGCGAAATTCGAAACCGCGATCACGCCGGCGACGCCGGCGAAGATTATCGGAAACATTTCGCCAACGCCGTAGAGATCGACATAGATCTGCTGCGAGCAGTTCACGAAGCCGAACATCGTTGCGTAGATGAATGTACTGGCAAGCGTGTAGCAGAGCGCTACCCGGTTAGTGAGGACGGCGCGGAAGCCACCGATGATCGTCTCCGGCTTGAACGGCCGACGATCCTCCCTATGCAGCGTTTCGGGCAGGCGCAGGATGCCCCATGCCGAGATGAGGAGCGCACCGCCGGCCATCGCAACGAAGATGAAATGCCACGTCGCGAAGAGCATGATCAACTGGCCGATGCTCGGGGCGATCACCGGCACCGCCATGAACACCATGAATATCAGCGACATCACTTCCGCCATCCGCCGGCCTTCGAACGAGTCGCGAACCACCGAAACGGTGATGACGCGTGTGCCTGCCGCACCGACACCCTGGACGAACCGGCACAGGAGCAATGTCTCGAAGCTCGGTGCGACCGCCGCGGCCGCCGCTGCGAAGAAGTAGATGATCAGCCCCGCGATCAGCGGCGGCCGGCGGCCGAAGCGATCCGCCAGAGGGCCGTAGAAGAGCTGCGCGGCGCCGAAGCCGATGATGTAGCTTGTGATGACGTACTGGCGGTGATTGGGAGCCTCGACGCCCAGGCTGCTGCCGATCTGCTGCAGGGCCGGCAGCATGATATCGATGGCCAGCGAGTTCAGCGCCATCAGCGCCGCGGCAAGCGCGATGAACTCCCAGCGCGGAATGCCCCTGACGGTCAGGGGCGCCTTGGGCGCATTGCTCTGGTCCATGGTCTCGGATTCGTCAAAAGAACGAAAATGCGCCGGCTGGCCGGCGCATCGGTGAAAACGGGACCCCGGAAAGGGCCTATGGAAACATATTCGGGACGCCGGGACCGGCGCTCCCGTCAGGAAACGGTCAGGCGGCGCCTTTGACGCTGATGCCCTTCTCGTCGAAGAAGGACTGCAATTCGCCGGCCTGGAACATCTCGCGGATGATATCGCAGCCGCCGACGAATTCGCCCTTCACGTAGAGCTGCGGGATCGTCGGCCAGTTCGAATATTCCTTGATGCCCTGCCGAAGTTCGTCCGAGGTGAGCACGTTGATGCCCTTGTAGTCGACGCCGACATAATCGAGGATCTGCACGACCTGGCCGGAAAAGCCGCATTGCGGGAAGCCGGGCGTGCCCTTCATGAAGAGCACCACGTCGTTGCCCTTCACCTCGTTGTCGATGAATTCATTGATACCGCTCATCTCGATTGTCCTTGCGTGCGCCGTGCCAGGTCCAGCGTCAAAACCCGTTCGCTATGTAACACCTAAGCCGGACGGTTTGAAGGGCAGGCACGCCGAATTGAGATGATCCAACCGACAAGGGTGGATGCTCAGTCCGGCGCGCTGGTCTGGAGCGCCAACGCGTGCAGGACGCCGCCCATCCGGCCCTTCAGCGCCTCGTACACCATCTGGTGCTGCTGTACGCGGCTCTTGCCGCGAAAGCTCTCGGCCACGACTTCCGCCGCGTAATGGTCGCCGTCGCCGGCAAGGTCGCGGATGGTCACGGTCGCATCCGGGATGGCTTCCCGGATGAGCCGCGCGATCTCGTTCGCATCCATCGCCATCTGTCGTCCTCGCTCAGTTTTCCATGAAGCGCGGGAACCAACCCTCATGCGCCGTTTTGAGATCGGCTATCGGTATCGCATGCGCATCGCCGAGTTTCAATTCGGCGCCGCCCGTTATCCCGATCCGCTGGACGGGGACGCCTGCCTTTTCGGCGCGCGCCGCGATCTCTTCTGCCGATCCGGCCTTCACCGCTACCACATAGCGGCCCTGATCCTCGCCGAAGAAAGCTGCGGTCGGCGAAGCAGCATCCGGCGCGTCGATCGTGGCGCCGATGCCGGACGCCATCGCCATCTCGGCGAGCGCCGCGGCAAGCCCACCGTCGGAGCAGTCATGCACCGCAATCGTGGCGCCCTCGCGGATGAGCATGCGGACGAAATCGCCGATCTTCTTCTCATGCGCGAGGTCGACGGGCGGCGGCGGACCTTCCTCGCGGCCGTGAATGATGCGCAGATAAGCGGACTGGCCTAGATGGCCGCCATAGCCTGTGGGGGCGCCGAAAAGCAGGACCGCCTCGGCTTCGCCGGCAAAGGCGATCCGCGCCGTCTTCTGCCAATCGGGGATCAGGCCAACGCCGCCGATGGTGGGCGTCGGCAGGATGCCGAGCCCGTTGGTCTCGTTATAGAGCGAGACGTTGCCGGAAACGATCGGGAAATCGAGCGCCTTGCAGGCTTCGCCGATCCCCTTCACCGCCATGACGAGTTGGCCCATGATCTCGGGCTTCTCGGGGTTGCCGAAATTGAGGTTGTCGGTCGCGGCGAGTGGCTCTGCACCGGTGGCGGTCAGGTTGCGCCAGCATTCTGCCACCGCCTGCTTGCCGCCCTCGAAAGGATCGGCCTCGCAATAGCGCGGGTTCACGTCCGAGGAAAAAGCGAGCGCCTTGGTCGGATGTCCTTCGACCCGCACGACGCCGGCATCGCCGCCGGGCCTTTGCAGCGAGTTGCCCTGAATAAGCGTATCGTATTGTTCGTAGACCCAGCGCCGGGAGGAAAGGTCGGGCGAGCCGATCAGCTTTATCAGCGCGTCGGCAATATTGGCTTCAGGGATACTCCCGGCGCGGAGCGGGGCAGAGCGCGCCGGCTCGACCCATGGCCGGTCATATTCGGGCGCCTGATCGCCGAGTTCCTTGATCGGCAGGTCGGCCTTCGTCTCTCCCTTGTGCAGGATACGGAAACGGAGGTCGTCGGTCGTGTGGCCGACCACGGCGAAATCGAGGCCCCATTTCCTGAAGATCGCCTCGGCCTCGGCCTCCTTTTCGGGGCGGAGCACCATCAGCATGCGCTCCTGGCTCTCCGACAGCATCATTTCATAGGCACTCATGCGCTCCTCGCGCATCGGCACCTTGTCCAGATCGAGCTCGATGCCGAGATCGCCCTTGGCGCCCATCTCGACCGCCGAGCAGGTGAGGCCGGCGGCACCCATATCCTGGATAGCGATGACGGCGCCCGACGCCATTAGTTCGAGGCAGGCTTCGAGCAGGCATTTCTCGGTGAAGGGATCGCCGACCTGCACGGTCGGGCGCTTCTCGTCGATCTTCTCGTCGAATTCGGCCGACGCCATGGTGGCGCCTCCGACGCCGTCGCGGCCGGTCTTGGCGCCGAGATAGACGACCGGCAGGCCGACGCCCTTTGCCTCGGACAGGAAGATCGCGTTGGTCTTCGCCAGTCCCGCCGCGAAGGCGTTGACCAGGATGTTGCCGTTGTAGCGGGCGTCGAAATTGACCTCCCCGCCCACTACGGGCACGCCGAAAGCGTTGCCGTAGCCGCCGACGCCCGACACCACGCCGGCCACCAGATGCCGCGTCTTAGGATGGTCCGGTTCGCCGAACCGCAGCGCGTTCATCGCCGCAATCGGCCGCGCGCCCATGGTGAACACGTCGCGCAGAATGCCGCCGACGCCGGTCGCCGCACCCTGATAGGGCTCGATATAGGAGGGGTGGTTGTGGCTCTCCATCTTGAAGACGACGCAATCGCCGTCGCCGATGTCGACCACGCCGGCGTTCTCGCCCGGCCCGTGGATGACGCGCGGCCCTTTGGTCGGCAGGGTACGCAGCCATTTCTTCGAGGATTTGTACGAGCAATGCTCGTTCCACATTGCCGAGAAGATGCCGAGTTCGGTGAAACTCGGCTCGCGCCCGATCAGGTCGAGAATACGTTGATATTCATCCGGCTTCAGCCCATGGGCGGCTACGAGTTCGGGCGTGATGGCGGGATTGGAACTACTCATGTTACGCGGTGCAGGAATTGGAGCCGCCGGTCCAGCGTTTGAGATCGGCGCCGATCCGGCCGCCTGCCGGCTGATTGAGCAAAGGGCCGTAGGCGGTTGCCTTGACCGGCTTGCCGTCCGCCTCGATCACTAGCTTGGGAAGGCCTTGCGCCGCCTTCCGGTCGACAACGAGAATGCGCGGCTTGCCGGCCTGCGTATCGAGTTCCGGGATGACGCTGTAGCCCTGGAAATCCTTGTCTTTCGACTTTACCCAGCAAGTATGGGCGTTGGTGTTGACGCGCTGGAGAAGCGCGACGGCCGCCGAATTCTCCCCCGTGGCGGTTCCGTGGCCACCTGACTGGCATCCGGAAAGAACAGCGAGCAAGGCAATGCCGGCGGCCGTCGAAATTCGCTCTGCTACCTTGCTCATGCGGCTTTCCCCAAGATGCCCTCGAAAAGCGCCCTTCCGTCGGTACCGCCATGCGCCGCCTCGATCAGATCCTCGGGATGCGGCATCAGCCCGAGCACGTTGCCGCGCTGATCGATGATGCCGGCTATGTCGTTGATCGACCCGTTGGGGTTCGTCCCCTCGGCATAGCGGAACACGACCTGGCCTTCACCTTCGAGCCGCGCCAGTGTCTTGGCGTCGGCGAAATAATTGCCGTCATGATGAGCGACGGGGCAGCGGATGATCTGGCCCGGCGCGTAGTGGCGGGTAAAGGCGGTGTTGGCGTTGGTAACCTGCAGCTTGACTTCGCGGCAGACGAATTTCAGCGAGGCGTTCCGCATCAGAGCCCCGGGCAGGAGGCCGGCTTCCAGCAGAATCTGGAAGCCGTTGCAGACGCCCATCACCAGCACGCCCTTTTTCGCCTTTTCCGCCACCGCGCGCATGACCGGCATACGTGCGCCGATGGCGCCGCAACGCAGATAGTCACCGTACGAGAAGCCGCCGGGAATGACGATCAGATCGACGTCGGGAATTTCCGTGTCGGTCTGCCAGGCTGTGACAGGCGGCTTGCCCGAGACCTTGGTCAGCGCCGCGATCATGTCGCGGTCGCGATTGAGGCCGGGAAGCAGGACAATGGCGGATTTCATGGGCGGAGCAGGGCGCTAGCGGTGGACACCTTGCGCTCCTTACCTGAAAGCTGCGGGGATCGCGAGCCCCGGCGGCCCGTCTCTACGAAAAAGCCGGGGACGGATCGTCGCGCCCGTTCGATCGGCATCGCAGCGACTGAACCGCGCTTCGTGTCCGGCTCGAAAATCCTATCGACGGTGCCGCTTGCGCCTGCAGCGCCAGTTCCAGTCGCGCTCCGGGCCGATATCGATATGGACGGACTTAGTGTAGCAATAGGTGCCGACGCCGCCGCGCCCCGTCATGGAACGGGCATAGGCCGCGAGTTCCCATTTGCTGACGCCCGGCATCTGCACGTCGGCGGCGGCGCAGAACATATGCAGTGAATTATGGGCGCCACGTGCGGCCGCGTTGTGGACGCGGCTGCGATAGCCGGAAGTCACGACCAGTTTGCGGCCGTAATGCTCTTCGATCTTCTTCAGCACTGCGAGGAGCGGAGGGCGAAGGCAGGCCGTGTCCACCGTGTCGCGCTGCACGAGAAGCCCGTGCGGATCGAGTCTTGCCATGCCGGCCGCCGAAGCCACCTCGACCGGTTCTGCACCTTCCTCGTTTATATCGACATCGCTGTTGTCGCCGGTACCCGATTTCCGTGTAATCTCGAACAGCGAATTGCCGCTGCGCACGCCGGGTAGCGTATCGCCGGCGCCGTAATGCTGCGCAGCAGGAGCCTCGTCGTCCGAATCCATCTCCACGACCGGTTTGGCGGGAGCATGCGCGTCGATCAGCGGCTTCGCGCTGCTGTCGTCAAGCGAAGCGACGATCTGAGGCTGCTCGTGGGCGGAGGCCTTTGTGACGATGTTGTGGTCCGAAGCGGGCGCGAAGAGCGTGGCAAAGAAGCCGCGCGGTTTATGCGCGGGCGGTGCGGGGGTGGTTCCGGCATAGGCCGCAGCTTGCGACGGCGTGGTCCCACCGGCCGGAATATCGACAGGTACGGGGATTTGACCACTCGCCACAGGGTTCGGTTCGGGGATCAACGCCACGGCGGGAAGTGCTTCGGCCGGTGCGGTAGCTCCGTTGTCGAGCCCGGGCATGGCGGCTGCGAACGGATTTTGCGGATTGGGGGTCGGCACATAGGCGACCACCTCGGGCAGTGGGATATCGTCGGCGCCTTGCGTAGCGGCCGCTGCCATCACCTGGGCGCCGCCATCCTGCGCGGGCGCCGCATCGGTCGAGGCCGGGCCGGTTGCATTCGGTCCGGTGGTTGCCTGCGCGGGCGCCGCGGAATTTGCGTTCGAGGTTCCTTGGCTGGCGGCGACCTCCGCCATCATGCCCGGCACCGTCGGTGCGGCCGGTGACATCGTGAGTTGCATGCTGGGATCGTTGGTGGTGCAGGACGACACCACGAAAGCCAGTGAGCCGGCCAGAAAAGCCGTTCGGAGCAGTCGGGCGGTGAGCCGTCGGGCTGGTCTCAAAACGTCTTTCCCCAATTTCAGCGCTTGCATCCCTCGCGCCGGTTATCATTCCCTCTGCGCTTGCCCGATGTGGACAGCGCCTTCACTCAAAAAATCCGGCATGCTGCCGGTGGAACACGCATTCGATTATCCGGAGTAGGTGGCGCATTACTGCCGCAGCCGGAAGCCCTTATCCCCGCAAAGACAAAAGCGGCCCGCCCGAAGCAGGACGTTGCCGAGACGCAACTTGCGTTGCAACTTATTGAGGGTCAAGCGGATTTGGTTTGCATAGTTGCCGAAATGCAACGAAATACGATCACTGATTGTGAGCGTCAGACACGCGCCGTTACATAGGTGCCGGGAGCGTCGCCAAGCGGCTTCAGCTTCTTGCCGGGCTTGCGTGCCGGCACGCGCTCATTGTTGTAGCGCTCGATCCAGGATTGCCAGTACGGCCACCAGGAGCCGGGGTGCTCGTGCGCGTTCGCCAGCCAGTCCTCCAGCTTGCCGGTCGGTTTTCCTCCCGTCCAGTGCTGGTACTTGTTGGCGGCCGGCGGGTTGACGACGCCGGCGATGTGGCCGGAACCGGCAAGCAGGAACTCGACGTCGCCGCCGAAATACTGGCTGCCGAAGAAGACCGAGCGGAGTGGCGCGATATGGTCTTCCCGCGAAGCCTGGTTGAAGATCGGGATCTTGATATCGGAAAGCGACAACTTGCGGCCGCCGAGTTCCATCGAGCCGCCGCTCAGATTATTCTCCAGATAGCAGTTGCGCAGGTAATAGGAGTGGTTCGCCGCCGCCATGCGTGTTGAATCGGAATTCCAGTAGAGCAGGTCGAAGGGGAGCGGATCCTTCCCGCGTAAATAGTTGTTGACGACATAGGGCCAGATCAGGTCGCCTGAGCGCAGCATGTTGAAGGCGGTGGCCATCTTGTTGCCTTCGAGATAGCCCCTTTCGTTCATCGATTTTTCGAGCGCGGAAACTTGGTCCTCATCCACGAATACCTTGAGATCGCCGGCATAGGTGAAGTCGACCTGCGTGGTGAGGAAGGTCGCGGTTTTGATGCGGTCATCGCCTTCCTGCGCGAAAAGCGCCAATGCGGCGGCAAGCAGCGTCCCGCCGACGCAGTAGCCGATGGCGTTGACCTCCTTCTCGCCTGTTTCCCCCTCGATCGTGTCCAGCGCGAACCGCAGCCCCTCTTGGATATAGGCTTCCCAGTCCTTGCGTCCGTGGCGTTCGTCTGGGTTGACCCATGAGATGACGAAAACGGTGTGCCCCTGCTCGACAGCCCAGCGGATGAAGGATTTCTGCGGGTTGAGGTCGAGGATGTAGAATTTGTTGATCCATGGCGGGCAGATGACGAGCGGCCGCTTCAGCACTTTCTCCGTCGCAGGCTGGTACTGGATGATCTCCGCCAGTTCGCTCCGCGCGATCACCTTGCCCGGCGTCATGGCGAGGTTCTTTCCGACAGCGAATTTGGAGTAGTCGGCCTGGCGGAGCCGCAATTCGCCGTCTCCCGCCGCGATGTCCTCCGCCAGCATCTTCATGCCGGCGACGAGGTTCTCGCCATTGCTGGCGACCGTTTCGCGGAAAAGCTCGGGATTGGTCAGGATGAAATTCGATGGCGAGATCGCTGCGGCTACCTGTTTGACGTAGAAACTCGCCTTGTGCTTCGTGTGTTCGTCGAGCCCTTCGGCATGCTCGACGAGGTCGTTGGCCCAGCGGCTGGTGACGAGATAGGTCTGCTTGAGGAAGTCGAAGAAGGCGTTCCTGCCCCATTCGGGGTCCTGGAATCGCCTGTCGCCCTTTTCGGGCTTCACGCTGTCTTCCGCCGCGGCTTCATCGCCTTCGCCGAGGCGGCGCAACGAGTTCGTCCAGACCGCCATATAGCCGGAGAAGAGGCGGGTCTGCGCCTCGAGCGCCCGCGTGGGGTCCGACAGCCAGTATTCGGTGAGCTTGGAAAGGGTCTTGACCATATCCGCCACGGGTTCGGCGACCACGTCGTGCCGGATACCTTCCTCGCGCGGCTTCACCCAGGCGGAAGCGGCCTTGCCGGCTTCCTCGATCATGCGAGCAAGGTTGAGCGCGAAGCGATCGGGATCGCTGATGACGTATTGCTCGACGAAAGAGGGCGGACTTTCCTTCCGTTCGGCCTCTTTCTTCTTGTCCGTCATCGCCTTACTACTCCTCCGCGACGCGTCGAACTTTCGTTCGGCGCGCTAATGCCATAATATCATGTGAGTTCGATCCGGGTCCAACCGGAAACCCGCGCGAAGGCTAGGAATATATGATGAAATCTGGTGCGGGTAGCGAGGCCGATCGCCGCGTCGGCCCGGCGGTGATAAATCTCCTCGCCGCAATAGCCGTCCTGTCTTCCTTCATCCTGCTTGGCGGATGCGCTTCCGATTTCGCCATCGAGGACGCGGTGCCGCATCCGACCGCCGACGGGACCTATGGGGGACCGCGCGACACCGGACAATATCCCAATCTCAATATCCGGCAGAAGGCGGCGACCAGCCAACTCACCGATGCGGAAGTTACCGCCAACATCAAGGAACTCAATGCGGCCAAGACGAGGCTCGGTGCAACGCCTGCCAACACGTCTGACGCCAGTGCCGATATCGCCAGCATGCGACAGGCCGGCAAGGCGCACAACGAGCAGGTGCTGAAAGAAATAGAGGGGCAGTGACGGCCATGCGCATAGGGTGTATATCGCCCGCGCAGTCGCGCCTCCCAAATCGCACCGGAACGAGAAGATGGAAGAATTTCACAAGGTTCGCAGGCTTCCGCCCTACGTCTTCGAGCAGGTCAATCGCCTGAAGGCGAGCGCCCGCGCCGAGGGCGCCGATATCATCGATCTCGGCATGGGCAATCCGGACTTGCCGACGCCGAAGGCGATCGTGGACAAATTATGCGAGGTGGTACGCGACCCGCGCACGCATCGCTATTCCTCCTCACGCGGCATCCCCGGCCTGCGCCGCGCGCAGGCGAACTATTACGCCCGACGCTTCAACGTGAAGCTCGATCCCGAAAGCCAGGTCGTCGCGACGCTGGGCTCCAAGGAAGGCTTCGCCAACATGGCTCAGGCGATCACCGCGCCGGGCGACGTGGTCATCTGCCCCAACCCGACTTATCCGATCCACGCCTTCGGCTTCATCATGTCGGGCGGCGTCATCCGATCCATCCAGGCCGAGCCGGATGAGGGATTCATTCGTGCGCTGGAGCGCGCGGTCAGGCATTCGATCCCGAAGCCGCTGGCGTTGATCCTCAACTATCCGTCGAACCCGACGGCGCATGTCGCCACGCTCGATTTCTACAAGGACATCGTCGCCTACGCGAAGAAGAACGACATCATCCTGTTGTCGGATCTCGCCTATGCCGAGATCTATTTCGACGCCGCGCCGCCGCCGTCGATCCTGCAGGTGCCGGGCGCGATGGATATCGCGGTCGAGTTCACCTCCATGTCGAAGACCTTCTCCATGCCTGGCTGGCGCATGGGCTTCGCCGTCGGAAACGAGCGGCTGATCGCGGCGCTGACGCGCGTCAAATCCTATCTCGATTACGGCGCCTTCACGCCAATCCAGGTGGCAGCGACGGCGGCGCTCAACAGCGACGGCGCGGAGATCGCCGAAGTGCGCGACGTCTATCGCCGCCGCCGCGATGTCATGGTGGAAGCATTCGGGCGGGCAGGATGGGCTATCCCCGCGCCGGCTGCGACGATGTTCGCCTGGGCGCCGATCCCGGAGCCTTTCAAGTCCCTCGGCTCGCTGGAGTTCTCGAAACTCCTGATCGAGAAGGCGGATGTGGCCGTGGCGCCGGGCATCGGCTTCGGCGAGCACGGCGACGATTTCGTCCGCATCGCGCTGGTCGAGAACGAGCACCGCATCCGACAGGCCGCGCGCAACGTCAAGCGCTTCCTGACATCGGCGTCCTCGACGCTCGACAACGTCATCCCGCTCAGCGCCCGCCGCTGAGCGTTTCAGTCAATTCCGAGATCCGAGGGGCGGCGGTAAATGGCCGAAGCGTTGCGTGTTGGGATTGCCGGGTTGGGCACGGTCGGCGCTTCGGTTGCCCGCGTGCTTGCCGAGAAGGCGGATGAGCTGACGCGTCAGTGCGGCCGGCCGATCGCGGTGACCGCTGTCTCGGCTCGCGACCGTGGCCGCGACCGCGGCATTCCGCTCGACAAGATGAAATGGTTCGACGATCCGGTTGCGCTGGCGAAGTCCGCCGACATCGATGTCTTCGTGGAATTGATCGGCGGCGAGGAAGGCGCGGCGCGGCAGAGCGTGCGAGCAGCGCTCGATGCAGGCCGTCACGTGGTCACGGCGAACAAGGCGCTTCTGGCCCGCCACGGCCTGACGCTGGCCGAGGTAGCGGAAAAGAAGGGCGTGCTTCTGAACTACGAGGCGGCGGTGGCCGGCGGCATCCCCGTCATCAAGACGCTGCGCGAGGCGCTGGCCGGCAATTCGGTCGGCCGCATCTTCGGCATCCTGAACGGCACCTGCAATTACATCCTGACCCGCATGGAGGCGGAGGGGCTTTCCTTCGACGAGTGCCTGAAGGACGCGCAGCGACTGGGTTATGCCGAGGCCGATCCGACATTCGATATCGAAGGACATGACACCGCGCACAAGCTCGCCATTCTGACCAGCATCGCCTTCGGCTGCCGCATCTCCGCTGGCGACATCTATATGGAGGGTATCTCCAACATTACCCAGGCCGATATCCAGGCGGCCGGCGAACTCGGTTACCGCATCAAGCTCCTCGGCGTGGCGCTGATTACTGAAACCGGGATCGAGCAGCGCGTCCACCCGACGATGGTACCGACAGCAAGTGTGATCGCACAGGTTCATGGCGTTACAAACGCGGTCGCCATCGAGACCGATATTCTGGGTGAACTCCTGCTGTCGGGACCGGGCGCAGGTGGCAATGCCACTGCCTCCGCCGTCATCGGCGATATCGCGGACATCGCCAAGAGCCGACCCGGCTTCCAGCACGGGCCGGTATTCGGATGGCCGGCGAAGGAACTGAAGCCCTATCGCAGGGCGAAGATGCGTTCGCATGCCGGCGGCTATTTCATCCGCCTGACCGTGCACGATCGCATAGGCGTCTTCGCCGCGATCGCCAAGCGCATGGCCGACAGCGACATCTCGCTGGAATCGATCGTGCAGCATGCCGGCGAAAAGCGCTCCGACGACCAGAAAACGGTGATCCTCGTGACGCATGAGACGACGGAAGCCGCCGTCCGCCGCGCCGTGGAGGGGATCACCAGGGACGGCCATCTGATCGACAAGCCGCAAGTGATCCGCATCGAGCGGGCTGGATGACCGGTCGCCCAGGCCGGCTGGCGCTAGGGCCAAAGTTTCTCCCCGTATCGGGCCGGAGGGTCTGAATGTCGGACGTCTTCGGCCTGGTGCTGCCGTTCTTCGGGTTGATCTTCGTCGGCTATATCGTGGCGCGCATCGCCCGCCAGCCGATCGAGGCGCTCGGCTGGATGAATATCTTCGTCATCTATGTCGCGTTGCCGGCACTGTTCTTCCAGCTTCTTTCCAAGACGCCCATCGAAAAGCTCACCGAATGGACTTTCATGTTCGGCTCGGTGTTTTCCACCTTCATCATCTTCCTGACTATGTTCCTGTCGTCGCTTGTCCTCTCGCGCGGCGAGATCGCCGAGAGCACGATACGAGGGCTTTCCGCCGCGTACGGCAATATCGGCTATATGGGGCCGGGCCTTGCGATACTGGCGCTCGGCGAACAGGCGGCCGTTCCGGTCGCGCTCATCTTCTGCTTCGAGAACATCATGCATTTCACCATAGCGCCTATGATGATGGCGCTCGCCGGGAGCGACCGGGAGCCGCCGCTGCAACTTGCCGCCGGCGTGGTGAAGAAGATCGCGCTCCACCCTTTCATCATTGCGACGGCCTTCGGGGTAGCGGCGGCCGCGTTCGGCTTCCATGCGCCGGTGGCGCTCGATCGCCTGCTCGATTATCTGGCGAAAGCGGCTGCGCCTTGCGCGCTCTTCGCCATGGGCGTCACGCTGGCGCTCAGGCCGCTGAAAAGAGTGCCGAGGGAACTTGGCGCCATCGCCTTGCTGAAACTCGTGCTGCACCCGGCGCTCTGCTACGTCATGCTGAGCCTGGTCGGCAATTTCTCGCCGACATGGGTATTCGCGGCGGTGCTGCTTGCCTCGCTGCCGACCGCTACCAACGTCTTCGTCATCGCCCAGCAATATCATGTCTGGGTGGAGCGGGCCTCGGCAAGCATCCTTTTGACGACGGTGCTGTCGGTCGGAACGGTGACTGCGCTCCTCTATTTCATCACGAGCGGAATGTTACCGCCGGACCTCTTCCCCTGACGGACGGCCGAGCTCAGGTACCCGTCCGCCGAACATGTGCCGCCAGCCGCTGCCGGGCCGCAGGCCTTCGCGCATGAAGAAGCCGCGCAAGGGCGCGAAGCCGGCGAGCAGGCCGATCCCGGCGCTGCGCATGAACTGCGCCGGCAGGAAATCGGACAGAAGCGAGTAATTGAGCATGTTGACGGCGCCGCTGCGCGCCATGATGTCGGGCCGCCGGCGCGCGTCGTAGCGCAGGAGCGCAGCCGGTGAGCCTGGGTCATCCCGGCCGGCGCGTGCGGTGGCCAGGAGGTCCTGGATATCGCGGACCCCAAGATTGAGTCCCTGCGCGCCGATCGGCGGGAAGAGATGCGCCGCCTCGCCGACCAGAGCCACGCGCTTCGCGCCGAACCGTGACGGCATGGCCGAGGAGAGCGGATAGACCTGCCGACCCGGTTCGACCTCCACCTTGCCGAGCATGGACTGCATGCGCTCCTCGATTTCCTCGGAAATCGCACGGTCGCTCATTTCCATCAGTCGTTCGGCGGTCGCAGGTCGGACCACCCAGACTAGGCTCGACCTCTGACCGGGGAGGGGAACCTGCGTGAACGGCCCGGTCTCCGTATGAAATTCGGTGGAGATGTTGCCGTGGTCGCGGGTGTGGGCGAAGTTGAGGACGAGCGCCGACTGCGCATGACCATGCCGGTGCGTATGGATGCCCGCCGCTTCGCGCGCCGGCGAGGACCGCCCGTCAGCCGCCACGACCAGCCGCGCCGTGATTGTGTCCTCGTCCAGTTCCGCCGCCGCCTCGTGGTCGGAAAGCCGGTAGCCCGAGACGAACGATTCGTGCCAGTCGATTGCGCCATGCTCCCGCACGGCCGCCTCAAGACAGCTCAAAAGATGCTTGTTCGGAATATTGTAACCGAAGGCGGCCTCGCCGATCTCGCTGGCACGAAACGTCACGGTAGGGCTGCGGACGAGGCGCGACGTGCCGTCGACGATGCGCATGGCCCTGAGTGGCGCGCCGCCCTTGGCAAGCGCATCGAAAAGCCCGAATTCCTTCAGGAAGGCCAGCGACGGCATCATCAGCGCCGTGGTCCGACGGTCATCCGGCGGCGCCGGCGGGCCGGCGAGCGTCACGGAGAAATCGTTGCCGGCGAAGGCGAGCGCAGCGATCATACCGGCCGGTCCGGCACCGGCCACCAGAATTTCCGAGGAGTTCGTTTCGGCCATCGTTTCTGTCCTCGCTTGCGCCGGTTTCCGTCGGCGGGAAAACAGTAACCTCTATATGGGGTTCGGGCGACGGCATGCAACGCGACATGTCATTGCACCGGTCTATCCCGCTTCCACTTTCCAGCGCTTCGTTTTATTCTCCTACTCGGAGAGGATGATCGATGGCCACTATTGACTGGGCGATGGGCAGCAAATTGCCCTGTCGACGGGCGGCGGGCAGCTTTGGCTGCATGCGGAGCCTTGCCCGATCGTGAAGCGTAAGAAAGTCACCTGGCCGCAGGCGCGCGCATTTTCTGTCCATCTTCTCACGGCGTCCGGCTCATTCCTGGCCTTCCTTTCGCTGGTGGCCGCGAGCGAGGAGCGCTGGCCGGCCATGTTCTGGTGGCTCGGCCTCGCGCTTTTCGTCGACGGCATAGACGGCCCCATCGCACGCAAGCTTCAGGTCAAGGAAATCCTGCCGACCTGGTCGGGCATTATGCTCGACAACATCATCGACTACGTTACCTATGTACTGATCCCGGCCTTCGCGCTCTATCAGCGCGGCTTCATGGGACCGGGCCTGTCCTTCACGTCCGCGGCGCTGATCGTGGTCAGCAGCGCCATCTACTATGCCGACACGGGCATGAAGACGAAGGAGAACTTCTTCAAGGGCTTCCCCGTGGTCTGGAACATGCTGGTTTTCACGCTTTTCGTCATCGAACCGGGGGAATATGCTTCCTTCGCGGCTGTGGTGGTTGCCGCTATCTTGACCTTCGTGCCGATGAATTTCCTCCATCCGGTCAGGGTCAAGCGGCTGCGCAATATCAACCTGCCGGTCTTCCTCGTCTGGTGCCTGCTCGGCGTCATGGCGTTGCTGGAAGGGATGGAAGCGCCGCCTTTGATCAAGGCCGGCATTGCAATCACCGGCATATATCTTTTCTTTGTCGGCGGCATCATGCAGATGTTCCCGAAGCTTGGACTGAAAGGCACGAATGATGGTGAAGGCGATCCGCATCCATGAAAATGGGGGGGCCGAGGTCCTGAAATACGAGGATGTCGATCCCGGTAGGCCGGGTAGAGGCGAAGTCCTCATCGAGCACAACGCGATCGGCCTCAATTTCATCGACGTTTATTACCGTACCGGTCTGTATCCGCCGCCGAGCGGCAGCCTGCCCATGACGCCGGGCGGCGAGGGCGCCGGCAAGGTTCTGGAAGTCGGCGAAGGGGTGGAGGATCTCAAGCCCGGCGACCGCGTCGCTTATGCCGCAGGGACGGGAAGTTATGCCGAACGGCGGGTGATCGCCGGGGATCGGCTGGTGAAGGTGCCGGACGGTATCTCGGATGAAACAGCCGCCGGCATGATGCTGAAGGGCATGACGGCGGAATATCTGCTCCGCCGCACCTTCAAGGTGAAGAAGGGCGATACCATCCTCTTCCATGCCGCCGCGGGCGGCGTTGGACTCATCGCCGGCCAATGGGCGAAGCATCTCGGTGCCACGACGATCGGCACGGCGGGCTCTGCTGAGAAGGTCGAACTCGCGAAGGCGCATGGCTTCGACCATGTCATCAACTACCGCGAACAGGACTTCGTCGAGGAGGTTAAGAAGATCACCGGCGGCAAGCTCTGCGAAGTCGTCTATGATTCAGTCGGCAAGGATACGTTCGAAGGTTCCCTGAACTGCCTGAAACCGATCGGCCTTCTGGCGCTGTTCGGGGCATCGTCCGGCCCGGTGCCGCCGTTCAATCTCGGCGTGCTCGCCCAGAAGGGGTCGCTTTACATCACGCGTCCGACGCTCTTCACCTATGTGGCGAGCCGTGCCGACCTCGTGCAGTCCGCCAATGCGCTTTTCGATGTGGTGAAGAGCGGCATGGTCAAGGTCGAGGTGAAACAGCGCTACAAGCTCGCCGATGTGGCCAAGGCGCACCGTGATCTCGAAGGCCGCAAGACGACAGGCGTCACCGTTCTCGTGCCTTAGTCTGGTAGACTTGGCCTGAAACCGTTGAAGCTATTTCAAACACGCCGCGCTTTGCGGGCGCGGCCTTTCTCGCCTAAGGTCGGACCGGGAACATAAAAGCAGTCCGGAGGAAATATTGGACGCTGAAGGCGGCAATGCCCGGGGAGCCTTGCTCGATGTGCGCGGGCTGACCAAGATTTTCGGGTCGCTGAGAGCCTGTGACGGTGTCGATCTGAAGATCAATCGCGGCCAGATCCATGCCCTTCTCGGCGAGAACGGCGCCGGCAAGTCCACTTTCGTCAAGATGCTGTTCGGCTCGCTGGAGCCATATTCGGGCGAAATCTGGTGGAAGGGCGAGAAGGTGCGGATAACCAGCCCCGGCGAGGCCCGGCGGCTCGGCATCGGCATGGTCTTCCAGCATTTTTCGCTGTTCGATGCGCTTACGGCGGCTGAGAATATCGCCCTTTCGCTGGATGACGGCTCGCCGATCAGTGCCATCGCCGCCAAGGCGAAGGCGCTTTCCTACAGCTACGGCCTGCCGCTCGATCCCTATTCGCTCGTCGGCGATCTCTCGGTCGGAGAGCGCCAGCGCATCGAGATCATCCGTTGCCTCTTGCAGACTCCGGACCTGATCATCCTTGACGAGCCGACCTCGGTACTGACGCCGCAGGAGGCCGACAAGCTGTTCGAGACGCTGGAACGGCTGCGCTCGGAGGGCAAGTCGATCCTCTATATCTCGCACCGTCTCGAAGAGGTGAAGCGCATGTGCGACGGTGCCACCGTGCTGCGTCACGGCAAGGTCGTCGGGCATTGCGATCCCCGGCAGGAGACGGCTTCCTCGCTCGCGCGCATGATGGTGGGCAGCGAGGTGAGCGCGGTGACGCGTCCGCCGGTAGATGCCAAGGCTGACCATCCGCCACTTCTTGAGATCCGCAGTCTCAGCCGCAAGGCCGCGACGCCCTTTTCGGTGCAGCTCAAGGCTATCAACCTTTCGGTCAAGGCCGGGGAAGTGGTCGGGATCGCCGGTGTGGCTGGAAACGGGCAGGGCGAATTTTTCGAGGCCGTATCGGGCGAGGCGCTTCAGGACGACGCCGGTGCGGTCCGCATCTCGGGCAAGGATGCCGGGCATCTGTCAATATCGAAACGCAGGCTACTCGGCGCCGCCTTCGTGCCGGAGGAGCGTCTCGGCCATGGCGCGGCGCCCTTGATGTCGCTTTCGGAGAACCTGCTGCTCTCCCGCTACTCGACCGACGGCAAGGCCTTTCTCGGTCCGCTCGGCACGATCCGAACTGCGACCATCGAAAACGCATCCGAGCGTATCATCAAGCATATGGACGTGCGCATGAGCGGCAAGGATCCGGAGGCGGCGGCGCTTTCGGGCGGCAATTTGCAGAAGTTCATTGTCGGACGTGAACTCGACCGCCAACCAAGCGTGATGGTGGTCAACCAGCCGACATGGGGCGTCGATGCGGGTGCTGCGGCGCGCATTCGCCAGGCCCTGATCGAGCTTGCACGCAGCGGCTCCGCCGTACTCGTCATCAGCCAGGACCTCGACGAACTGTTCGAGATTTCCGACTATATCGCCGTCATGCATGACGGCGCGATGTCGGCGCCGCTTGCGATTGCCGACGCGACATTCGAGAAGATCGGGCTCCTGATGGGCGGTGCTGCTCCCGAACAGGCGCACCCTGTCGGGGAGATCGCCTGATGCGCATCGAACTCATCAAGCGGCCGCAGCATTCGGTCCTGTTCTCGGCACTGTCGCCCTTCATCGCGCTTGTCCTGACGCTCGTCTTCGGCGCTATCCTCTTCGCGCTGCTCGGCCGCAATCCCGTGACGGCGATGTATATCTACTTCATCTCGCCGTTGACACAGGTCTGGCAGGTTCACGAACTGGCGGTTAAGGCTGCCCCGCTGATCCTGATCGCGGTCGGGCTTGCGGTCTGCTACCGGTCAAACAACTGGAACATCGGCGCCGAAGGCCAGCTTACGATGGGCGCCATCGCCGGTTCCATTCTGCCGGTGCTGGTGCCCGAGTACCAGGGTGTGTTCCTGCTGCCGCTGATGCTCATCATGGGCATGGCCGGCGGTGCGCTCTACGCGGCGATACCGGCGCTGCTCAAGGTGCGCTTCAACACCAACGAGATCCTGTCGAGCCTGATGCTCGTCTATGTCGCCCAGCTTTTCCTCGACTGGGTGGTGCGCGGCCCCTGGCGCGATCCGCAGGGCTACAATTTCCCGCAGACGATCCAGTTCAGCGATGCGGCGACGCTGCCGGAACTCTTTCCCGAATCGGGCCGGGCGAGCTGGGCTTTCGTCTTCGCGATCGTCGCCGCGCTCATCGTCTGGTTCCTGATGGCGAAGACGCTGAAAGGCTTCGAGGTCAAGGTGATCGGCCAGAGCCCCCGCGCGGGCCGTTTCGCCGGTTTCTCCACGGGGCGCATGGTCCTTTTCGCCTTCCTCGTCTCCGGCGCCCTTGCGGGCCTCGCCGGGATTTCGGAGGTTTCGGCGACGATCAACCAGTTGCAGCCGGTGATCTCGCCCGGTTACGGCTTCACCGCCATCATCGTGGCATTCCTCGGCCGCCTGAACCCGATCGGGATCATCGCGGCCGGGCTGGTGCTCGCGCTCTCCTATCTCGGAGGCGAGGCGGCGCAGGCGGCGATCGGCATCTCCGACAAGACCGCGCGCGTCTTCCAGGGCATGCTGCTCTTCTTCGTCCTCGCCAGCGACACGCTGATCTATTACCGCATTCGCCTGGTCACGGGCCGTAAAACCGCTGGCGAAGCCAGTGGTAAAGCCACTGGGGAGGCTGCTCTTGAACATTCTTGAAGCTGTCCTCATCACCATCGTAACGGCGTCCACGCCGCTTCTGATCGCGGCGATCGGCGAACTGGTGGTCGAACGCTCGGGCGTGCTGAATCTCGGCGTCGAAGGCATGATGGTCATGGGCTCGGTGAGCGGCTTTGCCGCCGCCTTCATGACCGGATCGCCCTGGCTCGGCGTGCTCGCTGCGATCGTCGTGGGCGCGGTATTCTCACTGCTGTTCGCCTTCCTGACGCTGACGCTGGTGACGAACCAGGTGGCCACCGGCCTGGCGCTTACGCTGCTTGGCCTCGGCCTTTCGGGCATGCTGGGCGAATCCTTCGTCGGCCATCCGGGCATCCGCATGGACAACATCCATATCCCCGGCCTCAGTGACTTGCCGCTGGTGGGCGGGTTGCTCTTCGGCGAGGATCCGCTTTTCTACATCTCCATCCTGCTTGTCATCGCCGTCTCGTGGTTCCTTTTCAGGACACGCGCCGGTCTCACGCTTCGCTCCGTCGGCGACAATCACGGCTCGGCGCATGCGCTTGGCATCCCCGTCATCGGCATCCGCTACCTGGCGGTGATGTTCGGCGGCGCCTGCGCGGGCCTTGCCGGCGCGCAGCTTTCGCTGGTCTATACGCCCCAATGGGTGGAGAACATGACCGCGGGGAGGGGCTGGATCGCGCTGGCGCTTGTCGTCTTCGCCTCGTGGCGGCCGTGGCGCGTGTTCGCCGGCGCCTATCTCTTCGGCGCGCTGACCATCGCCCAGCTTCACGTGCAGGCCATCGATCTCAATACGCTGGGCTTTCTCCCCGGGCCGATCTACTGGCTGCTGGCGGCGATCAAATCGGTGCCGACACAGTTCCTTTCTTCGCTTCCCTATCTGGCCACCATCGTCGTACTTGTTCTAATCTCGCGCAACAGGCGGCTGACGATGGTGAACACGCCGGCTTCGCTCGGGCGCGCCTTCGTTCCCGACCGTTGATGAAAAACGACAATTGGAAGTCCAAAGTCTCAGAGAGGTAACATCATGAAGAAACTTCTGTTCGCACTGACCGCCGCGGCCGCCATGGTCGTAGCGGTGAATGCCCAGGCCGCCGACAAGCTCAAGGCCTGCTTCGTCTATGTCGGGCCGATCGGTGATTTCGGCTATTCCTACCAGCACGAGCAGGGCCGGCAGGACGTCATCAAGCATTTCGGCGACAAGGTCGAAACCGCCTATCTTGAGAACGTCAGCGAGGGGCCGGATGCCGAGCGCGCCTTCGAGCGGCTGGCACGCCAGCACTGCAACATGATCTTCGGCACGTCCTTCGGCTTCATGGATTCCGAGCTGAAGGTCGCCAAGAAGTTCCCGAAGGTGATGTTCGAGCACGCCACCGGCTTCAAGACGGCCAAGAACATGGGCATCTACAATGCCCGCTTCTACGAAGGCCGCTATGTGATGGGCCAGATCGCGGCGAAGATGTCGAAGACCGGCGTCGCCGGCTACATCGTCTCCTTCCCGATCCCCGAAGTCGTAATGGGCATCAATTCCTTCATGCTCGGGGCGCAATCGGTCAACCCGAACTTCAAGCTCAAGATCGTATGGGTGAACAGCTGGTTCGATCCGGGCAAGGAAGCGGACGCGGCGAAGGCGCTGTTCGACCAGGGCGCCGACATCATCACGCAGCACACCGATTCGACGGCCCCGCTGCAGGTCGCAGAAGAGCGCGGCAAGCTCGGCTTTGGCCAGTCGTCCGACATGATCAAGTTCGCGCCGAAGGCGCAACTGACCTCCAACACCGACAATTGGGGTCCGTACTACATCAAGCGGATCCAGGCGGCACTCGACGGAACCTGGAAGCCCGACAGCGTGTGGCTGGGCATCAAGGACGACGTCGTCAAGCTGGCGCCGTTCACCAACATGCCCGACGACGTGAAGGCGATGGCCGAGGCGACGGAGAAGAAGATCGCCGGCGGCTGGAACCCCTTCACCGGCCCGGTCTATCGGCAGGACGGGACGGAATGGCTGAAGGACGGAGAGGTGTCCGATGACAAGACGCTGCTCGGCATGAACTTCTACGTGAAGGGCATCGACGACAAGCTGCCCAAGTGAGTTGGACAACAGGCATCGAACGAGGAGAGGGCGCCCCCTGCGGCGCCCTTTTTCTTTGGTCGGACCACCCTATCCTGACATCCGGCTGTCAGGAGCCGGATGATACTGTCGGGGCGGAAACATGGAGATATGACGATGCTGGAATTTTATCACACGCCCTGGTCGCGCTCATTCGGCGTTCACTGGCTGCTTGAGGAACTTGGCCAGCCTTACGAGATGAAGATCATCGATGTCCGGGCGAAAGGCGGTGCTGCCGAGAGCTATCGCGCGATCCAGCCAAGCAAGAAGGTGCCGGCCGTTGTCGTCGATGGGACCATCGTCACGGAACGGGCGGCGATCAGCATCTATCTTGCCGACCGCTTTCCCGAAGCGGGCATGGCGCCTGCGATCGGCGATCCTGAGCGCGCACCTTATCTGACCATGCTGGTCTATTGCGACTCCGTCCTCGACCCGGCGGTTGCGGCCAGGGCGAATGGCTGGAAATACGAAAGCAGCAACAGTTTTTCCTTCGGCCTGTTCGACGACATGGTGGCTTATCTGGAACGGACCCTTGCCCGGCGGCCATATGCTGCCGGCGACGGTTTCACCGCAGCCGACACGCATCTGGCGAGCAGCATCCAGTTCACCATGGACGTCATCAAGGTGCTTCCGGAAAAGCCGGCCTTTCGCGATTATCTCTCCCGTGCCCTTGCACGGCCTGCATATAAGCGTGCGATGGAGAAAGACGGGGAACTCATCAAGACGTTGACGCCGCCGCCCGGAATGGGCTGAAGCGCAGCAACGCGGTCAGTGCCTTCTCACAGCAGCGAGACGTTGCCGCCCGGATGGCGTTCGAGTCTTCCTGCGAGGTCCAGTTCCAGAAGCACCATGAATACCTGCGCGGGGTGAAGCCCGGTGTGCCTGATGATCTCGTCGATCCCGGTCGGCACCGGGCTCAGCGCCTCCAGCACCTTCTCCCGGTCATTGTCTCCGGGCGGCGCTGCGGAGGAGAAATCCGGCGGCTCGTCGAAATCGGTGTGTGGAGGCGGCGCTCCGATGAGTGGCGCGATCTGCTCGAGGACATCCTTCGCCTCGGTCACCAGGATGGCGCCGTCCTTCAACAAGCCGTTCGTGCCGGCGGCGCGCGGATCGAGCGGGGAGCCGGGGACGGCGAAGACGAGCCTTCCCAACTCTCCGGCAAGCCGCGCGCTGATGAGCGAGCCCGAGCGTTTCGCCGCCTCCACCACGACGAGGCCATAGGCTAGGCCGGCGATGATCCGGTTCCGGCGCGGGAAATCGCGCGCCCTCGGCTCCCAGCCGAACGGCATCTCCGAGATGACCGCCCCGCCGCTCTCTGCGATCTCGTTATAGAGGTCGATGTTCTCCGGCGGGTAGGGCAGGTCGAGCCCGCCCGCCAGTACCGCGATCGTGCCGGTGCCGAGGCTGCCGCGATGCGCCGCCGTATCGATGCCGCGCGCGAGCCCGGAGACGATCGCATAACCTTCCCGCCCGAGTTCAGCGGCGAGCGACTGCGCTATGCGGATGCCTGCAAGCGAGGCGTTGCGCGCGCCGACGATGGCGACGGGTGGCAGCGAAAAGACGGCCGCCTCGCCCTTGATCGCCACCAGCGGTGGCGGCAATTCCATCCGGCGCAGCATCAGCGGATAGCCGGCCTCGCCGATAGCAACGAAGCGGGCGCCGGCACGTGCCGCCAGTTCCATCTCGGCTTCCGCTTCGGCGAGCGAGGGGATTCGGATGGTCCGCATCCCTCCGCCGCTCAGCGTCAGTTCCGGCAGCATGGCGATGGCGTTGTCGGCGGAGCCGAAACGATTGATCAGGTCGCGGAAAGTGGCCGGGCCGACATTGTCGGTGCGGATGAGCCGCAACCAGGAAAGCCGCTGCCGGTCACTCAGCACCGGTGCGGCGGGCTCGGTCACCCCTTGCTCCCGATTTTCGATTCCGTGCCGGCAATCAGCCGCTCAATATTGGGGCGGTGCTTGATGAAGACGATGGCGCTCATGACCGCGAAAAGCTCGGCAAGCTCCAGCCGGCCGAGGAAAACGAGCGCGACCGGTACGGCAACGGCGGCGACCAGCGCGGCGAGCGAGGAAAAGCGCGTGATGGCGGCGACGAGCAGCCAGGCGACGGCGAAGACGATCACGCCTTCCCATGCGAGCCCGAGCAGCACGCCGAGATAGGTGGCAACGCCCTTGCCGCCCTTGAACCCGAGCCAGACCGGGAAAAGGTGGCCGAGGAAAGCGCCGAGGCCCGCCAGCATCGCCGGATAGAGACCGAAATAGTGCAAGGCAAGCCAGACCGGCACGGTGCCCTTGAGCGCGTCGAGGATGAGCGTCAGCGCCGCCAGCCCCTTGTTGCCGGTCCTCAATACATTGGTGGCGCCGATATTGCCCGAGCCGATATTGCGTACGTCGCCGAGGCCGGCGGCGCGCGCAAGGAGATAGCCGGAAGGGATCGAGCCGAAAAGATAGCCGACGACCAGCGCGCCGAGCACGTAAAGCATGTTTCCCCTCCCGAGCCCTGGTGTCGAATAGTGCGTCGAACGCTAGGCGGTAAATACTGTGCGGCCAGCAACCATGGTTTGCAAGACCTTGCCCTGCAGGCGCGCGCCCTCGAAGCAGGTGTTCTTGGAGCGCGATTTTATGTCGGCCTCTTTCACGACCCAGGGCTCGTCGAGGTCGACAAGCGCGAGATCGGCCGTTGCGCCGGGCTTCAGCGTGCCGCCTTCGAGGCCGAACAGTTTCGCGGGTCCGGTAGACAGCGCCTCGATCAGCCGGATCAACGGCACTTCCTCATTGTGGTGCAGGCGCAGCGCCGCGCCAAGGAGCGTCTCCAGCCCGATCGCGCCGGCTTCCGCATCGGCGAAGGGCAGGCGCTTGGTGTCGACGTCCTGCGGATCGTGCGAGGAAACGATGATGTCGATGGTCCCGTCGCGCAGGGCCTCGATCATGGCCTGCCGGTCGTCTTCGGCGCGCAGCGGCGGCGACAGGCGGAAGAAGGTGCGGTATTCGCCGACATCGTTCTCGTTGAGCGCCAGATTGTAGATCGAGACGCCGGCGGAAACATTGGCGCCTTCCCGCTTGGCGCGCGCTATCGCCTCGGCCGCCATCGCGGTCGATATCTTGGCGGCGTGGTAGCCGCCGCCGGTCAGCCGCGCGAGCCTGAGATCACGTTCGAGCGGGATCGCTTCTGCCTCGCGCGGGATGCCGGGCAGGCCGAGCCAGCTTGCGTAGAGCCCTTCGTTCATCACTCCGGCCGCAGCGAGATCGGCGTCCTGTGTCTCGTGTACGATCGTCGCGCCGAAATCGCGCGCATAGGTGAGCGCCCGGCGCATGACGGTGCTCGATACGATCGTGTGGCGACCGTCGGTAAAGAAGGCCGCGCCCGCTTCGCGCAGCAGGCCGAACTCGGTCATCTCGCGGCCTTCCAGCCCGCGCGTGATCGCCGCCGCCGGCAGCACGTTGACGATGGCCGTGTCGCGCGCCGTGCGCAGCACGAATTCCACCAGCGCCACGTCGTCTATCACCGGGTTTGTATCCGGCATCATGACCAGCGAGGTGACGCCGCCGGCCGCCGCCGCATGGCTGGCCGACGCGATGGTCTCGCGATGCTCAGCGCCCGGCTCGCCGATGAACACACGCGCGTCGATGAGGCCGGGGATGACAGCCCTGCCGGCGCAGTCTATCGCTTTTGCGCCTTCCGGTGCACCCTGGTTCAGCGCCGTCGCGCCGGCCGCCACGATCTTTTTCCCCTCGACGATCACCGAACCGCGCTCATCCATCCCGCGCGAGGGGTCGACGATGCGCGCGTTATGGAAGACGGTGGTGCTCACGCCGCGCGTCCTTCTGCGTTGCGGCGCGGGTCGAGCAGCGCTTCCATCACGGCCATGCGTACCGCGACGCCCATCTCCACCTGTTCCTGGATGACGCTTTGCGGCCCGTCGGCGATTGCTGACGCGATCTCCACGCCCCGGTTCATCGGGCCGGGATGCATGACGAGCGCGCCTTCAGCCGCCGCGGCGAGTTTTGCCGCGTCGAGGCCGAAATAGCGGAAATACTCGCGCGTCGAGGGCACGAAGGCGCCGGCCATGCGCTCGCGCTGCAACCGCAGCATCATGACCACGTCGACGCCCTTCAGCCCCTCCTCCATCGAGTGGAATACTCTTACGCCCATCTGTTCCATGCCGGCCGGCAAGAGCGTCGAGGGCGCCACGACACGCACGCTGGCCCCGAGCGCATTCAGGAGAAGGATGTTGGAGCGCGCCACCCTCGAATGCAGGATGTCGCCGCAGATGGCGACGGTGAGGCGGTTGAGCGGTCCCTTGGCGCGCCGGATGGTGAGTGCGTCGAGCAATGCCTGTGTCGGGTGCTCATGCGCGCCGTCGCCGGCATTGACGACCGAGCAACCGACCTTCTGCGCCAGAAGTGCCGCCGCGCCCGCCGACTGGTGGCGGATGATGAGGATGTCGGGCCGCATCGCATTCAGCGTCATCGCCGTGTCGATCAGCGTCTCGCCCTTCTTCACGGAGGAGGAGGCGACGGACATGTTCATCACGTCGGCGCCGAGCCGCTTACCCGCGAGTTCGAAGGAGGACTGCGTCCGCGTCGATGCTTCGTAGAAGAGGTTGATCTGCGTGCGGCCGCGCAGCGTCGCCGTCTTCTTCTCCGGCTGGCGTGAGATGGCGATCGCCGCTTCGGCACGTTCGAGCAGTAACTCGATATCGGCCGGCGACAGCATCTGTATGCCGAGCAAATGGCGGTGCGGAAAAAGGGGGAGGGCGTCTGGCATCAAAGCCGTGCTATAGGCTGAGGGCGTCGGCAGGGCAAGCGCCTGTTACGCGCCATTCATGCTTGTCCAACGGAACCATGCGGGGAAAACCCGCTCGACGAGACAGGTGCCCTTATTGAGGCCATACCCTCGCTGTATCGCCCCGGATCGCTATCTCTCTTGCGGTTGTCATGCCGCTTTGACAATAAGAGAGCAGCATTTGCCAATCGTTCAGCAAGGATCATCCATGGCGCATCACGACATCGTTGCCGGTCTCGACCGCATCCTCACCCTCGAGCTTGTCCGCGTGGTCGAGCGTGCCGCAGTGGCAGCCGCGAGGCTGAGAGGGCGGGGCGACGAGAAGGCAGCCGATCAGGTTGCGGTGGACGCGATGCGCGCCGAACTCAACCGCCTGCCGATCCGCGGCACCGTCGTCATCGGCGAGGGCGAGCGTGACGAGGCGCCGATGCTCTATATCGGCGAAGAAGTCGGTACCGGCGAAGGACCGGAGGTCGATATCGCGCTCGATCCGCTGGAAGGCACCACGATCTGCGCCAAGAACCTGCCCAACGCGCTCGCCGTCATCTCCATCGCGGAAAAGGGAACGCTCCTCTACGCCCCCGACGTCTACATGCAGAAGATCGCGATCGGCCCAGGCTACCCGAAGGGGCTCGTCGACATCGATGCGTCCGCCAGGGACAATATCGCCAATCTCGCCAAGGCCAAGGGCGTCCCGGTCGAGGAGGTCACCGCCTGCATCCTCGACCGTCCGCGTCATGCCGCGCTGATCGAGGAGGTACGTTCCACGGGCGTCGCCATCCGCCTCATCGGTGACGGCGACGTAGCCGGCGTCATCCACACCACCGATCCGGACGAGACAGGCATCGACATCTATCTCGGCACCGGCGGGGCGCCTGAAGGCGTGCTGGCGGCTTCAGCGCTGCGCTGTATCGGCGGCCAGATGCAGGGGCGGCTGTTGCTCGACACGCCCGAGAAAATCGCCCGCGCTGCCAAGATGGGCGTCTCCGATCCGAACAAGGTTTATACGATGAACGAGATGGCGCGCGGCGAAACCCTGTTCGCGGCGACCGGCGTGACCGACGGCAACATGCTTTCAGGGGTCCGCTTCGGCCGCCACGATATCCAGACGCACACGATCGTCATGCGCTCGTCTTCGGGCACGGTGCGTGAGATCAAGGCCCGCCATCAGGATATGGACAAGTTTTAAGCCCGCGGCTTTCCGGCTATCCTCGCAAGGCGATGGTGGAGGAAAAACGGTACTTTCTGGACGTGCGGCGCTCGGCGAACGGCGTTGCCTGGGTGCATCGGCTTGACCGGCGGCAGGAGAACGTGGCGCTGGCGATCGCGCAAACCAACGGCATCCCCGACCTCGTGTCGCGCGTGTTGGCGGGAAGGGGCGTCGGCGCGGATGAGGCGGCACGCTTCCTTGATCCGACGATCCGCGATCTCCTGCCGGATCCCGCTTCGCTGAGCGGCATGGAGGCGGCCGCCGAGCGGCTGATGCGGGCGGTCATGCGCCGCGAACGCATCGCCGTCTTCGGTGACTATGACGTCGATGGCGCGGCATCCTCGGCCCTGATGAAACGCTTTCTCGGCCATTATGGCATCGAATCCGAGATTTATATCCCCGACCGCATCTTCGAGGGCTACGGTCCCAATCCCGAAGCGATGCGCGAGCTTGTCGGCCGCGGCGCTTCGCTGATCGTCACGGTCGATTGCGGCACCAACAGCGGGCCGTCGATTGCCGCCGCCAATGAGGCTGGCGCCGAAGTGGTCGTGATCGACCATCATCAGGTCGGTGGGCCGCTCCCCGATGCCGTTGCCGTGGTCAACCCCAACCGCGAGGACGATCTGTCGGGGCAGGGGCATCTCTGCGCGGCGGGCGTCGTCTTTCTCGTACTCGTCCAGACCGTGAAGCTCTTGCGGGAGGCGCGCCATCAGCTGCCGCCACCGGACCTGCTCGGCCTGATCGATCTGGTGGCGCTGGCTACGGTATGCGATGTCGTGCCGCTCGTCGGCGTCAACCGCGCCTTCGTCGTCAAGGGACTGGCGGTGGCGCGACGCCTCGGCAATCCGGGCCTTGCCGCGCTGGCGCGCGTCGCCCGCATCGGCGAGCCGTTAAGCCCTTTCCATTTCTCCTTCCTCATCGGTCCGCGCATCAATGCCGGCGGGCGGATCGGTGACGCGGCGCTCGGCTCGCGGCTTCTCGCTACCGATGATCCCGTAGAGGCGACCTCGATCGCTGAAACACTTGATCGGCTGAATCAGGAACGGCAGGCGATGGAAAACGCCATGCTGGAGCAGGCACGCGCCGAAGCCGACGCGGAACTCGCCCGCGGTGCGGGACCGGCCATCCTCGTCACCGGCAGCGACGAATGGCATCCGGGCGTCGTCGGCCTTCTGGCCTCTCGGCTGAAGGACCACGCGCGGCGCCCGGTCTTTGCCATCGCCTTCGGCATCGACGGTGTCGGGACGGGCTCGGGCCGCTCCATCGTCGGCTTCGATCTCGGCCGACTGGTGCGTGAGGCGGCCGAGAAAGGCTTCATCGTCAAGGGCGGCGGCCATGCAATGGCGGCCGGGATAACCATCGAACGTAATCGCCTCGGCGATTTGCGCGCCTTCTTCGAGGAGCGGGCGGCAACGGAAGTGATGCGGTTGAACAGCGAGGAGACGCTGAAGATCGACGCGGCGCTCACGGCGGAGGGGGCGACGGTCGAATTGCTCGACACGCTGGAGCATGCCGGGCCCTACGGCGCCGGCCATCCCGCGCCGATCCTTGTCCTGCCGCGCCATCGCATCACCGACATCCGCATTGTCGGCAACGGCCATATGCGCGTCGGCCTTCGTTCGGAAATGGGCGGCAGCCTTCAGGCCATGGCATTCCGGGCCGAGAACACCGCGCTTGGCGCATTCCTTGCAGGCAATCGGGGACAAACGATGCATGTCGCCGGCATGTTGTCCTCGAATTTCTGGAACGGCCGCCGCAACGCGCAGTTCAGGATCGCCGACGCGGCGGCGGTGACATGAGTTCTGCCGGTCGGTTATCGGCCTTTGGTCTAATCGCCCTAGCTTATCACGCCATAGAAGCGATAAGTGGGTTCGGCTGCTGCCTACGGATGGGCGATCCGTATATGGTTGGATAACCTGGTTTATACGGGCTATTGCCGTCGTGGGATCGCCTGTCGGTCATGAGCATGCGGCCGGGATCGGAAGGGAGGGGATAATTGCGGTCACAGGTCGTGATCATCGGCTCGGGACCGGCCGGGCTGCTGCTTGGGCAGTTGCTGACCAATGCCGGCATAGACAACGTCATTCTGGAGCGGTCGACCAAGGAGCACGTCCTGTCGCGCGTGCGCGCCGGGGTGCTGGAGGAGGGGACCGCGGCCATGCTGGAAGAGGCCGGCGCCGGCCAGCGCATGCGCCGCGAGGGTCTGCCGCATGATGGCTTCGACGTGGCCTTTGACGGCAAGCATCACCGCATCGACCTTTTCGGCCTGACCGGGGGAAAGCGCGTCATGGTCTACGGCCAGACCGAACTGACGCACGACCTGATGGACGCCCGGGAGAGGGCGGGTGCGGTGTCGGTTTATGAAGCGGCGGAGGTCATGCCGCATGATTTCGATCGCGCCACGCCCTATGTCACGTATAAGAAAGATGGCGCAACACATCGGATCGACTGCGATTTCATCGCTGGCTGCGACGGTTATCACGGGGTGAGTCGCCGCTCGGTGCCGGAAAGCGCCATTCATTCTTTTGAGCGGACCTATCCGTTCGGCTGGCTCGGCATCCTCGCCGATGTGCCGCCCGTCAGCCATGAGCTCATCTACTGCAACCACAAGCGCGGCTTCGCGCTCTGCTCGATGCGCTCGATGACGCGCAGCCGCTACTATGTCCAGTGTTCGCTTGACGATCATGTGGAGGACTGGCCGGACGACAGGTTCTGGGATGAGATCCGCCGCCGGCTGCCCGGGGACGTGGCTGGGCGCATGACGACCGGCATCTCCTTCGAGAAATCGATTGCCCCGCTCCGCTCCTTCGTCGCCGAGCCTATGCGATTCGGTCGCCTTTTCCTGGCCGGCGATGCGGCGCATATCGTGCCGCCGACGGGAGCCAAGGGTCTCAACCTCGCCTGCGGCGACGTGCGTTATCTCTTTGATGGGCTAAGGGAATATTATACGGAGGAATCGACGGCCGGCATCGATGCTTATTCGGCAAGGGCGCTGGCGCGCGTATGGAAAGCCGAGCGCTTCTCCTGGTGGATGACGACGACGCTGCACCTCTTCCCGGAGACGGGCGCCTTCGGGCAGCGTATCCAGGAAGCGGAGCTTGACTATCTGGTTCATTCGCGCGCCGCCTCGACTGCCCTTGCGGAGAACTATGTCGGCCTGCCGTTCTGAGCTTAGAGGGAAGAGGAAGATGACCGAGAAGAGCGATGCGCCGAGGGACTGGTACAGCGAGGGCATGGCGACGCGACGCTCCGTGCTGGGCGCTGCCTATGTCGATCGGACGCAAGACGCCAGGACCGATTTCGACACGCCGTTCCAGCGACTGATCACGGAATCGGCCTGGGGCCATGTCTGGTCGCGGCCGAACATCACGAAGCGCGAGCGCTCGATGATAACGCTGGCGCTGCTTGCCGCGCTCGGCCAGTGGGACGAGCTCGCGCTCCATACCCGGGCCACCGCCAATACGGGGGCGAGCGCGGAGGACATACGCGAGGCGATGCTGCATGTCGGCATCTACGCCGGCGTGCCGGCGGCCAACCACGCTATGAAGATCGTCAAGCAGACGCTCGCCGAAATGAAGGCTTCGGAAGGAAAGTGAAGTGATATCGAACCGTAAACCCGAAACGGGATCGTTCTTCCAGCGAGATCGCCTCTGGCATCCGCCGGCCTATGCGCCGGGTTACAAGACGACGGTGCTGCGCTCGCCGAAATATGCCTACCTCTCGCTCGATAATACGCTCAGCGAGATCACCGGGCCGGTTTTCGGCCATTCGATGCTGGGCGAACTGGACAACGACCTGATCCACAATTTCGCAAAACCGGGCGAGAGCGCCATCGGCGAGCGCATCATCGTCCACGGGCGTGTGCTCGACGAACGCGGCATCGGCGTGGACGGAGCACTGGTTGAATTCTGGCAGGCCAATGCCGGCGGGCGTTACCGCCACCAGAAGGAAACCTATATGGCGCCGCTCGACCCGAATTTCGGCGGCTGTGGCCGGACCATCACCGACGAGAACGGCTATTATGCGTTCCGCACGATCCGGCCCGGCGCCTATCCCTGGCCGAACGGTCCCAACGACTGGCGCCCGGCCCATATCCATTTCTCGATCTTCGGTCACGGTTTCGCCCAACGCCTCATCACGCAGATGTATTTCGAGGGTGACCCTATGATCCCGAATTGCCCGATCGTACGTACCATCAACGATCCGAAGGCGATCGAGGCGCTGATCGCCCCGCTCGACATGGCGGCGACGATCCCCATGGATGCGCGCGCCTACAAGTTCGACATCGTGCTCCGCGGCCGCCGCTCGACCATGTTCGAGAACCGGAAGGAGGGGAACTGATGATCCAGTCTCTCAACCGCCTCAAGGAAACGCCGTCGCAGACGGCCGGACCGTACGTTCATATCGGCTGCGTGCCGAATTTTTCCGGCATCCTCGGTGTCTATCCGGAGGACCTCGGCAGCAGCATGGTCAACGACAAGACCAAAGGCGAGCGCATCACCATCCGGGGCAATGTGATCGACGGTTCCGGCTCGCTGCTGCGCGATGCGCTTCTCGAGATATGGCAGGCCGATGCGGACGGGCTCTATAACAGCCCTTCGGAAATGCGCGGCACGGCCGATCCGAATTTCACCGGTTGGGGGCGTAGCCCGACCGACATGCAGACCGGCGAATATGTCTTCCACACGATCAAGCCGGGCAAGGTGCCATTCCGCGACGGGCGGCCGATGGCGCCGCATGTTACCTTCTGGATCGTCGCGCGCGGCATCAATCTGGGACTCCAGACGCGCATGTATTTCGGCGACGAGAAGGAGGCTAACGAGGCCGATCCGATTCTCTCCCGCATCGAGCACCGTGTCCGCGTGCCGACGCTGATCGCCGAGCGCAAGGGGGATACCTACACATTCGACATCCACCTACAGGGTGACAGGGAGACGATCTTCTTCGATATTTAGCTTCCCGCTTCAGGAAACAGGCCCGGCGAATGAGCGTATCGGTTTTCGATCATCCTTTTCTGTCCGGCCTGCTCGGCGACAGGGAAGTGGGAGCCTTTTTCTCTGCCGAAGCCGAGTTTAAGGGGATGCTCGATTTCGAGGCGGCGCTTGCTGCCGCCGAGGCCGAGAAGGGCATCATCCCCGAGGCAGCAGGAAAGGCTATTACTAAAGCCATTGCGAGCTTTCGGCCGGATGTCGAAAAGCTCCGGCAGGCAACTGCGCGTGACGGGGTCGTCGTGCCGGAACTCGTCCGCCAGTTGCGCGCCGCTGTCGGAAAGCCGCATGCAGGGCACGTTCATTTCGGCGCGACGAGCCAGGACGTGATCGATACTGGCTTTGCGCTCCGGATTGCCGGGGTTCTCGACCTCTTCGAGAAGCGCATCGACACGCTGGTCGAGCGTCTTGGCGAGTTCGACATGCGCGACGGCGTCGTAAGGGTCACTGCGCACACGCGCATGCAGGCTGCGATCGAAGTGCCGGCCTCGCGGAAGATATTGAGTTGGCGCGAGCCGCTGCTTCGCCATCGGGCAAGGCTCTCGACCGTTCGCAGGGAGATCGCCGTCCTGACTTTCGGTGGCGCGGCCGGTACGCTCGATAAACTGGGCGTGGCCGGCGAGCACGTGACGGCGCGGATGGCAAGGCGCCTCAGCCTTGGTCTCGTCCCGAGAGCGCGCCACTCCGAGCGCGACGGGCAGGCGGAACTTGCCGACTGGCTGTCGCTGGTCACCGGCAGCCTCGGCAAGATGGGCGCCGATATCGCGCTCGCCGTGCAAAGCGAGATCGGCGAGATCACGCTGAAAAGCGGCGGTGGTTCATCCGCCATGCCGCATAAGGTCAATCCCGTCGGCGCCGAGGTGCTGGTTACCCTGGCGCGCTTCAATGCGACGCTCGTTTCCGGAATGCATCAGGCGCTGGTGCATGAAAACGAGCGTTCAGGCGCTGCCTGGACGCTGGAATGGATGCTCCTGCCGCAGATGGTCGTAGCGACGGGAACCGCGCTCAGGACGGCGACCGAATTGATCGGCAATATCGAATTCGCCGCAAAGAGCGATTGAGCGCTGAATGCCCTCAGCCCATCCTTGCCGGAAACGCTGAGAAACCCCTGAACCGCACCCGCCCGGTACGTCTGGCTTCACCGTTCAACTTGTAACCGGGAAAGCGCTTCAGAAAGCGCGAGACGGCGATACGGCCTTCCATCTTGGCAAGCGAGAAGCCGACGCACAGATGCGGGCCACCGGCGAAGGCGAGGTGCTTGTTAGGCTTGCGCGACAGGTCGAGCCGGTCGGGATCGGGAAACTGGCGCGGGTCGCGGTTGGCCGCTCCGATGGCAAGGTGGATGCGGGTGCCGGGAGGCAGCGTCTCACCGTGGAACTCCGTCGGCTCGACCGTCCGGCGATTGCCGAGTTGATTTGGACTCTGGAAGCGCAGGAACTCATCGACCGCCGTCTGGATGAGGTCTGGATCGGCCAGCAGGCGCTGCCGCTCCTTGGGCCATTCGAGCAGTTCATAGAGCGCGTTGCCGATCAAATTCGTCGTGGTCTCGTGACCGGCATTGAGGATGAAGATGCAGTTTTGCAGTAACTCCTCATCGCTCAGCTGCTCGCCCTCGTTGCCGTTTATCAGGCGAGTCAGCACGTCGGTTGCAGGATCGCTGGGGTTTTTCCGCCGCGCGTCTGCAAGCTCCTTCAGGAAGGCCTTGAAGTCGGTGACGGCCCGGTTGCCGCGCTCCTGCTGTTCCGGTGACAGGACGGGCTCGAGCGCGCCGAGCACGGCGAGCGACCAGTTGCATAGCGGCCCACGCTCTTCATGCGGAATGTCGAACAGATTGCCGATCACTTCGACGGGAATGGCTGAAGCGAAATCCTCGATCAAGTCGACTTCGCCTTTCTCCGCCAGGCTATCAAGCAGCCGGTCGACCAGCGTGATCAGGCCGGGCTCCATGGCGGCGATCGCCTTCGGCGTCATGGCACCCACCATGATCTTGCGCACGCGCGTGTGCAGCGGCGGGTCGTTGAAGACGAGGCTCGTCGTATGGTGCTCGTAGAGCGGGCTCTTGCCGAATTTCGGCAGGAACTCGACCTTCTTGTCGGAGGAGAAGACCTTCGTATCGCGATAGACGCGATCGAGGTCGGCGAAGCGCGACAGCATCACCGAGCCGTCGGCGAAATGCTTTACCGGCACATGTTCAAGGAGCGCGCGATAGACCGGAAACGGATCCTCGGCGAAACCTTCCGGGAGAGAGGTCAGTTCGAAATCTTCGGCAAGGCTCCTGTCGGCCAATGATCGCTCCATCCCGTGCGGTTGCGCTCCCCGCATCGCTGCCGCGGAAGTATTATTGACCGCACGGTCGGTCTATGCAAGGCTTCGGGGAGGCTATGTTGGGGAGGTACGATGGCGCTGTCGGCTCAGCAGGTGGCGGAGATGAGCGCCGAGGCCATGTGGGCGAAGGACAGCGCCTCGAAATGGCTCGGCATGAAACTCGACGCGGTGGGGCCGGGCACTGCTATCGGCTCGATGACGGTCGAAAAGCATCACACCAACGGCCATGATATCTGCCATGGCGGCTACATCTTCACGCTCGCGGATTCCGCCTTCGCCTTTGCCTGCAATTCCTACAATCGGCTGGTCGTCGCCCAGCACAATTCCATCACCTTCGTCGCGCCCGGAAAGCTTGGTGACAGGCTGACGGCGACCTGCCGGGAAGTTGCGCGCTACGGCCGCTCCGGCATCTATGACGTGAAGGTGACGAACCAGAAGGGCGCGCTGATCGCCGAATTCCGTGGCGTGTCGCGGACGATCGAGGGGAAACATTTCGACGGCGAACAGCTTTAGCATCGACAGCACGGCATGGGGCAGGGAGGTATGAGATGAAGGATTTGACCCCGAGGAAGGAGGATCTCGATCCGATCGAGATCGCTTCGCGCGATGAGATCGAGGCGCTACAGCTTCTCAGGCTGAAATGGTCGCTGAAGCACGCGTATGAGAACGTGCCGCACTATAAGAAGGCGTTCGACGCAAAGGGCGTGCATCCCTACGATTTGAAGCAGCTTTCGGACCTCCGGCACTTCCCCTTCACGGCCAAGCAGGACCTTCGCGACAACTACCCGTTCGGCATGTTCGCCGTGCCGCGCGAGAAGGTGCTGCGCATCCACGCCTCCTCCGGTACGACAGGCAAGCCGACCGTCGTCGGCTATACCGAAAACGATCTTCATGTCTGGGCCGACTGCATGGCCCGTTCGCTGAGAGCATCCGGCACGCGGCCGGGCGACGTCGTCCACGTCGCCTATGGCTACGGTCTCTTCACCGGTGGCCTCGGCGCGCATTACGGTGCCGAAAGGCTCGGCTGCACCGTGGTCCCGGCGTCGGGTGGCATGACGACGCGTCAGGTGACGCTGATCGAGGATTTCAAGGCGACCACCATCATGGTGACGCCGTCCTACATGCTCTCGATCCTCGACGAATACCGCGCGCAGGGGCTCGATCCGAAGAAAAGCCCGCTCGAGGTCGGCATCTTCGGCGCGGAGCCATGGACCAACGCCATGCGCACCGAGATCGAGGAAGCCTTCGACATGCATGCGGTCGATATTTACGGCCTGTCGGAGGTGATCGGCCCGGGTGTCGCCAACGAGTGCGTTGAGACCAAGGACGGGCTCCACGTCTGGGAAGATCATTTCTATCCAGAGATCATAAACCCGGAAACCGGCGAGCCGGTTGCGGACGGCGAGAAGGGCGAACTCGTCTTCACCTCGCTCACCAAGGAAGCCTTCCCGATCGTCCGCTACCGCACGCGCGACCTGACGAGGCTCCTGCCGGGCACGGCGCGCTCGATGCGGCGCATGGAGAAGATCACGGGCCGTTCCGACGATATGATGATCCTGCGCGGCGTAAATGTCTTCCCGACGCAGATCGAGGAGCAGATCCTGACGATCGACGGGCTGGCGCCGCATTTCCAGATCGAGCTTACCCGCGAGGGGCGCATGGACGAGATGATCGTTCATGTCGAGATCGCCACGGCCGATGTAGCGGAAGAACGTCGTGACGCCGCGTCGAACGCGCTGCGTGAGCGGATCAAGGCCGTAGTGGGTGTCACCGTGCGCGTAGACGTGCTGCCGCCGGAAGGCGTCGCGCGCAGCCAGGGCAAGGCGGTCCGGATCGTGGACAAGCGGCCGAAAGCCTGATGCCCCGCACCCGCGCCAGGGATTATGACGACAAGCGCGAGGCGATCCTGCATCGCGCCGCAATCGCCTTCGCGCGCGACGGCTATGACCGCGCCTCCATGGCCGGGCTGGCGGCTGAATGCGGTGTCTCCAAGGCGCTGCTCTACCACTATTACACATCCAAGGAGACGCTGCTTTTCGGAATCCTTTCCAATCATTTGCAGGCGCTTGTTGACGTGGTGGAAGCAGCCGATGTGCCCGGCCTGGAACCCGAAGAACGGCTTGGCCGACTAGTAGAGGCCCTGCTCGATGCCTATCGTGACGCCGATGCCGAGCATAAGGTGCAGATCAACGCGCTCCGTCTTCTGCCGGAACCTCGGCAGGCCGAATTGAAGGCGCTGGAAAGAAAGCTGGTGGCGATGTTTTCCGACGCGATCCGCGCCGTTCATCCGCGGGCGTTCGAGGATGGCCGCCTGCTCAAGCCCGTCGCCATGAGCCTCTTCGGCATGCTCAACTGGTTCTATATGTGGTTCCGCGAAGACGGCCCCGTCACCCGCGAGGAGTATGCGGCTCTGGCTACGAGGATGTTGGTGAACGGCGTGAAGAAACTGGCGTAGATGGATGGCCGACGGTAATCTCTTCACCCATACTTTCGGTTCGATGACCCTGGCGCTGCCCATCCAAGGCTCGGGCAATAATGCGGTCGATGATGGATGAGCCGGCCTTTGCGGCAGCCTTGCCGCTGCCATTGCCAATCTTGTCGTCCAGGGAGTAGCTTCTGATCGGATGCGTTCGTCGGGTTTCGGAGGCGGCGGTGCTTGCGAGGCTATTGCTGGCTGGCATGTTCATGGTTGCCTGGCTTGTTCCGGGCTGGGCGACACCTAAAACGATCGATATTTCCGACAATCATGGCGGTAGCGTCGCGGCCTACAGCCAGCGCTGGAAGAATCTGGCCGCACAGGATGTCCGCGTGCGCATCGTGGGGCCTTGCCAGTCCGCATGCACCGTCCTTCTGGGTTACATACCCCGCGATCATATCTGCGTCATGCCGGCGGCACGTTTCGGGTTCCACCTCGCGCACAGACCCGAGATGACGGCTGTACTCTGGCATGCTTACGCATCCGATATCAAAGGCTGGATCAACAGCCATGGCGGGCTCGCGCCCAATTTCAAATGGATGAGCGCACCGGACACCTACCGGTATTTCCATCGTTGCTGAAGCTGACGGTGATGCGATCCGCTGTCGGGGAAGGGCTTATTTGCCGGCGGCGATCATCAGGAACATCGGGCGGTCTGTTTCCTCGGCTAGCGTCGCATCGGCTGCAATCTGCGCGGCGGTCGGAGAGAACTCCTCGATATGCAGGATCCGGAAGCCGGCGCGGATGAGCAGGTTGACGGTAGTGGCCATCGTCCTGTGATATTTGACGACATCCGCGCCGAGCCAATGCGTCGTGCGTCGGCCCTCGACCGAATAGTGATCGACCGGCCAGGCCCGGCTCCCGCCGCCCTTCGTTACCCAACTGGGGTGGACCGACGCCATGTAGATCGGATGCTCGGTCGAGAAGACCAGGCGTCCGCCCGGAACGAGTGTGCCATGGATCGTACGGTAGAGGCGTTCGGCATCTTCGATGTAGTGAAAGGCAAGCGAGCTGTAGACGAGATCATAAGCCTCCTTCGGAAGCGACAATTCCGCTAGGTCGGCACGGCGGTAAGCGATGGCCGGGTCCCCGTTTTCAGCTCGTGCCCGATCGAGCATCTTCTCCGAAATATCGAGCCCGAGCACCTCGCCGGCGCCGTTTTCGCGCGCCCAGCGGCAGAACCAGCCATAGCCGCAGCCGAGATCGACGACACGAAGACCGCGCATGTCCGGCAGCATGGAACGAAGCGCCGGCCATTCCGGCGCTCCGGCGAGACCGTGGACCGAGCGGTTCAGCCGGCCATAGCCCTCGAAAAATACCGGTTCGTCATAGATATTCTGCACCATCGTCCTACCCTGTCTTCCTTCTCGTTTCCTAAGGCCATCATGGCAGTCTTTCCAGAGCCGATCCGAACCGGAAGCGGTCAAGGGGCATGACTTGCAGTGACATGGCTGCTGTGTCATCTGGCCGGCAGCAGGCGCGGCTGACTGTCGCCGCCCGCGGGGAATTGGCGGCAGGGCAAGGCATGGGTAATGAGTTCCGGCTGAAGGAGTATCTGGCGCGGATCGGCTTCGAGGCAAAGATGGTGCCCGATCTCGCGACGCTCTCCGCGCTGCACGCTGCCCATGTGGCCGCGATCCCGTTCGAATCGCTCGACTCGCTCCTTGGGCGGCCGGTTTCGCTGGAAATCGCGGCGCTGCAGGAAAAGATCGTTCGTGGTCGTCGTGGCGGCTACTGCTTCGAGCAGAATACGCTTTTCAAGGCTGCACTGGAGACAATCGGCTTCAAGGTCACGGCTTTTGCTGGACGGGTGCGCTGGATGTCGGCACCGGATGCGCCACTCAGCCCGCGCACGCATATGCTGCTCAAGGTCGAGCTTGCGGATGGGCCGTGGCTCGCCGATGTCGGCTTCGGCGGATGCTTGCTTGATCAACCGCTGCGGCTCGCGACGGATATCGAGCAGCAGACGCCTGCCGGAACATATCGGCTGACGGAGCAGGACGGCCTGTTCTCGCTTGCCGCGTCGCAGCCCGGTGGCTGGCGGACGATGTATATGTTCGACTTTACGCGCCAGGAGCCATCGGACTACGAGATGGCGAACTGGTTTACCTCGACCAATCCGAACCACGTGCTTGTCCAGAACCTCATTCTGGAGCGTGTCGTCGCCGGCAGACGATACAAGATCGTCAATCGCCGTTTCGTCGTTGAGGAAGGCGGCGGCCGCGCCATCGAGGGACGCAATATCGAGAACGCCGACGAGCTCGCCCGCTTGTTGCGCGAGACGTTCGATATCGAGCCGCCCGTACCGGTCGAGCAGGTTTTCTCGCGTATCGGCCCGGCATAGGCGTTTCGCAAGCGCGATTGCCGCCATCCTTCTGGCCGAAGCTTGGCGCTTGCGGAGTAGGGGTCGCTATGTCATCTGACCTCTATGGACGCTCCATCCAGACCTGCCGAGGCAGCGCTAGACCGGCTGATCGCCCGGCTGCATGAACGCGGCCGCCCACGCGTCTGGTCGCTCGTCATCACCATATTCGGCGACGCCGTCGTTCCGCGTGGAGGGCGCGTGGCGCTTCAGGCGTTGCAGGACATCATGGGACGCCTGCGCATCGAGGCGGGCGCGCTTCGGACAGCGATGTCCAGGCTTGCCGCCGACCATTGGGTGACGCGCGAGCGTGATGGTCGCAACAGCTTCTATCGGCTGGCAGAGGAGGGGCGGCACGCCTTCGACCTTGCCACGCGGCGCATCTATGCCGCCGGGCCGCCGGACTGGGACGGCACCTGGACGGTAGCCGTCGTCCCACAGGCAAGCGACGGCGACCTGCGCGGCAGGATGGAAGAGGCGGGCTTCCTGTCGGTCGAGGGGAGTGTCTACCTTCGGCCCGGCACGGTTCCGGCCATCGCCGTGGACCCCGCCGGCATGCTGGTCATCCATGGCAGCAGCGCCGAGCATCCGGAAGCCATGCGCATGCTGTGGCCGAGCGAGGAGGTCGCAACGGCATACGGCGCGTTCATCGAGGCCTACCGTCCGCTGTCCGAAGCACTGAAACGGGGCGGAGCGTTTCGACCGCTCGATGCGATCTCTGCGCGCACGCTTCTTCTCCACGACTGGCGACGCATCGTCTTGCGCGATCCGGGCCTGCCGCTGGCGCTGCTGCCGAAGGATTGGCCCGGCGAGCAGGCGCGCTCGCTCGCTCGCGATATTTACGGCCGGCTGGCCGCGCCCAGCGAAGCATGGCTCACTGAAGCCGGCCTGCCGCCGCTCGCGAATCCGCGCGAGTTCGGTGGACGTTTCAGGATGAGCGGCAGTCACTCCTCCATATAGGCAAACGCCATCGTCGCCGAGACCGCCACGCGCGTGTCGCCTTTCGCGCGCTGCTCGACGCGGACGAACGCCATGCGCTTGCCGTTGGAAAGCACCTCGCAGCGGATTTCGACATCGCCGGGCGACAGCGGTCGGATGAAATGTGTCGTCAGATCGACCGTCGTGCAGATGCGGAAGCGGCCATTCATCGCCGCCAGTGTCACTACCGAAACGGTGTCCGCAGCAGAAGCCGTAGCCTGCCCGCAGACGACACCGCCGACATGGACGAGCCTCGGATTGGCGGGCAGCACGAAAGTCCCGCCATGCTCATCGAAGCTCTCCGCGCGCAAGCCGAGATCGACGACCCATGGCGCGAAGATACGCTTCAGAAGATCGTTGGCCTGATCAACGCCGAAATCGCTCATTGCTCCTCCTGAAAAATGCGTTACGAAAACTTGTAATTATACGATATTTTTGTTACATATTGTATGTCGGCCAGCATGGAGGAGATGCGATGTACAGCCAAGGCCTGATCGGTGCCAAAACCGAAACGGGTGAGGACGAGGTCTTCCTCGCCGCCTTTCAGGCGCGTATCGACGCCGACGAGAAGATCGAGCCGAACGATCCGATGCCGGAAGGCTATCGCCGCACGCTGATCCGCCAGATCGGCCAGCATGCGCATTCCGAGATCGTCGGCATGCTGCCGGAAGGCAACTGGATCACCCGCGCGCCGTCGCTCCGCCGCAAGGCCGCTCTGCTGGCCAAGGTGCAGGACGAGGGCGGGCACGGCCTCTATCTCTATTCCGCCGCCGAGACACTGGGTGTCAGCCGCGAAGAGATGACCGAGGAACTTCTGGCCGGAAAGGCGAAATATTCCTCGATCTTCAACTATCCGACACTGACCTGGGCCGATATCGGCGCCATTGGCTGGCTGGTCGACGGTGCGGCGATCATGAACCAGATTCCGCTTTGCCGCTGTTCCTACGGGCCTTATGCGCGCGCCATGATCCGGGTCTGCAAGGAGGAGAGTTTCCACCAGCGACAGGGCTACGAGATCATGATGACGCTCGCCCGCGGCACTGCCGAACAGAAGGATATGGCGCAGGACGCGCTGAACCGCTGGTGGTGGCCGTCGCTGATGATGTTCGGCCCGTCCGATTCCGACAGCCTGCATGGCGACCAGTCGACCAGATGGAAGATCAAGCGCTTCAGCAATGATGAGTTGCGCCAGCAATTCGTCGACGCCACCGTGCCGCAAGCCGATTTCATCGGGCTGAAGATGCCCGATCCCGAACTGAAATGGAACGAGGAGAGCGGTCACTATGATTTCGGCCCGATCGACTGGGACGAGTTCTGGCGCGTGGTGAAGGGCGGCGGCCCGATGAACCGGGAACGCATCGCCGAGCGCAGCAAGGCCTGGGAGGAGGGCGCCTGGGTGCGCGAGGCCGCCCTTGCCCATGCCGAAAAGCGCCGGGCGCGCGAAGCGGCGACGAAGATGGCGGCGGAGTAAGATAGATGGCCAAGAATCAAATCCCCCTCTGGGAAGTCTTCATCCGCCCGCGCAACGGACTGGCGCACAAGCATTGCGGCTCGGTGCACGCCGCCGATGCGGTAATGGCGTTGCAGGCCGCGCGCGACGTCTATACGCGGCGCGGCGAGGGCACGTCGATCTGGGTGGTGCCGTCCGCCTCGATCACTGCTTCCGATCCCGAGCAGAAGGCGGAGAACTTCGAGCCCGCCGCGTCCAAGATCTACCGGCATCCGACGTTCTACGACATCCCCGACGAAGTAGGGCATATGTGATGGCCACGGCTGATAGGGAAAAATTCCTCGAATTCCTGCTGCGCCTCGCCGACGACCATCTGATCCTCGGCCACCTTCTGTCGGAATGGTGCGGCCATGCGCCGATGCTGGAGGAAGACCTCGCCATGCCGAACATGGCGCTCGACCTGATCGGGCAGGCGAGGGCGCTCTACGCCTATGCCGCCGAGGTGGAAGGCGAGGGCCGCACCGAGGACGATTTCGCCTATCTGAGGCGCGAGCGCGAATACCGGAATTGTCTCCTCGCCGAACGGCCGAACGGCGATTTCGCCCACACCATGCTGCGCCAGCTCTATTTCGCCGCCTTCATGGAGCCGATGTGGCGGGCGATGACGAGTTCCAGCGACAAGACGCTGGCCGGCATCGCGGCCAAGGCCGTCAAGGAAGTCGCCTATCATATCCGCCATGCCGGCGAATGGGTGGTGCGCCTCGGCGACGGCACCGAGGAGAGCGCCCGGCGCATGAAGATGGCGGCGGAAGAACTCGCGCCCTATGTCGGCGAACTGTTCGAGGCGGACGAGGTGACGAATGCGATGACCGAGGCTGGCATCGCGCCGGATCCGGCGTCGCTCCGGCCGGAATTCGACCGTACGATCGGTGCGATCTTCGCCGAGGCGGGGCTGGAAGTTCCCGCCCCGCCGTGGATGCAGAGCGGTGGCCGGCAGGGCCGTCACGGCGAAGCGATGGGCTACCTGCTTGCCGAACTGCAATACATGCAGCGCACCTATCCGGGAGCGGTGTGGTGAGGAACGTTGTCAGGGAACGCGACCTGGCCGCCCAAAGAGCATACCGGGCCGCCGCCGCCGTCCTCGACCCGGAAGTGCCCTGCGTCACCATCGCCGATCTCGGCATTCTGCGCTCCGTCGAACTCGACGGCGACGTCGCAGTGGCGAAGGTGACGCCGACCTATTCCGGCTGCCCTGCAGTGCTCGCGATCGAGCTTTCGGTGGAGGCGGCACTGCGCGAGGCCGGTTTCGACGCACGCGTCGAGCGTGTCATCTCGCCGGCCTGGACCACCGACTGGATTACGGAAGAGGGGCGGGAAAAGCTTCGCGCCTTCGGCATCGCACCGCCCGAGAAGGCGTCGAATTCGATCCGCGCGCTCTTTGGCGAGACCGTGGTCCATTGCCCGAAATGCGGTTCGCAGAGCACTTCCCGCGTTTCCGAGTTCGGCTCGACCGCCTGCAAGGCGCTCTACCGCTGCAATTCCTGCCGCGAGCCGTTCGATTATTTCAAGTGCATATAGGGTTTCGCGAATGGCAGCGCGCTTCCACGAACTGACCGTCGCCGAGATCGTCCGCGACACGCCGGACGCGGTGGCGATCGGTTTTTCCGTCCCGCCGGAACTTGCCGGGGAATTCGCCTTCCGGCCCGGCCAGTATCTGACGCTCGCCGCCGAGATCGGGGGCGAGGAGGCCCGCCGCTCCTATTCCATCTGTTCCATGCCGGGCGATCCGCATCTGAGGGTCGGCGTGAAGAAAGTCGCTGACGGCCGCTTCTCGCGCTTCGTCAACGAGCATCTTGCCGTCGGCCAGTCGATGCGCGTGATGACGCCCGAGGGCCGCTTCACCGCCCTGATCGGCGGCCACCACGACTATCTCCTGATCGCCGCCGGTTCCGGTATCACGCCGATGCTGTCGATCGCGCGCACGGTGCTCGGCCACGAGAAGGAGAGCACGATCACGCTCATCTACGGCAACCGCTCGACCGACACGATCATGTTCCTGGAGGAACTGGAAGACCTGAAGGACCGCTATCTCGGCCGTTTCACGCTCATCCATCTCCTGTCGCGCGAGGCGCAGGATGTCGACCTCCTGAACGGCCGCATCGATGGTGCGCGCATCGGGCTTCTCGCCGAACGCGGATTGATCGATCCGGCGGGCGCGGACGGCGTTTTCCTATGCGGGCCGGGCGCGATGATCGACGACGTGGCAAAGACGCTCTGCACGATCGGCGTCGAGGAAGATCGGATCCGCTTCGAGCGTTTCACGCCGTCCGGCGAGGCGCCGCGGCCGAGGAAGATTTCGCGGGAGGTCGAGGCGGCCGTGGCGAAAGGTGTGCCTGTCGAAGTGGTTCTCGACGGCGTGCGGCGGACGTTCCCTGTCACCGATCCCGCCCAGACCGTGCTCGACGCGGCGCATGCGGCCGGCATCGAACTTCCCTATTCCTGTGCCGGCGGCATGTGCTGCACATGCCGCTGCCGGGTGGTGGAAGGCCAGTCGGAGATGGCGGTGAACTTTTCGCTGCAGCCTTGGGAGATCGAGGCCGGCTTCACGCTCGCCTGCCAGACGCGGCCGCTGAGTGAAAAGCTCGTGCTCGATTTCGACGCCGCCTGACTACCTGCTCTTGACCTTCCCGTAACTGGAAGCCCTAATTTCGGGAAATCGGGCCGGCGGGACAGATAGGAGCGAAATTATCATGAGATCGACGATTGTTGCGGCCGCGATCGCGCTGCTTTCGCTGGCGACGGCGGCGCCCGCCGCCGAAAAGATGCACGATATGAAGATGGACCATTCCTCGTCGCACCAGATGGAGAGCATGAAGATGGGCCACTCGCCTTCCGACAAGGCTTTCGGGAAGGCGATGGACAGGATGCACAAGGACATGATGATCGACTATTCCGGGAATGCCGATGTCGATTTCGTCCGCGGCATGATCCCGCATCATCAGGGCGCGATCGACATGGCCAGGGTCGAGCTCAAATACGGCAAGGACCCGGAACTGAGGAAACTCGCGCAGGACATCATCACCGCTCAGGAGCGCGAAATTGCCGGCATGAAAGCCTGGCTCGAAAAGCGCCGTAAGTAGGCTGTGGCCGAGGTGCCGACAGCGCCGGTCAGTACACCTTGTCCATCGAAGCACGCTTTTCCTTTGCGATCAGCCACAGATTGCGGATGTAGATGACGAGGCCAAGCGCTTGGCCGGCGATGAAGACCGGATCCTGCCGTTTGATGGCGTAGATGAGCAGCAGCGCGCCCCCACCGAGCGAGAAGAACCAGAAGGCGATCGGCACGACCGAGCGCTTGGCCCGTTCGGAGGCGATCCATTGCACCAGGAAGCGCATGGTGAAGAAGGCCTGCGCCACGAAGCCGAGCAGGATCCAGGCATTGAACTGGTCGACGAAAACCCTCTGGAACCAGCCCATGAGATGGACGAAGGTCGCGCTCATTCTTGTACCTCGTTGACCTTGGGCACCACCTTGCGGCGGCGGCGCAGCCACCAGACCCCTATGAGGTCGAGAATACCCCGTAAGCCGCGGTCGATGATACCGTAATTCGATTTCCCATGGCGTCGCTGGCGGTCGACCACATCGACATGGACGACAAGGAAGCCTTCGCGCAGCACCAGCGCTGGCAAGTAGCGGTGCCAGCCGTCGAAATAGGGCAATTGCCGGAAAAGGACAGTTGGCAGCGCCTTCAGCCCGCAGCCGGAATCGCGCGTGCCGTCATGCAGAATGGATTCACGTAGCCTGTTGGCGAGGCGTGAGGAAAGCCGCTTCAGCCTGGTGTCCGTGCGCTTGAGGCGCTGGCCGGCGACAATCCCGGTAGCCGGTCCGGCGGCGAGGAGCGCATCGACGAGTCTCGGGATATAGGCCGGATCGTTCTGGCCGTCGCCGTCCATCGTCGCGACGATATCACCGCTGGCTGCGAAGACACCGGAGCGGACAGCGGCCGACTGGCCGGCCGAACGGTCATGGCCAATCAGCCGCACCGGCGATCCGGCGTTCCTCATCCGATCGGTCACCATGGCGCGTGTCCCGTCTGTCGAGCCGTCATCGACGACGATGATCTCGAAGACGCGCCCAGCCAGTGCCCGCTCGACCTCATCGAGCAGGAAGGCGAGGTTGGCTTCCTCGTTCCGGCAGGGGATCACGACGGAGATTTTGGGATTGTCGGACAGGTTCATGGAGACCGCATGGCGAATTGTGGCGCCTCATAGCATCCCGAGCAGGGCAGCGCTACAGTCGCATCGACGGCCGGCTTGCCCTTACAATTCAGGCCGCACTTCCTGGAATGGCATCTGAAAAAGATTGCCGGTCACAATTCAGAAAAACGGCAGAAACATCGAAGAGCTATGGGGATCGTCCGTATGCAACAACTGAGAGGACTGTTTCATGCGTAGCTCGATTCTTTATCTGACCGCCGCATTCTCGCTTATGTTGGCGGCGCCGGGCATAGCCGATGCGGGTGTGATTATACCTGCCGCGCAGGCCACGACCGCTGAGGCGCCGATCGATGGCGGCTCGCCTCTGGTCTTTGTCGCCGGAGGTTGCGGCGCGGGCTTCCATCGCGGCCCGCATGGCCGTTGCAGGCCAAATTGGGGGCCGCGGCACCCCGTGCGCCATGTGAAGCGCTGCGTGCGAGAACGGACGCGCTATGGCTGGCGGAGCGTGTGCCGGTATTACTGAAATCGACCGGTGGTGCATGGCGGGACCGGGCCTAAATCGCCCGGCTCCGCTTCAGCGCTTCTCGCGGATATCGCTCAGCGTCCGGGTAGGCGTTATCGCTTCCGGATCGAGCCGGATTTCGATGATCGCCGGCTTGCCGGCGTCGCGCGCGCGTTCGAAGGCGGGCACGAAATCCTCCGTCCTCGCAACCGTTTCGCCGTGGCCGCCATAGGCGCGGGCGAGCGCAGCGAAGTCGGGATTGTCGAGGCTGGTACCCGAAACGCGGCCGGGATATTCGCGCTCCTGATGCATGCGGATCGTGCCGTAGATGCCGTTATTGACCACGACTACGATGATCGGCACGCGATATTGCGCGGCTGTGGCGAATTCCTGCCCGTTCATCAGAAAACAGCCGTCTCCGGCGAAGGCGATCACGAGCCGGTCCGGATAAAGCTGCTTCGCCGCGACGGCAGCGGGCGTGCCGAAGCCCATCGAGCCGGAAGTCGGCGCCGCCTGTGTGCCGAACCGGCGAAAACGGTGGAAGCGATGGATCCAGGTGGCGTAGTTGCCGGCGCCGTTGGTGATGATTGCGTCTTCCGGCAGCACGCTCTCCAGATATTTCATGATCGGCCCCATCAGGACCAGACCGGGCCCCGTCTCGGGAGGCGTCGACCATTGGAGATAGCTTTGGTGCATCGCCGCGGTATCGTCCGCCCACGCGGGTGTGGCCTGTGGCTTGCGTGAAGCGAACGCTGCCGCAAACGCGATCGGCGAAGCGTTGATGGCAAGCGTCGGACGGTAGACGCGGCCGAGTTCGCCTGTGTCCGGGTGGACATGGATGAGTTTCTGGTCCGGGTAGGGGCTCTTCAGCAGCGTATAGTCGGAGGAAGGCATTTCGCCGAACCGCCCGCCGACGAGCAGCACGACGTCGCTTTCCTTGATACGCTGGGCAAGTTTCGGATTCAGCCCGATGCCGACATCGCCGGCATAGTTCGGGTGCAGATGGTCGAACAGCATCTGGCGGCGGAACGAGCAGCCGACCGGTAGCGCCCAGTTCTCCGCCGCCTTCTGGAAATCGGCGACCGCCCGTTCGTTCCAGCGCGTGCCGCCGAGGATGGCGAACGGTCTTTTGGCGCTGCCGAGCAATTCCTCGAGCGCCGCCATTTCAGCTTCGCCGGGCGTGGTCTCGACCGGCGTCCAGGTCCGGGCGGCGGGCGCTTCTGCTTCCTCGGTCAGGACGTCTTCCGGCAGCGCGATCACGACCGGCCCGGGCCGGCCGGAGGTGGCGGTGGCGAAGGCGCGGGTGACGAGTTCCGGAATGCGTGCGGGATCGTCGATTTCGGTGACCCATTTGGCTACGCTGCCATAGAAGGCGCGATAGTCGACTTCCTGGAAGGCTTCGCGGTCGCGCGCCTTCCGGGCGATCTGGCCGATGAACAGGATCATGGGAATGGAATCCTGCCTTGCGATGTGGATTCCAGCGGATGCATTGGTGGCGCCGGGACCACGCGTGACGAAGCAGATGCCAGGCCGCCCGATCAGTCGCCCATAGGTGTCGGCCATCATAGCGGCACCGCCTTCCTGGCGGCAGACGATGGTCTTGATTTTCGAATCATGCAGCGCGTCGAGCACCGCGAGATAGCTTTCGCCCGGCACGCAATAGAGACGGTCGACGCCGTTCGCCTCGAGCGCATCGACGATCAGTTGCCCGCCGGTCTTCATGGCTTTCTCCCGTCCAGTTCCCTCAGCACCTCTTCCGTATGCTCGCCGAGGCGGGGCGAGGGTCGTTCGTAGGAAAGCGGTGTCCGGGACATCAGCATCGGCGCACGTACCGATGGCAGGACATTGCCGTCAGCGTCGGCGAGATCCATGCGCATCCCGCGTGCGACGATCTGCGGATCCTCGAACATCTCGGCGATGTTGTTGATGGGACTTGCCGGAACGGTCGCCTTTTCGAGTGCGGCAAGCAGCGGCGCCTTTTCGCGGCTGGCGAGTTCGGTGATGAGCCTTTCGCGCAGGCGTACGCGGTTCGCGACCCGGGCCGGGTTGGTGGCGAAATGGGGGTCCTCCGCAAGCTCGGGAATGCCGAGCGCGCCGCAGAAGCGCTGGAACTGGCCGTCATTGCCGACCGCGAGGATGATGTGCCCATCCTTCACCGGCAGCACCTCATAGGGCGCGATGTTCATATGGGCGTTGCCCATCTGGATCGGCGCCTTGCCAGAGATGAGATAATTGAGGTTCTGGTTGCCGAGGATGGAGCACTGCGTGTCGAGCAGCGCCATGTCGATATATTGGCCCTCGCCGGTTTTTTCCGCATGGCGGAGCGCAGCCTGGATGGCGATGACCGAATAAAGCCCGGTGAAGATGTCGGAGACGGCAACGCCGACCTTCTGCGGCTCGCGGCCGGCCTCGCCGGTGATCGACATCAGCCCGCCGATCCCCTGGATGATGAAATCGTAACCCGCGCGCGGTGCATACGGCCCCGTCTGGCCGAAGCCGGTAATGGAGCAATAGACGAGGCGCGGGTTGAGCGCTTTCATGCTCTCGTAGTCGAGGCCGTATTTCTTCAGGCCTCCGACCTTGAAATTCTCGATCAGAACATCGGCGGTGGCGATCAGCTTCTTCAGCGTTTCTGCGTCTTCCGGCGTGGAGAAATCAAGCGCGACCGAACGTTTGCCGCGATTGGCGGAGTGATAGTATGCGGCGGAAAGGTTCTCCTCGCCCTTGCCCTTGACGAATGGCGGCCCCCAGCTTCGCGTATCGTCGCCGCCTTTCGGGTTCTCGATCTTGATGACATCGGCACCGAGATCTGCGAGCAACTGCCCGGCCCATGGGCCGGCGAGGATGCGGGCAAGTTCGATGACGCGGATGCCGGAAAGCGGAGGAGGGGACATGGAGGGGAACTCGGATCGGGGCGGATTGTTCAGCTTCTTCCTTGCCTTCCAAAAGAGCGAATGTAAACGGCCCGAACTGTCGATCCAGTAGCCAATCGCTCAATGCCGGACTATTCCGTTCGCCCACTCCACGAAATCGACCATCACCTTGTCGCGGTTCACTTCGTTCAGGGACTCATGGCGCGTACCCGGGTAAACGCTTGCCGCAACGCTTGAAAAGCCTAGGCGACGGAGGAGGGCGTCAAGGTCGCGGACAGCCTTGCCGCCGCCGGTAGCGGGGTCCTTCTCGCCGCCGACAAGATGAAAAGCCAGGTCTTTCTTGATGCCGGCAAGGTTACGGTCGTCGGCGCCATGGAAGATGAGATCGAAGATGTCCAGCCACATCGACACCGACGCATCCCAGCCGCAAAGCGGATCGGCGATGTACGCGTCTACCTCCGCCTTGTCGCGCGAGAGCCAGTCGAACTTTGTACAGCGGCCGGGTATCTGCCGAGCCCATGCTTGAAAGGTAAGCTTCGGTAACAGGCGGGAAGGAACATCGGAGCCGAGGCGGAAGCGTTCCCAGAGGAGCAGGAGCCTTGCCAGCCGCTCGGCAGGCCCGGCGGAGAAATTGGCGTTCCAGACGGCTGCACCGGCAATCCGCTGGCCATGGCGCTGCACGAAATTCAGCGCGATCAGCCCACCCATCGAATGGCCGAAGACGATCACCGGCAGGCCGGGATGCTCTTTCGCGATCAAATCGTGGATGGCAACTACATCGGCGATCACCTTTTCGGCGCCGTTCTCGCGCGCGAACATGCCGGGCGGCGCATCCGGCGCCCTCGTGCCGCCGTGGCCACGATGATCGTGCGCATAGATTTGGAAGCCGTGCTCCGCGAGATGATCCGCGAAGCGCGCATAGCGCGCGGCGTGTTCGGCGAGCCCGTGGTTCATTTGCACGACAGCACGAGCAGGTTCGGCCGCCTTCTTCACAAGAAGGTTTAGCGTAGCACCGGTCGGTGAATTCAGGATGCGTCGGTCATCGAAAGCCATCCTTACCGAAGCCTCATTCCAACTGAAACCGCTCGAACCGCTGCAACTCTTCCTCAATCGTTTGTTTATGCCTTTCGGCCTCACCGTTGCCGATCCATGTCCATTGCTGGATGAGCAGTTTTCCCGCCGCGCGGTCGGTCTTGAGGTCGAGCACGGCGACGATCTCGTCGCCGGAGAGCACCGGCAGGGCGAAATATCCGAAGAGCCGCTTTTCCTTCGGTACATAGGCTTCGAATTTATGATCGTAGCCGAAGAATAGCGCCAGCCGCTTCCTCTGGATCACCAGCGGATCGAAGGGCGAGAGGATATGGACGGGTGGGTTTTCCGGTAACGGCGGCGCATCGAGCGTGTCGGGCGCGGCCCAGTGCTCGGCCCGGCCGGCGCCTTCGATCGCGACCGGCACGAGTTTCTTCCCGCGCACGCGCCGTTCGATGATCTTTCGCACCGCCGGCTTCCTCGGGGCGTCGAGGTGGCAGGCCGAATCAAGGCTTATAATGCCCTGCGCCCTTAGAGCCCGGTCGAGAACGTATTCGGCGAACTGGTTTTCCGTTGCCGGACGCGGGCGCTTCTCCCAGCCGAAATGCCGCTCCATCAGATCGTAAGTCTTGAGCATGCCCTCGCGCGCTGTGATCGCCAGCACGCCGCGATAGAAGAGAAGCTGCAGCGCTCGCTTCGACGGCTTGCGGCTTGCCCACAGATGTTCCTTTTCCACCAGTACGTCGTCGTCGATATCGCGGATTGTGATCGGTCCGTCTTTGCGGATCAGCCGCATCACCTTCCTTATGTCCTTGTCGGTGACGCCCGGATACCAGCGGTTCGGCTTCGCCTCTCCGCGCTTCATCATGCCGAGATAGAGGCGGATATCGCGCGCCGGCACGTAGGAAAGTGCGTGCGTCCAGTATTCGAAGACGCTTTTGTCGATGCTCTGCGCCTGCTGCAGGTCCTCGCGCCGGTATTTTGGGATCCGCGTATAGAGGATGTGGTGGTGCGAACGCTCGATGACGTTGATCGTGTCGATCTGGACATAGCCCAGATGCTCGACGGCCAACCTTGTCGCCTCCGGGCCGGAGCCGAAAGGCTCGACCTCGTCAAGCCGTTGGGCATGAAGCCAGATGCGACGGGCTTCCGTGCTCGAAATCTCCCGGCGTTTCTTCTGCAATGGCGATTCCTCTCCACGCCATTCTGCCGGATCGGCGGGGAAGGGGAAGGGCCGGAAAGGCAGGGCTCCTGACACGTCATGGCAGGAGCCTTCTTTGCCACGGCTCGCCAGGCCGTACGCTCAAACGGCTTCGCATGACCGAGACAGGCCGGAAAAGGCTCTCGGCCGAACTTCAGCGCACCTCGTAGCCGACCTCCTCGGCGCTGTGGCCGAGCATCTTCCAGAAGGAGCGGGCGAAGGAGCGGAAGACGTAGATGTCGAAAGCGTCTTCGCCGGTGCGCTGGATTTGCGCGAAGATATCGTGGTGTACGGTCGCGACCCCTGAGCCGGCCGGGAAGGCCGGCAGCGCGAAATCGATGGCGAAGAGTTTCGACAGGACCCATTCCGCCTTCGGTCCGGCGATGCGGATCGCGGTGCGGCCGTGCGACAGGTCGGTCACCGTGCCGATGTCGGCCGAGAGCGCCTCGCGCAATTTTCCGGCAAGCCCCTCGGTTTGATCGACGATGAGGAAGCGCCCTGGTGCGATGCCGAAAGCACCCTTGCTGTTGGTATAAGTTCCCGCGCCCGCGCCGTCGGGAAGCGAAAGGCCGGTCGCCTTGCGGATCGCTTCGATCAGCTTCTTTTCCACGCCGTGCCAGGCGGCCGCTTCCACGATCGAGCCCGGCCGCGTCTCGGAAAGCACGACGCCCACGCCATCGGCGAAATTGCCGTGCGAGCCCGGCTTCCACACCGGCGCCAGTGGGGAAAGCGGCTCAACCATGCATGCGGCTCCCTTCGGGATCGTAGAAATGGTGGCTGACGATCTCGATCGGGCCGAAACGCTTGCGCACCGGATCGCAGGACCATGCGCGCTGGCCGTGGCGCTCCTTGCCGCCCTTGACCAGCGCAAGCCCGATATATTTGCCGAGCGCCGGCGAATAGCAGACGGCGGTGATGTGGCCGATATCCTCGCCGGGCTCTTCCAGCGAGCCGCCAGTCACGACATGCGCGCCGCCGTTAAGCGCCCGGTCATCCAGCGAGACGACGCCTACGAGTTTCAGCCGGGTCGGCGAGAGCAGTCCCTCGCGGTCCATGACACCGGACCCGGCAAAGGGCTTTTTCTTCGAGAGCATCCAGTCGAGATAGAGGTCGCGCGCGGTGGTGCGGCCGTCGATCTCGGATCCGGTGACGTGGCCTTTCTCTATGCGCAGCGTGCCGAGCGCCTCCATGCCGTAAGGCACGATGCCGAAGGGCTTGCCGGCCTCCATCAGTGCTTCCCAGACATGAAGCCCATATCCGGCGCCGCAATAGACCTCGTAGGCCATTTCGCCGGAGAAGGAGAGGCGGCAGATCATTACCGGAATGCCGCCGATCTCGCCATGCAAGATGCCCATGAAGGGCAACGTCTCGTTGTCGACCTTCGTGCCGGTGACGCAGGCGGCGAGCACGTCGCGGGATTTCGGTCCGGCAATCGCCGCGCCCGCCCATTGATCGGTGACGGAGGTGAGATGAACGCGCAGGTCAGGCCAGACGATGTCGAGATAGTATTCGAGCTGCTGCATGACCTTGCCGGCATTGGCCGTCGTCGTGGTCATCAGGAATTCCTGCTCGCCAAGCCGCCATGTCGTGCCGTCGTCATAGGCGATACCGTCTTCGCGCAACATCAGCCCGTAGCGCGCCTTGCCGACGGCGAGCGTCGAGAACACATTGGTGTAGACACGGTCGAGGAATTCGGCGGCGTCCGAACCCTGCACGGCGATCTTGCCGAGGGTGGAGACGTCGACCATGCCGACGCCCTCACGCACGGCCTTCGCCTCGCGCACATAGGCCTGTTCCACGGTCTCGCCCGGGTCCCCATAGATCTGCGGCCGGAACCAGAGGCCGGCTGGCAGCATTCTCGCTCCCTGCCCGACATGCCAGTCATGCATCGGGGTCAGCCGGTCGGGCTGGAGGTCACCGTAGCGCTCCCCGGCGAGTGCGCCGAGCGAGACAGCCGCGAAGGGTGGGCGGAAACGGGTGGTGCCGACCTCGGGGATCGAGAGTCCGCGCGCGTCGGCCATGATGGCGAGCCCCGGCACGTTGGAGGTTTTGCCCTGGTCGGTGGCCATGCCGAGCGTCGTATAGCGCTTCAGGTGCTCGACCGAGAGGAAGCCTTCGCGGTGCGCCAGCCGCACGTCATCGGCCGTCACGTCGTGCTGGAAATCGACGAAAGCTTTCCCGTCGCCACGGATTTCGCGATAGGGCGCCGGATATGGGTCGAGCGCCTGCGCGAAGACCTTTACCGACTTGGCGCGCGAGGCCTTGGCGCCGGTTGCCTTCTCGCCGGCCTTGCGGCCCTCGGCGATCGCCGTCTCGGTATCGGCAGCGCCGGTAAAGACGCCTGCGCCGATCCAGTTCTGCGTTGGGGGCGGCGGCATGAAAGCCTGCCGCTCCACATCCCATTCCGGCTTGCCGCCAGCCTGGCTCGCAAGATGCACGACCGGAGACCAGCCGCCGGAAATAACGAGACAGTCGGCAGCGACGATATGCGGCTCGCCAGACAGCGCGCCGGCAGAATTGTCGAAGCGCTGCACCTTGATGCCGGTCAGCGTCTTGCCGCCCTCCGTTTCGACGACCGCATAGCCGAGGAGCAGTTCGGCCCCGGTCTGTGTGGCGAGGTCGCGCGCGGCGGTCGAGATATCGGGCCGCACATCGACGATCGCGGCGATAGACGCGCCCGCCTGCCTCAACGCGGCAGCGGCACGGTAGGCGCTGTCGTTGTTGGTGAAGATTGCGATATTTTCGCCGGGCAGCACGCCGTATTCGTTGGCGTAGCGCTCTGCAGCCGAGGCGAGCATGACGCCGGGCCTGTCATTGCCGGGGAAGATCATCGGCCGCTCGAAGGCGCCGGTGGCCAGCACTACCGCGCCGGCGCGTATCGTCCAGTGTCGATGGCGCGGCTCACCCTTGGACGCAGTCAGCTTATGATCGGCGACCCGCTCAAGCGCGGCGAGTGTATTGTTGTCGTAGTAGCCCCAGACCGTCGTGCGCGGCAGGATGCGCACATTGGGGAGCGTGGCAAGTTCCGCGGCGGTCGCCTCGGCCCATTCGGCCGCGTCTTTTCCGTCGATGGTCTCGCCCGACCATTTGGCCGACCCGCCAAGGGTCGCGTCGAGATCGGCAAGGATAACGCGGCCGCCGGATGCAGCTGCCGCTTTCGCGGCGGACAGTCCGGCCGGCCCGGCGCCGACGACAAGAACGTCGCAGAACGCGTTCATCTTCTCGTAGCGGGCATTGTCGGCGGCATAGCCTGCACTGCCGAGGCCAGCGGCGCGGCGGATGATATGCTCGCAGAACATCCAGAAGCGTGTGCCTTTCAGCGGGCCGATCACCGGGCCCATGAAGGTCTTGTAATAGAAGCCGGCGGAGATGAGCTTGCCGCCGAGCTGGTTGACCGCGCCGATGTCGAAGCCGAGGCTCGGGAAGCGGTTCTGGCTGGCGGCGGAAAGCCCGTCGTAGATTTCGACCATTGTCGCCGGGATGTTCGGCTCGCGGACATCGCCGCTCAGTATCGTGACCAGTGCGTTGGGCTCATCGATACCGGCAGTCAATACACCGCGCGGACGGTGGTATTTGAACGACCGCCCGAAAAGGGTCGCCCCGTTCGCCAGAAGCGCGGAGGCGAGTGTGTCGCCGTCGTGCCCCGTATAGGCCCGGCCGTCGAAGGTGAAGCGGATAGTGCGGGTACGGTCGATCTGGCCGCCAGCGGCGGCGCGGCGCGGGCTCATGCCTTCTCTCCGCTCTTGTGGCGGGCCGCCGATTTGCGCTCTTCGTGTTCGCGGGCGAAGCCGATCGAGGAAATCACGTGGGTCAGCGTGCTGCGCACCACGACGAGGTGGCTGCGGCAGCCGCCTGAATGCTGCCAGTATTCCTTATGGTCGCCGACCGTGTTCACGCGCTGGTAGACATAGTCGTACCAGGCCTGCTGGTCGGTCGAGGCCGGGTCGGGGCGGACGCGGTTGGCATCGCCCTGATAGGTGAATTCGGAAAGATCGCGCGGTCCGCAATATGGGCAGGTGATCAGCATCTTGGGTCTCAGTGCAGCCTAGGGGTCGCGCCCTGGCCCTTCTCGTCGATGAGAATGCCGCGCTTGAAGCGGTCGAGTGTAAAGGCGGCGTTGGTCGCGTGCGGCTGATCGCGGGCAATGGTGTAGGCGAATGCCCAGCCCGAGGCCGGTGTCGCCTTGAAGCCGCCATAGCACCAGCCGCAGTTCAGATACATGCCGGGCAGCGGCCCTGTGGTGATGATCGGCGAGCCGTCCATCGACATATCCATGATGCCGCCCCAGGAGCGCAGCAGCCTCACACGCGCGAGGCCAGGAAACATGGCGACCATCTCGCTCATGACCTCCTCGACGATCGGCAGGTTGCCGCGCTGGGCGTAGGTGTTGTAGCCGTCGATGTCGCCGCCGAAGACCAGCCCGCCCTTGTCGGACTGGGACATGTAGAGATGGCCCGAGCCGAAGGTAACGACCGTATCGACGAAGGGCTTGAGCGACTCCGAGACGAATGCCTGCAGGACGTGGCTCTCGATTGGCAGCTTGTCGATGCCCGCGAGCTTCATGACATGGCCGGTCATACCAGCGACGGCAATCGCTGTCTTCCTGGCCCGGATCTCGCCGCGCGTCGTCCTGACGCCGGTGATCCTGTCGCCGTCGCGCAGGAAGCCGGTCACCTCGCAATTCTCGATGATGTCGACGCCGCGCCGGTCGGCCCCGCGCGCAAACCCCCAGGCGACGGCATCATGGCGGGCCGTGCCGGCGCGCGGCTGCATCAGACCTCCCACGATCGGGAAGCGCGCCGAACCGGAGACGTCGAGGCCTGGGACCTTGCGCGCCACTTCCGCCGCGGAGAGAAGTTCCGCGTCGGCGCCGTTCAGCCGCATGGCGTTGCCGCGCCTTGCATAGTCGTCCATCTGCGCTGGCGTGTGGGCGAGGTTGAGCACGCCGCGCTGCGAGAACATGACGTTGTAGTTCAGTTCATGGGAAAGGTTCTCCCACAGCTTCATCGAATGTTCGTAGAAGCGCACGTTTTCCGGCAACAGGTAGTTGGAGCGGACGATGGTCGTGTTGCGGCCGATATTGCCCTGGCCGAGCCAGCCGCGCTCGATGACGGCGACGTTGGTGATCCCATGCTCCGCCGCGAGATAATAGGCTGTGGAAAGACCGTGTCCGCCGCCACCAACGATGACTACGTCATAGGCAGGCTTCGGGTCGGGCTTACGCCAGGCGGGCTTCCAGTCCTTGTTGCCCGAGAAGGCGTTGCGCAAAAGCGATAGTGCCGAATATTCCGCCATGTTCCCCTGCCGAAACGACGCCGAGCGAACCTATAGGTAGTGGGATAAAGCCAAGGCAAGGAAAGCGCCATGGCTTTTTAGCCAGCCGACCTCGGATTCCATGAACATTCACCGTCCGTCCGGCTCTGCTTGCCGCCATCGTCAGCCCCGCTATAAGTCTCTCCTGGGAAAATACGGATCGTCCGGATCAGGGAGACGGTGGCGACACCGGCCGATGATGAAACGCCTAATCGCAAGCGCCTTGCTTACCTCGTCCGTCGCCGGCCCGGTATTCGCGGCGGACATTACAAACGGAGACGCCCAGCGCCAGACCATCACGATCATGGAGGCTGGCCGTGTTTCAGATAAGACTCTCGACCCCGGCGAGCACGTCGATATCTGCCAGAACGGATGTATCGTCAGCTTTCCTGACGGTAGCCAGATAGCGCTGAGCGGTATGGAAAGCGTGGAAATAAGAAATGGCGCCGGCCATCTCGACTGAAGTCGCAGTTGGAAAAACCGTAGTCCGCAAGCAGGAAGAGGGGGAAGAATGAGCGGATACATTCTAGCGATCGACCAGGGCACGACATCGAGCCGCGCCATCATCTTCGACGGCGCCATGAAGATCGTTGCACAGGGCCAACAGGAATTCCCGCAGATCTATCCTGCCTCCGGCTGGGTCGAGCACAATCCTGAAGACATCTGGAATTCGGTCGTCGCGACGGTGAAAACCGCGCTCAGGAAGGCGAAGCTCAAGGCGGGAGACATCGCGGCCATCGGCATCACCAACCAGCGCGAAACGGCCGTCATCTGGGACCGCTCCACCGGCAAGTCGATCCACAACGCTATCGTCTGGCAGGACCGGCGCACCGCACCGCTCTGCCAGAAACTGAAGAAGAAGGGACTGGAGCCGAAATTCTCGCGCAGGACGGGCCTCCTGCTCGACCCCTATTTTGCCGGAACCAAATTTGCCTGGCTGCTCGACCATGTGAAGGGTGCACGACAACGCGCGGCGAAGGGCGAGCTTGCCGCCGGTACGATCGACACGTTCCTGATCTGGCGGCTGACAGGTGGCCGGATACACCTGACCGACGCGACCAACGCCTCGCGCACGCTGCTTTACGACATCGGCCGCAACGTGTGGGACGAGGAACTGCTGAAGATTCTGAATGTCCCCTCGAATATCCTGCCGCAAGTGAAGGATTGCGCGGACGATTTCGGCGTGACGGACAGGAAGCTCTTCGGTGCGGAAATTCCTATCCTCGGCGTTGCCGGCGACCAGCAGGCGGCAACCATCGGCCAGGCCTGCTTCAAGCCGGGCATGATGAAATCTACTTATGGAACGGGCTGCTTCGCCCTGCTCAACACCGGCTCGGAGATTGTGCGCTCGAAGAACAGGCTGCTAACCACCATCGCCTATCGGCTGAAGGGCAAGACGACTTATGCGTTGGAAGGCTCGATCTTCGTCGCAGGCGCTGCGGTACAATGGCTGCGCGACGGCATGAAGCTGATCGGCCACGCGGCTGAAAGCGGCGAACTTGCGGCAAACGCCGACCCGGAGCAGGCGGTCTATCTCGTGCCTGCCTTCGTCGGCCTTGGCGCGCCGCACTGGGACGCCGACGCACGCGGTGCGATGTTCGGCCTGACGCGTAATTCCGGTCCTGCCGAACTGGCACGGGCCGCGCTCGAATCGGTCGCCTTCCAGACGCGCGACCTGCTCGACGCCATGCGCAAGGACTGGAAAGGTTCAGAGAAGACGGTGCTCAGGGTCGACGGCGGGATGGTGGCGTCGGATTGGACCATGCAGCGGCTCGCCGACATCCTCGACGCGCCGGTTGACCGGCCGGAAATCCTTGAAACTACTGCGCTCGGCGCCGCATGGCTCGCCGGATCGAAGGCGGGCGTATGGCCGAATGCCACCGACTTCGCGAAATCCTGGGCGCTGGAAAGGCGTTTCCAGCCCGAAATGGATCAAAGAACCCGCGCGGCGAGGATCAAGGGCTGGAAGGACGCCGTCAGGCGAACGAAAAGCACCGGCTGAATTGGCTTTTTGATTCAAAAAAAACCCCGGCGAAAGCCGGGGCTCGTTATCTATCTCGTATGGTATCGCCTCAATAGGGCGAGACGCACTGACGGCGCGGCCCGCCGTAGGGCTGGTAGGTGTTGTCGGACGCACGATACGAGCGATAGCGATTGTAGCACCATTGCACGTGTGCGCTGCCGCCATTGCTCGGCGCGTTAACGATCGCATTACCGATGATGGCGCCGCCGAGTATCGCGGCAGGGAACCACCAGCCATTATACTCGCGATAGCCATGCCTGTAGTGGCGGTAGCCGCGATGGCCGTTGTACCAGCCATAGCCACCATGACTATAGAAGCCACGACGGTTGTGGCCGCGCCAGTGATCGCGGCCGTGTCCGCGCCGGTGATGGTCGCGGACGCGGTAGAAGCCGCCCCCGCCGGGATTGCCGAGATTGCCGGCACCGAAAGAACTGCGGGGTGCGAACGGATGCGGGGTCATATCGGTGTCGCCGCCTGCCGCGGCCGGCCCGGCCATGGCGAAGGCCAGCACCCCGGCCGAAAGCAATGTAAGAAATTTTTTCATAATCCGCTCCTCAAGCAGTATCGCGTTCCTTCGTCCCTGAAACGGAGTTAAGGGTTGAATAGTTCCATCGCAAGGTATCCATTCGTGGTTGAACCCATTTTGCCGCTGCATTGAAGTTCGGCGGGACCCAAGAGGAAGGTCAGATGGCGACAGAGGCTCCGCTTTCGCTGCATGTACCGGAACCCGAGGTCAGGCCGGGTGGCAAGCCGGACTTTTCCGACGTGAAGATCGCGGCGGCCGGTTCGGTGCGGCGGCCGGAGATCGATGCGAAACCTGAGGACATACGCGATCTCGCCTACTCGATCATCCGTGTGCTGAATCGCAAGGGCGAGGCGGTCGGACCGTGGGTCGGTCTGCTTTCCGACGACGATCTGAAGGAGGGGCTTCGCCATATGATGACATTGCGCGCCTTCGACGCGCGCATGCTGATCGCCCAGCGTCAGGGCAAGACATCCTTCTATATGCAGCATATGGGCGAGGAAGCGGTCAGCTGCGCTTTCCGCCGCGCGCTGAAGCCGGGGGATATGAATTTCCCGACCTACCGGCAGGCAGGGCTCCTGATCGCCGACGGCTATCCGATCGCGGACATGATGAACCAGATCTTCTCCAATGAGCGTGACCCGCTCAAGGGCCGTCAATTGCCGATCATGTATTCCTCCAAGGATCACGGCTTTTTCTCGATTTCCGGCAATCTCGGAACCCAGTTCGTGCAGGCGGTGGGTTGGGCGATGGCGTCCGCCATCAAGAAGGACACAAAGATTGCTGCCGGCTGGATCGGTGACGGCTCGACGGCGGAATCGGATTTCCACGCCGCGCTGGTCTTCGCCTCCACCTACCAGGCGCCGGTCATCCTCAATATCGTCAACAACCAATGGGCAATCTCGACCTTCCAGGGGATTGCGCGCGGTGGGTCGGGCACATTTGCTGCACGCGGGCTGGGCTTCGGCCTGCCGTCGCTCAGGGTGGACGGCAACGACTATCTGGCGGTCCATGCCGTCGCCTCTTGGGCGGCCGAGCGGGCGCGGCGCAATCTGGGACCGACATTGGTCGAATACGTCACCTACCGTGTCGGCGCGCACTCCACCTCCGACGACCCCTCGGCTTACCGGCCGAAGACCGAATCGGAGGCCTGGCCGCTCGGCGATCCGGTGCTGAGGCTGAAAAATCACCTGATCATGCGCGGTGTCTGGTCGGAGGAACGGCACAAACAGGCCGAGGCGGAGGTGCTCGATACGGTGATCGCCGCGCAGAAGGAGGCGGAGGGTCACGGTACGCTTCATTCGGGCGGTCGGCCCTCGGCGCGCGATATGTTCGAGGGCGTCTATGCCGAGATGCCGCCGCATCTGAGGCGCCAGCGGCAGGAGGCGGGGGTTTAGACCATGCCGCGCCGCACGATGATCGAGGCGATACGCGATGGGCTCGACGTATCGATGGGGCGTGACGACAATGTCGTCGTGTTCGGCGAGGATGTCGGCTATTTCGGCGGGGTGTTCCGCTGCACTGCGGGGCTGCAGGCAAAATACGGCCACGACCGCTGCTTCGACACACCGATCAGCGAGCTCGGCATCGTCGGCACGGCGATCGGCATGGCCGCCTATGGCCTCAGGCCGTGCGTCGAGGTTCAGTTCGCCGACTATGTCTATCCGGCCTATGACCAGATCGTATCGGAGGCCGCCAGGTTGCGCTACCGCTCTGCGGGAGAGTTCACCTGCCCGATCGTCATCCGCATGCCGACCGGGGGCGGCATCTTCGGCGGCCAGACGCACAGCCAGAGCCCGGAGGCGCTGTTCACGCATGTATCGGGGTTGAAGGTGGTGGTGCCGTCCAATCCATATGACGCCAAGGGGCTGCTGATCTCTGCGATCGAGGATCCGGACCCGGTGATCTTCCTGGAGCCGAAGCGGCTTTATAACGGTCCCTTCGACGGCCATCATGAACGGCCGGTGACGCCGTGGTCGAAACATCGGCTGAGCGAGGTGCCGGACGGGCACTATACGATCCCTCTCGGAGAGGCGACGGTGAGACGGGAAGGGAGCGCCGTCACCGTGCTCGCCTACGGGACGATGACGCATGTGGCGGAGGCGGCGGCCGCGGATACCGGCATCGACGCGGAGGTGATCGATCTGAGGACGCTCTTGCCGCTCGATCTCGATACAATCCTGAAGTCGGTCAGGAAGACGGGGCGATGCGTGGTGGTGCACGAGGCGACGCTGACCTCGGGCTTCGGAGCGGAGCTTGCCGCACTGGTGCAGGAGCACTGCTTCTTCCATCTGGAAGCGCCGGTGAGGCGCGTCACCGGCTGGGATACGCCCTATCCGCATGCGCAGGAGTGGGACTATTTCCCCGGCCCCGAGCGTGTCGGCCGTGCGCTTCGCGAGACGGTGGAGGTTTGATCATGACCGAGCGCACGATCAAGCTTCCGGACGTGGGCGAGGGGGTCGCCGAGGCCGAGCTCGTCGAATGGCATGTGAAAATCGGTGATCTGGTGCGCGAGGACGCGGTGCTCGCAGCCGTCATGACCGACAAGGCGACGGTGGAGATTCCCGCTCCCGCCGATGGCGAGATCGTCTGGCTCGGCGCGGAAATCGGCGACACGGTCGCGGTCGGTTCGCCGCTGGTGAGGATGAAGGTAACGAGCGAGGGTGGGGAGAGTGCTTTCGCCCCCGACGATCGTGTGCAGGATGAACCGGCGGATACCCCCACCCCTGACCCCTCCCTACAAGGGGGAGAGGAACGGCCGGCTGGATCTCTCAGCGCCTCGCCTGCAAAAGCCCCGCGACCTGAAATGCCTCCGGCGAAAAAGGGCGCTGAAGGCGCAGAACCAGCATCCCCCGCCCCCTTGCGGGGAGGGAACAGGGGTGGGGGTACTGGCGAGTCTAATGAAAAAGCCTCGGCCCGGCCCCATTCTGCCGCCGCGCCGCGTGCGGAGGGCCGGAAGCCGGTTGCCTCGCCTGCCGTCCGGCTGCGCGCGAAGGAGGCAGGCATCGACCTCAGGCAAGTGACAGGCACGGGGCCGGCCGGCCGCATTACCCACGAGGATATCGAAGCCTTCTTCGCCCATGGACCCGAGCGGGCGCGGGGTGGCGGCCTTTCCCCGAACAACGAGATCGAAGACGTCAAGGTGATCGGCCTGCGCCGCCGCATTGCAGAGAAGATGGCTCTCGCCAAGGCGCGCATCCCGCACATCACCTATGTCGAGGAGGTCGATGTCACGGCGCTCGAGGAACTCCGCGCGGCCATGAACAAGGAAAAGCACGCCGAACAGACGCGACTAACCGTTCTGCCCTTTCTCATGCGGGTGATGGTGAAGGCGGTTGGCGAACAGCCCGGCATCAACGCCGTCTTCGACGATGAGGCCGGCATCGTTCATCGCCATGGCGGCGTCCATATCGGCATCGCCACGCAGACGCCGGGCGGGTTGATGGTACCAGTGGTGCGGCATGCGGAAGCGCGCGGTTTGTGGGATTGCGCAGCGGAAGTCGCTCGGTTGTCGGAAGCCGCGCGGGCCGGCACCGCGAGCCGTGAGGAGCTTTCCGGCTCGACCATCACTATCACCTCGCTCGGCGCGATCGGCGGAGTGGTGACGACACCGGTGATCAATCATCCGGAAGTGGCGATCGTCGGCGTCAACAAGATCATGGTGAGGCCGGTCTGGGACGGCGCTTCCTTCATTCCCCGCAAGATGATGAATCTTTCCTCCAGCTTCGATCATCGTGTGGTCGACGGCTGGGACGCGGCGGTCTTCGTGCAGCGGCTGAAGACGCTGCTCGAAACGCCGGCGCTGATCTTCATTGGTGAGGCGTGATGAAGGAAATCTCCTGCAAGCTCCTCGTCATCGGTGCCGGGCCGGGCGGCTATGTGTGCGCCATCCGCGCGGGGCAACTCGGCGTCGATACGGTGATCGTGGAGAAGGCGCGGCCGGGCGGCACCTGCCTCAATATCGGCTGCATCCCTTCCAAGGCGCTGATACATGCGGCGGAGGAGTTTGCAAAGCTCGGCCATATAGTCGCCGGCACAAGCCCGCTTGGCATCAGCGCTGTACAGCCGGCGCTGGATCTCGCAAGGACGGTTGCCTGGAAGGACCATATCGTCGGGCGGCTGACCGGCGGCGTTGCAAGCCTGCTCAAGAAAGCGAAGGTGAAGAGCGTCCAGGGACAGGCGACGTTCCGGGACGGCAAGACGGTGGATGTGGAGACCGAGACCGGCACCCAGACCATCCGCGCCGAGACGATTGTGATCGCGACGGGCTCGGTCCCGGTCGAACTGCCCTCGCTTCCCTTTGGCGGCCCCAATGGCAACAAAGTCATCTCCTCGACCGAGGCGCTGTCGCTGAGGGCGGTGCCGGAAGAGTTCGCCGTGGTCGGCGGCGGCTATATCGGGCTGGAACTTGGCACGGCCTTTGCCAAGATGGGTTCGAAGGTCACCGTGGTGGAGGCGCTGGACCGTATCCTGCCGCAATACGATGCCGAACTGACGCGGCCGGTCGCCAAGAGGCTTGGCGAGCTCGGCGTCGAGGTGCTGACAGGCGCCAGGGCGAAAGGTCTGGCCGGCAAAGCCGGCGCTCTGCTGGTCGAAATTGCCGGCAAGGAAAGAAAGATCGCAGCCGATCGCGTGCTCGTGACGGTCGGCCGCCGACCGCTGACCGAAGGCTGGGGCATGGACGAACTCGTGCTCGACCGCGAGGGCAGGGCGATCCGCATCGACGACCAGTGCCGCACGTCCATGCGCGGCATCTTCGCCATCGGCGACGTGACCGGCGAGCCGATGCTTGCGCACCGCGCCATGGCGCAGGGCGAGATGGTGGCGGAAATCGTCGCCGGCCATAAGCGAAGTTTCGACAAGCGCGCCATCCCCGCCGTCTGCTTCACTGATCCGGAAGTGGTGAGTGTCGGCCTGTCGCCGGATCAGGCCGCCGCCGGCGGGCGGGAGGTCAAGGTCGGAAGCTTCCCGTTCCGCGCCAATGGCCGCGCCATGACGCTTCTGGGCGAGGAAGGTTTCGTGCGTGTTGTCGCCCGCGCCGACAATCATTTGGTCCTCGGCATCCAGGCGGTCGGGGAAGGGGTCTCCGAACTCGCCGCCGCCTTCTCTCTCGCCATCGAGATGGGCGCGCGCCTGGAAGACATTGCCGGTACCGTCCACGCCCACCCGACGCTCGGCGAAGCCTTCCCCGAAGCGGCCATGAAAGCGTTCGGACAGGCCATCCATATCTGAGAAACCTGCGCTCGGCGGACGCGCCGTTTTACGGTTGACCGGCCCAGCGGCCCTCCTTATGTTCCGCGCACTTTCGGGGTCGCCGCTTCGCGCCCTCTGGGAGCGCGTAGCTCAGCCGGTAGAGCAACTGACTTTTAATCAGTAGGTCCAGGGTTCGAATCCCTGCGCGCTCACCAAAAACATCAAGAAATTCAACTGCTTACGGAAGATTGCGAGTCAACCAGCCAGCGTGAGTTCTGGAAAAGGTTACAGGGCAGGTAACAAAATACCCTTGCACGAAAAACCCGCCGCCTCTTGCGAACCAGCGGGTTAGCCCCGAAGGGGATGCCTAAGATATCCCATTAATAGTACGGAAGGGCAGTTTGGCAAAACGCTATACGCCCTTTTCATCCCGCCATGTGGTGCGCCGCACCCATCGTACGCGGTCGAGCCGCCGTATCGTCATGGCTTCCAACTCGGCGATGGACGGATAGGCGGTATCAACCTCGGGGCGCAGGCCTGGCTCGCATCGCTCGCAATGCATCCGGTATTCCAGATCATCAATGGGGATATGCTTGCGCGTTATAGTGGCATCTGCCAGTGTCTACCATCGGGGGGCATGAAGAGAGAGAGGTCACAAAATGAGCGGTGCAGGCGTTGGCTGGATAGCGGCGATCATCATCGGGGGCTTTGCCGGGTGGTTCGCAGAAATGTTCATGAAGAGCGGTACGGGCATCTTCATGAATATCATCCTTGGTATCGTGGGGGCGGTTGTCGCTAACGCCATCCTCGGTGTCTTCGGTGTAGTGCTCACTGGATGGCTCGGTTATCTGGTCGCTGGTTTTATCGGCGCATGTATCCTGATAGCTCTGTGGAGGCTGATTAAGCGGTAGCGCCGCGAATGACTTTCATCCTGTACACCGCCGCCTTCATTGGCTTCTGGTTCTTTGTCGTGCCGGCGGCGCTTAACTTCCTTGCACCGAAGCAGCCGTGGATGCGATCCAAAGCTGACATGGATGCTAGAGCAAGCCCGGAAAGGAAAAGGCGGCCAATAGGCCGCCGGCTTCCCTGTTACGCATCAGGCATTCATTCATAGCCTTTATCAAAGCGTCGTCGTCGGCGTGCTCTTAAGGCCGCGTGGATGCGCCGCGCTCAGGCCGGCGTCGAACCAAGCTCCGGGGCGATAACGTTCCGGTTGATCGCCATTCCGTCGCTTCCGAAGAAATGGATCGCACCTGCATCCAGCTCGACGCCAATTCGCTCGCCCGCCGCAACAGCGGCCTGGCCCCGGACTTCGGCGACGACGGTTTCTCCCGAGGCGAGCGCGACGTAGAGAAAAGTCTCGCCGCCGAGATGTTCCGCGATCTGCACCTCGCCGGTGAGCATCGCGCGTTGAGGGTCGGCGATCTTGATATTTTCCGGGCGGATGCCGACGGTAACCTTTTTGTCAGGCGACGGCAGCCGGTTGCCTGGAGGGAAGGGGAGATCGATGCCGGACTCGCCGCGAACGCGGGTTCCTCCTTCGGCGCCGGTAACGATTTGCGCGGCAAGAAAATTCATACGCGGCGAGCCGATGAATCCTGCCACGAACAGATTGGCGGGATGATTATACAGTTCGAGCGGCGTGCCGACCTGCTCGATACGACCAGCGCGCAACACCACGATCCTGTCGGCAAGCGTCATCGCCTCGACCTGATCGTGCGTGACGAAGATCATCGTTGCCCCGAGCTTGCGGTGCAGCTTGTTGATCTCGACCCGCATCTGCACCCTGAGCTCAGCGTCGAGGTTGGAAAGCGGCTCGTCGAACAGGAAAATCCGTGGTTCGCGCACGATCGCGCGCCCGATCGCGACGCGCTGCCGCTGGCCGCCGGAGAGCTGGCCGGGCCGGCGGTCGAGAAGGGGAGCGATCTGCAGGATTTCCGCCGCATCGGCCACCCGCCGCCTGGTTTCCGCGCGCGGCGTGCCCATCGTTTCCAGGCCGAAGGAGAGGTTCTTGCGGATCGTCATGTGCGGGTAGAGCGCATAGGACTGGAACACCATGGCGAGGCCGCGTTTCGCCGCCGGAATCTCGTTCACCCGTTCGCCGTCGATATGGACATCACCTTCGGAGACTTCCTCGAGCCCGGCGATCATCCTGAGCAGCGTCGATTTCCCGCATCCGGACGGGCCTACGAAGACGACGAACTCGCCGTCCCTGACCTCCAAATCGACGCCGTGGATCACCTCAGCGCCGCCGAACCGCTTGACGACGCCTTTCAGGCCGAGGCTCGCCATTACGCCCGCTCCCTCGCGACGGGCGGAAGCCAGCCCGCATAGAGCGGGTGGTCTCGCCCGATCGGCAACCGGACCGCTTCGCCTGTCCGCGCCGAATGGTAGGCTGCGGTGATCAGTTCCAGCGAGGGCCGCGCGTCGGCGATCGAGACGGGCAGCTCGCCGCCCTCGGTCAGCGCCTTGTGGAGCCGCGAGAACTGGCCGGCGTAAAGCTCCGGCGCGGGGTCGACCCCGGCTATCGCAGTGTCGACCACCTTCTGTCGCTCGGGGTCCGTCGCGATGAAGCGCCACGGTGCCTTGCCCGGATTGTAGGGGCTATGGTTGCTCTCGACCGTCAGGCCGTCGAAGCAGAAACGCAGCCGCGATATCTCCTCCTGTGAACCGAGCGTTACCGAAAGCGTGGCGAAGGAGCCGTCCGCCATTTCCAGCACGGCAGCGGCGCAGTCTTCCGTCTCGATCGGATTCACGCGCGTGGCGGTACGGGCGTATATGCTGCGCACCGGTCCCAGCACGCGCATCAGCATGTCGTGGTTGTGGATGGCGTGGGTAACGAGGCAGCCGCCGAGTTCCTTTGCCCAGCGGCCGCGCCACGGATTGTCGTAATAAGCCGGCAGGCGCCGCCAATGCGTTTCCACCGTCGCGGCGTAGGCCTTGCCGACCAGTCCGCGTTCGCGCAAATGCTGCAATTGCGCCAGGCCATCGGCGAAACGGTACTGGAAGACGGGGCAGAGCCGCTTGCCGCTTTCCTGCTCGACCTTCGCCAACTCATCGGCCTCGGCAAGAGAGCTGGCGAAAGGCTTTTCGACGATCACGTTGCGGCCGGCGAGGAGCGCCTTCTTCGCCTGCTCGAAATGCAGGCCCGACGGCGTGCAGATCGATATGATGTCGAGGTCGCTGGCAATCAGGGCATGGAAATCGGTGAGAACGTTCGGGATGGCATGTTTGGCTGCCAGGCTCTCCGCCTTGGTGGCGTCGATGTCGCAGATCGCTTCGAGCGAATAAAGATCGGGGAGCGCGCGGAACGCCTCGATCTGCATCGCGCCGATGCCGCCGCCGACAACACCGACTGTAAGCTTCCGGGTCATGCCGCATCTCCATTATGACGTGTTCCGACGATCCTTGTCGCAGCCGCCTGTGCCTTCAAGGCGAGCTCCATGGCAAGGAAGCAGTGCCATTGCGGCATCGCCGTTTCCGTGCGGTTCAGCACGTCGTCGCGAAGCTGTTCGCCATAGGTGATCTTCGTGCCGGAGCAGTCGATGTGACGCGCCGATTTGCTGTCTGCGAGGAAGAGATGGTCGCCGCCGTTCCGTCCGCCGACATCGGCATATTTGCGGAGTTCGATCGACCCCTCCGTGCCGAGGATGAAGAGCCGGCCGTCGCCCCAGACCGGCATGCCTTGTGGCGTGAACCAGTCGATGCGGATATAGCCGGAGGCGTGGCCGGAGCGCAGTACCGTGTCACCGAAATCCTCGAATTCCGGCGCGTCCGGATGGTCGAAATTGGCGACCTGGCTCGCCACGATCTCGGCGCTCTCGCTCCCCGTGAAGAACAGGAACTGCTCGAACTGATGCGAGGCGATGTCGCAGAGGATGCCGCCGGTGCGTTCGAGCTTCCAGAACCAGTCCGGCCGCGCGTAGTTGCCGAGCCGGTGCGGCCCTAGCCCGACTGTCTGCAGCACGTGTCCGATCGCGCCCGCCTTCACCAACTCGCCCGCGGTGAGTGTCGCGCGCTGGGTATAGTGCTCGGAATAAAGGATCGAAAGAATACGTCCGGTTTCGGCCTGCACGCGGCGAAGCTCGTCAAGCTGATCGAGTGTCGTCGCACCGGGCTTGTCCAGCATCACGTCCTTGCCGTGACGCATGGCCCTGATCGCCATCGGCGCGCGATCGGCGGGAATGCCGGCGCCTATGACGAGACGGATTTCGGGATCTTCCAGGATTTTCCGCTCGTCGGTCACGCGCTCGGCCTGGGGGAATTTCGCGACATATTCGGCGGCAAGGTCGTCCTCCGGCGCGCAGAAATATTTCAGCCGGCAGCCGGCCGCGAGCATCAGCGCCGTCTGTTCGTAGATGTGGCCGTGATTGATGCCGATGGTCGCGAAGGAGAAGGCGGGGGTGGGCATGGAGTCCTTTCAGGCGTTGTAGGTCAGCGTTTCAGGGCGCCGAGCGCAACGCCCCTGATAATGAGACGCTGGAAGGCCAGGAAGACGAAGAAGACGGGGATGAGCGACAGCGTCGACATGGCGAAGAGCTGGCCGAAGCGTGATTCGCCCGTGGCGTCGACAAAGGCTCGCAACGCCAGCGGCACCGTGTAATCGCGCATGTCGTTCAGGTAGATCAGCGGCCCGAGGAAATCGTCATAGGTCCAGATGAAGGAGAAGATGGCGGCTGTCGCCAGAACCGGCGTGGAAAGCGGCAGCATGATGCGCCAATAGATGCGCCACGGGCCGCAACCGTCCATGATTGCCGCCTCGTCGATCTCGCGCGGTATGCCGCGGAAGAACTGCACCATCAGGAAGATGAAGAAGGCGTCGATCGCCAGGAATTTCGGCACGATGAGCGGCAGGAAGCTGTTCACCCAGCCGAGGTGCAGGAAGAGGATATATTGGGGAACTAGCGTGACGTGGTAGGGCAGCATCAGCGTGCCCAGCATGAGGACGAACCAGAGCTTCTTCAGCCGGAAATTCAGCCGCGCGAAGGCGAAGGCAGCGAGCGAGCAGGAGAGCAGATTGCCGATGACGGCCATGCCGGCGACGAAGAAGGAATTGATGAAGAAGCGGCCGAAGCTGAAGCGAAGCGCCGTCCAGCCTTGCGCGTAATTGTCGAGCTGGAGCTTTTCGGGGATCAGGCCGAGATTGTGGAAGATGAGGTTCTCCGGCTTGAGCGAACTCGATATGAGCCAGAGCAGCGGATAGATCATCACCAGCGCGGCCGCGATCAATACTGCGTGCCGGACGAACTGCCGTCTGGTTCCGTTCGCTTGTGGCGCCGCGATGCTCATCGGCCCTCGTCCTCGTAGTAGACCCAGTAGCGCGAGGTAAGGAAGGCGAAGGCGGTGAAGATCGCAATGATCACCAGCAAGATCCAGGCGAGCGCCGCCGCGTAGCCCATGCGGAAATTGGCGAAGGCCTCGATATAAAGATAGAGCGAGTAAAAGAGCGTGGAATCGATCGGCGAGCCGTTGCCGCCCGAAACGATGAAGGCCGGCGTGAAGGCCTTGAAGGCGTCAATCGTCTGCAGCACGAGATTGAAGAAGATGACCGGCGCGAGCAGCGGCAGGGTGATGCGGAAGAACCGCCGGAACGGTCCGGCGCCGTCCATGGCCGCCGCCTCATGCACCTCTTGCGGGATTTGCCGCAAGCCGGCGAGAAAGATGATCATCGGCGAGCCGAATTGCCAGATCGCGAGTGCGATCAGTGTCCAGAGCGCGTAATCAGGGTGTGTGATCCAGGACGGCCCCTTGAGGCCAACCAGCGCGATCAGCTGATTCACTACGCCTGCGTCGCCGAAAATCTGCCGCCAAAGCACTGCGACCGCGACGGACGAGCCGAGCAGTGATGGCAGGTAGAAGATCGCGCGGTAGACGGAAATGCCGCGCACACCGCGGTCGAGTGCCATGGCGAGCGCGAGCGCCACGATCAGCTTCAGCGGCACAGACCAGAACACGTAATGGAAAGTAACGCTGAGAGCCGACCGAAAGCGCGTATCCTCGAAAAAGGCGTAGGAATAGTTCGCCGCGCCGGCCCAGCGCGGTGGGTTCAGGAGGTCGTAGTCGGTGAAGGAAAGATAAAGCGAGGCGACCGTCGGCAGGAGGGTCAGCCCGAAGAAGCCGACCAGCCACGGCAACAGGAAGAGATAGCCGGCCCCGTTCCGCCGTGCGCTGCGCGCTATCCGAGCGCGCAGCCCGCCGCGTGACACGATATCACGCTGCCCAGAGGCTGTCGTTCCGATGGGGCCGACCGTACTGGTCATGGCTCGCTCAGGCGCGTTTCAGGATATCTTTTGCCCTTTGCATGAAATCCTTGGCGCCATCCTCGACGCTTGCACGGCCGAAGGAAACCGTTTGATAAGCGGGATAGAGAAGCTGCTGGATCTCGCCCGCACCCTTTGGCGGCGGCGGCGGCAGGGGCCCGACATGCTTGGCGAGCAAGGTCAGGTAGCGGGTCATGCGCTGCTCGACTTCGGTCAGGCTCGGCTCGATATGCTTGAGCACTACCGAATCCGCCGGCACGCCGCGCTCGATCTGCAGTATCTCCCCGGCATCCACATCGGTAATCATGAAGTTGAGGAGTTTCGCGGCCTGCTCCGGCTCCGCCGAGCTCGCCGATTGCGAGATGAACATGGACGGCTTCATATACTGACCGGGACGATTGCCTTCCTGGTTGGGCAGGGTCGTCAGATCCACCTGATCCTTCATCAGCTTCTGGATGGCAACGAGCTGGTTGGAATTGGTGAAATCGGTGATCGCCTTGCCGAGCACGAGCATCGTCTTTTCGAGGGCGCCGGTCGTGTCCTGCGCCTGCACGTCCGGAGGCGGCGTCAGACCGCCCTTCTGCATCTGGGTCATGATGGTCCAGAAGGCGATCAGATCATCGAGTTCAAATCCGAGCTGGCCGTTCTCGGTATAGAGTTCCTTGCCACGCTGGCGTACGAACATCTCCAGCCAGGATTCGTTATCGCCCTTGTTGGCGGTGAAATGCACGCCGTCCGGCAGGTGTGGCTGCACGTCCTTGGCCAGCTTGATGAAGTCGTCAAAGGTCCAGCTCAACGGATCGGGCAGCGTGATCTTCAGGGCATCGTACTGGGTCTTGTTATAGACGAGCGCGACTGAATTGCCGCCCATGGAGAGACCATAGAGCTTGCCGCCGATCTTGCCGCTGTCGAGCTGGTTCTTATCGAAATTGTCAAGCTTCAGCTCCTTGCCGACCATGGGGGTGAGATCGGCAAGCTGGCCACGGCGCGCCCATTCGAAAATGTAGCGGTAGTCCATCTGGATGACGTCGGGCAGGTTGCGTCCGGCCGCCTGTGTGGCGAGTTTCGGCCAGTAGTCGGCCCAGGCATAACTCTCCCGGTCGACCGAAATATCCGGGTTCTTCTTGTGGTAGAGGTCGACTGCGGCGTTGGTGCGCTTGTCGCGGTCGGGATTGCCCCACCAGATGTAGCGTAGTCTCGTTTCGGCAAAGGCCCGTCCGGTCCTGCCGGCCAAGGCGCCGACTGCGGCGCCCGCAGCAATCAGCCGGCCGAAATCACGGCGTGACAAAGCTTTCATCTCTTCCTCCCTGTCGTCCGGGTTTGCCCGGTTTGCGTAGTCTCCCAGTCTCTCGTTCGCTCCCTACGTTGAGAGTAACCCAGCGGTTATTTCCAGACAACTGGATCGAAGAGCGAGTCTCCTTCCAGCCTGGATTCACGCCTCGCCTTCGAGAAGCGGCATGATCTTGACCGGTGCTCCGGAGCGAACGCTTTCCACTGCCGCCACTCCGCAGAGGACCGAAACCGCGCCGGCGCGTGCGCCGGCGCGCTGGCCGAGCGGATCGGCCGCACCCGGCCCGAACAGCATTTTCTGCAGCGCCGGGTCGCCACCGAAATGTCCGCCAGGCTGGTGCGGCACGCGAATACGCTCGGCCGGGCCGAAATTCCTGAGTACGAGGATCTCGTCCTCCGGCGAGGTCTCCCATGCCTGCCGCTCATATTGCCTGATCTGGACGCGCCCCTTCTTCCCGTTGAAGGCAAGGTGATAACCCTCGATCGGCAGGAAGGTATTGAGCGAATAGGAGACCTGGACGCCGTTCTGATAGAGGATCGCGGCACTCATCGTGTCGAATATGTCGATCTCCTCGCGGAAAACACAGGCGTCGCGGACATAGCCGTCCTCGAGCGAAGGCTTCTCGTAGAGCATCTCGAGCCAAGGGTGGCGATCAAGATCGAAGAAGAATTCGCACTCGCCGGCATGGGGACAGGTCTTGCAGCGCGGGCCGCGGAAGGGCCCGGCGCGCCCATACCGGCGAAGTGCGCCACGCGCGAAAACCTCTTCGGGGTCGGAGGCGAGGTACCAGTTCAGGAGATCGAAATGGTGCGTGGCCTTGTGCACGAAAAGGCTGCCTGAATGCGCGATGAAGGCATGCCATCGGCGGAAATAGTCGGCGCCGTGCTGCACGTCGAGATACCAGTGGAAATCGACGGAAACGATCTCGTCGATCACGCCGGACAACAGCACCTCCTTTATCGCCCGGGCTGTCGGCGAGAAGCGGTAGTTGAAGCCGACATCCACGCGCCGGCCCGTGCGGCATTCCGCCGCCAGGATTCGCCGACAATTCTCGGCCGTCGTCGTCATCGGCTTTTCGGTGAGCACGTCGACGCCGGCTTCGAGCGCCGTCACGATCATCCCGGCATGAGTGTCGTCCGGCGTGCAGACGATGAGCGTATCCGGCCGTGTCTCCGCCAGCATGGCACTGCAATCCGCAAAGGTCGGAGCATCGACGCCGATCGCGGCGCGAGCGCGTTCAAGCCGCATGGAATTGCTGTCGGAGAGGCCGACCACCTCGACCCACTCGCCGCAGTTGGCGAGCAATTCCTTGCCCCAGGTTCCGGCGCCGCGGAACCCGGTGCCGACTAGAGCGACTCGATGTTTCGTTACCACTGCCATGTCATCACCTCCTTCGCCGGCGATGCATGCGACCCCTACGGGCGCGCTCCTCCTCGCTGGCTTAGCACACGTTGCGAAACCGCTCGATGCAGGTTGCGAGCACCTCCTCGCCGGGCCGTTTCCACCAATTCTCGGCCGAAAAGATCTCGACCTCCTGTGGGCCGGAATAGCCGGCCACTTCGATCGCGGCCCTTATGCCCCTGAGATCCACGACGCCGTCACCCATCATGCCGCGGTCGAGCAGGAGATCACGGGTTGGCACCAGCCAATCGCAGATATGGTGGGCAAGAATCTTTCCCATGGCGCCGGCGCGCGCGATCTGGGGAAGCAATTCCGGATCCCACCAGACATGATAGACATCGATCGCCACGCCGACACCTTCGCCGAGCAGATCGCACAAGTCGAGTGCCTGTTTCAGCGTGTTCACGCAGGCGCGGTCTGCGGCATACATCGGATGCAGCGGTTCGATGGCGAGCGGCATTCTGTTTGCGCGTGCATGTGGCAGGATGGCGCCGATCCCTTCCGCCACCATCTCCCGCGCAGCGCCGATGTCGCGAGAGGCTTTCGGCAATCCGCCGACGACCAGGACGAGACAATCGGCACCGAGTGCTGAGGCCTCGTCGATCGCGCGGCGGTTGTCGTCGATAGCACTGGCAAGACCGCCTTTGTCTGCTGCCGGAAACATGCCGCCCCGACAAAGGCCGGTCACGCGAAGGCCATTCGTGTGTACGATGCGGGCAGCCTCGGCGAGGCCGATCTTTTCGACCTGGTCGCGCCAGGGCGCGATAGCCGCGATCCCGTGGGCGAGGCAGGCGTCGACCGCCTTATCCATCGTCCATTGCTGGCGGACGGTGGCTAGGTTGATGGAGAGGCCCTCGATCGACATCGTCTTGCTCAATCCAGGCCGCCGACTGCGAGTATCTTGCGCATCCGGTGGGCGGCGCGCTCCGGCTCGGCCAGGACCCGCGCCTGGTCGGCTAGACGGAAGAGTTCGGCCAAGTGCAGCAGGGAGCGGGCGCCCTGCTGTCCTCCGACCATGACGAAATGGTCCTGCAGTCCGTTCAGGTAGGCCAAGAACACGACGCCGGTCTTGTAGAAGCGGGTAGGGGCCTTGAAGATATGACGCGACAGCGGCACCGTGGGCGCGAGAATGTCATGGAAGCTGGCTTCATCTCCTTCGGCAAGCCGCGCGAGACCGACGGAAGCGGCCGGCGCAATGGCGTCGAATATGCCAAGCAGGGCATCGGAATGCCCTTGCTCGTCGCCGGCGATCAATTCCGCATAGTTGAAGTCGTCGCCCGTATACATGCGAACGGCCGCCGTCGCGTTGCCCTTGGCCAGGCGGCGGCGAAGCGCGATCTCCTTTTTCTTCGAGAGCAGCGAGACCTTGATGCCGTCCACATTGTCGGCGTGTTCCGCGATGATGTCGAAGCAGGTGTCCATCGCCGCCATATGATCGGCATTGCCCCAGTAGCCTGCCAGCGCCGGATCGAACATCTCGCCCAGCCAATGGATGATGACGGGCTCCTTCACCTGGGAAAGGATGCGGCCGTAGACACGGGCGTAATCCTCCGGTCCCCGGGCGGCGGCGGCAAGCGCCCGGCTCGCCATCAGGATGATGCGGCCGCCAAGGCCTTCGACGGTCTCGATCTGCTCCTCGTAGGCACGGATCACGTCGTCGATCGTGACATCCGGACCGGGCGCAAGGTGATCGGTGCCCGTGCCGCAGGCGACAAGTGCGCCGGGCCGGCCTTTCGCAGCGTCGAGCGATCGCCGGATAAGTTCGCGCGCCTCCGGCCAGCCGAGGCCCATACCGCGCTGCGCGGTGTCCATTGCCTCCGCGACGCCGAGGCCAAGGTCCCAGAGATATTCGCGGAAGGCGATCGTCCGCTCCCAGTCGATCGCGGCATCCACCCAAGGGTCGTTGTCGGCGAAGGGGTCAGCGACCACATGGGCGGCCGCATAGGCGACGCGATTGAAGGACGGCGGATTGCCGTTCGCCTTGGGCGAGGGAAGGGGGGAGTTGCGGATCGTATAGTGCTCGATCCGCCCGCCTCTTACCGGAAGCTCGATCGTTGTCATCACGCCGCCTTGGAGTTGGACATGCTCTCGGCGAGGTCGGGCACGTCGATCCAGCGCCGCTCCGCCCAGCTCTTCAGGCCGAGCTCAGCGAGCTGCACGCCCTTTGCGCCTTCCATAAGATCGCGTGTCCATGGCGTGCCGGCCACGACATGCCGGATGAACTCCTCCCACTGAGTTTTGAAGCCGTTATCGTAGACCTGATTGTCCGGCACGTCTTCCCATTGATTGTTGAATACCGTGGTCTGCGGCACGTCCGGGTTCCACACCGGGCGCGGCGTGTTGACCCGATGCTGTGTGGCGCAGCGGGTCAGCCCGGCGACCGCCGAGCCCAGTGTGCCGTCCACCTGAAAGGTGACCAGGTCGTCGCGCTTGACGCGTACGCACCACGACGAATTGATGTGGGCGACGATGCCTCCTTCGAGCTGGAAGGTGGCATAGGCGGAATCGTCTGCGTCCGCACTATAGACCTGGCCGTGCTCGTCGACCCGCTCGGGAATGTGGTTGGCGCCGAGGCAGCTCACCGCCTGCACCTTGCCGAAGAGATTATCGAGCACGTAGCGCCAGTGGCAGAGCATGTCGAGGATGATGCCGCCGCCCTCGGCCTTGCGGTAGTTCCAGCTCGGGCGCTGCGCCTGCTGCCAGTTTCCTTCGAATACCCAATAACCGAACTCGCCGCGCACCGACAATATCCGGCCGAAGAAGCTGGAATCGCGCAGCATCGCGAGCTTGCGCAGCCCGGGCAGATAGAGCTTGTCCTGCACGACGCCGCTCTTTACGCCGCGCGCCCTGGCATGCCGCGCGACGGCGATGGCGTCGCCAAGTGTTTCGGCGGTCGGCTTCTCGCAATAGATGTGCTTGCCGGCGTCAATCGCTTGCCTGAGCAGATCGGCGCGCATCTGTGTCGACCCCGCATCGAAGAAGATCGTGTCGTCCGGATCGGCGAGCGTGGCGGCCAGGTCCGTCGACACCCTGCTCAGACCGTGGCGGCTCGCGACCTCGGCGAGCTTGTCGACATTGCGACCGACCAGGATCGGATCCGGCATCACGCGGTCGCCGTTCGGCAGGACAACGCCGCCCTGCTCGCGGATCGCCAGGATGGAGCGGACAAGATGCTGGTTGTAGCCCATGCGTCCGGTGACGCCATGCATGATCAAGCCGAGGCGGTGAGTCGCCATGACGTTCAAATCTCCTCCGATCGAGTTCCGGATATTCCGTCTATGGATATAACCATCTGGTTACTAAGACATCACGGATATACCTCTCGCGTCAAGAGCAAGGCGCGGGCGGCGATCCGTTTGCTGCCGGTAAAGCTCCGCTTCAGGGTCTGAGATAGGAGAGAATCACATCGACCATATGCTCTCCCCAATCGTGCAACTCTGTGTCTTCGGCGAGGTCGCGCTTGAAGATCGTCGACAGTGTCCAGCGGTTCGAGAGGTAGAAGAATCCTAGGCAGGCGATGCTGATATAGACCTTGACGGGATCGGCGCCCCTGCGGAATTGCCCGGCGGCCTCGCCGCGCTGAAGAAGTTTGGAAATTTCCGCCACCAGCGGCGAGTGCAGGCCGAAGATGCGGGCCGAGCGCTGCAGATATTTTGCCTTGTGAAGGTTTTCAGTGGCGAGCAGGCTCGGGAACTCGGGATGGTCGAGTATATAATGCCAGGTAAAAAGAATGAGCTCGCGCATGCCCTCGATCGGGTCGCGGTCCGCAAGATGAAGGCGGGTTTCCGCCGAACGGATCGATATGTAAGCGCCCTCGATCACAGCGAGGTAGAGCGCGTCCTTGCCGCCAAAATAGTGGTAGAGCATGCGCTTGTTGATCTTGGCCCGCGCCGCGATACGGTTGATGCGCGCCCCGCCAAAACCCTTCTCGGTGAATTCCTTTATGGCCGCATCCAGGATTGCCGCGCTGGTGCGCTGGGGGTCGCGGGTTGTGCGCGCTTTCTTTGCATCCGTGCCGGCCTTGCCGGAAGCCTTTGGGGTGATGGACTGGCCCTTCTTTCCAGCGCGCGCGGCTGAAACCTTCGCGGATTTGTTCTTTTGTGCGTTCCGCGGCAGCGCGGAGCGGCCAAAATCGCTCATGAATTCGCCCTTTGCTGTGGCCAGGCGCATTGCCGCCGTGTGCCCGTCCGATCAACTATAACGATCCGCCGCGCAATCACCACGGCACGCCGCAAGACGTCCTAGGCGACCCTGGGAAGCCCGTTAGATCCCATATAGCATGTAACCAGATGGTTATTATAGCCCTTGCTCCAACTTGAAGCTCGAACAATGCCGTGACAAATGCGGTTCGATCGGAAGGTTTTGGCGTGACGCCGGGATTTGAGTGGCTGACATGAACACCCGTCCATCGTCGATAAGCGCCGGGGTTTCACGCTCTGGAGCGCCCGGACAGCAATTCCTGCACTTCCACGAGACGCTTCAGAACCGTTCGCCGGTCCACATCCTTGTTTTGCCAGCATATCCCCACGACCAGTGCGCCATGGCCCGGCTCCGATGCGCTTTCACGTAACGGTACAACCAGGAATTCCACGGCAGTCCTGGCGATATCGTAGCGTTCCCTGGAAAAACTGCGCAGGCTCGTTGCCCCGCTCGCCTGGTCGAAGTCCGCGCGCTCGGCAACGTGGAAGCTCTGGAAAGGAGCGAAGCCGACACTGCCCGAATTGAAGCCAAGAAGGAATGTACCGATCTGGAGGTCCGCCCGCAGGCTTCCGGCGAAGGCGGTCTCCCCGGTCTGGTCACGCAGATAGCGGATGACTGGCGGCAATCGCTGGGCGGCAAAATCATAGCCGAGCGCGGTGAGCGCAACCTGTTGCGGCACGGCGCCAATCAGGAAAAAACCCTCCTCGTCGCGCGCAAGCCAGGAAAGCCGTTCCATCTCGTTCACCGCCTGATAGGCCGAACTCATCGGCAGGCCGAGATACTTGGCGATGTCGTAGGCGGTGCAGACCGGCTTTTTCGCCACGACCACAAGAATGTCGAGGAGGCGGCGCACCGCGTCGGTATAGGGGGAGGGCGTCATGGCTCGCGCTCGGCCCTGCTCGCCCGCCAGCCACGCAGGCGCCCCGAGGCGTGAACATGGTCGTCCGCGCGATTCCAGTAGACCTTCTTCTCGGCATGGATATCCGCCCGCACTGATTTCGTCTCATGCCCGCGGGTGACGATGATCTCGGAATTCGCCTCTACGACCCGTGGCACCTGGCGGCCGAACAGCGTGTCGAGCGCTACCTGGAAACTGATCGCTCCCATCGCCGGTGGATAGTCCAGACCGCAAAGCGGCACCTTCTCTGTCGCTGCGATCTTGTACATCAGATTCATTTCGCCTCCGGTGTGCGGCGGAATCGTGCCGCGACGGAAGCCATGATCGCGGAAAGCGTTGAGGGACCCGATCCCCTGCAGGCCGGAATCGCACCAGACGCCGTCAGGAACGAAACCTGACGACAGGTATCCGGTCATGAGAGCGTAGCCACGCTCCGCCAGCCAATCGGTGAAGTGAATGTCGACGATCTCGATTCCGGGAAACGCGACGAAGACCTGCCGCGCGGCACGGAGCCGGATCGAGCAGGGGCTTGCATTCTCCATGCCGCAGAGCAGGACGATCCGCCCATGCCCCTTGAGATGTTCAGCCATCCACAGTGCGCTGACGCGTCCGACAGTCTCGTCGGAGGCGGTCACGAAGGAGACGAGGTGACGGCCGTCGCCGCACATCCGGTCGACGCCCACCACCGGAACATCCTGCTGCGCAAGTTGCCGCACTTTCTCTTCAAGCGCGTCGTGTCGTTCGACCGCGGCGCTCAGGATACAGATATCCGCTCCGGCCTTCTGCATCTCGGAAAGCTGCGTCACCTGCCGCACGGGATCGTTCCGGGCATCGCTGACAATCAGCTTCGCGACGACCTCGGCGTGACGTTGTGCGGCTGCTCGCAGGCTGCTCTCCATTGCCAGGCGCCAGGGATGCGTGGTCGCGGCATTGGCGAAGCCGATGATGAAAGGAGGGCTTTTCCGGTAGCGCTCGGTGGATACCAGTTCGAGCAGATTGCTTTCGAAATGCGACTTGCGCGGAGTAGAGCCGGGCTGCCGGAGTTTCGGGCTCCCGAAGGATTCACGCAAAGGCATATTGGCCTTGAGCGGCGCATAGAGGAGTTCAGCCGCCGACCGGCCAAGGGCGACGAACCCGCGCGCCTCGCGTTTCAGGAGGCCCTCGGTCGTCATGTCGCTGATGAGCTTGTAACCGGAGGACTTCGGGATACCTGCGCGCGAAAGCAGGTCGTCGATCCGCATGTTCGGTTCATCCGGATCGAAACTGGCCAGGACAGCGCTGACGCGGGCAAAGCTCTTCACCGGAACCCTCCGCCGGAACTGGGCGTCTGACCTGAATAGTCTCTTCTGCTGGAATATTCACGGCCTTTCCGAAGGAAATTCTCGTATCTTGGAATATTTCCAGTCCCCAAAGTAGACAGCAACCGCACCCACGCCGGACCCTGCCTCCCGTTGCGACTTGCCGTCATCCGCAACGAATGGGAGGAACAGAGGTGAAGCTTGAATCGTGGAACCCTGCCACCGGCAGGCTCCTGGAAACCTATGCGGGGCACGACGCGGCTGCGGTCGAGGAGCGGATCGCGCTGGCGTATCGGACGGCGAGAACCTGGGCCGGAGCGGTACCGATGGCCGAGCGCGTGGCGATGCTGCTGCGCCTCGCCGACCTGCTCGAGAAGCGTGCCGAGGATTACGGCGCGCTGATCACGAGCGAGATGGGCAAGCCGATCGGCGAAGCGGTGGCCGAGGTCAGGAAGTCGGCCCTAGGCGCCCGGCACTTCGCCGAGAGGGGGCCGGGCTATCTTGCGGATGCGCCGATCGAGGGACTGAACGCCAGCGTCGTCTATGAGCCGCTCGGCACGATCTTCGCGATCATGCCCTGGAACCTGCCGTTCTGGCAGGTGCTGCGCTTCTTCATTCCAACAGCGCTCGCCGGCAATACGGTGCTGGTGAAGCATTCGGACAGTGTCCAGGGCTGCGCCAGCGCGCTGGAAGAACTCGTGCTCGACGCCGGAGCGCCGAGAGGGCTCTATCAGAATCTCGCGATCCGCCACGATTCTGTCGCCGCCATCGTTGCCGATCCCCGTATCGCGGCGGCCACCGTCACCGGCAGCGCTGCTGCCGGCCGCGCGGTGGCCGCTGTTGCCGGCGCGCATGGCAAGAAGGTGGTGCTGGAACTCGGCGGCTCCGATCCCTTCCTCGTTTTCGAGGACGCCGACTTCGACAAGGCGGTGCCGATGGCGGTGCTGTCGCGCTTCGCGAACAACGCGCAAAGCTGCATCGCGGCCAAACGCATCCTGGTTGCCGCGCCGATCTACGACAGGTTCGAGAAAGCTTATGTCGAGGCGGCCCAGGCATTGCCCGTCGGCGATCCGATGGATCCGGCGACGAAGCTCGGGCCTCTCGCCCGCGCCAGCGTCGTCAGCGATACCCAACGCCAGGTCGAGGCTGCGTTCTCTCAGGGCGGCAGGCTTTTATGCGGCGGCGCGCCGCTCGCGTGTGAAGGGAATTTCTACCCGCCCACCGTCATCGCCGGTCTGCCACATGACGCTCCCATCATGCGCGAGGAATTCTTCGGCCCCGTCGCCTTGCTCTTTCGCTTCGACACCGAGGCCCAGGCGATCGCCATGGCCAATGACAGCGATTACGGGCTCGGCGCGACCGTCTGGACTCGTGATGCCGAGCGTGCCGCCCGCGTCAGCCGGGCGCTTGAGGCCGGCGCCGTCTTCATCAACAGCTTCGTCCGTTCCGATCCGCGCGCGCCCTTCGGCGGCGTAAAGGCCTCCGGCTTTGGCCGTGAACTCGGAGCGCTGGGCGCGCGCGAACTGACAAATGCCAAGCTCGTATTTTCTGACTGACTCTATGGAGGCCGTAACTCAGGAAGACCGGTGATGAACAGCGTGACAGAGCATGGTCCCGCAGTGATGGAAACGGGGGTGCCGATCCTGGAAATGCGGGGTATCCGCAAGTCTTTCGGCGGGATCGACGTTCTGCATGGCGTGGACATCTCCTGCCACCGCGGCACCGTGATGGCGATCTGTGGCGAGAACGGCGCCGGCAAGTCCACTCTCATCAATGTATTGGGCGGCGTCTTTGCGCCTTCGGCCGGGGAGATACTGATCGACGGTCGTCCCGTTTCCTTCTCGCATCCCGCGCAGGCCAAGCAACAGGGCATCGCGGTCATCCATCAGGAATTCAACCTGCTGCCCTATCGCTCCGTTGCCGACAATATCTTTCTCGGCCGGGAACCCACCCGCCTCGGCTTCATCGACCGGGCGAGGATGGATCGCGAGGCCGGCGCGGTGCTCGCCCGCATCGGCTCAGCCATCGACCCACATTCGGCCTGCGGCAGCCTGTCGGTCGCCGAACAACAATTGGTCGAAATAGCGAGGGCGATCTCCGAGAACGCTCGCATCCTGGTGCTCGACGAGCCGACGGCGACGCTGAACGACGCGGAAACGCACGCTCTTTTCCGCCTGATCGACGAGTTGCGGCGCACCGGCGTGGCATTGATCTACATCTCGCATCGGATGGCCGAACTTCGCGCGCTTGCCGATACCATAACCATCCTCAAGGACGGCCGGCAGGTCGCGACGCGCCCGATGGCCGGGATCGAGATCGACGAGATTGTCCGACTGATGGTCGGCCGTGCGATCGAGGATTTCTTCCCGCCTGCGGCCTCAACCCCGCCAGGCGCGGCGCTCTACAGCGTCTCCGACGGCGCGGTAGGCAGGCTTTCCGCCATTTCGCTTACGCTGCACGCGGGGGAGATAGTCGGCGTCGCGGGGCTCGAAGGATCGGGGAAGGCCGAGCTGGCGCGCGCAATGACCGGCGTGCTCCCCTTCAGCCACGGCGCGATCCGCCTGTTCGACGGCGGCGGCGCACCACGCAGCCCGCGGGAAGCGGCGCGACGGGGCATCGGAGCGATCCCGGAAGACCGCAAGGGCGAGGGGCTCGGCCTCGTCCAGTCGTTGCGCGACAACTGCGCGCTGACGATGCGTGCGCTGGCGCCCTTTCTCGGTCGGGCAAGCGGCGGCGGCCGTGGCCGTAGGCCGATCGACGCTCTGCTCGATGGCGTTGCCGTGAAGGCAGCGGACTACGCCATGCCGGTGGGACAGCTTTCCGGTGGCAACCAGCAAAAGGTGCTGTTTGCCCGCTGGAGCGGTATCGCGCCGAAGGTCTGGATCGTCATCGAGCCTACGCGCGGCATCGACGTCGGCGCCCGCGCCGCGATCTACGCGATGCTGCGCAGCTTTGCCGAGGCCGGAGCGGCGGTCATGGTGGTTTCCTCCGATCTTATGGAGATCATCGGCCTCAGCGATCGCATATGCGTCATGGCTGCCGGCCGTCTTGTGGCCGAATTGCCTCGCGGCGCAAGCGAGGAGGAGGTCATCCGCCACGCGATGCGTCAGGCTCCGGTGGCAGCGGCATGACCGGGCCTTCCGTTGCCACGCTCTGGCACCGCTATGCGGTCGCGTTCATCCTGTCCGTGGTCTCGCTTCTTTTCTACACGCTCGCCGCGCTTCAGACCGGGCAGTATTCCCAACTGACCTTTGACGGCTTCATGGGGCTTCTGCAGCGCATGGTCGCGGTCGGCTTCGTCGCGATCGGGCAGATGGTCGTGATTTCGGGCGGCGCCATCGACCTGTCGGTGGCCAATCTTGTCAGCCTCTCGGCCGTTCTCGCCGCCTACCTGATGCAGGGTGACCCCGGCCGGATCGCCGAAGCCGTCGTCATCGTCGTGGCGCTCGCCGCGCTGATCGGCGCAGTAAACGGGGCGCTGGTCGCATTGCTCGGCGTCAATCCGCTGATCGCGACCCTCGGCACCAGCCTGATGCTGCAAGGCATACTTTCGGTTTCATACCATGCGCTCAGGGGCACGGCGCCGAAAGCCTTCCAGCAATTCGCCTACGGCGCCTTCGCCGGGGTGCCCGCCTCGGTTGTCGGCCTTGCCGCGGCGGCGCTCGCCACCGGCGTTGCACTCAGCCATACACGAGTGGGCAGCCGCCTTTTCGCGGTGGGCGGCAATGCCAGGGCGGCGAGGCTTGCCGGCATTCACGATGCCTACGTGACCATCCCGGCCTTTGTCTTTTCCGGCGTGATGTGCGCGTTGACCGGGCTTTATCTCGCCAGCCGCCTTGGTGTCGGTACGCCCTGGGTGGGACGCGACGGCAATTACGATCTCGGTTCCATCGCGGCGGTGGTGATCGGCGGCACGCTGCTCGCGGGCGGGCGCGGCAGCATCACCGGCGCCCTAGCGGGGGTGATGCTCTTTGCCGTCATCGACGCGGCGGTCAACATGCTGCAGATCGACCCCTTCCTGAGCCAAGTGCTGCGCGGACTGATCGTCGTGGCCGCGGTCGGCCTCTACACGTTTCGTACGAGCGGTGAAGTGGCATGAGGCGGGTCCTGAAAGCCATGCCCGCCCTTCCGCTGCTGATCGCGCTGTTGGCGATCATGGTCTATTTGAGCCCGTTTTATCGGACCGCTCCGGGCCTGATGATCTTCCTCCAGCGCGCGGCGCCTCTCGTGGTGCTGGCCTGCGGTACTTCCTTCGTGCTGATCGCGGGCGGCTTCGATCTCTCGCTCGGATCGCTGATCACATTGGTGGTGATTGCCGGGGCGATGATCACCCAGGGCGATGCCGCACTTACGGCGCCCGCCGTCTTCGCCGTCTTCGCCATCGGCCTCGTGGTCGGCGCCGTGAACGGCATCGTCGTCGCCTACGTCAAGGTGCCGTCGATCATCACCACGCTCGGCACGCTTCTGTCGGTACAAGGTATAGCGATGGCCTGGTCGGGCGGTGCGCCTTCGAGCACGCTGCCTGAAAACTTCCGCTACCTCGGCCGTGGCCGCCTCCATGACGTGCCGGTGCTCGGGAGCCTGCCGGTCAGTGCGATCGTGCTCGTTCTCGTCTGGGCGATGACGCACTGGCTGCTGCACAGGACGAATTTCGGCAGCATGGTCTTCATGCTCGGTGACAATCCGAAGGCTGCGCTGCTTGCGGGCGTGCCGACCCGCCGCGTGCGTGTCGCCTGCTTTGTCATATCCGCCCTTACCGCCGTCATTGCCGGGCTTCTGCTCGGTGGCTACTCCGGCGTCTCGGTGGATGTCGGGGGAGATTACGCGCTGCAGGCGATCGCCGCGGCGGTGATCGGCGGCATTGTTCTTCTGGGTGGGCGCGGCACCATCGCCGGGGCGGCCTCGGGCGCGCTCGCCCTTTATGCGCTGTTCACCGTCCTCAACCTTTTCGGTGTGTCGGAGCCGGTCCGGCTGGCGGTTCAGGGGCTGATCCTGATCGCCGCGGCGGCTTTCACCGCACGGCGATGATCGTCTTCGAAACAAACGTAGTGCTTCAACATGGAGGAGAAGAAAATGGCACAGACAGGATTGATAAGAGCCTTATTGAGAGCCGGAACGTTGATCGCGCTCCTGTTGGCGATGTGCGGCGTTACCTGGGCGCAGGTCGCCAACGTCAATGTCGATAAGGAATTCGCCGAGCAGATGGCGCTGATGAAGGCCAAGCCGAACGGCCCGGCCGACAAGCCCTGGGAGCAATGGTTCGACGCCAATCTGAAGGACACTTCATCCTATGCGAAGAAAGGACCTTATCACCTCTGCTTTTCCAATGCCGGACTGGGCAACGCCTGGCGCGTCACCGGCTGGATCACGATGCAAGCCGAGGTCGAACTCGACAAGGACAAGATCGCGAGCTTCGACCACGCCGACGGGCAGAGCAACGACAACAAGCAGATTTCCGACATACAGTCGTTCATAAACGGGGGCAAATGCGACGCGCTGATCGTGTCGCCCAATACCTCCGCCGCGCTGACGCCGGTTGTCGAGCAGGCCTGCAAGCATATGCCGGTGGTGACTTTCGACCGCTCGGTGAACACTCCCTGTCCCGTAACTGCGGTGCGCTCGATCGGCGGCTATGCCTGGGGCGCGGCTGGGGCGCAGTTTATCGTCAAGGACATTCCCAAGGGCGGCAAGGTGTTGGTGCTCCGCACCGCGCCGGGAATCGACGTCTTCGAGACACGATGGACCGCAGCCGAGAAAATATTCAAGGATGCAGGTGTCGATGTCGTCGGCAACGAGTTCGTGGGAGGTGACCGGGCCAAAACCAAGGCGATCGTAACGGACTACATCACCCGGGTCGGCCAAATTGATGCGGTCTGGGTCGACCTCGGCACGGTCTCGGTTGCCGCTGCGGAGGCCTTTCAGGATATGGGTATGCCTTATCCGGTCATTACCGGAGAGGACGAACAGGACTACCTGCAGGCCTGGCAGAAAGACGGCTTCAAGGGTTTTGCCTCGACATATCCGGCCTACCAGTGGCGCACCGCGGTCCAGGCGGCGCTGAAGATCCTCGAAGGCAAGCCGGTTCCGGCACCGGAATGGATCTTGCCGCAACCGGTCATCACCAGGGACAAGCTGGCGAAATTCGTCAATCCCAAGCTTTCTCCGCTGCATTTCTCGATGTGTGGCTGTGAAGACCTGCCCGGTTTCCCGGAACGCTGGGGCGGCAAGAAGTGAGCGAAGCGGTGATCCGGAAAATCGACTATCTCATTCTGGGTGGAGGCACGGCGGGCTGCGCGCTCGCCGCGCGCCTCTCGGAAGACGAAACGAAGTCGGTCACCCTCGTCGAAGCGGGGCGCGATCTCAGCAGGACGACGATGCCCGGCAATATCCGCGCCCGTTATCCCGGCCGCGCCTTTCTCGACCCGCAGAATGTCTGGACCGCGCTCCAGGCCGTATTCAGCGGCGCGAAAACGCGCCGGCAGCATCGGGCGCCGCGTCTCTACGAACAGGCCCGCGTGCTTGGTGGGGGCTCGGCGATCAACGCCATGGTCGCCAATCGCGGCGCCCCGGAGGACTATGACGAATGGGCGGCCCTCGGCGCCGAGGGCTGGAACGGCAAGGTCGCGCTCGAATATTTTCGCAAGATCGAACGCGACGTCGATTTCGACGACGAATTTCACGGCCGGGACGGTCCGATCCCGGTCCGCCGGCTGCCGCCCGACCGTGTCTCTCCCTTCGTCCGGGCGGTAATCGACACGCTGAGGCTTCGCGGCGAACCGATCCTGTCCGACCAGAACGGCGAATGGCGGGACGGCGTCTTCCCTGCCGCCATCGCCGTAAGCGACGACGGGGAGCGGGTGCCTGCCTCCATCGCCTATCTGACGGACCAGGTACGCGCCCGAAGCAATTTGACCATCCTGACCGGCGCGTATGTCCGCACGCTGCGTTTCGAGGGGCTTCGCGTCATCGGTGCCGAGATCGAGCGTGACGGCAAGCGCCAAAGCCTGACCGCCGAGGAAACCATCGTGACCATGGGAGGCATACATTCGGCCTGCCTCCTTATGCGCAGCGGCATCGGTCCGGCATCAGAGCTTCAAGCGCTTGGCATCGTACCGCGTTGCGACCGGCCCGGCGTCGGAAAGAACCTCATGGAACATCCGTTGATCGCCGTCTCGGCCTACCTGCCGGCCAAAGCGCGGATGGCCGATCTCGCCGAGCACCACGATCAGGCGCTGTTGCGCTGGACCTCCGGTATCGAGAATGCCCCGCGCGGCGACATGCATTTCGCGATTATCGGCCGAACCGCCTGGCACGAAATCGGCCAGCGCATGGGCTCCATCCTGGTCTGGGTCAACAAATCCTATTCCCGCGGCGAGGTCCGGCTGCGATCAGCCGGTCCGCATGATGAGCCGATCGTCGATTTCCGTCTGCTTTCCGATCCGCGTGATTTCAACCGGCTGAAAGAAGGCTTCCGCAAAGCTGCGGCGATCCTCTCGGATCCGGACCTCCGCCAGACAGCTGGGCCGGTCTTCCCGACGAGCTATTCCGAGCGTGTCAAGAAGGTGTCCGCCCCCGGCCTTTGGAACGCCATCCAATTGAGGCTCCTTGCCGGGATGCTCGACTGGTCGGGGCCGCTGCGCAGCGCCGTGATCCATTCCGTTGTCACCCTCGGGGTCAGCCTCGACAAGCTGCTCGGCGACGACGCCGCACTTGGCGAGTTCGTAGGCAATTCGGTCGCCGGCGTCTGGCATGCCTCGGGCACCTGCCGCATGGGCGCGGCCGACGATCCGATGGCGGTGACGAACGGAGAAGGCCGGGTCTACGGTGTCGCTGGACTGCGGATTTGCGATTCCTCGATCATGCCCTCCATCCCGCGGGCGAACACGAATATGCCCACGCTGATGCTCGCCGAGCGCCTTGCCGACGTCATCAAGAGCAAAGGGCTCCTTCCGGATGGAGGCAACGGTTTCGGATGACAGCAGGACGAGGGGGCCGTCTGGTCCGCGAGTGATAGAGCCTTTCACGACGGCGGATCGGATCGCTGATCCCATCGAGGAGAGACAATGGACATGGTCGGACGTCTGGCAGGAAAGCGCATCATCATTACCGGCGGGGTGAACAATATCGGCGGCGAGGCCGTTCGCCTGTTCATCGCGGAAGGCGCGCGCGTGGTCGTCGCCGATATCGACGAGACGGGCGGAAAGGAGGCCGTGGTGCGGCATGGCCCGGCCGCAACTTTTCTCCGCGTCGACGTTACCGACGAGGAGAGCGTGAAAAATATGGTGCACGACGGCGTTGGGTGGCTCGGCGGCCTCGATGCGCTCTGCCAGAATGCGGGCCTGCAATATGCCGGTCCAATCGAAGAATTTGACGCCCCGCGCTGGGACAGGCTCTTCGCGGTCAATACGCGCGGCATTTTCTTCGGCGTGAAATATGCGGTCCCGCATTTGAGGCGCGCCGACGGCGGTGCGATCGTCAACATGGCCTCGCTCGCGGGCAAGCGCGGCGCTCCGGGAGTTGCCGCCTATTGCGCCTCCAAGGGAGCGGTCGTCGCCTTCGGCAACGCGCTCGCGCTGGAACTTGCGAAAGACAGGATCCGCGTCAACACGATCTGCCCCGGCTGGATCGACACCCCGTTCAACGATGCGGCCATCGCCCATATGGGTGGGCGCGAACGGCAGGCCGAGTTCGTCAGGCAGGTAGTGCCGCTCGGCCGCCAGGGCATGCCGTCCGAGGTCGCGCCGCTCTACGTCTATCTCGCTTCCGATGAATCCTCCTACATGACCGGCCAGGCGCTGGTGGTGGACGGAGGCATCTACAACTAGGGACAACCGAGCCGGATCCGATGGGCTTCTACAAAAACATTGCCCGACCGCTTCTCTTCCGACTCGATCCGGAGGTAGCGCATCGCCTCGCATTGGCGGCGGCGGCGAAAAGCGCATGGGCGGGCGCCCGGCTCAGGAATAGCACGTCTATCGTGGATGAGCGGCTTGAATCCACCGTCGCCGGCCTTTCCTTCCCAAGCCCGATCGGGTTGGCGGCAGGCTTCGACAAGAACGGCGTCGCGGTGGACCTGCTCGCTGGGCTCGGCTTCGGCTCGATCGAGATAGGCTCGGTCTCGGCGGAGTTCTCCACTGGCAACCCTCGCCCAAGGCTCTTCCGGCTGCCGGAGGACCGTGCCATAGCGGTGGCCTACGGCGTGCCGAACGACGGCGCGGCGGCAGTTGCATTACGGCTGCAACGCACGCACCTCGCCGTGCCGCTCGGCGTCAATATCGTCAAGACCAATCTCGGTTCCGGCGCGCCACCCGAAAGCGCGGACGAAATCATCGCCGACTATGTTGCGTCGGCGCGCCTGCTTGCACCGATCGCCGATTACCTGATGCTCAATCTGAGTTGCCCGAACACGACGGACGGCCGCGATTTCTTCGTCGACCGGAGTCATCTCGAGGCCTGCCTGGCGGCGCTGGGCGAGATCGGCCTCACGCTCCCCGTATTCCTGAAGGTCTCGCCGCTCGGAGGAATCGAGGCTGTCGAGCGCGTGCTGGCGGCCGCCGACGGTGCCTCCTTCGTCTCGGGCTTCATGTTCAACCTGCCGCCCGGCAAGCCGGCAGGTCTAAAGACGCCGCAAGACGTCTGGCGCTCCATGCCTGGCGCCGTCTCAGGCCCGCCCTCCAGGGCGCTTGCGGAATTCTGCATCCGCGAAACCTGGAGGCGGATGGATCGCGACCGTTACGCCATCATCGGGGCGGGCGGGGTGAGTTCGGGGGAGGATGCTTACAGGATGATCAAATCGGGCGCCTCGCTGACGCAGATGCTGACGGCCGTGATCTATGAAGGCCCAGCTATCGTGCGCCGGGCGACACGGGAACTTCTGCGCTTGATGGAACGCGACGGCGTCCGCCGGATCCCGGAGGCGGTCGGTGTCGAGGCAGGGCCAGAAGAAATATTATAACCATGCGGTTACTTGTTACGTTGGAAGGACACCCGGCAAACCGGGGATCGCGTATGGAATGTCCAGGCTTCACCCGTATGTAAGGTAGGCCGCAAGCTTGCCTTTTCGCCGCATTCTCTTGACGAAATGGAGCGATAGTGATTGGATTTGTAACCATCTGGTTACGCCGTTGGCATCGATACGGGGCGGATAGCTATGGCCGACGGGAGGCGATCCGGCATTTCCGAGTTGTCAAGAAAGGATTTTCCTCGGAGGGGTGCCGGGCGCGTGTTGATAACAGGGAGGATGACGTGGCTCTTGTGATGAGAAAGGCAAGGCGCGCGGCGAGCCGTGCGTATTCGAAATGGTCGGCTGCGGCCGTGTTGGGACTGGCGATCACCGGGGTCGCCGCGGCGCGTGCGGAGACGATCAGGTCGATGGACTATATGACCGAACCGACGGCGAACGCGGCGATGCAGAAAGCCATCGACGCCTGCGTCAAGCAGACCGGCGTTGCCGTCGACCGCCAGGCGGTTCCTTATCCGGATCTCATACAGAAGGTGCTGCTCGCCGCAGCCTCCAAGACGCTGCCCGACATCATCTATATCGACAATTCCGACGTCGCCCAACTTGCAGACGGCGGTTTCATCATGCCGCTGAGCGATGTCGGCATGAAGGCCGAGGGTTTTGTACCGGCGCTCGCAGCGCTCGGCGACTACAAGGGCACCAACTACGCCTTGCCCTCGGCGAACAACACGATCGGTCTCTATTACAATGTCGATCTCCTGAAGAAGGCCGGGGTCGAGCCACCGAAGACCTGGGCCGAGCTGAAGGAGGCGGCCAAGAAGCTCTCCGGCGGCCAGACCTACGGGCTCGCTTTCCCCGGTACGCCGAACGAGATGGGGACATTCCATACTTCGACCTTCGTCTGGTCGAACGGCGGCAGCTTCGACAAGCTGGACAGCTCCCAGACGATCGGCGCGCTCGAGTATCTCGGCGATCTCGTCAAGATCGGCGCGGTATCCAAATCGGTGATCACCTGGGGCATCGACGAATCGCGCGACCAGTTCCTTGCCGGCCGCGCCGCGATGCTGATCGGCGGATCGTGGCTGATGCCGCAACTCGACAAGCATCCGGACCTGCACTACGGCATCGTGCCGATCCCGACGCCGAAGTCGGGCGAGCAGGTGAAGGTGCCGGTCGGTGGCGAGCTCTGGGTCGTCTCCGTCACCGCCGACAAGGAAGCCGCTAAAAAGACGCTCGAATGCCTCTCCAGCCCGGAGGTGGTGCTGCAATATGCCGAAGGCCGCCACAATATACCCGCCGTCGTTTCGGTGATGGACCAGTTCAACAAGGACCTGCCGAAGATGGCACCCTTCGTTTCCGAAATGGCGGGCGCGGTCAGCCGCACGTCCGTGCTCGGCACAGCCTATCCGAAATATTCCGCCGCCTATTCTGCGGCAATGCAGGCCGTGCTGATTGGGCAGAAGTCGGCGAAGGAAGCGCTCGATGAGGCACAGCAGACCGCCTCGGGAAAATAGCACTCTGGCGGTCCCGCTTCCCGAAGCCTTGAAGACGCCGGACGCCTCGCGCGTCCGGCAGCGCAACGTCCTCTATGGGCCATGGGTGCCGCTCGGCTTCGTCCTTCCGGCGCTCGTCTATTTCGCGGCTATGTTCGGCTATCCGCTCTATTACAGCATCTCGATGAGCGTGCGGCACTTCACGGTGGCGTCGTTCCTGACCGGTGTCGCTCCCTATGTCGGACTGCGGAATTATGTCGATCTGTTTACCGACCGGCTTTTCCTCGCCGCACTCGGCAAGACAGCCATCTTCACGGTGTTCTCCATTGCCGGACAGATGGTGGTCGGCATGCTGCTCGCGCTCTTCTTCCGGCGCGCCTTCCCGTTCGGTTCGGCGATGCGGGCGCTGCTGCTTGCCCCCTGGCTGCTTCCCATCGTGGTTTCGGCATCGGTCTGGCGCTGGATGTTCGCGCAGGACACCGGCATCATCAATTATGTGCTGTTGAGTGCCGGCATCGTCTCGGAACCTGTCCCATGGCTGATCGAGCCCGCCTATGCGCTCTGTGCCGTGATCCTCACCAATATCTGGATCGGCATTCCCTTCTCGATGGCTGTCTTCCACAGCGGTCTCCAGGCATTGCCCAAGGAGATTTTCGAGGCGGCCGAGATCGACGGAGCCAACGCCTGGCAGCGCTTTCGGTTCGTGACCCTGCCCCTATTGAAGCCGCTGACCGCGATCGTCTTCATCCTCTCGGTGACCTACACTGTCAAGGTGTTCGACCTCATCTTCGTGATGACCGGTGGCGGGCCGGCCTATGGCACGGAGACGCTGGCGATCCGATCCTACCAGCTGTCCTTCCGCGATCTCGACTTTGGGCACGGTGCGGCCGTCGGCAACGTGCTCATCCTGATCTCGCTCTGCTTCGCTTTCTTCTACATCCGGTCCTTCAAGCGCAGCATGATCGTGGAGGAAGGCTGATGCGGGACGAGCACACAAGCAAGTGGTTGCGGGTCGGCTGCGGCGTACTCATCGTCGGCATCATGCTGTTTCCTCTCTATTGGATGGCGAACGCGTCCTTGCAGGCGCAATGGGCGTTGCTCGATCCTTCCCCGAGATGGCTCCCCTTTCCGCCCTTGATCGACGGCTACAAGTCAGCCGCCGGCTCGCAGTGGCCGCATATTGTCACGAGCTGTGCGGTGGCGAGCGCGGCGGCGTTGCTGTCGCTCGCCGTGGCGGCTCCCTGCGCCTACGCGCTGGTCGTATTCCGCATGCGCTGGACGACATTCTTTATCCTGCTGATGCTTATTGCGCAGATGTTGCCGCATATCGTCATGGCGAACGCGCTCTATGCCATTTACGCGCAACTCGGCCTGCTCGACACCTACTATGGCCTTATCCTGGCCGACTCGACGATGGGCGTTCCCTTTGCCATCCTCATTCTACGCGCGTTCATGGCCTCGCTGCCGCGCACACTGGTCGAGGCGGCGCTGTGCGACGGCCTCGGCTATTGGGGGGTGTTTTTCCACATCGTCCTGCCGCTCAGCCGCAACGGCCTGATCACCTCGGGCCTGTTCTGCTTCCTGTTCGCGTGGTCGGATTTCATCTTTGCGCTCACCTTGAGCACGAGGCAGAAAATCGTGCCGATCACACTCGGCATCTACGATTTCATCGGCACGCATGGCACAGACTGGAACGGCATCATGGCAACTGCTGTCATGGCGTCGATTCCGCCGATCGTCCTTCTCCTGTTCGGCCAGAAATATATCACCGCAGGTCTGATCGGCGGCGCGGTGAAAGAATAGAGATCGAAGGCTCCACCGCAGCTTATCATGGATTACGATCGTAAGGCGATCCTAACTGCGGTGTCTTCGATCTTCCCTCCAACGAAGCCTTCCATTGCCAATCCTATCCGCGTTCTCCGGGACCCGGCCACATTGCGTCAGGCAAGTTGCAATGCGCGTGGGCCCAAGGCGGTGTCCTCCGGAGAGACGTCCCGTTTCCGCGCCTCAGCGCCAGAACGGTTTGGCATCCGCAAAGGCGTCGTGCGCGTCGGCGGCGGCCTCGACCAGAGACTCCTTGTCCTCCGCGGGAGCCAAGAGCGACATCGCTTCCGGGTTCTTGTCCAGGCCGAACCGGGCAAGGAGTTCTGGTGCGGAAACAGCATCGTTCAGTAAACCGAGCTTGTCTTGCAACGCCTCAAGCGTTTCCAGAAAGCGGCCGTACCGACGCTTCTGCCGCTTGCCCTCGAACAATGAGGCGAAGAATTCGGCCGCATAGCGTAGCTTCTTTGTATCCTTGCGCAGCTGATGGCGTGCCGCGTCTTCCTGTCCGCAAAGGCCGCGCCCACCCTTCCTGACCTTTCTGCGGAACCGGCTAAGGACGGAAGCCGCAAAATCCCGCAACGGCTGCTCTCGAGCATCCGTTCCGGAAGGAGCCGTGAGCCATTCGCCAAGAGAAAGCCACTCCGACAAGTTCAGCATGAGATCACGTGCGCGGGGCGACGCCAATGCCGTTATCGCCTCCTCATATGATTGCCTGCGCGCCTCTTCCAGGCCCGAGTGAATTTCGCCGTTCTTGCGGCGGGCGACCAGGACATCGAAGTCCCGCGCCGTGCCAAGCCCGGCTGCCAGCCACCGAAGGTCCTCGCGCAGCCGGTCGAACTGGCCGTCCTGCGCAACCGATTTGTGAAGGGTGAAGGCCGATCGCAGCCGGCGCAGCGCCACACGAGCCTGATGCAATGCCTCGACGTTTCCATAATCGATCAACGTCTCGTTCAGCCGGAACTGGCGCAGGCAAGCGCCGGCAATATGGCGGAACGCAATAACGGTAGTCATATCGGACGCCAGGATCATTGGTTCGGCCTTGACGGCCCGAACGACTGGCCCGAGCAGACGATAGCCTCGCCCTGCCTTGCTGAGTACGCTCAGAGGTGAGGGCACCGCCGCGTTGATGCGACGGGCGTAGGAAAACAATGCGGCGGGAGAGCCGCTTTTTAGCTCCAGCTCGATTTCGCAAAATGGCGAATGCCTGTCGCCGGCCACCACCTCGCCGCGGTCGAGCGCCAGTTCAAACTCTGCGTCCTCCTGTGAAAGCGTCCATATCCGTCGCTCGGCGACAACCTCGAACACAGGCCGGAGGGTCGCTCCTCTGGTGCCGAGCAGTGCCTTGATCGGCGTCGTATCATCGAGCACCGGCAGGTCGTCTCCGACCTTCTGCTCCCATTCCGGCCGGGCGAAGAGGCCGGCAGCCGCCGCTCCCGTTGCCTTCACGGTCTGGACGCGTTGGCCTCTCGATTGCCGGATCCTAAGCGAAAAGCCGGCCGCTCTCAGATCCTGTTCCGGTGTGTCGAAATATATGGACCGCTGCGGGATCGTGGTCGGCTCGCCCGACAAAAGATCGCATCCGAGAAGGTCGTCGACCGCCTCAGGCGTCAGTTCCAGCTTGAGTTCAACTTCCACTGCCAATTTACGCTCCCTGACGAACAATGTCGCACGCCTGAGGCGATCATAATGGCGTATTGTTACAGGCGATCGGCTCGCTCCTCTTAAGCAGCCATTCCCGAAACAGAAGCGCTTCGGGACGTAACCTGTTTGTCGCGTGAGGTAAGAGGAGGAAATGGCCTGAAGAACTCGGGATCGATGCCTGGATCGGGCGTATCAGACGTCCGTCCTCAAGATACCGCCTTGCAAAATTAGCTGATACGAGCGCTGGCCCCAGGCCCCGGCTCGCGAGTTCGAGAGCGGTACACGAATTATCTACGATGGCTATCGTCTTGAGCCGCTTCTCGGCATCGGCGATCCCTTCCTGCTCCATGAGCCTCACCCAATGGTTCTCACAACCCATGATCTGGATGACGCCGCGACCGGCCTGCTCGGAGAGATAGTCGGCTGCTTGGACGGCGCCCGTTCCCGACTTGCAAACGACAATCCCGTCCGCCGCGTCGAGGCGATCGGCCGCCCATCCCGGCCACTTGCCATCACCATAGCGGATTTCCAGATCGGCATCGTCATTCTCCTCACGGTCCGACCATACCGTCGCAAAGAGCCGAACGTGGATATGCGGATAGGTGGCGCGGAATAGAGGCAGGATCTCGGAAAGGATAAGGGCCCCATAGGAGAGGGAAGCACGGATCGTCAGCGTCTCTTCCCTTGCCCCGCCGAAAAGCCCGGCAGTGGAGATAGCGATATCATCGAAGGCCTTGCGGAGCGACGGCAGGTAGGCGCGCCCCATATCGGTTAAACGCACCCCACGCGGCAGGCGTTCGAATAGCTCGAATCCGATTTCGCCCTCCAGCGAGCGCACCTGATAGCTGATTGCGGCTGCGGTAAGATGCAGTTCGGCCGCCGCGGCGGCGAAACTGCTGTGGCGCGCTGCGGCTTCGAACGAACGCAGCCAGTTCAGCGGGGGAAGTCTGTTCACGCCTCACCCTAAATTTTTGACGCCTTAGCCTCATATCGCTTTGTTTGTATGGCGCCAAGCGTCGTGACACGATCACTGGGCCGAAGGTGGGGATGGTGACTTCCTTCCCTATGCCGATCGCGCGATGGGCCGGGTATCCGAAAAGGGAGGATTAACGTTGGGCAGCCTCAAATCCTTTTACACGCTTTCTCGTGCGGGCCGTATTTCCCGCCGCGAGTTCATGCAGCGCGCCGCGGCGCTCGGTGTGGCGGCGACCTTGCCGGCAGGCCTTACGACTGCGCCGGCCTTCGCGGCAACACCGAAGAAGGGTGGCCATTTCCGCGTCGGAGCGTCCGGCGGATCGTCAACCGACTCGATGAACCCCGCCACGATCGATGGCGCTTTCATGCAGTTTCTGAACCAGGGTACGGTTCGCGGTTCACTTGTCGAAATCGATGCCGACTACCGGCCACGGCCCGATCTGGCGGAAAGCTGGGACAGGACGCCGGACCTGAAGAAATGGACGGTGAAACTACGCAAGGGGGTCGAGTTTCACAACGGCAAGACCATGAAGGCCGACGACGTCATCACCTCTATCAACTACCACAGGGGCGAGAAGTCGAAATCCGGCGCCAAGGCGATCCTGAGGTCGATCGCCTCACTCAGCAAGGATGACGACTACACCGTGGTCTTCGAGCTCGAAACGGGAGACGCCGACTTCCTCTTTCTGCTGAACGACTATCATCTCACCATTCAGCCGAGCGAGTCCGAGGCAAACGACTATTCCGATGGCATCGGCACCGGCCCCTACGTTCTGAAAACACTCGCGCCCGGTGTTCGGGCTATCACTGCACGAAACCCCAACGACTATCGCGACGATCGTGGCTGGTTCGATTCCGTGGAGTACGTTTCGATCAACGACTCGACGGCGCGTAATGCCGCGCTCCAGTCGGGGAATGTCGATGCGATCGATAACGTCAGTTCCAAAACTTACGACCTTCTAATGCGTGCCCCCAACGTTAAGGGCGTCGAAGTCAAGGGAAACATGCATTACACGCTCCCAATGCTGTGTGATCGTGCGCCCTTCACCGACGTCAATGTGCGCCAGGCATTGAAATACGCAATTGACCGTGAGGCCTGGGTCAAGACCATCCTGCGGGGACACGGCGTCGTCGGGAACGATATCCCGCTCGGGGCCGCAAACGTCTTCCTCGACACCGATATTCCACAGCGTGAATACGATCCCGACAAGGCTCGCTTCTATGTCAAGAAGGCAGGGTTGGAGAAACTGGCCGTGACGCTGTCGGTTTCGAATGTGCCGTTTGGCAGCGCGGTCGACGCCGCGCAACTTTATAGCAGCAGTGCTCAAGCCGCCGGCATCGACATAAAGGTCGATCGCGAACCCGATGACGGCTATTGGGACACGGTGTGGATGAAAAAGCCGTTCTGCGTTGTCACTTGGGGTGGCCGACCGACGGCGGACTGGATGTTCTCACAGGTCTATGCCGCTGATGCGCCCTGGAATGAGTCGCACTGGAAAAACGACCGGTTCAACCAATTGCTCGTGGCGGCGCGCTCCGAGGGGGACGACGCGAAGCGGCGGGACATGTACAACGAGATGCAGCGCATCATGCATGACGATGGCGGCACGGTGATCCCCGTTTTTGCCAACTATCTTGCGGCTACAAGCAAGAATGTCGTCACGCCGGAGAAGATTTCCGGCATGTGGGCAATGGACGGCTTCTGTGCTGCCCAGCGCTGGTGGTTCGCCTGACCGGCGACATCGGCGCTGGATTTCCGCCAACACCAACATCGACAGTTCCCCAACGCGCAGGCCCAACACCGGCTGCCCGCGCGATGCGTTGCAAGTGAGGATCGCTACATGAAGACCATCAAGGAACCGGCGCGCGAAATTCCCGTTCTTGCCGAGACAGACGTTCTCGTCGTCGGCAGCGGCCCGGGCGGACTGAGTGCCGCTATCGCAGCGGCCCGTACCGGCTCGGATGTCATGCTTGTCGAGGAATATGGCTGTTTCGGCGGCAATCTGACTCAAGTCGGCGTGCAATCGATCGGCTGGTATGACATCGGCGCCTGCGTCGACAGCGAGGGCATCGGTCGTGAATTCGAGACGAAGGCGAAGCAATATGGTGCCGCTTACCAAAGGCTGAATTCGCGGCGCCTTTCCATCAATGGCGAGGCATTCAAATACGCCGCCGATCAGATCGTCGTCGAGGAAGGCATTCGTCCCCTCCTTCACTGCAAGACTGTTGGTGCCGTCATGAACCGCGACACGATCGGGGGCATCATCACCGAAAGCAAATCAGGCCGGCAGGCTATCCTCGCGAAGCGTGTCGTCGATGCGACCGGCGATGCCGATGTCGCCGTCGCCGCCGGTGCGGAAACGCGCAAGACCCCCGTTGACGAGATGCTCGGCGTGACCGTCATGTTTTCATGTTCCGGCGTCAACAGGGAAAAATTCATCGCGTACATAAGCGAGCGCAAACCCAAATTCGGTGACTGGGGAAAGAACTGGTCGATCAGAACCGATGGCAAGGAAGACGATCTGTTCTGTCCATATCTGGAAGAGGAATTCACCCGAGCACAGGAAAAAGGCATCATTCCTGCGGGTATCCAGAGCATCGCCGGCACCTTCGGTCATTTGACCGATCATGGCGAGGCTACCTATCTGAATATGCTCTACATGATGAAATATGACGCGACCGATGTCATAGAGTTGACGCGCGCCGAGATGGACGGGCGGCAGTTGGCGATGTGGGCGATTGCGGCGCTCAAAAGTGAGGTGCCGGGCTTTGAAGATGCGACATTGCGCAATTTCGGCATGAAGCTCGGCGTCCGCGACACGCGCAAGATCATCAGTCGCGGCAATCTCACCGAGGACGATGTCTTCGGGCAGGGCCGTTTCGAGGATTCAATCGGTATATTTCCCGAGTTCATCGATGGTTATGAAGTCCTGTTCCTACCGACGACAGGCCGCTATTTTCAGATACCCTATGGCGTTCTTCTGCCGAAATCCGTGGAAAACCTGTTGGTGGCGGGGCGCTGTATCGGTGGAGACAAGATGTCCCATGCGGCAACTCGAAATATGATGTGCTGCGCGGTGACGGGTCAGGCCGCCGGGACCGCCGCGGCGCTCTCCGTGAAGGAGGGGGTGACACCAGGCGAGCTCGATATCAAGCTCCTGCAGAAGGAACTCGTCGCGCAGGGCGCGAGGATCGCCTAGGTTTGTCGGGATAGAGCGTATCCTGGCCGCCCTCGTAGAGGTAGAGATCGCGGCTCCTAGCGGATTGTCGGGGCCACCGGGCATGCCGGCCGCGAACTTGGCCGCCTTAGGGTCGCGGGCGACCATCTCCACGGGCGGCGTCGAGGAGAGCTCGGCAACGCCCCCGACGATGCAGCGAGCAACGCCGCTCCCTCGAGCTTTGTAACCGCTTACATGATAAGACGACAGGGAGCTTTCGCTGTCGATGCGGTTTCATTTTCGGCAGGGCATCGTGACAAATTTCGACTATGGGATAGCGGGGACTCAGCGGTTCCACGGTGCGGACCGACGACGGATATTGCCATGGCTCTCTTCGAATGGACCCTCCTGCTCCTGCTCGGATCCGTCCTTCTCGCCGGATTGGCGCGACGGCTCGAGATCCCTTATCCGGCCCTGCTCGCTGTCGCCGGCGCAATCCTTGCATTTCTGCCTTTCGCACCGCCGATCACCATTCAGCCGGATTTGGCGCTCGCGCTTTTCGTCGCCCCGGTCCTTCTCGACGCCGCCTTCGATACCTCGCCGCGCGACCTGCGTCGTCATGCCGTGCCGATCGCCTTGATGGCGCTTGGCGCAGTCCTCCTGACCACGGCCGCGGTCGCGGTCGTGGGGAAACAGGTGGCCGGCCTGCCGATCGCCGCCGCGATCGCGCTCGGCGCGATTGTCGCCCCGCCCGATGCGGCGGCGGCGGCCGCCGTGCTCGGCCAGTTCCGGCCTCCAAGGCGCATCCTCGCAATCCTGCAGGGGGAAAGCCTGCTCAACGACGCGACCGCGCTCCTGATCTATCGCATGGCCGTTGTGGCCGCCGCCGGCCCTCTGCTCCTCAGCGACGCAGCGCCGATGGTGGGCCTGTCGCTCATCGGCAGCCTGGTGGCTGGCCTGCTGCTGGCCCGCCTGGTCTTCTTCGTCATGAGGCGGGTGCAGGACGCCGCAAGCGCGGCGATCCTTCAGTTCGTCAGTACGTTCGGCGTCTGGATATTCGCCGACCGCGTCGGTCTCTCGGCAATCGTCACCATGGTCGTCTACGCGATCGCGATCGCCCGCATCGCGCCGGCCGTTATGCCGCCGAGGCTCCGCGTTAGTTCCTATTCGGTCTGGGAGACGGCCGTCTTCGTGCTCAACGTGCTGGCCTTTGTTCTGATGGGCCTGCAGGCACGGCCGATCCTGCTGAGGCTGTCGGGGCAGAGCCTTGACGACGCGCTTGTCCTCGCGGCGGCGGTTCTGGCCACGGTCGTCCTGGTCAGATTGCTTTTTGCGCTTCTTTGCGGAAAGGCAGGCAGGCTGATCGGCGCCGGCACCGGAAACCTGCGCGGCGACCTCCTGATCGGCTGGTGCGGCATGCGCGGTCTGGTCACGCTCGCCGCGGCCTTCGCCCTGCCTGTCGATTTTCCCGGCCGCGACCAGATCGTGCTGACCGCGTTCTGCGTCGTCTTCGGCACTCTTGTCGTCCAGGGCATCACGCTCGGGCCGCTTCTCAGGCTGCTCAGGTTTGACGCCGACCGGTCGGTGGAGGAGGAAGTGTCGCGCGCCCGCGCCGCTGTCATGCAGGCGGCGCTCGCCAGCCTCGACGGCAATGCCTCGGGCGTGGCCCTCGCGGTGCGCGCGGAATATGAAGCGGCGCTCAGCGTGGCGGAGGACCGGGAGGCGCCGCAGGCCGCGACCGATCACGACAGGCTGCGGCTGCGCGCGGTCCGGCATCAGCGGCGGGCGCTGGAGGAATTGCGCGTTCGCGGCGAGATCGGCGACCAGGCTTATCATCGGGTCGAGGAAGAGATCGACTGGGCCGAACTCGATGCCGCGCCCGCCGGAAGCTACCAGCCGCTGACCACTTGAGGTGACCGTGCGGTACCGTCGGCGGCCCCGCGTCACGCCATGGCCGTCGTCCTGATCGCCGGCAGCACGATGCCGAACAGCGCCTCCATCAGCGCGAAGAACGGCGCCAGATAGGGGTCATGATGGCCCGGCGGTTCATGCTGTCGTTGCCACGCTCGCGCACGGGCCAGAAAACGCAGACCGGTCGCCATGGTCAGGGCGATGCCGCGCACCAGGCCGATGCTCGTCCATGCCGACACCCGATCGGGGAGCAGCCCGCGCGCCGGCGTCACATGGGCCGCCGCCGGACTCCCGTCGAGCACCAGTCCGAAGCGGTCGACGGCAGGGCCGCAAATCATCGACGCCAGCGCCGTGCGCACCCAGGCTGACAGCGTACGTTCCGCGTGGAGCGTATCTCCGACATTTCCGAGCGCTGCACGGAATAGGCCGTTTGCTTTTCCGCCAGCGCCACCACCTGCTTCATCAGCGCGATCTGCTTGGCCAGCCGTTCTAGCTTCGAGACCTGCGGCAGGCGATGATCCGCTTGGCGGCCTCCACGCCCGTCAGGTAGGCGCCGTGTGCCGTCGAGTAGTCGTTTCTCGAACATGCTTCGCCGGCAAAAAAAAGGCGGTCGTCGACCGAGGCGGCGAGGACCGCGCGGCAATCAGCCTTCCCGGGAAGGGCGTAGGAATACGAGCCCCGCGCGTAAGGGTCGGTCTTCCACGCATGCATGCCGATCGGCTTGATCCGTGCCGCGAATTTCCTGCCGAAGGCTCCGGCCAACTCACTGCTCGCATGGTCGAAAAAGGCGGCTTCTCCACCCTTTTCCAGTTCTGCCGCAAGGCAGCCGCCGAAATAGGACTCGATCTGCGGCCGGCCGAACGGACGGATGTGGTAGGTGGCCGTGTCCATGCGGTCCATGCTTCCCCACAGCCGGCTGTCCGCCTCGAATTCCTCGCCGTCGGCGAGCGACAGGAACAGCTTGTCGGCGAGGCCGAGGGGCAGGCCCGACGCCGCTTCCGCCTTGTCCGGCAGGCCCGGGCTGAAGCGGATCGCTTCGCGCGCGATCAGATCGCTCGGGACCGTGATGATGGCACGATCCGCCCGGATCGTTCCCTCGCTGGTCTGGAGTTCGAGGCGCCGGCCGCCATGATCGATCGCCTCCACGACACAGCCGAGTCTTGCCGGCAGACCGGCGCCATGCGCGGCGATGGCGGTACCGTAGCCCTCGACGACGCGCCAGTTCACGCCCGTGTCCTCATAGCGCACGAGGTCGCGAAGCGAGATGCGGTCGAGTTCCGCTCCGCTGTAATAGGTGCTGACGGCGTTGAGCAGGTCGTTCCAGCGGCCGCGCGGCGCGAGCAGCGAGGCCGCCGCGCGGTCCGGGTCCTCTTCCGAAAATGCGGCGACACGGGCGCGGAATTTCAGGATGGCCTTCTGGAAGCTGGTCTGCTGCGGCGACGGCGCCCCGGTCGGCGTCGTCGCTCGCATCCATGGCGGTGGCGTCCGGTCGATGGTCCGCCCCTGCGCCTCCGCTATCCCGGTCCAGGGATTGCGGTCGGCCGAATGCAGCCAGCCGCAGCCGAGATCGATCGGCATGCCAAAAGGATCGTTCGTCGTGAGGGCCCGTCCGCCGAGCCGCGCCCGCGCTTCGATGAGCAGGCAACCGATGCCGGCCTCCTTCAGGCGCCGGGCGGCGGCAATGCCGGCGGCGCCCGCCCCGACGATTACCACCTCTATATCGCTGTCAGCCATTCACGAACCGGTCATCATGATGCGTTGCCGGTCAGCGCATATTCCTTTTTCATGACGGCGGGCAAGACCTGCCAGTGATGGCCGGCTCAGTCCGCGATCGGCTGCAGGGGCTCTTCGAGGAATACGAAGCCACAGCGGCTCCGCGCGTGTTGCGATTGCGACAACGCGGAAATCAGGCGTCGAGGAATGGCCGGATACGTGTCCAGGATACTAGTCTGTCCTTGTCCCTCTCGCCGGCCCGATAGTACATAATGAGCGTTTTGATCACATCATGCATAGGGTGTCGTCGATGGTGAAGATCGGCTGGCCGGCCCTTGTCAGCGACCTCCTGAGCTAACCGGAATCCCGGTTATCTCGTCGAGCCATTCATGGCCTCTGAGTGTCCGCGGCGGCGAAATGCGCCATCTGGTCGTCTTTCGCCTTCTTGAAGGCCGGGCGGGCGCAGGCACGGTCGACATATGAGCTTAGCGCCGGAAACGTTCCGAACCTTCGGACCGCCGGGACGCGGAGCACGTCCGCCATGAGGATGTCGGCAGCGGTGAAGCGGTCGGCCGCCAGCCACTTCCGTGTGGCAAGCACCTTTTCGAGATGTCCGAGCCGCATCGCCAACCAGCCTTCGAGCGGATTGTCCTTGTCGATCGACATCCCCACGAACCACCACGGCACCGAAACCATTTCGATCGAGTTCAGCGCGGCGACAGCCCATTGGAGCGTTTCAGCCGCGCCCCGCCGATCGTGCGGCATCAGCACCTCGCTCTTGTCGGCGAGATGCAGGAGTGCGGCGCCGCTCTCGAAGATCACGATGCCGTCATCCTCGAGAAACGGTACTTGGCCGAAGGGCTGGCGCGCGAAATGCTCCGGACCGCGCTCGTCGAATGGGACGGAGCGGACTTCATATTCCAGCCCGGCCTCCTCGCAAGCCCAACGCAACCTGATGTCTCGGACATGACCGCGGGGGCTGCCTTTTCCTCCGGGAACCCAATCATAGGTCCAGATGATCAATGGCTTCGACATCTTGCTCATCTTTCCTGATAGCATCTGCGACTGCTCTTGAAAGCGCTTCACGCGCTGTTCAGATGCAAGATGTTGCCGTCGGGATCCTTGAACCAAACCATCTTGAACCCGCCCGCGTCGTGGACACCGTCCTTGTAGGTCACGCCATCCATTTCGTAGCGTTCAAATTTCACGCCCTTGCCGCGCAGACCGGCCGCGATGGCCTCTAAATCGGCTCCGCAGTCCCAGACCACGGCGTTGGCCTTGTTGGTGCCGGCGAATTCGGAAGGGTAGACGACAAGGTGCGTCGCGCCAGTCTTGTAAACCAGCACGCCTTCCATGCCGTCCTCCAGGCGTTCGAGCCCTAGCGTACCGCTGTAGAAGCGACGGGCCCTCTCGATGTCGGTCACCGCGACAATGGCCGAGGAAGCCTTTTCCCTAAGTGCAACCATTGAATTTCTCCTCTTACCGATACCTAATAGGACGCATGAGGCACTCCGGTTCCGACACCCCGATCGAAAAAGGTGTGGCCAGCCGCTCATGGAAAGATTGGGGAACGGTCACTTCTTCTTCGACACCGCGTGCCTTTGGCGGTGGGTGCATAATCCCGGACCCGCGGAACAAACAGTCATGTCGGGTCTGCAACGCGGCCGACGTCCAGCGCAGCGAGACCCTCGATCCGCGTGCCGCCCGGTCGGCGAGTTCCATTCTCGCAGCTTCGCTCAGGACTGAATCGTCGACAGCCAGTCTGCGCCGGATGGCTCAGGACCGCTGCTGAGCCATCCGGCGCAAATCTGTCACGTAACAAAGCCGAGCTGGAATTCATCTCGCCGAAGCGTCGGATCGTTGGCATCGACCAGGACGATCTGTGTGAGCCCGCATGTGCCCCACGTTTATGAGCCTCAGGTACCCGATGGAACAGCTGTGGCAAGGTCAAGCCGAGGAAGATGAGCGAGGCCGTTTCCGAACGCTTGAACCAGGGCGTCGGCCGCCTGGCCCATGAAGCTGGTCGCGAGGACGAATATCGAAGATAATTTCTGCTGTTTCCAAAGGCGGACATCAAAATGATGGGATCGATGCGATCTTGGCATCAGCGTAAGTCCTGGGGGCACCGAGTGAGAAGGCATCAAGAATTCCGATAGGCGAGGGGGCTTTGTCTGGACGCGGGGCGGCCTTGCGGCCACTAATGCAATTCAATCCTGGTTACATCTCGAACGTCTCTCGCTCCTCGCGTATCGCCAGGGACAACAATCCGGAATCCTTTGGTGAAGGGGCGGCCGTCGACTTCCGTCGCGAGCATAATGGCTGTGTTGCCGAAGTCCGGATGAATCTCGCCGATGGAGAATGCAATCTCATAGCCATCGCTTGCGACAACGGTAAAAGTTTTCCTCAATTCGGCATTGTGTCCAAGGTCGTCGAGAACGTGATTTGCTTTGAATAGGTCCCAGATGAGAACGCCTTTGTAGTGTCCGCTTGAAGCTCCCTTTGACGTTTTGAACGTGACGTCCGCCTCGACCGAGGGCAACGCAGTCAAGGATTGGATCGTGATTGAGATCGGAGATCTGCCAGCGACGAGTTCCAGGGAGGAACTGTTTGTCACGGGACCGTTTGCGTGTGAAGAACCGACCAGGACGCCGATTGAAAGAATAGCCACTATCAGCAAACAGAAGGCACGCATTCCGGCTTCCTCGTCGTATTCGTGTTGATATTACGAGGCAAGCAGGTCATCGGCAATGTTCAGCAGACCTGTGTGGCCACCTTCGGAATACGGGTACAACGTCGCTTTCCGAGTATGGGTACATTGACCATCTGCCCGGTGACATTCCGGCCGCATGCAAGATCAGACTTGCCTCCCGCGTTGCTGGACTGCACGCCTCAGGTGAGGACCGGCCGCGCACCTCTACGCAAGAAGAGGAGCACGACGACCGATGCCAGGCCGAGAACGCCGGAAAGCACGACAGCGCGTGGATACTCACCGTTGAAGACCGCGTTGTAGATCTCCAGCGACATCGTGTTGGTTTTGCCGACGATGTTGCCGCCGAGCATGAGCGTGATGCCGACCTCGCCCAGCGACCTCGCCGTACCGAGCAGGAGTCCTGCCGCGATGGCGCTGCGTATATTGGGCACTATGACATGGATAAACGTGTCCCATTCAGATCGCCCGAGCGTGCGGGACGCCTCGCCAAGGCTGCGCGAGACGCCGGCAATCGCCGCCTCGATCGGCTTGACCACCAGCGGCAGGCCGGCGATGACGGATGCCAATACCACTCCGTCGATGGTGAAGATGAAGGAGAAACCGAAGGTGGCATCGAGCCACCCTCCGATCATGCTGCGACGGCCGAGCAGCAGCAAAAGGAAGAAGCCAAGTGCCAGCGGCGGGAACACCAAGGGCAGCATTACCAGTGCGTCGAGCACCGTCCTGCCTGGCCAGCGGGGTTGCGAGAGCGCCCACCCAAGCCCGAGCCCAAGCACCAGATGCAGGCAGAGCGTGATCGCAGCGACCTTGACGGTCAACACTGCGGGGTAGGCCAGTGCGGGATCGGCGAGTGCCGCCCAGATCATACCGACCACTGGCGTCAGAGCCCGTAGTGGTCAAGGATCGCGCGCGCCTGATCCGTTTCCAGGAATTTGGCGAAGCCGTTCGTGGCGGACGAAGGTTTGTCGGTGGTCCGGATGCCGCAAGATATCTCGACCGGATCATAAAGTGAGGCGTCGACCTGGACAAAGCCGCCGATCGTGTCTGCCGCGCCTATCGCGTCGGTGGCGTTGACGAAGCCGGCATCGATCTCGCCGCTGGCGACATAGCTGGTCACCTGCGGCACCATGGCGACCGGGACCAGCTTCGGATCGACGGCTTGCGCCAAATGCGCCCGCTCGAGGAACTGCCTGCCAGCCTTGCCATAGATGGCGGCGGTCTGATCCGGAATGCCGATCCGTTTGATATCATCGCGGGCAATGTCCTCCGCCTTGGCGAGCGATATACCCTTGCGGAACGCCACAACCAGCTTACCCAATCCGAGTCCTACCGTGCGCTGGAAATGGAGGTCCTTTGCGTGGTGAAACACGGTCTTGTCGCCGCAGACGATGGTGATCTGGTCGCTCTCCCTGGCTTGAGCGACCACCTGTCCGACATGACCATAGACCTGCAGGATCTTTTTGCCGCTCCGCGCCTCATAGGCTGCGGCAAGCTCGGTCAGTGGCTTGCGGAAACCGGCGGCCGCAGCAAGCGTCGCCTCCTCGGCGTGGGCTTTCGGCATGCCGGCTAGAACGAACATGCCAGCAACAAGGGTAGAAACAATGGAGAAACGGCGAAGCATGATGTGATCCGTCTTTCGAATGAATGCAGGAGGCTATATCACGGTTGTATATGAATAAATATAACGATCCAGCCTCTCGTTTCTCTGAATGTGGCTCGCCGGCCGGTGAGGGCGGCGAGAGTCACCTTGCCGCGTGGGTCGACTTATCGGTGCGGATTGCGCTCGACGGCCCCGCGGGACCGTCGAGCTGAATACCCATCTGACCGTTGCGAAGGGGATGTTCGTGGCCCTGGTCGGCCCGTCAGGTGCGGGCAAGACTACCTTGCTGAAGCTGCTTGCGGGGCTGATGAAGCCGGATCACGGCCATGTCCGGGTCGGTAGCTCGCTGTGGTGTGACATGGAAGCAAACACTATGCTTCCGGTGCGCCGGCGGTCCATCGGCTTCGTCTTCCAGGACTATGCGCTGTTTCCTAACATGACCGTTCAAGGGAACGTCGAATATGCTATCGGCCGTGGCGCAGATCGTGAGGAGGCTGAACGGCTCCTCCGGCTGGTCGGCATGGAAGGCTTGGCGAGCGCCTATCCGGCACGCCTGTCAGGAGGGCAGAAGCAAAGGCTTGCCTTGATCCGGGCACTCGCGCGCCGCCCCGACATTCTCATGCTCGACGAACCGCTCTCCGCACTCGATCCGGCAATGCGGCGACAATTGCAGGATGAGCTCAAACGTTTGCATCACGAATTCGGCACTACGACCTTTCTCGTGAGCCATGACGTAGCCGAAATCCTGCGTCTTGCCGATCGCGTGATCCGGCTTGAAAACGGTCGGATCGTTGGAGATAGCGACCCGGTCCGAGCTATCGCGGCGGAAGCAACCGGTAACGGCGTCCATCTCATCGGTCATCATGTGAGCGGGCCGGACGAGAATGGCTTCGGCATTGTATCTGTCGAGGGACGGCCCTGCCGCATTCGCTACCATGATGCTCCTACAGACCTCGCAGCGGGCGACGTTGTGGTGCTCGATGTCGGCGAGGCCAGAATCCAGATTGCCGGTCGGGTTTCCTCGCCTGATCAAGCGGGCACAATCCTGACCTTCACGTCTCGTGGCGGCGCAAGATAGGGCGAGGACGTGACCAGTATGTCGGCACCCGCAGTCGCATAGGCCGCGGCATTCGAGGCATTAATGCCACCAGCGGCTGCAAGTATAGGGCGCGGTACGTATTCCAGTAGCTTGGTCGCTACCACCGCGACCTGCTCCGGCGTCAGCTTGTCGACCTGCACGATCTCGGCACCGGCGTCGGCGAGCATGATTGCTTCCTCGACGCTGGAAGCTTCTGCGGCGAGCCTTCGCTCAGGGGCATGCGCGCGAAGCCTGCGGAAATGCTCACTCAATGGCACGCCGCCGTCCAGAAGGTTCCTGTGTTCCTCGAACACCAGAACGTAATCCGACAGGCCTAGGCGATGAGGGACAGCGCCGCCCGCTTCGATTGCCCGAAGGGCCCAGCGCTTCATGCCGGGCATATGCTTGCGCGTGCATGCCACACGACAATGCGGGTTCGCTCCCTGGGCTGCTTCCACGATGGCGCGCGCGGCGGTGGCGATGCCGGACAGCATTTCCATCAGGGTCTGAGCCATCTTGTAAGTGCGATGCAGACTCGCACCTGATCCGGTCGCTTCGAGGAGCAGGGTTCCGGCAGGGGCCGCATTGCCCGAGCCGACGGCGATGTGCGAAGATGCGCCCGAAAGCTCGAACATTCGGGCGGCCTCCTCCACGCCACACACGATCATGTCGTGCCTTGCTGTCAAAGTGGCACGTGCCGGTGTATGCGCGATGCCGAGCCCTTCGGTCGTAGCATCCGCATAGGGGCAATCGTCGAGCAGGATGCGCGAGAACTCGTCGTCATGAATAATCGGCATGCATTCTCCAGCGTGGATCCGGGGAGCGTTATATACACATGCAACTAGCGCTGCCTCGGAAACGAAGTCAACGCATGCTAGACCACCGATGGAAATAGGTAGGCACGGACGTCTGCTGGCGCCACAGGCTTCATGCTCCTTGCTGGAAATCTAAACCCTCATGAGCGATAAGCTAGCTCCCTTCAGCCTTCTCTGCCCAACCTTCCGTTCCGCGGAACACGAACCTCTGGATGCTGAAAATCCTCGTTGATCAACAAGATGTCGGCGCTCTTCTCCGGTGTGCAGAGGCGTTCATAGAGATCGAAGGCGGGTGATATCTTTCTGCATAGAGCCGACGAGCAGCGTCCTCTCCTCCCAGACGATCTGCGTCGCGGTCCACGCCCCTCAGCGGCAATGCGGATGGGTCTTTGGCCGGCCTTCTTGGCTGCCATCGCCACGGGCAAGCCATTGTTGACAACGGTCTCGCCCAAGCATTTCGAGGCTTGGAAGGCGTTCGCTCCTGCAGCATGCTGGTTGGACGCGAACGTCCTTGCGATCGAGCAATGGCGGCGGGCTGCGACATCGCAACCCAGTATGGCGAACCCGGCTTATCGGTCCTAGCCGGCTGCCGCGGCCAGCTTCCTTTCCGCAACGGATTCCAGCCGATCGCCGACCTCCAGCCCATACGACTTGACAAAGGCCGCCGCCGTCATCTTCTGGCCGACCTCGGTTCGCGCCTTTGCGATCTCGATGGCCCCGCCTTGGGCGGCAACCCGGATGGACTGATCGCCGACCGCGACGATCGTGCCCGGCTTGCCCTGGACATCGCCGAAGCGGCGCACCGGGTGCTTTCGACTCTCGAACAATCGCACCTTTTCGCCAGATACGGTCGTCCAGGCGCCCGGCGCCGGATCACAGCCTCGGATCAGATCATGCAGGAAATCGAGATGCATGTTCCAGTTGATCTTGGCTTCCGCGTCGCGGCACCAGCCCTCGTAGGAGGCGGTCTCCTCGTCCTGCACCGTTTCGATGTGGCGGCCGGCGACAACGAGGTCGGCGGCCTCCAGCATCGCCTCGACGCCGAGTGGGAATAGCCGGTCGAAATAGACGCTGCCGAGCGTGTCGCCCGGGCCGATCGCGACACGCTTCTGCAGGATCACTGGCCCCTCATCGAGACCATCCGTCGGTCGGAAGATGGTGAGGCCGGTTTCCTTCTCCCCCTTGATGAGCGGCCAATTGATCGAACTCGGGCCGCGATACTTCGGTAGCAGCGAGGGGTGATACTGGATCGTGCCGTGTCTCGGAATGTTCACGAAGGCTTGCGGCGCGAACTGCAGCACGTAGGCCATGACCGCGAGATCGACGTCGAGCGCACGTAGCGCACCTTCCGCCGCCGGGCTCTTGAGATTGGGAAACTGGAACAGCCGGAGACCGTGTTCCGCAGCGGCGAGGCGAAGAGGGTCGGGATGGGTACCGGGCTTCTCGGGAGCGCAGAAGACGCCCGCCACTTCGTCGCCGCGCGCGAGGAATGCGTCCAGGACGCTCTTGCCGAATGCCTGTTGGCCGATGATCGCGATGCGCATGTTGCCTCCTCGAATTCTGGCAAAGACTGCCTCTGTCCCACGCGCTACAGACGGCGGGTCGGTCGGTGTTGATGAATGGAAACGCCGGATGCCTAGAAGGTTGGGCGACGCGGTTGTCAGCGTCCTGTGTTGATCCAGACGGCTTTCGGTTCCGTGAAATTGTCGATGGCCGCGTCACCGTGCTCGCGGCCGAAGCCGGAATCGCGCGCACCGCCCCAAGGCAGGCGGATATCCGTCGGCCCGTAGGTGTTGACCCACACCGTGCCGGCCTTCAATCGCTTGATGAAGCGGTGCGCACGGGCGATGTCTCCCGTCCAGACGCCGGCCGCGAGGCTGTAGACGGTTCCATTGGCAATGCAAATGGCATCCTCGTCGTCCTTGAACGGAATGACGGTTGCGACGGGGCCAAAAATCTCTTCCTGCGAGACGCGCATCTGATGGCGTACGCCGGCGAAGACGGTCGGTTCGACGAAATAGCCGGCATCGCCGCGCCTTGCGCCGCCGGTGACGATTGAGGCGCCTTCATTGCGGCCGATGTCGATATAGTTCAGAACGCGCTTCATCTGCACCTCAGAGACCAGCGGGCCCATCGCCGTGGATGCGTCCTGCGGATCGCCGATGCGGATCGATTGCGCGCGGGCAGCGAGCCGTTCCACGACCTGATCGTAGATGCTCTCATGTGCCAGGATACGTGAGCCGGCCGAGCAGACCTGTCCGGTGTTGAAGAAGATCCCGGAGCCGGCCGCCTTGACGGCGGCGTCGATGTCCGCGTCGGGAAAGACGATGTTGGCCGACTTGCCGCCGAGTTCCAGTGTCACCCGCTTGAGGTTGCCGACGGCGCCCTGCAGGATCTGCCGGCCGACCACCGGCGAGCCTGTGAAGGTGATCTTGTCCACATCGGGATGGTCGACCAGTGCCTGGCCCGCGACCTTGCCGAAGCCGGGTACGACGTTCAGCACGCCCGCCGGGAAACCAGCTTCGAGCGCCAGTTCGCCAATCCTGAGAGCCGTCAGCGGGGTCACTTCGGCCGGCTTCAGCACTACCGTGCAGCCACAGGCAAGCGCCGGGGCGATCTTCCACATGCCGATCATCAGCGGGAAATTCCACGGGATGATGGCGCCGACCACACCGAGCGGCTCGCGCACCGTGTAGGTCAACGCGTCGGTGCGGGCCGGAATGACCTGGCCGTTTATCTTGTCGGCCATGCCGGCATAATAGGTCAGCGTATCAAGGACGGCCGGCAGGTCCTGGCGGCGGATGGCTGATATCGGTTTACCGGAATCGAGGCTTTCCAGTCGTACCAACTCGTCTTCTTCGCGGCGGATGAGGTCGGCGAGTTTGAGCAGCAGTGCGCCGCGCTCGGAAGCCTTCAGATGGCTCCAGGCGCCTTCAAAGGCGGTTCGGGACGAACGCACGGCTGCGTCCACGTCTTCCACGCCAGCTTCGGCCACCCTGGCCAGGACCTCGCCCGTTGCCGGGTTCAATGTCTCGAATGTGCGGCCGGACGCTGCACCGACGCGGTGTCCGTCGATCAATAGATTATTGATTCCGTCGACAATCCGATTGAGCATCAGGCGGCTCCATTTATATGAATAAGAATTCATATCTCGGAGTCACGATCGCGACTTGTGCGGTCGGCTACGAGACGGTGCATATGCTAATAGCGTCGTAAAATCTTTGGGAATATGAAATCTTCTGCCTAAAGAGCGACAGCAGCATATGAACAGACACACCTATGTAGCTATCAAGAATATATGAATTACGGTGCATATCTGACTGAAGTTTGGGAGGTGACATGATCCAGGTCGAGATCGAACCGGTCTGGCGATTCAAGCAACGCGAGGACACCCGCTCGTTGCGGATCATGCTGGACTTCCTTGCCGAGATCCGCACCACCGGTAAGATCACGGCGGCCGCCGACCATGCGGAGATGTCCTATCGGCATGCCTGGAACCTGATCGAGAAATGGTCGCAGTTCTTCGACATGCCCCTGGTGGTACGCAAGCAGGGCAGCGGCACCAGCCTGACACCCTTCGGCGACAAGCTGGTATGGGCTGGCCAGCGTCTCGAAGCGCGCCTGCGGCCGTTGCTGCAGAACCTCTCGCAGGAACTCGAGACCGAGATCAACCAGATGCTGCCGCATGGCCCGCTCGTGCTGCGGGTCCATGCCAGCCATGGTTTTGCCGTCCCCAGGCTGAGGCAACTGCTCAATCGCGAGGCGGGTATCGACGTGGATTTCCGCTATGTCAGCAACCAGAACTCCCTTGTGTCGCTTGCGCATGACGGCTGCGACCTAGCGGGTATGCACCTACCGCAGGGCGAATTGCGCAAACGCGCCATCGCCGCGAGCAAAGGCTGGCTCACGCCGAGCCTCCACCGCGTCATCGGGTTGGTCACTCGCGAGGTCGGCTTGATCGTTGCGCGCGACAATCCGCATGGCATCACCACTGTCGAACGCCTGCTCGACCCGCAGATCCGCTTCGTCAACCGAGACCCCGACTCCGGAACGCGGCAACTGTTCGAACACCTGCTTGCCCAACATCAGCTCGACGGCGCGCGCATCAACGGGTACGAGCATACCGAGTTCACCCATGCGGCGGTAGCCGCGTATGTTGCCTCCGGTATGGCCGATGTGGCCTTCGGCGTGGAGGCAGCGGCGCGGCAATTCGATCTGGGTTTTGTGCGGCTTTTGACGGAGGATTATTTCTTCGTCTGCCGCAAGGACATCCTCGAGATGGAAGCGGTCAAGCGTGTACTGAGGGTGATGCAGGGCCAGGAATTCCACGCCGCAATCTCGCAGGTGCCCGGCTACACGCTGAAGGATCCCGGCGTCATCAAGACGATCGGCGAGGTGTTCCGCAAATCAGAGTGAGCCTGCCGCTCGGGCTTAGCCGGCGCTATTTCGCAGTTAAGTGGATCGTGTGCCCTGTTTCTTGATCATGGATTCGTGCCGCGAAAAGGCCTATCTGGTCCTTGATCTTGGAAATGAACGAGCCGGCGTTCGGCAAGGGCGCAACGAAGTAAAAATGTTCGCATCGGATATCATAGAGAGCGCTGATAAACCCGCCTTCTACAAGGAGCTTTGCGGGCAACTCGATGCCCTGCTCGAGGGCGAGACCAATCCGATCGCCAACGCCGCAAACACCTCGGCGCTTATCTTCCAGCTAGTGCCTGATCTCAATTGGGCCGGCTTCTATTTCCTGCAGTCGCAGAACGAACTTGTGCTTGGCCCCTTTCAGGGCAAGCCGGCTTGCGTACGCATCGCGGTCGGGCAAGGTGTATGCGGCACCGCTGTCGATTGCAGAAAGTCCATTCTGGTGGAGGATGTGCAGGCATTCCCAGGGCACATCGCCTGCGATGCCGCTTCCCGCTCGGAACTGGTGGTGCCGCTGATCCATGAAGGAAGCGTCTTCGGCGTTCTGGACCTCGACAGCGCCAAGGTCGGTAGGTTCGACGGGGACGACCAGGCGGGCGTCGAACGGCTGGCGACGATCTATATTGCCCACTCGCAATGGAAGGCAGGCGCACCGGGAAAGAGCAATTGAATCCAGGCTCCTTGGCTATTCGCCCAGGCCCTCGATGATCCTGACAAGCGCGAGCTGGCCGGGATCGTAGAGGCCGATGCTTTTGTCACCAAACATCCGCGCGCGGCCGATCTTGTTGGGCTTGCCCTTGAACGCTTCCAGCGCTTCGCGTGCAGCCGACAGGCTGCGGCCGTACAATTCGTCCGGTGGCGCATCCCGCGTCGCCCTGGCAACGGCATCGAGGACATCCAGCACCGTCTTGTCGCCAAGGGCTGCCTTGCCGCGCAGCATCATGGCAGCGAGGGCTTTCTCGATAAGGTCCGGAATCTCCGACGGATCGATTTCCGTCCGTCCCTTCGTCGCCTTCGCTGCAGCCATGGCGGCTGTTGCCAGGAGCGTGCCATAAGAAGACGAGGAAACCCGCTGCATGGCCTTGGCACATTCCATGAAGGCAAGTCCGAGGTCATCCGGCAGGTCAGCCGCGGCGGCTTCGGCGAAGCCCCGGGAAACGGTGATGCCGAGATCGCCGTCACCTAACGCGCCATCTGCCGCGTTGAGTTCGGCAGCCGCTTCGTGGGTGGCAGCTGCCAGGCGGATTAGGGCTGCATGAATGGCGGCGACGGTAACCGCCGTATGTCCTTTTCCGGAAGCATCCGATGCCATCAGTTTCTCCAGAACGGGCAATCGCAGGGAACTTTCAGCAGTCGCTCCAGTTCGCCGTCCAGCCGGCAAAAGGTCAGCGTGACGCCCGCCATCTCCATCGAGGTGGCGTAGCGGCCGACGAGCGGCGCGACGATGTCGATGCCTGTGCCGGAAAGGCGGGCATGCACGCGCCGGTAGACGATATAAAGCTCTTCGAGCGGCGTGGCGCCCAGCGAGTTTACCAGCACGGAGACCCTCTCCCCCTTGCCGATGCCGCTGTCTTCCAGAAGGCGGTCGAGCATCTCGTCCGTCACGGCGTCGGCGGGCTTGAGCTTGTCCCGCCAGATGCCAGGCTCCCCGTGAATGCCCATGCCCATTTCCATCTCGTCGTCCGCGAGCGTGAAGGTCGGCCTTCCGGCCATCGGGACGATACAGGAGGTGAGCGCGAAGCCGATGGAGCGACAGGCGTCGGCTGCCTTCCGGGCGGCGGCCGTGACCTCATCGAGATTGCCGCCTTCCTCGGCGCGGGCGCCTGCGATCTTAAAGGCGAAAACCATTCCCGCCACACCGCGCCTCTTCTCCGCCTCCTCCGGGGGCGCGGAGGCGACGTCATCGGCGAGCAGAACGGTGGTGGAAGCGATATCCTCCATCTCGAGCATCTCGCCGGCCATATCGAAGTTCATGACGTCGCCGCCATAATTACCGTAGAGCCGGAGAACCCCGGCACCCCCATTGGCATGGCGCATGGCGCTCGCCATCTGTTCGGCCGAGGGCGAGGCGAAGACGTCGCCGATCGCCGCCGCATCCAGCAGGCCCGGTCCGATATAGCCGGTGAAAATGGGCAAATGACCGGATCCGCCTCCAGTCACGATTCCGACCTTGCCGGATACCGCGCCGCCGCTGCGGACGATCACCCTCTTCTCCGGCTGACTGTAATAGCCGGGATGCGCCAGGCAAAGACCCTCCAGCATCTCGTCGACATAGGCGACGGGTTTGTTCAGGACCTTCTTCATCATTCCTCCCTCCGAATGCTCATATCGGGCAGTATCGGCTGACAGTCACGCCAGCTTCTTCTAACCATTAACATCCGCAAATGCCGCTCCGCCAGTAACGGTGGAAGAGGCAACGAAATGCCGTTTCTACCGTCTCGCCCGAATGATCGCCACGAGTTGGACTGGACTCGTTATGTTTCGGTGAACATAATGCTGGCAGGACTGCATAACCTTGCCGTATATCCCGGAGTCACTCATGCTTTCCTCGGCAATTCGTATGGCGACCAGGCGCCCGGAAACTCTTACCGAGGCCTGGAGCTTCATCGCAACCAGCTATCCGAGCGTGACTGGCGCCGAGAACGTTCTGCTCAGCGCATGTGGCGGCCGGTGTCTGGCGGAAGACATCGTCGCCCCGAACAACCTGCCGCGCTTCGATGCAGCCGCCATGGACGGTTACGCTGTGCGCTCCGCCGATCTCGATATGGAAGGGGAGGCGGAACTGCGTCTCGTGGGAGAGGTCGCGGCGGGGCACCCCTGGCGTCGGGAAGTCGGCAAGGGCGAGGCGGTGCGCATCTTCACGGGCGCCGCCGTGCCGCCCGGGGCCGACCGCGTCGTTCCGCAGGAATTCTGCCGCGTTGCGACAGGCCGCGTGTCGGTCGCTGCCCGTATCGGCGGCAAGCCGCATATCAGGATGAGCGGCGAAGACGTGCTGGCGGGGCAAAGAGTGCTCGCCGCGGGAACCCTGTTGCAACCCGCCCAACTGGCCCTGCTCAGCGCCTTGCGGATCGAATCGGTTCCGGTGCTCAGGGGCCTTCGCGTTGTCCTTCTGTCGGTGGGCGACGAACTTTCCGAAGACATGGAGCCGCTGAAAGAGGTCGGCATCGTCGACAGCAACCGCCCGATGTTGCGGGGCTGGCTCGAAAAACTCGGCTGTATTGTCGACGATCTCGGCATCGTCCCGGACTCAGCCGACACATTGCTCCAGCGGCTTGTCGATGCTGCCGCCGAGGCGGACCTCATCGTGACCAGCGGCGGAGCCTCGGTCGGTCCGGCCGATCATCTTGCCCGCCTGATCGTTCGCCGCGGCTATCTCGAATTCTGGAAACTCGCCATGCGGCCGGGCAAGCCGGTAGGGCTTGGTGATATCGACGATTGCCCGATCCTTGCGCTGCCTGGCAACCCATTCGCCGCCGCAGCCGCCTTTACGCTTATCGGACGCGCCTTGATCGCCCGGCTTTCGGGCAATGCTTCTGCCCGTCCTGAACCCGTTATTCTGCCGCTTGCTCGTTCGGTATCGACGCAGCTAGGACGTCTTCAGGTGCTTGCCGGAAAGCTGACGTCCTCCGCCGTCGGCGAAACGGTTGCCGAACCGCTCGAAATCCAGGGTTCTGCAAGCCTGATCGCTCTTGCCGGCGCGCAAGGCCTGATCCTGCTTCCCGGAGACCGTGAAAACTTCGTTCCCGGCGATTTGGTGGAGTTCGTCCCGATCTGACGACCTTTACGGGAGCGGCTTGCTCAGAACGGATAGTGCTGGGCCGGATCCTCTATCGTGATCCAGCGGAGATCGGTGAATTCCGCGATCGCCGCCTTGCCGCCAAACCGGCCGTAACCGGAGCCCTTGACCCCGCCGAACGGCATCTGCGCTTCGTCGCCGACGGTCGGCCCGTTGATGTGACAAATGCCGGATTCGATCCTTTCGGCGACACGCATGGCGCGGCGGATATCGCTGCTGAAGACGGCGGCGGACAACCCGTATTCCGTATCGTTGGCGACGCGGATGGCCTCTTCCTCGTCGGCGACGCGTATGATCGGCTTCACAGGCCCGAAGGATTCCTCCGAGTAGATGCGCATATCCGGCGTGACGCGATCGAGAAGCGTCGCCGTCACCACGGAGCCCTCGCGCTTGCCGCCGGCAACCAGTGCCGCACCCTTTTCGGTCGCGTCCGCGATCAGCGCCTCCATCTTCTCCGCCGCAGCCATGTTGATCAGCGAGCCGAGGACGACCTTGCCGCGTGGATCGCCGGCCGGAAGACCTGATGCCTTTTTAGCGAGCTTCCCGACGAATTCGTCGGCGACGGCATCCATGACGATCAGCCGCTCGGTCGACATGCAGATCTGGCCCTGATGCATGAAGGCGCCGAAGGCGGCCGCGTTCACCGCGGCGTCGATATCCGCATCGTCGAGCACGACCAGCGGCGCCTTTCCGCCGAGTTCGAGCAGGGCCTGCTTCAGGTGACGGCCGGCCAGTTCGGCGATGATGCGCCCGACCGCGGTCGATCCGGTGAAATTGACGCGCCGGACAGCCGGATGCGCGATCAGTGTCTCGACCACCTTGGCCGCGTCGGCCGGCGCATTCGTCACGACATTGACGGCGCCTTTCGGCAATCCGGCCTCGACGAGAACATCGCCGATCAGGCGATGCGTACCGGGAGACATCTCGGACGCCTTGAGTATCACCGTATTGCCGCAGGCGAGCGGCATGGCGATGGCGCGCGTGCCAAGGATGACCGGCGCGTTCCATGGCGCGATGCCGAGGCACACGCCGGCCGGCTTACGCATGGCCATGGCAAGCGTTCCCGGCTTGTCGGAGGGGATGATCTCGCCTCCGATCTGCGTCGTCATGGCTGCAGCCTCGCGCAGCATGTTCGACGCCAGCATGACGTTGAAGCCGGCCCATGGAGGCGTGCCGCCCGTCTCCTCGACGACAAGCCGCGTAAATTCCTCCACTTTGGAGGCCATGATATCGGCCGCTTTCAGAAGCAGGGCGCGGCGCTCGCCGGGGCCGGTTTGCGACCATGCCGGGAAAGCGGCGGCGGCCGCTTCGACCGCGGCCCGGGCATCGGCCACGCTGGCTGCCGCAGGGCGGGTTGCCACGGCGCCCGTATAAGGATCCAGCCGTTCGAAGCGCGCCTCATCCTCAGCCGGACGATCCTCGCCGGCGATCAAAAGGCCGATATCCATCTGGTTCTACCTCCCGGTTCACGATGCCCGGCAATCCCTACGACTGCCAGGCTCTCGTGATCAAGCCACCTCGTAGCCGGCGATGCCCTTGACCTCAAGGAACTCCTCGAGCCCATATTCGGCATATTCGCGGCCGTTGCCGGACTGCTTGTAGCCGCCGAAGGGCAGGCCTGCATCCCAGGTCGGGTAGTTGATGTAGACATTGCCGGAGCGCATGCGGCGCGCGGTCTCGCGGGCCTTTTCGATATCAGCAGCCTGGATATAGGACGCAAGCCCGTAGGTCGTGTCGTTCGCGCGTTCGATAACCTCCTCGACGCTGTCATAGGGCAGGATCGACAGGACCGGGCCGAAGATCTCCTCGCGGGAAATGCGCATCTCCGGCGTCACGTCGGCGAAGACCGTCGGGCGCACGTAATAGCCGCGATTGAGGTTCGCCGGCCGGCCGGGGCCGCCGGTGACCAGCGTCGCGCCTTCGGAAATCCCGCTCTGGATCAGGTCCTGGATCTTGTCGAACTGTGTCTGGCTGACGACCGGGCCGAGTTTCGTGTCGGGTCCGTCCGCCGGACCGACAGTGAATCTCTCGGCTGCCGCCTTGGCATGAGCCTTTACTTCTTCCTGTCTGTCCCGTGGCACGAACATGCGGGTCGGCGCGTTGCAGGACTGGCCGCTATTGTTGAAGCAGCCGGCGATACCCTTGGCGACTGCATCCGAGAAATCGACATCCGGGAACAGGATATTGGCGGACTTGCCGCCGAGTTCCTGGTGCACGCGCTTCACCGTGTCGGCCGCGGCCTTCGCCACGAGGATGCCGGCGCGGGTAGACCCGGTGAAGGACACCATGTCGATCTGTGGATGGCTGGCGATCGCCTGGCCGACGGTCGGCCCGTCACCGTTGACGAGGTTGAACACGCCTTTCGGCACGCCGGCCTCATCGATGATCTCCGCAAAGATGATCCCGTCGAGTGGCGCGATCTCGCTCGGCTTCAACACCATGGTGCAGCCGGCGGCAAGTGCCGGTGCCACCTTGCAGGTGATCTGGTTGAGCGGCCAGTTCCATGGGGTGATCATGCCGACGACGCCGATCGGCTCCTTGACGATCAGGGAGCCACCCTTGGCATACTGGAATTCGAACTTTTCCAGCGTCTCGACCATCTTCTCGAGATGGGCGAGGCCGATGGTCACCTGCGATTCACGGGCAAGCCTCGTCGGCGCGCCCATCTCGCGGGAGACCGCAACGGCGAGATCCGCCGAACGCTTCTTATAGACGTCGACCACCCGCTTCAGGATATCGAGCCGTTCCTTCCTTTCGGTGAAGCTGAAGCGGGCGAAGGCACGGACGGCAGCGGCAACCGCCTTGTCGACATCCTCCTTGCTCCCAAGCGAAATCTCTTCAAAGGCGTCTTCCGTCGAAGGGTCGACGACCTCGAAGCGGTTCGGCTTGACCGGGTCGACCCATTCGCCGTCGATATAGAATTGCAGATTATGTGACATGTCCGTCTCCTTCCTCAGGTCCGCGCGCAGCTTTTTATATGTTCAATCAGATATAGCGGTCAAAGGAATTTGATGACCGGCCCTCTTTGCCTGGCGTGACGGGCAATCTCGTTGCCGGCGCGTAGCCATGGCGGTTTGAGAGGGTTACGATAGCGTCGTCCATCACGACAGCGAACCTGCCGATTGGAGAAGCGAATGCCGTCGCTCAGCCTGCGCATTGACCTTGATCCGGACGGCCGGATCGGCCCCGGAAAGGTGGAATTGCTCGAACATGTGGCAGCGTTCGGATCCATCGCGGCTGCCGCGCGCAAGATGCAGATGTCCTACAAGCATGCCTGGGACCTGATCGAGGAAATGAACAAGCTGTTCGGCAAGCCGGTGGTCAGCGCCCAGACCGGAGGCCGGCAGGGGGGAGGGACGCAACTGACCCCGGTCGGCCTAGCAGTGGTCGGCCGGTTCCGCGCCATCGAGCGCGCCGCCCAGTCGGTGGCCGAACAGCACATGCTCGCCCTCCAGTCAGAGATCGACAACGTCTGAGATCGGACTATACAGCTCACGTGCCTGCCGTTATATTCGTTTGAATATATTGAGAGGCAGGCATGAAGATAGACACGCGCGGCCTGACGAATTGCTCGGTAATCGAGGGAGGCGAGCAGATATCACTCGGCATGGTCGACGAGCGGGGCGAGGCCCTGGAGCTCAAAGTATCGACATCGGACGCCTGCGCGATTGCCATGACGCTGCCGAAGCTTCTCAATCTGTCGATGAAAGAGAAGTTCCAGGACGAAAACCTGCGTTATGTCTTTCCTCTCGACGACTGGAAGATCGAGACGACGCCGGACGGCAAGCAGGTCATCGTGACACTTTCGACGGGTCAGGGCTACGAGGTGTCCTTCGCCAGCCCGCCGGACACATGCCGACTGCTCGGGTCGGCGCTGACGGCCCCGCTGGAACAGCGCATGACAAGGTCGGCGATGAAGGTGAATTGACCCACTGACGGCAAGGGTCGGGGACGCATAGCAGATCGGAGAGAAACGAGGCCACGCCTTTTCGGGAGGACGGAATGGCGCCACGTGCATTCATTCATCACGCCGACCATGTGCAGGAGGCGGTGTCCTCCGGTGCAGCGGCCAGGTCAGCGCTCGTCGCTTCCTGGCGTCGCTCTTCCAAGCTCCATCATCTCGATCCGGCCCGCCACGATCGTCCCCGCCGTCTGAGCAACGCTGAACTTGCCCGGGCCAGGGAACGTATGGGACCGCTGATCGCAGCGGCGCAGGCGAGTCTCGATCGCCTGTTCCTTGCCGTCGGCGGCATCGGCTGCTGCGTCCTGCTTGCCGATCACGACGGCGTCCCGGTCGATCGTCGTGGCGCGTCTGCGGACGACCGAACCTTTGAAGATTGGGGGCTTTGGACCGGGGCTATATGGAGTGAGGAAAGCGAAGGCACTAACGGTATCGGCACCTGCCTCATCGAGAAGCGGACGCTGACCATCCATCGCGACCAGCATTTCTTCACGCGCAACACGCTTCTGAGCTGCACGACGGCACCAATTTTCGATCATGAAGGCGAACTTGCCGGCGCGCTCGACGTATCCTCCTGTCGTGCCGATCTGACCGGGGGCCTCGTCGACTTGATCACGGTTGCGGTCTCCGACGCGGCTCGGCGCATCGAGGCGGAGAATTTCCGCCAGTCCTTCCCGAAGGCACGCATCCTGATCCCATCCACTTCGGAGCAGGTTGCCGGCGCGCTGGTCGCCGTCGACAACGACGATCTCGTTATTGGCGCAACCCATTCGGCACGCCTGGCGTTGGGCCTGACGCCGGAGCGGCTCTCCAGACCCTTGCCGGTCTCGGAGTTGCTGGATTTGCCGGAAGGGCCGGCGGCGCTGGCCGAAGCCGAAAGGGGTGTGCTGCACCGCGCTCTGCTGCGTGCTGGCGGCAATGTCACCCACGCCGCCCGGCTGCTCGGCGTCAGCCGTGCAACCCTTCACCGCAAGTTGAAGCGGTTGGGCATCGAACGCTTCCACTGAATCCGTTGCCGTCGAATGTCGCAGTTCTGCGACACTCGACATGGCGAAAGGAGCGTCCTGTCCTGACAAATTGACCTGCTTGTCCGACCATTGGCCACCTGAAGATGCCGCATGACGCGGCGTCCCTGCTGGGAGGATTGGCATGAACAAGGTCGAATTTTCTCGTGCGGCGAAAGTGCCCTTCGCCAAGAAATACGGCAACTTCATCGGCGGCAAATGGGTCGAGCCGAAATCCGGAAAATATTTCGAGGACATCTCTCCCGTGAACGGCCGGGTGCTCTGCGAACTCGCGCGTTCCGACGAGAAGGATGTCGAGGCCGCACTAGACGCGGCGCACAAGGCGAAGGATTCGTGGGGCAAGACAAGCGCCGCCGAACGGGCGCTTCTGCTCAACCGGATCGCCGATCGTCTCGAGGAAAACCTCGACAGGCTGGCTCTTGCCGAGACCTGGGACAACGGCAAGCCCATTCGTGAATCCACTGCCGCCGACATTCCGCTTGCGGTCGATCATTTCCGCTATTTCGCCGGCGCGATCCGCGCCCAGGAAGGCGGCATCTCCGAGATCGACCACGACACGGTGGCCTATCACTTCCATGAACCGCTCGGTGTGGTCGGCCAGATCATCCCGTGGAATTTCCCGATCCTGATGGCCTGCTGGAAGCTCGCTCCGGCGCTTGCCGCGGGCAATTGCGTGGTGATCAAGCCGGCCGAACAGACCCCCGCCTCGATCCACATCCTGCTCGATGTGATCGCTGATATCCTGCCGCCCGGTGTCATCAATGTCGTGAACGGCTTCGGTCTGGAGGCCGGCAAGCCTCTGGCTTCCAATCCACGTATTGCCAAGATCGCTTTCACCGGCGAGACGACGACCGGCCGGCTGATCATGCAATACGCATCACAGAACCTGATCCCGGTGACGCTTGAACTCGGCGGCAAGAGCCCGAACATCTTCTTCGCCGACGTGGCGGCCGAGGATGACGATTTCTTCGACAAGGCGATTGAAGGATTCGTGATGTTCGCGCTGAACCAGGGCGAAGTCTGCACGTGCCCGAGCCGCGCCCTGATCCAGGAATCGATCTACGACAAGTTCATGGACAAGGCATTGAAGCGCGTCGAGGCTATCGTGCAGGGCGACCCGCTCGATCCCGCCACCATGGTCGGCGCACAGGCGTCCAGCGAGCAGATGGAGAAGATCCTCTCTTATCTCGATATCGGCAAGAAAGAGGGCGCGGAGGTTCTTGCCGGCGGCGAACGCAATGAACTGCCCGGCGACCTTGCCGGCGGCTACTACATCAAGCCGACGGTGTTCAAGGGCAACAACAAGATGCGCGTCTTCCAGGAGGAGATTTTCGGACCAGTCGTTTCGGTCGCGACCTTCAAGGATGCGGACGAAGCGCTCTCGATCGCCAACGACACGCTCTACGGTCTTGGCTCCGGCGTTTGGACCCGCGACGGCACTCGCGCCTACCGTTTCGGTCGCGCCATCCAGGCCGGCCGCGTATGGACGAACTGCTACCATGCCTATCCGGCTCATGCGGCGTTCGGCGGCTACAAGCAGTCAGGCATCGGTCGCGAAAACCACAAGATGATGCTCGACCATTATCAGCAGACCAAGAACATGCTGGTCAGCTACAGCCCGAAGAAGCTGGGCTTCTTCTGATCCTCCCGGGCGAGCGGCGTGGCGGCTTCCGCCACGCCGCGCGGGATCGTCGGATACAGGAGCAATATCGATGCCCGAGAAGGTTTCCCTCAACAAGGTAACGGCCACGACCGAGGCGATAAAACTCCTGGACGAAATCATCACCGACCACGGCCCGGTGCTCTTCCATCAGTCGGGCGGCTGCTGCGACGGCTCTTCGCCGATGTGCTATCCGCGCGACGAGTTCATCATCGGCGACCGGGACGTACTGCTCGGCCGTATCGGCGATACGCCGGTCTATATCAGCGCCTCGCAATATGAGGCGTGGAAGCATACGGATCTCGTCATCGACGTGGTGCCCGGTCGCGGCGGCATGTTCTCGCTCGACAACGGCCGCGAGAAGCGCTTTCTCACCCGGTCAAACGTCTGCGCCGTGCCGGGGGGCTGAAAGCGCCGTCACCACGCGCCATCCTGACGGGGTGTCATGTCTGGCCATTCGACGGCGCGTTCTGCCGCCCGGATCCGGTCCTCTCGGACCATGCCTTAGTCGTCCACCGCCACCATGACGTCCGAGGCCTTGATCACGGCGTACGCCTGCTGGCCCTTTGCGAGCTTCAGTTCCTCGACCGCCTGGTTGGTAATCGAGGCGGTGACCACGGAACCACCGACGTCGATCCGAACATGGGAAGTCGTGGCGCCTTTCGTCACCTCGACGACAGTGCCCTTGAGTTTATTGCGCGCGCTGATCTTCACGGCTGGCCTCCGGCTCGTTTTCGTTGTTCATAGCCCGTTATATACTGCGGCACGGGGTGGCTGGCGAGCGGTGAAGATGGGTCGTGGACATTCCTGAACGCCTCCTGACGAGCGCTGTGGATTTTGGGCGGCTAGCTCTCGTATTGAGGTGGATAGAGGGACCCCCCGCATTGTTGCCTGGGTACGTCGGACATCAGTTTGAGAATGCCCACGCAGCACTTCTGTGACGCGGAAAATCGCAAGGGATTCAGTTTAGATAAAGAGATAGATTTCACGCAAGGATCCAATGAATCAGGCCGCTCCCAGCGCGGATTCTGACAAATTCAAATCATATAATCTTTTGATGCACGGTCATGAGGCTGGATGTCAGAATCCTCATTGAAACTATGGTAGTGACCGCCGACTTTTAATCAGTAAATCCAGGGTTCGAATCCCTGCGCGCTCACCAAAAAGATCCTCCGACACCTGGCAGAACTGTCAGCAGCGAAGACCGCCTTGCTTGTCAGGCAACGGGTGCATTCGAAAACGATCGTAGTGCCTTGGGGCACGTTTCCTGTCTCGCCTTATCCCTGGGGACGTCAGCCGGCGTATCGCGATGGATCGGCTGCGAAGCGGGCGATCAGTTTGACGAGATCCGGTTCGTTGACCATGCGGGTCGCTTCGCGCGGCTTCACCCATTTGCGCTTGCGCTGGCCCTTTTCGCGCCATTTCGAGGCGACTTCCTTCACCTCGAGCGGGAACACGCGTACCTCACATGGCGATTCAGAGCCGGAGGAGTGCACTTTGTTGTAGAAATAGCTGCCCGCCGTCTTCTGCGCGATGTCTCCTGAAATGCCGGCCTCCTCGAAGGCCTCACGGGCAGCCGCTTCATAAAGCGGCTCGTCCTCCTCGGGCCAGCCCTTCGGCAGTACCCACCGTCCGGTGTCGCGGCTGGTGATCAGCATAACCTCTACGCCATCATCCGTTTTCCGCCAGGGGAGCGCCGCTACCTGCAGGCGGCAACTCTCGGCGCCGAAGAGGCGGCGCACGCGCTGCGGCAGGAGACTGTTCGAAAAGGGCCCGGTCAGCATCGGAAGAGCATCAGTTCCAGCGAATCACCTTACGCACATGGTAACCCCAAATCCGTGCATCAAGTGTGAAAATACCGGAAATGGCGAAAAAACGTGCACAGCTATGCATTAGCCGGCAAATTTGGCCGAATTCCGTAAAACGTCAAGTCCCGCAAAGGGATGATCGGATTTCCTGCTGCCACTGGGATGACTGTCAGCCGCGATGATCGTCGGCGATCGGCTTCTGATAGGAAAAGCCCATGTCCCAGGGAAAATAGATCCAGGTATCCTGCGACACTTCCGTGATGTAGGTGTCGACCAGCGGCCGGCCCTTGGGCTTGGCGTAGACAGTGGCGAAATGCGCTTTCGGCATCATGGCACGGACGATCGCGGCCGTCTTGCCGGTATCGGTCAGGTCGTCAACGATCAGGATGCCTTCGCCCTCGTTTTCCAGCAGCACCGGAGAAATCTCCTTGAGAACCGCGAGTTCGCCCTGCTCGGTATATTCGTGGTAGGAGGCCACGCAAACCGTTTCGATCATGCGTACGCCGAGTTCGCGTGAGATGATTGCTGCCGGCACCAGCCCGCCGCGCGTGATGCAGACGATGCCGCGCCACTTGCCGTTGATGCCGGCCAGCCGCCAGGCGAGCGCCCGCGCATCGCGGTGGAACTGGTCCCACGAAACGGGGAAAGCTTTTTCGGGAAGGGCAGACATCGACGGCACTCCGGCTGGCATTGGAATGCGCCCTGCGATAGCTGGATTGTGGGGCAATTGGCAAGGGATGAAGGCCGCTCTTGGATCGCTTTTTAAGAGCGCCCGCCTGCTTCCATTCCGTTAGGAAATGCCAGTTGCACGCCTCGCCGGGGGAGACATACGGTTTCGTTCAGTATAAGCGGTTCGGCACAAGCGGCGTGAAGGCCGGGGAAGACGATGGATTCGGAGAAGAAGACGAGCGAGTCCGATAGGTTGGCACATAGCGCCCACGACAAGGAATTCGGTCTGAACGACGAGGCGCTCGCCACTCACCCGACGGTTTATGCCGATGGAAGCCTTGACGGGAAGACCGCCCTGATCTCGGGCGGGGCGGGTGGTCTCGGTCGCGCCACGGCCTGGCTGATGGGCCGGTTGGGTGCCCGCGTCGTCCTTGCCGGCCGCGACAAGGCAAAGCTCGCCGAAGCGGCGGAAGCAATGCGGGCGAAAGACATCGATGCGGGCTTCCATGCGCTCGATATACGTGAGCCTGAAGCCGTCCAGGCGCTTTTTGATAAGGTCGGTGCCGATGGTGGCATCGACATGCTCGTCAACAGTGCCGGTGGGCAATATCCGCAGGCGGCCATCGACTTCTCTACGAAGGGATGGAACGCCGTCATCAATACCAATCTGAACGGCACCTGGTACATGATGCAGGCGGCCGCCCGTCAATGGCGGGATAGCGGCCGGCCGGGCAGCATCGTCAACATCATCGTAGTGGTCTCCCACGGCCTCTATGGCCTGGCGCATACTGTGGCCGCACGGTCGGGCGTCGTCGGGCTCTCCCGCGCGGTGGCGGTGGAGTGGGCGCCGCTCGGCATCCGTGTAAACTGCATCGCGCCCGGCGCCATCGAGACGCCGGGCTGGAAAGTCTATACGGCGGAAACGCGGGCGGGATACCCCGATTCGAACCCGATGAAGCGCGTCGGCACGGCATGGGAGATCGCGGAAGCCTCCGTTTATCTCGCCGGGCCGGCATCTTCCTACGTCACGGGCGAGGTCCTGAACGTCTCGGGCGGCGGTCAGCTCTGGGGCGAGACATGGGCGATCCCGAAGCCCGATTATTTCAAGGTCTAGGAGGCATTGCTTGGCAAATAGAGCGCTGATTGCCGGCGAAACGATCATGACGGCCGGCAGGACGATCGGAGAGGCCGACATCACGCTTTTCGCCGGGCTTGCCGGTGACTTCACTCCGATCCACATGGATGCGGCGTTCGCGGAGACCACGCCCTTCGGCGAGCGCATCGCGCATGGGCCGCTTACCATGTCCTCTGCCATCGGTCTCTTGACGCAGACGGGCCTTCTCGGCGAACGGGTGATCGCGCTGGTCAATCTCAACTGGGATTTTTCTGGCCCAGTCCGGATCGGCGACACCATCCGTGCAAAAGTAACGGTCGAGGAGGTCCGGCCGACGTCGAAGCAAGGCCGTAATCTCGTTACTTTCCTTCTGGAGGTAGCCAACCAGCGTGGGGAATCCGTGCAGACCGGCCATATGCGTGTCGTCGTCAAAGCGGATTGATCGTAAAAGACCCAAGATATGCCCACACCCTTTCGTTCCCCCATGACAGTGCGCATCGAGCCTTCCGAACCGGCGGCAGGAGTTTCAGTCCAATGACCAATGTCGCGCCCGTCGGACTTGCCCGCGACCTTGCCGAGCGCGCCAAAGCGGGCAAGCCGGTCCGTATAGGCCTTATCGGCGCGGGCGAGATGGGAACGGACATCGTCACCCAGGTGGCGCGCATGCAGGGCCTGACCGTGGGTGCCGTGGCCGACCACAAGATACGCAATGTCAGCCATGCGGCGGAAATCGCCTATGGCGAGAAAGGGCATGTGCGCGAAGTCGAGAATGGCGGCGATCTCGACAGGGCCATGGAAGCGGGCAAGATCGCGGCAACGCATGACGCGGACCTGGTTATCGGCAGCGACCTGATCGACGTGGTGGTCGACGCCACCGGCATTCCCGCCGTCGGCGCGGAGGTCGGCCTCAAGGCCATGGAGCATGGCAAGCACCTCGTCATGATGAATGTCGAGGCGGACGTCACCATCGGCGCTTATCTGAAGAGCGAGGCGGAACGGCTGGGCGTCATCTATTCGCTCGGCGCCGGCGACGAGCCTTCCTCCTGCATGGAACTGATCGAGTTCGTCTCCGCGCTCGGCTATCCGATCGTCTCCGCCGGCAAGGGCAAGAATAACCCGCTGCGCTTCGACGCAGTACCGGAAGACTATGCCGAGGAAGCCGAGCGGCGGAACATGAATGTCCGCATGTTGGTGGAATTTGTCGACGGTTCCAAGACCATGGTCGAGATGGCGGCGATCGCCAACGCGACCGGCCTGGTGCCGGACTGTTCCGGTATGCATGGCCCCGCGGCATCGCTGGAAGAGCTTTCGACCACGCTGGTCCCCGAAAAGGACGGCGGCGTTCTCTCACGCGCCGGCTGCGTCGACTATACGGTCGGCAAGGGCGTTGCGCCGGGTGTCTTCGTCGTCGCGGATATGTCGCATCCACGCCTGTCTGAGCGCATGGAGGATCTCAAGCTTGGGAAGGGGCCGTATTTCACCTTCCACCGGCCCTATCACCTGACCTCGCTCGAAGTGCCGCTGACCTGCGCGCGCGTCGTGCTGCACGGCAAGGCCGACATGGTGCCGCTGGCAAAGCCTGTCGCCGATGTCTGCGCCGTCGCCAAGAAGGATCTTGCCCCCGGCGACAAGCTGGGTCTGGTCGGCGAGCATACCTATCGGGCCTGGATCATGAAGGCGGAGGAAGCGCGTGCCGCTGGCGCCATACCTTGCGGGCTTCTGCAGGGCGGCACCATCACGCGGCCGGTCCGTAAGGGGGAACTGATCACGCGCGCCAATGCCACGCCGCCGGCCGGATCGAAGATCGCCGAGCTTCGCGCACGGCAGGACAAGCTGGTTTACGGCGATGCCTGAGGAAGCGTTCTCCCGCGGTTTTGGGTTGCGCCGGGCCGCCTGACCGGATAGGGCGCTTCTCCGATACATTTGCCGGGGATGCCGGCGTTGGAGGAAGCCGCCGTGGCTTGCCACGGACGGACACGCCAAGGGAGAAGAAGAAATGTCCTGGGATGGAAAACTGAAAGCATGGGTGGCCGCGCTGGTCGGCACGCTCTTTCTGGCCGCCGGCATGACCGGTGCCGCCGCCGAGACGCCTGCGCCTCTCGACCCGCCGCAGAAGGTGAAGGTCGCCTACGTGCCGATCATGAAGTTCGCGACGATGTATGTCGCGGCGGGCAGGGGACTCTTCAAGAAATACGGGCTCGATGTCGATCTCGAAAAGGTCAAATCGGGCACCGAGGCCATCGCATTCCTGTCTCAGGGCAGCGTCGATGTCGGCGGCATCGCCATCGTCACCTCGCTGTGGAACAGCTGGAACCGAGGCCTCGATATCCGCGTCATCGCGCCGGGCGGGCTCGAGCCGCTGAAGGACAGCCCGACCGCGCTTCTCGTCGCGACCAAGTCGGCCGACAAGGTGAAGGATATCGCCGATCTCAAGGGCAAGAAGCTGGCGGTTGCCGGCGGTCCCGGCAGCGGCGGCGAATATCTGGCGGCGAAGGCGCTGGAGCGCGCCAAGCTGACTATCCGCGATGTCGAACTCGTCAATATCGGCAATCCCGATATCCCGGCGGCGCTGCAGTCCGGCTCCGTCGATGCCGCGATCGCGGGCACGCCCTATTCCGATCAGGCGGTGGAAACCGGGTCTGCAAAGGTATTGGCGACCGACCTGACGCCGGGCTTGATGACGGTCGCCTTCGTCGGTTCGGGCAAGTTCATCAAGGAGCGGCCGGAAGTAGCCGAGCGCTTCGTGCTGGCGCTGACGGAAGCCGCGCGGATGATGCAGGGTAAAGACTATCTCTCCAAGGAGAATATCGACGCCTACATGAAATATACCGCGACCACGGAAGAAGCGCTTAAGAAGGCTACGCCGTCTGTCTACGACCCGGACATGGAGATTCCGGTCAAGGGCCTCGCCGATGTCGAGCGCGTACACCGTGAGAACGGCCGTACCGACTACGATACGCCGATCAACCTGAAGAAGGTGGTCGACACGCAGTTTGTCGACAAGGCGCTCGCTGATCTCGGAAAAGCGAAGAACTGATGGCGCTCGGCGGAGGATCCGGCCGGGCGGCGCCGGATCCTTCTCCGGCAGGACCGGGGCTGTTCCCATGACCGAAACCAATGCGCGGGCGCCGGCAACGGCGCCCCGTATCGTTACACGCAATGTCACCAAGGTTTATGACACCGTCGCCGGCCCGATGGTGGCGGTGGACGATTTCAGCCTCGATGTCGCCGATGGCGAATTCGTCTGCATCGTCGGTCCGTCCGGCTGCGGCAAGTCCACCTATCTCAGGATGCTCGCCGGCCTCGATACACACAGTTCCGGCACCATCCAGATCCGCCCCGGCAGTGATCCGAAGAAGCCGCTGAACAGCGTCGTCTTCCAGGAATATGCCGTCTTCCCATGGAAGACAGTCATCGAGAACGTCGCATTCGGCCTTCAGATGCGCGGGGTAGGCAAGGCCGAAAGGCTGGAAGTTGCGCGCTACTGGCTGGAGCGTGTTGGCCTGCGCAAATTCGCCGACTACTACCCGCACCAGATTTCCGGCGGCATGAAGCAGCGCGTATCCATCATCCGCGCGCTCGCCAACGACCCCGAAGTGCTCCTGATGGACGAACCGCTCGGCGCGCTCGACGCGCAGACGCGGATCGTCCTGCAGGACGAACTGCTGCGTATCTGGGAAGAGACGCGCAAGACCGTCGTCTACATCACGCACAGCCTCGACGAGGCGATCCTTCTCGGCGACCGGGTGATCCTGATGACGGCGCATCCCGGCCGGCTGCTCACCACGTTCCATATCGGCATCCAGCGGCCGCGCACCGTGGAAACGCTGAACACATCCGAATTCGCGGAACTGCGCGGCGCGATCTGGGAGCAGCTCGGGCGCGAAGTGACGCGGGCGATGGAGATGCAATCGTGAGCGCACCAGCCGAACGGCCGCGCGCGGCCGACGGAGCGCCGATCGCGGATGCTTCCGTGGGCAAGCCGCATGCGGCAGGACTTTCGCTTCCGGCAATGCTCGCGCTCCTTGTCGGCGTCTGTCTCATCTGGAATGGGGTCCTCTATCTCACCGGGCTATGGGCACCGCTCTGGTGGATGGCGCTTTTCGGTGATTTCCTGCTGGTCGTGCTGGCGGCCGAGCGGATCGGCCGCGACGTGCCGCCGAAGCGCCGCAAGCTCTACGAGCGCACGCTCGCCTTCGGCTTTCCGGTGCTGGCGCTTGTCGCGTGGCAATGGATTGTCGACGCCGGTATCCTGAACCCGATGTGGTTCCCGCAGCCGACCCGCATCGCCGCCGCTCTTTGGGATGTGACGGTTCATTTCGACCGCTTTTCCGAAACGAGCCTGCTTGGCCGCCCGTGGCTGATCCCTTCGAAGTTCGAGAGCGACGGCTGGGCCGGCGTCTGGAGTCTGTTTGCCGAGAGCCATGTCTGGGCAACGCTCGGGCGTGTAGCCGCCGGCTTCGTCATCGGCGCGATCCCCGGCATCCTGCTCGGCGTGATCATGGGCATCAATCAGACGGTCAGACTCATGCTCGACACCACGCTTTCCGCCATTTACGTGCTGCCGAAGATCGCGATCTTCCCGATCGTCATGCTGATGTTCGCGGATCCCTTCGGCGAAGGCCCGAAGATCGCGGTGGTGGCGCTGTCCGTTTTCTTCCTCATGACCATCAACACGATGGCCGGCGTGCGCGACATCGATCCGGTGTTCGTCATGGCCGGCCGCAATTACGGCGCGCGCGGCCTGTCGCTCTACCGGCATGTCATCATTCCCGCCGCGCTACCGGTGATCTTCGCCGGGCTCAGGCTGGCGCTCGGAACAGCACTCATCGTCATCATCTCGGTCGAATTCCTGCGCGCCAAGCAGGGCGTCGGCTACATGACGTTCTACTATTGGGAAGTGCTGAACCCCGAGAAGATGTATGCGGGGCTGGTCGTGGTCATGATCCTCGGCGTAGTGCTCACATACGGGCTTCAGTGGCTGCAGCGAAAGCTCATGCCATGGGCGCGAGGATAATTCAGGCCGCCTCGATCAGCCGTTCGCGGATAATGGCGTTGTATTCGTCCGGCCGCGTTATGAAGGGATAGTGGCCGCCGACGCGGAACCGCTTGACCGTGGCGCCCGGATAGCGCTCTTCCAGCGCCCGCCGCATTTCCGGACCGATCAGCGGATCGTCTTCCGATTCGATGATGACGATGCGCTCTGGCGCAACTGCCAGCGGCGGTATCGTTTCGGAATTCTGCAACGCCATGACCCGCGCCTTCAGACCTTCGCCGCCGATCATCTCGGCGCTTTCCAGAAGTTTTTTCTTCAGATCGGCGAAGGCGGGGTCCGGCTCCTCCCAGCCCGCGACCGATTTCACGATGAGTTCCTTGTGTTGTTCGCCGCTCATCGCCTCCATTGTATCGAGCGGCGGCAGGCGTTTTCGTGAGGGAACCGGATCGACCAGCGAATTGCCGATGAAGAGTGTTTCGATCCGGTCCGGCGCCCGGTCTGCCAGCCATTGCGCGAGGAAACCGCCAAGGGACGAGCCGAGGACATGGAACGTGTCGACCCCCAGCTCGTCCAGCAATGTGAGGAGGCTGTCGATCATCCGGCCGAGATTGCGTTCGATCGGGTAGGTGACGGCGATCACGCGCGCGATATCGCGCAAGCCGTCGATCTGCGCCTGAAAAATACCAGCGGTGCCGAGGGTACCTGGCAGGAGCACCAAGGTCGGCGCATCGGGCGAGGGCATGCCGGTGTCGATGACGTCCCATTCCAGGCCATTTGCCTTGAATACCGCGCCTTCGGGCACGCCGGACTTGTTCGCCATTCTTCAACTCTCCTGCCTGCGCCGTGGCCGGCGTCTTTATTGCCGGAACTGCTATGCAAGGAACTCCCCTCATGCAAGGGCAGAATACCCATGCCCTGGGGGATGGGGATAAGAAAGGCTGGTCCTGGAGGAAGAGGGGGACGATGACGGTTGCCAGGGCGGGCAAGGTTTTTTGGGGGGGGAACCGTCCGCCATCGTCCTTGCTCGTTAATCGATGACGGCAGAATTGGTTCCGGCATCCGACAGTTTTTTTCGAGATTTTTTTTCGACGTGGTTTGATCAGCGAAGCGTGTAGGTGCTTTTGAAGAAGTCGCGCCAAATATCGGCCTTTTCGATCTTGGCGCGGCCGCCGGCGTCGCCGATCGTATAGTCGCCCGGTCCGATATTGCCGTCCAGCGCCTTCCAGTCGATCGGCATTGACAGGGTCGCGTTCGGCTTGCCGCGCGAGGAATAGGGCACGACCGTGGTCGAGCCGCGCCCGTTCCTCAGATAGTCGATGAAGATGCGGCCGGTGCGCGCCTTCTTCGAAAGCGTCGCGGTGTAGCGTTCGGGCGAAGCCTGTTCCATGGCACGGGCGAAATCGTGCGCGAATGTCTTCACGCGCTCCCAGTCCGCTTTCGGCCTGAGCGGCACGACGACGTGGAAACCCTTGCCGCCCGAGGTCTTGACGAAGTTAGGCATATCGAGCTCGTCGAGCCGCGAATGCACGTCCTGCGTCGCCTCGCGGACATCGGCAATATCGAGCCCTTCGTCAGGATCGAGATCGAAGATGATCTGGTCGGGCTTCTCGATCGAATCGATCTTCGAGCCCCAGATATGGATTTCGACGACACCGTTCTGGACGAGCGCTGCCACCCCATAGAAATCCTCGATATAGAGGAGTTCCTCGCCGTCTTTCGGGTCGGCCATGCGCAGGATTTTCTCGTGCATGCCGGGCGAGGCGTGCTTCTGGAAGAAACGCGGGCCGCCGACACCGTCCGGCGCGCGCACCAGCGCCAGCGGCCGGTTGACGACGAATTGCTCCATTAGCGGCCAGACCCCCTCGTAATAGTCGAGCAGGTCCTGCTTGGTGATGCCGGCTTCCGGCCACAAGAGCTTGTCAGGATGGGTCAGCGTCACGCTCGTCCGGGCTCCCTTCTTTGCAGAGGCGCGCCTGGATGCGCCCTTATTCGTTACGTCCTTCGCGCTGTTGTCGGCGGTGTCTTCCGGCTCTTCCTGGACCACATCCTCGGCCGGCTTATCCTCGCGCAGCCCCTGGAAGGAGGCGTGGCGCAATATACGATCGGCCGTCCATGAGCGGAACTCGACTTCCGCGACGAGGTCGGGATCGACCCAGATCGCACCTTTTTCCCTGGAACCCGGCCCGGTCAGCGGCGAAGTCTCGCGTTTCAGCCGGTCGAGCTTTTTCTTCAGGTCGTCTCCCACTTTCGCGGAGAAGCCCGTGCCGACATGGCCGGCACTCTTCAATTCGCCGCCCTCATTGTAACCCACGATCAGTGAGCGTAGGCCGCGCCCGGTCTTCTCCGACGGAAGATAGCCGGCGATGACGAACTCCTGCCGCTGCGTGCACTTGGACTTGATCCAGTCGTGCCCGCGCCCCGAATGATAGGCCGCATCGGCACGCTTGGAGACCACGCCTTCCAGCCCCATGCGGCAGGCATGCGCGAGCATCGTCTTGCCCGGTTCGGTGAAGTGCTCGCTGTAGCGCAACGGCCCCTGTTCTCCGAGGGGCTTGAGCAGGTCGCGCAGCCTTTCCTTGCGGTCCGCCAGCGGTTCACCCGAAACGTCCGTGCCATCGAGATAGAGCAGGTCGAAAACGTAGCAGATAAACTTTTCCGTTTGCCGGCCGGACAGGGCCGCCTGAAGCGCGGAGAAGGAACTGATGCCATTGTCGGCGAGAACGACGATCTCGCCGTCGAGGATCGCATTTTCGCAATCGAGCGAGGCAAGGGCATCGGCGATCGGCTTGCCGAAACGGTCGCTCCAGTCGAGGCCCTTGCGCGTGAGGAGCTTCGGCCCGCCGTCGGAGAGATGCGCCTGGATGCGGTAGCCGTCGAACTTCACCTCGTGCAGCCATTCGCCACCGGCCGGCGGCGCGCTTTGAAGGGTGGCGAGGCAGGGCGGCACGAAATCGGGCATCCTGGCCTGCTTGCCGGCACGCCGAATCTTCTTGGCCGGGCTCCTTTTTGCGAAGCTTCCGCCACCGGCCGGCTTATCGGAATGCCAGACATCCGCCTTCTCGTTCTTGCCGATCTCGTCGATCGTCAAGCCGGATTTCACCGATTGCGGCGCATCCTCCAGAATGTCGCCGCTTCTGCGGGCCGCCGAATCGTCTGATTTTATCAGCAGCCAGTTGTCGCACTTCTCGCCGCGGCGCGGCTTCAGCCTGACCAGATGCCAGCGGCCGTTGAGCTTGTTGCCTTTCAGTTCGAAGTCGAGATGGCCCTTTTTCATCCCCGCTTCGGGATCGCCTTCCGGAATCCATTCGCCATTGTCCCAGACGATGACGGAACCGCCGCCATATTCTCCCTTGGGGATCGTGCCTTCGAAATCGCCATAGTCGAGCGGATGGTCCTCGACATGGACGGCAAGACGCTTCTCGGAAGGGTCGAGGCTCGGGCCGCGAGTCACTGCCCAACTCCACAACACGCCGTTGTGCTCGAGGCGGAAATCGTAGTGCAGGCGGGTCGCGGCATGCTTTTGGATGACGTAGAGCCCGCCCGGACCCTTGGATTTGCGCGCGTTTCCCTTGCCGGAAGGCTCGGTCGTCTTCTTGAAGTCGCGCTTACGCTGGTATTCCTGGAGTCCCGCCATGGAGCGCTACGCCGATTTACGTTTCTTCGGATTGCCGGCCTTCGCGGTCGATGCCTTGCCGCCGCCTTCCTCGGCGAGGCTCTTCTTCAGCGCATCGAAGAGATTGACGACATTGGAAGGCCGGGCTGACGGCTTGGCAGTCGGCGGCTTCCTGCCTTTCTTCTTGGCCTCGATCACGTCGATCAGCGCATCCTCGTACTTGTCCTCGAATTTCGAGGGATCGAATTTCATCTTCTTGCGGTCGATAATGTCGGAGGCGAGTTCGATCATATCCTTGTCGATCTTGACGGGTTTCAGCCCGTCGAAGACGTCGTCCGCCTTGCGCACCGTCTTTTCGTAGCGGAGCGTGGTTAGGAGCATGCCACGGTCGAGCGGCTCGATGACCACCGGCCGTTCGCGGCGATAGAGCACGATGCGGGCGAGCCCCGACATCTTCTTGTCTCTCATCGCGTCGCGGATGACGGCGAACGCTTCCTCGGAGACTTCATCGGCCGGCGTCAGATAGTAGGGCGTGTCGAGATAGACCTGCTCGATATCGGCCTTTGACACGAAGCCTTCGAGATTGAGCGTATGGGAGGATTCGATTTCCACCGCGTCGATCTCGTCCTCCTCGATGAGGAGATATTCATTGTCGCCGGTCTCGTAGCCCTTCACCTCGTCTTCGTCCTTCACCGGCTTGCCGGTGGCGGAATCGACATATTGCCGCTTCACCGTGTTGCCGGTAGCGCGGTTGATGATGCGGAAATGGACTTTCTCGCTTTGCGTGGTCGCGTTGGTAAGTTCCACCGCGCAGGTCACTAGCGAGAGTTTCAGATAGCCTTTCCAGGCGGGGCGCGGCGCCATTCAGCACTCCTTCATGAGCGGGGGGAAGACGGTCGATCCCGCCAGCTTTGGCCATTATGCGCGGTTTTCCAACGGAAACGGGAAACATGCCGCACAACGCGGGCGCTTGCCAGAGGTTCCGGGGGCCACATCTGCCTCACCCATGGTTCGTGCTGGACTATCCTTCAGAGGTCTTTTGTCGCCCCGATTTCGCCAAGCTTTTACTTGCGCCGCTCCGCCTCGTGCGCTAACCCTCGCCGCGTTGCAACACAGGCATTGCCGCACCCGTCACTCCGCCTGGAAGGGCGGCGTCGCGACTCTCCCGGAGCCCGCGCGCAGGCAATGGAAAGTCGAACATGAACGAACTGATCAGTTCATACCTGCCCGTCGTCATCTTCATCGCAGTTGCGATGGTTGTGGGCCTTGCGCTCATCACCTCGCCCTTCATCATCGCCTATCGCAATCCCGACCCGGAGAAGCTGTCCGCCTATGAGTGCGGCTTCGATGCCTTCGACGATGCGCGCATGAAATTCGATATCCGTTTCTACCTGGTGTCGATCCTCTTCATCATCTTCGACCTCGAAGTGGCCTTCCTGTTTCCCTGGGCCGTATCCTTCTCGAAGATCGGCTGGCTGGGCTTCTGGTCGATGATGGTGTTCCTCGCGGTGCTGACCATCGGCTTTATCTACGAATGGAAAAAAGGAGCGCTGGAATGGGATTGAGCGATAGTTCCGCCACCCTCGTCGCGCCGAAGCCGAAGGGCATTCTTGACCCGGCCACCGGCAAGCCGGTCGGCGCAAACGATCCGTTCTATGGCGAGATCAACAATGAACTCGCCGACAAGGGTTTTCTCGTCACCTCCTCGCAGGCGCTGATCACCTGGGCGCGCTCGGGCTCGCTGATGTTCATGACCTTCGGGTTGGCCTGCTGCGCCGTCGAGATGATCCAGACCTCGATGCCGCGCTATGATTCGGAGCGGTTCGGCGTGGCGCCGCGCGCCTCGCCGCGCCAGTCGGACGTGATGATCGTCGCCGGCACGCTGTGCAACAAGATGGCTCCGGCGCTCCGCAAGGTCTACGACCAGATGCCGGAGCCCCGCTACGTCATCTCCATGGGCTCCTGCGCCAATGGCGGCGGCTATTATCATTATTCCTATTCAGTGGTGCGCGGCTGCGACCGCGTCGTGCCGGTAGACATCTACGTGCCCGGCTGCCCGCCTACGGCGGAAGCGCTGCTTTACGGCATCCTTCTCTTGCAGAAGAAAATCCGCCGTACCGGCACGATCGAGCGCTGAGGAGATCATATGAGCGACGTTCTTGGCGCCCTGGACGTACGTCTCAAGGAAGGCCTCAACGACCGGATAGCCTCTTCCGTGCTCGCCTATGGCGAATTGACGGTGACGGTGCCGAAGAACGACATCGTCGAGGTTCTGACTTTCCTGCGTGACGATCCGGAATGCCGCTTCGTCTCCTTCATCGATATTTCCGGTGCCGATTATCCGGAGCGCGAGGAGCGCTTCGATGTCGTCTATCACCTGCTTTCGCCGAAGAAGAACATGCGCGTCCGGGTAAAGGTGCAGGCCGACGAGGAGACGCCGATTCCGTCGGCTACGGGCGTCTATCCCGGCGCCCTCTGGTATGAGCGCGAAGTCTATGATCTCTACGGCGTACTTTTCACTGGACACCCCGATTTGCGCCGCATCCTGACCGACTACGGTTTCGAGGGGCATCCGCTGAGGAAGGATTTCCCGCTGACCGGCTTCGTCGAGGTCCGCTATGACGACGAGGTCAAGCGCGTCATCTACGAGCCCGTCGAACTGAAGCAGGAATTCCGTAATTTCGATTTCCTCTCGCCCTGGGAAGGCACGGACTACGTGCTGCCGGGCGACGAGAAGGCGAAGCAGTGATGACCGAGCACAACGTCCGCAATTTCAACATCAATTTCGGCCCGCAGCATCCTGCCGCGCACGGTGTTCTGCGCCTTGTGCTGGAACTCGACGGCGAGGTGGTCGAGCGCGTCGATCCGCATATCGGGCTGCTGCACCGCGGCACCGAGAAATTGATCGAGGCAAAGACCTATCTGCAGGCCGTGCCTTATTTCGACCGGCTCGACTATGTCGCGCCGATGAACCAGGAGCATGCCTTCGCGCTCGCCGTGGAGAGGCTTTTGGGCGTGGAAGTGCCGATCCGCGGGCAGTTGATCCGCGTGCTCTATGCCGAGATCGGGCGTATTCTTTCGCATCTCCTCAACGTCACCACGCAGGCGATGGACGTCGGCGCGCTGACCCCGCCGCTGTGGGGCTTCGAGGAACGCGAGAAACTCATGGTCTTCTACGAGCGCGCTTCCGGCGCGCGCATGCACTCGGCCTATTTCCGGCCGGGCGGCGTGCACCAGGATCTGCCGGAAAAGCTGGTCGAGGATATCGGCAAGTGGATCGACCCGTTCTACAAGACGCTCGACGATCTCGAAGTGCTCCTCACAGACAACCGCATTTTCAAGCAGCGCAACGTCGATATCGGCGTGGTCTCGCTGGAAGACGCGTGGGCATGGGGTTTCTCCGGCGTGATGGTGCGCGGTTCGGGTGCGGCCTGGGACCTGAGAAGGTCGCAGCCCTACGAATGCTATCCGGAAATGGAGTTCCAGATCCCCGTTGGCAGGAACGGCGACTGCTACGACCGCTACATCATTCGCATGGAAGAGATGCGCCAGTCGGCAAGGATCATGAAGCAGTGCGTCGAGCGCCTGCTCGGCAAGGAGAAGATTGGTCCCGTTTCCAATACGGACGGCAAAGTCGTGCCGCCGAAGCGCGGCGAGATGAAGCGCTCGATGGAAGCGCTTATCCACCATTTCAAGCTTTATACCGAGGGCTACAAGGTTCCGGCGGGCGAGGTCTACGCGGCGGTCGAGGCGCCCAAGGGTGAGTTCGGTGTCTATCTGGTCTCGGACGGAACCAACAAGCCTTATCGCTGCAAGCTGCGCGCGCCCGGTTTCGCGCATCTGCAGGCGATGGATTTCCTCTGCAAGGGGCACATGCTGGCCGACATCTCGGCCATCCTGGGGTCGATCGACATCGTCTTCGGCGAGGTCGACCGGTGAACCGCCGTCGGGCGGCGACGGGCGTATGGGAATGTGAGAAGCAATGAGCGTACGCAGGTTAGCAGAAGTACAGCCGGACAGCTTTGCCTTCAGCAAGGCGAATGCCGTCGCGGCGAAAAACTGGATCGGCAAATACCCGAAAGGGCGGCAGCAATCGGCCGTGATCCCGCTCTTGATGATCGCGCAGGAGCAGGAAGGCTGGGTGACGCGGCCGGCGATCGAAGAAGTGAGCAAGATGCTCGACATGCCGCTGATCCGCGTGCTCGAGGTCGCCACCTTCTATACGCAGTTCCAGTTGAAGCCGGTCGGCACGCGGGCGCACGTACAGGTCTGCGGTACCACGCCCTGCATGCTGCGCGGCGCCGAGGCGCTGATGGATGTCTGCCGCGAGAAGATCCATCCCGAACAGTTCCACACGAACGCGGACGGGACCCTGTCCTGGGAAGAGATCGAATGCGCCGGCGCCTGCGTGAACGCGCCGATGATCATGATCTTCAAGGACACCTATGAGGATCTGACGCCGGAACGTCTCGCCGAAATCATCGACGCTTTCGAGGCGGGGAAGGGTGCTTCCGTCAAGACCGGCACGCAACTCAAGGACCGCTATACTTCGGAACCGGAAGGCGAGCGCACGACGCTTCTGGACGAGGCTGCACTCTCGAAGTCGGGCGGCGCCAAGGCAAAACCCGCCGGGGCCAAGAATGGCGCCGCAAAGGAGCCGGCCATTCCGCCGAGCAAGGCGTCGAAGCCGAAGACCCATGCCGCCGAGACCGACGCGAGCGTAAAGTCTCCTTCGCCGAAAAAGGCGACGGGTAAGCAGGAGGCCGCCACGAGCGTGCCGTCGCTGCCGATGGACAAGAAACGCGCCAACGAGACGCTGGACGACGAAGGCGCGCCGGGCCGCCAGCGCAAGGGCAAGCCTGGCGGCCCCGCGCCGAAGAGCGCCTATAAATCGCCGGAGTTGCTGAAAGGCGAGCCGATCGGAGCCGACGCCAGGAAGACGGCCAGCGCCGCCAGGGCGCCGCTTGCCGAGACAAAGCCGACGCTCGATTCGCCGAGCCGTCCTGTCGGCATCAAAAAGCCGGCCAAGCCCGACGATCTGAAACTCATTTCGGGTGTCGGCCCCAAATATGAGGCGATCCTGAACGGACTCGGCATCTACAAGTTCGAGCAGGTGGCCTCGTGGCAGAAGCGCCAGCGCGAATGGGTGGACGGCTATCTGAACTTCAAGGGCCGCATCGAGCGCGACGATTGGGTGAAGCAGGCCAAGGCGCTCGCCAAGGGCGGCGAGGCCGAATACATCCGCGTCTTCGGCAAGAAGCCGCGTTGAGGGTTTGAGACATGCTTGCTGATCGGGATCGCATCTTCACCAACATCTACGGCCAGTTCGACCGTTCGCTGAAAGGCGCGATGGCGCGCGGCCATTGGGACGGCACCGCCGGCATCATCGCCAAGGGCCGCGAGTGGATCGTCAACGAGATGAAGGCGTCGGGCCTGCGCGGGCGCGGCGGCGCCGGCTTCCCGACCGGCCTCAAATGGTCGTTCATGCCGAAGACGTCCGACGGACGGCCCTCCTATCTCGTCGTCAACGCCGACGAATCCGAGCCCGGCACCTGCAAGGATCGCGATATCATGCGCCACGATCCGCACACGCTGGTCGAGGGCTGCCTGATCGCCGGCTTCGCCATGGGTGCGGAAGCGGCCTACATCTATGTACGCGGCGAGTTCATCCGCGAGCGCGAGGCGCTGCAGCGCGCGGTCGACGAGGCTTACGAGGCGAAGCTGATCGGCAAGGATAATAAGAACGGCTGGGATTTCGAGATCATCGTCCATCATGGCGCCGGCGCCTATATCTGCGGCGAGGAGACGGCGCTGCTCGAAAGCCTCGAAGGCAAGAAGGGCCAGCCGCGGCTTAAGCCGCCTTTCCCGGCCAATGTCGGCCTCTATGGCTGTCCGAGCACGGTCAACAATGTCGAGTCGATCGCGGTGGCGCCGACGATCCTCAGGCGTGGCGCGGCATGGTTCGCCGGCATCGGCCGGCCCAACAACACCGGCACCAAGCTCTTTTGCATCTCCGGCCACGTCAACAGGCCGTGCACTGTCGAGGACGCCATGTCGATCCCGTTCCGCGAGCTGATCGAGACGCATGCGGGCGGAGTACGCGGCGGCTGGGACAATCTCCTGGCGGTCATTCCGGGCGGCGCCTCGGTGCCTCTGGTGCCGGCCGCCGAGATCATGGACTGCCCGATGGATTTCGATGCGCTGAAGGATTTGAAATCCGGCCTCGGAACGGCCGCCGTCATCGTCATGGACAAGTCGACGGATATCGTGAAGGCGATCGCGCGACTCTCCTATTTCTATAAGCACGAAAGCTGCGGCCAGTGCACGCCCTGCCGCGAGGGCACGGGCTGGATGTGGCGCGTCATGGAGCGGTTGGTGCGGGGTGAAGCGCAGAAGCGCGAGATCGACATGCTGCTCGACGTCACCAAGCAGGTCGAGGGCCATACGATATGCGCGCTGGGCGACGCCGCGGCATGGCCAATCCAGGGACTGGTTCGGCATTTCCGCCCGGAGATCGAGCGGCGCATCGACGAATTCACCCGCAACGCCCGCCGCGCCGAACCGGTGCTGGTGGCGGCGGAATAGGAAACTTCAAAAAGACGAGCCTGGGCAGGAAGAAGGAAACGACAGGAGAGGGTAGCGGAAGACGGCAGGAAGACAATCTCAAGAGGAGAAGACCGATGTCGACATTTCCCATACCCGAGACGTTGATGCCTGACATGAGCAAGATCGAGGCGATGAACAGGGAGTTTGCGGCGCTGCTGTCCCAAGGCGGCAGGAATTACCAAGCCGTGAACCTGATGATGCACCCGGCTGGAAGCGCGGCGGCGATATCGGCGCTTTCCATGGGTGTTGCAGGGCACGCCCTTGGCGTCTGGATGGGCGCGATGGCCGGTTCCATGGAAGCCACGCGCCAGCTTTGCGGAATGAAGATACCAGGCATGGAGATGTTCGGCTTCGATGCCAATTGGGGCACCACCTGGGACGATTGCGACTGCGACGTGGACGCGGCCAAGCCCGAGCCGAAATCGCCGGTGTCGCGCGCGAAATCCGCGGCCAAGACGCTGATGGCCGATCTGGAGAGCGCTTCGGCTGATTTTGCCGGTGCGGCCGATAAGGTGGCGGGTCTCGCCGGCAAGTCAGAGCACACAAAGCCGTCCGTCAAGGAAAACAGAACGGTCGTGACGTCTCCTCGCTCGATGGATGAAGCGCAGACGATGGATGCCACGAAAATTCTGCCGGAGGATTTCCATCGGCCGAAGGCGATCAACAAGCCTGAAAAGCCGGATGATCTGAAGCTGGTTTCAGGCATCGGCCCGAAGCTGGAGCAGGTGCTGAACGGCCTTGGCATCTGGAGGTTCGCGCAGATCGCAGGCTGGACGGCCGAGGAAGTCGCCTGGGTAGACGACTATCTCGCCTTCGCCGGCCGCATCGAACGCGACGAATGGCTGAAGCAGGCGGCGGAATTGGCGAAGAAAGCCGGTTGAGGTGGAAGCCGCGCCGGCAAAACAGGTTTGAAAAGCGGCCGGGCGGACTGGCCACGGACGTTCTGATGGCATACGAAGCGGCGAACGCCGCAGGGGCAAGGAATGGCTAGACTTAAAGTCGACGGCAAAGAGATCGAGGTGCCCGATCACTACACGCTGCTGCAGGCGGCGGAGGAAGCTGGCGCGGAAATCCCGCGCTTCTGCTTCCATGAGCGGCTTTCGATCGCTGGCAACTGCCGCATGTGCCTGGTCGAGGTGAAGGGCGGGCCGCCCAAGCCGCAGGCCTCCTGCGCAATGGGCGTGCGTGACCTGCGTCCCGGCCCCAATGGCGAGCCGCCTGAAATGTTCACCAACACGCCGATGGTGAAGAAGGCGCGCGAAGGCGTGATGGAGTTCCTGCTCATCAACCACCCGCTCGACTGCCCGATCTGTGACCAGGGTGGCGAATGCGACCTGCAGGACCAGGCGATGGCCTTCGGTGTCGACTCCTCGCGCTTCTACGAGAACAAGCGCGCCGTCGAGGACAAATATATCGGCCCGCTGGTGAAGACGATCATGACGCGCTGCATCCATTGCACGCGCTGCATCCGTTTCACGACCGAGGTCGGCGGCGTCTCTGAACTCGGCGCGACCGGGCGCGGCGAGGATATGGAGATCACCACCTATCTCGAACGCGCCATGACCTCGGAACTGCAGGGCAACGTCATCGACCTCTGCCCGGTCGGCGCGCTGACTTCCAAGCCCTACGCCTTCCAGGCGCGCCCGTGGGAGCTTACCAAGACCGAATCGATCGACGTGATGGACGCGGTCGGCTCAGCCATTCGCGTCGATACACGCGGCCGCGAGGTGATGCGCATCCTGCCGCGCACCAATGACGACGTGAACGAGGAATGGATTTCCGACAAGACGCGCTTCATCTGGGACGGGCTGAGGACACAGCGCCTCGACCGGCCCTATGTGCGCAAGGGCGGCAAGCTCGTCGCGGCGACCTGGCCGGAGGCGTTCGGGGCGATACGGGCTGCGGTAGCGAAGACGAGCGGCGACAGGATCGGCGCGATTGCCGGCGATCTGGCGGCCGTCGAGGAAATGTACGCGCTGAAGCTCCTGATGGCATCGCTCGGCTCGGCCAATATCGACTGCCGGCAGGACGGCTCGGCGCTCGATCCGGCCGCGGGCCGCGCGGGCTACATCTTCAATCCGACGATCGCCGGCATCGAACAGGCGGACGCGCTGCTCCTCATCGGCTCCAATCCACGTTTCGAGGCGTCGGTGCTCAACGCGCGCATCCGCAAGCGCTGGCGCCTCGGCGATTTCCCGATCGGCGCGGTCGGCGACATCGGCGACCCGCGCTACGACTATGAAGCGCTGGGGTCCGGGCCGGATTCGCTGAAGCAGCTTCTGGACGGCAAGAGCAAATTCGTCTCGGCGCTGAAGAAGGCCCAGCGGCCGCTCATCATCGTGGGGCAGGGCGCGCTCGCCCGGCCGGACGGTAGCGCGGTGCTCGGCCTTGCCGCGAAGCTCGCTGTCGACCTCAAGGCGGTGCGCGAGGACTGGAACGGTTTTGCCGTGCTACATAATGCGGCGGCTCGCGTCGGCGGTCTCGATATCGGCCTCGTGCCGGGAGAGGGTGGCAAGGACGTGGCCGGCATGATGGGCAGCGCGCTCGACGTGCTCTTCCTGCTCGGCGCCGACGAATTGGACATGAACGCCGTCGGCGACGCCTTCACTGTCTATATCGGTACGCATGGCGATGCGGGCGCGCACCGGGCCGACGTCATCCTGCCGGGCTCCGCCTATACAGAGAAGTCGGGCACCTACGTAAACACCGAAGGCCGGGTGCAGATGACCAATCGCGCCGGCTTCGCGCCGGGGCAGGCGAAGGAGGACTGGGCGATCCTGAGGGCGCTTTCGGATGTCCTCGGCCACAAGCTGCCGTTCGATTCGCTCTCGCAATTACGCGCCCGGCTCTACGGCGATTACCCGCTGATGGCGGCGATCGACGAGATCCAGCCGGGTGAGGCGGCCACCGTTGCGAAGCTCGCCAAGCTCGGCGGCCGGCTGGGCAATGCGCCCTTCGTTCCGCCGGTCAGGGATTTCTACCTGACCAATCCGATCGCGCGCGCCTCCGCCGTCATGGCCGAGTGCTCGGCGCTGGCGTCGAACGGCTTCCAGCAGGCGGCTGAATAGGGGCAGATAAGTGGAAATCTTTTTCGACACCTACATTCTGCCTGCATTGATCATCCTGCTGAAATCGGTGGTGATGATCGTCATCCTGCTGATCAGCGTCGCTTTCATCCTCTACGGCGACCGCAAGATCTGGGCAGCGGTGCAGTTGCGTCGCGGACCGAACGTCGTCGGCCCGTGGGGAACGCTACAGCCCTTCGCGGACCTGTTCAAATTCGTGTTCAAGGAGCCGGTCATCCCGGCCGGCGCCAATAAGGGCGTCTTCCTGCTGGCGCCGCTGGTGTCGGCCGTGCTGGCGATCTCCGCCTGGGCGGTGATCCCGATCGACAACGGCTGGGCAATCGCCAACATCAATGTCGGCATTCTCTATGTGCTCGCCATTTCCTCGCTCGAGGTCTACGGCGTCATTATGGGCGGCTGGGCGTCTAACTCGAAATATCCGTTCCTCGGCGCGCTGCGCTCGGCGGCGCAGATGGTTTCCTACGAGGTCTCCATCGGCTTCGTCATCATCACGGTGCTTCTTTGCGTCGGCTCGCTGAACCTCACCGACATCGTGCTCTCGCAGAAGGACGGGCTCGGGACGCATCTCGGCCTGCCGAACACCTTCCTCGACTGGCACTGGCTGTCGCTCCTGCCGATGTTCATCGTCTTCTTCGTTTCGGCGCTTGCCGAGACCAACCGACCGCCCTTCGATCTGGTCGAGGCGGAATCGGAGCTCGTCGCCGGCCATATGGTCGAATATTCCTCGACGCCGTTCCTGCTTTTCTTCCTCGGGGAATATGTGGCGATCGTCCTGATGTGCGCGCTGGCCACTATCCTCTTCCTCGGAGGCTGGCTGCCGCCGCTCGATTTCGCGCCGTTCACCTGGGTGCCGGGCTTCATCTGGTTCATCCTGAAGATGCTGCTCGTCTTCTTCATGATCTCGCTGGTGAAGGCCTTCGTGCCGCGCTACCGGTACGACCAGTTGATGCGGCTTGGCTGGAAAGTGTTCCTGCCGATCTCGCTGTTCATGGTTGTCGCCACCGCCGTGTTCCTGAAAGTGACGGGGCTGGCATGATGGATATTCTGGGAGTCATCCAATGAGCGCGTTCGCGCAGGCGGCGAAATCGCTGCTCCTGAAAGAGTTCTGGGAAGCTACCGTGCTTTCCCTGAAGCTGTTCGTCGCGCCGAAGGCGACGATCAACTATCCGCACGAGAAGAACCCGCAGAGCCCCCGCTTCCGCGGCGAGCATGCGCTGCGCCGCTATCCGAACGGTGAGGAGCGCTGCATCGCCTGCAAGCTGTGCGAGGCAATCTGTCCGGCGCAGGCCATCACCATCGAGGCCGGCCCGCGCCGCAATGACGGCACGCGCCGCACCGTGCGCTACGACATCGACATGGTGAAGTGCATCTATTGCGGCTTTTGCCAGGAGGCCTGCCCGGTCGACGCGATCGTCGAGGGGCCGAATTTCGAGTTCTCCGCGGAGACGCGCGAAGAGCTTTACTACGACAAGGAAAAGCTGCTCGCCAACGGCGACCGGTGGGAGCGCGAACTGGCCCGCAATATCCAACTGGACGCACCGTATCGGTGATGCCCGGCAAAGTGGACGCGCCCGAAAGGCTCGTCTAAGAGACACGCGATTCTTCGGGCCTCAGCGCAGGGAGAGTCGAAATCGGGAAGGGCGTTCTGTCTTTTCCCGGAACTGAAACCGGGGGAACCCATGCTGACTGGACTAGAGGCGGCGTTCTTTTACCTCTTCGCCTTCATACTTGTTGGCTCGGCCTTCATGGTGATTGCTGCGCGCAATCCCGTGCATTCGGTGCTGTTCCTGATCCTTGCCTTCTTCAACGCGGCGGGGCTGTTCCTGCTATCGGGCGCCGAGTTCCTCGCGCTGATCCTGCTCGTCGTCTATGTCGGCGCGGTGCTGGTGCTGTTCCTGTTCGTCGTCATGATGCTCGACGTTGATTTCGCCGAGATGAAGCGGGGCGTGCTCGAATATGCGCCTGCAGGCGCCTTGGTCGGCATCATCCTGCTCGGCGAGCTGATCGTGGTGCTCGGCGGCTACACCTTTTCGCCGGACCTCGCCAAGACGATCGCGCGGCCAATCCCGTCGCTTGCCGAACGCTCCAATACCGGCGCGCTCGGCGACATCCTCTATACCGATTACCTGTTCTATTTCGAGGTCGCCGGCCTGCTGCTTCTGGTGGCGATGGTCGGCGCCATCGTGCTGACGCTGCGCCACAAGCAGTCGGTCAAGCGCCAGTCGATCGCCGCACAGGTGGCCCGCAATCCGAAGACCGCGGTCGAACTGCGCAACGTCAAGACGGGCGAAGGAGTGTCCTGATGGAAGTGGGCATCGCGCATTACCTGACCGTATCGGCGATCGTCTTCACGCTCGGCGTCTTCGGCATCTTCCTGAACCGCAAGAACGTGATCGTCATCCTGATGTCGATCGAGCTCATCCTGCTTGCGGTCAATCTGAATTTCGTCGCCTTCTCGGCGGCGCTCGGCGATCTCGTCGGCCAGGTCTTCGCGCTCTTCGTGCTGACGGTGGCGGCGGCCGAAGCGGCCATCGGGCTTTCCATCCTCGTCGTCTTCTATCGCAATCGCGGCTCCATCGCCGTCGAAGACGTCAACATGATGAAGGGCTGAAATGTACCAGGCAATTGTCTTTCTGCCCCTCATCGGCTTCCTGATCGCCGGCCTTTTCGGCGGGTCGATCGGGGCCAAGGCATCGGAATACGTCACCTCCGGCCTGCTGGTGGTGTCGGCGATCCTGTCGTGGGTCGCCTTCTTCCAGGTCGGCTTCGGAGATGTGGAGACATTCGTCGTCCCCGTCCTTGCCTTCATGAAGTCCGGCGGGCTCGAAGCCGACTGGGCGCTGAGGATCGATACCCTGACCGTGGTGATGCTGGTGGTGGTCAACACCGTCTCGGCGCTGGTCCACATCTATTCGATCGGCTACATGCACCACGATCCTAGCCGGCCGCGCTTCTTCGCCTATCTATCGCTGTTCACCTTCGCGATGCTGGCGCTAGTGACTGCCGACAATCTCGTCCAGATGTTCTTCGGCTGGGAGGGTGTCGGCCTCGCTTCCTATCTCCTGATCGGCTTCTGGTACAAGCGGCCTTCCGCCGTCGCCGCCGCCATCAAGGCCTTCGTCGTCAACCGCATCGGCGATTTCGGCTTCCTACTTGGCATCTTCGGCGTCTTCGTGCTGTTCGGCTCGGTCAATCTTGGCACCATCTTCGCCAATGCCGCGACCTATCTGCCGACCGCGGGTGCCCCAGCCGGCGAGCCGGTGCTGACCTTCCTCGGCTACGCGCTCGACAAGCAGGCGGCGCTGACGGTGGTCTGCCTGCTCCTCTTCATGGGTGCGATGGGCAAGTCGGCGCAGGTGCCGTTGCATACCTGGCTGCCGGACGCGATGGAAGGCCCGACGCCGGTGTCAGCGCTCATCCACGCCGCGACCATGGTCACGGCCGGTGTGTTCATGGTGGCGCGCCTGTCGCCGCTCTTCGAGCTTTCGCACACCGCGCTCACCGTCGTCACCATCATCGGCGCGATCACCGCCTTCTTCGCCGCCACGGTCGGCCTCGTGCAGAACGACATCAAGCGCGTCATCGCCTATTCGACCTGCTCACAGCTCGGCTACATGTTCGTGGCGCTCGGTGTCGGCGCTTATGGCATTGCGATCTTCCACCTCTTCACCCACGCTTTCTTCAAGGCACTGCTCTTCCTGTGCTCGGGCTCGGTCATCCATGCCGTCTCCGACGAACAGGACATGCGCAAGATGGGCGGCCTGAGGAAGTTCATCCCCTACACCTACTGGACGATGATCATCGGCACCCTGTCGCTTACCGGGGTCGGCATTCCGCTGACCATCCTCGGCACGGCGGGCTTCATCTCCAAGGACGCCATCGTCGAATCGGCCTTTGCCGGCCAGAACGCGGCTGCCACCTTCGCCTTCGTGCTGCTGACCATCGCCGCGGCCTTCACCGCCTTCTATTCATGGCGGCTGATCTTCATGACGTTCCACGGCAAGCCGCGTGCCAGCGAAGAGGTCATGCATCACGTGCATGAATCGCCGCCGGTCATGCTGGTGCCGCTCCTGCTGCTCTCGGTCGGCGCGCTTCTCGCCGGCGCGGTGTTCAAATTCGCCTTCATCGGCGAGGGCTATCACGAGTTCTGGCGCACGGCGCTGTTCACGCTGCCGAATAACGACATCATCGAGGCGATCCATCACTCGCCCGTGCTGGTCAGCCTCGCGCCGTTCATCGCCATGGTCGTCGGAACCTGGGTCGCCTGGGTGTTCTACATCCGCTCGCCCAAGGCGCCGCATGAGCTCGCCGAGCAGCATCGCGGCCTCTACGCCTTCCTGCTCAACAAATGGTATTTCGACGAGGTCTATGACTTCCTCTTCGTCAACGGGGCCAAGCGCCTCGGCCATTTCCTCTGGAAGCGCGGCGACGGCACGATCATCGACGGGCTCGGCCCGGACGGTGTCTCGGCGCGCGTCATCGACGTCACCAACCGGGTCGTGCGCCTGCAGACCGGCTATCTCTATCACTACGCTTTCGTGATGCTGATCGGCATCGTCGCGCTCATCACCTGGATGATGCTCGGAGGTTCTCTCTGATATGACCGACTGGCCCATCCTTTCGACGGTCACCTTCCTGCCGCTGGTCGGCGTTGTCCTGATCCTTTTCATCCGCGACGAGAGCGAGGCGGCGCGGCAGAACATCCGCATGATCGCGCTCCTCACCACGATCGTCACCTTCCTGGTGTCGCTCCTGATCTGGATCGGCTTCAATCCCGCCGATGCCAGCTTCCAAATGGTGGAGAAGCACGAATGGCTGGATTCAGGCATTTCCTACCATATGGGCGTCGACGGCATCTCCATGCTGCTCGTCATCCTGACCACGCTGATGATGGTGTTCACCATCCTGGCAAGCTGGCGGGTGCAGGACCGCGTCAAGCCCTATATGATCTCTTTCCTCGTGCTCGAGATGCTGATGATCGGCGTCTTCTGCGCGCTCGACATCGTGCTCTTCTACGTCTTCTTCGAGGCGGGGCTGATCCCGATGTTCATCATCATCGGTGTCTGGGGCGGCAAGCGGCGCGTTTATGCCTCCTTCAAGTTCTTCCTCTATACGCTGCTCGGTTCGGTGCTGATGCTGCTCGCCATCATGGCGATGTTCTGGCAATCGGGCACGACCGATATCCCAACGCTGCTTACGCATAATTTCCCGGTTTCCATGCAGCCATGGCTGTGGTTCGCTTTCTTCGCCTCCTTTGCGGTGAAGATGCCGATGTGGCCGGTCCATACCTGGCTGCCTGACGCGCACGTCGAAGCGCCGACCGCGGGCTCGGTCATCCTGGCGGCGATCCTCCTGAAGATGGGCGGCTACGGCTTCCTGCGCTTCTCCCTGCCGATGTTCCCGGATGCGTCGGCCATGTTCGCGCCCTTCATCTTCACGCTATCCGTCGTCGCCATCATCTACACTTCGCTGGTGGCGCTGATGCAGGAGGACATGAAGAAGCTCGTCGCCTACTCGTCGGTCGCCCATATGGGTTTCGTGACGATGGGTATCTTCGCCATAAACCAGCAGGGCGTGCAGGGTGCTCTGTTCCAGATGATCTCCCACGGCCTCGTCTCCGGCGCGCTCTTCCTCTGTGTCGGCGTCCTCTATGACCGGCTTCACACGCGCGAGATCAATGCCTATGGCGGCCTCGTCAACAACATGCCGAAATATGCCGTGGCGCTCATGATCTTCACCATGGCCAATGTCGGCCTGCCGGGCACGAGCGGTTTCGTCGGCGAGTTCCTGACATTGATGGGCGCGTTCGAGGCCAATACCTGGGTGGCGCTCTTTGCCACCACGGGCGTGATCCTGTCGGCGGCCTACGCGCTCTGGCTCTACCGTCGCATTATCTTCGGCGTGCTTTCCAAGGAGACGCTGAAGGGCATGCTCGATCTCTCGACGCGAGAGAAGGCGATCCTTTATCCGCTGATCGTGCTGGTGATCTTCTTCGGTGTCTATCCGACGCCGATCCTCACTGCCACGGCAACTTCCGTCGACAATCTCGTCAACAACGTCACCGTCTCCATTCAGGCGGGACACCGAACCGCTTCGGCGCAGCAACAGGCAATCGCCAGATGACCGCAGACCTCGCCACAAGCCTTTCCATCGCGCTGCCGGAACTTATTCTGGCGGTCGGCGCCATGGTCGTCCTGATGATCGGCGTCTATGCGGGGAGGAGCGCGACCGGTCTCGTCAGCGCGCTGTCCGTCCTGCTGCTCGCCGCCGCCGCGGTCTGGCTGATGATCACGGATGCAAGCGGCGAGGCGTTCGGCGGCGCCATTATCCTTGACCCGTTCGCGCGCGTGATGATGGTGCTGACTCTGATCGGCTCGGCGGTCGCGCTCGTCATGGCGGTGCGCTTTGCCAGCCATGCCGGCTTCTACAGTTTTGAATATCCGGTGATGATCCTGCTCTCGACCGTCGGCATGATGCTGATGATCTCGGCGCACAACATGATCGGCCTTTATCTCGGACTCGAACTGCAGAATCTCGGCCTCTACGTCCTTGCCGCCTTCCATCGCGACAATCTGCGTTCGACCGAATCCGGCCTGAAATATTTCGTGCTGAGTTCGCTCTCCTCCGGTCTGCTGCTCTACGGCATCACGCTCGTCTACGGCTATACGGGCAGCGTCGGCTTCCACGAAATCGCGGCGGCGCTTTCCGCCGGCCCGCGTTCGATCGGCCTTCTCTTCGGTATCGTCTTCGTGCTCGCCGGCCTTATCTTCAAGATTTCCGCGGTGCCATTCCATATGTGGACGCCGGACGTCTATGAGGGCGCGCCGACGCCGGTGACCGCGTTCCTTTCGTCAGCGCCGAAGATGGCGGCGATGTCCTTCCTCGTTCGCACCACGGTCGATGCGTTCCAGCCGGCGGTCGCGGACTGGCAGCAGGTCATCGTCTTCGTCTCGATCGCCTCGATGGCGCTTGGCTCTTTCGCGGCCATCGGTCAACGTAATTTCAAGCGGCTGATGGCCTATTCGGCGATCGGCCATATGGGCTTCGCTCTTGTCGGGCTTGCCGCCAATACGCCTGCCGGCGTGCGCGGCGTCGTCATCTACATGCTGATCTATCTCGCCATGACGCTCGGCACCTTCGCCTTCATCCTCTCCATGCGACGCAAGGATGAGCAGGTCGAGCGGATCGACGATCTTGCCGGTCTCGCCAACACCAATCCGGTGATGGCGACGATCATGACGATCCTGCTCTTCTCGCTGGCCGGCATCCCGCCGCTCGCAGGCTTCTGGGCGAAATGGTACGTCTTCCTCGCCGCGATCAACGCGCATCTCTATGCGCTTGCCGTGATCGGCGTTCTGACTTCGGTAGTAGGCGCGTTCTACTATCTGCGGATCATCAAGATCATGTGGTTCGACGAGGCCAAGGAGGGCTTTTCGCCGATGGCGGCGGAAATGCGCGTCGTCTTCGGACTCTCGGGCGCCTTCATCCTCTTCTACGTCCTGATCGGCGGGCCTCTCGGGCGCGTAGCCGAAGCCGCCGCCAGGAGCTTCTACTGACAGGCGTGTCTGAAGAACCGATAGCCGGGCTTGCGGGCTATCGCCGCCTGGCGCTTGCCGAGGTTGCATCGACGAACGCCTCGGCGCTGGAGATGGCGCGCGGCGGCGATCCGGGCAATCTTTGGGTCACCGCGCAAAGCCAGTCGGCCGGCAAGGGCCGGCGGGGCCGGCCGTGGGTTTCCAAGCGCGGCAATCTCTATGCCTCGCTGCTCCTGATCGATGCAGCGCCTATCTCGCGGGTCGGCACGCTGCCTCTGGTGGCCGGGCTCGGCGTGCATCGTGCCCTTCGCCCCTTCTTCGCAAGCCATCCGCAGGCGCTCGCCATCAAATGGCCGAACGACCTTCTGGTCGACGGACAGAAGATTTGCGGCATTCTGCTCGAAAGCGAGACACTTGCGGACGGTCGCTTGGCTATCACCATCGGCTGCGGCATCAACTGCTCCGCCCACCCGGAAAATCCATCCTACCCGACCACGGATCTCGCCGAATGCGGCCTGGACGCCGGACCGGAGAAAGTGTTCCCGTTGCTCGCGTCGGAGATGGCCCGCGTGCTGACCGAATGGAATGGCGGCGCCGGCTTCGCGAGTGTCAGGGAGGACTGGCTGCTCGCGGCCCGGGGCAAGGGTGGCCCGGTTACCGTCAGATGGCAGGACAGCGAAACGGCAGGTATTTTCGAGGACATCGACCATGACGGCTATCTCCTGTTGAACGTTGCGGGCGAACGGCGCCGCATCTCCGCCGGTGATCTTTTCTTTTCGACGGGTGAGGGCAGGGTATATGGCGGATAGTAACGAGCTTGTCTTCGTACCGCTCGGCGGTGTCGGCGAGATCGGCATGAATCTCGCCCTCTATGGCTACGGGCCGGCAACTGCTCGCGAGTGGATCATCGTCGATTGCGGCGTCACCTTTCCGACGCCCGAGCTTCCGGGCGTCGATCTCGTCCTGCCCGATACGCGCTTCATCGAGGAGAAAGTCTCCTCTCTCCACGGCATGGTCATTACCCATGCGCACGAGGATCACTACGGTGCCGTGTTAGACATCTGGCCGCGGCTCGGCGGTATTCCCGTCTGGATGACGCCTTTCACCGCTGGCCTGTTGGGCGCCAAACGTGCCTCCGAACCGGGTTCGCCGCAGGTGCCGGTGAAGATCTACAACGCGGGCGAGCGCTTCACGGTCGGTCCGTTCGAGATCGAGGCCATTGCCGTCAACCATTCCATCCCGGAGCCGGTCTCTCTCGCCATCACCTCTCCGGCGGGTATGGTCGTCCACACCGGTGATTGGAAGATCGACCCGGAACCTACCATCGGCCCCCTGATCGACGAGGCGCGGTTCCGCGCAATCGGCGACCGAGGCGTTCTGGCGCTGGTCTGCGATTCGACCAACGCGCTGCGCGAGGGCGAATCGCCCTCTGAAGAGGCCGTCGCGAAAAGCCTCGCCAGATTGATCGCGGAAGCTCCCGGTCGCGTGGCGGTGACGACCTTCTCCTCCAATGTCGGCCGCATCCGTTCCGTCGCCGAGGCCGCGCGCGACGCTGGCCGCAAGGTGATGGTGATGGGCCGCTCACTGAAGCGCGTCATCGATGTCGCGAGCGAGATCGGCTATCTCGAGGGCCTGCCCGAATTCATGGACGAGGATGAATACGGACTGACCCCGCGCGCCGAACTGGTGATCCTCTGCACCGGGAGCCAGGGCGAACCGCGTGCCGCGCTTGCCAAGTTGGCGCGCGATGAATTCAAGAACGTCTCGCTGGCCAAAGGCGACACGGTTATTTTCTCCTCGCGTGTCATCCCCGGTAATGAGAAGGCGATCCTTTCCATCAAGAACGGCCTGATCGACCAGGACGTGCAGGTCATCGAGGATGCGGACGCGCTAGTGCATGTTTCCGGCCATCCGCGCCGCAACGAACTGCGGCGTATGTATGAGTGGCTGCGGCCACGCATCGCCGTGCCGGTGCACGGCGAAGCGGCGCATCTTGTCGCGCATGCGGAATTGGCGCGAGCGACCGGCGTATCCGATGTGCCGAGGGTTCGCGATGGCGACATGGTGCGGCTCTCGCCCGGCAAGGCGGAAGTGATCGACCAGGTGCCGTTCGGCCGTGTCTACAAGGACGGCAAGCTGATCGGCGGCGACGAGGCGGTCGGCCTCAAGGAGCGGCGGAAGCTTTCCTTCGCAGGGCATGTGGCGGTCAATGTCGTTCTTGACGATGGCTATGAAATGGCCGGTGATCCGGACCTCGCGGCGATAGGCCTGCCGAAGGAAGATGCATCGGGAGAGAACTTCGAGGAACTGCTGGTCGATGCCGCCGTCGGCGCGATCGACAGCATCCCGCGCCAGCGCCGCCGCGATCTCGACCTTGTCTCGGATGCCGTGCGCCGAGCCGTGCGCGCTGCCGCCAACGAGGCCTGGGGCAAAAAGCCCATCGTAACGGTGTTTGTGACGAGGTAAACAGAAGCCGGTCGTTGTTCGTCGGTCGTAGGTCGTCTATCCGGGTCCTGCATCGTGCGATGGCGGCAGCTTCGCCTTCACGAATGACGACTTACGCCCTACGATCAACGGAGCCACCATGCTCGGCCGTCTCAATCACGTCGCCATCGCGGTTCCCAATCTCACGGCCGCTGCCACCTCCTATCGTGATACGCTAGGCGCGAAAGTCGGTGAGCCGCAGACGCTGCCGGAGCATGGTGTCACCGTCGTCTTCATCGACATGGGCAACTCCAAGATCGAACTCCTGGAACCGTTGGGAAAAGATTCACCGATCGCCGCCTTTCTGGGGAAGAACCCCTCGGGCGGTATGCACCATGTCTGTTACGAGGTTGACGATATCCTCGCTGCCCGCGACCGGCTGAAGGCGGCGGGGGCGCGGGTACTTGGCGACGGTGAGCCGAAGACCGGCGCGCATGGCAAACCTGTACTCTTCCTTCATCCGAAGGATTTTCAGGGTACGCTGATCGAACTCGAACAGGCCTGATCCAGGTCGAACGGGATACCAGGATGAGCTGGATCACAAGCACAGCGCTTTTCTTTGTCATCTGGTGGATATCGCTGTTCGCCGCGATCCCGATTGTCTTCCATAAGGCAAGAAAGGAGGAAGACGCGTCCTCCGGAGTGGAAATCGGCCCACCGAAAAAGTCGAGGCGCGGTCTTATCGTCGTTCTGGTCAACACATTGGTTGCCGCCCTTATCGTCGGAGTGGTTGCCTTTGCCGTCAATGTTTACGGCCTCAGCCCCGATGTCTTCCCGAATTTTTTGCCGGACTGAGCCGGGTGGCTGCGTCAATTTGGGCGCGGCTCCAACCGTATGCGAGATCGATGGTCAGCGCGGTTGACAGGCAAAGGGCTTCTCGCCATAAGGCCCATCGCGAGGGCGGCGCGCGTCGAGATACGCAACGCACTCGCAAGCGTCTGGTCGCATGGCTCCGGCGAAAGCATGGAGGGGTGTCCGAGTGGTTAAAGGAGACGGACTGTAAATCCGTTCGCTATGCGTACGCTGGTTCGAATCCAGCCCCCTCCACCAGCGCCGCAGCCGCCGCATCCCGACAATGGGTGCGGGTGTAGCTCAATGGTAGAGCAGCAGCCTTCCAAGCTGAATACGAGGGTTCGATTCCCTTCACCCGCTCCAGCTTTCCATACCTGAGATTACCTGTCTTCGATGGTGTGGCCGGGTCAGCCGACCTTGCAGACAAGCTTGCTCTCTGACTTCAAGCCGGCATTCGACGTCGACCCTTCGAGCGAGACGCGCTTGCCCTTTGCTTCAGCGCGCAATTTCGTCAACTCGCTCTCGCAGGCGGCCTTCGTTTGATAATGTGTTGATTGCAGCGGCGTGCAGCTATTGAGGTCCGCGTGGCCGATATAGGTGCTGCACAGCAATATCACGAAGGTCATACGCATCCTCTCCAACCTTTTCCCCGAAGGAGATTCATGCCCGGCATTCGGGGCTCAATTGCGGCGGCTGCAACCGAAGCACGCTATTTAAATCCACCTCTCGCGCACCTAAATGTGGGCTTTCAGCAAATCGTGCAGTGATGCCGGTGCGGGACTCTTGTCGAAAGAGGGCTTGAGTTCTTCGGCTGTTGCCGTTAATCGCCCCGCATCCGGATCAAGCTGCTCGGAAGAACCAGGGATAGAAAATGGCCAAAGCGAAATATGAGCGAACGAAGCCGCATGTGAACATTGGGACGATTGGTCATGTTGACCATGGGAAGACGTCGTTGACGGCAGCGATCACGAAGTTTTTCGGGGAGTTCAAGGCGTACGACCAGATTGACGCGGCGCCTGAGGAGAAGGCTCGCGGCATCACGATCTCGACGGCGCATGTTGAGTACGAGACGGACAAGCGGCATTACGCGCATGTGGATTGCCCGGGTCACGCGGACTATGTGAAGAACATGATCACGGGCGCGGCGCAGATGGACGGCGCGATCCTGGTTGTGAGCGCGGCGGACGGTCCGATGCCGCAGACGCGCGAGCACATCCTTCTGGCGCGCCAGGTTGGCGTTCCCTCGATCGTGGTTTTTTTGAACAAGTGCGACCAGGTTGACGATGCGGAGCTTCTGGAGCTTGTCGAGCTTGAGGTTCGCGAGTTGCTGTCGAAGAACGAGTTCCCGGGCGACGACATTCCGATCGTGAAGGGTTCGGCGCTGGTTGCGCTGGAAGACGGCGACAAGAAGCTCGGCGAGGATGCGATCCGCGAGCTGATGGCGGCGGTTGATGCGTATATCCCGACGCCGGAGCGTCCGATCGACCAGCCCTTCCTGATGCCGATCGAGGACGTGTTCTCGATCTCGGGCCGCGGCACGGTTGTGACGGGTCGCGTGGAGCGCGGCGTCGTGAAGGTCGGCGAGGAGCTTGAGATCGTCGGCATCCGTCCGACGCAGAAGACGACGTGCACGGGCGTTGAGATGTTCCGCAAGCTCCTGGACCAGGGCCAGGCGGGCGACAACATCGGCGCGCTTCTCAGGGGCATCGACCGTGAAGGGGTTGAGCGTGGGCAGGTTCTGGCGAAGCCGGGTACGGTGACGCCGCACACGAAGTTCAAGGCGGAGGCCTACATCCTGACGAAGGAGGAGGGTGGCCGTCACACGCCGTTCTTCACGAACTACCGTCCGCAGTTCTATTTCCGCACGACGGACGTGACGGGGATCGTGACGCTTGCCGAAGGCACCGAGATGGTAATGCCGGGCGACAACGTGACGGTGGACGTGGAGCTGATCGTGCCGATCGCCATGGAGGAGAAGCTGCGCTTCGCCATCCGCGAAGGCGGCCGCACCGTCGGTGCCGGCGTCGTCGTCTCCATCAAGGAATAAACGGATTCGGGGAGTGGCCAGTCGCCGCTCCCCGAACCACCTTGCCAAGCGCAGGCAAACGGAATATCCGGTCCTCGCCCGGTTATGGGCTTCGGCAGTAGGGGTATAGCTCAGTTGGTAGAGCGGCGGTCTCCAAAACCGCAGGTCGGGGGTTCGAGCCCCTCTGCCCCTGCCATTTGCCGGATAGGTTTTGCAGTGGAAAGGGCTTGCGCCGGACGGCTGGAGCCTCTATGTAGTCGAGCAAGCAAGGTGCGTGGAGCCGGGGATTCGGCTTGGCGCGCCTGAATTGCATGGAAAAAAGTACAGCCGATTCGGTTGCGGGTTGCGTACAAGGCGCAGTTTCCGTGATCGTCACAGGCGGCAGGGGCCGGGCTCCCGGCTTAGGGCGAGGCGATCCGGCGTGCCGGGCGCTACGAATAAGAGCGGCAAGAGCAGCATATGGCGTCAAAAACGACGAATCCTTTCACCTTTCTCCAGCAGGTGCGGGCGGAAGGCTCGAAGGTCACGTGGCCTACCCGTCGGGAGACGCTGATTTCCTCGTTGATGGTGATCGCGATGTCGTTCCTGGCGGCGATCTTCTTCTTTGCCGCTGATCAGATGATGAGCTTGGGGGTCGAGTTCATCCTCGGCCTCGGACGATAACACCGGCGATTACGGAGAGCTCCTGAGATGACTGCGCGGTGGTATATCGTCCACGCCTACTCGAATTTCGAGAAGAAGGTCGCCGAGGACATCGAGAACAAGGCCAAGCAGAAGGGCCTTGGCGATGCCATCGAGCAGATCGTCGTGCCAACGGAGAAGGTTGTCGAGGTGCGGCGCGGCCGTAAGGTCGACGCCGAGCGCAAGTTCTTTCCAGGTTACGTGCTGGTCCGTGCCAATCTCACCGACGCGGTGTTCAGTCTCATCAAGAACACGCCGAAAGTGACGGGTTTCCTTGGCGATTCCAAGCCGGTGCCGATCACGGATGCCGAGGCCGAGCGCATCCTGCATCAGGTGCAGGAGGGCGTCGAGCGGCCGAAACCGTCGATCACCTTCGAGATCGGCGAGCAGGTGCGGGTGGCGGACGGGCCTTTCGCCTCGTTCAACGGCTCTGTGCAGGAAGTGGACGAGGAGCGCTCACGGCTCAAGGTCGAGGTTTCGATCTTCGGCCGTGCGGTGCCCGTCGATCTGGAATTCGGGCAGGTCGAGAAGACCTGACCGGAAGTCCACGCGTCCGCTTCGGCGGCGCATGGACGGGGCGGGGCGCATGTCCTGCCTGGACGGTGGGAGGAAAGGCGGCCTGGCCGGCCGCTCGTTTCCGGACCACCAACTGCAGTCGCTGGCCCTCGATAAGGATAAGCCGGCAAAAATGAAAGAGGCAGAGAGATATGGCTAAGAAAGTTGCAGGCCAGCTCAAGCTCCAGGTCCCCGCGGGATCGGCGACGCCGTCGCCCCCGATTGGCCCGGCGCTTGGTCAGCGTGGCATCAACATCATGGAGTTCTGCAAGGCGTTCAACGCGCAGAGCCAGGAGATGGAGAAGGGTTCGCCCATCCCGGTGGTCATCACCTATTACCAGGACAAGTCGTTCACGTTCACGATGAAGACGCCGCCGGTGGCCTACTTCCTCAAGAAGGCTGCGAAGCTGAAATCCGGTTCGAAGGAGCCAGGCAAGGTCAGCGCTGGCAAGATCGACCGTTCGAAAGTGCGCGAGATCGCCGAAGCGAAGATGAAGGACCTCAACGCCAATGACGTTGAGGCTGCGATGCGCATGGTCGAGGGCTCCGCCCGCTCCATGGGCCTGGAAGTGGTGGGCTGATCCGATGGCGCAGAAGATTGCAAAACGCATTGCCAAGACCCGTGAGGGCATCGACCACGACAAGAGCTATTCGCTCGACGAGGCTGTGAAGCTCCTCAAGGAGCGTGCGACCGCGAAGTTTGACGAGACGATCGAGATCGCGATGAATCTCGGGGTCGATCCGCGCCATGCCGACCAGATGGTCCGTGGCGTGGTCAATCTGCCGAACGGGACGGGCCGCAATGTCCGCGTCGCCGTCTTCGCCAAGGATGCGAAGGCGGAGGAAGCCAAGGCCGCCGGCGCCGACATCGTCGGCGCGGAGGACCTCGTGGCCAAGGTGCAGGGCGGCGAGATCGATTTCGACCGCTGCATCGCAACGCCAGACATGATGCCGCTGGTCGGCCGTCTGGGCAAGGTACTCGGTCCGCGCGGCATGATGCCGAACCCGAAGGTCGGCACGGTTACGGCCGACGTGGCTGCGGCCGTCAAGGCCTCCAAGGGCGGTGCGGTTGAGTTCCGCGTCGAGAAGGCCGGCATTGTGCATGGCGGCGTCGGCAAGGCTTCCTTTGATGCGGGCAAGATTGCCGAGAACGCGCGTGCCTTCGCCGATGCGGTCATCAAGGCGAAGCCCGCCGGCGCCAAGGGCAACTACGTCAAGAAGGTCTCCATGACCTCGACGATGGGCCCGGGCCTCAAGATCGACGTGGCAAGCCTGACGGCGGCGTCCTGATTTTTTCGCGGATCGGCTTCGACCGGCCCGCGACACCAGAATTCCGGCTCCTCCCAGGAGGGGTTGGATACCGGAAGCCGCAGGGCTTCCGGAAATCCTGTCCGAGATTGCGGGTGGCTCGCCTTAATTCCCACGGAGCCTGCATGAGACGGGTAAGAGCCGATTGAAGGACGCGCCGGTCTAGACCGGTTGTCCCGAAAGAGGTTCGAACCGTGTTTGCCTTTTGCCTCACCTGCCGTTCCGGTTCCGGAGCGGCATGGCGAAAGGGGGCAGGATCCTCGAACGCCGTTCGGGTCGATCCTTCTGGATAGCCCGCCCGGCAAAAGGCAACCGGCAGCCGTTCCGCAAGGGGTGGCGGCCAACTGGAGATAGGCAGTGGATAGAGCGGAAAAGCGCGAATTCGTCACGGGCCTGAACGACGTGTTCAAGAGCACGGGTTCAGTCGTCGTGGCCCACTATGCCGGTCTGACCGTTGCGCAAATGAACGACCTCAGGTCGAAAATGCGCGCTGCGGGCGGCACCGTCAAAGTCGCGAAGAACCGTCTCGCCATCATCGCTCTTCAGGGCACGGAATCCGAAAGCATGCAGGCGCTGTTCAAGGGACAGACGCTGATTGCCTATTCGGACGATCCGGTCACGGCACCGAAGATCGCCTCCGACTTCGCCAAGACGAACGACAATCTCGTCATTCTCGGCGGAGCCATGGGGTCGACCGCGCTCGACGCGGACGGGGTCAAGGCACTTGCGGCCTTGCCTTCGCTCGACGAGCTCAGGGCCAGGATCGTCGGCATGATCTCTACGCCGGCGACCCGGATCGCACAGATCGTCAACGCACCGGCGGGCCAGCTCGCCCGTGTGTTCGGCGCCTATGCCCGGAAGGACGAGGCGGCATGAGGCCGTTCCTCGCTGTCATCGAAACACGTTCGAACCTTGTAAAGGAATATTGAAATGGCTGATCTTACGAAGATCGTTGAAGACCTGTCGAGCCTGACCGTCCTCGAGGCGGCCGAGCTTTCGAAATTGCTCGAAGAGAAGTGGGGCGTTTCCGCCGCCGCTCCGGTGGCCGTTGCGGCCGCTGGCGGTGCCGGTGCCGCAGCCGCTGCTCCGGCAGAAGAGAAGACCGAATTCGACGTCATTCTCGCCGAAGCCGGCGCCCAGAAGATCAACGTCATCAAGGAAGTCCGTGCCATTACCGGCCTTGGCCTGAAGGAAGCCAAGGATCTGGTCGAAGGCGCCCCGAAGGCGGTCAAGGAAGCCGTTTCCAAGGACGAGGCGGACAAGATCAAGGCCCAGCTCGAAGGAGCCGGCGCCAAGGTCGAGTTGAAGTAGTCGATCGCATTGTCGGGCCGGCGGACCTTCCGTCCGCCGGCTCCGCGATCGGAAGGAAGAACCCTTTTCCCGTAGGCCGCAAGCGGCCTTCGGGAAACGGGTTTTCTCCGTTTTGAACGGCCAGCCCGCCAATCGGGCAGGCGAGGCCGGTGCAGGCACAAGGTAAGGCAGCCAGGATTGGCAGCAAGAAGGAGCGACGATGGCCCAGACCCAGACGTTTAATGGCCGCAGGCGCGTGCGCAAGTTTTTCGGCAAGATCCCCGAAGTCGCGGAGATGCCGAACCTGATCGAGGTCCAGAAGGCTTCCTACGACCAGTTTCTCATGGTCGAGGAGCCCGAGGGCGGCCGTCCGAACGAAGGTCTGCAGGCGGTTTTCAAGTCCGTCTTCCCGATTTCCGATTTCTCGGGATCTTCGATGCTCGAATTCGTCAAATACGAGTTCGAGGGGCCGAAGTTCGACGTCGACGAATGCCGTCAGCGTGACCTGACCTATGCGGCGCCGCTGAAGGTGACGCTGCGCCTCATCGTGTTCGATATCGACGAGGACACGCAGGCCAAGTCCATCAAGGACATCAAGGAGCAGGACGTCTATATGGGCGACATGCCGCTCATGACGTCGAACGGCACTTTCATCATCAACGGCACCGAGCGCGTGATCGTCTCGCAGATGCACCGTTCGCCGGGCGTCTTCTTCGATCACGACAAGGGCAAGTCGCATTCGTCAGGCAAGCTGCTCTTCGCCGCGCGCGTCATTCCCTATCGCGGATCGTGGCTCGATATCGAGTTCGATTCCAAGGACATCGTGCATGCGCGCATCGATCGCCGCCGCAAGATCCCGGTGACCAGCCTTCTGATGGCGCTCGGCATGAACGGCGAGGAGATCCTGTCTACCTACTACGACAAGATCACCTATCAGCGTGACGGTGACCATTGGCGTATCCCCTTCAACGTCGAGCGTTTCCGCGGCCTGAAGGCCGTCGGCGACCTCGTCGACGCCGACACGGGCGAGGTCGTGGTGGAAGCCGGCAAGAAGATCACCGCGCGCCAGGCTCGCCAGCTTGCCGAAAAGGGCCTGAAGGCGATCAAGGCGACCGACGAGGACCTTATCGGCTCCTACATCGCCGAGGATATCGTCAACCCGGAGACGGGCGAGATCTATCTCGAAGCCGGCGATGAGCTGGAGATGACGGTCGATGCCAAGTCGGGCGAGCGCAAGGGCAATCTTGTCGAACTCCTGGCCTCGGGCGCGGACGAGATCGAGATCCTCGACATCGATCATGTCAATGTCGGCGCCTATATCCGCAACACGCTGGCCGTAGACAAGAACGAGTCGCGCCAGGAAGCGCTGTTCGACATCTACCGGGTGATGCGCCCGGGCGAGCCGCCGACCCTCGAGACGGCGGAGGCGATGTTCAATTCGCTGTTCTTCGACAGCGAGCGTTACGACCTGTCGGCCGTTGGCCGCGTCAAGATGAACATGCGTCTCGAACTCGACTGCCCCGATACGGTGCGCGTGCTGCGCAAGGAGGATATTCTTGCGGTCGTCAAGACGCTGGTCGAACTGCGCGACGGCAAGGGCGAGATCGACGATATCGACAATCTCGGCAACCGCCGTGTTCGCTCGGTCGGCGAATTGATGGAGAACCAGTACCGCGTCGGCCTGCTCCGCATGGAGCGCGCGATCAAGGAGCGTATGTCCTCGATCGAGATCGACACGGTCATGCCGCAGGACCTGATCAACGCCAAGCCGGCGGCTGCCGCCGTGCGCGAGTTCTTCGGTTCCTCGCAGCTCTCGCAATTCATGGACCAGACCAACCCGCTCTCCGAGATCACGCACAAGCGTCGTCTCTCGGCGCTCGGGCCGGGCGGTCTGACCCGCGAGCGTGCCGGCTTCGAGGTGCGCGACGTGCACGTCACACATTACGGCCGCATCTGCCCGATCGAGACGCCGGAAGGCCCGAATATCGGCCTTATCAACAGCTTGGCGACCTTTGCTCGCGTCAACAAATACGGCTTCATCGAGAGTCCGTATCGCAAGATCGTTGACGGCAAGGTGTCAAGCGAGGTCGTCTATCTGTCGGCGATGGAGGAGGCCAAGCACTATGTGGCCCAGGCCAACGCCGAGCTCGACAAGAACGGCGCCTTCGCCGAGGAATTCGTCATCTGTCGCCATGCCGGCGAGGTGATGATGGCGCCGCGCGAGAACGTCGATTTGATGGACGTTTCGCCGAAGCAGATGGTGTCGGTTGCCGCGGCGCTCATTCCGTTCCTCGAGAACGATGACGCCAACCGCGCCCTGATGGGCTCGAACATGCAGCGTCAGGCCGTGCCGCTGGTGCGCGCCGAGGCTCCGTTCGTCGGCACCGGCATGGAGCCGGTGGTGGCGCGCGATTCCGGCGCCGCGATCGGTGCCCGCCGGGGTGGCGTGGTCGACCAGGTCGACGCGACGCGTATCGTCATCCGCGCGACCGAGGATATCGAGCCGGGCAGGTCCGGCGTCGACATCTACCGGCTGCAGAAGTTCCAGCGGTCGAACCAGTCGACCTGCATCAACCAGCGCCCGCTGGTACGCATGGGCGACCGCGTGAACAAGGGCGACATCATTGCCGACGGTCCTTCGACCGATCTTGGCGATCTGGCGCTCGGCCGTAACGTACTCGTCGCGTTCATGCCGTGGAACGGCTACAACTACGAGGACTCCATCCTGCTCTCCGAGCGCATCGTCGCCGACGATGTCTTCACCTCGATCCACATCGAGGAGTTCGAGGTCATGGCGCGCGACACCAAGCTCGGGCCGGAAGAGATCACGCGCGACATTCCGAACGTCTCGGAAGAGGCGCTGAAGAACCTCGATGAAGCCGGTATCGTCTATATCGGCGCGGAAGTGCAGCCGGGCGACATACTGGTCGGCAAGATCACGCCGAAGGGCGAAAGCCCGATGACGCCGGAAGAGAAGCTTCTGCGCGCCATCTTTGGCGAGAAGGCTTCCGATGTCCGTGACACCTCCATGCGCATGCCGCCTGGGGCGTTCGGCACGGTCGTGGAAGTGCGCGTCTTCAACCGCCACGGCGTGGAGAAGGACGAGCGCGCCATGGCGATCGAGCGCGAGGAGATCGAGCGTCTCGCCAAGGACCGCGACGACGAGCAGGCGATCCTCGACCGCAACGTCTACAGCCGTCTCGGCGATATGCTCGAGGGCAAGGAGGCGATTGCCGGCCCGAAGGGCTACAAGAAGGGCTCCAGGCTGACCGCCGAGCTGCTGGCTGAGTATCCGCGTTCGCAGTGGTGGCAGTTCGCCGTCGAGGACGGCAAGCTGCAGGGCCAGCTCGAAGCGCTACGTGGCCAGTACGACGATTCCAAGAGTGCGCTCGAGCAGCGCTTCATGGACAAGGTCGAGAAGGTGCAGCGCGGCGACGAGATGCCGCCCGGCGTGATGAAGATGGTCAAGGTCTTCGTCGCGGTGAAGCGCAAGATGCAGCCGGGCGACAAGATGGCCGGCCGGCACGGCAACAAGGGTGTCGTGTCGCGCATCGTGCCGATCGAGGACATGCCGTTCCTGGAGGACGGCACGCATGTCGATATCGTGCTCAATCCGCTCGGCGTGCCGAGCCGCATGAATGTCGGGCAGATCCTCGAGACGCATCTCGGCTGGGCCTGCGCCGGCATGGGCCGGCAGATCGGCGAGTTGATCGAGGCCTACAAGGAAAGCGGCAACATCAAGCCGCTCCGGGCCAAGGTCGAGGAACTGATCCCGTCGAACGATCGCAACGAACCGGTGAGGAGCTATGACGACGACTCGGTCGTCCGCCTCGCCGACCAGATGAAGCGCGGCGTGTCGATCGCAACGCCGGTGTTCGACGGCGCACACGAGTCCGACATCAACGGCATGCTGGAGGAGGCTGGCCTCAACTCAAGCGGTCAGTCGACGCTCTATGACGGACGCACAGGCGAGCCTTTCGATCGCAAGGTGACGGTCGGCTACATATATATGCTGAAGCTGCACCACCTGGTGGACGACAAGATCCACGCGCGTTCGATCGGGCCGTACAGCCTGGTCACCCAGCAGCCGCTGGGCGGCAAGGCGCAGTTCGGCGGCCAGCGTTTCGGCGAGATGGAGGTGTGGGCGCTCGAAGCCTATGGCGCCGCCTATACGCTGCAGGAGATGCTGACGGTGAAGTCGGACGACGTGGCCGGCCGCACCAAGGTCTACGAGGCGATCGTCCGTGGCGACGACACGTTCGAGGCGGGCATTCCCGAGAGCTTCAACGTGCTGGTCAAGGAAATGCGCTCGCTCGGCCTCAATGTCGAACTGGAGAATACCCAGGTCGAGGAGCAGCCGGTGCGCCTTCCCGACGCCGCCGAGTAACATCGACGGGGAGGGGTGCTTCGGCGCCCCTCGTCCGACCTCGCTTCGCCCGGCCGCCTTCTCCCAGGTGCGGCCCGGGCATGAAAGCAAGAATTGCACAAAGAGGGCTTTACGACGGAGCCCCACAAGGAGAATGGCATGAACCAAGAGGTCATGAATCTCTTCAATCCGCAGACACCTGCGCAGACCTTCGATTCCATCCGGATATCGCTGGCCAGCCCCGAGAAGATCCAGTCCTGGTCGTTCGGCGAGATCAAGAAGCCGGAGACGATCAACTACCGCACGTTCAAGCCCGAGCGTGACGGGCTCTTCTGCGCGCGCATCTTCGGCCCGATCAAGGACTACGAGTGCCTGTGCGGCAAGTACAAGCGCATGAAGTACAAGGGCGTCATCTGCGAGAAGTGCGGCGTCGAGGTTACGCTGTCCCGCGTTCGCCGCGAGCGCATGGGCCACATCGAACTCGCCGCCCCGGTCGCCCATATCTGGTTCTTGAAGTCGCTGCCGAGCCGCATCGGCACGCTGCTCGACATGACGCTGAAGGATATCGAGCGCGTCCTTTATTTCGAGAACTACATCGTCACCGAACCCGGCCTGACCGCCCTGAAGGAGCACCAGCTCCTTTCAGAGGAGGAATATATGCTGGCCGTTGACGAGTATGGCGAGGACAGCTTCACCGCCATGATTGGCGCGGAGGCCATCCATGACCTGCTCGCCGCGATGGATCTCGACAAGATCGCGGGCGAACTCAGGACCGAGCTTGCCTCGACGACTTCGGAGCTGAAGCAGAAGAAGCTTCTGAAGCGGTTGAAGGTGGTCGAGAATTTCCTCGAATCCGGCAACCGTCCGGAGTGGATGATCATGAAGATCGTCCCGGTGATCCCGCCGGACCTGCGTCCGCTGGTGCCGCTCGATGGCGGCCGCTTCGCGACTTCGGACCTGAACGATCTCTACCGTCGCGTCATCAACCGCAATAATCGTCTGAAGCGGCTGATCGAGCTGCGCGCACCGGGGATCATCATCCGCAACGAGAAGCGCATGCTGCAGGAGGCGGTCGACGCGCTGTTCGACAATGGCCGCCGCGGCCGCGTCATCACCGGCGCCAACAAGCGCCCGCTGAAGTCGCTGTCCGACATGCTGAAGGGCAAGCAGGGCCGTTTCCGGCAGAACCTGCTCGGCAAGCGCGTCGATTATTCCGGCCGCTCGGTCATCGTGACCGGCCCGGAACTGAAGTTGCATCAGTGCGGCCTGCCGAAGAAGATGGCGCTCGAGCTGTTCAAGCCGTTCATCTACGCGCGGCTCGACGCCAAGGGCTATTCGTCCACCGTCAAGCAGGCGAAGAAGCTGGTCGAGAAGGAAAAGCCGGAAGTCTGGGACATCCTTGACGAGGTCATCCGCGAGCATCCGGTGCTGCTCAACCGCGCGCCGACGCTGCACCGCCTCGGCATCCAGGCGTTCGAACCGATCCTGATCGAAGGCAAGGCGATCCAGCTTCATCCGCTGGTCTGCACGGCCTTCAACGCGGACTTCGACGGCGACCAGATGGCGGTCCACGTGCCGCTGTCGCTGGAAGCGCAGCTCGAAGCGCGCGTCTTGATGATGTCGACCAACAACATCCTGCATCCCGCTTCCGGCGCGCCGATCATCGTGCCGTCGCAGGATATGGTGCTTGGTCTCTACTATCTCTCGATCGTCAATCAGAACGAGCCGGGAGAGGGCATGGTGTTCGCCGATATGGGCGAATTGCATCATGCGCTGGAGACCAAGGCGGTCACCCTGCACACCAAGATCAAGGGCCGCTACAAGGGCGTCGATGCGGACGGCAAGGAAGTGTCGAAGATCTACGACACCACGCCGGGCCGTATGATCATCGGCGAGCTTCTGCCGAAGAACGTGAACGTCCCCTTTGAGACAGCCAACCAGGAGATGACCAAGAAGAACATCTCCCGGATGATCGATACGGTCTATCGTCACTGCGGCCAGAAGGAGACGGTCATTTTCTGCGATCGCATCATGGCTCTTGGCTTCAGCCATGCCTGCAAGGCCGGCATCTCGTTCGGCAAGGACGACATGCTCATTCCCGACACAAAGGCCGATCTGGTCGCCAAGACCGAGGCGCTCGCGAAGGAATACGAGCAGCAGTACAATGACGGCCTGATCACCCAGGGCGAAAAGTACAACAAGGTGGTCGATGCCTGGGCCAAGTGCTCGGAGAAAGTCGCCGAGGAGATGATGGGCCGCATCAAGGCGGTCGAATTCGAAGAGAACGGCCGTCAGAAGCCGATGAATTCGATCTACATGATGTCGCATTCGGGTGCCCGTGGCTCGCCGACGCAGATGCGTCAGCTCGCCGGCATGCGCGGCCTGATGGCCAAGCCGTCGGGCGAGATCATCGAGACGCCGATCATCTCGAACTTCAAGGAAGGCCTGACCGTGCTGGAGTACTTCAACTCCACCCACGGCGCCCGCAAGGGGTTGGCCGACACCGCTTTGAAGACGGCGAACTCGGGCTACCTGACCCGCCGTCTGGTCGACGTGGCGCAGGACTGCATCGTGGTCGCCACGGATTGCGGCACGGATAAAGGTCTGACCATGCAGCCGATCGTGGACGCCGGTCAGGTCGTCGCTTCGCTCGGCCAGCGCGTTCTCGGACGCACGGCGCTCGACGATGTCACGCATCCGGTCTCCGGCGATGTGATCGTCAAGGCCGGCAAGCTGATCGACGAGCGCGATGTCGAGCAGATCGAGAAGGCCGGCATCCAGTCGATCCGCATCCGCTCTGCCCTGACCTGCGATGTCAGGGTCGGCGTCTGTGCGGTCTGCTACGGGCGCGATCTGGCACGCGGCACGCCGGTCAATATCGGCGAGGCAGTCGGCGTCATCGCTGCCCAGTCGATCGGCGAGCCGGGAACGCAGCTCACCATGCGTACCTTCCACATGGGCGGTACGGCGCAGGTTGTCGATCAGTCGTTCCTTGAATCCTCTTATGAGGGCAAGGTGCAGATTCGCAACCGCAGCGTGGTGCGCAACTCCGACGGCCAGCTCGTTGCGATGGGCCGCAACATGGCGGTGCTCATCCTCGACGAGACCGGCAAGGAGCGCGGCGTCCACCGCATCACCTATGGCTCGCGTCTCTATGTCGACGACGGCGATACGGTGAAGCGCGGCCAGCGCATCGCCGAATGGGATCCTTATACCCGGCCTGTCATGACCGAGGTGGAAGGCACGGTCGAGTTCGAGGATCTCGTGGACGGTATCTCCGTGCAGGAGACCACCGACGAATCGACCGGCATCACCAAGCGCGAGGTCATCGACTGGCGCTCGACCCCGCGCGGCAGCGACCTGAAGCCTGCGATGGCGATCAAGGATGCGAAGGGCAAGGTGGCGAAGCTCGCCCGTGGCGGCGATGCCCGCTTCCTGCTCTCCGTCGAGGCGATCCTGTCGGTCGAGCCGGGTGCGCATGTGAAGCCCGGCGACGTGATCGCGCGTATTCCGATGGAAAGCGCCAAGACGAAGGACATCACCGGCGGTCTGCCGCGGGTGGCGGAACTCTTCGAGGCGCGTCGTCCGAAGGATCACGCCATCATCGCGGAGATCGACGGGACGATCCGCTTCGGGCGCGATTACAAGAACAAGCGCCGCATCATGATCGAGCCGCATGATTCGACCCTGGAACCGGTCGAATACCTGATCCCGAAGGGCAAGCCGTTCCATCTTCAGGACGGCGACACCATCGAGAAGGGCGACTACATCCTCGACGGCAATCCGGCCCCGCACGATATCCTGGCCATCAAGGGCGTGGAGGCTCTGGCTTCCTACCTCGTCAACGAGATCCAGGAGGTCTACCGGCTGCAGGGCGTGTCGATCAACGACAAGCACATCGAGGTGATCGTCCGGCAGATGCTGCAGAAGGTGGAGATCACCGTGCAGGGCGATTCGACCTACATTCCAGGCGATCATGTCGACATGATCGAACTGGACGAGGTCAACGAGCGCCTTGTCGAGGAAGGCAAGAAGCCTGCGGAAGGTCAGCCGGTGCTGCTCGGCATCACCAAGGCCTCGCTGCAGACGCCGTCCTTCATCTCCGCTGCCTCCTTCCAGGAGACGACGCGGGTGCTGACCGAGGCGGCGGTGGCCGGCAAGACCGACACGCTGCAGGGTCTGAAGGAGAACGTCATCGTTGGCCGCCTGATCCCGGCGGGTACGGGCGGTGCGATGAGCCAGATTCGGCGCATCGCCACCTCGCGCGACGATCTCATCATCGACGAGCGCCGCAAGCAGGCCAATGTCGAGGTGGCCGAGCCGATGCTGACCGACATGACCAACGCCGCCGAATAGGCGAGGCGCGGGTCATAGGAAAGAGAAGGGAAGGGGCCGCAAGGCCCCTTTCTTGTTTCTGCCAGGGCAAGAGTGGAGTCGACGACATGCCTTCGAACCAAGGAACCTGGGCCGAGGTGGATGCTTACGCTGCCGGCAGCCTCTTGCCCCCGGACCCTGTTATGGACACCGTGCTGGAGCGCAATCGTGCCCATGGACTGCCGGCGATCGACGTGTCGCCGCTACAGGGCAGGTTCCTGAATCTCGTCGTCCGGATGTGCGGCGCGCGTCGCGTTCTCGAAATCGGCACGCTTGGCGGCTATTCGACGATCTGGATCGCGCGTGCGTTGCCCGCGGGGGGGCAAAGTCGTGACGCTCGAACTGGAAAGTACCCACGCGGCGGTCGCGCGGGAAAATTTCGCCACGGCCGGGGTCTCCGACAAGATCGACCTTCATGTGGGGCCGGCGCTTTCCTCGCTCGAGAGACTGGGTGCGGATGGGTTCGGTCCGTTCGACCTCGTTTTCATCGATGCCGACAAGCCCAACAACAAGTCGTATCTGGACTGGGCCATGCGGCTGGCGCGGTCGGGGACAATCATCGTCTGCGATAACGTCATCCGGGACGGAGCCGTTATCGAGGCAGGAAGCAAGGATCCGAACGTGCAGGGCGCCCGCGATGTCTTTTCGTTCTTCGGACATCAGGAAACACTGCAGGCGACCGCGCTGCAAACAGTCGGCGAGAAGGGCTATGACGGCTTCGCCATCGCGATCGTTGGTGAAAGCTGAGGGTCTCAATTCGGCTCGTCGAAAGTGACGATGGAAACCTCGCCCTCCGTGGCGCCCTGCCAGGCGGAAAGGTGCGGTTCCTCGTCGGGCGCGCCTTCCATCTCGCCGATCTGGTCGAGTTCCGCCTCGGCATAGCCTTCCTTGGCGAGTGCTTCCAGCGCGCGGCGTACGGCCGAATCGTCGTCCGGCGCCACCAGCATGACATGGACTCCCTCCGACTCGCCCCCCTTCCGGCGCCACACGCGACCGACGATGATGGTGACCGGGCGCTCCTCATTGTCGTTCATGGCCGGCTTCCTTCAGATGGATTCGTTTCCTGACCGATCCTTGCATGGATGGAAGTTGTGACACAGCGCCAAGTTCGTCACTTTTGCTCTTGAAGCGGGCCGGCTTGATAACAATATTGCGTGGGCCGGCATCTGCCTTTGTGACGCATGATTATTGCGCTGCAAGGGTTGACGCCCCGGTGGGTTTTGCGTATTACCCGCCGCGTCTGAGCCGATGTGAAGCATCGCTTTTCGGAACGTCGCGTTCCGGACTTCGCTTCAAACAGGGCTCGTTCTACGAGCGAATAGACATTTCCGGCGTGCATGAAGCGGCTTCGCTTCCTCTGCTTATTGTTCGGGCAGGACCGCGAAAGAGTGGTTTATGCCCGAATTTGCGTATGGAAATGGCGCCTGAACGGCCCGCCAGGGCTTTGGACACGGAATTTTTGAGAAAGAGGAAGGTTTTAATGCCTACCGTCAACCAGCTGATCCGCAAGCCGCGCGTTGCGCCGGTGAAGCGCAACAAGGTGCCGGCCATGCAGGCGAACCCGCAGAAGCGGGGTGTTTGCACGCGCGTCTATACGACGACGCCGAAGAAGCCGAACTCGGCGCTCCGCAAGGTCGCGAAGATTCGCCTTACCAACGGCTTCGAGGTGATCGGCTACATTCCAGGTGAAGGTCATAACCTTCAGGAGCACTCCGTCGTCATGATCCGCGGCGGTCGTGTGAAAGACCTTCCGGGTGTGCGCTACCACATCATTCGTGGCGTGCTCGACACCCAGGGTGTGAAGAATCGCAAACAGCGCCGCTCGAAATACGGCGCCAAGCGTCCGAAGTAGGGTTTTCCGGCTTCGGCGCTTTTGTTTTGTGCGCCGGGCCTCGAGATTGAGAGACGAGAACATGTCCCGACGTCACAAAGCGGATAAGCGCGAGATCAATCCGGATCCGAAGTTCGGCGATCTGGTGGTCACGAAGTTCATGAACGCCGTCATGTATGACGGCAAGAAGTCGGTCGCCGAAACGATCGTCTACGGCGCGCTCGATCAGGTGCAGGCCAAGACGAAGCAGGAGCCGGTGGCGGTCTTCCATCAGGCGCTCGAGAACGTCGCGCCGCATATTGAGGTGAAGTCCCGCCGTGTCGGTGGTGCCACCTATCAGGTTCCGATCGACGTGCGTCCCGAGCGCCGTCAGGCGCTGGCCATCCGCTGGCTGATTACCGCCGCCCGCGCCCGCAACGAGACGACCATGGTCGATCGTCTTTCCGGTGAGCTGATGGACGCCGCCAACAATCGTGGCTCCGCCGTCAAAAAGCGTGAAGACACGCACAAGATGGCCGAGGCCAACCGCGCTTTCGCGCATTACCGCTGGTAAAGCGCCAGACAGGACTGGAAGAGGCACTTCAATGGCCCGCGAATATCAACTCCACGACTATCGTAACTTTGGCATCATGGCCCACATCGATGCCGGCAAGACGACGACGACGGAGCGCATCCTCTACTATACCGGCAAGAACCATAAGATGGGCGAGACCCATGATGGTGCTTCGACCATGGATTGGATGGAGCAGGAGCAGGAGCGCGGCATCACCATCACGTCGGCGGCCACCACGACCTTCTGGAAGGGCCGGGATGGCAAGATGCGTCGCTTCAACATCATCGACACGCCGGGCCACGTCGACTTCACCATCGAGGTGGAGCGTTCGCTGCGCGTGCTCGACGGCGCCATCGCGCTGCTCGATTCCAATGCCGGCGTCGAGCCGCAGACGGAGACGGTGTGGCGGCAGGCGGAGAAGTATCACGTTCCGCGCATGATCTTCTGCAACAAGATGGACAAGATCGGCGCCGATTTCTATCGCTGCCTCGAAATGATCAAGTCGCGCCTCGGTGCGATCCCCGTCGCCATGCAGTTGCCGATCGGCGCCGAGAACGATTTCAAGGGCGTCGTCGATCTGATCGAGATGAAGGCGCTGGTCTGGCACGAGGAGCATCTCGGCGCCGACTGGGACGTCACCGACATTCCGGCCGATCTCCAGGCCAAGGCCGAGGAATATCGCGAGAAACTCGTCGAGTCCGCCGTCGAGATGGATGACGACGCGATGAATGCGTATCTCGAGGGCACCATGCCCACGAACGAGGAATTGCGCGCGCTGATCCGCAAGGGGACCATCGCTGTCAAGTTCCATCCGGTTCTGTGCGGTACGGCTTTCAAGAACAAGGGCGTCCAGCCGCTGCTCGATGCCGTTGTCGACTTCCTGCCCGCCCCGGACGAAGTTCCGGACATCAAGGGCGTCGATCCCAAGACCGAGAAGGAAATTGTCCGCAAGTCGTCGGACAATGAGCCCCTGGCCATGCTGGCCTTCAAGATCATGAATGATCCGTTCGTCGGCTCGCTGACTTTCGCGCGTATCTATTCCGGTATGCTGAAGAAGGGCGTTTCGCTCGAAAATACCGTCAAGGGCAAGAAGGAACGCATCGGGCGTATGCTTCAGATGCACTCCAATTCCCGTGAAGATATCGAAGAGGCGTATGCCGGCGACATCGTGGCGCTTGCCGGTCTCAAGGAGACGACGACCGGCGATACGCTGTGTGATCCCGTCCACCCCGTCATCCTCGAGCGCATGGAGTTCCCGGATCCCGTTATCCAGATCGCCATCGAGCCAAAGACCAAGGGCGACCAGGAGAAGATGGGCGTCGCGCTCCACCGCCTTGCCGCCGAGGACCCGTCTTTCCGCGTCAAGACCGACGAGGAAAGCGGCCAGACCATCATCGCCGGTATGGGCGAGCTTCATCTCGACATCATCGTCGATCGCATGCGGCGTGAGTTCAAGGTCGAGGCCAATGTCGGCGCTCCGCAGGTCGCCTATCGCGAGACGATCACGAGAGCGGCCGAGATCGACTACACGCACAAGAAGCAGACCGGCGGTTCGGGCCAGTTCGCCCGCGTGAAGATCGTCTTCGAGCCGAATCCTGAGGGCGAGGATTTCGTATTCGAGTCCAAGATCGTCGGCGGCGCCGTTCCGAAGGAATACATCCCCGGCGTCCAGAAGGGCATCGAGAGCGTGCTTTCTTCCGGCCCGATCGCGGGCTTCCCGATGCTCGGTGTCAAGGCGAGCCTCATCGATGGCGCCTACCACGATGTCGACTCCTCGGTGCTGGCGTTCGAGATCGCATCCCGCGCTGCTTTCCGCGAAGGCGCCCAGAAGGCAGGCGCGCAGCTCCTCGAGCCGATCATGAAGGTCGAGGTGGTGACGCCGGAGGATTATGTCGGCAACGTCATCGGCGACCTGAACGGCCGGCGCGGCCAGATCCAGGGCCAGGAGAGCCGTGGCATCGCCGTGGTGGTCAATGCCATGGTGCCGCTCGCCAACATGTTCAAATATGTCGACACGCTGCGCTCGATGTCGCAGGGCCGTGCCCAGTACACGATGCAGTTCGATCATTACGAGCCGGTTCCGACGGCAGTCGCCCAGGAAATCCAGAAGAAATACGCGTAACGGGCGGTTGCGCCTGAACCTTAACGTGACGCCCGAGCGGGCAATAGACAGTGGAGACCTCACATGGCCAAAGCGAAATATGAGCGAACGAAGCCGCATGTGAACATTGGGACGATTGGTCATGTTGACCATGGGAAGACGTCGTTGACGGCAGCGATCACGAAGTTTTTCGGGGAGTTCAAGGCGTACGACCAGATTGACGCGGCGCCTGAGGAGAAGGCTCGCGGCATCACGATCTCGACGGCGCATGTTGAGTACGAGACGGACAAGCGGCATTACGCGCATGTGGATTGCCCGGGTCACGCGGACTATGTGAAGAACATGATCACGGGCGCGGCGCAGATGGACGGCGCGATCCTGGTTGTGAGCGCGGCGGACGGTCCGATGCCGCAGACGCGCGAGCACATCCTTCTGGCGCGCCAGGTTGGCGTTCCCTCGATCGTGGTTTTTTTGAACAAGTGCGACCAGGTTGACGATGCGGAGCTTCTGGAGCTTGTCGAGCTTGAGGTTCGCGAGTTGCTGTCGAAGAACGAGTTCCCGGGCGACGACATTCCGATCGTGAAGGGTTCGGCGCTGGTTGCGCTGGAAGACGGCGACAAGAAGCTCGGCGAGGATGCGATCCGCGAGCTGATGGCGGCGGTTGATGCGTATATCCCGACGCCGGAGCGTCCGATCGACCAGCCCTTCCTGATGCCGATCGAGGACGTGTTCTCGATCTCGGGCCGCGGCACGGTTGTGACGGGTCGCGTGGAGCGCGGCGTCGTGAAGGTCGGCGAGGAGCTTGAGATCGTCGGCATCCGTCCGACGCAGAAGACGACGTGCACGGGCGTTGAGATGTTCCGCAAGCTCCTGGACCAGGGCCAGGCGGGCGACAACATCGGCGCGCTTCTCAGGGGCATCGACCGTGAAGGGGTTGAGCGTGGGCAGGTTCTGGCGAAGCCGGGTACGGTGACGCCGCACACGAAGTTCAAGGCGGAGGCCTACATCCTGACGAAGGAGGAGGGTGGCCGTCACACGCCGTTCTTCACGAACTACCGTCCGCAGTTCTATTTCCGCACGACGGACGTGACGGGGATCGTGACGCTTGCCGAGGGCACCGAGATGGTGATGCCGGGCGACAATGTGACGGTCGACGTGGAGCTGATCGTGCCGATCGCCATGGAGGAGAAGCTGCGCTTCGCCATCCGCGAAGGCGGCCGCACCGTCGGCGCCGGCGTCGTCGTCTCCATCAAGGAATAAACGGATCAAAGGGTCCGGCGCGGGCGCGGGGGATTTTCTCCCGCTCCGGCGGACAAGGAAATTGACATGAACGGACAGAATATCCGCATTCGCCTCAAGGCGTTCGATCATCGGGTGCTCGATGCCTCGACGCGCGAGATCGTGTCGACCGCCAAGCGTACCGGCGCCAATGTCCGCGGACCCATTCCGCTGCCGACGCGTATCGAGAAGTTTACGGTCAACCGCTCGCCGCATATCGACAAGAAGAGCCGCGAGCAGTTCGAGATGCGCACGCACAAGCGATTGCTCGACATCGTCGACCCGACCCCACAGACGGTCGATGCGCTGATGAAGCTCGATCTTGCCGCCGGTGTCGACGTCGAGATCAAGCTTTAAAGAGCCAATTCCATGAGCCGGCGGGTAGCCAAAGGCTCCTCTGAAGGAAGATGAACCGATGCGTTCAGGTGTAATTGCACAGAAGGTGGGAATGACCCGCATCTATAACGATGCGGGCGAGCATGTCCCGGTCACGGTTCTCCGCATGGAGAACTGCCAGGTCGTGGCTCAGCGCACCGAGGAGAAGAACGGCTACACGGCGGTCCAGCTCGGCGTCGGGCTGGCCAAGGTGAAGAACACGACGAAGGCGCTCCGCGGCCACTTTGCCAAGGCGTCGGTGGAGCCGAAGGCGAAGGTCGCCGAGTTCCGCGTGTCGCCGGACAACATGCTGGACGTCGGCGCCGAGTTGACCGTGGAGCATTTCGTTCCCGGCCAGCGCGTCGATGTGACCGGCACGACGATCGGCAAGGGTTTCCAGGGCGTGATCAAGCGCCACAATTTCGGCGGTGGCCGCGCCACCCACGGTAACTCGGTTTCGCACCGCACGCATGGTTCGACCGGCCAGCGCCAGGATCCCGGCAAGGTGTTCAAGGGCAAGAAGATGGCCGGGCACATGGGTGATGTGCGCGTGACCACGCAGAACCTCGAAGTGGTCTCCACCGACGGCGAGCGCGGCCTGATCCTGGTCCGCGGTGCGGTGCCCGGTTCGAAGGGCGCGTGGATCATGGTGCGCGACGCGGTGAAGTCGGCGCTTCCGAAGGATGCGCCGAAGCCGGCCGCCATCCGGGTCGCCAAGTCCGACAAGGCTGAAGCCGCTCCGGCGAATGAAGGGGCCGAATAATGGATCTCAAGGTAACAACCCTCGCCGGCAAGGACGCCGGGAAGCTGACGCTTTCCGACGAGATTTTCGGCCTCGATCCGCGCGAGGATATCCTGCAGCGCGTCGTGCGCTGGCAGCTTGCGAAGAAGCAGCAGGGCACGCACAAGGCAAAGGGCCGCGCGGAGGTTTCCCGCACCGGTGCCAAGATGTACAAGCAGAAGGGCACGGGCCGTGCCCGTCACTCTTCGGCACGCGTGCCGCAGTTCCGTGGCGGCGGCAAGGCTCACGGCCCGGTGGTGCGCGATCACTCGCACGACCTGCCGAAGAAGGTCCGCGCGCTCGGCCTCAAGCACGCGCTGTCGGCCAAGGCGAAGTCGTTGAGCCTGATCGTCATTGACGATCTTTCGATGAAGGACACGAAGACGAAGGCACTCGTCTCCAGCTTCGCGGCGCTTGGCCTTTCCAACGCGCTGATGATCGGCGGCGCCGAGCTTGACCAGAACTTCAAGCGCGCTGCGTCGAACATCCCCAATATCGACGTGCTGCCGATCCAGGGCATCAACGTCCATGACATACTGCGTCGCGGCACGCTGGTCCTTTCCAAGGCGGCGGTCGAGGCCCTCCAGGAGCGGTTCAAATGACGGATCTCCGCCACTACGATGTGATCGTCAGCCCGGCCATCACCGAGAAATCGACGATGGCCTCGGAGCAGAACCAGGTCGTCTTCAACGTCGCGAAGAAGGCGACGAAACCGGAAATCAAGGCCGCGGTCGAGGCGCTGTTCGGCGTCAAGGTCACCGGCGTGAACACGCTCGTTCGCAAGGGCAAGGTGAAGCGTTTTCGCGGCACCATCGGCCGGCAGGGCGATGTGAAGAAGGCGGTCGTGACGCTTGCCGACGGCGATGCAATCGACGTCTCAACCGGTCTCTGAGAAGCCGAGGTAGAGGATAATGGCACTCAAGCATTACAATCCGGTCACGCCAGGCCAGCGTCAGCTGGTCATCGTCGACCGTTCCGGCCTCTACAAGGGCAAGCCGGTGAAGGGACTGACCGAAGGTCTGGTCTCCAAGGGCGGGCGCAACAATTCGGGCCGCGTCACGGCCCGCTTCCAGGGCGGCGGTCACAAGCGCACCTATCGCGTCGTCGATTTCAAACGGCGTAAATTCGACGTTCCGGCGACGGTGGAGCGGCTCGAATACGACCCGAACCGGTCGGCGTTCATCGCGCTGGTCAAGTATGAGGACGGCGAGCTGTCCTACATCCTGGCGCCGCAGCGTCTGGTCGCTGGCGATACGGTCGTCGCGGCTGAGAGCGCCGACGTGAAGCCGGGCAACGCCATGCGGTTGTCTTCCATGCCGGTCGGCACGATCGTGCACAATGTCGAGCTGAAGCCGGGCAAGGGCGGTCAGATCGCACGTTCGGCCGGCACCTATGCGCAGCTCGTCGGTCGCGATCAGGGCTGGGCGATCCTGCGCCTGAACTCGGGCGAGCAGCGCATCGTTCACGGTTCCTGCCTGGCCACGGTGGGCGCGGTTTCCAACCCCGACCACGGCAATGTGAGCCTCGGCAAAGCCGGTCGGAAGCGTTGGCTCGGGAAGCGCCCGCACAATCGCGGCGTCACCATGAACCCGGTCGACCACCCGCATGGCGGCGGCGAAGGCCGCACCTCCGGCGGCCGCAATCCGGTCACGCCCTGGGGCAAGCCGACCAAGGGCAAGAAGACGCGGTCCAACAAGGCGACCGACAAGTTCATCATGCGCTCGCGCCACCAGCGCAAGAGCTAAGGAAAGGGTTCTCCAGTGTCCCGTTCAGTTTGGAAAGGCCCGTTCATCGACGGCTATCTCCTGAAGAAAGCCGACAAGGTGCGCGAAGGCGGCCGTAACGAGGTCATCAAGATGTGGAGCCGTCGCTCGACGATCCTGCCGCAGTTCGTCGGCCTGACCTTCGGCGTCTACAACGGCCAGAAGCACATTCCGGTTTCCGTGTCCGAGGACATGGTCGGCCATAAGTTCGGCGAGTTTTCCCCGACGCGCACCTATTACGGTCACGGCGCGGACAAGAAGGCGAAGAGGAAATAATCATGGGCAAGCCAAAGGCTCCGCGGCGGCTTGAGGACAACGAGGCGCGCGCCGTGCTGCGCACGATCCGCATCAGCCCGCAGAAGCTGAACCTGGTGGCCGCGCTGATCCGCGGCAAGAAGGTCCAGACTGCGCTGTCGGATCTGGAATTCTCGCGCAAGCGGATCGCCGGCACCGTGAAGAAGACGCTGGAATCGGCGATCGCCAACGCTGAGAACAATCACGATCTCGACGTGGATGCGCTGATCGTGGCGGAAGCCTATGTCGGCAAGTCGATCGTCATGAAGCGCTTCCATGCCCGCGGTCGCGGTCGCGCCAGCCGCATCGAGAAGCCGTTTTCGCACCTGACCATCGTCGTCAGGGAAGTCGAAGAGAAAGTGGAGGCCGCCTGATGGGCCAGAAAGTCAATCCGATCGGTCTGCGCCTCGGCATCAACCGGACCTGGGACTCGCGCTGGTATGCCAATACCGGCGAGTACGGCCGGCTCCTGCACGAGGACATCAAGATCCGCGAACTCATCATGAAGGAGATGAAGCAGGCTGCCGTCTCCAAGGTGGTCATCGAGCGCCCGCACAAGAAGTGCCGGGTGACGATCCACTCGGCGCGCCCGGGCCTCATCATCGGCAAGAAGGGCGCGGACATCGAGAAGCTGCGCCGCAAGCTGTCCGACATGACCAAGGCCGAGACGCATCTCAACATCGTCGAGGTGCGCAAGCCGGAGACCGACGCCACGCTGATCGCGCAGTCGATCGCGCAGCAGCTTGAGCGCCGCATCGCTTTCCGCCGCGCCATGAAGCGTGCTGTCCAGTCGGCGATGCGCCTTGGCGCCGAGGGCATCCGCATCAACTGCTCGGGCCGTCTCGGCGGCGCGGAGATCGCGCGCATGGAATGGTACCGCGAGGGCCGGGTGCCGCTGCATACGCTGCGCGCCGATGTCGATTACGGTACGGCCGAGGCGAACACCGCCTATGGCAAGTGCGGCGTCAAGGTGTGGGTTTTCAAGGGCGAGATCCTCGAGCACGACCCGATGGCCTCTGAGCGCCGCGCGGTCGAGGGCGATCATAGCCATGGCGGCGCCCGTCGCCGCGAGAACGCCTGATAGGCAGGAAGAATCTGGAGTAACACAAGATGCTGCAGCCAAAGCGCACGGCCTATCGCAAGCAGTTCAAGGGCCGCATCCATGGCGTTGCCAAGGGTGGCACGGATCTGAACTTCGGCGCTTTCGGACTGAAGGCGCTGGAACCGAACAGGGTGACCGCACGTGAGATCGAGGCGGCCCGCCGCGCGATCACGCGCCAGATGAAGCGCCAGGGGCGCGTCTGGATCCGCATTTTCCCGGACGTTCCGGTGACCGGCAAGCCGACCGAAGTCCGCATGGGCAAGGGCAAGGGCAGCGTCGATTACTGGGCCTGCAGGGTAAAGCCGGGCCGCATCATGTTCGAGCTAGACGGCGTCGACGAGGAGACCGCGCGCGAGGCGCTGCGTCTCGGCGCCGCTAAGCTTTCGGTCAGGACGCGTTTCGTCCAGCGCATTGCGGAATAGGAAGGGTTTTGGCCATGAAAAGCGATGAAGCCCGGGGAATGACCCCAGACCAGTTGGGTGACGAACTGGCCAAGCTGAAGAAGGAGCAGTTCAACCTGCGCTTCCAGAAGGCGACCGGCCAGCTCGAGAAAACCGCGCGCGTCCGCCAGGTTCGGCGTGACATCGCGCGCATCAAGACGATCGCGGCCGAAAAGGCCGCCGGCAAGAAGGCATAAGGACAAGACCATGCCAAAGCGCATCCTGCAGGGCACCGTCGTCAGCGACAAGAACGACAAGACGGTCGTTGTCGATGTCGAGCGCCGTTTTACGCATCCGGCCATGAAGAAGACCGTGCGCCGCACGAAGAAGTACCAGGCGCATGACGAGAGCAACGCGCACAAGGTCGGCGATACGGTGTTCATCCAGGAATGTGCGCCGATCTCGCGCCACAAGCGCTGGACCGTCATCACCGAAGAGCAGGCGCAGTAAGAAGAGCAAGGACAGCCGGGGAGGGCGCATCCCGTCCCCGATAATCAGGAAAGCGGTCAGTCATGATTCAGATGCAAACAAACCTCGACGTCGCCGACAATTCCGGCGCGCGTCGTGTCATGTGCATCAAGGTGCTGGGCGGCTCGAAGCGGAAATATGCCTCCGTCGGCGACATCATCGTCGTCTCGGTGAAGGAAGCGATCCCGCGCGGCCGCGTCAAGAAGGGCGACGTGATGAAGGCGGTGGTTGTGCGCACGGCCAAGGACATCCGCCGCCCGGACGGCAGCGTCATCCGGTTCGACAAGAATGCGGCGGTCCTCGTCGACAACAAGAAGGAACCGGTCGGCACCCGTATCTTTGGGCCGGTGCCGCGCGAGTTGCGTGCCAAGAACCATATGAAGATCATCTCGCTCGCGCCTGAAGTGCTGTAAGGAGCCGGAAGATGCAAAAGATCAAGAAGGGCGACAAGGTTGTCGTGCTCACCGGCAAGGACAAGGGCCGCACCGGCGAGGTAGTCAGCGTTTCTCCGAAGGAGAGCCGTGCCGTCGTTCGTGGCGTCAATCTGATCCGGCGCCACCAGCGCCAGACGCAGAGTCAGGAAGGCGGCATCATCACCAAGGAAGCGCCGATCCATCTGTCCAACATCGCGCTCGCCGACCCGAAGGACGGCAAGCCGACCCGCGTCGGCTTCACCTTCCAGAAGGACGGCAAGAAGGTGCGCGTCGCCAAGCGCTCGGGAGAAACCATCGATGGCTAAGACCGCATACGAGCCGCGGATGAAGAAGCTCTACAACGAGAAGATCCGCAAGGCGCTCCTGGAAGAGTTCAAGTACGAGAACGAGATGCAGGTTCCGCGTCTCGACAAGATCGTCGTGAACATGGGCGTCGGCGAGGCGACGGGCGATTCCAAGAAGCCGAGCGTCGCGGCGGAAGACCTCGGCCGCATCACGGGCCAGAAGGCCATCGTGACCCATGCGCGCAAATCGATCGCCGGCTTCAAGGTCCGCGAGAACATGCCGATCGGCGCCAAGGTCACCTTGCGCAAGGACCGCATGTACGAATTCCTCGACCGCCTGGTCACGATAGCGCTGCCGCGCGTTCGCGACTTCCGCGGGCTCAACGCCAAAAGTTTCGATGGCCGCGGCAACTTCGCCATGGGCATCAAGGAACATATCGTGTTCCCCGAGATCAACTACGATCAGGTCGACCAGATCTGGGGGATGGACGTGATCGTCTGTACGACCGCCAAGACGGATGACGAGGCCCGGGCGCTGCTCAAGGCCTTCAACTTCCCCTTCCGGCAGTAACGGCAGGCGAGAAAAAGGAAAGCAACATGGCAAAGACCAGTGCAGTAGAAAAGAACAAGCGCCGCCGTTCTCTCGTCAAGAGCTACGCTGCCAAGCGTAAGGAGCTGAAGGCCATTATCATGGACCAGAAGCTGCCGATCGAGGAGCGCTTCCGTGCGCAGTTGAAGCTCGCCGCGCTGCCGCGCAACTCTTCGGCCACGCGCATCCGCAACCGCTGCGAAGTGACAGGCCGCCCGCGCGCCTATTACCGCAAGCTCAGGATGTCACGTATCGCGCTGCGCGAACTCGGCGCCATCGGCCTTGTGCCGGGCCTGGTCAAGTCGAGCTGGTAAGGAGGATTTGGAATGTCTGTGAGCGATCCTCTCGGCGATATGCTGACCCGCATCCGCAACGCCATCGGCCGCAAGAAGGACAAGGTCTCGACGCCTGCTTCCACGCTTCGCGCCCGCGTGCTCGACGTGCTGAAGGCGGAAGGTTATATCCGTGACTACAGCCAGGTCGATTATGACAATGGCAAGTCGGAACTCGAGATCGAGCTGAAATATTTCGAGGGCCAGCCGGTGATCCGCGAGATCGCCCGTGTCTCGAAGCCCGGCCGCCGCGTCTATGTGTCGGTGAAGTCGATCCCGCAGGTCGCGAACGGCCTCGGCATCGCCATCCTCTCGACGCCGAAGGGCGTGATGGCCGACCATGAAGCGCGTGAGCAGAACGTCGGCGGCGAAATTCTCTGCCAGATCTTCTGATCCGGCCAAGGAAAGAAAAGGCGAGGACAAGAAATGTCTCGTATTGGAAAAAGGCCGGTCTCCGTGCCTCAGGGCGTCACCGCCACTGTCGACGGCCAGACCGTGACCGCGAAGGGTCCGAAGGGCGAGCTGAAATTCGTCGTCAACGACGACGTTCTGGTCAAGCTCGAGGACGGCCATATCAAGGTCGATCCGCGTGATCAGTCGAAGGCAGCGCGCTCCAAATGGGGCATGTCGCGCACGCAGATCGTCAACATCCTGACAGGCGTCAAGGATGGCTTCGAGAAGCGCCTGGAGATCAACGGCGTCGGTTACCGCGCGGCGATGCAGGGCAGGAACCTGCAGCTTGCGCTGGGCTTCAGCCACGACGTCGTCTACGAGACCCCGCAAGGGGTCACGATCGCGGTGCCGAAGCCGACCGAAATCGTCGTGTCGGGCATCGACAAGCAGGCTGTCGGGCAGGTTGCGGCGGAAATCCGCGAGTACCGTGGACCCGAGCCCTACAAGGGCAAGGGCGTCAAGTACGCGGACGAGCGGATTGTTCGCAAGGAAGGCAAGAAGAAGTAGTTCGTCGGTCGTGGATTGCCGGTCGCTGCGAATATCGACCGGCGTCTGACTGACAGGCAGGGAAAGAAGCCATGGTTTCCAAACTATCCGTCAAGCGCCGCGCTGCCCGTGTTCGCCGCCAGATCAGGGCGAACAACACCGAGCGCCCGCGCCTCTCGATCTACAGGTCGGGCAAGAACATTTACGCCCAGGTCATTGACGACAAGGCGGGTCGTACTCTTGCGGCCGCTTCGACGCTCGACAAGGATCTGAAGGGCGGCTTGAAGACCGGTGCCGATATCTCGGCTGCCTCGGCTGTCGGCAAGCTCATCGCCGAGCGCGCCGGTAAGGCGGGCGTGAAGGAAGTGGTCTTCGACCGTGGCCCCTACATCTTCCACGGCCGCGTCAAGGCGCTTGCCGATGCGGCCCGCGAAGGCGGCCTGAGCTTCTGATTTTTTCACCGCCGGCGCCACAGCGCCGGTATCGTCAACCGTGTCTCCGGAAAAAAATAAGGATTAGGATATGGCACAGGAACGTAGGGAAGGCGGTCGCGGTCGCGACCGTGAAGAGCGCGACAGCGAATTCGTCGACAAGCTCGTCCACATCAACCGCGTCGCCAAGGTGGTGAAGGGCGGCCGTCGGTTCGGTTTCGCCGCGCTCGTCGTCGTCGGTGACCAGAAGGGTCGTGTCGGCTTCGGCCATGGCAAGGCGCGTGAAGTGCCGGAGGCGATTCGCAAGGCGACCGAGAGCGCCAAGCGCGACATGATCTTCGTGCCGCTGCGTTCGGGCCGTACGCTGCACCATGACGTCGAGGGACGTCACGGGGCGGGCAGGGTCCTTCTCCGCGCGGCCAAGCCCGGTACCGGCATCATCGCCGGCGGCCCGATGCGCGCCGTCTTCGAGACGCTCGGCATGCACGACGTCGTCGCAAAGTCGATGGGCACGTCCAACCCCTACAACATGGTGCGAGCTACCTTTGATGCCCTGAAGAACCAGAAGCATCCGAAGGAAGTCGCCGCGCAGCGCGGCATCAAGTATTCGACGCTTCAGGCGCGCCGCGGCGCGACCGTCGCGGCCGAAGAATAAGCCGGGCAGATCAGGAAGATACGACCATGGCCAAGAAAGAAAGCAAGACCATCACGGTCGAACAGATCGGCAGCCCGATCCGCCGTCCGAAGGACCAGCGCGCGACGCTGGTCGGTCTCGGCCTGAACAAGCTGCATCGTCGCCGCACGCTGGAGGATACGCCTTCGGTCCGCGGCATGATCGCCAAAGTGGAACACCTCGTCCGCGTTGTGGACGAGGCTTGAGAAGCGCTGGAGAATTCCGATGAAACTCAACGAACTGCGCGACAATGACGGCGCCACCAAGGCCCGCAAGCGCGTTGGCCGCGGCATCGGCTCCGGCTCCGGCAAGACCGGCGGTCGCGGCGTAAAGGGCCAGAAGTCCCGTTCGGGCGTCGCCGTCAACGGTTTCGAGGGCGGCCAGATGGCGCTCTATCGCCGTCTGCCGAAGCGTGGCTTCAAGAACCTGTTCGGGTCCGACTTCAACATCGTTTCCGTGGCGCGCATCCAGGCCGCGGTCGATGCCAAGAAGCTTGACCCGAAAGAGACGGTCACCGTCGAGAGCCTGGTCAAGGCGGGCGTTGTGCGCCGCGCCAAGGACGGCGTGCGCCTGCTCGGCGACGGTGAATTGAAAGCAAAGCTTGCGTTCGACGTTGCGGGCGCGTCCAAATCGGCGGTCGAGAAGATCGAAAAGGCCGGCGGCTCGGTCAAGCTGCCGCAGAAGGCCGCAGCCGAGTAACGCGGAACCGACCCCGTTGTGAACGGCGGTCGCTTGCATCCCGGTCGGGCGGAGCCTATTTCTCGCACCGGCAATCCGCGCGCCCCGGCCTGCCGGGGCGCTTGCGTGACCAAGCGGAGAATATTGTATGGCATCGGCTGCTGAACAACTGGCATCCAATCTGAATTTTTCCGCTTTCGCCAAGGCGGAGGAACTGAAGAAGCGTATCTGGTTCACGCTCGGCGCGCTGCTCGTCTACCGTCTCGGCACCTATATCCCCATTCCGGGCATCAATCCGGATGCGTTCGCGCAGGCGTTCCAGCAGCAGAGCGGCGGCGTGCTCGGTATGTTCAACATGTTCGCCGGCGGCGCCGTGCAGCGCATGGCCATCTTCGCTCTCGGCATCATGCCTTACATCTCCGCCTCGATCATCATGCAGTTGATGACGTCGGTCATTCCTTCGCTCGAGCAGCTCAAGAAGGAGGGCGAGCAGGGCCGCAAGGTCATCAACCAGTATACGCGCTATGGCACGGTCGTCCTGGCGCTCGTGCAGTCTTACGGCATCGCCATCGGGCTGCAGAGCGGCAATAACATCGTCACGAATCCGGGCTTCACCTTTCTCTTCTCGGCGACCGTCACGCTGCTCGGGGGTACAATGTTCCTCATGTGGCTCGGCGAGCAGATCACCGAGCGCGGCATCGGCAACGGTATCTCGCTCATCATCATGGCCGGTATCGTCGCGAACCTGCCGCATGCGATCTCCAACACGCTGGAGCAGGGGCGCACGGGTGCCATTTCGACCGGCATCATTCTCCTGGTTGCGGTGGTCGCGGTCGTCACGGTTGCGGTCATCGTCTTCTTCGAGCGGGCGCAGCGGCGGCTGCTCATCCAGTACCCGAAGCGTCAGGTCGGCAACCGGATGTTCCAGGGCGATACCTCGCACCTGCCGCTCAAGCTGAATACGTCCGGTGTCATCCCGCCGATCTTTGCTTCCTCGCTGCTTCTGCTGCCCGCGACGGTGGCGGGCTTCTCGAACACGACGAACTTTCCCGACTGGGCGCGTTCGATCCTTGCCGCTCTCGGCAATGGCCAGCCGCTCTACATGGTGCTCTATGCCGGCATGATCGCCTTCTTCACCTTTTTCTACACGGCGATCGTCTTCAATCCGAAGGATACCGCCGACCAGTTGAAGAAGCATTCCGGCTTCATACCGGGCTATCGCCCCGGTGAGCGGACGGCGGATTATATCGACTACGTTCTCACGCGTATCACGGCGATCGGCGCCGTCTATCTGGTGCTCGTCTGCCTCTTACCCGAATTTCTAATAACGACGTTCCACGTTCCGTTCTATCTTGGCGGCACGTCGCTTCTGATCGTGGTCAGTGTCACGCTCGATACGGTGGCGCAGATCCAGGGGCATCTCATCGCGCACCAGTATGAGGGCCTGATCAAGAAGTCGAAACTGCGTGGAGGAAAGAGGGGACGATGAGGCTTATTCTGCTCGGGCCGCCGGGCGCCGGCAAGGGAACGCAGGCGAAAGTCCTGACCGAGAAACACGGGATCCCGCAACTTTCGACGGGCGACATGCTGCGTGCGGCGGTCGCGGCAGGGTCTGAGGTCGGAAAGCGCGCGAAAGCGGTCATGGATTCCGGCGGGCTGGTCTCCGACGAGATCGTCAACCAGATCGTTTCGGAGCGGATCGACCAGGCTGACTGCGCCAACGGTTTCATCCTCGACGGTTATCCGCGCACTGTCCCCCAGGCGGAAGCGTTGAGCGGGATGCTCAGGCAGAAAGGCCTGCGCCTGGATGGCGTCGTCAATCTGAAGGTGGACGAAGAAGCGCTGGTGCGCCGCATGGAGTCGCGTGTGCGCGAGACGATCGCTGCCGGAGGCAAGGTTCGCGCGGACGACAATCCGGAATCCTTCAAGAAGCGGCTGGAGGAGTACCGTGAAAAGACTGCGCCGCTTGCCGATTATTATCGGGGAACCGGCGAGTTGAGATCGGTCGATGGCATGGCTGACATGAAGGCAGTCACGGCCGAAATCGAAAGGGTTCTGGAGACGGCGTGAACGCGTTGGCCTGCATGGCCGGTCGCGGCGCTACAGGTGTTGACTTTCCGGCGTGATTCCGCCTAAGAGAGCGCCAATTCGCTTTCAATTAGAGCGGTCGGCGCCGATCAGGGTTGATAAGGATCGGGCCGGGCGCTTTTGCATTGTCCGGCCAGTGTCGAATGAATGCCCGGACCGGGCGAACGAACATATCAAGGAGAAGCGGCGTGGCCCGTATCGCTGGCGTCAATATTCCAACCAACAAGCGTGTCGTCATCGCGCTGCAGTACATCCATGGTATTGGCCCGACTTTCGCCAGGCAGATCGTGGAGAAGGTCAACATTCCGCTGGAGCGCCGGGTCAACGAGTTGACCGACGCCGAGGTGCTGGCCATCCGCGAGACGATCGACCGCGACTATCAGGTCGAGGGCGATCTTCGCCGCGAAGTGTCGATGAATATCAAGCGTCTCATGGACCTCGGCGTCTATCGCGGCTTGCGTCATCGCCGCTCGCTGCCGGTTCGCGGCCAGCGCACGCACACCAATGCGCGGACCCGTAAGGGCCCGGCGAAGGCGATTGCCGGGAAGAAGAAATAATTCAGTCGGTTGTCGCTAGCAGTTCGTCAGTCGAATGACGATCGGCGATTGACGACCGACTATGGTGTAGCCGCTGGCATTACGGCGGTGTCAAGATCGAACGAAAGGTAGATAATGGCCAAGGAAGCCGTACGCGTTCGCCGTCGCGAGCGTAAGAATATCTCGTCGGGCGTCGCCCACGTCAATTCGACCTTCAACAATACGATGATCACCATCACCGATGCGCAGGGCAACGCGATTGCCTGGTCGTCGGCGGGTGCTCAAGGTTTCAAGGGCTCGCGCAAGTCGACCCCGTTCGCGGCGCAGGTCGCTGCCGAGGATGCGGCGAAGAAGGCGCAGGAGCATGGCATGCGCATGCTTGAGGTCGAGGTTTGCGGTCCGGGCTCCGGCCGTGAGTCGGCGCTGCGCGCCTTGCAGGCGGCGGGCTTCACCATTACATCCATTCGTGACGTGACCCCGATCCCGCACAATGGATGCCGGCCGCGCAAGAAGCGCCGCGTCTAAGTTCTGAAATCCATCTGCCGCAATGAGCGCTCCTCGGGGCGCTCCTCTTCGGTTTCCAGATCGCCCGCCACGATTGGATGGTGGCGGGGACAAGGAAGGAAAACGAAATGATCCAGAAAAACTGGCAGGAACTCATCAAGCCGAACAAGGTGGAGTTCTCCTCCAAGGGCAAGACGACGACAACGCTGGTGGCCGAACCGCTGGAGAGGGGCTTCGGCCTGACCCTCGGCAACGCGCTGCGCCGCGTGCTGCTCTCCTCGCTGAGAGGCGCCGCCGTCACCGCTGTCCAGATCGATGGCGTGCTGCATGAATTCTCCTCGATCCCGGGCGTGCGCGAGGATGTCACCGACATCGTCCTCAACATCAAGGAAATCGCCATCCGTATGGAAGGCGACGGGCCGAAGCGCATGGTCGTGCGCAAGCAGGGCCCGGGCGTGGTCACCGCCGGCGACATCCAGACGGTCGGCGATGTCGAGATCCTGAATCCGGATCACATCATCTGCACGCTGGACGAAGGCGCGGAAATCCGCATGGAGTTCACCGTCGACAGCGGCAAGGGCTATGTGCCGGCCGAGCGTAACCGCGCGGAGGACGCGCCGATCGGGTTGATTCCGGTCGACAGCCTCTATTCGCCGGTGAAGAAGGTCTCCTACAAGGTTGAGAACACCCGCGAAGGCCAGGTTCTCGACTATGACAAGCTCACCATGTCGATCGAGACCGACGGATCGGTCACGGGCGAGGACGCGGTGGCATTCGCCGCGCGCATCCTGCAGGACCAGCTTGCGCTCTTCGTCAATTTCGAGGAGCCGCACAAGGAACAGCCGCAGGAGCAGGTTACGGAACTGGCCTTCAATCCGGCGCTGCTCAAGAAGGTGGACGAGCTGGAGCTTTCGGTCCGTTCGGCCAACTGCCTGAAGAACGACAACATCGTCTATATCGGCGACCTGATCCAGAAGACGGAAGCCGAGATGCTGCGCACGCCGAATTTCGGCCGCAAGTCGCTGAACGAGATCAAGGAAGTGCTCGCCGCCATGGGCCTGCATCTCGGCATGGAAGTGCCGGACTGGCCGCCGGAGAACATCGAAGACCTCGCCAAGCGCTACGAAGATCAATACTGAGACGCGGCAGACCGCTCTCTATAAGGAAACCGAAGGAGAAGGCTCATGCGTCATGGACGTTCCGGCCGCCGGCTGAACCGCACCGTCAGCCATCGCAAGGCCCTGTTTTCCAACATGGCCGCTTCGCTCATCGAGCATGAGCAGATTACGACGACGCTTCCGAAAGCCAAGGAACTGCGCCCGATTGTAGAGAAGCTCGTGACGCTCGGCAAGCGCGGCGATTTGCATGCCCGCCGTCAGGCGATCGCCGCTATCGGCTCCGATGCGCTGGCGAAGCGCCTGTTCGAGACGATCGCGCCGCGCTACGCCTCTCGCAATGGCGGCTATCTGCGCATCATGAAGGCAGGTTTCCGCCATGGCGACAATGCCGCAATGGCCGTCATCGAATTCGTCGACCGCGACACCTCCGCGAAGGGCGCGGCGGATCGTGCCCGCACGGCGGCCGAGGAAACCGAGAATGAGGCCGAGGCGGCCTGAGCCACACTGTCTTATAAGCCAGTCGGAAAGGGGCCGTGCGGCCCCTTTTTCGTTATTCGCAGTCACATGCGGGTGATTGCCGGTGGATCGTCATCCAACGGTAACGGCATAGTCATCCCCCGGTCATGCGTCTTGGACAGAAGAAAGGACATTGGTCCCCGTCCAAAGGATGCGTGTTATGAAAATCTCCCGACATTTCCTCTCCGCGAGCATCGCGCTCTCGGCTCTCGTCGTGTCCTTGCCCGGCCATGCCGACGATGCCGAAGCCTATCTTTCGCGCGCGGCACGGGGCGATATCACCCAGCCAGGCGGAGCGCGACGGCTTGCAGGCGATGCGACGGAGCAGTTCAAGGCGCTTGTCGATGACGGGGAAGTACGAAACGTAATCCTGCTCATCGGCGATGGCATGGGCGATTCCGAGATCACCGTCGCGCGGAATTATGCCGAAGGCGCCGGCGGTTTCTTCAGGGGTATCGATGCGCTGCCGGTTACCGGTCAGTACACCCATTATTCGCTGGATAGGAAAACCGGCAAGCCGGATTATGTGACCGATTCGGCCGCGTCGGGCACCGCGTGGGCGACCGGCGTAAAGACCTACAACAATGCGGTTGGCGTCGACATTCATGGCAAGCCGCACAAAAACCTGATCGAGCTTGCCAAGGCGGCTGGGTTCGCGACCGGCAATGTGTCCACGGCGGAAATTCAGGACGCGACGCCGGCGGTCCTCTTGGCGCATGTCTCGCTGCGCAAATGCTACGGCCCGGAGGAGACGAGCAAGAACTGCCCGGAGAATGCGCTGGAGAATGGCGGTCTCGGTTCGATCAGCGAGCAGATTCTCGATACGCGTGCCGATCTGGTGCTCGGTGGCGGCGCCAAGAGTTTCGAGCAGGTGACGAAAGCCGGCAAATGGAGCGGCAGAACCTTGCTCGATCAGGCGAAGGAACAGGGCTTCACGATAGTCACCAATCTCGGCGAAATGGACGCGTTGACCAAGGCGAACCAGGACAAGCCGGTGCTTGGGCTCTTCTCCGGCGGCAATATGCCGGTCCGCTGGATGGGTCCGAAGGCGAGCTTACACGGCAATATCGACAAGGAGCCGGTCACCTGCGAGCCGAACCCGGAGCGGACCCCAGCGATCCCGACGCTTGCCGCCATGACGGAGAAGGCGATCGACCTGCTGAAGTCGAACGAGAAGGGCTTCTTCCTGCAGGTCGAGGGCGCATCGATCGACAAGCAGGACCATGCGGCCAATCCATGTGGCCAGATCGGCGAGACGGTCGATCTGGACGAGGCGGTTCAGGCGGCGCTCGCCTTCGCCAAGGCCGACGGAAAGACGCTGGTGATCGTTACGGCCGACCACGCCCATTCGAGCCAGATCATTCCAAACGATACGAAGGCGCCGGGGCTGACGGAAGCGCTGATGACCCGCGACGGATCGGTCATGTCGGTCAGTTATGGCAATTCGGAGGGCGATTCCCAGGAGCACACCGGCGCGCAATTGCGGGTCGCGGCCTTCGGCCCCCACGCGGGGAATTTCGCCGGGCTCACGGATCAGACGGACATGTTCTACACGATCCGCGATGCGCTGAAGCTCGGCGAAAGCCAGCGTGCCGACGCTAATTGACTGTTTTCATTTCGTCGCCTTGGAACCCCGGCCGCCGGCCGGGGTTTCTTTTTGGTGCGTCGCTGACTCCGGCGTTGTGAACAGCCTTTCAATTTGCACAATCCTCTGTGAGAAGGGCAGCGACACGACCATTGGCAGGAAAACGGGAATGCGGAACGGCAAAAGGCGTTTCATGGCTCTGGCGGTCAGCGTCCTGGTAGGGGCGCTGATTGTCTCTTTTGCGTTTGAGGCGACAGCCGAAGAGAAGAGCACCGTCGGCGGCGTTCTGTCCGATCTGCTGGGCAACGGGCAGAACCAGAGCCAGCAGAAGCCGGGCGGAAGCCAGGCAGGAAAGGCCGACGACACATTGCGCCGTGTACCGTTCGGGCGCGAGGAGATGGAACTATCCTTCGCGCCGCTGGTCAAGCGTACCGCGCCGGCCGTCGTCAACGTCTATGCGTCGAGCAAGGTGAGGGTGCAGTCACCCTTCATGGACGATCCGTTCTTCGGCCGCTTCTTCGGCCAGCAGATGCCGCCGCGCGTGCAGTCCTCGCTCGGCTCCGGCGTGATCGTCGATTCGTCGGGCATCATCGTCACCAACAACCATGTCATCCAGGGCGCCGACGAGGTGAAGGTGGCGCTTTCGGACGGGCGTGAATTCGAGAGCAAGATCCTGCTCAAGGACGACAAGGTCGACCTCGCCGTCCTCAAGATCAAGGCGCCCGACCCGCTGCCGACAATTCCGCTCGGCGATTCCGACGCGCTGGAAGTCGGCGACCTCGTGCTGGCGATGGGCAACCCCTTCGGCGTCGGCCAGACCACGACCAGCGGCATCGTCTCTGCTCTCGCGCGTACGCATATCGGCGTCTCCGACTATTCTTTCTTCATCCAGACCGACGCAGCCATCAATCCCGGCAATTCCGGCGGTGCGCTGATCGACATGAAGGGCGAACTCGTCGGCATCAACAGTGCCATTTACAGCAAGAGCGGTGGCTCGATCGGCATCGGCTTCGCCATTCCCTCGAATATGGTGCGCGCCTTCGTGCAGTCCGCGAAGAACGGCAGCGACTATTTCGAGCGACCCTTCATCGGGGCCGAGTTCCAGGAGGTGACACCCTCTGTCGCCGACGCGCTCGGCATGAGCCGCCCGGCAGGCGCGCTGGTATCCTCCGTGATGAAGGACGGACCCGCCGAGCAGGCCGGGTTACGGCCGGGCGACGTTGTCACGGCCATGGACGGCGCGGCGATCGACGATCCGCAGGCGCTTAATTTCCGCCTTTCCACCCAGCCGATCGGTGGCACATCGACCTTCGACATATTGCGCGATGGCAAGAAGCAGCAGGTGAAGGTGAAACTGGAGCGCGCGCCGGCGGGCCAGTCCTCGAAGGAAATCACCATCGATGGCGATAGCCCCTTTGCCGGCGCGAAGGTGGCGGCGCTGTCGCCGCGTCTGGCGCAACGGCTCGGCATGCCGACGGATTCCGAAGGCGTGGTGATCGTCGATCTCGAGAACAATTCCGCGGCGCAGAGCCTTGGCTTCGACAAGGGGGATATCATCAGCGAGGTCAACGGCGCGGCGATCAAGAGCGTGGACGACCTCCAGAAGGCAGCCTCGCACCAGACACGGCTGTGGCGCTTCACCGTCATGCGCAACGGCCAGACGATCCGCCAGATCCTGCGGTTCTGACAGGCTTCCATGGCGGACCTTTTCGAGCAACCCTCGCCTAAGCCTCCGGAGCCCGGCCGGCCGCTCGCCGACCGGCTGAGGCCGATGCGGCTGGAAGATGTCGTCGGGCAGGAGCATCTGACTGGTCCGGATGGCGCGCTGACCCGCATGATCCGCTCCGGCTCGCTCGGCTCCATGGTGTTCTGGGGCCCGCCCGGCACCGGCAAGACGACGGTTGCGCGGCTTTTGGCCGGCCAGACCGGTCTTGCCTTCGAGCAGATATCGGCGATCTTCTCCGGCGTCGCCGATTTGAAGAAGGTGTTCGAGGCGGCAAGGCTGCGCCGGGCCAATGGCCGCCAGACATTGCTCTTCGTGGACGAGATCCATCGCTTCAACCGCGCCCAGCAGGACAGTTTCCTGCCGGTGATGGAGGATGGCACGGTCATCCTTGTAGGAGCCACGACCGAAAACCCATCCTTCGAACTCAACGCCGCCTTGCTGTCGCGGGCGCGCGTTCTTGTTTTCCATGCGCTCGATGAGGAAAGCATCGCGAAGCTTCTTTCCCGCGCCGAGGAGACAGAGGGCAGAGCGTTGCCGCTCGACACGGAGGCGCGCACGGTTCTGCTTCGGCTCGCGGATGGCGATGGTCGCGCCGCGCTGACGCTCGCCGAGGAAATCTGGCGCGCGGCAGGCGAGGGCGAGATATTCGATGCCGACGGCCTCATGCGCATCGTCCAGCGGCGCGCGCCGGTCTACGACAAGAGCCAGGACGGCCACTACAATTTGATCTCGGCGCTGCACAAATCGGTGCGCGGATCGGACCCGGACGCCGCGCTCTACTATCTGGCGCGCATGTTCGATGCCGGCGAGAACCCGCTTTATATCGGCCGGCGGCTGGTACGGATGGCCGTCGAGGATATCGGGCTTGCCGATCCGCAGGCTCTCGTCATCGCCAACGCCGCCAAGGATGCCTACGACTACCTCGGCTCGCCCGAGGGCGAACTGGCGCTGGCGCAGGCCTGCATCTATCTGGCCTCCGCGCCGAAATCGAATGCGGGATATACCGCCTTTTCAGCGGCTACACGTGCCGCCAAGGAGCATGGCTCGCTGATGCCGCCGAGGCACATCCTCAACGCGCCGACCAAGCTCATGAAGGGGGAGGGATACGGCTCGGGCTATCGCTACGATCATGACGAGCCGGATGCTTTTTCGGGGCAGGATTATTTTCCCGAGAAGCTTGGCCGGCAGAAATTCTACGATCCCGTGGATCGCGGTTTTGAGCGTGAAATCCGCAAGCGCCTGGATTACTGGGCGAGGCTCAGGGAAGAGAGGCGGCGGGGAGAGAAATAGCCGCCGTCAAGTTGGCACTTATAGCTTATCCGCCCCGCCGTCTCGCGGCGCGCTCTTCGCGTGAGCGGCGGCGCGGCGCGTTGTCCACGCCGGCGAGCCCTGCATCGGCCAGTTTTGATTCCGGCATCTTCACGACGGTGCGAAGTTTCGGGAACGAATCGACCTTGTTGGGCAGCGCCATCGCATTGATGAAGAGCTGTTGGAAATCGGGCTCCAGCGCGGTCTCGATCTTGTCGATGCTGGCGACTTCGCGCTCGATCTCCCGGCGATGGTCGCGATTGAGGAGCGCCATCAGCGCGCCCGTGCCGGCCGCATTGCCGACCGCCTTCACCTCGTCGAGGTCGCAATCTGGGATGAGGCCGAGAACCATCGCGTATTTCGGGTCGATGAAGGAGCCGAAAGCGCCGGCGAAGCGGATCGTGTCCACCTCCGTAATGCCCTGCTTTTCCATCAGGAGCTTCGTGCCGGCGTAGAGCGCCGCCTTGGCGAGCTGGATGGCTCGGATATCGTTCTGGGTGACGGAGATGCGCGGACCGCCGTCCCGGCTCTCGCGCAATAGGTAGGAGAAGGTGCGCCCGTTCTGGAAAATGCGCGGCGTGGCCGCCGCAAGCGCGCCGTCGATGACCCCGTCCTCCGAGATCAGGCCGGAAAGATACATCTCCGCCACCACTTCGATGATGGCCGAGCCGCATATGCCGGTGACGCCGGTCGTTTTGGCGGCTTCCTCGAAGCCTTCCTCGTCGGACCATTTGTCGACCCCGATCACCCGGTATTTCGGCTCGTAGGTCACAGAGTCGATGCGCACGCGCTCGATGGCGCCGGGCGCGGCGCGCTGGCCGGACGAGATTTCAGCGCCTTCGAAGGCCGGCCCGGTAGGCGAGGAGGCGGCGACGACATGGCCACGCTTGCCGAGCACGATCTCGGCATTGGTGCCGACATCGACCAGCAGCATCATCTTGTCCTGCCGGTAGGGCCCTTCCGACAGCGTGGCGCCTGCGGCATCCGCCCCCACATGGCCGGCGATGCAGGGCAGCACATAGAAGCGCGCCCCCCGGTTGACCTCGATGCCGATATCGTGCGCCCAGCCTTGCACCGCGCCGGACACGGCGAGCGCGAACGGCGCCTGGCCGAGTTCGGTCGGATCGATGCCGAGGAACAGATGATGCATGATCGGGTTGCAGACGAAGACGCTGTCGAAGATGTCATTGCGGTCGACGCCGCCTTCGCCGCAGACCTTGCCGATCAGCCCGTTGACTGCCTCGTGCACGGCCTTGGTCATCGCCTCCCGGCCGTCCGGGTTCATCATGACGTAGGAAACGCGGCTCATCACGTCCTCGCCGAAACGGATTTGCGGGTTGGGCGCGCCGGAGGACGCGACGACACGACCGGAGAGCAGCGAAACGAGGTGCATGGCGATCGTCGTCGAACCGATATCGCAGGCGATGCCGTAGGCTTCGTTTTTCAGCCCCGGATAAAGCGCGATGACGGTCGCGCGGGAAAGCTCCATATCCTTGTGGATCGCGGCGGTGACGGCCCAGTTCTCCTTGCGCAGGATTTTCTGGACTTCGGGGATGAGATGCTGCGCGACGCGCAGATCCTTCCAGCCCCAGTCTTTCGCCAATACCGCCTTCAGCCGGTCGAGATCGCCGAGCGGCTTGTGCATGTCGGGCTCGTCCACCTCGACATAACACATCTGGATCGCCGGATTGCGCTCGATGACGCGGTCGGTCGCGGCCTTGCGGATGATTTGCGCGTTGATGACGGTATCCTGCGGCACGTCTACGACGAGATCGCCCTGCACGGTCGCCGAGCAGGAGAGGCGCCGGCCTTCCGGCAGGCCGCGCACGCGTTCGTAGCGTTCCTCTTTCGGGCCTTTCGCCGAGATGTGGTCGAGCGAGGAGACGATTTTGTGTTTCGCGAAATTGCCTTCCTGTATCTCGATCTGGCAGCGCCCACAGGTCGCACGGCCGCCGCAGACGCTCTCCACATAGACGCCGAGCGAGCGCGCCGCATCGAGGATTGGCGTGCCGATCGGGAAGCGGCCGCGCTTGCCCGAAGGCATAAAGAGAACGAGAGGATTGGGCGCTTCGCTGTTCATTTCACTGCCAGTTTGCCGAGAAGTTTACTTCCCGCCTTTACACTTCATTGCTGCATATGGGGATAATCTGCCGCTGAACGAGGGAACGATGTCCGATATCCTCTTTTCAGCGGTAACCACCGGATTCTTCATGGTCAGGCTCTTCAAGGGGCCGTGGCTGAAGAACCCGCAATATCTTGCCGCTGCCATCTGCGGATCGGTCCTTGCCGCCCTGACGCTCCATCTCTTCTGGCCGGCAGCCGACGGCGATTTCATCGTCGGCGGCGTGACCGGCCTGGCCGGTTCGTGGGCCGGCATAGCACTGTTCGACATGGCGCTGGGCGCGGTGTGACGTCCGTTACTGGGCGGAGCGAGCCTCGGAGGGCGCACGATGACCTCTCACCCTGCCGCTGCCCGGCGCGCTTCGCGGCCACCCCGGCGACGACCTCCGCTGGAAGCAGCGGCCGCGCCTTCCACAGGCGCACTCGCTGCTGCCGGTGCTGATGCTGGCTGGCCGGCCACGGCCGGCTTGTAATCCTTGTAGGTCTTGATCCAGGTCATGCAGTCCTTGTCGGTGCCGGCAAGCACGTTGGCGCCGCGCACGGCCTCCATCTCCTGCGGGCGACAAGGATTCATGATCGCCGAGGTCATGCCGGCGCCGATCACCATCGGGATGAAGGCGCCGTTGATGCCGTGCCGGTGCGGCAGGCCGAAGGAGATGTTAGAAAGGCCGCAGGTCGTGTTGACCTTGAGTTCTTCGCGCAGGCGGCGCAGAAGCGCGAAGACCTGGCGGCCGGCATCGCCCAGCGCGCCGATCGGCATGACCAGCGGATCGACCACTACGTCCTCGGCCTTGATGCCGTGGTCCATGGCGCGCTCGACGATCTTCTTGGCGACGGCGAAGCGAACGTTAGGGTCCATCGAAATGCCCGTCTCGTCATTGGAGATCGCCACGACCGGCACGTTGTATTTCTTGACCAGCGGCAGGATCGCCTCGAGTTTCTCCTCTTCGCCGGTGACGGAGTTCACCAGCGGCCGTCCCTTGGCAACCTTGAGCGCGGCTTCGATAGCGCCTGTGACAGAGGAGTCGATCGAAAGCGGAAGATCGACGAGGCCCTGCACGATCTCCAACGTCTGGACGAGCAGGCCGGGCTCGGTCGCATTCGGGTCCACCGCCGTCACGCCGGCATTGACGTCGAGCATGGTCGCGCCCGCCGCGGCCTGTTCCAGCGCGTCCTTCTTCACCGTCTCGAAATTGCCTTCGATCATCTCGGCGGCGAGCTTCTTGCGGCCGGTCGGGTTGATCCGTTCGCCGATGACGCAGAAGGGCTGGTCGAAGCCGATGACGATTTCGCGGGTCGCGGATGCGACGATGGTTCGGGTCATGGTTATCTCCGTTTGATATAAAGACTTCTTTATATCGTTATCTCTTTCCGATCAACGGCCGGAAGGCCATCGGTTCAATTCGCGGCCTTCTCCACCCGGTCGGCGGGCTGTTCGGTTATGTTTTCATGCAGAATCTTGTCGAGACGGTCTGCAACGACCTGGTCGTCATGCCGCGCCTCGCGCTTCCATGGCTGCCGGCCTTTCAGGACACCGGATTCGGCGACGATCTCGGCCACATATTCCTCCTGCCGATAGGCCATGACATGGATGCCCGAGACGCCGGGGATTTCCTTCACCTCATTGATGACGTCGATGCAGAGCCGCTTGCCTTCACTCTTCTGGTCGGCGGCTCCTTCGAGGCGCTGGATAACGGAGTCGGGAATATGGATTCCCGGCACGTTGGAGCGGATCCAACGTGCTGTCTTCGCCGACGCGAGGGGGCCGACACCGGCAAGGACGAAGCATTTTTCGGTGAGGCCGAGGTCGCGGATGCGCTGCATGTAGGTGCGGAACATCGGCACGTCGAAGCAATACTGACTCTGCACGAACTGCGCGCCCGCGGCGATCTTCTTGGCGAGCCGCATCGGCCGGAAATCGTAGGGTGGCGCGAAGGGATTGATGGCGGCGCCGAGGAAGACCGCAGGAGGGGTCGTGAGCTTGCGCCCGGAAAGAAACTTTCCGTTGTCGCGCATGACGCGCACGGTCTCCAAGAGCGACATGCAGTCGAGATCGAAAACAGGCTTGGCGCCGGGCTGGTCGCCGGCCTGCACGCCGTCGCCCGTCAGGCAGAGGATGTTGGCGACACCCATGGCGGCTGCGCCCAGCACGTCGCCCTGTATGGCGATACGGTTCTTGTCGCGGCAGGCGATCTGCATGATCGGCGCGTAGCCCATCCGGGTCAGGAGCGCGCAGATGCCGACCGAAGACATGTGGCAGTTTGCGCCCGAAGCATCGACCGCGTTGATGCCGTCGACCCAGCCGTCGAAGACGGCCGCGCGCTGATAGACGTCCTCCGGGTTGGCGCTGTCGGGCGGGTTGAGCTCCGCCGTGACGGCGAATTCGCCGCGTCGCAGGACACGCTCGAGCCGCCCGAGCGAGGAATGGCCGGGCAGGGGATCGAGCGGCAGATCAATGCCGGCCGGGTTCTCGTCGCGCTGAGTAGGGCGGGGAGGGGTCATGCCGCCTCCGTCCTTGCCTTTTCCTTCTCGGCCGCTGCCAGCGCCGTCACCCGCAGCCAGGCCGAAGTCTCACGCAGGGACTGATCGACAGGCTTCTGCACATTGAGGATCATGTCGCCATGCTTCATGTTGCGCGAGCCTTCCCATGCCTTGACCCAGACGCAGGGCATGTTGGGCTCGACCTCGCAATTGCCGTTGGCGCGCACGCCGCCGCACGGGCCGTTCCGGAGTTGCTTGGGGCAGTTCATCGGGCAGGACATGCCGGTCGAGGAAAGCACGCATTGCCCGCACATGCGGCAGTCGAACATGAAGCCCTTGACGCGCTTCTCGACAAACTTCACAGGCCCCTCGACGCGGCCATAGCCGACTGCCTTCCACAAGGGATGGAGGGCGAGGAAGACATCGGCGAAGCGGGCGTAAACCCATTCGAGGAAGCGCGAATGCCTGACAGACCAGAGCCGCACGGTATAATGCCGCTGCACGCGCCGCTGGGGCGACACATCGGCCGGTTTGTAGTCGCTCTTCGGCGCCGCTTTCTTGACGATCGTCGCCTGCGTCACGCCGCCGGAAGTAGATGGCGGTGTTGGCTCGGCCGCACTGCTCGCCGGACCGGAAGCGGTGGTGGAGGCGGTCTTCTCAGCCATTTTCCTTGCCGCCGGCTTTTACGAGCGCGACCAGCCGCTCGCGGTCATATTTCGCTTCGAGTTCGGCGAGAGCCTTGTCCGCTTCCGCCTCAAGGTCGTCACCGACAGGGAGGGGAGCAGCCTTGCGCCACTCTTCCAGATAGTCGCCGGTGGCGGACGCGCCCGTGCGCATGGCGCACATGTCGATTGCCTCGGTGAAGCGCACCGACAGTTCGCGCTTGGCGTTCTGCCGGCCTCTTTTGACGATCACCTGAGCTGGTATGTCGCGCCAATAGACAATGATAAGATCGGCCATCTCTGCCTCGTGCCTTCCTGATGTTGAGCATTGCCGTAACGGCTGAAACGCCGCTAGTTACGAGACGACGCGCGCGCATTCAAATGCGACGTGCCGAACTCCGTCTTTCAGCCCTGCATTTCCAGCCGCCGGGCGATGGCTCGGTGAAGGTCGGGTGCGGCGGCGACCAGAGCCTGCGCGGCTTCCGATTGCGGATGGTCGAGAATGTCGCTCGTGCGGCCGCGCTCGACGATGCGGCCCTCATGCATGACCATCACGTCATCGGTAATGGCACGTGCAACCGTCAGATCGTGCGTGATGAAGATATAAGCGACGCCGAGCTTCTGGTTGAGATCGGCGAAAAGGTCGAGGATTTGTGCCCGGATCGACACGTCGAGCGCCGAGACGGGCTCGTCCGCCACGATCAGCTTCGGACGTGTGATGACGGCGCGAGCGATCGAGATGCGCTGCCGCTGGCCGCCGGAGAATTCGTGCGGGTATTTATCCATGTCGGATGGGGAGAGACCGACCTCGGCAAGCGTGGCGGCGATCATCTCGCGCCGTTCCTTCACCGCCGGCTGCTTTTCCAGGAGGTGCAGCGGCTCGCCTACCAGTTTCTCGACTTTGTGGCGTGGGTCGAACGAACCGTACGGGTCCTGGAACACGACCTGCATATTGCGGCGGGAAGGCCGAAGCTCCGTCTCGCTCTTGCTGCTGACCGATTGCCCCAGTAGCCTTATGTCGCCGCCAGTCGGCCGGTCGAGCGCCAGGATCATGCGCGCCAGCGTCGATTTCCCACAGCCCGAGCGTCCTACGAGCGCGACGGACTGGCCCGGCTCGACCGAGAACGATACCTCATCCACCGCGCGGAATGGTGTTGGCCGGCTGAAGACCGACAAGCGGCGGCCGGGATAATCTTTTACGACGGAGGACACTTCGAGGAGAGGGGCCGAGCGCTTCGAAGCATCAACTGCGCCCCTCCGCTCCGGCACATGCATCGATGCCTGCGCCAATTGCCGGGTATAGGGATGCACCTGCTCCGAAAGCGTCCGCGCCGTCTCGCCTTCCTCCATGACCTCGCCGTGACGCATGACCGTCACGCGGTCGGACATGTCGGCGACGACCGCGAGATCATGCGAGATCAGGAGCAGCCCCATGCGATCTTCGTCAACCAAGCCGCGCAACAGTTCGAGGATCTGTTTCTGCAGCACCACGTCGAGCGCGGTCGTCGGCTCGTCGGCGACGAGCAGCTTCGGCTTCAGTGCGCAGGCGATGGCGATGACGACGCGCTGGCGCTGGCCGCCGGAAAGCTCGTGCGGATAGCGCGACAGCGGGAATTTCGCTTCCGGCAGGCCGACGCGGTCGAGCATGGTTCGGGCACGCGCCTCGGCATCTGCGCGGTTGGCGCCAGTGTGCCAGCGTATGCCCTCGGCGACCTGCTCGCCGATCGTCTTGACCGGGTTCAGCGCCGTCATCGGCTCCTGGAAGACCATGCCGATATCGTCGCCGCGCAGCCGGCACATCGCCTCTTCCGGAGCAGCGAGGATATCGATGCCGTCGAAGGTCACACGGCCCGAGGCATGCGCGCCGATCGGCAGGAGCTGCATGACGGTCAATGCCGTCATCGACTTTCCGGAGCCGGATTCGCCGACCAGCCCCATGATTTCCCCCTCACCGATCGAGAGATCGATGCCGCGCAGGATGGGGATACCGCCAATGTCGAGCGACAGTTTCTCGATCTCGAGGAGGCTCATCGGCGACGCCTCAGCTTGGGGTCGAGAACGTCGGAGAGGCCGTCGCCGAGGAGGTTGAGCCCGAGCACCGTGATGACGATGGCGAGGCCGGGGAAGATGGCCATATAGGGCGCGACCATCATCCGCGTCTGCGCGTCGAAGAGCATCCGGCCCCAGCTCGGCATGGGCGGCTGCGCGCCGAGGCCAAGATAGGAGAGGCCGGCTTCAGCGAGCACGCCGAGCGCGAACTGGATCGTGCCCTGGACGAGAAGCAGGTTGGCTATGTTCGGAAAGATGTGCTCGATAGTGATGAGTGTCTGGCCTTTGCCGGAAGCGCGCGCGGCAAGGATAAACTCGCGCGGCCAGAGCGCCAGCGCGCCGGCACGGGCGACACGCGCGAATACCGGGATGTTGAAGATACCAATGGCGATGATGGCGTTGACGGCTCCCGGGCCGAAGATCGCAGTAATCATGATGGCCGACATCAGGGCGGGGAAGGCGAAGACGACGTCGTTCAGCCGCATGATCGCCTCGTCCAGCCAGCCGCCGCGTGCGGCCGCCCAGCAGCCGAGCGGTACGCCGATGCCCATGCCGATGCCGACGGCGACAAGCGCTACTGCGATGGAGTTGCGCGAGCCGACCATGATCATGGAAAGGATATCGCGGCCGAAATTATCGGTGCCGAACCAGTGCGCGCCCGACGGCGGCTTCATTCGATCGGAGACGACGAGGTTCGCCACGTCATAGGGCGTCCAGATAAAGGACATGAGCGCCATCAGGGCGATGGCGAGGGTAATGACGAGGCCGGTCACGAAGGAGCGGTTGGCGAGCGCGGCGCGGACGAAGTCGCGGAAGCGCGCGGGAGTATCGCTGCTGGTCACCGCGCTCATCGTGCGTGCCTCAGGCGCGGATCGACCAGCGGATAGCAGAGGTCGACCATAAGGTTGATCAGCACCACGGAGGCGACGAGGACCATGATGATGCTTTCGACGACGATCAGGTCGCGCTGCGTGATCGCCTGATAGACCAGCCGGCCGAGGCCGGGGAGATAGAAGACGTTCTCGATGATGATGGTTCCGGCAAGCAGGAAGGCGAATTGCAGGCCGAGAATAGTCATGACCGGGATCATGCCGTTGCGCAGCGCATGGCGAAGCAGCACCCGGCGGCGCGGCAGGCCCTTGGCGCGGGCGGTGCGTATGTAGTCCTCGCCGAGCACCTCAAGCAGCGCCGAGCGGGTTACGCGCGCGAGGATGGCGGCCTGGGGCAGGGCGAGCGCGATTGCCGGCAGGATGAGCCCTTTGAGGCCCGCCCAGATGCCGGCATTCCATCCGGGGAAGCCGCCGGCTGGAACGAGCCGCAGCCAGACGGCGAAAACGTAGATCAGGAGCAGCGCGAACCAGAAATTGGGTATGGCGACGCCAAGTTGTGCGATGCCCATCACGGCGGTATCTGATGCCTTGCCGCGCCGCGAGGCGGAAAAGACGCCGACTGGAATGCCGATGATGGCGGAGAGAAGAAGCGCGATCAGGGCCAGCGGCAGGGACACCGCCCCGCGTTCGACGATCAGGTTAAGAACCGGCGAGGAGTAAGTGAAGGATTTGCCGAAATCGCCGGTCAGCATACCGCCTGCCCAGTGCAGGTAGCGCAAGACCAGCGGCTGATCGAGCCCCATCTGCTGGCGCAGCGCCGCGACCGCGTCGGCGCTCGCGTTCATGCCGAGCATGAGCCGCGCCGGATCGCCCGGCATCACCTCAAGCACCGCGAAGATGACGATGGAGGCGAAGACCAGAGTGACGATGCCGATAGCGACGCGCTTGAGGATATAGGCGGTCATTGGCTAGGCCCAGCAGGAAAAATAATTGCCCCGGAAGCGGCAGCCAGCCGGGGCAATTGTCGTGACGATGATAAGGGTCAGTCCGCCCATTTCACCTGCGTCAGATCGTTGGCCTGGATCGGCGAATTGGCCCACATGCCTTCGAGCTTGGCATCCCAGACACCGATCTTGGGCAATTCGAACAGATAGACCGCCGGCACATCATGGGCGAGGATCTTCTGCGCTTCGCCGAGCAGTTCCAGCCGCTTGTTCTGGTCGGCCGTCCTGCTCAGTTCCTTGATGACATCGTTGAATTTCGGGTTGTCGTACTGGAAGTAATAGCCAGGCCGCGAATAGATGCCGATGTCGGCCGGCTCGGTGTGAGAAATGATGGTCAGGTCGAAATCCTTGTCGGTGAAGACCTGCTTCAGCCAGTCCGCCCATTCGAGCGGAATGATCTGGAGGTCAACGCCGATCTCCTTGAGTTCCGACTGGATCACCTGGCCACCATCGCGCGCGTAGGGGGTAGGCGGCAGCTTGAGCGTTGCCTTGAAGCCGTTGGGCAGGCCTGCCTCCTTCAGATATTCCTTCGCCTTGGCCACATCGTAGGGATAGACGCCAGTCAGGTCGATATAGCCTGGATCGGCGGGCGAGAAATGCGAGCCGATCGGCGTGCCGAGGCCTGAAGAGCCCGCATCTATCACGGCTTTTCGGTCGATGGCCGAGGCAAGCGCCTGCCGCACGGCCAGCTTGTCGAAGGGCGGCTTCTTGTTGTTGATCGACATGATCGTCTCGCCCTCGGTAGTGCCGATCACCACCTTGAGATTCGGATCTGCTTTGATTTGGTCGAGAGCGTCGCCGACCGGCGCATTCGGGAAGGCCTGCACGTCGCCCGAAAGCAATGCCGGAATAGCTGCTGCGGCGTCGGGAATGATACGGAACACCGCCTTGTCGAGCGCAACGGGCTTACCCCAGTAATTCGGGTTCTTGACCAGCGTGATCTCCGAGCCCTTCGCCCAGTGATCGAACTTGAAGGGCCCGGTGCCGATCGGCTTTTCCTTGTTGCCGGCGGCCGATTCGGGCGCCACCATCACGGCATCGCCCCAGCCCATATCGTAAAGGAAATCGCCCTGCGGCTCGTCCAGCGTGACCTTGACCGTCGTCGGATCGACCACGGTCACGTCTTTGATGTGGGCGAAGAGCACCTTCTGCGCGTTGACCGAATCGGCGCCACGCGCTCTGTCGAGCGAGAATTTCACGTCATTGGCATCGAAATCGGTGCCGTCGTGAAATTTCACGCCGGAATGCAGCTTGAACGTATAGACGGTGCCGTCGTTGGAGATCGTCCAGCTTTCCGCGAGATCGGGCAATACCTCGCCCTTCGATCCGATGCGGGTCAGGCCCTCGAAAACGTTCGCGTATACCACCTCGTCGATCGCGGCGGCGGCGCCGGCGGTGGGATCGAGATGCGGCGGCTCCAGTACCATCCCGAGCGTAAGGTCTGTCCGCGCAGCCAACGCTACGCTACTGGTGGCCAGCATGAAGGCTGCCGCCGTCAAAGCCATCTTCCAATGCTTCATATTTTTCCTGCTCCCGCAAAGGCCATTTTATGGCGGCGATAGAAGCCTGAATCCGCGCGTGAGTAAATCACGATTCTGCGCAAGGGGCGGAAGTGAGCCTGAATCCGGTCGGCTTCAGCCGGCGCGGTTGAGGAGGGCGTCGATGCCGATCGCCATGACGTTGGCCGATTGCACCATGTCATCGATGCCCACCCATTCGTCCGGCTGGTGCGCCAGATCGAGGATACCCGGCCCATAGGCAATGCAGTCGTGGAGATGGCCAATACGCGCTATGTGCTTCTGGTCATAGGTGCCAGGCGAGATGACGTAGTCCGGCTCGCGCCCGAAAATATGCCGGATCCCTTCCGCCACTGCGGTGACGACAGGCGCGTCGCGCTCCGTCATCGTCGGAAGGACTTCCATCAGATCGTTGATAATATAGTCGAATTTGCTGCGTTCCCGTTTCAACCGGTCGAGGATCGTAACGACCTCGCTCTTGACCTCGTCGATCTTCTCCTCGAGCAGGAAACGGCGGTCGATGACCAGGCGGCAGGTGTCCGGAACGGTCGGCGAGGGGAGCCCAGGGCGGAAATCCTCGGTCTGGCCGCCATGTATCGAGTTGATGTTCATGGTCGAGCGCCGTGCACCTTCCGGAACGACGGGCATCTTCGTCTGCTTGCGGTCAAGCGCGGGGAAAAGCTCTTCCTCGAACGCGTGGAGCACCGCTCCCATGTGACGCACCGCACTGTCGCCGAGGAAAGGCATGGAGCCGTGCGCAATCCGGCCCTTCGTTTCGATTTCGGCCCACCAGACACCGCGATGGCCAAGGCAGATACGATCCTTGTTGAGCGGTTCGGGAATGATCACGTGATCGACGCGCGGCCGGGAAAACAAACCCTTTTTCGCCAGATAGGCGACGCCGCCGTAGCCACCGGATTCCTCGTCCACGGTCCCGGATATCTCGATCGCGCCATGGAAGTCCGGCGACACCGCCAGGAATGCCTCTACCGCGATGATGGAGGCGGCAAGCCCCCCTTTCATATCACAGGCGCCGCGACCGTAGACCTTCCCGTCCCTGATGGCGCCGCCGAACGGGTCCGTCGTCCACCCTTCACCCGCCTCGACCACGTCGATATGCGAATTGAAGTGTATCACCGGTCCGGGGCCACGCCCCTCGATGCGAGCGACGACGTTGGTCCGCGGATAGCGGTCGGTATCGCCGGGCGTCCCTTCGCCACGAATGAAGTTGACGGCGAAGCCGCGCCGTCTCAGTCGTTCGCCGACGAATTCGGCACAGGGCGTATAGGCCTCGCCCGGCGGGTTGATAGTTGGGAAGCGGATGAGGTCGGCCGTGAGTTGGACGAGATCGTCCACCCGTTCGTCAATCGCTTTCGCAAATCTGTCGATCATAATCGCAGGGATGCAGCGATTGGGGCGGCTTGGCAAGAGCCTCGATGCCGCCTTCATACGATCGAAGAGGCTTCCTCAACCTGTCACGCTAAGAACGGCAGGACTGGAACTTTCGGTTGCAGAAACCGGCCTGCCTGGTCTTTAATGGGCCTTTCGTAAGCGTTTCGGTGCGTTAGGGGGAGCAAATGAGGGGAATTGTTGTCGTTCTTCTGCTGGGAGCGGCGATGATCTTCGGTGCCGTGGGCGCAAGTACGGCGGCTCCGCTGACGGCGCGGATCGATATTTCCACCCAGACGATGACCGTCTCCGAATATGGCCGAGTGGTGTATCGCTGGCACGTCTCGACCGCGCGGCGCGGCTACTTCACGCCGCGCGGAACCTATCGGCCGGTCAGGCTGCACCGCATGTGGCGCTCGCGCAAATACCACAATTCGCCGATGCCTTATTCGGTATTCTTCCATGGCGGCTACGCGATCCACGGTACTTATGAGACGCGCAGCCTCGGCCGGCCTGCTTCGCACGGCTGCATCCGTCTGCATCCGCAGGACGCCGCGACTTTCTTTGCCATGGTCAAGGAAGCCGGTCCGGGCAACACGCGCATCGTCGTGGCGAACTGATCTGTTGGCTCAACAGATCGGGACACGGTTTTCATCCTAAAGCCATTCTCTTTTCCTCGGCTCTTATGTAGGACTCGGTCGAGGGAGGATTGCTCATGAGCACCGAGCCGCGGCTGGCATTGTCGGAGCCGATCGCCGACGAAGTCCGCAAGACCACCTGTTACATGTGTGCTTGCCGCTGCGGCATCAACGTCCATCTAAAGGACGGCAAGATTCGTTACATCGAGGGCAATCGCGACCATCCGGTGAACCGCGGCGTACTCTGCGCCAAGGGATCGGCCGGCATCATGCAGCACTACGCGCCGGCGAGGCTGCGCGCGCCGCTTCTCAGGACAGGCCCGCGCGGCTCGGGCGAGTTCCGCGAGATTTCATGGGACGAGGCGCTGGAAACCGCGACGAAATGGCTCGGCGCAGTCCGTGCGCGCGATCCGAGGAAACTCGCCTTCTTCACCGGGCGCGACCAGTCGCAATCGCTGACCGGTTTTTGGGCGCAGCAGTTCGGAACGCCGAACTACGCCGCCCATGGCGGCTTCTGCTCGGTCAATATGGCCGCTGCAGGGATCATGACCATCGGCGGCGCCTTCTGGGAATTCGGTGCGCCGGACTGGGACCGGACCAAGCTTTTCGTTATGTTCGGCGTGGCGGAAGACCATGATTCGAACCCCATCAAGATCGGCATCTCGAAGCTGAAGCAGCGCGGTGCCCGCTTCGTCTCCGTCAATCCCGTCCGCACCGGCTATTCCGCGGTTGCCGATAGCTGGATCGGCATCCGGCCGGGCACCGACGCGTTGCTGGTGCTCTCGATCGTGCATCTGCTGCTGAAAGCGCACAAGATCGATCTCGACTATCTCATTCGCTATTCCAATACGCCCTGGCTTGTAATCGACGAACCGGGGACGGCGGATCACGGCCTTTTCGCGCGCGATGAGGAGGGCAAGCCGCTCGTCTTCGAGACCGTGACGGAACGCTTCGCACCGGCGGGCAGCAACGGTGCGCGGCCGGCGTTGTCGGGGTCGTACCAATTGCCCGACGGGCGAAAGGCCCGGCCTTCCTTTCAACTTCTCGCGGAAAAATACCTCGATCCGAAATATGCGCCGGAGACGGTTGCCAAAGAAACCGGCGTGTCGGCAGCGACCATCCGGGGGCTGGCGGCCGAAATCGCGCGCGTCGCCTTTGACGAGGCGATCGAGATCGATCAGCCCTGGATCGACATTTACGGTGGGCGCCATCAGAGCTTTGTCGGCAGGCCGGTCTCCTTTCATGCCATGCGCGGCATCTCCGCCCATTCGAACGGCTTCCAGACGACGCGCGCGCTGCATCTCCTGCAGGTGCTCATCGGCTCGATCGATTGCCCCGGCGGCTTCCGTTTCGAGCCGCCCTATCCGAAGCCGATGGACGCGCATCCGACGCCGCATGGCAGGGCCGAGCATTTCGGTTCCAACAAACCGCTGTCGGGGCCGCATCTTGGGTTTCCTCGTGGACCAGAGGATCTCCTGATCGACGAGGACGGCAAGCCGTCACGTATCGACAAGGCCTTCTCATGGGATGCGCCGATCGCCGCGCACGGCATGATGCACATGGTCATCGCCAACGCGCATGCCGGCGATCCGTACCCGATCGATGTACTGTTCATGTATATGGCCAACATGGCCTGGAACTCGTCGATGAATACGGCCGGCACTATGAAGATGCTGACCGACAAGGACGAAAAGACCGGAGAATACCGCATCCCGAAGATCATCTATTCGGACGCCTACGATTCCGAGATGGTCGCCTATGCCGATCTCGTCCTGCCGGACACGACCTATCTGGAGCGCTACGATTGCATCTCGTTGCTTGACCGGCCGATTTCCGAGCCGGATGCCGTGCAGGATGCCATACGCTGGCCTGTTATCGAGCCCGACCGCGACGTTCGCGGCTTTCAGACCGTCATGCTCGATCTTGGCGCGCGCCTTTCGCTGCCGGGCTTTGCCGACGCGCATGGCGTTCCACTTTACAAGGACTATGCCGATTATATCGTCCGCCACGAGCGGCGACCCGGCATCGGCCCGCTCGCCGGTTTCCGCGGCCGCGAAGGCGACCGCGCGGGCAGGGGGGCCTCCAATCCGGACCAACTGAAGCAATACATCGAGAACGGCTCTTTTTTCTCCGCGCACATCCCGCTCGAGGCGCAATTCTTCAAACACGCCAATCAGGCTTATCAGGATTTTGCCGTGAAGATGGGCTTCTTCGACACGCCGAAGCCTGTGGTCTTCCAGCTTTATTCCGAGCCCTTGCAGAAATTCCGGCTGGCGGGAGAAGGCCTGCGGGAACCGGTAGCGCCCGAGAGCCACAGGGCGCGCATCGTGGCCGCGTTCGATCCGCTGCCGGATTGGTATCGTCCGTTCGAGGAGGCGGCGGTCGACGAAGGGGAATTCCCCTACCACGCGATCTCGCAGCGTCCGATGGCGATGTACCATTCATGGGGATCGATGAATGCGTGGCTACGTCAGATCCACACTAAGAATCCGCTCTATGTGCCCGGAAAGGTTTGCGATACGCACGGACTGAAGAGCGGCGACTGGGTCTGGCTGACCTCTCGCCATGGCCGCATCAAGGTCGAGATCCGGCGTACAGACGCCGTCAACGACGGCACGATGTGGACATGGAACGCGGTCGGCAAGCGCCGCGGCGCGTGGGCGCTCGACAAAAACGCTCCGGAGGGGACGAAAGGCTTTCTCCTCAACCACCTCATCCACGAACTCCTGCCGCCGAAGGAAGATGGCATGCGCTGGTCGAACTCCGACCCGGTCACCGGGCAGGCCGCCTGGTACGATCTCATGGTACGTATCGAAAAGGCCGATTCGGGCGAGGAGGCGGAGCCGAACTTTCCCGCTATTCTCCGGCCTGTCGATCTGCCCGAGCCGCCGGATGAGCTTCGTTACGGCCAGGAGTGGGCATCTTGACCAGCCTTCCAACGCATCCGGCGCCCAAAAAGCTGGGCCTCGTCATCGATCTCGATATCTGCGTCGGCTGCCATGCCTGCGTGGTCAACTGCAAGGAATGGAACACCGGCGGCTACGGCGCTGCCCTTTCGGACCAGCATCCCTACGGCGCCGACGTTTCGGGCACGTGGCTTAACCGTATCCATACCTTCGAAGTGACGCCGGAAGGCGGCGAGATCGTCGGAGAGGCGGGCGACGCGCGCATCGTCCATTTCCCCAAATCCTGCCTGCATTGCGAAGATGCGCCCTGCGTCACCGTCTGCCCGACCGGAGCCTCCTACAAGCGTACGGAAGACGGCATCGTGCTCGTGGACGAGGAAAAGTGCATCGGCTGCGGTCTTTGCGCATGGGCCTGTCCTTACGGCGCGCGCGAGATGGATCTCGCCGCAGGTGTCATGAAGAAATGCACGCTCTGCATCGACCGCATCTACAACGAGACGTTCGAGGAGGTGGACCGCGTGCCGGCATGTGTCCGCACCTGTCCGGCCAACGCACGGCATTTCGGCGACCTTGCCGATCCGAGTTCGGCCGTTTCCGTCATGGTCGCGGAACGCGGCGGCATGGACCTGATGCCGGAACAGGGAACAAGGCCCGTCAACAAATACCTGCCGCCCAGGCCGCGCAAAAAGCTGTCCGAGAGCGCGCAGATGCTGCCCGTCGCGGAGGATACCGCCGACGCGAAGGGCTTCTTCGCCTGGCTCGACGGCATGCTGGATAGAATCTGACCCATGCACCCCGCACCTTCGATCATCTTCTTCACGACTGCCTCCGGCCTCGGCTACGGGCTGGCTGCGGTGCTCGGGCTCGGCGTCCTCGACCCGGCATCGCTCTCGACCGGCATCGCCTATCTGCTCGCACTGGCGCTGATATCCGGCGGCCTCCTCTCCTCGACACTCCATCTCGGCAATCCTCAGCGCGCCTGGCGGGCGCTCTCGCAATGGCGGTCGAGCTGGCTGTCACGCGAGGGTGTGATGGCGATCCTCACCTTCATCCCGCTCGCGATCTCGGCCTGGGCGACGCTTTTTGACCATGCCTATCTGCCGATACCCGGCATAATCGGCACGATCCTCTGCGCCATCACGGTCTATTGTACCGCGATGATCTATGCCTCGCTCAAATCGGTGCAGGCGTGGAACACGCGGCTGACGCCGGTTTGCTACCTTCTTCTGGCGGCGGCAGGCGGGGCGGTCCTTGCGGCCTTCTTTGCGCTGTGTGGCGGAGGCCCCGTGCGGTGGTTGTCGCTCGCAGCGATCGTTCTGATCGTCGCCGCATGGGTCGCCAAGCTGCGCTGGCGCGAACGGCTGCTGGCGATGAAGCCTCTTTCGACGCCCGAAAGCGCCACCGGCCTCGGCTCCATCGGTTCCGTCGCCCTTCTCGAGCGCCCGCATGTCACCGAGAATTATCTGACGCGGGAAATGGGCTTTCGCATAGCGCGCAAGCACGCGGCGAAGCTTGCGCGTATCGCTTTTGGCCTGGGCGGTCTTGTGCCCGTCTTGTTGCTGATCGCGGTCCTTTTCACAGGGCAGGGGACATCGGCGCTGCTGGCCTCGGCTCTCGCCATCATAGCGTTTGCAACTGGTATTCTGGTCGAGCGCTGGCTTTTCTTCGCCGAAGCCCGGCACGCCGTCATGAATTACTACGGGCAGTAGCGGGCGTTTTGCGCACCTTCCTCCGGCGACCGCTGATTTCCCAGCGCTTGTGGAACCACATCCATTGACCGGGCGTCTCGCGCACCCAGGCTTCCACCACGTCGGTCAGCGATTGGGTCGCCTTCTGGACGTCGATCGCGCCGGCCGGATCGCGCGGCAGGTCGAGCTTGTCGTGAAGCTCGAGCCGGAACCGATTTCCCGGCAAACGGATGCAATGGGCGGGATAGACATCGCAGTCGAAATGCCGTGCAAGCCGGGCCACCAATGGGCTGGTTTCGCATTCGCGGCCAAAAAAATTGGTGCGTAAGCCGCCGCGGAACTTCTGGTCGACGAGAACACCGATATTGCCTCCGGCTTCCAGAACGCGCGAGAGGGCAAACGCCACGCCGGGGGCGGAAGCCAGCATGCGGCCCATCGCCGAGCGGCGGGTCGAGAAGACGTAGTCCGCGATAAAGGGGTTGTTCGGTGGCCGGAACATCACCGCCAGATCGAGGTCGAACGAGGCGGCTGCGACCGGCAGAAGCTCGAAATTGCCGAGATGGCCGGTAAAGAGAATATGCGGCTTCTTATCGTCGCGGATACTCAGGAAGCGCTCCGCCCCCACGACCTCCACCCGGCCCGGTTTCGCCTCCTTCGGATCGAAATCGAAGAGCTGGTCGAGGAAGACGTATTCGGCGCCGAGCCGGGCCATATTCTCCCACATGTCGAGCGCGATTTCCCGGCGCGCGGCTTCGTCCAGTTCGGGATATGCGTGGCGGAGATTGTCGAGCGCTATTCCGTGGCGAGGGCTGAGCGGCCCGAGCCGCCGCGCCAGTCCCGCAGCGAAGTCCATTGCCTTGTCGGGTGGCAATTTGCGCAACAGCCAGAGGACTGTCATCGCGGCACGCGCGATCAGCCAGTAATTGGCCTGTTTCAGCCACCGCGACGTGCGGTAGAGGAACCGCTTCATCAGCCGACGCGCAGGATGATCTTGCCGAAGACGTCCCGGCTTTCCATGCGTTTCAGCGCTTCGCCGATGCCGTCGAAATCGACCTCAGTGTCGACCACCGGGTGCACGAGGCCGGCGGCCATCTTCTGCATGGCGTTTGCCATGTTTTCCATGCGACAGCCGAACGAACCGAGGATCTTCAATTGCTGCTGGAAGAGCTGCATCAGGTTCATCGGCGTCGAGACGCCGGAGGTCGAGCCACAGGTGACCAGACGTCCGCCGCGCTTCAGGGAGAGCATCGAGCCCGCCCATGTGTCGGCGCCGACATGCTCGAACACCACGTCGACGCCCTTCTTCCTCGTGATCTTGCGTACCGCGCCCTCGAACCGGTCCTCGCGATAGTTGATGACGTGATCAGCACCGAGCGCCTTCGCCTTTTCCATCTTGGTGTCCGAGCCGACCGTCGTGATGACCGTGCATCCCATCTTCTTCGCAAGCTGGATCGCCGCCGAGCCGATACCCGAGCCGCCCGCATGGACGAGGATCGTCTCGCCCGGCTCCAGTCTTGCGTTGTCGAAGAGCATGTGCTCGACCGTGCCGAAGGTCACCGGCGCGACAGCCGCACCGATCTCGTCCACGCCGGGCGGCGCCGGTACAAGAAGGCGGGCAGGCAGGTTTATCTTCTCCTGCGCGAAACCGTCGAGATGGAAGCCATGGACGCCGCCGACATGTTCGCAGAGATTGTCGCGCCCTTCGCGGCAGGCGCGGCAGAGCCCGCAGGTGCGTGCGCCGTAGATTGAGACAAGCTGGCCCGGGAGGAGGTCCGCCACGCCAGGGCCGATCGCCTCGACCACGCCTGATGCCTCCGCGCCGATCGTAAGCGGCATCTTGCGCTTGGCGAACGCCATGCCGCGCCAACCCCACACGTCGATATGATTGAGCGCCACCGCCTTGATACGGACGGTAGCCTCGCCCGTGCCGGGTGAGGGCGGCGGGGAAATGTCGACCGCTTCAAGCTGGCGGTCTGCAATTAATTGCAATGCGCGCATGTGTTCCCGACTTCGTTCCTGCCGGGAGCCGCTTAGGCCGGTTCGCGCGCCATTACAAGGCAGGCGTTCTGGCCGCCGAAGCCGAAGGAGTTGGAGAGGACGGTCTTCACGTCGGCCGATCGTTTGATGTTCGGTACCACGTCAAGCTCGATCACGGGGTCGGGATTGTCATAGTTGATGGTCGGCGGAAGAACGCCTTCGCGCATAGTGAGGAACGAGAAGGCGGCTTCGACGGCGCCGGCGGCCGAGAGCGTGTGGCCGATCATCGACTTGTTTGACGAGATAGGAATGGAGTGCATGCGTTCGCCGAACACGGTCGAGAGCGACAGGTGCTCCATCTTGTCGTTCTCCGGCGTCGAGGTGCCGTGCGCGTTGATATAGTCGATGCCGTTTTTGTCGAGACCGGAATCGGCAAGCGCCGCGCGCACCGCCGCTATCGCGGGCGAGCCATCGGGCTTGGAGCGGGTGCGATGGAAATCGTCGGCCTTCTCGCCGCAACCCCTGAGCACACCGAGGATTTCGGCCCCTCGAGCCTTGGCGCTTTCGAGCGATTCGAGCACGAGCGTGGCAGAGCCTTCCGCCAGCACAAAACCGTCCCGGTCCTTGGAGAACGGCCTCGATGCCTTTTCGGGCTCGTCGTTGCGTGTCGAAAGTGCCGAGAGCAGCGAGAAGCGGATAAGCGCCTCGGCGGTGGCGGACCCGTCCGTGCCGATCGACAGCGCCCGGTCGGCTTCGCCGCGCCGGATCGCCTCGACGCCGAGCTGGATCGCCGTTGCGCCGGATGCACACGCGGTGGAAAGCGTGATCGGCAGGCCCTTCGTGCCGAAGCGGTCGGCGAGACGATCGGCGATCGAGCCGAACTGTGTCGTCGCATAGTAAGGAGCTGCCTCGGGTTTGGTCGCGCCCGCCATCAGCCGCTCGTAACCGGCGCCGTTGGCCGACATCTTGTAAAGGTCGAAGCGGTCGCGCCAACTGAGTTCCACGGGCGGAGCGGCCAGGAAGAGCGGGCCGCTGAATTCCGTGTCGCCAAGTCCGGCCTCGCCGAGAGCTTCCACCGTTGTGGTTTCAGCCATCTCGCAGGTGAGCGCGCTCGGCCCCTTGTCGCTTGCGCCCAGGAAATCGACGGTACCGCAGATGCGGGTCTTGAGATCTTCGGTCGGGAAGCGGGTGATTGTGTGGATGCCGGAATGCCCGGCGGTCAACGCACCCCAGTTGTCCTTCTTGCCGACGCCGAGCGAAGTGATGATGCCAATGCCGGTCACGACCACGATCGGCCTGCCGAGATGATCTGTCGTTTTCGACATTGCCTGCCTTTCTACGCCGCGCTGACGAGCGCGATACCTTCGAAATGGCTCGACCCGACGGCCGTTGCAAGAGCGGTGTGCGGATCGCCGGCGAAGGCAGGTTCGCTCGGGTCGAATGGCGGATAAGCCTCTCCGTGCGCGACGGCGAGCGCCGCGAGCGCCACCGCGAAAGGAAATTGCGCTTCCTTCAGATGCCCCGTCAGCGTCGTCAGGCCGCGCAGCGCAAACCGGCTTTCGAGCGCTTTCTTTTCGGCTGCCGTTGCATCGTGGACGCCGGAAGCCCCGGAAAGGGCAAGGCGCCTATCGTCCTTGTCGGAAAGACTTGCCGTCATCGCCCGCAGCGCCGCTTCCAGCGCTCCGTCCGAACGACGTGCGCGGGCAGATATGACCTCTTCGATCTGCGCATGGACGCGAGCCCCGCGTCCCTCGGCATGTTCACGCGATTCGAGCACGAGGAATGCGCCGCCCGACCCGGTGAAGATACCGCCCCCCTGCGCCCGGTCGCGGTTCCACACCGGCTGCCAAGGTCCTTGCTGCAGCTGGCCTCCCAGTTGATAAGCGAGCAGCATGTCGGGATGTTCCGTCTGGAAGGCGGCGCCGACGAGTGCATGGCTCGACTGGCCGGAGCGGATGCGGGCGGCCGCAGTCTCCACGGCCGCGACGCCTGCGCCTTCCTCTCCCATGAAGGTGCGCGAGGAGCCGGTGACCTTGTGCACGATCGAGATGTTGCCGGCGAGCAGGTTCGACAATTGCGCCAGGAAAAGCGTCGGGCGCAAATCGGTCATCAGTTTCTGGTTCAGCAGGACACCGCGGTCGTTGGTGCCAAGCGATGCCGCAAGGATACTTTCGTCCACTTCCTGGTCGCGCTCGCCGCCGCCGGCCGCCACGATCATGTCCATGGTCGCGCAGAGCGATTCGTTGCCCTTCATGCCGGCGTCATCCAGGGCGAGACCGGCAACGTAGGTGCCGAGCCGCTGCCATGTTTCCATCTGCCGCTGGTCGCCGCGCTTGGCGATCTGCAAGCTCCAGTCGATCTCGGGTAATGGATGGACGATGAAGGGCGCGAAGCGTTCCGTGTCTATGACAGGTACGGGACGATCCGCCGTCATCTTTTCCCAGTGGACGGCGTTTCCTTCGCCGAGGGAAGAAGCAAGGCCGATACCGGTGATGACGACGTCGCGCGGGTTCATGGAATTCTATTGGCCGGAGAGGCCGAGGCCGGTCAAGCCGTCTTCGCCTTGGCTGCCACCAACTCGTCGATCTTGGCGCACAGGTTCTTCATGACGAAGTACTGCTCCGTCGAGACCTTGCCGTCGTTGACTTCCTGGGTCCACTTCTCCAGCGGCACCTTGATGCCGAATTCTTTGTCGATAGCAAACACGATATCGAGAAAATCCAGGCTGTCGATGCCGAGATCGTCGATCGTATGGCTCTCGGGCGTAATGCTGTCGCGGTCGATCTCGCTCGTATCGGCGATGATGTCCGCGACCTTGTCGAATGTGGATGACACGTCGAATCCCTCAATTGCGCATTTGCTTCGCGTTGGTTGCGCTGTCTAATCGGTTTTTTCGGGCAGGAAAAGGGCCGAGCCGGAAAGAGGCACATTCAGCCGCCTTCGGTGAAAACCGTAAGCCGCGCTTCGGCCTCTATGGTTGGGGCGCTGACGCATGGACATAGGCGTACTCGTCCGGAATGTCCCGCCAGACGATCTGGTCATCGAGCATGAAGTCGATGGTGTGAACTACGACGGCGTCGCTCGTGACGAGCGCGACGTTGTAATTGGGCGCGATCGGGCCGAAGCCGGTCCGCCGCCTGTCTCCGATCTCGGGCCAGCACGGATGGTTGGTTGAGCGCGGTGCCGAGAAGGGAATACCCTCCAGCGCGCCGGAGAGTGAATAATGCGTGTGGCCGAAGAAGATATGACGCACCAGATCATGATTCTCCCGTAGGAGGTTCCTGATCCCGGTGTCATCGATGAGGTTCAGCACATCAGCCGCCCACACCCCGACTACGACCGGATTGTGATGCATGAAAAGCAGGACAGGCATTGCGTCCCGCCTTGCATCACGGAGCCTGTCGGACAGCCAGCCGAGGCGCTTTTCGCACAAATGGCCGGCATGGGTGCCGGGTTCGCTGGTGTCGAGCATCACGAGACGATAGCCGTCCGCATCGGCGACATATTGGATGAAACCGTTCTCGTCCGCCGGATGGTCCGTGAACGTTGCGCGGAACCGGCCGCGGTGATCATGGTTGCCGAGCAACAGGTGGAGCTTGAGCGGCGAGCCCGAGAGCAGATCCTTGAGCCGTTGATAGGACGGCGTCTGTCCATCATGCGTGAGATCGCCCGTCACGACGATAGCGTCGGCGTCCGAATAGTGTTTTCCCACATGCGCCAGGCAGCGCTGGAACCGCTCGATCGGATCGGAGCCGTCGATCGTTTTGCCATGGATGTGGATATCGGACAGATGAACGAGTTTCATGGACAGGTTGCCGAATCTTGCCGGTTTGAAGGGAAGTGCGGGTCCGGGTGCGGGACTAGTCGCCAGCCACGAAGAAGGCCCAGCGCCCCTGCGGCGTGATGCCGACGCGATAGAACACATAGGCATCGTAGGTCTTCATGTCCTCGTAGTCGCCGGCCGTGACGATCTTGAACAACTCCACGCGCTGGCGCGCGTCGAGGCGCGAAAGCGGCATCGCGTAGAAGTAAGGCCACACATATGCCTCGTCGGGTTTGCCGACATTGATGTGCACGTAGCCGGTATCCAGCAGCATTTCGAGGATGGCGAGGATTTCCTGCCCGTCGGTGTCGCCGGAAAGGTCATGCAGGAAGGTGATGGGATCGCCGTCGATCTCTGTCAGGGAGAGTTGGGTCTGTTCATTCCCGCTACCGATCAGAGGCCGCAGCTTCTCGATATCGCCGGATTTACAGGCTTCCACGATCTTGTCGTGCATTTCGCGCACGGCCGGCGGCAGCTTGCTCAGATCATAGGAGACTTCGGGAAGCGGTGCTTTGGGATCGACCTGGGGCCTCACCGCGTCCGGCGTTTGCGCATCGTCGGGCTCCGCCTCATCCGGATTGTCGGGCTGACGGTCGTCGTTCAGTTGCGGCGCGTTTGCCGGCGGCACGGCCTGACTGTCCGAACCGGTACCCGATTTCATCGGGCTGTTGGCGGCGGACTCTTGATCACCCTGAATTTCGCTGAGCGCCCACGCCGGTCCCGCTGGGATGAGCAACGCGGCCAAGAGAGCTATTGTAAGGGCCCGGAACCGTGTGCTCCGGCGCAAGGGGGTGATTATCGACATGGTGGTCCTGCCTGTCTGCCGCTCGCGAGCAATCGGCCTGGCTCGCGCTCTCCTCAATGGAGCGATTCCTGCACTCGAACGCACTAAGAAGACAGGTTCAGCAGACAGTCAATGCCGTACGAGATCGGGCTCGAATTCGCCGGCGATGACACGGTCGCGCATGCGATCGAGCAGCGCGAGAGCTGCCTGCTCGCCACCCGACCGAAGCAGTTCCCCAAAGGCCGTGGCAAGCGCGGCTTCGGCCAGGATTTCCGGCTCGATACCGGCGGAAATACCGTCTGCCCATGCCTCGCTCTGGCTTTCGAGCGCGGTCAGCCTCTTCTCTTCCCGTATCAGTGCGTCGATGTCGCTGACGCTCCGGTCCATATTTCCGTCCACCCTTTTAAGCGGCGGCCGAATTCGTTCGAATCCGATGCCAGTTCTTAATGTCCCGTTAAATGTTCTAGCACAGTTAAAATGCTACGCATCCGGCCATTGGCAAAAAAGTTAATTGATCCCTAATTTCCGAACCTGTTCGCCGTGTCGCGGCTGAGCGCTTCGCCCTCCTTCATGTAACGGGCGATGGCCTCGGTCGCCGAGGCCGTGCAGGTGTGATAGATGTCGCTGTAGGTGCGGTAGCCGCGGTTGAAGCTGCCGACGAGCTCTGCCCGGCGATCCGGTCCGGGATTCTCCGTTATCAGGATCGCATCCATGGCCTCGCGCCAGTCGTCTCCCTTCTCGCCGCACAGATTGCGCAGATATTGCAGCGAGCCGAGAATTTCGGCGAGCCGTAGCAGGTTCTTCTCGTAAGGCGCCTCGACGGCGCGCGCGGGCAGCACGGAAGCGGCAAGCAGCGCCGCCAGAAGGAATCGCATGAAGATCGCCCGAGCCATGCGAAACTTGTGAGCGAGGATTTGGGCTGCTGCAAGGCGTGATTTCGCCGGAGTCAACATCCAAGAATGCGCCGCGCGACCTCCAGCGTCGACGCGTTGATTGGCAGGGCTTCCATCTCCTCGACACTGTACCAACCGACGCTCGCGGCGTCGTCCCGAGCGACCGCTTCGCCTTCCGTATAGATGCCGGTGAAGACATGCAGCCGGAAAAGTACACCGCCGCTGTCCTCGTCTCCACCCAGATCCATGATGCGGAAGAGGGCAAGTCCACAAGCTGAGAGACTGGTTTCCTCGAGAAGTTCGCGCCGGGCGGCTTCTTCGGGCGATTCGCCTTGTTCGAGCCGGCCGCCGGGAAAGGCGAACTGGCCGCGCGCCGGTGCGCGACCGCGTTCCACGAGCAGGAAGCGGTTTCCGCGGCGCAGCGCCACGGAAGCGGCGAGGATGATGCGACCCGTCATGCCGGTAGAATTCGGGATCGTCTTTGGGCCGTCAACCGCAATCGTTGCGCCTGCGCCGGAACATTTCTACCTAAGGCCGGAACACATGAAGGAAGGGATATGTGCGGACGCTTTGCCCTGACGCTGAAATCCGAAGAGGTGGAAGCCTTCTTCGCGCTCCTGGAATTGGAGGACTTTCCGCCGCGCTACAACATCGCGCCGACGCAGCCGATCCTGATGGTGATGGCGGGCGAGGGGCGGGGCTCGCCCGGCTCCAATCTTCCGAACCGGCGCGCGCTCCTCGTGCGCTGGGGGCTTGTCCCGGCCTGGGTGAGGGATCCGAAAAGCTTTCCGCTGCTCTTCAACGCGCGCTCCGACACGGCGCTGGAAAAGAATACCTACAAGACGGCGATGCGCCATCGCCGCGCACTCGTTCCCGCCTCCGGTTTCTATGAATGGCGCCGTGAAGGCAGAAACAAGGCGCAGGCCTATTGGGTGCGGCCGAGGGGCGGCGGGCTCGTCGGCTTCGCGGGTTTGATGGAGACATGGTACGAGCCGGGCGGTTCGGAGATCGACACCGGCGCCATCCTGACCGCGGATGCCAACGCCGATATCGCGCATATTCACGAGCGCATGCCGGTGGTCATCAAGCCGGAAGATTTCTCGCGCTGGCTCGATTGCCGCTCGAACGAGCCGCGGGACGTAGCCGACCTCCTGCGGCCTGCCGATCCCGGCTTCTTCGAGGCGATCCCTGTTTCCGACAGGGTCAACAAGGTGGCCAATACGGGTCCGGAGATACAGGAGCCCATCGACCTCGGCGGATCGGCGCCCGAAGAGAAGCCGGTTAACGTTCAGCTAAAGCTTATTTAACTCGCATTCGATAAAAATCGCCCCGAATTTGGGCGTCTCGGAAATGATCAAGGAATTCACCGTGGAACTGAGTGCGGAGGACGAGATCGCCATCCGCGAGGCGCTCTCCACATGCCCGTCCATCCACCCGGAATTCCATCCCGGCCGAAAAACCTTCGCCTTCAACGAGGCCGCGTTGATGACCATCTGCAACGGCGATTTCGAATGCTTCCTCTGGTCGGCCTTCGACCGGGTCGAGGAGCGTGGCGACGTGATCACGCTCGCCAAGGGCAATGACCTGATCTTCTATCTGCCGGTGGCGAAGCTGGAAGATCCGGCGATCCGCCGCGCCATCTTCGACTATGTCACCGGACGCGTCGGCCTGAACGGCTGAGATCGGTACCGTCACGGCATGGCCGGCCTGCTCAGCGCCACGACTTCCGGCTTCTTGCTCGGCGGATCGCTCATCATCGCGATCGGCGCGCAGAACGCCTTCATCCTCAGGCAGGGACTGCTGCGCGAGCATGTCTTCGTGCTCTGCCTGATCTGCTCGCTGGCCGATGCGATGTTGATCGCCGCCGGGGTCGGCGGTCTCGGCACGCTGGTCGCCTCATCGCCGAAACTCATCACGGTCGTGACGATCGGCGGCGCGATATTCCTGGCGTGCTACGCGGTGTTGGCCTTCCGACGCGCCGTGCATCCGGAAACGCTGCGGGCGGCGCGAGGCGGAAAGGGAAGCCTGAAAGCCGCGGTCGCGGCATGCCTTGCCTTCACTTTCCTCAATCCGCACGTCTATCTGGATACGGTGCTGTTGCTCGGCTCGCTGTCTGGCCGTTTCGCTGGGCCGGCACGACTTGCCTATGGCGTCGGTGCCGCCGCGGCGTCGTTCGTCTGGTTCTTCGGCCTCGGCTACGGCGCGCGTCTCTTGCAGCCGTTCTTCGCCAGGCCCGCCGCCTGGCGCATCCTCGACATCGTCGTCGGCCTGGTCACGGCCGGTATCGCTGTCAGCCTCATTGCGAGGCTTTTCGCTCAGGCGTGAGCCCGGCGGCTCTCAAGCGTCTTCTTGCCCTTCTTGGCCGTACACATCAGTGCCGCCTGCAACGAGGGTTGGCCGATGGCACGATATTGCGCGATGAGCGCTTCAGCCGGTTTCGGCTCGGCGGGTTTTCGTCGGATTTTCCTTGAGCTCGTCATTGTCTTCTTCCTGCTTGCTTGCGGGGAGCGGCGCAGATCGTTCCAGATTCAGTCGAATTCGTGGCAAATTTGAGTGAATCCTATCCCGACCGTCAAAGAGTGCTCCGCTATGCTTAACGAAGTCCTGATAACCAACGAATAGGGAGCCGATTGGTTCGCATTCGGGCATTTCCGCGCCGATTTTCTGGCTCTGATGCATTCCGAACGATCATGGAACGAGAGGCGGCTCTCCAAGTCGGCAAACAAGGGGTTCGAACAAGCTTGTGGAACCCTGGCGGAGGGTGATGCGACGGTCGTGAATCCCCGGCCTGGCATTACCCGATACTCCTCGTGCGGTCTCTTAATCCCAGTAAGCCGTAGCTGAACGAAGCTCGTTCTGAGACGCCTCAAGCGGCGAAAGTGGCTGCCACGTTGCCAAGTACCGAGTATTTCCCCGCCGCATGATCTCTGAGCGGCCAGTTGTTGACGTAGGCAAAACTCGGTCCACCGCTGTTGTCGCCATAATGATTGTTCGTATAAATCAAATGCGCGAAATAGCCGGCGTCCGGCGTCCAGATTATGCGGCCGTTCGGTGCCCGCCCCCCTGGCCAGTTCTTGAGAATCACGATCAGTCGCCTGGGGCCGTTGGGATCTTGAGGATTGCCGCGATTATAGAGATCGAATGTGACGCACCAGAATTGCATCGGCGCGTTTTCAAGTTGCTTGAACCCTTTATGGATCAGGAACCCACGTTTCAGTGCGTGAATTGGTTGCCGAATGTCCGGCCGCTGCAACGAAAGTGAATCGAAGAGCGACCGGTAGCTCTGGTTGATGAAGTGAATGCCCGATGCGTATTTTTGCTCGTCGAACTCAGCGGCGGTACGACCTTGACGGTTGTTCTGGTGCAACCTTTGTCTGTTGAAAAGAGACCAGAAATCAATCTCTTCAGCCATATTGAGCGGGTTTGCCATGTTGCCTCCCATCGGCCCGAACTTGCCTTCGCCGGCCACATTCTAGCTCAAATCCGCTGAACTTCGAGTTGAAAATCGCGACGACGGCGCCTCTTGACCAACATGAGGCACACGAGACCGTTCCGGTGGAGACACCGTCGGGAAGACTATGCAATCAAAGCAGTTCTCTGCGTTCACGGCAGACACGAAGGGGCGTCTTTTGAAGGGCTCCTGAGAAGGATCCAGGGTTTCCTGGCCTCGGCAAAGGGCGGAGCCGGTCGTGAACGGTTTTGCGCCTTGACGGAGAATGCCCACAAGGCCATAAAGCGCGGCGATGAAAACGCCTTTCGCCATTACCGGCATCTGCATTATCGGCTAGCAGCCTGCTGGTCCGGACGTTTTCGCTCTCTTTCCTGGATAGAAAAACGCTCCCGGCCGGCGGCCAGGGAGTGACTGTTTCATGTCGGACGCGACGAAGGGGCTTAGGCTCACCAACACGCTGACGCGGGCGAAGGAGGTGTTCCACCCGATCGACCCGAACAACGTGCGCATGTACGTATGCGGGCCGACCGTCTACGACTATGCCCATATCGGCAATGCGCGGCCGGTGATCGTCTTCGACGTGCTTTTCCGGCTCCTGCGGCACCTCTACGGCGCCGATCACGTCACCTATGTGCGTAACATCACGGACGTCGACGACAAGATAAACGCCCGTGCCCTACGCGATTTCGGACTGGAGATCGAGGCCGGGCGGGTAACCCTGAACGACGCCATCCGTCGGGTGACGGAAAGAACGGCCGGCCAGTTCCACGAAGACGTCGCGGCGCTCGGTTGCCTGCCTCCGACCTTCGAGCCGCGAGCGACGGAGTTCGTGCTTCCGCGGCCGGACGGCAAGGTGGATATGGTGACGCTGATCCGCCAGCTCATCGAGCGCGGTCATGCCTATGAGGCGAATGGCGAAGTTCTGTTCGATGTGGCCTCCATGCCGGACTATGGCCGGCTTTCACGGCGCAATCTGGAGGACCAGCAGGCCGGCGCGCGTGTCGCGGTCGATGCGCATAAGAAGAACCCGGCCGATTTCGTGCTCTGGAAACAGTCTTCGCCCGAGGAGCCGGGCTGGGAAAGCCCGTGGGGCAGGGGACGTCCGGGCTGGCATATCGAATGCTCCGCGATGTCGGCCGCCTTCCTCGGAGACACCTTCGACATCCATGGCGGCGGGCTCGATCTGATCTTTCCGCATCATGAGAACGAGATCGCCCAGTCGCGCTGCGCCCACGGCACGCCGATGATGGCCAATTACTGGCTGCACAACGGCTTCCTGCAGGTGGAAGGCCGCAAGATGGCGAAGAGCGAGGGCAATTTCGTCACCATCCACGAACTCCTCCGCACGGAGAAATTCGGCGGGCGCAAATGGCCGGGCGAAGTGCTCCGCCTCGCCATGCTGATGACGCATTACCGCGAGCCGATCGACTTTTCCGTGCGCAAGCTGGAGGAGGCGGAAAATGTCCTCACGAAGCTCAGGCGGAAGGCGAACAACGCGGCTGCCGGCATCGTCGGTTCTTCGTTCATCGACGCGCTTTCGGACGATCTCGACCTGCCCCAGTACATCCGCCTTCTGAACGCGACGGACTTGCCGGAACCGGTGCTGGTCGCCGCCGCCATGCTGATCGGCATCGATTTGTCTGCGATAGAGACCGACATCGATGTCGAAAGCTTTGTCGCGCGCCGCCTTGCTCTCATCCGCGAAAAGAACTGGGCCGAAGCCGACCGCATCCGCGACGATCTCTTCGCGCAGGGCATCCAGTTGAAGGACGGCAAGGATCCGGTCACGGGCGAGCGCGTAACGACCTGGGAGGTGAAGAGGTGAGGGCAAGGTTGCCACGATGAACCACGCGGTCATCCCCTCGACCAATCGCCGTAACGCGCGCAAGATGCGCAAAGCGATGACCGATGCCGAACTGAAACTCTGGAACGAGGTCAGGGCGCATCGGCTGATGGGTTCTGGCATTTCGACGCCAGATGCCGATTGCGGGTTATATCGTCGATTTTGCCTGCCCATCCAGGAAACTCGTTGTCGAAGTCGACGGATCGCAGCATGGAGAATCGGCCCGCGATGCCGTGCGCGACAGAACCTTGTCCAATCTCGGCTGGACCGTTCTCCGCTTCTGGAACGACGATATTCTTCGCGACATCGACAATGTCTGTCAGCATATCGTCATAACGGCCGGTCTCGCCGCGCCGACCAGGCCGCTTAACCTGCAAGAGGAGCAGCATCCATGATCGATCATACAGGAATTGGTGTCCACGATTTCGATGCTTCGAAGCGGTTCTATGATGCGGCGCTGGCGCCGCTTGGCGCATCGCTGGTGATGATGGTGCCCGAAGAATATACGGACGGCCTGAGGGTGGGTGGCTACGGCTACGGCCGGCCGCAATTCTGGCTGCACGAAGCGGCCGAGCCGGGACCTGGCCGCCACTATGCGTTCACGGCCGATACAAGGGCGGAGGTGGACGCCTTTTACGAGGCTGCCCTAGCCGCCGGCGGCCGCGACAATGGCGGTCCCGGCCTCAGGCCGCACTATCACCCGGATTATTACGGCGCCTTCGTCTTCGATCCGGACGGCAACAATATCGAAGCCGTCTGCCATGCGCCTGCTTGAGGAGAAGGTGGAGGCAGGAGAGCCATGAGCCTCGACAACAAACCGGCCTATTCCGGCGGATGCCAGTGCGGAGCGGTACGTTTTCATGTGGAAGGGCCGCTCGGCGATGCATCGGTCTGCCATTGCCGCATGTGCCAGAAAGCTTTAGGCGCCTTCTATGCGCCGCTCGTCTCCGTCAGGCACGCGACGCTGGTCTGGACGCGCGGCGAGCCGAAGCGTTTCCAGAGTTCGAATGTCGCCAAGCGCGGCTTCTGCGCCGAATGCGGCACGCCGCTTACCTACGAGGCGCCGGACGGCATTGCGCTCGCCATCGGGACCTTCGACGAGCCGGAGGAGATCGCGCCGGTGATCCAGTGGGGCGTCGAGGCGAAGCTGCCTTACGTGGATGATATCCCGGCGTTGCCGGGAGAGGACACGATGGCGGACCCGAAGGCTGTCGCCTTCCTGGCTCACCTCGTTTCCTACCAGCACCCTGACTACGATACGGAAGAATGGCCTCCAGTGGAGCATCGGAAATGAGCGGGAATTTGCGCGATCTCTATCCCGAGATCGAGCCCTATGCGTCGGGTCATCTCGATGTCGGCGACGGCCACGAAATCTATTGGGAGCGCTGCGGCACGCCGGGCGCCAAACCGGCCGTCTTCCTGCATGGCGGGCCGGGCGGCGGCTTCGCGCCGAGCCACCGCCGCCTCTTCGACCCGAAGCGCTACGACGTGCTCCTCTTCGATCAGCGCGGCTGCGGCCGCTCGCGTCCTTATGCCGAACTCGAGGCCAACACCACCTGGCATCTGGTGGCCGATATCGAGCGGCTGCGCGAGATGGCGGGCGTCGAGAAATGGCAGGTCTTCGGCGGATCCTGGGGCTCGACGTTGGCGCTTGCCTATGCAGAGACGCATCCGGAGCGTGTGAGTGAACTCATCGTACGCGGCATCTATCTGCTGACCCGCGCCGAACTCGAATGGTACTACCAGTTCGGCGTGTCGCAGATGTTTCCCGACAAGTGGGAGCGGTTCCTGGCACCGATACCCGCGGCCGAACGCGGCGACCTGATGGCGGCCTACCGCAAGCGTCTCGTCGGCGATGACAAGGCGGCGCAACTGGAAGCGGCGAAGGCGTGGAGCGCCTGGGAAGGCGAGACGATCACGCTCCTTCCCGAACCTGCGACCAGCGACAAGTTTCATGAGGACGATTTCGCCGTCGCCTTCGCGCGCATCGAGAACCACTATTTTGTCCATGCCGGCTGGCTGGAGGAAGCGCAGCTTCTGCGTGATGCAGGCCGGCTGGAGGATATTCCGGGCGTGATCGTCCATGGCCGCTACGACATGCCCTGTCCGGCGCATTATGCGTGGCAATTGCACAAGGCCTGGCCGAAGGCGGAATTCCACCTGATCGAAGGCGCCGGCCACGCCTATTCCGAGCCGGGCATTCTCGACCGGCTGATACGGGCGACGGACCAGTTCGCGGGGAGAGAATAATGACCGCGAAAGAGCGTCTCTACCTCTTCGACACGACCCTTCGCGACGGCCAGCAGACGCCAGGGGTCGATTTCTCGATCGAGGACAAGATCACTGTCGCCCGGATGCTGGACGAGTTCGGCATCGACTATGTCGAGGGCGGTTATCCGGGTGCGAATCCAACCGACACCGCCTTCTTCGACAGGAAGCGCACGAAGCGGGCCGCCTTCGTCGCCTTCGGCATGACCAAGCGCGCGGGCGTATCGGCGTCCAACGATCCGGGCGTGGCAGCGCTTCTGCAATCCTCGTCGGATGCGATCTGCTACGTCGCAAAAAGCTGGGACTACCATGTGAAAGTGGCGCTCGGCTGCACCAACGAGGAGAATCTGGAATCCATCCGAGCCTCGGTCGAGGCGGCGATCGCCGCCGGCAAGGAAGCGATGGTCGATTGCGAGCATTTCTTCGATGGTTACAGGGCCAATCCGGCCTATGCGTTGGCCTGCGCGAAAACCGCCTATGAGGCCGGCGCGCGCTGGGTCGTACTGTGCGACACCAATGGCGGGACGTTGCCGGCTGAGATCCGCGCGACCGTCGATTCTGTCATCCGGGCCGGCATTCCCGGTGCAAATCTCGGTATCCACGCGCATGACGACACCGGGCAGGCGGTGGCCAATTCTCTTGCCGCCGTCGAGGCCGGTGCGCGGCAGATACAGGGCACGCTTAACGGTATCGGAGAACGTTGCGGCAATGCCAACCTGATCTCCATCGTTCCAACGCTGATGCTGAAGCCGGCCTTCGCCGGGCGCTTCGATATCGGCGTCACGCCGGACGCGCTTGCCGGCATCACGCGTCTGTCGCGCGCCTTCGACGAGTTGCTGAACCGATCGCCGGAACAGCAAGCGCCCTATGTCGGCGCTTCAGCTTTCGCCACCAAGGCCGGCATCCACGCTTCCGCGATTGCCAAGGAGCCGGCGACCTACGAGCATGTCGCGCCGGAGACGGTCGGCAACCGACGCCGCGTCATGGTCTCCGACCAGGGCGGAAAGGCGAATTTCATCGCCGAACTCAAACGCCGCGGCATAGATGTTGCCCGAAACGATCCCCGCCTCGACACGTTGATCTCGCTGGTTAAGGAGCGCGAGGCGGAAGGCTATGCCTATGAGGGGGCGGATGCGAGCTTCGAGCTTCTGGCGCGCCGCACGCTCGGAACGGTTCCTTCATTCTTCACGGTCGACAGCTTCCGCTGCATGGTCGAGCGCCGCTTCGACGCCAACGGCAATATCAAGACCGTGTCCGAGGCGATCGTGAAGGTGAATGTCGATGGCGAGGAAAAGATGTCGGTGGCGGAGGGCCACGGGCCGGTCAACGCGCTCGATATCGCTCTGCGCAAGGACCTCGGCCGGTACCAGTCCGAGATCGCCGATCTGGAACTGGTGGACTACAAGGTGCGTATCCTGAACGGCGGCACCGAGGCCGTGACCCGCGTCCTGATCGAATCGCATGACGGCGAGGGCGGTCGCTGGTCGACGGTCGGCGTTTCCGACAATATCATCGACGCGTCCTTCCAGGCGCTTATGGATTCCATCGTCTTCAAACTGATGAAAAACCGCGAGCTTGCCGGTTTGGTGGCCGCCGAATGACGCTCGCCCATCAGCCGAACGCGGAACAAGCATCAGCAATTTGAACTGGTAACCGCGCGCTTCGTGTGTTTCTTGCGGCGCGCGGGGCGCAATGCCTTCGCCGGGAAAGCCTGATGGATACGAGTGCCTCTGCTACCACTGTTGACGGCGACACGCCGCGCGGCTTCGCGTTCGCGGTGGCGTGCTATACGCTTTGGGGACTGTTGCCTTTCTACATGAAGGCTGTGGAACACATGCCGGCGGCGGAAGTCGTCGCCCACCGCATCATCTGGTCCCTGCCGATCGCCGGCGTCACCCTTTACGCTCTAGGCCGCACGGCCGATGTCAGGCGCGCGCTCCGCTCGCCGCGGACGCTTGCCATGGCGGCGCTTACCGCCTCGATCATAACGATCAACTGGGGCACCTATGTCTGGGCGATCGCGGCCGGCCGCACCATCGAGACGGCCCTCGGCTACTATATCAACCCCCTGGTCTCGATCGTCATGGGTGCCGTGCTGCTCGGCGAGAAACTGAGCCGCATCCAGATGGTGGCGGTGGCGCTTGCCACGCTCGCGGTCGTCATTCTCGCGGTCGATGCCGGCGGCGTTCCATGGGTGTCGCTGGTGCTGGCTTTTTCCTTCGCCATCTACGGCTTCCTGCGCAAGACATTGCCGATTGGCCCGAGCCAGGGCTTCTTCCTCGAAGTGCTTATCCTGATGCTGCCCGCGATCGGCTATGTGCTTTGGCTTCAGTCGAGGGGCGAAAGCCATTTCCTCGTTTCGGAGCCGGGCAATGTGGCGCTGCTGCTAGGCTGCGGCCCGGTCACGGCCGTGCCGCTCATTCTCTATGCCTTCGGCACGAAACTATTGCGTTATTCGACCATCGGCATCCTGCAATATATCGGCCCAACCATGATTTTCGCGATCGCGGTGTTTATTTTCCACGAGCCGTTCGGGATGACGGACGCCATCGCCTTCGGCCTAATTTGGCTGGCGCTTGTCATCTATAGTTGGTCGATGGTCCGCGGCAGGCGCGCGCTCCGGCCTGCCTGATGTAGGTCTCCCGAAGATGGAGGCCGATTTCGGGATAAAGATATGAGCAAAATCAAGAATCTAAAGCGCATGGAACGAATCTGAAAGATCGCGGCGCGCTCTAGCCGCTTACATCCGCTCGATCACCGAAGCGTTGCCTTCGTCCGAGATATCCCGTTCGCCCTGCATGCGCAGGAGCGCGGGAACGATCTCGGCGGCGTCGTCGATGACCAGAGGCGTTATCTTGTGCGCAGTATGGAGGAAGCCTTCCTCCTTCATATGGTCGAGCAGCTTCATCATGGGCGACCAGAAGCCGCTGATATTCGCGAGTATGATGGGCTTGTCGTGACGGCCGAGTTGTGCCCAGGTCATCATCTCGACGATCTCTTCCAGCGTACCGATCCCGCCGGGAAGCGCGACGAAAGCGTCGGATTCTTCGAACATGTGGTGCTTGCGGGTATGCATGTCCTCGGTCACGACGAGTTCGTCCAAGCGCGCGAGCGCAGCCTCCGTCGCCTCCTTGGTGATGAGGAAGCGCGGGATGATACCGACGACCGTTCCGCCGGCCGCGCTGACGCTCGAAGCGACGGCACCCATGACGCCCTTGCCGCCGCCGCCATACACGAGCCTGATCCCTGCCTCGGCCATGGTCCTGCCGAGAGTGTGAGCCGCCTCGACATATCGAGGGTCCCGACCAGGCGAGGAACCGCAATAGACGCAGACGGAGCGAATCTTTTTCATGAAACCAAATGGTGTTGATGACCGTTGCCGCGTCAAGGTCGCCGCGGCCTTTTTCTTGTAGGGGCAAGGGAAAAGCGATAGACCAAGGGGCAGGCGGCTAAGGGATTCAAATATGGCGAACGGCTTCAGAAACGCGCTTCTTTTCGGGGGTGGCGCGTTGGTGGCTGCGCTTGCGGTAGCTTACGGGTTGCGAGTGTTTATGCCGGCGCCGGTCGAGAAGGCTACCGAGACGGCGCAGTCAGCTGGAAATTCGATGACAGCGAAGGAAGGGCGCGTGCCCGCCACGCCGCAAAAGCCTGCCGGGGCGGCGCCCGACAAGCCGGCTGCCGCCCCCTCTTCTCAGGCGGAGGCAGGTAAGCCGGCCCTGAAGGGAGATGCGGCGACGGCCGATGGTGCTGCCGCCACCACGGAGCCCGCCGGCAAGGCTCCCGCGGGGCCCGGGGCAACGGCGGACAAAGAGGCCGCCACGACCAAAGATATCACGGCGCCGAGTTTCGATGTCGTGCGGGCGGAAGGTAGCGGCTCCATCGTCGTCGCCGGCCGCTCGGCCCCTGGTGCGAAAGTGGAAATCCTTTCGGGCAAAAGCGTGCTCGGCACATCGACGGCGGGTGCCGAAGGGGATTTCGCCATCGTGCTCGATAATCCCCTGAAGCCGGGCGACTATCAACTCGTGTTGCGTGCCACGACGCCCGCCAATGTGGTCGCGATGTCGAAGGAGACGGCGGTCGTTTCCATTCCCGAGCATCAGAACGGTCAGGTGCTCGCGCTTGTCGAGGCCCCCGGACAGCCGAGCAAGCTGATCACCGTGCCTAAGCCGGAGAAGGGGGAGGCTTCTGCGCCGGCCGCCCCTGCTTCGACGCAATCCGGGACGGCCGGCAATACGGCTGGACAGCAGCCGGCGGCCACGCAGCCTTCCGGTGATGGAACAAAGCAGCCTGCGTCCGGCAATGCCGGCGCTGAGCAGGAAACGGCAAACGCTACGAAGCCGGCCGATGGCGCGGCGCAATCGCCGGCGAAGGCGTCTTCGGCCCAATCCGGAAGCATCCAGCCCGAGGTTTCCGTGGAAGCGGTCGAGATCGAAGGCAACAAGATCTTCGTGGCCGGCGTAGCCGATCCCGGCAGCACGGTGCGCGTCTATGCCAACGACATGGTGCTGGGCGAGGCGAAGACCTCACCTGTTGGCCGCTTTCTGGTCGAATCCATCCACGAACTTGCGGTTGGTGACTATATCATCCGCGCCGACATGCTTGCCGCGGATGGGGTGAAGGTAGCGGCGCGTGCCGCTGTTCCTTTCACGCGCGCGGCCGGGGAAAGCGTCGCGGCGGTCGCCTCCGGCGAGGCCGGCTCCAACAAGGCGCAAAACGGCGACGCCGCACAGTCCGGTGCCGCCACCTCAGGCGATGCTGCGAAGACTGCCTCGTCGGGACAGCCTTCGGCCGGCGGGGGAGGCAACGGCGCGCAGGGCTCCGCTGTTCTGAACCCGCTCGACAGCGATATTTCGAAACAGCCGCCGACGATCGTGTCGCCCAAACTGCAGGAAACGACCGGTGCGGTCATCATTCGGCGTGGCGACACGCTCTGGCAAATTTCGCGCCGGCTCTACGGTCATGGCGTCCGCTTTTCGACCATTTATCTGGCCAATCAGGACCAGATCGAGGACCCGAACCTCATATGGCCGGGGCAGATTTTCGCGGTCCCGAACGAGACGAAGGAGGGCGAGTCAGCCGACATGAAGGCGATTGCCGGTCAGGCGACCGAATTGCCCAAGAAGGCTGTCGAATAGGCGGCGCAATTGGGAATGGATCGGCTGACCGCCTTCGGCCTGTTTGCCGTGACGCTCATGCTCATTACTTATGCGCTGGAAGACCGCACGCGCTGGGCGACGCTTGCCTTCGCTTTCGCCTGTGCTCTCGGTTCGACATACGGTTTCTTGCAGGGTGCGTGGCCGTTTGGCGTCGTGGAAGCCGTCTGGGCGGTGGTGGCCGTCCGAAAATGGTATCGACGGGCAATTTGAACAGGCTTGTCGTTGCATGCCGATGATTCATCGTCTATCGTCGATAAACGATGAATCGGATTGAAACAGTCGACATGCCTGACAGTTTGCTGCTGGCGCCCGCGCTCGCAGCGTTGTCTCATCCTGTCCGCATCCGTATCCTTCGCCATCTCTGCTGCAACGATGCATGCTGCTGCAAGGAGGTTGTCGAGCAGTTCGACCTGGCGCAGTCGACTGTGTCGCAGCACCTCAAGATACTGGTGGAGGCGGGCCTCGTGCGGTTCAAGACGGAGCGGCCGCGCTCGTATTATTGCGTCGACCGCGATGCACTGGACGCGCTGTTGCATTCCGTCAACACGCTCTTTGATCCCGCAATGGCCGCATCTACGCGCGGCGAGCAATAGTTCGAAGGACCCGTCGTGGCCGACAAGACTGTCTCCGACAGCTCGATGCTGAGGACACTCCTCAACCTGTGGCCCTATATGTGGCCGCAGGATCGCATGGACCTGAAGATGCGGGTCGTCTGGGCAGCGGTGCTTCTGGTCGTCGCAAAGCTTGTCCTCATGCTGGTGCCCTATTTCTTCAAATGGGCCACCAATGCGCTGGGCGGCGAATTGTCCGCCCCTGCCTATATCCCCGCGCTGCTGATCGCGCCGGTCATGCTGGTCGTCGCCTATAATTTCGTGCGCGTGGCGCAACTCGGCTTCAATCAGATGCGCGATGCGCTGTTCGCGCGGGTCGGCCAATATGCCGTGCGACAGCTTGCCTACCGGACCTTCGTCCACATGCACGAGCTATCGCTGCGCTTCCACCTTGAAAGGCGGACGGGCGGGCTCTCACGCATCATCGAGCGCGGCACGAAGGGCATCGAGACGATCGTACGCTACACGATCCTCAATACAGCGCCGACGATCCTTGAATTCGCGCTTACGGCGATCATCTTCGCCTTCACCTACGGACTGATCTATGTCGCTGTTGTGGCCGTCACCGTGGCGCTCTACACATGGTTCACGGTGTGGGCGAGTGACTGGCGCATCGCTATCCGCCGCGAGATGAACGATTCCGACACGGACGCCAACACCAAGGCGATCGATTCGCTGCTCAATTTCGAGACCGTCAAATATTTCAGCAACGAGGCGATGGAAGCGCGCCGTTTCGATCGCTCCATGGCGCGCTACGAAGCGGCGGCGACCAAGACCTGGACCTCGCTCGGCTGGCTGAACTTCGGCCAGGGCGTCATCTTCTCGATCGGCATGGCCGTATGCATGGGGCTATCGGCTCATGCGGTGGTTCAGGGCACGCAGACGATCGGCGATTTCGTCTTCATCAACGCCATGCTGATGCAGCTTTCCGTGCCGCTCAATTTCATCGGCTTCATCTACCGTGAGATCCGGCAGGGCCTGACCGATATCGAGCAGATGTTCGATCTGCTCGATGTGAAGCAGGAGGTGACCGACCGTCCCGGCGCGCCAGATCTCGTCGTGGCGAAGGGTTCGATCGCCTTCCGCGACGTGCACTTCGCCTATGACGAGGCGCGCCCGATCCTGAAAGGCGTCAGCTTCGAGGTGCCACCGGGCAAGACCGTGGCTATCGTCGGCCCGTCGGGGGCGGGCAAATCCACCATTTCCCGCCTGCTGTTCCGCTTCTATGACATCCAGGAAGGCGCCGTCTTGATCGACGGTCAGGACGTAAGGGACGTGACGCAGACGAGCCTGCGTGCGGCGATCGGTATGGTGCCTCAGGATACGGTGCTCTTCAACGACACCATCGCCTACAATATCCGTTACGGTCGCCCGGACGCCGACGAGGAAGAGATTCACAAGGCAGCCGAGCTCGCCCAGATAGCCGGCTTCATCCAGCGCCTGCCGGAAGGCTATAAGGCAATGGTGGGCGAGCGCGGCCTGAAGCTGTCCGGCGGCGAGAAACAGCGCGTGGCGATCGCCCGAACCATCCTGAAGGCACCTCCGATCCTGATCCTCGACGAAGCGACCTCGGCGCTCGACACACATACCGAACAGGAAATCCAGTCGGCGCTCGATCTGGTCAGCCGCGACCGCACGACGCTGGTCATCGCGCACCGCCTGTCCACCGTCGTCGCCGCCGACGAGATCATCGTGCTGCAGGACGGCCTGATAGCCGAGCGCGGCACGCATGGGGCGCTGCTCCGGACGAACGGCCTCTACGCATCGATGTGGTATCGCCAGCGCGAGGCGACGGAGGCAGAGGAACGCCTGCGTCAGGCTCGCGAGACCGATGAACTCGGCGTCGTGGTCCGTCGCCGCACGGCCGAGGTCCAGCCATGAAGGGCGAGCGCATCGAAGTCGTGGTCCAGCCGGCGGAACGGCGCGACATCGCCGCTATCGTAGCACTCTTTGCCGACGACGCGGTCGGCGGCCATGGCGACACCACGGACGAAAGCGCCCGCTCGCGCTACGAAGCAGCATTCGAGCACATCTCTTTGAGCCCCAACGATATGCTCTACGTAGCCGAATGGAAAGGCGAGGTGGTCGGCACGTTCCAGACGACATTGGTGACGACGATGAGCGGGCAGGGCTCCTCCAGCCTCACCGTCTCGGCGGTACAGACCCGCGCCGACCTGCGCGGGCACCGCATCGGCGAGCAGATGATGCACTTCGCCATTGCGGAGGCGCGGGCGAAGGGCGCCCGGCTGGTGCAATTGATGTCCAACGACAGGCGGACCGATGCGCACAGGTTCTACGGGCGGCTCGGCTTCGCGAGGAGCCATGCCGGCTTCAAGATGAAGCTGCGTTAGGAAGGGATAGGCAAACGGAGCCGGGATGTGCTTTCCACATCGGCAGCCTCATTTCTCCTCGACGGGTGAGCGCCTATCCCCGACAATGGACATGTCCAGATAGATTCTCACAGGCGGCACGCTTCCATGGCCAGCGACAAGATACGCGATCCAATCCTTCGTGCGGCCAAGGGCGGCACCGAAGAGCAAGCGCAGCCGCAGGCGAACCGCTTATTCGTCCATCTCCACGTGCATTCGGCCTATTCGCTGCTCGAAGGCGCGCTGCCGGTCGCGAAGGTTGTCGCGCACGCCAAGGCCGACCTAACGCCGGCCATCGCCATCACCGACACCAACAACCTCTTCGGCGTGATGGAATTCTCGCAGAAGGCGGTGAAGGATGGGATCCAGCCGATCATCGGCTGCCAGCTTGATCTCTGTTTCGAGAACGAAGCTCCGTCGAACGCGCGCTCCGGCGGACGGCGCGGTGGACCGGAACTGTCGCCGGTCGTGCTGATCGCCGCCACCGAGACCGGCTATGCCAATCTCGTTCGACTGGTCAGCCGCGCCTACCTCGACACGCCGCCATCCGAGCCGACCCATATATTGTCCGGCTGGCTCGACAGTCTGTCGGAAGGCATCATTTGCCTGACCGGCAGCGAGGGCGGGCCGGTCGGCAAGGCCCTGAAGGAAGAACGCGCGGAATTGGCGGAAAGCCGGCTCCTCTTCCTGAAGGAGCGCTTCGGCAACCGGCTCTATGTCGAACTCCAGCGGCCGCGCGGTTATAGCCGCGCCGTCGAAGCGGCGTCGATCGGACTGGCCTACCGGCACGAACTGCCGCTGGTAGCGACCAACGAGGCCTTCTTCTCGAAGCGGGACGATTACGAGGCGCATGACGCGTTGCTCGCCATCGCCGAGGGCACGGTGGTTGCGGTGGACGAGCGTCGCCGGCTAACCGAGGAGAGTCATCTGAAGAGCCAGGCGGAGATGGTTGCGCTCTTCTCAGATCTCCCCGAGGCGATCGACAACACGGTCGAGATCGCCCGCCGCTGCGTGTATTACCCGAAAAACCGCTCGCCGATCCTGCCGCGTTTCACGACAGTGAAAACCGACCATCCGGAAGAGGCCGAGAAAGCCGAGGCGGAGGAACTGAAGGCGCAGGCCCGACAGGGGCTCGACGCGCGCCTCGCCGCACATGGCATGACGCCTGGCTGCACCGAGAAGGATTATCGCGATCGGCTCGAATTCGAGCTCGGCATCATCGAGCGGATGAAATTTCCAGGCTATTTCCTGATCGTCTCGGACTTCATCAAATGGGCGAAGGCGCATGGCATCCCGGTCGGGCCGGGGCGCGGCTCTGGCGCGGGCTCGCTCGTTGCGTGGTCGCTGACCATCACCGATGTCGATCCACTGCGCTTCTCGCTGCTTTTCGAGCGCTTCCTTAATCCCGAGCGCGTGTCGATGCCCGACTTCGATATCGACTTCTGCCAGGACCGGCGCGACGAGGTGATTCATTACGTCCAGGAGCGCTACGGCCGCCAGCAAGTAGCGCAGATCATCACCTTCGGCACGCTACAGGCTCGCGCGGTGCTGCGCGATGTCGGCCGCGTGCTCCAGATGCCCTACGGACAGGTCGATCGGCTCTGCAAGATGGTGCCGGCGAATCCCGCCCATCCGGTCAAGCTCGCCGAAGCGATCGCCAACGAGCCTCGCTTCGCCGAGGAGGTCGAGAAGGAGCCGATCGTCCAGACGCTTCTCGACATGGCGCAGAAGCTCGAAGGGCTCTACCGCCACGCCTCTACGCATGCTGCGGGCATCGTCATCGGTGACAGGCCTCTGTCCGAGCTGGTGCCGATGTATCGCGACCCGCGCTCCGACATGCCGGTCACCCAGTTCAACATGAAATATATCGAGCAGGCAGGGCTGGTGAAGTTCGACTTCCTCGGCCTCAAGACGCTGACCGTGCTCAACACTGCCGTGAAGCTGATCCGGCGCCGCGGCGTAGACATCGACCTCGCCAAGCTCCCGCTGGATGATCCCGAGACATACGGGATGCTTTCTCGCGGCGAAGTGGTGGGCGTGTTCCAGGTTGAAAGCGCCGGCATGCGCAAGGCGCTGATCGGCATGAAGCCGGACCGCATCGAGGACCTGATCGCGCTGGTCGCGCTCTACCGGCCGGGCCCGATGGAAAACATCCCGACCTACAACGCCAGAAAGCATGGCGAGGAGGAGATCGCCTCGATCCATCCCAAGATCGACCATCTGGTGGCCGAGACTCAAGGCGTCATCGTCTATCAGGAACAGGTGATGCAGATCGCGCAGGAGCTTTCCGGCTACTCGCTCGGCGAGGCCGATCTGTTGCGCCGTGCCATGGGCAAGAAGATCCGCGCCGAGATGGACCAGCAGCGCGTGCGTTTCGTCGACGGAGCCGTGGAGCGCGGCGTATCGAGGCAGCAGGCGGATTTTATCTTCGACCTGCTCGCCAAATTCGCCGATTACGGCTTCAACAAGAGCCACGCGGCAGCCTACGCCCTCGTCTCCTATCAGACCGCCTATCTGAAGGCGCATTATCCGGTGGAATTCCTCGCCGCCTCGATGACGCTCGATATGTCGAACACCGACAAACTCGGCGATTTCAGGCAGGATGCGCTCCGCCTCGGCATTGATGTCGTGCCGCCTTCGGTGATGACCTCCTATCGCGATTTCGAGGTTGGCGAGAACCGCATCTTCTATTCGCTGGCCGCCATCAAGGGGGTCGGCGACGCGGCGGTCGAGCATATCGTGGCGGTGCGCAAGGAGCGGCCTTTCACGAGCCTTGAAGATTTCTGCGCCCGCATCGACCCCAGGATCGTGGGCAAGCGCGTCTTCGAAAGCCTGATCGCGGCTGGCGCCTTCGACTGCTTCGGGCACGACCGCGCTGCGCTCACGGCCGGTGTCGATCGGCTGATGGGCATGGCTGCGCTCGCCCAGCAGGAAGCCTCTCTCGGCCAGGGCAACATGTTTGGTGTCGCCGAAGGACCGGCGGAGAAGCTTCGCCTGCCTTCAGTGGAGCGGTGGTTGCCGGCGGAGCGGCTGCATCGCGAGTTTCAGGCCGTCGGCTTCTATCTCTCTGCGCATCCGCTGGACGGTTACAAGAAACTGCTCGAACGGATGCGTGTGCAGAACTGGGCGGAGTTTTCCAATGCGGTTAAGCGCGGTGCGGCGGCCGGGCGGCTGGCCGGCACTGTCACCTCCAAGCAGGAGCGCAAGACACGCACCGGCAACAAGATGGGCGTCATCCAGCTTTCCGATACGACCGGCCAGTTCGAGGCCGTATTGTTCTCCGAAACGCTGGCGCAATACCGCGATCTTCTGGAGCCCGGTCGCTCCGTCGTCATCACCGTCTCGGCGGAAGACCGGCCGGAAGGCATCAATCTGCGCATCCAGTCGGTGCAGGCGCTCGACGAGGAAGCAAGCCGCATGCGCCAGGAAATGCGCGTCTTCCTGCGCGATGCGGCCCCCGCCAACGCGCTCTCCGCGCGGCTCGATCGCGGCGGTGAGGGGCAGGTTTCGGTCGTGCTCATCAAGGAGGGCGGCGAGGCGGAAGTCGAGATCGAACTGCCCGACCGTTACCGCCTTTCCCCCCAGATCGCCGCCGCCATCCGCGCCGTGCCGGGCGTGGTCGAGGTGGAACTGATATAACCCGAGCAGCCGACGAAGATCGATTGCTTTACCTAGGGTAAGGTGTATCGTCGCGCCGGGTTTGTGTCCTGCTTGCCGGCCGTTGCGCTGGGCGATGAAGGACATTTTGGGAGGGTCGAGTGACCGATTATCTCCGTATCGCCGAGTTCGTGCAGGTTCAGGTGATGGCTGGCAAATCCAACGCCGCGGCGACCGCCGGCGCCTGTCATAATTTCTCGATCCATTGGTGCGCTCTGATGTATCGAGACAGCCGGCCCGAGAGCGCTGCCACCCGGATGACGAAGTTGTCGGTTTCCAAGGGCGAAGCCAACCTCGTGCTGCAGAAGACCTATGTTGATGCGTTTTCGGAGCAGGGGCGCAATTGGGAGAGCGCAGACAATCTCGGTGTCGCGATCCGCGGGCTGGCACGGATCGACTATGTCATCCCGTACGGAAATTTCGATCAGAAGACCGTGGTCGACATCATCAGGAAACCACCGGCGGAGGCGTTGGCCTATACGTTCAGCTTCCCGGGCGGTATCGCAGGGGCTCAGGGGGGAACGCATACCATCGCGTTTTTCCGGAAGCTGCGCGGCCGGCGAGGCGTTATGGAGCCCGAATCCGGCGTTGTAAGCGCGTATGATCCGAATTTCGGTGAATACGCGATTCCGGAGATGGAATTCAACTATTGGTTCAACAAACTGAAAGCCACCTATAACGGCAAATTCACCACGCATCGGATGATGCGCCTCAAAGACATGAGCAAATGATGCCCTGACCATTCAGGCACGATAGGCCCCTGAATGGAAGATGACCGGATTCGAGGCGGTTATGCAAATGACGCCGGCTCGCCCTTCAGCGCCTCTTCCAGCAACCTCTCATACTTGCGGCGCGGAACGTCGATCGCGCCGAAGCGCTTCAGGTGCTCGGTGGTGAATTGCGTGTCGAGAAGTTGGAACCTGCGCGCATTCAGCCTCTCGACAAGAGCGGCGAGGCAGACCTTGGATGCGTCGCGCTCACGCGAGAACATGCTTTCGCCGAAGAAGACGCGGCCGAGCGTTACCCCGTAGAGTCCGCCGACAAGCCGTCCCTCGCGCCACGCCTCCACGGTGTGGCAGTGTCCGAATTCGAAGAGGCGGGTATAGGCTTCGCGGATCGGCTTGTTGATCCAGGTGCTTCTGCGCTCCGGACGTTTCTCGGCGCAGCCATCGATCACGCCAGCGAAGTCGCGATCGAAGGCGATCTCGAAGGCGCCGTGGCGGATGGTCTTGGCGAGGCTTTTCGGCAGGTGAAAACCATCGAGCGGGATGATGCCGCGCGTCTCCGGCCTGACCCAGAACACTTCCGGATCGTCGGCGCTTTCCGCCATCGGAAAGACGCCGGACGCATAGGCTCTCAACAGGAGATCGGTCGGTATGCCGGAGCCGGGTGCGAGAGGCCGAGACATGGCATTCCTGCCTGCCGGCTATTCCTTACCGGCCAGGTATTTCTCAAGCCAATGGATATCATAATCTCCATTGGCAATGTCGGGATTACCGATCAAATCCTGGAAAAGCGGCAGCGTGGTCTTGATGCCGTCGACGACGAATTCGTCCAGCGCCCGACGAAGCCGCATCAGCGCCTCGACGCGGTTGCGCCCGTGCACGATCAGCTTGCCGATAAGGCTGTCGTAATAGGGCGGGATGCGGTAACCGGAATAGACACCTGAATCGACGCGCACACCGAGCCCGCCCGGCGTGTGGAAATAGTCGATCGTACCGGGCGAAGGCGTGAAGGTGCGCGGGTCCTCGGCATTGATGCGGCACTCGATGGCGTGGCCGTTGAACTGGATATCCTTCTGCTTCACCGAAAGCCCGCTGCCGGATGCAACCCGGATCTGCTCATGCACGAGATCGATCCCGGTGACCGCTTCCGTCACCGGATGCTCGACCTGCAGGCGCGTGTTCATCTCGATGAAATAGAATTCGCCGTTCTCGTAGAGGAATTCGATCGTGCCCGCTCCGGAATAACCGAGATCGGCGATGGCGTTGGCCACCGTCATGCCGATCTTGTCCCGCTCCTCGGCGTTGAGCGCGGGCGAGTTCGCCTCCTCCCAGACCTTCTGGTGACGGCGCTGCAGCGAGCAGTCGCGCTCGCCGAGATGGACTGCCTTGCCGGCACCGTCGCCCATCACCTGCACCTCGATATGGCGCGGCTTCTCCAGATATTTCTCGATATAGACGGCATCATCGCCGAAGGCCGCGCCCGCTTCCGTGCGCGCGGTCGAGAGCGCGATGGACAAATCTTCCGGGCCGCGCGCGACCTTCATGCCGCGCCCGCCGCCCCCGGCGGCCGCCTTGATGATGACCGGGTAGCCGATCTCGCCGGCGATGCGCGCCGCTTCCTTGTCATCCGTGACGCCGCCTTCGGAGCCCGGCACGACAGGAATGCCGAGACGCTTCGCCGTGCGCTTCGCTTCGATCTTGTCGCCCATGATGCGGATATGCTCCGCCGAGGGGCCGATGAAGGTGATGTTATGCGCTGCAAGGATGTCGGCAAACTTGGCGTTCTCCGAAAGGAAGCCGTAGCCCGGATGGATGGCGTCGGCGCCGGTGATCTCGCAGGCCGCGACGATCTGGTGGATGTTGAGGTAGCTCTCGCGCGAAGCCGGCGGCCCGATGCAGACGCTCTCGTCGGCGAGCCGTACATGCATCGCGTCGGCGTCCGCCGTCGAATGCACCGCGACCGTCTGGATGCCGAGTTCCTTGCACGCGCGCAGGATACGCAGCGCGATCTCGCCGCGGTTGGCAATGAGCACTTTCTGGAACACGACCCGGGCTCCCGCTCAGTCGATGATCACGAGGGGCTCGCCGTATTCGACCGGCTGCCCGTCTTCCACCAGAATGGCGCTCACCGTGCCGGCGCGCGGCGAGGGGATCTGGTTCATCGTCTTCATCGCCTCGATGATGAGTAGTGTCTGGCCCTCGCGGACGCTCTGGCCGACCTGGATGAAGGGGTCGGAGCCCGGCGCAGGCGAACGGTAAGCCGTGCCGACCATCGGCGAGGGGACGGCATTCTTCGCCGTGTCCGCTACCGCTGCGGGCTGCGCAACAGCCGGGGCTTGCGGAGCAGGGACGGCGGCAGGCATGGCGGGAATGCTGAAGGTCTGCGCCGCGGCGGCCTGCCGCGAGACACGCACGCGGAAATCGTCGCTTTCGACCTCGATCTCCGTCAGATTGGTGTCGTTCAGAATGCCCGCCAGATCGCGGATGAGCTGCTGGTCGATATCGTTTTTCTTGCTAGGCATTCGACTACGCCCCTTTTTGCCTTTGTCTCAAAGCCGTGCGGCAAGCGCGCGCAGGGCCAACTCGTATCCGAGCGGCCCGAAGCCGCAGATCATGCCGGTCGCGACCGGCGAAACCATCGATGTATGGCGAAACGGTTCGCGCGCGTGGATGTTCGACAGGTGCACTTCCGCTACCGGCAGTGGCGCCACCGAGCGGATGGCATCGTGGATAGCGATGGAGGTGTGGCTGTAAGCGCCAGGATTGATGACCACACCGACAGCCCTTTCGCCCGCTTCCTGTATCCAGGAGACGAGGTCGCCTTCATGGTTGGATTGCCGGAAATCGATAGTCAGGCCAAGCGCCTTGCCCGCGATCTCGCAATCCTTCCCGATCTCGTCAAGCGTCTTGCCGCCATAGATACCGGGCTCACGCTTGCCGAGCATGTTGAGATTGGGACCGTTGAGTATGAAAACCGTTTTCAGAATAAAGTCCTTTCGCCGCGCGCGGAACCTCTACATCGGCTTAACCGGCTACGCAAACGGCGCAAGGCTCTTCTTCTTGTGTCCACAGTCGGAATAGTGGCGAATCAGCACGTGGTGTGGTCGCAGGCGCGCACATTGGCGAGCTTTTCGTCGAGCACCTTCTTGCCCAATGCGCCGAAGACGACCTCGTCGCCGACGACATAGGAAGGCGTGCCCGAGATCGACAGCTTGTTGGCGAGATCGTAGGTGCTCTGGATATCCTTCTGGATGGAGGGATCCTTCATTTCCTTGCGCAAGGCTGCCTCGTCGGCGCCGAGGGAGACGGCGATCTTGATGGCCTTGGCCTCGTCCGCCCGGCCCTTGCCGCCGAGAAGCTCCTGGTGGAAATCGCCATACTTCTCCGGCATCAGCTTCTTGAACGCCATCGAGACGACGCTTGCCTTTGCTGAGTCCTCGCCGAGGATCGGAAATTCCTTCAGGACGAAGCGCAGGTCCTTGTTTTCCTTGATCAGCGCCTGCATGTCGGGGAGGGCGCCTTTGCAGAAATGGCAATTATAGTCGAAGAACTCGACAATGCTGATCTTGCCGTCGGGATTGCCGATGATGCCGTCATAGGCCGCATCAAATATCTGTTTCGAGGAATCCTTGATCACCTTTTCCTGGACGACCCTTTGCGCATCGCTCTGCTTTTTTTCGAGCGCATCCTGAACCTCGAGCATCACCTCGGGATTGTTCACAAGATAGTCGTGGACGATCTTCTCGATCGCAGCCTTGTCGGCGGCGCTGCTCAATGGCGCGTTGTCGGCGACCTTGACCACTTGCGGCAATTCGTCGGCGTTGACCGGGCTGCCCGAGACAAAGCCGGCACCCAGCATAGCGGCCGAAACAACGATGCCGCCGATGGCGGTCAGGATTGCGGTTTTCATGGGGGGTGTCCTTTGTCTGGATTTTATCGGTCGGACGGCGAGATAGCGCCGGATTCTCTCTACATGATCTTAATGACCCCAGCCGCCCGAAGCCAATCAAGCGTTCGGCATCATCTCTCGCCGCGACCTATCGATGCATGCCTTGTGATCCCCACACCAATCGGGCATTTGTGCGGCGCGCGCCGCCAGGCGCGGAAGGACCCAATCGGGAAGGCAGGCATGGGAATATCCGTTTCGCGGCGAAGCAGCGTCGAGCCCTTTCACGCCATGGACGTGCTCGCCGAAGCGAACCGGCTGAAGGCGGAAGGCCATGATGTGATTTCCATGGCTGTCGGCCAGCCATCGGACCCGGCGCCGGAGACCGTGCGTGAGGCCGCGCGTGCCGCGCTTGCGGACGGTCGCATCGGCTATACGGATGCGCTCGGCCTCGCCGGCCTGCGTGAGGCGATCGCGGCACACTATGCCGAGCACTACGGCGTCGAGGTACCGGCTTCCCGCATTGCCGTGACGACCGGCTCGTCCGCCGCATTCAACCTTGCCTTCCTCACGCTTTTCGATCCCGGAGACCGGGTGGCGATCACGGCGCCCGGCTATCCGGCCTACCGCAACATCATGGCCGCGCTCGGGCTGGAGGTGGTGGAGATTCCTCTCGGGGATGAGGGCTACCTGACCGCCGCGCAACTTGCAGAGGCACACGCGCACCGTCCGCTCAAGGGCGTACTCTTTGCCAGCCCCGCCAACCCGACCGGCGCGATCATACCCGACGCCGAACTCGACGAACTCCTGGAGTGCGCCGACTCTCGCGGCATCGCTGCGATTTCGGACGAGATCTATCACCGGCTGAACTATGTCGGTCCCGACAAGACGGCGCTGGCTCTCCGGCCGGACGTGACCGTCATCAACTCCTTTTCGAAATATTACTGCATGACCGGCTGGCGGATCGGCTGGATGGTCCTGCCCGAGGAACTGGTGCGTCCCGTCGAGCGCATCCAGCAGAGCCTCTATATCTCGGCACCCGAAATCTCGCAGCGCGCCGCGATCCGCGCCTTCGAAGCCAGCGGGGAACTCGATGCGGTGAGAAAACGCTACCGGCAAAGCCGCGACATGCTCATGAAGCGCCTGCCGCAACTCGGTTTCCGCATCGCGGCGCCCATGGATGGCGCCTTCTACGCCTATTGCGACGTCTCCGCCCACACCAATGACAGCATGGCTTTCGCCCGCCGCATGCTGGCCGAGGCGCATGTGGCCGCGACGCCGGGGCTCGATTTCGACACCGTCGAGGGCCACCGCTTCATGCGCTTTTCCTATGCCGGCAGCGTCGGCGATATGGTCGAGGCGACGAACCGCATCGAGCGCTGGCTGGCTGGCACGCACTGAAGAGACTTTCGGCCTCCTGAAGTCAATTGTGATGGCGTGGGCTGCCGAATGCCCGCGATCGAAGGTCTTCCATCCGCTTCAACCGATAATCGAGCAAATTCTGGAACCGGTTCTCGAAATTGATGCTCTCCACGCGGTCGAATTGCTGCTGCGCGCGGTCATGCTCGTCCAGCACCATATTCGTCTTCTTCTTCACCTTCGCCGCCATTTCATCGCAAGTGTCTGCCGGGCCAAGCGCCTCGATCGACTGTTCAAGCTTGCGTGCGTAATTCTTTGCGATGTCGGTATGCAGACCTTCGTGACGGCGTATGTCGGAATCGAGCGTATCCCAGATGATGCGCATATCCGCTTCCGGCTTATGGCGCGGACGCCAGCGCGGCAGGATCACCTCCACTTTCAGAACAGTTCTTGCTTTCAAAACCCGGCAGCGGTCACGTTCCCTGGCGTAGGTCGTGCGTGTGGTGAACTGCATCCGTGTCGCGCCGGGATGCTTGAGGCCCGAGCTTTCCACCTTCGGGCCGCGGCTTCCGAACTGTTTGGTCAGCTCGTCAAGCGTCGTCGCGTCGAGCGTATAATAGCTGTAGCTCCTGACCATGTCGGCGGCAAATGCCGGGCTCGCCGATAGAACCAGAAACAGTGCAACCGATAAATGCTTCATGAGCGAACCTCTCGCGCCACTCTGCCGCTCCCTGTGGGACGGCACAACGCAAATGTCATTGATTTTCCCTCTGGTCCGCTTCAGAAAGCCACGTCACCGTTATGGAGCAGCTTTCCGCCATGACCAACAAGCGCTGGCACCTGGCGCATGGCCGTAGCCTGGAATTCGGCGCCGAGGCGGTGGTCATGGGCATCCTCAACGTGACGCCGGACTCGTTTGCCGATGGAGGCCGCTATTTCGCACCTGAGAAGGCACTGGCGCAGGCGGAGCGAATGCTGCGGGAAGGTGCCGCGATCATCGATATCGGCGGCGAATCCACGCGTCCGGGCGGACAGCCGGTGACGGCAGCGGAAGAACAGGCGCGCATCCTGCCGATCGTCGGGGCGCTGGCATCAGGCGGCACCATCGTCTCCGTCGATACCTATCGCGCCGAGACCGCACGGCTGGCGGTCGAAAAGGGCGCGCATATCGTCAACGATGTCTGGGGTGCGCAACGCGAGCCCGATATCGCCCGTGTCGCGGCGGAAACCGGTGCCGGTCTCCTCCTGATGCATACGGGCCGCGAACGGCAGAAAGAGAAGGATGTCATCGCCGACCAGTTCGCTTTCCTGAAGAAGTCGGTCGATATAGCGCGTTCGGCCGGCGTTCCGGCCGAAAGCATCGTGCTCGATCCGGGCTTCGGCTTTGCCAAGGAAACGCCGGCCGACAATCTGGAACTGATGGCGCGCTTCGAGGAACTTGCTGCACTCGGCTTTGCGCTTGCCGTCGGCACGTCGCGCAAGCGCTTCGTCGGCGCGGTCACCGGCAGGGAAGGGGACGACCGCGATGTCGGCACGGCCGCGACAAGCGTCATCCTGCGGCTGAAGGGTGCCGTGCTTTTTCGCGTCCACAATGTCGCAATCAATGTGGACGCGCTGAAGATGGCCGATGCTATGCTGGCGCATGCGTAAAAATCATGCATGGCTCGGCCTCGGCGGCAATCTGGGTGATCCGCAGGCCGCCATGGCGAAGGCGCTTCAGGCGATCGACGCCGATCCGCGAACTCGCGTGGTCGCGGTTTCCTCCGTCTATCGCACGCCGCCCTGGGGAAAGACGGATCAGCCGGATTTCCTCAATGCCGTGGCAGGCGTCGAAACCGATCTTTCACCGCGCGACCTGCTGGACCTCTGCCTCGAGGCCGAAAAGGGGCTGAAGCGTGTGCGCGCCGAACGCTGGGGACCACGGACCATTGACATCGACTTGTTGCTCTTCGACGACCTGACAATCAATGAACCCGGCCTCGAAGTGCCGCATCCGCGTATGACGCAACGCGCTTTCGTGCTTCTGCCCCTGGCCGAAATCGCACCGGAACTGAAGATCGGCGGAAAGACCGCTGCACAATTTCTTGCAACGCTCGACACGAAGGGGATAGACCGCGTGAGCGCCGATGGCGGTTGGTGGCGCCAGGGCTGACACTTCCCTTCGGGGAAAGTCGTCTTTTCCGCCGGCATGAAGAAACAAAAACGGAGTGAACCATGTTCCCGAAGCGGTTGATCGACGGTCACAAGGCCTTTCTGGAAAATCGCTTCGCCAACGAGCACGGACGTTACAAGACACTGGCCGAGAAAGGGCAGCATCCGGAAATCATGGTGGTCGGCTGCGTGGATTCCCGCGTGTCGCCCGAAGTAATCTTCGATGCCTCGCCGGGCGAATTGCTTGTCGTCCGTAACGTCGCCAACATCATCCCGCCCTATGAGCAACATGGCGATACCCAGCACGGCACGAGCGCGGCGCTGGAGTTCGGCGTGCAGGCGCTGCATGTGAAGCACATCGTCGTCCTGGGCCATGCCCATTGCGGCGGCATCCGCGCCTTCGCCGACGAACAGGAGCCGCTGTCGCCCGGCGACTTCATCGGCCGCTGGATGTCGCAGATCGCGCCGGCGGCAGAAAGCCTCGGCCCGCGCCATGAACATGACCACGATGAATATCTCCGCAAGCTGGAATTCGCGTCGGTGGAACTCAGCCTGAAGAATTTGATGACATTCCCCTGCGTGCGTATCCTGGTGGAACGCGGCAAACTCGAACTGCACGGCGCGTTCTTCGGCGTTGCGTCGGGTCGCCTTCTGGTCCGCGATCCTGCTACCGGAGTTTTCGAGCCGATCGACGGACAGTTCCAGGAGCGCCTTTCCTCGGCATCCTGACGCCAGCGGCGAATCGCTTAGACTCGGCGCTTCGGCAATCCTCGAAGAAAGCGTCCTCATGCGATTCCTGGCGATCTGCGGCAGCCTGCGCGCGGCCTCGACCAACCGTATCCTGCTCGAAGCCTTTGCCCGTCATGCGCCGGAAGGTATCTCGGTAGATATGTCCGGAGAGATACGGGACCTGCCGCTTTTCAATCCGGATCAGGATGGTGAACGCCGGCCGCTGGCGGTTGCCGAACTGGCACGGCAGGTCGACGAGGCGGACGGATTGATTATCGCCTCGCCCGAATATGCGCATGGCATTCCCGGCCCTCTCAAGAACGCCCTCGACTGGCTCGTCTCGGGTTCGGAAATTCCGAACAAGCCGGTAATGCTGGTGCATGCGTCGGTACGCGGTCTTTTTGTGAGGGAGCATCTTTCGGAAGTGCTGAGAACCATGTCGACCGGCCTGTATCCTGGTGCGGCCTTCGAAACCCACCTCGTCGGCAAACCGTCGGAGGAAGCACGGGAAATCCTGGATCGGCCCGAAACGCGGGAGCATATCGTCCGCACGCTTGCCGATTTCGCAGCGTTTGCGGCCGGTGCGGGCGCTTCGGCGACGGGCTGAACGCCGCTGCCGTTCGTCAATTCCGGGAACTCGCCGGCGTTGAACCTGTTGTCCGACAGGTGATCCGATCGAAGGAAGTTGAGAAATGAGGAAAGCGACAATCGGGGTCGCGGCGGCTTGCACACTCGTACTAGCAATTCCGTCCATCGCCGCCGGCCCGCGCAACGATGCGAACAAAGCAACCCGAAGCATGAGCGACAGTGTCCAGCAGACACCGAATACTGGCGGCGTGGCTCCGGAGGACAGCGGGGCCGCGCAGAAGCAAAGCCCCGTCGATGCGGCCGTCGCCGGGATACATGCCAGTGAAGATGGCGCAGCCCGGGTACAATCGATGAAGAAGGTTGCGTTCCTCCGGATCGTGGACGTCGGTACGGGTGCCGACAAGGCGGTGATCGACAAGGCTGTCGCTGCAAACCGTAAGGGGGTCAAGGCGCTTCGGGACGCTATCGATGCCAATGCTTCCCTTCACGTCAAGCTTGAGGAAAAATCGATCAAGTCCGGCCAGATTCTTGCAGTGAAGCTGAACGACGACGGTTCGCTGACTGTCTTCGTACAAAAGCCGGCCTGACAGATTGGACGGAAGCCGCCCGGGAGACAAGGGACGGGGAATGCGAAACGGTTTTTGCCGCGAAACCGCCTTAATTGAGGTTGTCCGATTTCCCGTTGAAGTGCGCCGCTTCGGCGATATCTGGTTGCCGGAGCACGGGAATATCCTTTTGGGCGCGCGAACAGACAGGACTGCATGAAATGGATCAGAAGGTCAGCATCGGGAATTTCGAACAAAAGCGCACGGAGGGGATCGAGGACCCCATGTTCAAGAAGGGGCTTGGCTATCGCATTGGTCAGGCCATCGTGGACTGGGCGGAACGGCTCAATCTGAAATACGCCATCCACGGCAATCCGCCGGTTTATGACAACGCCACTTTCCCCTGGGCTGCGGACATCGAAAAGGAATGGAAGCTCATCCGTGCCGAGCTGGATCGTGTGCTCACCCGCAAGGACGAGTTGCCGGGCTTCCACGAGATATTGAGCGAGGTCAGCACGATTTCCACAGATCGCGACTGGAAGACCTTCGTTCTGTGTGGCTACGGTTCGATATCGGAGGAGGGCATCGGCGCCTGCCCGGAGACCTGGCGCATCCTGCAGAAAATTCCCGGCCTCAAGGCGGCGATGTTCTCGATCTTCGAGCCCGGCAAGCATTTGAAGGCGCACCGCGGCCCCTATAATGGCGTCCTGCGCCTGCATCTCGGCCTGAAAGTACCGCCAGAACGCGACAAGATCGCCATCCGCGTGCTTGACCGGATCTGTCACTGGGACGAAGGCAAGGTGCTGCTCTTCGACGACGCCTATGAGCACGAAGCCTGGAACCATTCGGGCGAGACGCGCGTGGTGTTGTTCGTCGATTTCGTGAAGCCGACCCGCTTTCCTGCAAGCCTCACTAACTGGCTGCTGCTCAATCTTGCGCCCTTCACGCCCTTCATCCGCGAGGGCTATCAGGCGCAGAAGAAATGGGAAAAACTCTTCTTCGCCGGCGGTAAGGATCACTGACAGGAGATGAAAGGCGTCTCTCAGTCGCCGTCTCGAGTGGGCTCGGTATCCGGAGCGTCGCTTTCCGTCGCCGGAACATCGCGGATTTTCCGAAGCCGGACGAAACTCGCATCGCGGCTGCCTTTTGAGGCCAGATGCTCAGGCACGGAGAGACGGTGCACGGCGCCGTCCACGGCGTAGCCGGCCTTTTCTATCCTCTCCAGCAAGCCTTGCGGGACCGAGCCGCTGCCGCGAAGCCATACTACTACGGCTGGGAGCCGTATGAGACTGTTGAAATATGGGGTCTGGGGATCGAGGATGACGAGGTCATGCTCGACCAGACGGAAATTGCCGACCCATTGCTCGTCGCCGACGATGGTTGAAACCGGCCCGTCGGCTGTCACAAGCCTGTAGAAAGCCGGATAGTCGAGCCGCATGGAACTGGAAAAGCCGTTTCCGCCTCCGACTTGTATGTACCAGATTGCAGGAATCGCCGCGATTGCGATCGCTGCACCTACACCTGCAAGGAAATGCTGGATTTCCCGACCTTTAAGGTCGAATTCGTCGGCACGCATCGCACCATATGCCGGCACCAGGAACAGGAGCGGCAGCAGCCAGCGATTTCGAACTTCGGCCGCGCCGCTCGCGATGATCAGTACCGCCGCAACCGACAGACCGAAAACGATGGTGCGGCCGATAAACTGGGCACCGGCCCCTGCACTCTGCCGCCAAACCTTCCTCATCAGCTTTTCCGTAGCGAAAGCTATGATGACAAGGCCGAATGGCAATATGGCGAAGCTGATGCTCCCCACTATCAGATCCCCGAGCCCTTGCAGCCGTGCCGAGATATAGGCTCCGGAATTGCCCATCTGGAATTTCGAAGCGTGGCCGAGCAGGGCGCCTTGGTGCTCCAGGCTCCAGAGCGCGGTCGGGAAGACGACGAGGGCCGTGATCAATGCGCTCATCACGATCCTGCGATCGAGAATGGCCGGCCGATAGGCCGGAACGGACAGCGCCGCTGCGGTCAATGCGATAAGGAGAAGGACGTCGTTGTATTTGGCGAGCAGAGCCAATCCCGCCGCCAGACCGAAAAAGGCGTACCTTGCAAGGGTGCGCTTCTCGAAAAGCAGGACCAGGGCCATGACCATCATGGCGGAGAATGCGAATGCGGCAACGGAGTGGGTCAGCGCACGCTGCATTTCCCAGAGGATTTCAGGGATGGTGAACAGGCCGAGCATGGCGGCCGCGGCCGCTCCACGGGAATATCCCAATCGGCGTACGCTAACCGCGACGCAGACCATCCCAAGCAGAAAGATCAGATATTTCACGATTTTCAGCGACAGGATCGTTGTGCCGAAAATCTGGCAGAAGATGGCGGTCAGCCAGCTGTAGAGTGGCGGCTGGGAACTTCCGTATCCCATCCACAAATGCGGCAGGTAGATGAGCTGCTCGGCCTCGTCGATATTGACGCCCGCGCCTACCCCATAGCTCACCAATGGCTGCGTAAGAGCCTGGAACAGGCAGTAAAGGGCAACGAAAACGATCGCCCCGTCGAGCGGCCCGAGCCTTATCTCACCGAGCCGCCTGCCGAGGCTCACCAGAAAATTACCCACCGTGCGCCTGCCATGCTCGAACACGCCGGCTGTTACCATGGCCGATGAGGCGGCGGCAATCGGCGAGGTCCGGTTACGCGCGCATCTTTTCTCCGGTCGGGTCGAAGAGGGGCGCGGCATTGATGCGTGCCGCCCGGCGGCGCCCCAATATCTCGATCTCGAATAGGCCGGAGCTTTCGTCTTCCGCCAGCGCAGCCGGCACATAGCCCTGCGCCATCGACTGTCCGACATAGTGCGCATATCCGCCCGAGGTCACCCAACCGACGACCCGCCATTCGCCGTCGACGATGCCGCGGATCGAGGAATCGCCTTCATCGGCATTCGAAGTGCGGGTTTCGCCGCCATTCTCGTCGAAACGCGTGGCGCCATAGCCATGCGGCTTCTCCACCGTGCCATAGTCCGTCGAAACCTTTGCCCAGATCGGCTCGTCGCCCATGACGTCGGCATCGAGCGCATCGACCATGAAGGAAACACGCCTGAGCTTCGGCCCGGCTTCCAGTTCCTTCGCCGCCGCCTCGCGGCCGATGAAGTCGTTCTTCTCCATCTTTACGAAGCGGTCCATCCCGCCCTCGAACGGCCCGTAGATCGGCCGAAGTTCGCGGAACCAGGTAGGAAAATTCTTTTCCAAACGCATCGAGAGCAATGCCCGCATGCCGAAATCGGCGATGCCGAACTCCGCGCCGGCTTCCTTGATCGCGCGATAGACCAGGCGCTGATACGCCGGTTGCATCCAGATCTCGTAGCCGAGATCGCCCGTATAGGTGATGCGGTTCACCATGCACGGCGCGCCGCCAACTGCCATCTCGCGGAAATCCATGAAGCGGAAGTTCTTTGTCGAGATATCCTGATCGACCAGCTTCCGAAGAAGCTCCTGGGATTTCGGCCCGGCGATCGACAGGCCGACCAGCGTCATGTCGAAGCGATGGATTCTTACTGCCCCATTGGCCGACCCATCCTTCGGCAGGTGTCTCTCGAACCAGCGCATATGGTATTTCTGCGCGGCCGAGGAACTCCAGACCATGAACCGCTCGTCGCCCGCGTGGGCGATCGTGAAGTCGCCGATCAGCTTGCCGAATTCGTTCAGCATCGGGGTCAGCACGATGCGGCCCTTCTTCGGCATCCGGTTGGTCATCAGCCGGTTGAGGAAAGCTTCCGCGCCGGGGCCGCTCACCTCGTATTTGGCGAAGTTCGCGATCTCGGTCACGCCGACACGCTCGCGCACGGCGCGCACCTCGTTGCCGACATGCTCGAAATCATTGGAGCGGTGGAAGGAGACGATATCCTTCGGTTCCGTGCCCTTCGGCGCGAACCAGAGCGGCGTCTCAAGGCCCCAGCTATCGCCCATGACGGCGTTCTCGGCCAGCATCGTATCGTAGAGCGGCGTCGTCTGCGCCGGCCTTGCCGCCGGCAGTTCCTCGTTCGGGAAACGGATGGAGAAACGACGTGAATAGTTCTCGCGTACCTTGGCGTTGGTGTAGCGCAGTGTCGCCCATTCGCCGAAGCGCGCGACGTCCATGCCCCAGACATCGAAGCCCGGATCGCCGTTCACCATCCAGTTCGACAGCGCCAGCCCCACGCCGCCGCCCTGGCTGAAGCCGGCCATTACCGCGCAGGCGCACCAGAAATTGGTGAGACCCTGCACGGGACCGACGAGCGGATTGCCGTCCGGCGCGAAGGTGAAGGGACCGTTGATCATCTGCTTGATGCCGGCTTTCTCGATGCCGGGGAAATGACGGAAGCCGACTTCCAGCGACGGCGCGATGCGGTCGAGGTCGGGCACCAGCAATTCATGCCCGAAGCTCCACGGCGTCTCCACCGGCGACCATGGCTTGCACATCTTCTCATAGGTACCGAGCAGCACGCCGTTGCGTTCCTGGCGCGTATAGATCTCGCCTTTGAAATCCATGACGCCGATCATCTCGCGCCCAGTCGTCTTGTTGAACTCCATGACCTCGGGAATGTCCTCGGTCAGAAGGTAGTGATGCTCCATGGCAAGCAGCGGCAGTTCGAGCCCGACCATGCGGCCGACCTCGCGCGCCCACAGCCCGCCGCAATTCACCACGTGCTCGGCCTTGACGGTTCCCTGTTCGGTAACGACGTTCCAGGTACCGTCCGGCTCCTGCGTCAGTTCGACGACGCGGTTCCTGAGCACGATTTCCGCGCCGAGCTTGCGCGCGGCCTTGGCATAGGCGTGCGTTGTGCCGGACGGGTCGAGATGACCCTCGACCGGGTCCCACATGGCGCCGACGAAGTTCTTCTCGTCCATCAGCGGGAACATCGCCTTCACTTCGGACGGCGTGATCAGCTCCGTGTCCATCCCGAGATAGCGACCCTTGGCGTGGGCCAGCCGCAGGAAGTCCATCCGTTCCGGACTGTCGGCCACCATCGCCCCGCCGGTCAGATGCAGCCCGCAGGACTGGCCGGAAAGCTCTTCCAACTCCTTGTAGAGCTGCACGGTGTAGGCCTGCAGCTTGGCGACGTTCGGATCGCCGTTCAGCGTATGGAAGCCGCCCGCCGCATGCCAGGACGAGCCGGAGGTAAGCTCCGAGCGCTCGATCAGCATGATATCGGTCCACCCGGCTCGCGCCAGATGATAAAGCACCGAACAACCGACGACCCCGCCGCCGATCACAACCGCTTTTACGTGGGATTTCATAGAGATCTGTCCGTAGATAAAGAAAATTGTCGAATATCAAAAATCTGTCGGGGCGCCGCCTTCGGCGATGCGGCGTTCGACGAAATCGTCGAGTTCCTCGCGGATCGAGGGGTCCATCGCCGGTTCTTCGTAGCTGGCCAGCCGCTCCTTCCAGACGTGGTTCGCCTTCTCGATCGCGGTCGGAGCGCCGGCCAGCATCCAGGTCTCGTAGTTGCGCCAGTCGGACAGGACCGGCGAATAGAAGGCGTTGCGATAGCGGTCCTGCGTGTGCTGCGTACCGAAGAAATGTCCGCCCGGTCCGACATCGCGGATCGCGTCGACGGCAAGCGCATCTTCCGACAGGTCGAGCGGGGTCAGGAATTCCGCCACCATCTGCAACAGGTCGATGTCGAGAATCATCTTCTCGTAGGAGCAACGCAAACCGCCTTCCAGCCAGCCGGCGCCATGCATCATGAAATTGCCGCCGCCCTGGATCGCTCCCCACAGCGAAAAGACGCTCTCATAGGCGGCCTGGGCATCGACCGTGTTGGCCGCGCAGGTGTTGGAGGTGCGGTAGGGGATATTGTAGCGCCGGGCGAGTTGGCCGCCGAGAAGCTGCGCCTTCATATATTCCGGCGTTCCGAAAGCCGGTGCGCCGGATTTCATGTCCACATTCGATGTAAAGCCGCCATAGCCGACGGGTGCCCCTTTCCGTACCATCTGGGCGAAGGCGATCGCGGCGAGCGCCTCGGCGTTCTGCTGCACGACCGCGCCGGCAATCGTCACCGGCGCCATGGCGCCTGCAAGCGTAAACGGCGTCACGATCACGCATTGGCCGGCGCCCGACATCTGGATGATGCCTTCCATCATCGGGATATCGAGCTTGAGCGGCGAGTTGGTGTTGATGACGGTGAAGCAGGAAGGCTCCTTCTCGAATTGCTCGCGGGGAACGCCGCGCGCGATGCGAGCGATCTCGATACCGTCCGTGTTGCGCTCCTTGCCGAGCGAATAGATGTGGAAGACCTTGTCGGTCAGCGTGGCGAGGTCGCGCAGGCATTCCAGATGCCGGATCGAGGGATGGATATCGATTGGCTCGACCGGATAGCCGCCGGTGCACTGGAGGATGTTGTGCATCTGGGCGAGCTTGAGGAAATTGCGGAAATCCGTCTGGTTGCCGGGCCGCCTTCCGCGGTCGGTATCGGAACAATTCGGGGCCGAGGCCATCTGGGCGAGAATGATGGCGTTGCCGCCGAATTCGAGATCGTGCGCCGGATTGCGGGCATGGAGCGTGAAGCTCGACGGACAATGTGCGATTTGTTCCAGGATCATGTCGGCATCGAAGCGAACGCGCGTGCCGCCGGAGGCGACGTCGGCGCCGTTCTTCTTCATGATGGCGCGCGCCTCGTCATGCAGCACCTCGACGCCGATTTCCTTCAATACCCTGAGCGACGCGAGATGGATCGATTCCAGTTCGTCCTCCGAAACGATCCGTGTCGGCTCGAAGAGGATGCGGTGCCGGCGGAAAGGCGGCTGCTCGAAATGGGCGCCGGCGCTTGCACGTTTTCCGGCGCGCCCACCTCGGCGCGATCGTTCGGCGACGGGCACGGGTTCGGCCGGTTCCAGGCCTTCTGTCATGATCAGCCTCATTGGGGGTACTGTTCCACGCCGACTATCGAGCCTCGCCGTCGGCGGCGATAGCGATTGCCGCGACCATTAGCGCGAGGGAAACGACATGGATCATGCCAGCGCAAGGTGTTTGCCAACCCCAAAAGTTGGCACGCCGCTGGACTTTGGCGCTAAGGGCACTATCCATTGCATTGGAGGCCGGCACGCCATGCTCATCGCCAAAAAGGTCGTCATCGACGACATCTATATTCCGGTCGCCCGCCGCAATACGCTGCACCCCGAAACGGTGCGCCTCCTTGCGGAAGACATATTGGAGAATGGGCTGAAGGCGCCCATTCGTGTCCGACATGACGGCAAACGGTATATCCTCGTCGAGGGCCTGCACCGGATGGAGGCCATGAAATGGCTCGGTGATGTTGAGATCGACGCCTATCTCGTGCAGGCGAAGAAACATTGAAGACATGGACACCGCGCCCGGCAAAGCGGATATTGGCAGGTCTCGCGGGAAGTAGCTATAAACGGATCCCTCCATGCCTGCGCTTCTCCAGCGCAACCCCGCCATCCGTCGAACCACACCGGGAATTGATTGATGCAACAACGCAAGCTCGGGGCCGATGGGCCTCTCGTCGGCGCGATTGCCCTTGGCTGCATGAGCTTCGGAGGCTTTTATGGGGAGACGGACGGGGCCGAAAGCCACCGGACTCTCGCCAGGGCGCTAGATCTCGGCGTCACCCATCTCGATACGTCGAACATATACGGCGCCGGGCGCTCCGAAGAGGTCATCGGCAGTTTCCTGAAAGGGAAGAAGGGAAGCTTCACGATCGCCACCAAGGCCGGCATCAAGGTCGGCCCGCCGCGTGGTTTCGACAATGATCCGGCTTATCTGCGCAAATGCCTCGAAGGGTCCCTGAAGCGGCTCGGTATCGATCATGTCGATCTGTTCTACATTCATCGTCGCGACCAGGGCATTCCGATCGAGGATGTCGTCGGGACGCTGATCCGCTTCAAGGAAGAAGGCAAGATCGGCGGCATCGGCTTTTCGGAGATATCGCCGGCCTCGCTCGAACGGGCTGCCGCCGTGCATCCGGTGATGGCGGTGCAGAGCGAATATTCTCTGTGGACGCGCCTGCCGGAGCTTGGCCTCGTCCAGGCGTGCGCGAGGCATGGCACGGCGCTCGTCGCCTTCTCGCCGCTAGCGCGCGGCATGTTCGCCGATGTCATTCCCGATCCGGCGCGTTTCCACGAGAAGGATTTCAGGCGCACGAATCCTCGTTTCATTGAGCCCAATTTCGGTCTCAACAAGGAGAAGATTGCCCTCTTCAATGCATATGCGCACGAAAAGGGGCATTCGCCTTCGTCGTTGGCGCTCGCCTGGCTGCTCGCCCGTGCGCCGCATGTCATCCCGATCCCCGGCACGCGCTCGCCCGAGCATTTGCAGCAGGACGCGGCCGGCGCCGATATTGTGCTGACGCCGAAGGATATCGAAGAGATCGAGGCGATCCTGCCGGTCGGTTTCGCCCATGGCGCGCGCTACAACAACCAGCAGAGTATCGGCGCCGAGGGATACGGTTGACCCTTGACCCCGTATGATCGGCGCCCTTTCCACCGCTCGCGAGCTTTCACCTGTTCCCTAAACCGGATGGAGAGGGTACGGATTCCACCGAACGCGTATAGGTCGTGTCAACGCAGAGGATCGGCTTGACCCAGGAGGTACCCAACCAGTCGCCGCCGCTCGCCGGCTCGAACGCCTGGCGCGGCGATCCGCTGCTGATCCAGCTTGCCGAGGATTTTTCCGAACCGGTGCGGCACGACCTCGACGCGCTCGGCCGCTTCGTCATGTCTCATGAGGCGCAGGAGCTTGCGCGCCTTGCCAACACCGAAACGCCGAAGCTCAGGACACATGACCGCCAGGGCCGTCGCCTCGATATCGTCGAATACCACCCGGCCTATCACGCGCTGATGCGTCGCTCGATGGCGAACGGCCTGCATTGCTCGATCTGGGAGAACGGCGAGACCGAGACCGGTCGGCGCCACCAGATCCGCGCCGCCCGCTATTATCTCACCTCGGAACTGGAAACCGGGCACCTCTGCCCGATCACCATGACCAGCGCCTCGCTGGCGGCGCTGATGGCGAATCCGAAGCTGTTCCGCGAATGGGCGCCACGCGTCGCCTCGCGCAAATACGATCCTAGCCAGCGGCCGCCGGTCGAGAAATCCGGCTTGACGCTTGGCATGGGTATGACGGAGAAGCAGGGCGGCACCGACGTTCGCGCCAACACGACGCGTGCCGAGCGGGCAAGCGACGGCTTCTATCGGATCAACGGGCACAAATGGTTCATGTCGGCGCCGATGAGCGACGCCTTCCTGGTGCTCGCGCAGGCGGGCGAAGGGCTTTCCTGCTTTCTCGTGCCACGCATCCTCGGCGACGGCACGGTCAACGGGTTCCGTTTCCAGCGCCTGAAGGACAAGCTCGGCAACCGCTCCAACGCTTCTTCGGAGGTTGAATTCGTCGGCACCGTCGCGGAGATGGTCGGAGAGGCGGGGGAGGGTATCGGCACCATCATGGATATGGTGACGCTGACCAGGCTCGATTGCGCGCTCGGTTCCTCGGCGATCATGCGCGCCGGCCTCACCGAGGCCGTTCATCACGCGCGCTACCGCAAGGTCTTCGGCAAGACGCTGATCGACCAGCCGCTGATGCAGCGCGTGCTGGCCGACATGGCGCTCGATGTCGCGGCCGCGACCGCTCTGTCGTTCCGGCTGGCGCGCGCTTTCGACGAGGCTGCCGAGAACCGCGCCGAGGCGGCCTTCGCACGCGCGATGACGCCGGTCGTCAAATACTGGGTGTGCAAGACGGCTCCGGCCCTGCTCTACGAGGCGATGGAGTGCCTCGGCGGCAATGGCTATATCGAGGAGGCGCCGCTTGCCCGCTACTACCGCGAGGCCCCGGTCAACGCCATCTGGGAAGGCTCCGGCAACGTCATGGCGCTCGACGTGCTGCGCGTCTTGAAGCGCGGACCGGGCCTTTTCGACGAGGTCATGGAGACCATCGGGCGCGATCTTGGCCTGGCGGGCGAGGGAACCGTCGGCGTGCTGCGTGCGGCCATGGAAGTCGCGCGTTCGGACGAGGGCTCGGCGCGCATGTTCTGCGAACAGCTTGCGCTTTCCGCCGCCGCCGCCGAATTGAAACGCCTTGGCGCCGGCCGCATCGCCGACGCCTTCGTCGAGACCCGCCTCGGCGGCCAATGGCGCGCCACCTACGGCATGCTCGACGGCCGCCACGACGCGCGCATGATCCTGGACACGCTTTATCCGGAGGTCGGATAGGACGATCCCTCCCCACCCGCTTTGCGGCCGTTCCCTTGATGAGCGGAGTGGGGGTATCCCGCATATGCGATTGCCCGCCTCCGTCGAGATTGGGTACCTCGTAGGCAACTGGCCGCCGGGAGGTGAGGAAAGCAGCCAGTTCCGCCTAACTTCTCCCCATTGAAACTTTCCGTTAACCTTAACGAATGGTTTCCATTGCTCTTGCCGGTCTCGCGTTCCAGTTTCACGGGACAAGCGGGAAAGCGATGAACCGGATTCTCACCCTCTTTGTCTGTCTGCACTGGGCGATTGTCTTTGTTGCCCTGACGCTGCTTGCCAGCCTGCATGGCGGAGAGAATTTCACCGCGGTGCTGGCCGCGATCGGTATCCAGTTCCCTGTCGACGCCATGCCTGTGCCGCCGGCGCTTTGCGCGTTGCTTGCCATCGGGTTCGGCATCGTGGCGTGCCTTTTTCTATGGACCCTCATCACTTGCTTTGCTGACCGGCAGACGGAGGGAAACGAGGCCGACGAAATTGCAGGCCTTGCCTTCGGAGCCGCCGTCGCTGTTTTCACGCTCGTTTTCCTCGGCTGCGCGGCAGGGGCGGAGGCTATCGGACTCTATCGATCGATGGCAGTAGAGATCTGCGCGCTCCTGGCGTCCTATCTCGCTATATGCGCCGAGCGACGCACAGCCGCCTTCCGCGCGGGCGATCCGGAAGGCGCGCCCGCTCGCACCATGGCCCTGCATGCCGCGCATGACAGCCTGCTTGCCCGGCTTGGCGGCGGCCAGGGAAGCGGGGGACGACGCTAGTGCGCTATCTGCTCATCGCCTGGGCCGCTCCGCTTGCCCTCTTCTGGGGGTGGTATTTCCTCTCCCTGAACGACATGAATTTTGGCTACATCATGCTGACGCGGCAGATGCATGATTTCGTATTCCAGATTTACGGCCAGATCCTCGGTCTCGATCCCGCCACCATCCCTCCGCTTGTCGCCAAGGCCTGCGTTTTCGACACGTTCTTCATCGCCGCGCTCTACGCTTTCCGCCGCCGGCGCCAGATCGGCTCGTGGTGGCGGGCACGGCGCGCCCGCTCGATCGCGAATGCCATGGTCGGATCGATGGAACGGCACGAACGCCAAGCCGGCCCTTATGCGCGGATCGCGCTGCCACCCTATGCCCGAGGCTCCGCCCGCCCGCCGAGCGCCTGAAGGCGGTCGAGCGCGCCCTGCAGGATGAAGGAAGCGGCGGCGGAATCGATCCGTCCTTCCCGCTTTTTCCGCGACACGTCCATTTCGATCAGCGCCCGGTCGGCCGCGACAGTCGAAAGCCGCTCGTCCCAGAAGGCGAAGGCGAGGTCCGTCAGCCGTTCCAAGTTGCGCACGAAGGCGCGGCTCGCCTGCGCGCGCGGACCTTCCGAACCGTCCATGTTCACAGGCAGGCCGACGACGATCCCCCCCGCATTCTCCGACTGGACAGCCGCCAGCAGCTTTTCCGCATCGACGGAGAACTTCCTTCGCATGATGACCGGCCGTGGATGCGCGAAGGCGAGCGAGCGGTCCGAGATCGCGAGGCCGATCGTCTTCGTACCGAGATCGATGCCGGCCAGCACCTTTCCCGGCTGTAGTCCTCGCAGCAGTTCGTCGATCGGAAGGACCGGCACTTTTCTATGACTTTCCTTTGACCTTGCTGCCGGTCGTTCTATTCTCACCTCAACAGAAAATCGAGCCGGAGAAATTTTCGATGAAGATCACCTGGTATGGCCATTCGGCGTTCCGCGTCGAAGCGGGAAACGCAAAAATCCTGATCGACCCGTTCCTCACAGGCAATCCGTCGTGGGACAAGGGCTGGGAGGGGCCGGCGGCGGGCGTGACCCATGTGCTCCTGACGCACGGCCATAACGACCATGTCGGCGATGCGCTCGCCATCCTGAAGAAGACGGACGCCATGCTGGTCGCCAATTTCGAGATATGCATGTATCTCGTCGGGCAGGGTGCGGACCAGGGCAAGATCAATCCGGGCAACCATGGCGGCACCGTCGATTGCGGCGGCTTCACCACGACCTTCGTCGCAGCCTGGCATTCGTCTTCTTTCGGCGGCGAGGGCGGGACCAACACCTATCTCGGCAATCCGGGCGGGCTCGTCCTGCACTTCCCGGGCGAGAAGACGCTCTACCATATGGGCGACACCGACATCTTCTCCGACATGGCGCTCATCAACGAACTGCACGAGCCGAAGATCGGCCTCGTGCCGATCGGTGACCGTTTCACCATGGGCGGCGCGGTGGCAGCGCTTGCCTGCAGGCGTTTCTTCAAGTTCGACACGGTGATGCCGTGCCACTACGGCTCCTTCCCGATCATCGACCAGACGGCGGAGAAGTTCAGATCCGGCATGGAAGGCTCGGGCGTCGAGGTTCTGGCGCCCGAGCCGGGCGGCATGGTTTCGCTGTAAACCTGCCTGTCTTCCTGCTTCATTCAGGGCCGCGGTGGCCGGCGATATTGCGCGCCGCCGCCGCCGTCGCTATGACGCGCCTTGATTTCCGCCGGAGAAGAAGATGTCGGTCACCATCGATACCGTGAAGCGCGTGGCGAAGCTTGCCCGCATCGCCGTTGACGACGAGGATGCCGAACGCATGACGGGCGAACTGAACGCCATCCTCGGTTTCGTCGAGCAACTGAATGAGGTGGATGTCTCCGGTGTCGAGCCGATGACCTCCGTTACGCCGATGGATATGAAGAAAAGACAGGACGTCGTGACGGATGGTGGTAAGGCGGGCGACATCATCGCCAACGCGCCGGCAACAGAGGAGAATTTCTTCCTCGTGCCGAAGGTCGTCGAGTAGGCTCCCCGACCGGCCCGAGAATTTTATCAATAAGAAGATTGCCCGATGAGCGAACTTGTTAAACTGACCATCGCCGAAGCCCGTGCGAAACTGCGCGCGAAAGAGATCACCTCCGCCGAACTGACCGACGCCTATCTTTCCGCGATCGACATGGCCAATCCGGCGCTCAACGCCTATGTCGCCGTCACCCATGACCGCGCGCGCACCATGGCGAAGGCTTCCGATGCAAGGCTGGCGCATGGCGAAGGGGGCGCGCTGGAAGGCATCCCGCTCGGCATCAAGGATCTTTTCGCCACCCAGGGTTTCCACACTCAGGCCGGTTCGCACATCCTTGACGGCTTCAAGCCGCGTTATGAGTCCACCGTGACGGCGAACCTCTGGGCCGATGGCGCGGTCATGCTCGGCAAGCTCAACATGGACGAATTCGCCATGGGCTCGTCCAACGAGACCTCCTATTACGGTCCGGTCGTGAATCCGTGGCGCGCCAGAGGCGACAACAAGGCGTTGGTACCGGGCGGCTCCTCCGGCGGTTCGGCGGCTGCGGTTGCCGCATGGCTCTGCGCCGGTGCCACGGCTACGGACACGGGTGGCTCGATCCGCCAGCCGGCGGCCTTTACAGGCACGGTAGGCATTAAGCCGACCTATGGCCGCTGCTCGCGCTGGGGCACTGTCGCCTTTGCCTCTTCGCTGGATCAGGCCGGCCCGATCGCGCGAGACGTGCGCGATGCCGCGATCATGCTGAAATCCATGGCATCGGTGGACGCGAAGGACACGACCTCTGTCGATCGCGCGGTGCCGGATTATGAAGCCGCGCTCGGCGGCTCGGTAAGGGGCATGAAGATCGGTGTTCCGAAGGAATATCGCATGGACGGCATGCCGGCCGAGATCGAGACGCTCTGGCAGCAGGGCATCGCCTGGCTGAAGGACGCAGGTGCCGAGATCGTCGATATCTCGCTGCCTCATACGAGATACGCGCTGCCGGCCTATTATATCGTCGCGCCGGCCGAAGCCTCGTCCAACCTCGCGCGCTACGACGGCGTCCGCTACGGGCTGCGCGTGCCGGGCAGGGATATCGTCGACATGTACGAGCGGACGCGCGCAGCCGGCTTCGGCCGCGAGGTGAAGCGCCGCGTCATGATCGGCACCTATGTGCTCTCTGCGGGCTATTACGATGCCTATTACGTGCAGGCGCAGAAGGTCCGCACCCTCATCAAGAAGGATTTCGAGGACGTCTTCGCCGCCGGTGTGGATGCGATCCTGACGCCGGCGACGCCGTCCGCAGCCTTCGGCATAGCCGATCAGGACATGAGCGCCGACCCGGTGAAGATGTATCTGAACGACGTCTTTACGGTGACGGTCAACATGGCCGGCCTGCCGGGTATCGCGGTTCCCGCCGGGCTAGACGGGCGCGGCCTGCCGCTCGGCCTGCAACTGATCGGCCGGCCCTTCGAGGAAGAGACGCTCTTCCGCACGGCTTCGGTCATCGAGAAGGCCGCCGGCCGCTTCGAGCCGGAGAAATGGTGGTAGGCTACCTCTTCCTGCCCCCGCGAAAGTGGGGGAGAAGTGTCGTGCGGAGCACGACGGAGAGGGGGATCGCTACCGTCGGCTCTGTAAGGGACCCGAATTTTGACGCGAACGTGACCCGCTCCGCGCGGTGTGGATTGGACATCCTGCCGCCAAACGCCCATCTTAGGCGAAGAAAGCGCTCAGCTTTGTCGGCCGAATGCTTCGAATGTTCCAACTAGCCTGGAGGGTTTGCTGATGAGTGAAGAACGTGCCGTTCTGGCGGGTGGATGCTTCTGGGGCATGCAGGATTTGATTCGCCGCTTTCCGGGCGTGATTTCGACGCGCGTCGGCTACAGCGGCGGCGATGTGCCGAACGCGACTTACCGGAACCACGGCACCCATGCCGAGGCGATCGAGATTGTCTTCGATCCGGCGAAAACCGGCTACCGGGATTTGCTGGAATTCTTCTTCCAGATCCACGATCCGACCACGAAGAACCGTCAGGGCAACGATATCGGCACCAGCTACCGTTCGGCGATCTTCTACACGAGCGATGAGCAGAAGAAGGTGGCCGAAGACACGATCGCCGACGTTAATGCTTCCGGTCTCTGGCCGGGGAAGGTGATGACCGAGGTGACACCCGTCGGTGATTTCTGGGAAGCCGAACCGGAGCATCAGGATTATCTTGAACGCTATCCGAACGGCTACACTTGCCATTTCCCGCGGCCCAATTGGAAGCTCCCGCGCCGCGCCGCCTGACAGGGTGGACCTCATTCCCGTTCCTGGCCGGCGCATGGCGATGGCCGAAAGAGTGCGGCAATAGTCTTCTTCCTCAGAGTTGATAACGAAGGCTATGGCTGCGCTGCCAGTGATCGTCGCCTTTCAGATCAGCTTCAGTCCCTTGAGGCTGGTGTGGCCATTCTTGCCAACGATGATGTGATCGTGGACGGCGATGCCGAGCGACTTTGCCGTCTCGATCACCGTTTTCGTCATGTCGATATCGGCACGCGACGGTGTCGGATCTCCCGAGGGGTGGTTGTGTACGAGGATGATCGCCGTCGCCGATAGTTCCAGCGCCCGGCGCACCACCTCGCGCGGATAGACTGGCGTGTGGTCCACCGTGCCGGTCTGCTGCACTTCGTCGGCGATCAGCGCGTTCTTCTTATCGAGGAAAAGGATGCGGAACTGCTCGATGGTCTCGAAGGCCATGGAGGTGCGGCAGTAATCGATCACCTGGCCCCATGAGGTGAGCACCTGACGGCCCTTGATGCCGCTTTTGGCCATGCGTTGCGCGGCGGCGGCGATGATCTTCAGTTCGAGCGCGGCGGCATCACCGATCCCTTTCACTTCACGCAACAGGTGAACGGGAGCGCCCAACACTTCGGCAAGAGAGCCGAATCGCGCGATCAGTGCCTTGGCGAGCGGTTTGGTATCGCCCTGCCGGAAAGCGCGGAACAGGATCAGTTCCAGCATCTCGTAGTCGGCGAGCGCATCCGGACCTGATTCGACGAAGCGGGCCCTCAGCCTTTCGCGATGTCCGTGATAATGCGGCTTTTCGGTCGGCGGCGATCCTGTCGATTGCACCCGCGCTTCGCCAAAAAATCCGCGTTCGTCTTCTTCGGAAGTCATGATCCGCCGCCGCACCCGCCGGGAAACCCCTTACCGGCAGACGAGAGCTTAAAGCATGTCTTCCGAAAGTGGGAACCGGTTTCGGAACAAAGACATGCGCAAAATAAAAAAACTAAAGCCCTATGGAGCGAATCTGAAAGGTTGCGACACGCTTTAGTTGCTGAGGCCGGGTCGGTCGAGGCCCGCAGGCGAAAGCGTGAAGATTTCGCACCCGTCTTTCGTCACGCCCACCGTGTGCTCGTATTGCGCGGAGAGCGAGCGATCGCGTGTCACCGCCGTCCAGCCGTCGGAAAGCACCTTCACATGCGGGCGGCCGAGATTGATCATAGGCTCGATGGTGAAGATCATGCCCTCGCGCATCTCCACCCCCTCGTTGGGGCTGCCATAATGCAGGATGTTGGGCGCGTCATGGAAAAGGCGGCCGACACCGTGGCCGCAGAAGTCGCGCACCACCGAGCAACGCTCGCCTTCCGCATAGGCCTGGATGGCCGCGCCGATCGCACCGGTACGCGCGCCGGGCCTGACGGCCGCGATGCCCAGCATCAGGCATTCATGCGTCACTTCGAGAAGCCGTTCGGCAGCACGCTTGATCGGGCCGACAGGATACATGCGGCTGGAATCGCCGTGCCAGCCGTCAAGGATGTAAGTGACGTCGATATTGACGATATCGCCTTCGCGCAGAGGCTTGGCATCCGGGATACCGTGGCAGACGACATGGTTGATCGAGGTGCAGACCGATCTGGTGTAGCCGCGATAATTGAGCGTGGCGGGCAGCGCGCCGTGGTCCATGCCGTATTCGAAGACGAAGCGGTCGATCTTCTCCGTCGGTACGCCCGGCGCGACGACACCGGCAAGTTCGTCCAGGCAGCGCGCAGTCAGGTCGCAAGCCTTGCGCATGCCTTCGAAGCCGGCCTCGTCGTAGAGGCGGATCTGGCCGGTGTTTTTCAGCGGGGCCGTAGCGGCGTCGAGATAGGTGACCATGGAGACCGGAAGGAGAGGAGAGCGGACAAGCTCCAGATTTGGCACTTGTCGCCGCCGGCTTCAACCCCTGTCAGCGTCGAGGGCTAACGGGAAAGCGGCTCTCGCCCCACCATTTGCCGCAGGCCCGATGCGGCGATCAGGCTGTCACGCGCATGCGCTTTGTGGGCGCGGGCGTGGAGCATTTTCCGGAACGCCTTGAATATCCTTGTCATTTGTGGGTGCTTGTAGGGATAGAGATCGGGCGGGTCCATGTCGTGGACGATCATGGCGGTGTCCGTCTCGAAGACCAGAAGCTTTCCTTCCGATGTCTCGGCACAATCGACGGCGAAATAGTCGAGGCCGGCCAGTGAGGCCAGATCGGCCAGCGCTTCCCGATGCCTTGCGGCGAAGCCGAGGTTGAACGCCGCCATAAGCGCGGCCTCCTCGGCGCGCTTGGCCGTGCTCTCCGCCATGCCGGCGTTCAGATAGTGCAACATCCAGTGCGCTCCGATGGCGACATGCGCGAGCAACGGCTGGCCGCCCACGAGCACGATGCGGAATTTACGGAAAAGACCGTCGGCGTCGCGATAATCGACGAAGCGCGATATGGAGAAATCCTCGCCCTTTTGCGTCTGAAGGTAGGCGCGGATCGCGGCGGGCGTATCGAGCTTGCTCAGTCCGTGACCGGCATGCGAGCCTACCGGGCGGGCGATGATCGGATAGGCGCCTTCGCCCAGAATATCGGCGGGCTGGATTCTGCCGTCTGCGAGCAGTTCCAGCATCGCGCGATCGACGCGGACCGTCACCGGCACATCGAGCCCACGCCCCGGCCGGAGCGTTGCCGCAAGCCTCTCGCGCGCCAACTTGAGCACATCCGCCGGGCGGTTCAGCACCGGCCCCGGCCAACGGTCGAGCACAGGCTGCAATGTTTTCAGGATCGGCGCGCTCTCGTCGGATTCGCCGATACCGACCAGCAGGACATCATGTGGCGGAATGTGGTCGGGCAGTCCGCCATCCGGCGACACATAGAGCGTGTCGAGCCTGACGCCCGCGTCTTCGAGCAGGAACTGAACTGGCGTATTCGCCATGAAGTCCCCCGGGACGGCAATCATCAGGAGCCTAAGCGGCGGTTCGGCTGCGCCGGTCGCCCGCTGGCGGAACAGAGGGCTGAGACGAAGCGCGTCCAGTTGGCAATCGAGTCCTTCCTGCCGCTTGCCGTTCAGCATCAGGATCGTGCCGAGATCGAACAGCGCCGCGGCGTCGCGCTTGTTCTGTTCGAGGCAGCCGAGCAGTTCCGTGATGATGGCGCCATAATCGCCGCCGCCGAAGCCGATGGCAAAAAGACGTGGAAGGCCGATCGTCTGCGGCAGGTCGAAATCGTATTCACTGATTTCCATGGTGAGTTCCGCTCGATGCGACCTGTGACGATTCCCGCGCCGCCAGTTTCCGCTGTCGGCAAGATGATCCTCAAAGCTTGCGCAGGACTGTCTCGCGTGAGGCTATGGAGCCCAGGAGGCAGCATTGTTCGCCGAGGTGTTTTGCGGCTATGGAGTGTCGGACAAAGCCGCGATGCCGGACAGGCGATCGGCGAAGGGACGGACTGATGAACGCGAAAGCTGCCAACATGCGGCCGAAACCATGGACGGAAGTGGCGCCGGTTCTTGTCGATGTCGCCATGGGACGGAGGAAGGCCGACCTCGTCGTGCGCAATGGGCGCTGGGTGAACGTCCATTCCGGCGAGATCGTCCCGGCGACGGACCTCGCCGTCATCGAGGGCCGATTCGCCTATTGCGGTCCGGATGCCTCGCACGCGATCGGTGAGAAGACGCGCGTGGTAGATGTCGGCGGCCGCTATCTCGTGCCGGGGCTTTGCGACGCGCATATGCATGTCGAAAGCGGCATGGTGACGGTGACGGAGTTCTGCCGCGCCGTTATCCCGCACGGCACGACCTCGATGTTCATCGATCCGCACGAAATCGCCAACGTGCTCGGGCTGGAGGGTGTGCGCCTGATGCATGACGAGGCGCTCGCCATGCCGACCAATGTCTACGTACAGATGCCGTCCTGCGTGCCCTCCGCGCCAGGGCTTGAGCATGGTGGCGCCATTCTCGGGCCGGAGGACGTGGCAGAGGCGATGAACTGGGAAAACATCATCGGGCTCGGCGA